>Ga0102591_1000031_pt1 | contig 385716 bp, 360 predicted proteins | sample AraplaCol_mCL_r2_2_FD_76860 | JGI IMG/M metagenome (GOLD analysis project Ga0102591, IMG submission 76860) | Arabidopsis root microbial communities from North Carolina, USA - plate scrape MF_Col_mCL_r2 (SPADES assembly) (version 2) | ecosystem: Host-associated > Plants > Roots > Endosphere...
GTCTATACCCAGAAGCAACTCGACGCCATCGCCAATCGACTTAACACCCGACCGCGCAAGACGCTCGGGTACAAGACGCCAGCCTATAAACTCAACGCCACTGTTGCATTGATCGGTTGAAATCACCCCCGGCGTTCGCCGGGATGACGAGCTTTTAAATGGTCGTTCGCCGGGATGACGCACGAGGGGAGGTGACGATCGTGCGCGCCGGGCACAAGGCAGAATTGCCGGCATGGTGCCTGCTCCCCCCTCGCTCGAACTCGCCATCCCATCCACCGTCCGTGAGGAGATCCATGGCCGGCTTCGCCGGGCCGAAGTGGCGCACGACGTCAAGGTCCTGCTGGCCGTGGAGTCCGGCAGCAGGGCCTGGGGCTTTCCATCGCCCAACAGCGACTTCGACGCGCGCTTCATCTACGTCAACCGCCCGGAGTGGTATCTGTCCGTGGGGCTCGAAGAACAACGCGACGTCATCGAGTACCCCATCGTCGACGACATGGACATCAATGGGTGGGACCTTCGCAAGGCGCTGCGCCTGTTCCGGGTATCGAACCCGGGTTTCGTCGAGTGGGTGCAGTCGCCCCTGGTGTACGAGAGCCAGGGCGGCTTCGCAGCTCGAGCCCGGGCGTTGCTGCCCGAGGTCTATTCGGTCGAGCGCGGCATCTATCACTACCGCAGCATGGCCAAGACGAACTTCCGCGGCTACTTGCAGACCGAACAGGTGCCCCTGAAGAAGTACTTCTACGTCCTGCGCCCCTTGTTGGCGGTTCGCTGGCTCGAGCGCCGGCAGCAGCCGGCGCCCATCGAGTTCGAACGTCTGCTCGAAACGATCCACGACGTCGAAGGCCTGCGGGAGACCATCGATGACTTGCTGGCCTTGAAGCGCCGCACACCCGAGCTGGGCCTCTCGCCCCAGATCGCGCCCATCCAGCGGTTCATCGAGCAGGAGCTGGCGCGCCTCGACACCCTGGTTCCGCCACGCGGCGAGCGCGTGGATTCGGAGCCACGGCTGTCGGCGCTTTTCCGGGATCTTCTGAGCGAGGCCTGGGCGACCTGACGTGCCTGGCGGTCAGGCGGTCTTCCGCCCCCGGCTGCCCGCCTTCTTGCCGAGTGCGGCTCGCTTGCTCTCCGGCTTCACCGGCACTGGGGCCGGCGCCCCGCGCACCCACGACTTCACCACCAGCCCCAGCGCCAGCCCGGCCGCGAACACCGCCCAGAACAGCCACCCCGCCTGGTTCTCCAGCCCGTGGTGCAGGTTCATGCCGAACACCGCGGCCACCGTCATCAGCGGGAAGGTGAGGGCGGCGATGGTGTTGAGCTTGAGCTGGGCGCGGGTGCCGGCCAGCGCCGCCTGGGTCTGCGCCTCGACCTGCTTCGCCAGGCGGTAGTCGAGCGCGAGCCGGGCGTTCGCCAGCAGCAGCTCGAAGCCGCGGGCCACGTCCACGGCGCGGTCGCGCCACGTGATGAGCAGCCGGTCCTCCTTGACGCGGTCGCGGGCCTGCTGCAGCGCGTCGCGCAGGTTGACGGCGGCACGGCTCGTGGGCAGCAGGCGGTCGAGCAGCGGGAACAGGTCGTCGGCGTTTTCGGCCGACGTGTACTGCTGCTCGGCCTGTCCCAGCAGCGTCTCGTAGCGGGTCAGCAGGTCGGCCATCATGTGCTGGCCGTGTTCGGCGCCCTGGAAGCGCCACGCGCCGTCGGGGCCGCGCAGGAACACGCGGTGTTCGCGTTCGTTGCCCTCGTTCACCGGCGGCTCGTGCAGCACCACGAGCAGGTGATCGCCTTCGTGGATGGCGCGCTGCGCGCCATAGCTGTCCTGTCCGAGCCGCTGCGTGATCTCGGAAGGGAGTTTCCAGTTGAATTCCGGTCGTGCCATGGGCGGGTCCTAGCGGAGTCGGGTCCAGAGGGTGTCGAACTGCGCCTGGAACTGGCGCACGAGGCCGGGGTCGTTCTGGACCACGAGGTTCTCCTCGTTGAATTCGGCCGCGCTGCGCGTCCAGTTGTAGCTGCCGTTGAGCAGCCACGTGCCGTCGAACAGCGCGAACTTGTGGTGCATGTGCGCGTCGGTGCGGTCGACCGCCACCGGGATGCCGGCTTGGCGCAGCCGGGCGATGTCGCTGCCGGCGTCGAACTCTTTGTCGTTGTCGGTCACGATGCGCACGGCCACGCCGCGCGCGTGGGCCGCGAGCACCTCGGCCGTGATGCGGTCGTCCGACAGCGTGAACACGCACAGGTCGGCCTGGCGCCGCGCCGCGCGCAGGCGGTCGACGATGGCCTGCAGGCAGGCCATGCCGGGACTGAAGTGCGCCGACGCGACCGCCGTGCCCTGCGGCGCGCGGCCCACGTCGAGCGAACGCACCACCCCTTCGAGCCACTTCAGCAGGCCGGCCAGGTCCTCGGCCGAGGGTGAGGCCGCGAGGCGTTCGCGCACGAGGGCGAACGCGCGGTTGCGCAGCTGGCGCAGGCCCTCCTCGGGTGGCGAGGCCTCGCGCAGCGCCTGCGTGAGGTCGCGCTTCTCGTCGTCGCTCAGCCGCTCGTCGGCGATCGATTCCTCGATCTGGGTCAGCAGGGTGTCCATGGTCCTCAGGCCTTCGGGGCGGTCTTGCGCTTGACGTCTTCCAGCGCGCGGCCGACCCGCTCGACCTCGTCGCGGATGGAGCTGTCGAGCTTCAGCCGGTGTTCGGTGGCGGCGATCAGCGGCACCATGATCTTGCGGTACGTGATCGACAGCTCCAGCAGCGCCTCGGCCATGCGCCGGCCCTCGTCGTTCGGTGCTTCCGGCTTCAGGCCGTCGACGGCGCGGGCCACGTCGAGCAGGGTGCTGGCGATGCGCGTGCTGCCGTCGGTGTCGTCACCGCCGAGCTTGCGGCGGCGCACGAACTCGTCGCGGATGTCGCGGTAGCGCCGGTCCTCGTCGTCGGTGGGGCGGCCCAGCAGCTGCGCGAGCTTGAGCAGGTTCTCCTCGGCGCCGGTGGTGAGCGTCTGGGCCTCGCCGCGGTAGTGGTCGCGCAGCAGCGCGTCGAGCTCGTCGTCGCGCATCAGCGCGGTGATCTTGCCCGCGAGCTTCGTCATGTTGCGGTAGCTGCCCTGCAGCTTGAAGGGCGGCTCGGTGCGGTAGGCGTCCTGCTGCGCGGCCGACTCGATGTAGGCGAGGTTGACCTTGAGCAGCAGGTCGCGCGCCCGGAAGAGCCGCTGCATCAGCGCGGTGAGTTCCTCCAGCTCGGCCGCGCTGTACGCGTGCGTGAACGTGCTCGACGGCACGTCCTCGCCCGAGGCCAGTCGCACGAGGCGGTGCACGTCCTGCGGGTCGCGCGAGGCGAGCGGCATCAGCGCGGGGTTCGCGGTGAGCGCGTTCTCGATGTACGACAGCGCGAAGATCGCCTCCTTGCCGCCCAGCACGTCTCCCAGGTTGTAGATGTCCGCGCGGTTGGCCAGCATGTCCGGGATCTTGAACACGTCGCCCGACTCGGTGTACGGGTTGCCCGCCATCACCACCGCGAAGCGCTTGCCGCGCAGGTCGTGGCTGCGCGTCTGGCCGTTCCACACGCCCTCGATCCGGCGCGTGCCGTCGGCGAGCGCGATGAACTTCTGCAGGAACTCGGGGTTCGTGTGCTGGATGTCGTCGAGGTACAGCATCACGTTGTTGCCCATCTCGAGCCCGAGGTTGAGCTTCTCGAGTTCTTGGCGCGCGGCGCTGTTGGGCGCGGTGGCCGGGTCGATGCTCGTGACCTGGTGGCCGAGCGCGGGGCAGTTGATGCGCACGAAGATCAGGCCGAGGCGATCGGCCACGTACTCCATCAGCGTCGTCTTGCCGTAGCCCGGCGGCGAGATGAGCAGCAGCAGGCCCATGCGGTCGGTGCGGTTGCCTTCGCCAGCCGCGCCGAGCTGCTTCGCGAGGTTGTCGCCCACGAGTGGCAGGTACACCTCGTCGATCAGGCGGTTGCGCACGAACGTCGACAGCGGCTTCGCCTGGAACTGCGCCAGCCGCAGGCGGGCCTTCTCCTTCGCGATCAGCTCGTGGCGCAGCGCCTGCAGGGCCTCGAAGCCGGGCACGTCGTGGCCGGTGTGGTGCAGGTAGCGGCGCCAGAAGTCGTTGAGGTTCAGCGCGAGCTGGCCGCCGGCCACGCGCGGGTGTTCGGCGAGCAGGCCGGTCAGCGCGACGTCGAGGGTGGCGTTGATGCGGGCGCGGGGGCCGGGGAGGGCGAACACCATGGCGGCGTCGTCGACCCAGGCGAGTGCGTCGGGCGCCTGGGACCGGGCGAATGCGCCCACCCAGTCGCGGGCGAGGCGCCAGCGTTCGGGGGCGGTGGCGGCGTCGAGGTCGGCCGACCACGCGGCCAGGCGGCCGCCGCGTTCCAGCTCGCGTGACAGCGCGTCGGCCAGGTCCTGGCCCGCGCCGCTGAGCACCCAGGCGTCGGCGCCGTGTTCGCTCGCGAGCTGGTGGATGAAGTAGGTGGCGGACTGCCGGGTCAGCGTGGCCAGCTGCTGCGCGCGGTCGGTGGCGCCGTCCTCGGGCAGCAGGTCGGGCAGCACCTCGCGGGCGAAGTCCGACAGGGCCTGTGCGACGTCGGCCTCCAGCCGGACCATCGCGTCGCGAGTCCCGAACAGCTCGCGCATCTGCATCGCCGCGCGGGCGCGCCGCTGCAGCGACTCCCGTTCGGCGACGAAGCGTCCGTGGTGCCAGTAGAGCTGGGCCAGCGCCCGTTCGGTGGGGCCCCAGGCGAGCAGCCCGGCCTGGGCCTGCATCGAGACCAGCGCGGCGAGGACGCGGGCCGCGTCCTCGTCGTGCACGCCCTTCTGGTAGCCCTCCTGGTAGCGCGGCGCGGCGTACTGGCGCAGCGCCGCCAGCAGCGGCGCGTGCGACTCGGTGCCGTCGCTGACCAGGCGGGACAGTTCGTCCCAGGCCAGCGGCACCTCGCCCCGCTGCGCGGCTTCGAGGAAGCGCCCGGCGAGGAACTCGGCGCGGGCAAGCGACGGGCTCTCCGACACCAACGGCCGCGACCCGTAGGCGGCGAGCGGCGCGAGGCGCGGCTCGTCCACGGGCGCGTGGTAGTCCGTGCCGGACAGGTGGTAGGCGAGCCCGTCGTCCTTCGGCACCAGCGTGAGGTCGAGCGGCTGGCGGTTGATCGTGAAGGCGTGGCGGCCGAGCCGCAGCGTGTTGCCGTCGTCGGCGACGAGCTCGCTCTTGTCGCGCACGGCGCGCAGCGCCGAGTCGCGGGCGGTCTTGAGGCGCGTGTCGAGGTCGTCGGCGGCCACGGCCGCGCCTTGCGCCCGCAGGTCCTCGATCAGCTTGCGCAGCTTCGCGAGCAGCGGGTCGGCGGCGAAGTAGCTGTGCACCTGCGCGAGGTCGGCCAGCTGCGACACGCGGCGCGGCACGCCGTCGAGGATGCGGCCGGCCGCGTCCACCAGCGCCTGCGCACGGCGCTGCCGGGCGTCGACGAGCGTCTGGCGTCGGGCCGACAGGGCTTCCACCACGGCTTCGCGCTTGTCGGCGATGTCGGCGAGGAACCCTTCCTGTTCGGCGAAGCGGCCTTCGAGTTCCTCCAGCTGGGCCAGCAGACGGGTGAGGGTGTCGTCGCACTTCTCGGGCGTGTCGGCGAACTCGAGGGCGTTGTCGACCGCCTGGCCGAAGAGCTTGAACTGCGCACCGAACTCGGCGGCGGCCTCGCTCGAACCGAGGGTCTTGCGCCGGTTGCGCGCGTCGGCGCGCAGGCGGTTGATCTCGGTGTAGAGCAGCGAGATGCGGTCGAGGATGGCGGTGCGGACGACGGCGTCGCCGCCCGGCAGGTTGCCCAGCTGTTCGGTGAGCACGTCGATGCCGGCGGCGAGGCCGTCGAGCGTTTCCAGCACCTGGGCCAGCAGCGACGTGGTGCCGGCCTGCGGCAGTTCGGCGGCGAGGCGTGCCAGTTCCTTCTGGTGGCCGTCGAAGGCCCGCTCGTCGGCGAGGAACTGCAGCGCGCGTTCACCCACGCGCTGCTGCTCGGCCACGAGCTCCGCATCCATCGCGCCGATGCGGCCGAGGTCGGCGTACCGCAGCTCGCGGAGCATCTGCAGCTGGCCGCGCTGCTCGCGCAGGCGGCCGAGCGCCTGCATGAAATCGTCGGGGCGCCGCCAGAGCATGCTGGCGATGTCGGTGGTGAGCGCGCGTTGGGCGCCTTCGGCCTGCGTGAGCGCGCGGGCGGTGTCGCGCCGGATGGCGTCCACCTTCTCGAATTCGGCGAGGGTGTTGCGCGACGCGTCGGCGATGGCGCGCAGCGTCGTGTGCAGCCCGCCGGCCTCGGGCGCGTCGAGCCAGAAGTACGCGTCGGCCAGGCGGGTGCACTCGCGGATCAGGTCGTCGTACGCGGCGCGGGTGGGCACCTGCTCGCGCACGGCCCGGGCGATGCCCATCAGGTCGGACACGCCGCGCACGAGGTCGGCGTTGCCCACGCGGCCGAAGAAACCGGTGCCCCGGGGCTGGCCGCTCGCGTGTTCCTCGTGCGAGAAGGGCGTCTGCCACAGCTGCATCGGGTGCACGCGCACGGGCTCGCCGCGGTCGGCCTGGAACACCAGCATGCGGCCGTCGGGCAACCGGGCGTAGCCGTTCGCGACGATGGGCGGGCTCAGGGCCTTCTCGATCAGGTTGTACGTGAAGAGGCCGTAGTGGCCGCTGGCCGGCTGCGAGAAGATGTAGAGCACGTCCTCGCCGTTCGGCGAACGCACCATGCGCTTGAAGCGCAACCCGTCCACCAGTTCGCCGGGCAGGTCGAAGGTCTTCGTCTCGCCGGACTGCAGGTAGCAGCCGCCGGGGAAGACGATGCCGTGGTCCTCCGGCAGCTGGATGCACGAGGCGCCGATGGCGTCGATGCGCTGCACCTGCTGCGTACGGGTGTTGTAGACGAGGTAGCGCGTCTGCGTCTCGCGGTACGGCTTGACCCGCAGCAGGATCAGCAGCCCGAGCTTCGCGTAGGCCACCTCGGCGTCGGTGAGCGACTGCGTGGGGTCGCTCACGGGTTCGCTGTAGATGCCGTGGCCGGTCTCGGTGTTGTTCTCGATCTTGACCGTGAGGTCGCCGCCGACGGTCTCGACGAACACCGTGTCGAGGATGTTGATGTGGGGGAAGCGGCCACCCACGTGTTCCTCGCGCGTGCACGCCGTCCACTCGAAGTCGTGGCTGGGCGGCAGCGCGATGTCGCGCTCGCCGCGGTTGTCGGTGTAGCGGAGGGTGCCGTCGTTCTCGATGGACCAGCGGAACACCCGCACGTCGCTCACCTGCTGGCCGATCTGGAACGCCGCGAGCAGCTTGTCCTGCGTGACGCGCATCTGCGTCAGCGTGGCCTGCTTGTAGTAGGTGTAGAGCTCGCGGAAGTCGGCGAGGAAACGCGGGTCGTCGAGGAAGGTGCCGGCCGACGGGACCGATTCGAGTTCGTCGCCGCCATCCGCCGCGGGCAGCCGGTACAGCGCGAAGACGTCCTCCACGGCCGTTTCCTTGCGCAGCCCGATGAAGACGTTGTAGCCGAACAGGAACAGGTCGCCGATGACGACCAGGTCGCGGGCGACGCAGTTGTTCTCGGTGCGCGCCCGCGTGCGCAGGATCATCGCCTGTTCGGAGCGGCCGAACTCGGCCAGCCGCGCGGTGTTCAGCGCGCGGGCCTGTTCGAGGAGCGTGCCGCCCTGGTCGGCCAGGCGCTTCTTCAGCAGCTCGTAGGAGCCGCTGTCGGCCACCATCCGTTCGGTGGTGTCGGTGGAGGAGGTGTCCGCCATGCCGGGTTACTGCTTGAACCCGTTCAGCAGCCCCTGCAGCGCGGCCTTCTGCGACTCGCTGCCGTCGCGCATCACCTTGCCCAGCAGGGCCGAGACGGTGAGGTCCTTCAACTCGCCCGTCGAGTCGCCGAGCGCACCCACCACCGTGCGCACGTCCTCGATCACGTCGCGGTTGCCGGCCAGCTGGTCCTTGAACGCGACCTGCAGCGTGTTGCTCTTCGCGATGGTGCCGTCGATGTTCTTGCCGATCGAGATGGCGTTGACGAACCTCTCGAAGTAGTCGCCCTGGCCGCCGACGATGTCGATGTTGGCCTTGGCGAGCGCGGTGCCCAGCACCTCGGCCTGGTCCTTCGCGATGGCGGTCTGCGCATCGATGCCCTTGAGCGTCTCGACGTGCGCCATCTCGAGGCGCATGCGGTACTCCTCGTGCGCGCGGGTGTCCGGGCCCATGGCCTTCATGGCCTCGAACTTCTCGCGCAGGCCCTTCGCCTCGGCGTTGAACTTGGCCTCGACCACCCGGGCGTCGACCTGGCCCGACTTCAGTGCGGCGTCCGCATCGGCCGCACGCACCGACACCTCGGCCATGCCCAGCTTCTCCTTGCCCTGCGCCTCGGCCTCGAGCTTGGCGCGCAGGCCGGAGGCTTCCGCCATGGCGGTCGCTTCCACCACGGTGGCGGTGGCCTGGCCGGTCTTCAGCAGCGCTTCGGCGCGCGCGAGTTCCACCTTGGCGTCGACGAGGCCCTGCTTCTCCTTCGCGTCGGCGCTGGCGATCAGCACGCGGGCGTCGGCCAGGCCCGGGGCGGCGGCGATGGCGGTGAGGCCTTCGGCCTCGCGCTTCTTCGATTCGGCGTCACGCTCGGCGACCTTGAAGCGGGCCTCGGCGAGCGTCTGCTCCTCGGTGGCCTTGTGGCGCGCGCGGCGTTCCTGGGCCTCGGCGGCCTTCACCTCGAGCACCAGCTTTTCCTCGGCCTGGCCTTCGGCCAGGATGATGGTGGACTTCTTGTTGCGGTCGGCCTCGGCCACCACACGCACGTCCTTGATCGCCTCTTCCTGCTCGGCCACCGTGCGCTCGACGACGATGCGCTCGCGGATCACGTCGGCGATGGCCTTCTTCTGCACCTCGACCGCCTTCTCCTTGTCGATCTGCTGCAGCGTCACTTCCTTCTCGCGCGCGACGATCTCGAGCTGGCGGGCGCGGATGACCTTTTCCTCCTCGATGGCCACCGCACGCTTGCGGTTGTTCTCGGCCACTTCCTTCTCGCGCAGCACGTTCTCCTGCTGCACCGACACCACCTGCTCGGTGTTGAGGCGAGCCAGTTCGGTCTTGGCCTGTTCCTCGGCCTGCACCTTGGCGGTCTCCGCTTCCTCGCGGGCGCGCACCGAGGCCACCTCGCGCTTCTGGCGCGACAGGGCGTCGGACTGCTGGCGCTCGAGCTCGAGCAGCGTCTCCTGCGCCTCGACGTCCTTCTTCTTGATCTGCATCTCCTCGTTGCGGCGCAGCTCGTTCGTGCGCACGTGCTCCACCGCGGTCAGTTCGGTGATCTTGCGGATGCCCTGGGCATCGAGGATGTTGTTCGAATCGAGCTTGTGCAGCGGCGTCTGCTCCAGGTAGTCGATGGCGGCGTCGTCGAGCTTGTAGCCGGAGAGGTCACCGCCGATGGCCTTCAGGATCTCCTCGCGGAAGTGGGCGCGGTCCTGGTACAGGTCCACGAAGTCCATCTTCTTGCCGACGGTCTTGAGGCCTTCGGAGAACTTGGCCGAGAACAGCTCCTCGAGCGTCTCCTGGTTCGACGCGCGTTCGCAGCCGATGTTCTGGGCCACCTTCAGCACGTCGTCGGCGGTGTTGTTCACGCGCACGAAGAACTTCACCTTGATGTCGGCGCGGATGTTGTCCTTGCAGATCAGGCCCTGGTTGCCGGTGCGGTCGATCTCGATGGTTTTCACGGAGATGTCCATCAGCTCGGCCTTGTGGATGATGGGGTACACCATGTGGCCGGTGAAGGTGACGTCGGGGTCGGCGCGCAGCGTGTTCACGATGAGCGCGTAGCCTTGCTCCACCTTGCGGTAGAACTTGGCGAACATGGCGAACAGGCCCAGCACGAGCAGGGCCAGGACACCGACGGCGATGAAGATGGGCTCCATGAATTTGTTCCCTCAGCTTTATTGGTTGGAATGCGTGACAGCGATGAATGGGGTGGTGTGGCGCGCGGGCGCGTTCACACCTCGGGTTCGATCGAATAGCGTTGTGTGGCGGGGTCGTAGTCGACGATGCGGGCGGGGGTGCCGCGGGTGAACACGTTGGGCTCGGCGGCACGCACGTCGATGTTGAGCGGGGCGCCGCGGCGCGGCACCTCGGCCTGCCCGAAGGTGTCGGTGACGCTGCTGGTCAGCACGCTGCAGCGTTGCCCCACGAGCGATGCGTTGGTGGCGGCGCCGTGGGTCACGAACAGGCGGCGCAGCGGCCGCAGGCTCACGGCCGTGGCGGGTAGCGCGAGCGCGAAGCTGCCGAGAAGGGTGGCCGTGCCGGCGGCGACCTGCAGGAGCAGCGTGGGCACGAGGGGCAGCAGCCACATCGCGATCAGGCAGCACACGGTCCACGAGATCAGCACGAGCAGGCTGATGGCGACCGAGAACGGCACGCCGCCGAGGCCGAAGGCCACGACGAAGCCGGCGAGGGTGCCCAGGTCGTCGACGCTGGCGTCAGCCTGCAGTTCGAGGTCGATGCCGCTGCTGTCGAAGTCGACGACCCCGACGACGGCCAGCACCCAGTAGAAGAGCACCATGCCCAGCAGCGCGGTGTAGATCGCCGTGGGGTAGCCGAGCGCTGCCCCGAAGAAGTTTCCCATTCCCTGCTCCCTCGTTCGTTCTTGCTGTGTTCCGCGCGCTGTGTTCTGTTTTGCCGCGCGGGGTGCCGGTCATTGTGCCGGCGAGCCGTCGTCGGCCTGGCCGGCGAAGGCGATGAGTTCCGCGGTGACGCGCTCCTTGATGGTCAATCGGTCGTCGCTGGCCAGCCCGTAGCGGCGGGCCAGCAGTTCGTAGTCGGCCGGGCTCAGCGACACGGTCAGGCGCGGTCGCTTCGGTTTCTCCGCCGTGGGCAGGTCGAGCAGCTTGCGGATCTGGTCGGAGTTCGAGAGGTGGTTCTCGAACGCCGCCTGGCGCACCGCCTGCAGCACGGCCTCCTCGACGTCGAAGGCGACCTGGACGGCCCGGATCGCCTCGTCGGACGAGGTCCAGCGGGCCGGCTTCTGCCGCACGGTCATTCGGCCGCGGGGGCGGTGCGCGTGGCCGCACGGGCGCGGATGCGCGCCATCGCGTCGCGCTGGCGGTCGGCCTGTTCGCCGATGCCCGCCTCGCGCAGCTTGCGGTCGAGCGCGCCATGGCCCAGTTCGCCTTCCAGCTGGTCGGCCGCGGTCATGCGGTCGGCCAGTTCCTCGTGCCGCTGCTTGATGCGTTCGAGCGACTCACGCGCGTTCAGCAGGCGCGAGCCGCCGCTGCCCAGGTTCTCCGAGATGGAGCGGGTGGCGCGGTAGACGCTTTCGGTGGTCTTCGCGATGCCGATCTCGCGTTCGTGTTCGCGGATGCGCTGCTCGGCGGTGCGCACCAGGTCCTTCAGCTTGACCACCTGCAGCGCGTAGGCCGCATGCGCCTTCGTCTGGCCGGCGAGCTCTTCCTCGAGCGCGGCCACGCGGCCGGCCACTTCCTCGGCCAGCGATTCCTGCGACTTGTCGAGCGCCTCGACGGCCAGCGATTCGTAGCGCGCGGCCTCCTGCTGCAGGCGCTCGATCTCGCGGGCGCTCTGCATCTCCTTGGCCATCACCATCGTCAGGTCGTTGCGGGCGGCCACGATGGCCTGGCGCGCGTCGACGATCTCCTGCTCGTAGATGCGCGTGGCGTTGGCGTCGACCACGCTTTCACCGATCTCGCGAACACTGCCGCGCAGCAGGGTCACCACTCTCTTGATCACGGACATGGGGCTCTCCTATTCCAGGAACTCGGACAGGGCATCGAGGGCGTCGAGCGCGTTGTCGCTCAGCACGGCGACGTCCTGCGCGACGGCTTCGACGGGGGCGTCGATGGCGAGGGCGCCGGTCAGCACGTAGCGGTCACCGATGCGACCGAACGCCGACAGCGGCACGGACGGGTTGAGTTCGAGCAGCGTCTGCGCCAGTTCGTTGCGGCGCGAGGGCTTCACCTCGTCGTCGGACCAGAGGTAGCAGAGGCAGAGGATCTGCGTGTCGGACCGCGTGATGAAGATCGGCAGCTCGTCGCGGCCGCCGATGCTCACCTGCACGACGGGCACCTCGCCGGGGATGGGCTGCAGGTGCACCGCGACCTTGCCCATCAGGCGACCGAGGTGGTCGTCGAGGCGAAACAACTGCTCGTGAAGTGGTTTCATGGCTCCTCTCGTGGCGGGAGCCGAAAGGGCCCCATGCCTTGCAGCGTAGGGCTCGCGACATAACATGTCAACCACTCCGAAGAGGGGGAGTGGTGAGAAGTTGTTGACGGGCTCTCAGACCCGGCCCGGTCTCGCCGGGGCGTCGCTCATGGGCGCGTGCGCATCAGGGTGCTCTTGCCGAAGAGGCTCTCGATCAGGTCGACGGCGACTTCGGCGGTGCTGTTGCGCACGTCGAGTGCGGGGTTGAGTTCCATCACGTCGAGCGAGCCGAGGCGGTCCGTGTCGGCGATCATCTCCATGCACAGTTGAGCCTCGCGGTACGTGGGGCCGCCGCGCACGGTGGTGCCCACGCCGGGGGCCACGTCGGCGTCGAGGAAGTCGACGTCGAAGCTCACGTGCAGGTGGGTGTTGGCGTCGAGCGTGGCGAGGGCGATCTCCATCGTGTGGCGCATGCCCATCTCGTCGATGTAGCGCATGTCGAAGACCTCGAGGTCCATCTCGTGCACGAACTGCTTCTCGCCCTGGTCGACGCTGCGGATGCCGATCTGCCGCACCCACTTCGGGCTGATGGCCGGCACGTGGCCGCCGATCTCGACGAGTTCCTTCGGGCCGTGGCCGCACAGGCACGCGACGGGCATGCCGTGCAGGTTGCCGCTCGGGGTCAGGGTCTGCGTGTTGAAGTCGGCGTGGGCGTCGAGCCAGAGGATGCGCAGCTTGCGCTTCTGCTCGCGGCAGTGGCGCGCCACCGCGCTGATGGATCCGATGCCGAGGCAGTGGTCGCCGCCGAGCAGGATGGGGCGCCGGCCGAGCTTCAGCTCGGCGTACACGGCGTCGTGCACCGCGACGTTCCACGCATGCACCTCGGCGAGGTGGCGGTAGCCGTCGACGGGGGCCAGGTTGGGGTTCGGCGGCCCCGAGAGGTTGCCGCGGTCGATCACCTCGAGACCGTGGCTCGCGAGCACCGGACCGATGTTGGCGACGCGCAGGGCCTCGGGCCCCATGCTGGACCCTCGGGTGCCTGCACCCACGTCGGTGGGGGCGCCGATGAGGCTGACGGGCTGGTTCATCGCGGGCCCCTTTCCAGGCGGTGCCTGAGACGGTTGACGGACGGGATCAGATGTCGGCGGACGCGCCGCCCTTCTCATTCTCTTGCAGGCTGAAGCCGTATTCGGCGTCGAGGATGTCCCACGCCTCCTCGGCCGTCTCGACGAACTTGAACAGCTGCAGGTCGAGTTCGCTGATCATGCCCGTTTCGACGAGCCAGTCGAAGTTGATGAGCTTCGTCCAGAACTCCTTGCCGAACAGCAGGATGGGGCGGCGGCGGCACTTGCCCGTCTGCATCAGCGTCATGACCTCGAACATCTCGTCGAGCGTGCCGAAGCCGCCCGGGAAACACACGAGCCCGATGGAGCGCATCAGGAAGTGCATCTTGCGCAGGCCGAAGTAGTGGAACTGGAAGCACAGCTCCGGCGTGATGTACGGGTTCGGTGCCTGCTCGTGCGGCAGCACGATGTTCAGGCCGATGCTCTTGCCGCCCACCTCGAACGCGCCGCGGTTGCCCGCTTCCATGATGCCGGGACCGCCGCCGGTGACGACGTACAGCGGCGTGGTCATCGACCGCGAGCGGGTGGTGACGATCTCGGCGAAGCGGCGGGCTTCCTCGTAGTAGCGCGACATCACCAGGTGGCGGTTCGCGATGGCGAGTGCGGTGGGGTTGCCGGCCGAGGTGGCGTCGGCGACGAGACGCTCGGCCGTGTCGCGCGGCACGATGCGGGCGCTGCCGAAGATGACGATGGTGCTCTCGATGCCCAGTTCCTGCTGCTGCATCTCGGGCTTGAGCAGTTCGAGCTGCATGCGCACCGGGCGCAGTTCCTGGCGCAGCAGGAAGTCGGTGTCGGTGAAGGCGAGGCGGTAGGCGCTCTCAGGGCCGTCGTAGTTGGTCTGGGGGACGGCCTTGCCGGCCTCCTGCTGGGCCGAGGGGAAGTTGCGTGCGGTCAGGTCGGAACGTTTGTTCATGGGTCACAGCTTAACGCGCCGGATGCGGACCGCAAACCGGGCACTCGGGGTCTCGCGGCGCGCGGATCTCGGTCCAGGTCATGTCGCGCGCATCGAGCATCTGCAATCGACCTGCAAGCGACGTGCCCACGCCCGCCAGCAGCTTGAGCGCCTCGGCCGCCTGCAGGCTGCCGATGATGCCCACGAGCGGCGCCCACACGCCCATCGTGGCGCAGTTCGTTTCCTCGGCCGGATGGCCGGGCGGGAACACGCAGGCGTAGCAGGGCGCCTCGGGGTTCCGCGAGTCGAACACGGACACCTGCGCATCGAAGCGGATCGCCGCGCCCGACACCAGCGGCTTGCGGTGGCGCACGCACGCGGCGTTGAGGGCCTGGCGGGTGGCGAAGTTGTCGGTGCAGTCGAGCACCACGTCGGCCGTGGCCACGAGTTCGGCGAGGCGGACCGCGTCGGCTCGCTCCTGCAGCGCGACGACCTGCACGTCGGGGTTGATCGCGTGGATGGCCTGCGCCGCGGACTCGACCTTGGGCCGGCCCACGCGCGAGAGGTCGTGCGCGATCTGCCGCTGCAGGTTCGTGAGGTCGACCGTGTCGTGGTCGACGAGGGTGATGCGGCCGACCCCGGCGGTGCCGAGGTACAGCGCGACCGGCGAACCGAGGCCGCCGGCGCCGATCACGAGGGCGTGGGAGGCGAGGAGGCGTTGCTGGCCCTCGATGCCGACTTCGTCCAGGAGAATGTGCCTGGAGTAGCGGAGGAGCTGCTCGTCGTTCATGTGAGGGTCTGCTGGGTGCAGGGCGCGGCCGCGAAGCCGGCCGCCCCATCAAGCCACACGCGAGCCCGGGTCTCCCGGGCGACCCGTGGCGCCCCTTGGGGGCAGGAGCGCCAGCGACTGGGGGGCTTCAGTTCTTTCAGTTGGTCTTCGTATCGTCTTCAGGCTTCCGCTCGGTCGCCGTCTTCGACACCTGCACCGGCTTGTTCTTCAGCTGGTTCAGCGCCTGCATCAGCGGGAAGTCTTCCGGGCTGCCGAGTTCGGGCGGCTGCTTCAGCGGCGACTTGCCGGCCTTCGCGGCTTCTTCCTCGTAGCGCTTGCGGGCTTCCTCGCGGGCCTTCTCGCGGGCGACGTCCTTCTCCTCCACGCCCTGGCCGCTCAGCAGGTGCTTGTCGAGGTCGGCTTCGCGGGTGCGCAGTGCGGAGTACAGCGGGCCGTCGGCGGTCTCGTCCAGCATGATGTCGGGCACGATGCCTTTGGCCTGGATGGAGCGGTCGGCCGGCGTGTAGTAGCGCGCCGTGGTGATCTTGATGGCGGCGCTCGGGCACTTGTCGATGCGCTGCGGCTCGGCGCCGAGGCACATCAGCGTCTGCACCGACCCCTTGCCGAAGGTCTGCGCGCCCATCACGGTGGCGCGCTTGTGGTCCTGCAGTGCGCCCGCGACGATCTCGCTCGCGGAGGCCGAGCCTTCGTTGACGAGCACCACCATGGGCACCGACTTCACGGCGTCCGGCAGGCGGCGCAGCGGATCCGGCGGAAGCGAGCGCAGCAGGCCGCGGCCCTCGTAATAGAGGTAGTCCTTCGGCGTGGCGCGCAGCACCGACTTCGACGCGGCGAGCTGGCCCTTCGTGGAGACGACCACCACCTCGGGCTGCAGGAAGGCCGCCGCGATGGCGACCGACGCGACGACGGAGCCGCCCGGGTCGTTGCGCAGGTCGAGCACGAGGCCCTTGAGCTTCGGGTCTTCCTTGTAGATGGCTTCGATCTTGGAGACGAAGTCCTCGACGGTCTTGTCCTGGAACTGGCGAACCTGCAGCCACGCGTAGCCGGGTTCGACGACCTTCGCGCGCACGCTCTGCGCCTGGATCTCGGCGCGGATGATGGGCACGGTGAAGGTGCGGGACTCGGTCTTGCGGAAGATCGTGAGCACGACCTTCGTGTTCGGTTCGCCGCGCATCTTCTTCACCGCCTGCTCGACGGTGAGGCCCTTGACCTGGGTGTCGTCGACCTTCGTGATGAGGTCGCCGCTCTTGATGCCGGCCTTGTAGGCAGGAGAGCCTTCGATGGGGGTGATGACCTTCACGAGGCCGTCTTCCATGCCGATCTCGATGCCGACGCCGACGAAGCGGCCGGTGATGCTCTCGGAGAATTCCTTGACGTTCTTCTGCTCGATGTACTGGCTGTGCGGATCGAGGCCCGCCACCATGCCGCCGATGGCGTCGGTGATCAGCTTCTTCTCATCGACGGGCACCACGTAGGTGCTCTTGACGAGTTCGAAGACGTTCGACAGCTGCTGGATTTCCTCGAGGGGGAACTGCGCCGCGGTGTTGCGGGCCGTCGCCTGGAGCTGCATGGTGGTCAACGCCCCGGCGACCGCACCGAGCGAGATCCAGCCGGCAACCTTCAATTTCGAACCCATAGATGACCTGCTCCTGGCCGGATGACCGGCAAACCCCAAAAAAGAATCGATTTCAGTATATGACGCGGGACCCCCGTTTTGAGGGGGAAGGAGACCGGAAGTTTCACCGTATTTGCGAGCAGTGGCCACGTAGGAGAGGGCCGTGTTGCTGCGTGTGTCGAGCCCGTTTCGGGGTGTTGCGTGACTGCTTCGTTCGCCGCGTCCGGGATCCGGAAACCCGTGATGTTTGACCGTGGCGAAGAACGCCGTGTGGCGAGACCCCCATAACCAAGGGGAAACAGGGGGTTTTGTCACGTTCGACCTCGTCGCCGGATGGCACCATGGCATCGCGTCACAACGTTTTACGTTCCACCGGGTGCCACATGAGCGAGCTTCACCACAGTCTTGAATCGATGGGTGTCTTGCAGTACTTGTTTGCCGTGGCCTTCCTCATCTGCTACGCGCTGGTGATCGGCGACTTCTTCGGCCCCGGCGCGCGTGGCGGCATCGCCATCGCGGGTCTGGTCGCCGCGGCCGGCTTCGCCTTCTTCACCACGCCATGGGTGCACGGCGTGCTGCTCACGGCCTTCGCGGTGATCGGCATCGGGCTCTTCCTCGGAGTCGCCTGGCTGCTCAAGACCCTGTTCGCCTCCGCCGTGGGCGAGGTGTCGGTCGAAGCCGCGTACGACGACGCCATCGCCGCCGAATCCGAACTCGACCCGCGCGAACTGCGGCAGAACGTGCCCGCTCGGGCCGTGCCCGACGTGGGCGCGTCCGACGCGATCCCGCTCGGCGAGAAGCTCCCGGAACCCGCTCTGGGCCGCCTGCTGCGCGGCGACGGCCCCACGCTCGACCAGCGGCCCTCCTGAGGCCCTGCGGTCCGGTCAGCCCGGGGATCCCGGGCGCAGCGGGAACGCACCGATCGCGCGGCTCACGCAGCGGCGGATGGTCTCCGCGATCGCCCGCATCTCCGGCTCCGGCTTGTTGTAGGGGTCGGGCACCTCGCTGCCTCCTCCGTGTTCCGCCATCGCCGACAGCAGCGTGACCCGCGGCAGGTGCGTGGGGAAGGTCCGCTCGATGGCCTCCCAGTTCTCGGTGTCCATCGCGATCACCAACTGGGCCCAGGCCATGTCGGCCTCGCCCGCCTGCTGCGAGCGGTGGTCGGCCAGGTCCACCGACAGCGTCTCGCGCACCGTCTCGGCCCACGCCGCGGGCGACATGCGGCCGGTCTTCGGGTGCATTCCGGCGCTGCGCACCTGCACGCCCGGGAGTGCATCGGCGAGCATGAGGCCCACCACCGGGCTGCGGCAGATGTTGCCGTAGCAGAGCACCAGCACACGCTCGATGCGGCCGGCGCGCCAGTCGGGCGCGAGCCGCGACCAGTTCGCGCGGGCGGCGCGGCCGGCGCGCCGGCGGTTCAGGCGGTTCGTGATGCCCTGGAACAGGTCGCGCGTGGCGGCCCACCACAGGGTGCGGTCGTTCCAGCGGAAGAGGTCCCAGCGCTCGGCGCCCCACAGCGGGCGCAGCAGGCCGAGGAAGTCCGCCACGTCCAGGCGCTTGACCAGCAGCGGGTCGTGGCGCCGTTTCCACGACTGCACGAACCAGCGCACGTCGTTCGACACGTGGCGCATGTAGCGGCAGCGCGTGGGCCGGGGCTGCGGGCCCACGGGCTCCCCGGTGGCCAGCCGCAGCAGGCCCAGCGGGAAGTTGACGCCGGCTCCCACCGCGAGTGGCAGCGAGCCCCACAGGCGCGGGTTGATCTCGATCAGGCGGTAGTCCTGCCCGTCGGGCGAGACCTTGAACTCGACCATCGCGACGCCGTGCCAGCGCAGGTGGCGCAGCAGCGAGAGGGCGGCCTCGCGCACCGCGGGCGGCGGCTCGATGGCGCGCCGGTACGTGCTGGCGCCGCCGGTGAGCGGCATCTCGTGGAGCCGTTCGTGGGCGAAGACCCAGCGGGGCTCGCCGTGCTCGAACAGGGCCTCCACGCCCACGCCGCGGCCGGCGAAGTAGTCCTGCTCGACCACCGGGGTGTGCGGCAGCATCTCGCGGAACGCGGCCTGTCGGGCCTGCTCGTCGGCGCAGATGCGGGCCTCGATCGTGCGCAGGTGGCCGTCGACGCGCACCTTGCTGTGCACCGGCTTGACCACCGCGGGGAACGAGGCGGCCGCCGTCACGGCCGCGGCGTCCGTGACCAGCCGGCCCTTCGGCACGCGGATGCCCAGGCCTTCGGCCACGCGCACCGTGTGGTCCTTGCTCAGGGCCACGTCGATCGAGGCCTCGTCGCCGATGACGGCCTTCGCGCGCAGGGCCGCGGGCACGGCGTGCGACTTGAGCGCGATCAGCGAGGTTTCGGTGACCGGCACGATCAGGGCGTAGCCGTGCCGTGCATCCAGCTGCTGCAGCCACGCGAGGAACTCGGCGGGGTCGGCGGGCTGCCGCAGGCGCTGCGCCACGCGGGGCGAGGCGAAACACAGGCAGTCGTCCGACGCGGCCGAGACGTGGACCTCGACGTCTCCGGGCAGGGCCAGCACGGTCTCCGCGGCCGCGCGGCTGTGGCCGTCGAGGACCAGGGCCACGGCCCGTGGGGCGGGGCGGGTGGGCGTGCTCATGGCGGGGCTCAGGAGGTGGGCTTGTGCATCCGCCGCACGAACAGCGCGTGGTGCGGTGCCGCCGGGATCCGGGGCAGGCGGCACGGGTCGTGGCCCGGGCCCCAGAAGGATTCCTCGGTGGTCACCGCCCAGCGGTAGGACTTGCGCACGGCCTCGACCACGGCCGGATCCGAGTCCCCGTTCGGGTAGCAGAAGATGTCGACCTCGCGGCCGAGCTGCGCCTCGAGCCGGGCGCGGCTCGCCGTCAGCTCCTCGGTCTGCTCCCGGGCCGGCAGCGTGGTCAGGATGGGGTGGGACACCGTGTGGCTGCCGATCGTGATGAGGGCCGGATCCAGCGAATGCACCTCCTCCCACGTCATCGGGGCGAACAGGTCCTGCTGCATCGGCGTGGGCTCGAATGCCGGCGTGTGGGCGCGCACGGCGTTCTCGAACGCCTCGCGCCGGTCCGGTGCGAGGCCCTTGGCCCATTCGACGAGCGCCTCGACCGTGTGGACGGGCCATCCCTCGCGGGTGGCCAACACCTTCCGTTCGGCCGCGCGCAGGCCCTGCAGCCGGGCGCGGGCCTCGGTGTTCCAGACCCACCGGCCGGAGTCGATCAGGCCGGAACAGAGGAAAAACGTGGCGGGAACGTCCGCTTCCCGCAGCAACGGGTAGGCGGTGGTCAGGTGGTTGCGAACCCCGTCGTCGAAGGTGAGGGCGACCTCGCGGCCCGTGCACCGGCCGTCGCGGTACCGGGAGAGCAGCGTCGGCAGCGAGATGGGCTCGAATTCCCGGCGGATGACGTCCAGCTGCGCCCTGAAGACGTCCGTTGGAATGCCCTCGGGGTCCACGGTGTGGTACATCAGCACCCGCGGCTGCCTGATGGCCCGCGCCTTGCGCAGGGCCATGCCCGTGACGTGCGAGATCTCGTGCGCCAGCCGCACCACATGCCTCTTCATGATCCCTCTACTCTCCCTGAGTCGCGTGGGGCATCGGCGTCTGTGCGCCTGTCGATGCCTTCCGTCCTGCGCCTGCTGGCACTTTGCCGCAAAGTGGCTGGTCCCGCCGACAGGAATCGAACCTGTATTTGCCGCTTAGGAGGCGGCCGTTCTATCCATTGAACTACGGCGAGGGGGCGCAGGGCACGGCATTCTAAGCGCCGGTGGGAGGGAGCCTTGTCGGACGGCGCCGACAAGCGGCCGCGCCCAGCGCCTACCCGGCGGCCGAAGAGTGGCCTTCACACTGGCGTCGGGGCCGGACCGTTCCGGCGGGTTGGGGAGAATCGTGATGACCGACGACATCGCCGTGGGGATGCGGGGGCAGGGCTGGTCGGCCGTTGGAGGCCGCGTGATCCCGCCTTCGAGTGCCACCCCACACCGTGCCGCTGCCGCGGCGCGATCGACACGCCCGGGAGAACTCACCGGCCGGGTCAGTTTCACCACCTCCGACGGATTGCTGGGGCCCGGGCGTCGCCTGCGGTACCGGCGGGCCCGCTGGGTCCGCCACGCCGTGGTCTGGTTGGCCATCGTGCTGCTGGCGCCCCTGGTGGCCGGCTGGGCCTGGGGCCTGCTCGGTTCGATGTCGCGGTGAGGCCACGTCGGCCCCACGCGACACACCGTTGCGACAATCTCACCCCTCGTGACGCCTGTTGTCCTACACCCTAGGGTTTCCACTTGGGTCATACTGCACCGCAGCAGAGACCCAAAAGGAGCCTTCGATGGGATTCACTGAACTGACGGGCAAATACCACCGCCTTCGCAACGAGCTGGAAGAGGCCTATGCCGCTCCGGCGTGGAACCGGCCGAAGATCGACCGCATCGCCGACGAGATCGTGGCCACCGAGAAGGCGCTCGCCACGCTGCATCCCCACGACGAAGAGCACCAGATGCACCTGGAGCTGTAGTGGCCTCGCTCACCAACGACCAGTACATCGCCGAACTCAACCGCCGCCTGCAGGCCGACCCGGCCTGGAAGCCCGGGGTCGAGTTCGTCGCGATCCCTCCGCAGGACCAGGAGCGCGCCCGCGGCGGCTCCACCTGGGTGGGGCCCGACGACATGCTGCCCGTCATCGTGCGCATCGTGAAGGACACCGCCGGCGAGTTCCAGATCGAACACCCGTTCGTGGCCGAGCGCGGCTGAAACGGCCGGCGAAGCACGGCCGGTCATCAAGCCACGCGCGAGCCCGGGTTTCCCGGGCGACCCGCGGCGCCCCTGGGGGCAGGAGCGAAGCGACTGGGGGGTTAGTGTTTGTCGGCTTCGCTCGTGAACGAGTCGGCGTAGAAGGCATCGGGCGGCAGCCCGCGGTGAGTGACGAACTCCCGCTGCGCCGTCTCCACCATGATCGGCGCGCCGCACGCATACACCTGGTGCTGCGAGAGGTCGGGGAAGTCCGCCATCACCGCCAGGTGGACGAAGCCGGTTCGGCCGGTCCATTCGTCCGTGGGCTTCGGCTCGCTCAGCACCGGCACGTACGTCAGCTGCGGCATCGTGCGCGCGGCCTCCACGAGCCAGGCGTGCGCGTACAGGTCGACGAGGCTGCGGCAGCCCCAGTACAGGTGCATGGGGCGCGCGTCGCCCGTGTGGCGCATGTGCTCCACGATGGCCTTGATGGGCGCGAAGCCCGTGCCACTCGCGAGCAGGATGACCGGGCCGGGCGCGTCTTCGCGCAGGAAGAAGCTGCCGAACGGCCCTTCGAGCCGCAGGATCTCCTTCGGCGCCATGCCGTGGAACACGTGTTCGGTGAACTTGCCGCCGGGCATGTGGCGGATGTGCAGTTCGATGCCCGGCTGTGTCTCCTGCGTGTGCGGTGCGGTGGCCATGCTGTAGCTGCGGCGGCTGCCGTCGCGCAGGATGAACTCGATGTACTGGCCCGCGTGGTACGCGAGCTTGTCGTTCGCCGGCAGCTGCAGCTTGATGATGGCGACGTCGGGCGCGGGCTTGTCGATGCTGATCACGCGGCTCGGCATCTTGCGCACCGGGAACTCGCCGGCACCCGCCACCGTGCGGGCCTCGAGCACCACGTCGGTCTGCGGCGCGGCCACGCAGGTGAGCACCATGCCGGCTTCCTCTTCCTCGGCGCTCAATGCCTTGGCCTGGTGGGCGCCGTGGATCACGCGGCCCTCCACGAGCCGGCACTTGCAGGAGCCGCACGCGCCGTCCTTGCAGCCGTACGGCAGGCCGATGCCCTTCTCGATGGCCGCGGCCAGGATGGGCTCGTTGCGGTCCACCTCGAAGCTCACACCGCTCGGCAACACGGTGACGTTGAATGTCATGGGGTAATCTCTTCCGGCAATTCGCTCATCTTCCACACCCCGATTTTGCCCGCGATCCCATGCCCACGCCGTCCACCCGTCCCACCCGCTTCCGCCGGCCCGTCCTGTTGATCGTGGGGTGCGGCGACGTGGGCCTGCGTGTCGTGCGGCTGCTCGCGGGGCGCTGGCGCGTGCTGGCGCTGACGTCCACGGCGGCCCGCGCGCCCGAGCTGCGTGCGGCCGGCGCGGTGCCGCTGGTGGGCGACCTCGACACCCCGGCCACGCTGGGCCGGCTCGCGGGCCTCGCCGATGCCGTGCTGCACCTGGCGCCGCCCGCCCGAGATGGCGACACCGACGAGCGCACGCGGCACCTGCTGGACGCGCTGTCGCGCCAGGGCCGCGTGCGACGCCTCGTCTACGGCAGCACCACCGGCGTGTACGGCGATGCGGGCGGCGCGCGGTTCGACGAGACCCGCGCCGTGAACCCGGCCACCGATCGCGCACGGCGGCGTGTCGACGCCGAGGCCCGCGTGCGGTGGTTCGGCCGCCGCGCCGGCGTGCGCGCCACGGTGCTGCGCATCCCCGGCATCTATGCGGGCGACCGCCCCGGTGGCCACCCGCGCGAGCGCCTCGCGAAGGCCACGCCGGTGCTGGTGGCCGAGGACGACGTCTTCACGAACCACATCCACGCCGACGACCTCGCCCGCGCGTGCGTGGCGGCGCTGCACCGCGGCCTGCCGCAGCGCATCGTGCACGCGAGCGACCACACCGACCTGCGCATGGGCGAGTACTTCGACCTGGCCGCGGACCTGTGCGGCCTGCCGCGGCCGCCGCGCATCACGCGCGCCGAGGCGGAGCGCACGATGTCGCCGATGCAGATGTCGTTCTGGAGCGAGTCGCGCCGGCTCGACAACCGGCGGCTCGTGGCGGAACTGCGTGTCGTGCTGCGCTACCCGACGGTGCGGGACGGGCTGATCGCCTGACGCGCGTTCGGGCGCTCAGCGCCGGCCGAACGGCGGGCGGCCGCGCCAGTACTGGATCATCAGGAAGGCGCCGATCATCCCGCCCAGGTGCGCGCTGCGAGCCATGAGGCCGAGCACGAGCGCCAAGGCGCCGAACACCACCACGAAGACCTTCGCCTTCATCGGGATGGGCGGGAAGAGCGGCATGATGACCTGGTTCGGGAACATCATGCCGAACGCGAGCAGCAGGCCGAACAGGCCGCCCGACGCACCCACCGTGGGGTTGCCCCATCCCAGGGCCGCGGACAGCGCCAGCTGGGCGAACGCGCCCGAGACGATGCTCGCGAACCAGAACTGCGTGAACCGCTTGCCGCCCCACACGCGCTCCAGCTCGGCACCGAACATCCAGAGCCCGAGCGAGTTGAAGAACAGCTGGAACATGTCGGCGTGCAGCACGCTGTACGTGACGATCTGCCACGGCAGGAACCCACGGTCGATCGGCCACAGCGCGAGCGCCTGCAGGTTGAGGAGGTACTGCGCGCAGAACATGCCCACGTTGATGAGCAGCAGGGCTTGGGTCACGGGGGGCATCGGGGGCATGCGCGGGGTCCGGAGAAGTCAGCAAAGGCGCTAGGGTACCCGGTTTGCGGATCGGCCCCGGGCGCTCGGGTTCCGACCCGGGCGTGTGGCAGAATGTTCCGTTCCGCTCGCACCGGCCCCGGTGGTGAAATGGTAGACGCGCCGGACTCAAAATCCGGTTCCGCAAGGAGTGTCGGTTCGAGTCCGACCCGGGGCACCAGGGCCACGCCCTGCCACACGCTCCCGCTCCCATACCCTCGTCGCCACCCGGGTTCCACCGGAGACCGTCTTCGCGCGCCTGGTTCATGATGGGGCCATCCATCCACGGGAGACGCTGATGACGAGGATCGCGAAAACGGCCCACGAGATTCACGACGAGGTGGCCCGGCTGGTCCACGAGATCCCCGCCGTGGTCGAGGACGGAGAGGCCGTCGAAGTGGGCTTCCCGGTGCACCTGATCGACCCACCGGGCGAAGGCCCCAACTGGACCATCGACCACGTGGGCAACGGCCACGCCTACCTCGCCAGCATCCGCGAGGTGATCGTCCGGGCGCAGTCGCAGTGGGACCTCAAGCCCTAGCGATGTCCTCGTGACGCTCGCCGGAGCGTGCCGGAACTCACGCGCTCCGTGCCCCTGAACCCTCGGCACCCTGCCCGAGGGGTTGCGGCTTTGCTCCGCTTCGCGGAACCTCGCGCCCGTTCAACGTGATGCGAGGGGCCGAGATTCCGATGTCGTACGAAGTACCCGAGGACGCGACCGCGTTCGTCCACCGTGGCCATGCGGTGGAGATCGTTCTTTCCGATGCCGGCGGCGGGCGCTGGAACTGGTTCCTCCGGATCGACGGCGCCGAGCATTCGCCGGGCGACGTGGGCCCCGCGCCCAGCCTCGCCTCGGCCATCCGCGAGGCCCAGGTGGGCGCGCGCTACCTGATCGATTCGGGCGTGGCCGGGGTCGACGTGCGGAAGGCCTGAGCCCCGCGCGCCGCGGCCGTCACTTCACCGCGTCCGCCGGCAGTTCCACCATGTAGGCGTCCACGTCTTCCTTGCTGCCGGTGTTCCAGTTCGAGTTGAACAGCACCTTCGTGAAGTCGCGGCTGACGGTGGCGTGCGGTTCCGTCCAGTACTCGTTGTAGAGCGTGCGGTGGAACGCGAGGTTGAAGGTGCGCGGCGAGGCCTTGAGCTCCATCGCGAAGACCTTGTCGTGCATCCACTGGCGGCTGCCGCCCGGCGGGATGTCGCCCGCGTAGGCCGACACGATCACCCAGCCCGGCTTGTCGTAGCCCTTGCCCGAGATGTGCAGCGCGTTCGTCGTGCCCGCGAGGTACGTGGGCAGCAGCGCCGTGCGTTCGCCGGTGCGCAGGTTGATCATGAAGAGGTCGCCCTGCGCCGACTGGTAGTCGACCGAGACGTAGAGGTCGTCGCCGTTCGCGCCCACCGCGATGTCGGAGTGCTCGGACTTCGCGAGCAGCTTGCGCTGTTGCGAGAAGTCGCGCGAGTACGCGACCGTGCCGCGCGCGCCGTCGCCGGACACCACGCACCAGTCGCCGCTCGGGCTCATGCTGACGTGGTCGGGGCGGTCGCCGTTCGTGTTCATCGTGCCCACCAGGCTGTCGGTGTCGCGGTCCCACGTGGCCACGCCGAGGGTGCCGAAGTTGACGTCCTCGACCATGAAGCACCAGTACCGCTGGTCGCGCGACGGCGCGCCCTCGGACTTGGTCCACGCCACCGCGGCCGTGGGCCAGCGGGCCTTCAGGCGGGCGCCCAGGTCGCCCACCACGCGCGTGGCGCCGGTGGACACGGTGAGCTCGTTCACCTTCATGCCGACGCCGTTGGTGGGCAGGTAGTAGAGCTTGTCGCCGTCGGTGGCGTGCCACTGCGGCTCGGCATCGCCGCCGGGGCCGGGCAGCACCTTGACGCGCTGGCGCGTGGCGGTCTCGTACAGGTGCCAGCTGCCGTTCAGCGCGTAGGCGAGGTAGTGCGTGCCGGTGGCGTTGAAGGCCTGGCGGCGCGAGTAGTCGTTGCGCGTGAAGCCGGCCACGCCGTCGGCCGCGTGGTCGGTGGACCGCACGACACAGGTGCCGTACGCGGGTTCCGCGAAGGCCGCGCCCTTCGCGGGCTTGGCGAGCGTGGCGATGGGGTCGGTGGTGCGGGTGCCGGACAGCGTGAAGGCGGCGGTGTAGAAGTTCGCGCAAGCCGGGGTGAGGGCGGACGCCGGTGCGGACGGGGGCGTGGAGGCGGGCGGCGCCGAGGCCGGTGGCGACGGTGTCACGGCCTGGGCCGGCGGCGTGGCGGGTGTGTCGGAGCCTCCACCCCCGCACCCTGCGGTCGCCAGGCACGCGATGGCGCCCAGCAGCGCGGCCACGCGCGAGCGTTTCGAACGGTCCATCCCTCTCTCCCTGGGTTTCTTTTGTGGAGCGAAGCGTACCGGAGCCGGCGAGGGGGGCGGTAACGAGGTGCAGCCCGAGATTCCGCATGCCGGCCGGGTTCTCCCGCTCCTGCGACAATGGCGGCAGGAGAGCGCATGAAGACCTACAAGACACTCGAAGACTCGATCGGCAACACCCCGCTGGTGCGGCTGGTGCGCGTGCCCGGCGCGGAGAACGACCGGCGCGGCAACGTCATCCTCGGCAAGCTCGAGGGCAACAACCCGGCCGGCTCGGTCAAGGACCGTCCCGCCATCAGCATGATCAAGCGCGCCGAGGAGCGCGGCGAGATCCGCCCCGGCGACACGCTGATCGAGGCCACGTCCGGCAACACCGGCATCGCGCTGGCGATGGCCGCCGCCGTGCGCGGCTTCCGCATGGTGCTGATCATGCCGGAGGACCTGAGCATCGAACGCGCGCAGACCATGAAGGCCTTCGGCGCGGAACTCGTGCTGACGCCCCGCAGCGGCGGCATGGAATACGCGCGCGACCTCGCCGAGCAGATGCAGCGCGAGGGCAAGGGCCGGGTGCTCGACCAGTTCGGCAACCCCGACAACCCGCGCGCCCACTACGAATCCACGGGCCCCGAGATCTGGAAGGACACCGACGGCCGCATCACGCACTTCGTGAGCGCGATGGGCACCACCGGCACCATCACCGGCACGTCGAAGTTCCTGAAGGAGAAGAACCCGGCCATCCAGGTGATCGGCGCGCAGCCCAGCGAGGGTTCGCGCATCCCCGGCATCCGCAAGTGGCCCGAGGCCTACATGCCGAAGATCTACGACGCGACGAACATCGACGAGACCATCGAGGTGAGCCAGGAGAACGCCGAGGACATGGTGCGGCGCCTCGCCCGCGAGGACGGCCTGTTCGCGGGCATCTCCGCGGCCGGCGCGTGCTGGGCCGCGCTCGAGGTGGCCAAGCGGGTCGAGAACGCGACGATCGTGTTCATCGTCTGCGACCGCGGCGACCGCTACCTCTCCACCGGCGTGTTCCCCGCCTGAGGACGCTGACGCCATGGTCCATGCGTTCCACTTCTGCCCCAACTGCGCCACCGCGCTGCAGCGCATCACCGAACTGGAAGATGGCGGCCCGAAGGAGCGCACGCGCTGCCCGTCGTGCGGCTGGACCCACTGGAACAACCCGACGCCGGTGCTCGCCGCCGTGATCGAGCTGCCCGAGGCGGGCGGCCAGCTGCTGCTGGCCCGCAACGCCGCGTGGCCGCAGAAGATGTTCGGCCTCGTCACCGGCTTCATGGAAGCCGGCGAGACGCCGCAGGAGGGCATCGCCCGCGAGGTGTTCGAGGAAACCGCGCTCACGGCCGAGTCCGTGAACCTGGTGGGCGTCTACGACTTCCAGCGCATGAACCAGGTCATCATCGCGTACCACGTGGTGGCGCGCGGCGAGGTGACGCTGTCGCCCGAACTGGCTGAGTACAAGCTCGTGCCGCCCGAGAAGGTGAAGTGCTGGCCCGCCGGTACGGGCCAGGCGGTGGCCGACTGGCTGCGCTCGCGCGGCATCGAACCCCAATGGCTCGAGTGGCCCCCGGCCGGCTCGCCGCGAGAATCCACATGAACGCTCCCACCGCACACAAGGAAATCGACACCCGCGGCATGAACTGCCCGCTGCCCATCCTGAAGGCCAAGAAGGCGCTGGCGGACATGAGCAGTGGCGAGGTGCTGAAGGTGGTGGCCACCGACCCGGGGTCCACGCGCGACTTCCAGGCGTTCGCCCGGCAGACGGGGAACGAGCTGGTCGAGCAGACGGCCGAGGGTGGGGAGTTCGTGCACTACCTGCGGCGGCGGTAACCTGCCGCGGTCACCCCGGCGAACACCGGGGCCCACTGCCGGCAGGGCGCGCCGTTGACCGGTGGATCCCGGCGTTCGCCGGGATGACGGAGATCCTCAGATTTCCAGCGTGCGCAGGTAGTCGCGGAAGCCCGGGCCCAGCACCGGGTGCTTCAGCGCCAGTTCCACGTTGGCCTGCAGGAACCCTTCCTTGCTGCCGCAGTCGTAGCGCTTTCCCTCGTAGCTGTACGCGAACACCTTCTCGCGGCGCAGCAGGCCGGCGATGCCGTCGGTCAGCTGGATCTCCCCGCCCACGCCGCGCGGCTGGTTGGCGATCTCGTGGAACACGCCCGGGGTCAGGATGTAGCGGCCGGCCACGCCCAGGCGCGAGGGCGCCTCTTCCGGCGCCGGCTTCTCCACGATGCGGTTGACGTCCATCAGGCGTTCGTTGATGGGCGTTCCCGCCACGATGCCGTAGCGGCGCGTGTGTTCGGCCGGCACTTCCTGCACGGCCAGGATGGACACGCGCCACTCGTTGTACTGCTCCACCATCTGCTTGAGCACCGGACGGTCGCCCACCATCAGGTCGTCCGCGAGCAGCACCGCGAAGGGCTCGTTGCCCACGAGGCGCTGGCCGCACAGCACGGCGTGGCCGAGGCCCAGGGCCTGCGGCTGGCGCACGTAGATGCACTCCATGTCGTCGGGCTTGACGCTCCGTACCACGTCCAGCAACTCCTGCTTACCCGCCTGTTCGAGGGCTACCTCGAGCTCGAAAGTCATGTCAAAGTGGTCTTCGATGGGGCGCTTGTGCCGGCCGGTGACGAAGATCATCTCCCGCACGCCGGCGGCATAGGCTTCCTCCACGGCGTACTGGATCAGCGGTTTGTCCACCACCGGCAGCATTTCCTTCGGCTGGGCCTTCGTGGCAGGAAGGAAGCGGGTGCCGAGACCGGCCACGGGGAAGATTGCCTTGGTGACTGACATGGTGCGCAGCGTTCGGGTGTGTGGATGGAAGAGCGGGTGGATCAGGTAGGTGAGCGTGGGTCAGTGACCCAGAAAAAACATTGTGTCATGGCCCGGAACAGGAATCCGGCCCGGCCGTTTTACCGAGACTGCGTGACAACCCTATGGACTTGCTGATCGTCGACACGCTGGACGCGGAAGTCAGGCAGTGGCTCGAGTCGCGGCACACGGTGCGCTACGCACCCGAACTGGCCCAGGACCTGAAGGCCTTCCGCCTCGCCCTGTGCAACGTGCGCGCGTTGATCCTCCCCGCCTCCGTGGCGTTCGGCGCGAAGACCCTCCCGCTCGCCCCCATGATGCGCGCCGTGGGCCGCATCAACAGCGGCGCCGAGAACATCGACGCCGAAGCCTGCCAGCGCGCCGGCATCGAGGTGGTGCGCAGCGCCACCGCCACGGCCCAGGCGGAAGCCGAATTCATGGTCGGCGCCATCCTCTCCATGCTGCGGCGGGTGCCCGTCGAGGGTGCCGACGGCATGCGCGTGGGCCGCGAGCTGGGCGCGTGCACGGTGGGCCTGATCGGCATGCCGCCGGCCGCACGGGCCATGGCCGCCATGTTGAGCGGCTTCGGCTGCCGGGTCATCGGCTACGAACCCTCGCTGCACGCGAGCGACGGTGTCTGGGACCGCTGGAAGGTGGCCCCCATGCCGCTGCGTGAACTGATCGAGACGAGCGACGCGCTGGCCGTGCAGCTGAGCTATTTCACCCGCTACCAGGGCCTGATCGGCGAGCGTCTGCTGCCGTGGTGCAAGCCCAACCAGGTGATGGTGAGCGTGTCCCACTCCGGTGTGTTCGACGAGAAGTCGCTGGCCGACGTGCTGAGCAGCGGCCGCATGGCCGCCGCCTGGATCGACAGCCTCGAACCGGGCGCCCTCGACGAGGGCCGCCCGCTGCACGGCATCGGCAACCTGCAGATCACGCCGCGCCTGGCCAGCACCACGCGCGAGTCGCGGCTTCGCAGCGCGTGGGCCGTGGCCCGCCGCATCGACGAGCTGCTGATGGCGACGCCGGTGGCGCCGCCCGAGTTCAGGCCGACTGCGCCAGGCGAGCCGCTTGATCTCGCAGCCGAGCCAGAGTCGCCGTGAAGTCGGCGATGCGCGCGCGCTCCTGATCCACCACCTCGGGCTTGGCCCGGGCCACGAAACTCTCGTTCGACAGCTTGGCCTGCGCCTTGGCGATCTCGCCTTCCAGGCGCGTGATCTCCTTGCCGATGCGCACCTGCTCGGCGGCCACGTCGATCTCGACGTGCAGCGCGAGGCGGGCGTCGCCCAGGTTGGTCACCGGCGACAGGCTGGTGGCCGCCACGAACGCGGCCTCGTCGGCCAGCACGTTGACTTCCGACAGCTTCGCCAGCGCCTTCAGCAGCGGGGCCGCGGCGGTCAGGAACTCGCGGTCGCCGAAGGTGTTCAGCGGCACGCGGTTGCCCGGCTGCAGCTGCATCTCGCTGCGCAGCACGCGGCAGGCGCCCACGAGGCCCTTGAGCTTGGCCACCCAGGCGTCGGCCTCGGCGTCGATGCGCGAGAGGTCGGCCTCGGGGTACTTCACCGTGACGATGCTCGCGCCCGCGCGGCCGGCCACCGGCGCCACACGTTCCCACAGCTCGGCCGTGACGAACGGGGTGATGGGGTGCAGCAGGCGCAGCAGCGTCTCGAGCGTGCGGATCAGCGTGCGGCGCGTGGCGCGCTGCTGCGACTCGCTGCCGGTCTGGATCTGCACCTTCGCGATCTCGAGGTACCAGTCGCAGTACTCGTCCCAGGCGAACTGGTACAGCGTGGTGGCGACGTTGTCGAGGCGGTACTCGGCGAAGCCCTTCGCGGTCTCGGCCTCGACACGCTGCAGCTCGCCGATGATCCAGCGGTCGGCCGGGGACAGGTCCACCGGCTTCGATTCGTCGACGCCGCAGTCCTGGCCCTCGCAGTTCATCAGCACGAACTTGGTGGCGTTCCAGAGCTTGTTGCAGAAGTTGCGGTAGCCCTCGCAGCGCTTGCTGTCGAAGTTGATGTTGCGGCCCAGGCTGGCGAGCGACGCGAACGTGAAGCGCAGCGCGTCGGCGCCGAATGCGGGAATGCCGTCCGGGAACTCCTTCTCGGTGTCCTTGCGCACGCGCGGTGCCGTCTCCGGCTTGCGCAGGCCCACGACCCGCTTGTCGAGCAGGGGGCCGAGCGCGATGCCGTCGATCAGGTCGACCGGGTCGAGCACGTTGCCTTCCGACTTGCTCATCTTCTTGCCCTGCGAGTCGCGCACGAGGCCGTGGATGTAGACGTGGCGGAACGGCACCTGGCCGGTGAAGTGTTTCGTCATCATGATCATCCGGGCGACCCAGAAGAAGATGATGTCGAAGCCCGTGACCAGTACGGAGGAGGGCAGGAACAGGTCGAGTTCCTTCGTCTTGTTGGGCCAGCCCAGCGACGAGAAGGGCACGAGGGCCGACGAGTACCACGTGTCGAGCACGTCCTCGTCGCGGGTGAGTTCACCGGTGTAGCCGGCGGCCGTGGCCTTCGCGCGGGCTTCCGCCTCGTCGCGTGCGACGAAGAGTTCGCCGCCCGTGCCGTACCAGGCCGGGATCTGGTGGCCCCACCACAGCTGGCGCGAGATGCACCAGTCCTGGATGTTCTTCATCCACTGGTTGTAGGTGTTGACCCATTGCTCGGGGAAGAACTTCACCTCGCCGCTCTCGACCACGTCGATGGCCTTCTGCGCGATGCTGGCGCCGTCGGCGCCGGCCTTCGTCATGGCCACGAACCACTGGTCCGTCAGCATGGGCTCGATGACCTGGCCAGTGCGTTCGCAGCGCGGCACCATCAGCTTGTGCTTCTTGACCTCGACGAGGAAGCCCTGCGCCTCCAGGTCGGCCACCACGCGCTTGCGCGCGACGAAGCGGTCGAGGCCGCGGTAGGCCTCGGGGGCGTTGTCGTTGACGGTGGCGTCGAGGTTCAGCACGCCGATCATCGGCAGCTTGTGGCGCTGGCCCACGGCGTAGTCGTTCGTGTCGTGCGCCGGGGTGACCTTCACGACGCCGGTGCCGAACTCGCGGTCGACGTACTCGTCGGCGATCACGGGGATGTTGCGGCCCACGAGCGGCAGCCTGACCTCGCGGCCGATGAGGGCGGTGTAGCGCTCGTCCTCCGGGTGCACCATCACGGCCACGTCGCCCAGCATGGTCTCGGGGCGCGTGGTGGCCACCACCACCTCGCCCGAGCCGTCGGCCAGGGGGTAGCGGATGTGCCAGAGGGAACCGTCTTCTTCTTCGCTCGACACTTCCAGGTCGGACACGGCCGAGCGCAGCACCGGGTCCCAGTTCACGAGGCGCTTGCCGCGGTAGATGAGGCCTTCCTCGTACAGCTTCACGAACGTCTCGGTGACGACGGCCGACAGGTTCGGGTCCATCGTGAAGTACTCGTGCTTCCACGACACCGAGTCGCCCATGCGGCGCATCTGCTGGGTGATGGTGGAGCCGCTCTGCTCCTTCCACTCCCAGATGCGGGCGACGAAGTTCTTGCGGCCGAGGTCGTGGCGGCTCTGCCCCTTGTCCTGCAGCTGGCGCTCGACCACGATCTGCGTGGCGATGCCGGCGTGGTCCGTGCCCGGAACCCAGAGCGTGTTGTGCCCGCGCATGCGGTGGTAGCGCGTGAGCGAGTCCATGATCGTCTGGTTGAACGCATGGCCCATGTGCAGCGTGCCCGTGACGTTGGGCGGTGGCAGCTGGATCGCGAACGACGGCTTCGAGGCGTCGAGCGTGGGTTCGTACAGGCCGCTCTGCTCCCACAGCGGGGCCCAGCGGGCTTCGATGGCGGCGGGCTCAAACGATTTGGCGAGTTCGGTCATGGTGCGGGTCCGGACGCCCCCGGGCGGGGTGGTTCGGTGAAACAGGCTGAAACGGGGGAAGGGTCGATTGTAGGTGCCGCCGCCGGGCTGATATCGTGGGAGGTCTCTGGAGGATCCTGCATGCGATTTCTGCTTCGAACGGCGGCCTGCGCGGCGCTCGCCCTGCTGGCCAGCTGCGGCAGCGATGACGACGACTACGACTACGGCCACGACGGCAAGTCCTTCTCGTGCACCATCAACAACGAGAAGCTCTGGCTGCGCGGCGAAATGGCGAAGTACTACTTCTGGGCCGGCAAGTCGCCCCTGCCGTCGCCCGAGGCGTACGCCGACCCCGAGGCCTACCTCGACGCACTGCGCTTCCAGGGCGACGCCAGCGAACCGCGCGACCGCTTCAGCTACATCGAAAGCCGTTCCGCCTTCGACGAGTTCTTCGTCGAGGGGCGCACGCTCGGCTACGGCGTCTCCGTCAACGGCACCGAGGGCACGCTGCCGCTGAAGGTGCGGTACGTCGACCCGGGCAGCCCGGCGGCCACCGCGGGCGTGTCCCGCGGCGACACGGTCGTGGCCGCCAACGGCATCGCCGCCGCGCAGCTCGTGCAGTCGGGCAACTTCGCCTCGCTGTCGCCCACCCGAGAGGGCGACGTGCTGACGCTGGTGCTCGAGACCAACGGCGCGCAGCGCACCGTCACGCTCACCGGCGCCCGCTACAACCTCGTGCCGGTCACGGCCAACACCGTCTTCACGCTGCCCGGCGGCGCGAAGGCAGGCTACCTGTCGCTGAAGGATTTCGTCACCCAGGCCGAGGCCCCGCTGACGGCGGCCATCACGCAGTTCCGCCAGGCCGGCGCCACCGAACTCATCCTCGACCTGCGCTACAACGGCGGCGGGCGGGTGTCCACGGCCACCCACCTCGGGTCGCTGGTGGCCGGCGCCACGCGGGCGGGGGCGCTGTTCACCCGGCTCGCCTACAACCCCATCAGCGGCCTGCGCGACGCCAACTACACGTTCACGAACCAGGGCGGCACGGCGTTCCCGCGGGTGGTGGTGCTGACCGGCCCGCGCACCTGCTCGGCGAGCGAGATGGTCGCCAACGGCCTGAAGCCGTATGCCACCGTGGTCACCATCGGCAGCGCCAGCTGCGGCAAGCCCGTGGGCTTCTCGCCGCAGGACGTGTGCGACAACGTCTACAGCCTCGTCAACTTCGAGAGCCTGAACGCCGCCGGCCAGGGCCGGTACTACAGCGGCCTGCCGCTGACCTGCGCCGTGAAGGACGACTTCTCGAAGAACCTGGGCGACGCCACCGAAACCCTCACGGCGGCGGCGCTGTCGTACCTGCAGACCGGCGCGTGCCCGGTGCAGCCGTCGTCCACCACGGTGCGGCCGCTGCGGGCCCTGGACCGGGTGGTGGTCGAGCCGGGGCAGCGGTCGGGGATGATCGCGGACTGACGGGCGCCGCACGCCTGGCGGGCCGTGGGCCCCGGCGTTCGCCGGGGTGACGCGCTGTTCTTCGTCATCCCGGCGAATGCCGGGATCCACGGCGGAGCCGGACCGGACGCGATTCGCGGTACAGTGCGCCCCGACAAAAACGATCCAGGGGAGGGGCCATGGCAAGGTCATGGACGCGGTGGCGTGGGCGCTCGGTCCACGCGGCAGGGGAGCATCACGACGGCGCGGCTTCGCGCCGGTGCGTCGGGTTCCACGGCATCCACGGCGCGGAACCGTTCCCGCCCGATCGTCCGCCCGTTCCCCGCTCGACCCCGCCGGAGCCCCGGCTCACACCCCGTCCCCAGGAGATTCCCATGTTCCGAACGATCGCCGCACTGCTCGCCGCCGCCGCATTGGCAGGGTGCGGCACCCGCCCGTACCAGCCCCAGGAGTACCCGCTCCGTGACGGCCTGGTCCCGAAGCTCGCCGTGGCCGGCGAGGTGCAGGTGGGCAACCGCCAGACGTCCACGGCCGAGGCCATCGTGTATTCGTACGGCGGCACGCAGCTGGCGTCCAACTACAAGGACATCACCCAGCTGCTCGTCGACCAGACGAAGAAGGAGCTGGTGAAGAACGGGACGGTGTCGCCCGGCAAGGCGAAGGACATCGGCCTGGAGGTGACCTACCTCCAGAGCCGCTACATCGCGTTCTTCTGGAAGAGCGAGATCCGCTTCACCGCGACGCTCGGGGCGTCCGGCAAGAAGATCGAGAAGACCGCCACCCACGGCAGCGGCAGCGTGATCCAGGACCTGAACGGCTGCATCGCCGAAGGGGTCATCAAGCTGTTGAACGACCCCGACGTCGTCACGTACCTGGCCGAGTGATGGCCGCGGCACGGCGGGAGGGGCGCCCGACGGCGCCTCTCCCGTGCCCTGCCGTCACATCAGCAGGTGCTCGCCCGCGTTGTCGCCGCCGAGGATCACGTAGTTCACCTTGCGGATGTCGGCGAGCTTCGTGCCGCCGGCGTAGCTGATCGAGCTCTGCACGTCCTCGCGCATCTCGCGCAGCGTGTCGGCCAGCTTGCCCTTGATGGGCTCGAGGATGCGCTTGCCCTCGACGTGCTTGTACTCGCCCTTGTTGAAGTCGCTGGCCGAGCCGTAGTACTCCTTGTAGAGCTTGCCGTCGGATTCCACCGTCTTGCCGGGCGATTCCTCGTGGCCGGCGAACAGCGAGCCGATCATCACCATCGCGGCGCCGAAGCGCACGCTCTTGGCGATGTCGCCGTGGTCGCGGATGCCGCCGTCCGCGATGATGGGCTTGGTGGCCACGCGGGCACACCACTTCAGCGCGCTCAGCTGCCAGCCGCCGGTGCCGAAGCCGGTCTTCAGGCGCGTGATGCAGACCTTGCCCGGGCCGATCCCCACCTTGGTGGCGTCGGCGCCCCAGTTCTCGAGGTCGATCACGGCCTCGGGCGTGCCCACGTTGCCGGCGATCACGAACGTGTCCGGCAGCTTCGCCTTGATGTGTTCGATCATCTTGCGCACGCTCTCGGCGTGGCCGTGCGCGATGTCGATGGTGATGTAGTCGGCGCCCACGCCGCTCGCGGTGAGGCGGTCGATCACGGCGTAGTCTTCCGCCTTCACGCCGGAGCTGATCGAGACGAACAGGCCCTTCTCCCGCATGCGCGTGGCGTACGCCACGCTGTCGAGGTCGAAACGGTGCATCACGTAGAAATAGCCGTTGGCGGCGAGCCATTCGGTGATGGGTTCGTCCACCACCGTCTTCATGTTGGCCGGCACCACTGGCAGCTTGAAGGTGCGTCCGCCCAGCTCGGCGGAGGCATCGCACTCGGACCGGCTTTCCACGCGGCACTTGCGGGGCAGCAGCAGGACGTTGTCGTAGTCGAAGATTTCCATTGAGTCGCTCCTTGAAATGCGAGCGCTTGACCTGGAAAACCCGGTTTCCTCCGGCGGGCGCCGGAAACAAAAAACCGGGCACCAAAATTTGGGCCCGGTGGCGCATTCTACGCCGCTCGGAATCCCTTGTCGGGCCGCGGCGAAGGATGGGCTCAGACGCGGTCCAGCACCTCGCTGACCTTGCGCTGCAGCCGCGCCCGCGTGTAGGGCTTGGCCAGGCGGTCGAAGGCCTCGGGGATTTCCGTGCGGGCCTCGCACGCGGAGCCGTGGGTCAGCACCACGCGCAGGTCGGGCTGGTGGCGGCGGGCCGCGTGCACGAAGGCGAGACCCGCCTCGACGGTGGGGTGGAGCGCGGGGGCCAGCAGCAGGTCGAACCGGTGGCCGGCTTCCAGCAGGTCGAGCGCGTCGCGGGTGTCGAGGCACCAGCGGGCCGTGTGGCCGGCGTCGGTGAGCATGACCGCCGTCATCGCGGCCAGGTGGGCCTGCGTGTCGAGGATCAGCACCCGGCTGGCGCTGGCCTGCTGGGGGGTGCTCGACCGGCCGAAGCAGAAGCGCTCCGGCCGCACCACCGCGATGCCGGCGGCGGCCTGCTGCAGCGGGCAGGTCGGGTGGTCAATCGTCGTGATCATGGTTGCCGTGGCCCTTGCCGTGCTTGTGGCCCTTGCCCTTGCCCTTGTGGCCATGGGCCTCGTCGTAGCGTTGCTGGACCCAGTCCTCGCGCACGAAGTACACCGGCCGGTCGCAGGCGTTGTACTTCGCGCAGTGCTTGTCCCACTTCTTCTGGTGGCCCGGCGGCACGTACAGGTACAGCGGCTCGCGGCGCTGGTGGACCGGCGCGATGATGATCGGCTGCGCATAGATCACCGGGGGCGGCTGCGGGCCGATGTCGATGCGGCCGTAGACGCCGGGCTGGTGGACCTCGACCGAGACGCCCACCTGGGCGAAGGCGGGGGCGGCGGCGCAGGCGATGGCGGCGAGCAGGAGGAGGGTGGTACTGCGGTTCATGGTGGTGTGGCTCAGGGGAAGGTGAGGGTCACCGGCGGCACGGCGGCCGAGGTGTCGATGTCGACGGTCTTGTGGACGCCGCCGGAGGCCGCGTCCAGGCGGTAGCGGCCGGCCACCGCGGTGTCGGTCGTGAAGGCCAGCGCGGCCGGCGGTGCGACGTACGTGGCCCGCACCGGGGCGCCGATGGGCAGGCCGAGCGCGAAGGCGCCCGAGACGGCGTCGACCGGGGCCCAGGCGGCTTCGAACGAAGGCCCGGCGGTCAGGGTCTGCAGTGCGCGCAGCGAGGCGGTGGGCGGCGTCAGCGTGCCGACGACGGCGCGGCCGGCGCTCGCCGGCGGCAGCAGGGCATGGGCGGCGTCGTTCAGGGCGGTGGGTGTCGCGGCCACCACCGGCACGCCGGTCACCACGGCGTTCACGCGCCCGTTGGCCGTCATCACGAGGTCGTACGTGCCGGCCGGCACCGGGTACAGCACGAAGCGCCCGGTCAGGTCGGGCACCGTGGCCTTGACGGGGACGCCGCCGGACTGCACCGACACCGAGGCGCCGGTGGCGATCGACGGATCGACGTAGCCGGTGATCCGCAGACCGGCGTCGGCCAGCAGCGGGATCACCTGGATCACGGGCTTCAGGTTGTATTGACCCGAGTTGCCACGCTTGACGACCGACTTGCAGGCATCGAAGTCGAGCACCACGTCGGCGACCTTGCCTTCGGGCACGTCGATGGCCGTGTTGAGCTTCAGGCCGCTCTGCTGGGCGCTGGGCGTCGTGAGCGCGACCTCGGCACCGCCGGTGGGCACCACGGAGTTGGGCGGCGGCGTCAGCGAACCGTTGTCCGCGAGCACGAGCCGCATCTGGGTGTAGCGGCCGGCCGGCAGTGCCGTCTCGCCGAGTTCCTCGAGCGCGCCGTTGGTGAGCGTGAGCAGGTCGATGCGGCGGGCCGGCGAGACGACGATGTCGTGCCAGCCGCTGTCGCCGTCCACGGCGGTGCCGCTCTGGTGGACGCGGATGCGCTCGATCGTGACGTTCACTTCGTCGTAGCCGCAGGCCGGGGCATCGGTCATCGAGATGCGCATCGTGCCGCCCGTGCCGCCGATGCCGCCGCCTCCGCCGTCACCTGCGCTTCCCCCGCCGCCACAGGAGGCGAGGAGCAGGGTGGCGGCGACGAGGCCGGCCGGGGCGAGCAATCGGGTGTTCATGACGGGAGTCCTTCAGGATCGGATGGAGGCGCGACGGCCTCCTCGATGGCATGGATGCCGAGCCCGACGCGCATGCGTGCGTCGCCGGGGGCGGCGGTGTCGTGTTCGGCGAGCCAGCGGTCCAGGCGCTCGAGCAGCGCCTGCGCCTCGGCGGCCGCCAGCCGCTGGAAGGCGGGCGCCTTGACCGCCGGAATGCCGTGGTACATCACCTTGCGCTGGAACCGCGGCTGCGTGTCGCCGTGCGCGAGGTTGTGGTCGATGGCGTCGATGAGGTCGGCCACGTCGGTGCCGAGGATGTGCAGCTTGTCGGTGGCGCTCGACTGGGGCACGTAGGCACGGGTCACCAGCTCGACCCGGCCGTCCTCGAGGCGCCGCACCGCGCCGACACGCACCAGCTCGTCGAGCACGGCCCGGGCGGGCATGTCGCCGCTGTGCCGGTGCACCAGTGCGGCGAAGCCATGCTCGCCCTCGACCGTCAAGGCCCGGGGCAGGCCCAGCGGGCCGCAGTAGTCGGGGTCGCGCACCCAGCCGGTGAGGACCCGGGACGCCCGGTTGTAGCGTTCGCCGCCCTCCGCAGCATCCCCGGCCGGCTCGGCCACCAGCCGCTGCACTTCCTTGCGCGTCAGGCCCGACAGGATGGCCACCCGGGAGATCGACGGCTTCTTGCCGGGCAGGTTGAACTCGGTCATGGCCACGTCGACGTAGGTGCGCTTGGCCACGTCCATGAAGGCGCCGAAGGCCATCCCGTGCCGCAGCATCAGCCGGCAAAGCGGGCGCAACAACCGGCCGAGGGCCAGGTCGAGGGCGCGGGACAGGGGAGGGCCTTCGGTCATGATTGGGAAAATAATCCCAAAAATGGAGTCTGTCCATCCCTTCCGACCCGATCCCCGGACGGCGGGGCGGCGGCGCCTTCATAGAATGCGGGGATGCATTCCCCCGCTTCCCCCGAGACCACGTCGCCGCTGCTTCACAACCTGAACCCGGAGCAGCTCGCCGCCGTGACGCTGCCGGCCCGCCCGGCGCTGATCCTGGCCGGGGCCGGGTCGGGCAAGACGCGGGTGCTCACCACCCGCATCGCCTGGCTGATCCAGACCGGGCAACTCTCGCCGGGCGGCGTGATGGCGGTGACCTTCACGAACAAGGCCGCGAAGGAAATGCTCACCCGCCTCGGCGCGATGCTGCCGATGCCGGTGCGGGGCATGTGGATCGGCACGTTCCACGGCCTGTGCAACCGCTTCCTGCGGGCGCACTGGAAACTCGCCGGGCTGCCGCAGGGCTTCCAGATCCTCGACTCCGCCGACCAGCTGTCGGCCGTCAAGCGGGTCATCAAGGCGATGAACCTCGACGAGGAACGGTACGTGCCCAAGCAGATCACCTGGGCCATCGCCGGCGCCAAGGAAGAGGGCCTGCGCCCGGGCGACATCGAGGTGCACGACGCGCAGAGCCGCGTGCTCGCCGAGGTGTACCAGGCCTACGAGGACCAGTGCCAGCGCGAAGGCGTGGTCGACTTCGCCGAGCTGATGCTGCGCACGTACGAGATCCTGCGCGACAACGCCGCGCTGCGCGATCACTACCAGCACCGCTTCCGCCACATCCTCGTCGACGAGTTCCAGGACACCAACAAGCTGCAGTACGCGTGGCTCAAGATGTTCGCCGGCCCCCACACCGCGGTGTTCGCGGTGGGCGACGACGACCAGAGCATCTACGCGTTCCGGGGCGCCCAGGTGGGCAACATGACCGACTTCGAACGCGAGTTCAAGGTCCAGCAGGTCATCAAGCTCGAGCGCAATTACCGCTCGTTCGGCAACATCCTCGACGCGGCCAACGAGCTGATCGCCCACAACTCGAAGCGCCTCGGCAAGAACCTCAGCACCGAGGCCGGCCCCGGCGAGCCGGTGCGCGTGTTCGAGGCCACGAGCGACTTCGCCGAGGCCCAGTGGTTCGTCGACGAGGCCAGGCAACTGCACCGCGACGGCGTGAACCGCAGCGACATCGCGCTGCTGTACCGCAGCAACGCGCAGAGCCGGGTGATGGAAAGCGCGCTGTTCAACGCCGGCGTGCCGTACAAGGTGTACGGCGGCCTGCGCTTCTTCGAACGCGCCGAGGTCAAGCACGCGCTGAGCTACCTGCGCCTGATCGAGAACCCGAACGACGACACCAGCTTCCTGCGCGTGGTGAACTTCCCCGCGCGCGGCATCGGCGCGCGCAGCATCGAGCAGCTGCAGGATGCGGCGCGCACCAGCGGCCGCAGCCTGAGCCAGAGCGTGGGCGCGGTGGCCGGCAAGAGCGGCTCGAACCTGCAGGGCTTCGTGGCGTTGATCGACGCGATGCGAGAGGGCACGCGCGGCCTCACGCTGCGCGAGATCATCGAGCACATGCTGCACCACTCGGGCCTCGTCACGTTCTACACGACCGACAAGGACGGCAAGGACCGCCTCGAGAACCTCGAGGAACTGGTCAACGCCGCGGAGGCCTTCGTCACGCAGGAAGGTTTCGGCAAGGACGCGGTGGCGCTGCCGGTCGACGAACACGCCGGCGCGTTGGCCGAGGGCATCCCGGTGGCCGTCGCCGCCGTGGACCTCACGCCCGACGCCGAAACCGGCGAGATCATGTCGCCCCTCGCGGCCTTCCTCACGCACGCCTCGCTCGAGGCGGGCGACAACCAGGCCCAGGCCGGGCAGGACGCCATCCAGCTGATGACCGTGCACGCGGCCAAGGGCCTCGAGTTCGACGCAGTGTTCATCACCGGCCTCGAGGAAGGGCTGTTCCCGAACGAGAAAAGCGTGGCCGACATCAACGGCATCGAGGAGGAGCGCCGGCTGATGTACGTGGCCATCACGCGCGCGCGCAAGCGGCTGTACCTGAGCTTCAGCCAGACGCGCATGCTGCATGGCCAGACCCGCTACAACGTCAAGAGCCGCTTCTTCGACGAACTGCCCGAGAGCACGCTGCGCTGGCTCACGCCGCGCAACCAGGGCTTCGGCTCGGGCTTCGCCCGCGAGTACCAGTCGGCCTGGCAGAAGGGCTCCGGCCTGTCGGGCATCGTGGGCGCCGGCCAGCAGGCGCCGCGGCCCAACACGCTCAACACCGCCAGCAGCGCCGGCCCGAAGACCACCACGGCCCAGGGCCTCAAGTCGGGCCAGTCGGTGTTCCACAACAAGTTCGGCGAGGGCGTGATCCTCACGATCGAAGGGCAGGGCGAGGATGCGCGCGCCCAGGTGAACTTCGGCCGCCACGGCATGAAGTGGCTGCAGCTGAGCATCGCGAAGCTGACGCCGGTGGAGTGAGGTGATCCATCCGCCGTGCCGCCTTCGTCACGGCGGTGTCATGCCGGGGTCACGGATGGGTCACGGGACCGTCATGAGTCGTTTCTAGGATGCGAACTTCTGTTGCTGCTCCGTAAAGAAACATGTCTCACATCACCGATCGTTTCCGCGCTGAATCCGCCCTGGCCCGTGGTCGCACCGAGGTCGACACCGTCCCCGGCCAGATGTTCGAGGATGTGCTGAAGCAGGCCCACGTCCAGCGTCGCCAGATGCTGCGCGGCGGCTTCGGCGCCACGATCGCCGCCGTGTTCGGCGGCGGCCTGCTGACCGCCTGCGGCGGCGACGACGATGCTCCCGCCCCCACCGTCGAGACCGTCGACACGGTCGCGCGCTTCACGCCGCTCGCCGCGGTCACTGGCGACAACGTCGTCGTGCCGGAGGGCTACACCGTTGACGTGATGTTCAGCGCCGGTGACGCGGTGGTGGCTGGCGCCGTGCCGTTCACCGGCACCTTCCTCGGCTCGGCCGACACCGAGAAGATGGCTGGCGGCCAGCACGACGGCATGCACTTCTTCGAGCTGCCCGGCGTCGACCCGAACAAGGGCGGCCTGCTCGCGATCAACCACGAAGCCCCGGACGCCAAGATCCTGTCGGCCACCGGCACGTACAACGCCGCCACCGCGACGGCGGAAGAGAAGAAGATCGTGCTGTCCTCCGTGGGCGTCTCGGTGATCGAGGTCGAGGTGGTCAACGGCAAGTGGGCCGTCAAGAAGAACTCGCCCTACAACAAGCGCTACACCGGCAACTCCTCGTACACCGTCAGCGGTCCCGCCGCGGCGGCCGTGGGTGCCACCGTGATCGGCACGCTGAACAACTGCTCGAGCGGCGCCACGCCGTGGGGCACGTACCTCACCTGCGAGGAAACGACCGACAACTACCTCGACCCGACCCAGGCCGACGAAGGCTACGGCTGGGTCGTCGAGATCGACCCGCAGGGCAAGCTCGCGAACACGCCGGTCAAGCGCACCGCGATGGGCCGCTTCGACCACGAGAACACCGCGTACATGCTGGACGCGCAGAACAACGTGGCGTTCTACATGGGCGACGACGGCACGCCGGGCTGCATCTACAAGTTCGTGCCGAGCGCCAAGGTCAACCTGACCGACCGCACCGCCAACGGCACCGTCCTCGACAACGGCACGCTGTACGCCGCCAAGTTCAACGCGGACGGCACCGGCCAGTGGATCGCGCTGGTGCAGGGCACGAACGGCCTCGTGGTCGGCGCCACCGACCCCGGCCTCGTGCCGCAGTCGGTCACGGCCCCCACGCCGACAACCGTGAACTTCACGACGCAGGCCGACGTGCTGATCAACACGAAGGCGGCTGCCCGCGTGGCGGGCGCCACGCAGATGGACCGCCCGGAGTGGGTCACCGTCGCGCCGGACAAGAAGATCTACGTGACCATGACGAAGAACGCCAACCGCAAGGTCGCCGACGCGGCGAACCCGCGTGCCGGCAACCCGCACGGCCACATCATCCGCTGGACCGAAACGGGCGACTCGCCGCTCGCCACGACGTTCAAGTGGGAGATCTTCATGCTGGGTGGCGATGCGCGCTTCACCGACGCCAACGCCAAGGGCAACATCAAGGGCGACACGTTCTCGAGCCCGGACGGCCTCCGCGTCGACCCGGCCGGCCGCCTCTGGGTGCAGACCGACGCCGACACCGGCACGTCGATCACCAACACCTTCGGCAACAACTCGATGTACCACGTGGACGCCGCCACGAAGAAGTCGACGCGGTTCCTGGTCGGCCCGGACGGCTGCGAGATCACCGGCATCGCCTACACGCCGGACATGAAGACCTTCTTCGTGAACATCCAGCACCCGGAGAAGACCTGGCCGTCGAACGTGCAGGGCAACACGCTGCCGGCACGCTCGTCGACGATCGTGATCCGTCACAAGGACGGCAAAGTGATCGGCACGGCCTGACGCCGTCCCGATGACCACGGCCCATCCCCTTCGGGGGATGGGGCGCGTGGGGCTGGGTGTCACGGTTTCGTCACGGCGACGTCACTGACGGTTCATGGCCTGTTTCTAAAGTGCAACACGTTTTCCCAACGCGCACTTTGCCGAAAGCAGTCCATGAACCCGATCCCCAATGAATCCCGCCGCAGCCTGCTGAAGGCCCTGTCGAGCGCGCCGCTGCTGCCCCTGGCCGGCTACGCGACGGCTGGCGGCCTGCTGACCGCCTGCGGCAGCGACGACGACACGCCCGCGGTGACCGTGACCTCCGTGAGCTTCACCGGCATGGCCGCTCCGACGGCCGCCGACCCGGCCGCGATGTCGGCGGTGACCGTCGGCTCGAAGATGGTGACGACGTTCAGCGACGGCACCAGCAAGACTGTCGCCCTGCAGTACCAGCCCTTCTTCACGACCGGCGACCTCGTGCCGGACGGCAAGGGCGGCAAGATCCTGGCCGGTGGCTACGTCGACATCAACAACCAGCCCATCATCGACGCTTCGGTCGCGGGCCAGGAGCGCCAGTTCTTCTCGGACTCGCCGGACGGCAGCTCGTTGCTGACGCTCGCGAACCCGACGGTGTCGGGTGTGAAGGGCAAGACGGTGTTCGCCGTCGTGCAGTTCGAGTACACGACCCGTGACCTCGGTGGCAACGACACGTACGGCACGCTGCCGTCGCCCATCGCCGTGCTGACGCTGGACCAGGATCCGGCCACCGGCAAGCTCACGCTGGTGAAGTACCACAACGTCGACACGTCGGCCGCCCACGGCCTGTGGATCACCTGCGGCGCGAGCCTGTCGCCCTGGAACACCCACCTGTCGAGCGAAGAGTACGAGCCCGATGCCTTCACCGCCGCCAGCTCGGCGCAGTTCAAGGCCTACAGCAAGCGCGTCTTCGGCAACGAGACCACCGCGAACCCGTACCACTACGGCCACCTGCCCGAAGTGACGGTGAACCCGGACGGCACCGGCACCATCAAGAAGCACTACTGCCTCGGCCGCATCTCGCACGAGCTGATCCAGGTGATGCCCGATGAGCGCACCGCGCTGATGGGCGACGACTACACGAACGGCGGCCTGTTCATGTTCGTGGCCGACAAGGCGCGCGACCTGTCCGCCGGCACGCTGTACGTGGCCAAGGTGGGCACGGGCTTCTCGCTCGACCCGGCCGCTGCTGGCGCCAACCTCACGTGGATCAAGCTCGGCCACGCCACCAGCGCCGAGATCGAGAACCTCGCCAACACGCTCAAGCCCACCGACATCATGGACGTCGCCACCGTCGACCCGGTGGACACGACCTACACGAAGGTCTTCGTCGACGGCAAGGCCAACTGGGTGCGCGTGAAGTCGGGCATGGAAAAGGCCGCGGCCTTCCTCGAGACCCACCGCTACGCCAACGTCGTCGGCGCCAGCATGGGCTTCACGAAGCTCGAAGGCACCACCGTCAACAAGAAGGACAAGATCGCCTACTCGGCGCTGCAGAACATCCAGACCTCGATGGTCCGTGGCAACGCCGCCTGGCGCGAGTCGCACAACATCACGGTGGAAGCCGCGGTCATCGCTGGCGGCATCCTGGCCCACACGCTCACCGGTGGCCAGAAGGACACGGCCGGCGCCGCGATCGACAGCGAGTGGGTGCCCGTGAAGACGAAGGCGCTGCTGGTCGGCGAGGACATCACTGCCGACACCCTCGGCAACACGACGAACCCGAACAAAATCGGCAACCCCGACAACATCAAGTTCTCGGAGAAGCTGCGCACGCTGTTCATCGGCGAGGACAGCAGCACCCGCACGAACAACTTCCTGTGGGCGTACAACGTCGACACGAAGGTGCTGTCGCGCCTGCTGTCGGTGCCGTCGGGTGCCGAGTCGACCGGCCTGCATGCGGTGGACGAGATCAACGGCTGGACGTACATCATGAGCAACTTCCAGCACCCGGGCGAGTGGACGAAGACCATCCCGTCGGCCCTCAAGACGACGCTGGAACCGCTCGTGGCGGCGAACTGGAAGAACCGCTATGGCGCGGCCGTGGGCTACCTGACGGGCATGCCGGTCAACGGCTGATCGAGGCCGGGGCGAGACGCAAAGGGCCCGCAAGCTTCGGCTTGCGGGCCCTTGTCGTTGCTGCGGGCCGGTGGATCCCGACGTTCGTCGGGATGACGAAGCCGTGTGTCACCCCGGCGAACGCCGGGGCCTCAACCGCGCCCGATGTACGGCATCTTCGTCGCCATGATGGTCATGAACTGCACGTTCGATTCGAGCGGCAGCGCGGCCATGTGCACGATGGCATCGGCCACGTGCTGCACGTCCATGCGGGGCTCGACCACCGTCTGGCCGTTGGCCTGCAGGATGCCGCGGGTCATGCGTTCGGTCATCTCGGTGGCGGCGTTGCCGATGTCGATCTGGCCGCAGGCGATGTTCCAGGCGCGGCCGTCGAGGGACGTGGCCTTCGTGAGGCCGGTGATGGCGTGTTTGGTCGACGTGTACGGTGCCGTGAACGGCCGCGGCGCGTGGGCCGAGATCGAGCCGTTGTTGATGATGCGGCCGCCTTGCGGCGTCTGGCGCTTCATGATGCGGAAGGCTTCCTGCGTGCACAGGAAGGGGCCGGTGAGGTTCACGTCCACCACCTTCTTCCACGTCTCGAACGGCAGTTCGTCGAGCGGCACGGCGGGGGCGCCCGAGCCGGCGTTGTTGAAGAGCAGGTCCAGGCGGCCGAAGCGCGCGTCGATGGCGGCGAAGAGCGCCTTGACCGAGTCCGGGTCGCCCACGTCGGTGGGCACGGCGAGGGCATGGACGCCCAGTTCACCCGCCTCGGCGACGACGGCCTGCAGCGGTTCGGCGCGGCGGCCGGCGAGGGCCACGGCGTAGCCCGCGCGCAGCAGCGCGAGGCTGGTGGCGCGGCCGATGCCGGTGCCGGCGCCGGTGACGAGGGCGATCTTGCTCGGGGTGCTCATGGGGTCAGACCTCCGCGGGCGGGGTGATGGACGCTTCGAAACTGTCGACGAAGGTGAAGAACAGCGACGTGCAGAAGACGGTGGCGAGCACGACGCTCGTGACCAGCATCACGAGGCTCGCGATCTGCGGGGCGATGGCGAACAGCACCGACGTCAGCATCGAGAACCCCATCTGCACCAGGAAGCCGGTGAGGGCGTACACGACGAAGGCCGCCTTGTTGCGCCACACGGCGATGGTGCTGAAGAACATGGACTTGGCCGTGCCGTGGGCGCCCCAGTGCACGAGGGCCGAGGCATGCGCGAACAGCAGCATCAGGAACGCGATCAGGCCGAAGCGCAGCAGCACGCCGAACTGCAGCTGGGGCGAGACGAACAGCTCGGCCAGTTCCTTCTGCGCGGCGGGGTTGTCCTGGCGGGACATCAGCCCCATCGCCCGCACCAGGCTGCCACCGTCGGCCCAGTGGCCGAGGTACACCACACCGACCGACAGCAGCAGGAACAGCACCCCGAGCTTGGCCAGCGCGAAGCTCTGGGCGCGGCTCACGCGGAACGGCGCGGCGAACAGCGCCGGCGTGGGGATGCGGCCGTTCAGCGCGAGCTGGGTGCCGATCATGAAGACGAGTGCCAGCAGCGGCGGGCAGGCGAGGGCGACGAGCCCGAGCCACGGCAGTTGGAACAGCAGCAGGCTGGCGAACGTGTAGGTGAACAACAGGGCCATGAACGCCAGCGGCCGCAGCGCGAACGCGCGGAACCCCTGGCGCACCCACGTCGCCCCGCGGGAGGCGGGGACGTGCTGCAGCTTCATCTCGACGGGCATGGGAACAGGGGATCAGGGAGCGATCAAGGAACGATCAGGTGGTCAGGCCGGGGTGCCAGGGATCCTCGATCCGCTGGCGGAGCACCCGTTCGAAGTGCGTGGGGTCGTGCGGCTTGAGCATGGACGCGTCGCGCGGCAGGTGGAAGTCCCAGAGGCGGGAGATCCAGAACCGCAGCGCGCCGGCCCGCAGCAGCGCGGGCATCAGACGCCGTTCGCTGCCCGAGAGTTCCCGTTCCCGGTGGTAGGCCGCCACGAACGCGGCGGCGCGCTCGGTTTCCATCCGTCCCGTGTCCAGGTCGATGCACCAGTCGTTCAGGCACACCGCGATGTCGAACAGGAAGGTGTCGACGCCGGCGAAGTAGAAGTCGAAGAAGCCGGTGAGCCGGTGGCCGTCGAACATGACGTTGTCACGGAACAGGTCGGCGTGCACCGGGCCGCGCGGCAGCGACGCGTAGGCGGGCGTGCCGGCCAGGTGCTGCTGGAACGCGAGTTCGGACGAGATCAGCTCGGCCTGTTCGGACGTCAGGTGCGGCAGCACGACGGGCACCGTCTCGGTCCACCAGTCGAGGCCACGCAGGTTGGGCTGGTGGCGCGCGTAGTCGGCGCCGGCCAGGTGCATGCGGGCGAGCATCATGCCCACCTGCTCGCAGTGGATCACGTCGGGGGCGAGCTGGTGGCCGCCTACCAGGCGGTTCACCACGGACGCCGGCTTGCCGCACAGCGCGTGGAGGATCTCGCCGCTGGCGTCGGCCTGCGGTTCGGGCACCGGGATGCCCTTGACCGCCAGGTGTTTCATCAGGTGCAGGTAGAACGGCAGCTGCTCGGCGGTCAGGCGCTCGAACAGCGTGAGCACGTACCGGCCCTTCGCCGTGTCGGCGAAGTAGTTGGTGTTCTCGATGCCCGAGGCGATGCCCTTGAGCTCGGTCAGCGGGCCGATGCCGAGGTGGTCGGCGAGCGAGGCGGCGGCGTCGAAGCCGACTTCGGTGAAGACGGCCATCAGAACGACAGCACGTGCCAGACGCGCTGGCCGACCGCTCCACCCGAACTGCCCCGCTTGGACATCACGATCTCGTACGGGCTCTTGATGGGGCCCTTCGGGCGCACCGAGACCGCCTGGGCCTCGCCGCGCACCTTCAGCTCGTCGATGCGCGCGCCGTCGTCCTCGATGATGGTGTACTCCACCACCGGCTCGGGTTTCTGGGGCGGTTCGGCCGGGGCCGGCGCGGGGGCGTCGCCCGCGCGGGCGCCGCCGGCGGCCAGCACCGTCAGGGTGATCAGGAGGAGGGCGGGGCGCTTCATCCCTCCATTGTAGGCAGGCTCGCCCGGCATCCCCGACAATCGCCCGATGAACGCCGAAAACCAAGCCCCGACCCCCGCCGACGATCCCGGTTTGCTGCTGCTCGTGGACGGCTCCAGCTACCTGTACCGCGCGTACCACGCGCTGCCCGACCTCCGTGGCCCCGACGGCTTCCCCACCGGGGCGCTGCACGGCATGGTGGGCATGATGCGGCTGCTGCGCGAGCAGTACCCGGCGCGGCTGGGCGCCTGCATCTTCGATGCCAAGGGCGACACCTTCCGCAACACCTGGTACGACCAGTACAAGGCGAACCGCCCGCCCATGCCGGAAGACCTGGCCAAGCAGATCGAGCCCATCCACGAGGTGGTGCGCCTGCTCGGCTGGCCCGTGCTGTCGGTGCCGGGCATCGAGGCCGACGACGCCATCGGCACGCTGTCGTGCGTGGCGGCGAAGCAGAACCTGAACGTGCTGATCTCCACCGGCGACAAGGACATGGCCCAGCTCGTCAACGACCGGGTCAGCCTGATCAACACGATGAGCAACGAGTCGCTCGACATCGCGGGCGTGGCCGCGAAGTTCGGCGTGCCGCCCGAGCGCATCATCGACTACCTCACGCTGATCGGCGATGCCGTCGACAACGTGCCGGGCGTCGACAAGGTGGGCCCGAAGACCGCGGCCAAGTGGATCGCCGAACACGGCTCGCTCGAAGGCGTGATGGCCGCGGCCGCCACGATGAAGGGCGTGGCCGGCGAGAACCTGCGCCGCGCGCTCGACTGGCTGCCGCAGGGCCGCCGCCTGATCACCATCGTCAACGACTGCGACCTGAGCGGCCACGTGGCCGACTGGCCCGACTTCCAGTCCCTGGCCCTGGGGCCCGTCAACCAGGAAGGCCTGCTCGAGTTCTACAAGCGCTACGGCTTCAAGACGCTGCTCAAGAGCCTCGAGGCGCAGATGGCGCGCGGCAGCGTGGCCGTGAATGGCAGGACAGAGCAGCCGGTCACCGGCGACCTGTTCGCCGACCCGCCGGTGCCCGAGGGCCCCGCGCTCGAGAAGCGCTACGAGACCGTGATCGACTTCGGCGTGCTCGACGGCTGGATCGAGCGCCTGCGCGCCGCCCCCATCTCGGCCGTGGACACCGAGACGGACTCGCTCGACCCGATGCGCGCGCGCATCGTGGGCGTGTCGTTCGCCACCGAACCGGGCGTGGCCGCCTACGTGCCGCTGCGCCACGACTACGCCGGCGCACCCGAACAGCTGCCGTTCGACGAGGTGATCGCGCGCCTGAAGCCGTGGCTGGAGGACGAGTCCAACGTCAAGGTGGGCCAGAACATCAAGTACGACGTGCAGGTGTTCGCGAACCACGGCATCGCCGCGAAGGGCTTCCGGCACGACACCATGCTGCAGAGCTACGTGCTCGAGGCGCACAAGCCGCACAGCCTCGAGAGCCTCGCGTCGCGCCACCTCGGCCGCGCGGGCCTGAGCTACGAGGACGTGTGTGGCAAGGGCGCCAAGCAGATCCCGTTCTCGCAGGTGGACGTCGAACGCGCCACCCTCTACTCGGGCGAGGACAGCGAGATGACGCTGCAGGTGCACCAGACGCTGTGGCCGCGCCTGGAGGCCGAGCCGGCGCTGCGCTACGTGTACGAGTCCATCGAGATGCCCGTGTCGGGCGTGCTGCAGCGCATCGAGCGCAACGGCGTGCTGATCGACCCCGCGGTGCTGGCCCAGCAGAGCCAGCAGCTCGGCGAACGCATGATGCAGCTGGAACAGGAGGCGCACGAGCTCGCCGGCCAGCCGTTCAACATGGGCTCGCCGAAGCAGATCGGCGAGATCCTCTTCAACAAGCTGGGCCTGCCGGTCATCAAGAAGACCATGAGCGGCGCGCCCAGCACCGACGAGGAGGTGCTCGAGAAGCTCGCCGAGGACTACCCGCTGCCGGCCAAGCTGCTGGAACACCGCAGCCTCGCGAAGCTCAAGGGCACGTACACCGACAAGCTGCCGCTGATGGTCAACCCCGACACCGGCCGCGTGCACACGAACTACGCGCAGGCCGTGGCGGTGACGGGACGCCTCTCCAGCAACGACCCGAACCTGCAGAACATCCCGATCCGCACGGCCGAGGGCCGGCGCGTGCGCGAGGCCTTCATCGCGCCGGCGGGCCATTCCATCCTCAGCGCCGACTACTCGCAGATCGAGCTGCGCATCATGGCGCACATCAGCGACGACACGAACCTGCTGCGCGCGTTCGCCGAGGGCATGGACGTGCACCGCGCCACCGCCGGCGAGATCTTCGGCGCGGCGCCGGCCGAGGTCACGAGCGAACAGCGCCGCTACGCGAAGGTCATCAACTTCGGCCTGATCTACGGGATGAGCGCCTTCGGCCTCGCGAGCAACCTCGGCATCGAGCGCGCCGCGGCCACCGCGTACATCGACCGCTACTTCGCGCGCTACCCCGGCGTGAAGCGCTACATGGACGAGACCCGCGCGGCCGCCAAGGAGCGCGGCTACGTCGAGACCGTGTTCGGCCGCCGCCTCTGGCTGCCCGAGATCAACAGCCCGAACGGCCCGCGCCGCTCGGGCGCCGAACGCGCGGCCATCAACGCGCCCATGCAGGGCACGGCGGCCGACCTGATCAAGCTCGCGATGATCGCGGTGCAGGGCGAACTGGACCAGCAGGGCCGGGCCACCCGCATGGTGATGCAGGTGCACGACGAACTGGTGCTGGTGGTGCCCGACGAGGAGCTCGAGTGGGCGAAGGTGGCGGTGCCGCGCCTGATGGCCGGCGTGGCGGCGCTGAAGGTGCCGCTGCTGGCCGAGGTGGGCGTGGGCCCGAACTGGGACAAGGCGCACTGACATCCACACGGGCGGGCACGCCGCTTGCCACCGCTTCGGTGCCGCGGCGGCCCGTTCCGCGGTCCGTCCCCCTTACCAGCCATCGCAAGAGGAACACCACCACCTTGTCTCGAACCCTTTCACCACCGAACGAGGCCGTGCTCGCGGTCGACCGGGAGGACGTGCGCGTCGTGATCGTCGAGGACGACGAGGACGTGCGCGCCGCCATCACGTTCCTGCTGGAGGCCGACGGCTACCACGTGCAGGGCGTGGGCACCGGCACCGGGGCGCTCGCCCTCGTGCAGGCGTTCCAGCCGCAGTGCGTGCTGGTCGACCTGAACCTGCCGGGCCTCGACGGCGCCCAGGTCACGCGCCAGTTGCGCGAGCAGGTCGGCAGCGCGCTCGTGATCATCGCGGTCACCGCGATCTCGCTGCCGTCCGAACACGATCGGCTGGAGGCCGCCGGCGTCGACTTCATCCTGGTCAAGCCGGTGGATGGCGACGTGTTGCGCCGCTTCCTTCCGCCGCTGGCCCACGCGATCTGACGCCTGCCCATGACGACCGCCCACCGAGTTCCCGACACCCTCGCCGCGCTCCGCGAGGCCACGGCCCCCGCGCACGACGCCATCGACCGGCAGCTGCAGCTCGGCGCCGACCTGGCACTCGACCGCTACGTGCGCATCCTGCAGGGTTTCGAAGGTTTCCTCTCGGCCTGGGAGCCCGTCGTGGCCGCCGTGCTGACGCCTGCGTTGCGCGAATGGTTCTCCGGCCGCTCGCGCCTCGCGTTCGTGCGGCAGGATCTCGCGGCGCTCGCCCCTGGCGCCAGCCCGGGCCCGGCACCGGCGCTGCCTGCGCTGCCCAACCGGTCCGCGGCCTTCGGTGCGATGTACGTGCTCGAGGGTTCGGCCCTCGGCGGCCAGGTGATCGCCCGGCGCGTGGCCGAACGGTTCGGCTTCGACGGCCAGCGGGGCGCCGCCTACTTCCACGGCTTCGGTGACCGCACGGGCGCCCTGTGGCGCGAGTTCCGGGAGCGGCTCGAGGCCGAGGTCGACCCGGCCCACCGCGGCGACGCGTGCGTGGCGGCCGTGGGCACGTTCGATGCCCTGCGGCAACACTTCGAAGCGGTGCTCCACGATGAAACCGTCGCCTGACCTCGCCGACTGCGCCTCCGAGCCCATCCGTGTGCCGGGGGCCATCCAGCCGCACGGGCGGCTGGTGGTGCTCGACGCCGACCTGCGCGTGGTGGCGTACAGCGCCAACTGGCCGGGCGCCGCCGCGGCCGCCGCCGCGGTGGCCGGGCTGCCATTCGGGGTACTGGTCGCGGGCGATGCGGCGATGGTGCTGGGCTCCGTGCCGCTGGACGGCGCGGCTCATTCGATCAGCGCCCACCGCCTCGGCCCCTGCGTGATCGCCGAATTCGAGGCGGCCACGCCCGCAGCCGGCCTCGAACTGCCCATCCACTCGCTGGCCCGCCACTTCCTGCCCCAGTTGCAGGCCACCAATGCCATCGCCGACCTCGGCGAACTCGCCGTCGCCGAGATGAAGCGCCTGACCGGCTTCGGACGCTGCCTTTTCTACCGCTTCGACGACGAGGACCACGGCGAGGTGATGGCCGAGGCACTCGACGACGGCTACGACGCCTACTCGGGCCACCATTTCCCGGCCAGCGACATCCCGGCGCAGGCGCGGGCGCTGTATGTCGTGAACCAGGTGCGCCTGATCCCCGACGCCAACTACACGCCGGTGCCGCTGCTGGGCGTCGACCCCGCGTGGGACCCGTCGCAGCTCGACATGACCCGCTGCGGCCTGCGCAGCATCTCGCCCATCCACCTCGAGTACATGCGCAACATGGGCACGCTCGCGTCCATGTCCGTGTCCATCGTCGTGCGCGGGCGGCTGTGGGGGCTGATCTCGTGCCACGACCATGCGCCCCGGCACGTCGACGCCGCCACGCGCATCGCGTGCGAGCACCTGGGCCGCCTGCTGTCGATGCGCATCGAGGCCCGCGAGGAGACCGCCGAGGTCGAGGCGCGCCTCGAACTGCGCCGGCTGACGCTCGACATCGTCTCGCACCTGGGCGACAGCGACGCCACGCTGCAGCGCCTGCTCGCCGAGACCGCTCCGCTGCTGCGCCTCGGCCGCGCCACCGGCGCCGCGGTGGTGCGCAACGATGCCTGCTGGACCGTGGGCGATGCGCCGTCCGAGGAGGTGGTGCAGGCGCTCGCGCAATGGGCGTGCGCGCAGCCGTCCCAGGTGGTCTCGACGGACCGGCTCGCCGAGCGCCTTCCTGCGCTGGCCGAGGCCACGCCCGTGGCCGCCGGCGTGATGGCGGTGTCGATCTCCCAGGTGAACCGCCACGTCATCCTGTGGTTCCGGCCCGAGATCCTGCAGTCGATCCGCTGGGCCGGCGATCCGCGCAAGGAGGCGCTCGCGTCCGACGGTCGCATCCACCCGCGCCTGAGCTTCTCCAGCTGGCAGCAGGAGATCCGCGGCCGCTCGCTCCCGTGGTCGCGCAGCGAACTGGCGGCCGCCGCCGACCTGCGCCAGGCCCTGATCGGCATCGTGCTGCGACGTGCGGAGGAGATGGCCGAGGTGGCCAGCGAACTGGGCAAGCTCAACAAGGAGCTCGAGGCGTTCTCGTACACCGTGTCGCACGACCTGCGCGCGCCCATGCGCCACATCTCGGGGTACGTCGATCTCGTGCTCGAGGGCGACGGCGCCGGCCTCGGCGAACGTTCGCAGCGCTACCTGCGCCACGTGAAGGAGGCGTCCGCGTTCGCGGGCCAGCTGGTCGACGCGCTGCTCGAGTTCTCGCGCATGGGCCGCGCCACGCTCAAGCGGCGCCCGGTCGACACGAACCTGCTCGTCAACGACCTCGCCCGAGAGCTGACCCATCACCACCGCGACCGCGTCATCCGCTGGGACATCGCGCCGGACCTCCCCGTGATGCACGGCGACCCGGTGCTGCTGCAGGTGGCCGTGCGCAACCTGCTGGACAACGCGGTCAAGTACACGCGCGAACGCGAGGTGGCCGAGGTGTCGGTGGCCGGCGTGCACCGGCCCGAGGGCGCGGGCATCGCCGTCTCCGACAACGGCATCGGCTTCGAGATGGACTACGTCGACAAGCTGTTCGGCGTGTTCCAGCGGCTGCACCAGTCCGACGAGTTCGAGGGCACCGGCATCGGGCTCGCGAGCGTCAAGCGCATTGTCGAACGTCATGGCGGAATCGTCTGGGCCGAAGGCGAATTGAACCGCGGGGCACGCTTCGGCTTCGTGCTGCCCCTTCCTGAGGAAGTACGCTGATGTTGAAACCCATCCTGCTCGTCGAAGACGACAAACGGGACCTGGAACTCACCCTCGTCGCGCTCGAGCGCAGCCAGCTGGCCAACGACGTGGTGGTGGTGCGTGACGGCGCCCTGGCGCTTCAGTACCTGAACCGGCAGGGCGAGCACGCCGACCGGCCCGAAGGCAATCCGGCCGTCATCCTGCTCGACCTGAAGCTGCCCAAGGTGAACGGCCTGGAAGTGCTGCGGTCCGTTCGAAGCACCGAAGGCCTGCGCAGCATTCCCGTCGTGATGCTGACGTCGTCCCACGAGGAATCCGACCTGGTCAAGAGCTACGAACTCGGCGTGAACGCTTACGTGGTCAAGCCCGTCGAGTTCAAGCAGTTCGTGGGGGCCATCGCCGACCTGGGCGTCTTCTGGGCGGTGCTGAACGAACCGCCGCCGGGTTCGATGAGGACCGCACGCCGCCATGACTGACGGAGCCGAGCGACAACGTCCCATCCGGGTCCTGCTGCTCGAAGACTCCGGGTTCGACGCCGAACTGCTGCGGGAGCACCTTCTCGTCGCGTGGCCCGGTGCCGTGCTGCACTGGGTGACGGGCCGGGCCGACTTCGCCGCGGCGCTGGACCAGGGGCCCGACGTCGTGCTGTCCGACTACGAACTGCCCGGCTTCAGCGGCCGCGATGCGCTCGACCTCGTGCGTGCGCGCTCCGCGGACCTGCCGTTCATCTTCGTCTCCGGCGTGATCGGCGAGGACAACGCCGTGGAACTGCTCAAGCGCGGTGCCACCGACTACGTGAGCAAGTCGCGACTGTCGCGCCTGCCGGTCGTCGTGGACCGCGCGCTGCGCGAGAGCCGGATGCGCGCCGCCCAGGCCGAGGCCGAGGCGCAGCTGCGCAAGGCCGACCTGCTGCACGCCCGCGTGGTCGACTCGCTGCCCGACCACGCCGTCATCCTGCTGGACGCCGAGGGGCGCGTGACGGCGTGGAACCGCGCCGCCACCACCATCTTCGGGTACGCGGCCGACGCCATCGCGGGACGTTCCGCCGCGTTGCTCAACACGCCCGAAGACGTGGCGGCCGGCGTGCTCGCGCGCGAACTCGCCCAGGCGCAGGCGGCGGGCAAGGCCGACGTGGGCGGGTGGCTGCAGCGGGCCGACGGCTCGCGGCTGCGGGCCGAGGGCGTGGTCACGCCGCTGCCCGGCCCCGACGGATCGCCCGGCGGGTTCTGCAAGCTCGTTCACGACGCCACGGTGGCCTACGAACGGGCCGAGGCGCTGCGCCGGGCCAAGGAGGACGCGGAACGGGCGAGCCTCGCGAAGGACCGCTTCCTCGGCATGCTGTCGCACGAACTGCGCACGCCGCTCACGCCCATCGCGGCCGCGGCCCATGTGCTCGAGCGGTTCGCGCAGGTGCCCGAGCGCTACGCCGACCTGCTGCCGATGATCCGCCGCAACGTCGCGCTCGAGTCGCGGCTGATCGACGACTTGCTCGACCTCACCGCCGTGACGGCGGGCAAGGTGCGGCTGACGCTCGCGCCGGTCGACATGCACGCGCTCGTGCACCAGGTGCTCGAGATGCTGGAAGCGCAGGCCCGGGTCAAGTCGCTCGACATCGTGCTGCGCCTCGCGGCGGAACACGCGGTGGTCGTGGCCGATGGCGCGCGCATGCACCAGGTGCTGTCCAACATCCTCCGCAACGCCATCAAGTTCACCCCCGAAGGCGGGCGCATCGAACTCGGCACGCGCAACGAGGCGGGCCGCTTCCTGTTCCGCTGCACCGACACCGGCATCGGCATCGATGCCGTGTCGCTGCCGCGGATCTTCAGCGCCTTCGAGCAGGCGGGCGAGGATGTCGCGCGCCAGTACGGCGGCCTGGGCCTCGGGCTGACCATCGCCGCGGGGATGGTCGCCGAACACCACGGCACGCTGACGGCCGCGAGCGACGGACGCGACCGGGGCGCCACGTTCGAACTGGGCCTGGAGGCCGCGCCGTTCGCCACGCCCGCACCGGAGACACGCCTGTCCGCCTCGGCCCCCACGCCGGGCACCGGACGGCACCTGCTGCTGGTGGAGGACAGCGTGGACGCGGCCGACGCGCTGCAGGTGATGCTCGAGGACCACGGCTACCGCGTGACCCACGCCGGCACCTGCGCCGCCGCGCTGTCGGTGGCGGCGCAGGTGCGCTTCGACGCGGTGATCACCGACCTGGGCCTGCCCGACGGCAGCGGCATCGCGATCGGCCACGCGCTGTCGGCCACCACGCCGGTGATCGCGCTGAGCGGCTATGGCGGGGCGGCCGACCGGCGCGAATGCGACGAGGCCGGCTTCGCGGCGCACCTGCTCAAGCCGGCCGATCCGGACCAGCTCGTCGCGGCGTTGCGGCGCGTGCTGCCCGGAACCTGATCAGGCGACGGTGGACTCCCGGTCCACCCGCACGTCCTGCCAGTCGGCCAGCACGCGGCGCGCATCCAGCGACCGGATGGGCACGTTCACGTCGACCGGGATGCGCTGGTGCGCCTGCAGCGCCATGTAGCGCAGCGCGCTCACGCGCAGGAACGAGGCGAAGTTGCCCACCTCGCCGCGTGCCGCCACCAGTTCGTCGTACAGGCGCTCCAGCAGCTGCGTGACGGTCATGCCGTCGCGCTCGCCGATCTCGCCCAGCACGTCCCAGTAGAGGTTCTCGAGGCGCAGGCTGGTGACCACGCCGTGCAGCCGCACGGAGCGCGTGCGCGACTCGTAGCTCTCGGGGCTCGCGCTGATGAAGATCTCGCACATGGAAGACTCCGGGTTCGGCCAAGACGACATCTTGGACCTTCCGGAGCCCGTGCCGCGATTGGGGGAATTCCCCTGTCGATCGATCAGTGCGTGATGGTGGTTCCGAGCACCGCGAGGAACTGGCCGATCCAGGCGGGATGGGCCGGCCACGCCGGAGCGGTGACGAGCTTGCCGTCGGTCACGGCCTGGTCCACCGGGATGTCGGCGTAGGTCGCGCCGGCGAGTTCCACCTCGGCCGCGCAGGCCGGATAGGCCGAGACCTTCTTGCCGCGGATGGTGCCGGCCGCGGCCAGCAGCTGGGCCCCGTGGCACACGGCGGCGATGGGTTTGTCGGCGCGCGAGAAGTGCTGGACGATGGCCAGCACGGCCTTGTTCATGCGCAGGTACTCGGGGGCGCGGCCGCCGGGGATCACCAGCGCGTCGTAGTCCTCGGCCTTGACGTCGGCGAAGGTGGCGTTCAGCACGAAGCGGTGGCCCGGCTTCTCGGAGTAGGTCTGCGCGCCCTCGAAATCGTGGATCGCCGTGTGGATGAAATCGCCGGCCTTCTTGTCGGGACACACCGCGTGCACCGTGTGGCCCACGGCCAGCAGCGCCTGGAACGGCACCATCGTCTCGTAGTCCTCGGCGTAGTCGCCGGCCAGCATCAGGATCTTCTTGCCCATCGCATCTCTCCTGTCTCGTGCCCCCGCACCGTGCGGCGGCAGGGCCCCATTCTGGAAACGGCACGGACGGCACGGGTAACAGCCGGCTGTTGTTCATCCGGACGTCACGGGGGCCTCCGAGCATGGGGCCTCCCATCCACCCCTCACGCCGGAGCCCCGCCATGTCCTTCCGCGAAGACGACAACGCCTCGCCCACCCGCCGCACCGTCCTGCAGGCCGCCACCGGCCTGCTGCTGCCGTCCTGGGCCGCGGCCCAGCAGGCGCCCGCCGTGATCGCGTCCGACGCGGAACGCCCGGTGGCCGCGCAGGGCCTGCAGCTCGGCGACCCGCTCGGCGGTTCGGTCATGGTGTGGTCGCGCGCCGACCGGCCCGCCCGCATGCTGGTCGATGTCGCGTTCGACGAACGGTTCACGAACGCCCGCCGCATCACGGGCCCGCACGCCCTCGAGGGCGCCGACTTCATCGCCCGCCAGGACCTCGCCAACCTGCCCGAAGGCCGGGAGGTGTTCGTGCGCGTGACCTTCCAGGGCCTCGACAGCGCCCGCTCGCTCAGCGCTCCGGTCACCGGCCGCTTCACCGTGGCCCCGCTGCAGGGCGACGACACGAACGGCCGCCACCGCCCGCGCGCCCGCGACGTGCGCTTCGTGTGGGGCGGCGACACCGCCGGCCAGGGCTGGGGCATCAACCCCGGCTTCGGCGGCATGAAGATCTACGAGGCGATGCGCCAGCGCCGCCCCGACTTCTTCCTTCACAGCGGCGACACCATCTACGCCGACGGCCCCATCGCCGCGTCGGTCACCGCCGAGAACGGCCGGCTGTGGACCAACCTCGTGACCCCCGAGGTCTCGAAGGTGGCCGAGACGCTCGACGAGTACCGCGGCCGCTACCGCTACAACCTGCTCGACGAGAACCTGCGCCGCTTCAATGCCGAGGTGCCGCAGATCTGGCAGTGGGACGACCACGAGGTGACGAACAACTGGTCGGACTCGAAGGACCTGTCGGCCGACGCCCGCTACACCGTCAAGAGCGTGCCGCTGCTCACCGCCCGGGGCACCCGCGCCTTCCTCGACTACGCGCCGATGCGCCCGTTCGACGCGCGCGAATCGCAGCGCGTGTACCGCAAGGTGTCCCACGGCCCGCTGCTCGACGTGTTCGTGCTCGACATGCGCTCGTACCGCGGCCCCAACTCCGCCAACCTGCAGCAGCAGCCGGGCGACGACACCGCGTTCCTCGGCCGTGAGCAACTCGACTGGCTCAAGCGCGAGCTGGCGCGCTCGAACGCGGTGTGGAAGGTGATCGCGGCCGACATGCCAGTGGGCCTGCACGTGCCCGACGGCAAGGACGCGGCGGGCAACGCGAAGTGGGAGGCCATCGCCAACGGCGACAACGGCCCGGCCCGCGGCCGCGAACTCGAGATCGCCGAACTGCTGACCTTCATCCAGCGCCGCCGCGTGCGCAACACGGTGTGGCTCACGGCCGACGTGCACTACTGCGCGGCCCACTACTACGACCCGAACCGCGCCGCCTACGGCGAGTTCGATCCGTTCTGGGAGTTCGTCGCCGGCCCGCTGAACGCGGGCACCTTCGGGCCGAACGCGCTCGACGGCACCTTCGGGCCGCAGCTCGCCTTCGTGAAGGCGCCGGCGGCCGGCCAGGCCAACCTGTCGCCGTACGCCGGCATGCAGTTCTTCGGCGAGGTGAACATCGACGGCCGCAGCGGCGAACTGGTGGTGGACCTGCGCGACCTGGACGGCACGTCGATCTACCGCAAGGCGCTGGCGCCGCGCGGCGTTTGACCGAAGTGGCCAGGCGATCCGTGACGGATTGCCTGGTCAGCCGGATGTCGAGGGTTAACCCTTTGATTTTTCTCAAGGTTCCGGTCGCCCAGCCGATGTTGCGAGACGAGTCGTCCACCCCGGGGCGACTGACCTTCCCGCGATTGGAACCTGTTCCATGTTCAACCTCACGTCCCGCAGCATCGGGGCCAAGCTCTCCGCGAGCGCCATCGGTGCCACCGCTCTCGTGCTCGTCGCTGCCATCGGTTTCGTCAGCCTGACCCTCTGGCGCCAGGGCGCCGATGCCGGTGAGCGGCGCATCGAGGGCGCGGTCGAGACCGCGTCGATGCTGCTGACCACGTCGGACACCAACTTCCGCAAGTCGGCGCTGCGCGATTTCGGCATCTTCAAGGCCTCGTTCCCGCAAAGCTTCCAGCTCGTCGAGCGCGAGACCGCCGACGGCAAGGCCGCGTCGCAGCTGATGCACGGCGGTGAGGCCGTGAACGGCGACTACGACATCGTCGACCGCTTCACCGCGTCCACCGGCTCGGTCGCCACCGTGTTCGCGCGCGTGGGCGACGACTTCCTTCGCGTCACCACGTCGGTCAAGAAGGAAGACGGCAGCCGCGCGCTCGGCACCTTGCTCGGCAAGCAGTCGCCCGCCTACCAGGACATGGTCGATGGCCGCACGCGCGTGGACCGCTTCGCGCTGTTCGGCAAGACCTACATGCACGTCTACGAACCCATCCGCCAGGGCGACCGCACCATCGGGGTGCTCTACATCGGCGTGCCGATGACGGACGACCTCGCGCAGCTGCGCAAGACCATGCAGGCCCGCCCGCTGTTCGAGACCGGCCGCCTCTACGCGGTGGAGCTGCGCCCGGGCACGAGCCTCGGCAACGTCTTCGGCGAGGACGAGGCGCGCACGCTCGCGAAGGGCAGCGAGGCCGACCAGGCCTTCCTGAAGACGCTCCAGGCCGACGAGTCGGGCGACACGGTCGTCGACGGTCCGTCCGGCGCCGTGCGGCGCGTGTTCGTGCGCAACAAGGCGTGGAACTGGGCGCTCGTCGCCGAGGTGCCGGTGACCGAGATCACGGCCGACACGAAGCAGATCCTGAAGCTGCTGTGGCTCGCGGTGGCGGCCACGCTCGCCGCGACGGCCGGCGTGCTGGTGTTCGTGTCGAACCGCCTGATCGTGCGGCCCGTGGTCGACCTGCAGTCCCGCCTCACGCAGCTCGCCCAGGGCGACCTGACCCGGCCGCTCGCCGCGCGCAGCAAGGACGAGATCGGCCAGCTGATGACGTCGATGGAAGGCTTCCGCGTGCAGCTGATGGAGTCGCTCGGCAGCGTCCGCCGCAACGCCGACAGCGTGGCGGTGGCCAGCGCCGAGATCGCCCAGGGCAACAACGACCTGAGCCAGCGCACCGAACGCCAGGCCGCCGCGCTCGAGGAGACGGCCGCGTCGATGCAGCAGCTGGGCTCCACGGTGCGCCAGAACGCCGACCACGCCCGCGAAGCCAACACGCTGGCGCAGGGCGCGAGCGACGTGGCCGCGCGCGGTGGCGACGTCGTCGACCAGGTGGTGGGCACGATGAAGGGCATCGACGCGAGCGCCAAGCGCATCGCCGACATCATCGGCGTGATCGACGGCATCGCCTTCCAGACGAACATCCTCGCGCTGAACGCCGCCGTGGAAGCGGCGCGTGCCGGCGAACAGGGCCGCGGCTTCGCGGTCGTCGCGGGTGAGGTGCGTTCGCTCGCGCAGCGCAGCGCCGAGGCCGCCAAGGAGATCAAGGCGCTCATCGGCGACAGCGTCACGCGCGTCGAGCAGGGCAGCGTGCTCGCCGGTCAGGCGGGCGCGACCATGTCGGAGGTGGTCGCCGCGATCAAGCGCGTGAGCGACATCGTGGCCGAGATCAGCGCGTCCACGAGCGAGCAGAACGCCGGCGTCGAGCAGGTGGGCATGGCCGTCACCGAGATGGACCGCACGACCCAGCAGAACGCCGCGCTGGTGGAACAGAGCGCGGCCGCGGCCGAGAGCCTGCGCACGCAGGCGCAGCAGGTCGTGAAGGCGATGGAGGCCTTCAAGCTGTGAGAGAGCGGTATCCTCCTGCGGTCTTTCGCAGGAGCGATGCCGTGAACGAATCTCCCTCCGCCCGACCACTTCAAGGCGGGTGCCAGTGCGGCGCCGTGCGCTATGCCGTCGCCGATGCCTTCGTCTATGCGCTGAACTGCCACTGCTCGCGGTGCCGGCGCGCGACGGGCTCGGCCTTCAAGCCGTTGGGTGGCATCGAACGCCACCGCGTGCGCCTGACGCAGGGCGAGGACCGCGTGCTCGTCGTGGGCGACGACGCGTGCCACGACGTGCGCTGCGGCACGTGCGGCTCGCTGCTGTACTCCATCGTGCGCGAAGGCGCCTGGGCGCACGTCGCGTACGGCTCGTTGGACGAGGCGCCGTCGCTGCGGCCCACGGTGCACATCCACGTGGCGTCGAAGGCGCCTTGGTTCGACATCACGGACGGGCTGCCCCAGTACCCGGAATTCGAGTCGCCCTGATCTAGGGGAAGCGCCAGGCGGTCTCGCCGATCACGCTCGCGAAGCGCGTGGGCGGCGGCCTGCCGGCCTCGCGGGCCCAGTGCTGCGCGAGGCCGCGGTTGAACTCGGCCGGGATGAAGCGGCAGGGCTTGCCCGCCTGGTGTCCGGCCTGCAGTTCGGCTCGGGAAATGTCACCCCCGCCGATCGCCACGAGTTCGTCGCTCACGGCGACGATGGCCGCGGAGGTGGGGTGCAGGTGGCCGTCCGCGTCGGTGCCGCCCCAGGTGTCGTCCTCGATGACGAAGACGTGGTCCACGGCCGGTGACCACCGGGCGCTCCCTGTCAGCGCCCGGGACGAGACGATGCCCAGGGTCTCGAAGCCGCGCTGCCGGGCCGGGGCATAGACGGCGCCGATGCCGATCGCCGTTGCGCCGACGTTCACGATCACGCGGGCGGGGTCATGCCCGGCGAGCACGGCTTGGGCGTCCGCCAGCATGCGGTCGGGCGTTTCGTATCCGGCGCCGGAGTAACCGAGGAAGGTCAGGACGTGCTTGCCGCGGCCCGCCACCCACAGGCGGAGCTCGTCGAGCGTGGCTCGTCGGGGTTCGATGGGCGGGCCGGGGCGCACGATCGCCTCAGACCTGCAGCCAGCCGCGGAAGCCCCGCGCCGCGTAGTACGACTGCACGCCGTTGTGGTACGTGAAGACCTGGCCGTAGCGCCGGTCGCAGAAGAGCGCGCCGCCGAGTTTGCGCACCTCCGGAGGCGTCAGGATCCAGCTGGACGTCTTGAGGTCGAACTCGCCCAGCGTCTGCAAGTGGCGGTACTGCGCCTCCGTCAGCAACGCGATGCCCATCGCGTCCGCCATCGCGACGGCGCTGTCCGCGGGCTTGGCCTCCTTGCGGGCCTCGAGGGCCGCGGCGTCGTAGCAGGTGCTGCGGCGGCCGGCGGGGCTTTCGGCGGCGCAGTCGGCGAAGACGAAGCCGGCGCCGTCCGGGGCCTGGCCGATCACGTCGGGTTCGCCGCCCGTGGCTTCCATCTTCTGGAGTGACGAGAGCGCCGAGGGGTGTTTCTCCAGCCTGGCCTGGACGTCGGGCCAGGCGATGCCGGCATGCCGTTTCGGGTGTTTCTCGAAGCGGGCTTTCAGTGCCGGGAGCAGGTCCTTCTCGTTGGATGTCATCGAGGGCTTTCGAGGTGGGGAGCGCGGATTTTCTAGCAACCTTGCGAGTGGCGGACGAACGACCGCTCGAAGCGTCCGGTGGCCGGGTTCCAGAGCCACGTGATGCGGTACTGGTTGTTGTCGTGCGGCTGGTAGTCGATGGCGATGGCGGGCTGGCCGCCGAGCTGGTCCACCTGCACGCGCAAGGGAGCGCCGTCGGGGTCGGCGGCCTGCATCAGCACCTGCGTGCGCTGGCGGAAGTGCACCCGCACGAGCACCGGGCCCAGGCGGTGGGCGCCCTCCGGCGCGCTGGAGCCGAGGGCCGCGTCGTATCCCGCGAGCGGCTGGTAGTCGAGCGTGAACCGCAGCGTCTCGCCGGCGAGGTCCAGCTGCCGGTCGACGAAGCGGGCGGGCAGGGCCGGCGGGCCCGCCGTCGCGGCGAACCAGGCCTCGGACGAGACCGTGAAGGCCGCGGTGCCGAAGCGAGGCGGGGGCAGGGGGCGGGTGTCCTCGGCGTGCCGCCAGACGCCGATCGCGGCGGTCGTGGGCTGTTCCGCCTCGTCGGCGCCGGACGAGAACGCGGTGGCCGGGCGGTCCGGGTCGGTGCTCACGGTGGCGACCAGCCCGCCGAACACGACCGCATGGTCCACCTGACCCGACGGCGCCACGCGCCGAACGATCACGTCCGGCAGCCCGTCGCCGTTCGCATCGCCGAGCCACAGCAGTTCCTGGCGCGCGTAGCCCGTCCCGTGGGCCGGGGGCAGCAGCACCGTGGCGTCCTTGCCCGCGGCGGACGCGTACAGGGTCAGGCCGCCGTCGAGGGCCACACCGTCGGGACGAAGGGGCCCGCGCGCCGACACGGTGACCGGCACACCGCCGAGCCGCACCGTGGCCGACCAGCCCGGGCGCAGGCGTGCCGGGGCGTCCAGCAGCGAGGGGTGGCGTCCCGGCCGAAGGGCAAGGACCCCGCGTGTGGTCGCGTCGTCGTCGGTGGCCTGCGCCGCGAAGAGGGCGCCGGGGGGCAGGTCGAGCGCCGGGCCTTCGGGCTGGAAGTCCGCGGCGGCGAGGCGGGGAAGGTCGGCCTCGGTCTTCGCGGTGGCGGTGCGCCCGTCGGCGGGTCGGGTGCCGGTGACCGGCGCGACGACGAGGTGCGTGCCGTCGAGCACGATGGCATACCAGCCGCTGCCGCGCAGGTCGACGGCCGGGGTGCCCGGGGCGGCGAGCCAGAGCTGGCGGGCCGCGGCGGCGGGCGGGGACACGAGCGCGAAGGCCAGTGGCAGCAGCGCCGCGGCGAGTCCCGCGCGCCAGGATCGTCGAATCACCGTCACCTCCCGGGGTGTGTTGTCGTTCGCTGGAAGCCGCGCCAGTCTAAGGGCACGCGGCAGCGTCCTCACACCTTCGGAAGGGTGTCCTTCATCGCGTTCGCCAGCGCCGGCTGGCCGCTGGCCTCCAGCCCCCGGATCGCGCCCTCGCGGTCCGCCAGGTCATAGTGCTGGTTCAGCTTGCGCTTGCCGTCGAGCCGCGTGACCCGCACCTCGATGCCGACGATGTGGCGCAGTTCCTCCGCGAGGTAGTCGGCCGGTGCGTCGCCCATCTTCCACGGCTCGGGTTGCTTCGCCTCGTGCTCGCGCGTCAACCGCGCGACCACGCCGCGCACGAACTTCTCGTCGTCGTGCACGTGGAGCGTGCCGTGGGCGTGCACGACCTCGTAGTTCCAGGTGGGCACGCGGCGGTGGGTTGCCTGCTTGCCGGGGTACCAGTTCGGCGAGATGTAGCCGTCGACGCCGCGGAAGACCACCATCACCGGGGCGCCGTCCGCCACGCTGCGCCAGACCGGGTTGGCGCGGGCCACGTGGGCGAGCAGCACGCCGTGGTCGCCCTGGTCGGCGTCGAGGAGGAAGGGGACGTGGTTGGCGTCCAGGCCCTTGCCGGTGTGGGTGACCAGCATGCCCAGCGGGTGCTCCCGCATGATGCGGTGGAGGGCTTCCGCGCGGGGCTCGGCGAATTGCGGGGGGACGTACATGGGATGAGGCCTCGGCCGGGAAGTTCGAGGCCTCACTGTGCCCAAGAACCGGCTTGTGGAAAATAGCCAGTTCTCCAGCATCTCACCAGACCAGTTTCAAGCCATGGCCAGCAGCACCCGGCGCGGCGTCAGCCGTGCGCTCTACGACGAAATCCGTGCCCGCATCGCGGATGGCACCTATGCCGTGGGCACCGCGTTGCCGTCGACACGCGCGCTGGCCCTCGAGCGTGGGGTGTCGCGGGCGACCGCATCGCTCGTCCATGAGCAGCTCGCCGCCGACGGCCTCGTCGAGACGCGGGCGGGCGCTGCGACCCGGGTGCTGGCGCTTCCCGATCGCCCGGGGCGGGTGTCCGCCGGGATGGCACCGTTTCCGGGCGGACGGTCCGCGTTCGCCGCCCGCGTGGAGCGCCTGGCGATCCAGTCGGCCAGCGCCGGCGACGAGGACGAATTCGACTTCGTCTACGGACCGCTGTCCGGCCGCGACTTCCCGACGTCGGCCTGGCTGCAGGCGCTCCGCGCGGTGGAACACCGGCGCCCCGTCCGCCTGGCCTATGAAGACCCGCGCGGCAACCTCGAGCTGCGCCGGGCGCTGCAGGCCCACCTCAGCCGGAGCCGCGGCCTGTCCTGCGCGGTGGAGCAGTTGATGATCGTGAACGGCTCGCAGCAGGCCCTCGACCTGTGCGCCCGCCTGCTGGTCGATGCCGGCGGCACGGTGGTCGTCGAGGACCCGGGCTACCGGATGGCCCACCACGTGTTCGAGGCCCACGGCGCCCGGCTGAAAGCCGTCGGCATCGACGACCAGGGGCTGAGCATCGCGGACCTCGAACGCATCCGCGAGGCCCGGATGCTCTACGTGACCCCGACGCACCAGTTCCCGCTGGGTTCGTTTCTCCCGGTCGGTCGGCGGCGGTCGGTGCTCGACTGGGCGGTGGCACGGCGGGCGTGGGTGGTCGAGGACGACTACGACAGCGAGTACCGTTACGCGGTGCGTCCGGAGCCGGCGTTGTATTCGCTCGACCCCCACGGCTGCGTGATCCACGTCGGCACGTTCTCGAAGACGCTCTCGCCGCAGCTGCGCCTGGGCTACCTGATCGTGCCGGCGCCGCTCGTCGACACGTTCGCGGCCGCGAAACGCCTGATGGACCGCCACGCGGCGACCGGCGTGCAGCGGGCGCTGGCGGTGCTGCTCGAGGACGGCAGCTACGACCGCCACGTGCGCCGCATCCGCCGCGTCCAGCACGCCCGGCAGCGGGCACTGCTGGATGCGCTCGAACGCCACCTCGGGTCGAAGGTCCGGGTGCAGGGTGCCGCCAGCGGGCTGCACCTCGTCGCCTGGTTTCCGGAGGTGCCTTCCGACGACGAACCGGCGTTCGTCGACGCAGCGCTGCGCCTCGGCGTGAGGGTGCATCCGATCAGCCCGCTGTTTCTTCCGGGCGGCCACGCCGTGGCGCGGACACGGCCGGCCGGACTCGTCATGGGGTATGCGCTGCTGGAGCCCGAGGCCATCGACGAGGGCGTTCGTCGCCTCGCCCAGGCCGTGCGGGCGGTGAGCGGCGGGCGGCGGCGTGGGAGGGGGTGATCCGTCCGGAGGAGGGGTCCCATTGCACCGTGGGACGCTTCGGCGCAGCATGACCTCCCGTCGAAGCCGGCCCGTTGCCGGCCAGGAGCACGTCATGTCGAGCCGCCACCTTGTCACCGCGTTGGCCGTCCTGGCCTTCGTTTCCGCCGATGCCGGCGCCGCCGGAACAGGCCATGCCCACTGGAGCTACAAGGGCGCCGCCGGGCCTGCGCACTGGCCGGCCGTCGAGTCCGAATTCAAGACGTGTGGCATCGGCCACGAGCAGTCCCCCATCGACATCCGGCTGGATGCGGTGCAGGCCGCGGACCTGCCGGCCATCACCTTCGACTACCGGCCCGCGCCACTGAGGATCGTCGACAACGGCCACACCATCCAGGTGAACTATGCGCCGGGCAGTTTCATCGACGTCGGCGGGCACCGCTACGAGCTGGTGCAGTTCCACTTCCACAAGCCGAGCGAGGAAAGCATCGATGGCAAGCGCTACGCGATGGTGGCGCACCTGGTGCACAAGGATGCCGAGGGCCGGCTGGGCGTGGTGGCGGTGCCGCTCGCCGAGGGAAAGATCAACCCGATGATCGCGGCGGTGTGGAACAACCTGCCGAAGCACGGCGGCGAGGCCCGCGCGGCCGGCATCGCGGTCGATGCGACCGACCTGCTGCCGGGGGACCGGGGCTACTTCACCTTCGCCGGATCACTGACCACCCCGCCGTGCAGCGAGGGCGTCACGTGGTTCGTGCTGAAGCAGCCGTCGACGCTGTCGGCCGGCGAGATCGGGCGTTTCGCCCACGCGTACCCGATGAACGCGCGCCCGGTGCAGCCGCTGAACGGCCGCGTGGTCCGGGCGTCGCGCTGAAGGCGGTCAGGCCGCCGCGAGCTTGAACACGCCCACGGTCTGCAGCAGGCGCGCCGCCTGGTGCTTGAGGCTTTCGGCCGCCGCGGCGCCTTCCTCGACGAGCGCGGCATTCTGCTGCGTCGCCTGGTCCATCTGGTCGACGGCCTGGCCGATCTGGCCGACCCCGGTGCGCTGCTCGGCGCTGGCCGAGCTGATCTCGGCGACGATGTCGCTCACGCGCTGGATGGCGCCCACGATCTCGCCCATGCGGGCACCGGCCTGGTCCACGAGGGCCGTGCCCTGCTCGACCTGCTCGACGCTGCTGCTGATGAGCGTCTTGATCTCCTTGGCGGCTTGAGCGCTGCGCTGCGCGAGCGAGCGCACCTCGGCGGCCACCACCGCGAAACCACGGCCCTGTTCGCCAGCGCGGGCCGCTTCCACGGCCGCGTTCAGCGCGAGGATGTTGGTCTGGAAGGCGATGCCGTCGATCGTGCCGATGATGTCGCCGATCTTGCGCGAGCCGGCGTTGATGTCGCTCATCGTGCGCACCACCTGGCCCACGACCTCGCCGCCCTGCGTCGCGAGCGTGTTGGCCTCGCGCGCCAGCTGGTTGGCGTGGTTCGCGTTCTCGGCGTTGTTGCGCACGGTGATGCCGAGTTGCTCCATCGTCGCGGCGGTTTCCTGCAGCGCGCTCGCCTGCTGTTCGGTGCGGGCGCTCAGGTCGCTGTTGCCCGACGCGATCTCGGCCGAGGCCGTGGCCACGCCCTCGGCGTTGTCGCGCACGTCGCGCAGCACGGTCTGCAGGCGCCCCTGCATGTCCTTGAGGGCGCGCAGCAGCACGCCGGTCTCGTCGCGGGCCGATGAGTCGATCGACTGGCCGAGGTCACCGGCGGCGACACGCTGGGCGGCGCTCACGGCCACGGCGATGGGGCCGGTGACACCGCGGGTGATCACCACGGCGAAGACACCGCCCACCGCCACGGCGAGCAGGCCCAGGGCGAGGATCAGGTTGCGGCTGGAGTCGTTCGTCGCATGGATGTGGGCGGCGCTCGCGTCGATGCTCTCGCGCTGGCGGTCCAGCAGTTTCTGCACGTCGGCGATGAAGGCGTTGGAGGCCGGGGTGAACACCTCATCGAACACCTTCGTGGCCTGGGCCACGTCGCCCTCCTTCTTGAACTTCGAGATCTCGTCGCGCGAGCTCAGGTAGACCTTGCGGTGCTCCGAGATGCTCTTGAAGAGGGCCAGCTCCTCGTCGGTGCGCAGCAGCGCCTCGATGGACTTCTGGTACTCGCCGGAGGCCTTCGACGAGGCCTTGGCCTCCTCGGCGAAGAACGTGGCCAGCGCCGGGTCGTTGCTCTTGACGATGGCGGTGGTGCGGCGCACGCCGGTCTGGATGTTGCGGTACCAGTCGCCGATCAGGCGTTCCTTGGTCAGCGGCTCGGCCATCATCTCCGCCGTGGCCTGCGAGGTGCCCTGGAGGCGCCACAGGCCGAGCAGCGTGATCATCGCGGTGAGCAGCAGCACCAGGCCGAAGGCCAGGGCGAGTCGTTTGCCGATCGAGAGGTTGTTCATGGGGACGGGCCGGGTGAAAGGGGCGGGCAAACCAGGAATATCGGCACCTTCCGGCCTGGCTGAACCCCGATTCTGGAATCGACTCGCCTTTCCATCGGCTTTCGCCATGCCAGACCCGAAGGACGGACCGGTGCTCAGGGATGCACGACGCCGAGCTGCTGCAGCAGCGTCAGGTTGTCCTCGAGGTGCCAGTTCTCGGCGATCTGGCCGTCCGCGACACGGTAGATGTCGGTCGCGAGGAAATCCACCGACCGGCCATCGCCCGCCTTGCCTTGGAAGACGCCCGTGTAGTGGCCTTTGAAGCGCAGGCGCGCGACTGCGCGGTCGCCCACGAGCATCAGTTCCAGCACCTCGGCCTTCAAGTCGGGTACGGCTTCGCGGAATTGCCTGGATGCGAAGAGCGGACCGTCGAGGCCCTGGGGTCGGCCCGGCGGCAAGGTGCGATCGACGAAAGCCGGTGACAGCGCCCGGCGCGCGAAGCCGGCGTCGCCGGTGTTCCAGAACGCGAAGTAGCGTCGCGCGGCCAATGTCATGGCGTCTCGCTGGATGTGGTCGATGGATGGGTCCACGATGGTGTGGGCCGGCTCGGGCATGGGCTCGGCGTCGACCGCCGGGGACGCCGCAGCGGAGAAGACCGCCGCGGTGGTCATGGCGACAACGAGTGCGGCACGGAAGGGGGTGGGATTGGGTGAGTTCATGTCCCGTACTGTTGATGATTTCGTTCTCGGAGAAAATGCTGTTTCTCTGACAACATTCTTTTCCGGCAGGGAACAGATGGCCGAACTTGCTGACATGAGGTTTTTCGTGCAGACCGTGACGGCGGGCAGCCTCTCGGCGGCTGGCCGCGAGTTGGGGTTCTCTCCCGCCGTCGGCAGCAAGCGCCTTGCGCGGCTGGAGGCTTCGTTGGGGGCGCGGCTGTTGCAGCGCAGTTCGCGGCGCCTGTCGTTGACGGACGAGGGAGCCGTCTACTTCGAGCGCTGCCGGGCCATCCTCGCCGAAGTCGAAGAGGCGGAGGCCGCGATCGGCCGGGGCAAGCTCCTGCCCCGTGGCATGTTGAGGGTGTCGTCGGCCGTGGCGTTGGGGCGGCGGTGGATCGGCCCCGCCGTGGCACGCTTCGCGCTCGACCATCCGGAAGTGTCGGTGCACCTGTCGTTGTCGGACACGGTGGTGGATCTGATCGAGGGTGGGTTCGATTGCGCCGTTCGCGTGGGCGGCACCGAGGATTCGCGCCTGGTGGTTCGCCCACTCGCGGCCAACCGACGGGTGGTGTGTGCGGCGCCGGCCTATCTCGCGCAGCGCGAACCGCCACGGACCCCCGCCGATCTGTCCGTCCACGATTGCATCGTGATGACCCACAACCTTTCCGGGCACGCGGATTGGCGCTTCTGTCCGACGGACGACCCCGACGGTCCATCGACCACCGTGCGGGTTCGCGGCCGCATGATCGCCGACAACGGCGAACAGGCTCACGACTGGGCGCTGGCCGGGCTGGGCTTGGTGCGCCGCTCCGTCTGGGACGTCCTGGCCGAATTGAATGACGGCCGCCTGGTCGAAGTGCTGCCGGAGTGGACCGGCGACAGCGCGCCGATCCAGGTGGTCTATCCGTCTCGCCGCTTCCTGCCTGCGCGGACGCGGGAGTTCATCGATTTGCTGGCAGGGCAGTTCGCCGTGCCACCGGCATCGGGTCGCGGACCGGTCGGGGCCGCGCTCGTCAGTTGAAGCTCACCGCTCCCGTGTTGGCGTTGGTCAGCGTCTTCTTCTTGTAGTCGATCACGAAGTGGTCGCTCGGCTTGCCCGAGCCGAGGCCCTTCAGGATCCCGAACACCTGCTTGAACTGCGACTGGAAGGCGACCTGCACCGCGTTCTGGTCGGACAGCTTGTCGGCGATCTTCACGGGCGCGGCCGGAGCGGCGGGGAAGGCCGATATCAGCAGCTTGTACTGCTTGACGCGCGCCTCGCCCATGCCGCGCAGCGCCAGTTCGCCCGCGTACACGGTGCGGTGGAAGTCGCCGTGGAAGTCGTAGGCGGTGACCTTGGCCATCGCGTCGAAGTCCACGCCCGCGGCGGTCGCGAGCTGGCGGGCCTTCGTGGTCGCGGTGGCCCAGTCGGCGGCCAGCTGGCCGGCGGCCGGTGCGGCGCCCGACGCGGTGCCGGTGGCGAAACACGTGGCGGTGAGCGGCACCACGCCGGCGTGGTCCTTGAGCTGGGCCATCGTGACGGCCGTCTGCAGCTGGGTCATCGTGAGCATCTGCGCGAGGTTCAGGCTGGTGGCCGCTTCCTTCATCTCGCAGGGCCAGTATTCATCCATGAAGCGCAGGCGCGAGAGTTCGCCGAAGTAGTAGCGGGTGAAGTCGGCATAGCTCGTGGTGTCGAGCACGCCGTGGTTCCAGCGCTTGGCGATGTCGGCCGCGGCGGTGCTGTTCTGCAGGTAGGCGTACTCCACCTCGTAGTGCGGGAACAGTTCCTTGAAGCGCGGCACGTCGTTCAGCGCGACCGTCTGCACGTCCACCGTGTCGGTGTCCTTGTACGTGACGATCTTGTAGGCGGCGCCGTACACGGCGAGCGACGGCGACTGCACGTTCACGAGCCAGTTGCCCGCGGCGTCGGCCACGTCGTTCGTGCCGTTGAAGTGCATGTGGCCGCCGACGTGCAGGCGCAGGCCGGTGTTGACCACGCCGGTGGTCGTGGCCGGCTCGGGCACGCGGGCCGTCTGGAAGGCGCCCGACTTGAACACGGCCTTCATCGCGTCCGTCTGGTTCGCGTAGAAGTCCATCGTCGGGTAGTGCGAGAACGCGATCAGCTGCTTGCCCTGCGCCTTCGCCCGGGCGTTGACGGCGGTGATCCATTCGACGAGGTGCTTCTTGTGCGTGAGCACCTTGTTCCAGCCCGCGTTGCCGGCGCCATCGAAGCCCTTGAAGCTCTTCGGGTTCGTGGTGTCGAACTTCGCGTTCGGCAGGTACACGTTCGCGTCGATCGACAGCAGCCACAGGCCCTTGACCGGCTCGACGAGGTAGCTCGCGTCCGTCACGCTGCTGCACTTGGTGTAGGCCGCGCCGGCGGGTTTGTACGTGCCGCCTTCGCCTTCGAGGCACAGCTCGAACTGGCGGTTGGCGAACTCGGCGCTCTTCTGCGCTTCCGCGTACGAGTACGTGCCGTTCGGGTACTTGCTGAACGGCGTCTCCCAGTGCACGTCGGTGGCCTTCGGCGTGAAGCCGAAGTCGCCCAGCTTCGCCAGCAGGCCTTCGTAGCCCAGTTCCTTCAGCTGGTCGGTGCAGGCGACGGCGGGGTCGGCCGCCTTGCAGGCGGCGTTGCCGGTGGCGTAGACCTTCTGCTCCTTGCCGTCCTTCGTCAGGAAGTCGTTCTTGCCCGCCTCGTCGTCGTCGTGCGGTTCGTTGGGGTCGTGGTTGCCCGGGGCGAGGAAGAAGCGCATGCCCTTGGCCTGGTACTCGCGCAGGATCTCGGCGATGCCGTCGATGTTGACCGGCTGGGCGTCGTCCGAGTAGTCGCCGGGCAGCGCCACGAACTTGATGCCCTTCGCGTTCGCGTCGTCGAGGGCGGCGCGGAAGGCGAAGTAGTTCTCGTTGAACAGCCGCGTCGACGTGAGCTGCGCGTACATCGTGCGGATGGTCGCGTTCTTGCCGTCGGCGCGCGGGATGCCGGTGAAGGCCGTGGTCTTGAAGTCGCCGTAGACGTTCTCGAAGTGCACGTCGGTCATGAAGGCGACCGACGGGGAGAACGCGGCGGGAGGGGGCGTGGGGGTGGTGCTGGAGTCGCTGTTGCAGGCCGTGAGGGCCAGCAGGGCACACGCGGCGGCGAGGGCGCCGAGGCGGCGGGAGACGTGGGTCATGGAACGGGTTCCAATGCTGAAAACCCGCGATGGTCGCGACCGACGGTGACTCGCGTGTGACGAACCGGCGTGGCGTGCACGCCAGATCGATCAAGTGCGAACGGCTTGCGTTCCCGACGCGAGGGTGACCGCCTGCGCCCATCGCCGCGCCATCGCCGGCGAGTTCGCGCACGTGGCGTGGCGCGTGACGCTGCACACCGAACGTTCCAGCAGCTGGATGTCGGCCTCGTGCTGGCGGGCGACGTGCGGGTCCTCGAAGAACAGCACCTTGTCGCAGCGCTGGTCGAGCACCAGTTCGGCGATCTGCGCGTCGCCGCCCAGCGGGCCGCTCAGGTAGCGGTGCACCCACGGCGTGCCCTGCGGCCAGCCGCGCGACCACGCCAGTTCGTTGAGGCGCTGGCCGGTGGTGCCGGTGGCCACGCGGGTGGGCGCGCGGCTCAGGAGGTCGAAGTTCTCCGCGGCGAACTCGACCATGCGGTCCTTCAGCGCATCGTGGGCGATCAGCGCGAGGTTGCGCTTCGAGACGTCGAGCAGCTGGCGGGTCGTGTCGTCGACGTGGCCCGCGTGCACGGCCTCCACCGCCATCCACTCGATGGCGCCGGCCACGGTGGAGATGAACGGCTTCTGGTGCGTGACGCACTGGCGCTTGAGGGCCAGGGCCTCGGGGTACAGGGTGGACGGGTCGACGGGGTCGATCAGGTAGACGATGCCGTCGATCTCCTGGTTCTCGTAGGCGCCGCCGGCGATGTGCGAGACGAGGCGCATCAGGCCGCCTTCGCCGCCCGAGGGGTAGGCGACCAGGCCTTCGTAGCCGCCGAGGTCGGCCGAGCGGGAGAGCGTGGCGTACGCGCCGCCCACCGCATGGAGCCGCAGGCCCATCGCTCGGATGGCCGCGCCGCTGTGGCGCGACCAGGAGAGCAGGCCGCCGTCGGGCGAGGCGCGGTGGAGTTTGCTGGCGGCGAGGCCGAAGCGGCGGGCGGGGGAGGTGGGCATCGGAGGCGGGAAGGAGGGACGTCGGGAGGGGCCGATTCTTGCCGCCCTGAACCGATACCGCAATACCGCTTCCCCCGTGTCGTCCCGACGAACGTCGGGATCCACTGCGGCTGACGCGTGCTTCGGGAAGAGTGGGCCCCGGCGTTCGCCGGGGTGACCGCATTCTTTCTCCGTCCGCCTTCTTCAGCGCGCCGGGCAGCCCCTGCCGCGCAGGTCGTCCGACGTCGCCTTGGCCCCCGTCCCCGGCTCCGTCAGGCTGCACCGCGACGCGAAGTAGAACGACAGCCGGTCGCGCACCGGTTGCCCGTCGAGGGTGTACGGGCGATTGCCGGCGTACGGGTCGCCTGCAGCGGTGGCGGCGGCCTTGTCGTAGAGGCCCTGGCTGATGTTGTGGCGGTCGATCGAGCCGTCGAAGGTGGACGCGGTGAGGCGCCGGTAGGCGTCGCGTGCCACGGCCGCGTCGCGCGGGCCCTTCAGGTAGCGGTCGAACCAGGCGAGCGTGTAGTACTGGATCACCGCCTCGCCGTAGCGGCTGGTGCCGCCGCCGAACAGCGAGTAGTCGAGGTGGGTGGCCGCGCGCGGCATCACGAGCATGGTGTCCACGCCGGCGGCCTTCAGTTCCTGGAAACCGAGGTCCTTCGGGTGCGGCCCGTCGCCGCGGCCGCGGCCGCCCTGGGCGTTCGACGGGGCCGGTTCCGGCGCGGCGTCGTACGGGACCGGCTTGAAATAGTAGTCGGCACCGATGCCGATCGCGGGCGTGCGGATGGCGGTGCCGGGCTTGGGGTCGGTGCCGAGCTTGTCGACCCATCCGGTGTTCAGCGCCGTGAGGTTGTCCCACGCGACGATGGCCGACAGGCGCGAGTCGGTCTGGCCCAGCAGGCTCGCGGTGCTGCCGCCCTGCGAATGGCCGGCGATGCCCACCGCCTTGCGGTCGAGGTCCTGCCAGCGGGGGAAGTGGCCGCCGTTGGCCAGCGGCGCCTGCGGGGTGGCGAACACCCAGTCGACCACGTCCTGCGTGTCGAGGGCGTGCACGTTCATCGGCGCCGTGGTCTCAAGCGAGACGGTCATGTAGCCGGCCTCGGCCAGCACCTGCGCGGCGGACCAGTGCAGGCGGCGCGAGCTGTAGCCGCCGTGCACGATCACGACCGTGGGGTACGGGCCATCGACCCGCTTCAGCCCGGCCGGCAGGTTCGGGCAGTCGCCCGTGGCGCAGGGGCGGTAGATCTCCACGGTGATGGGCTGGCCCGAGCGGTTCGGCGTGGTGACCTGCTCGAAGCGGAACCGGACGCCGGCGTTGCGGGTGGGCACGCGGTAGGCGTCCAGCACCGGCATCTTGCCGGGCGGGAAGAAGGCCTCGGGCTGTTGGGCGAGGTCGGCCAGGCGCTGGCGGGCGCACTGGAAGTTCGCGGCGTCGCGGGCCTTCCAGGCGTCGGAACCCGGTGCGGGGGTGTCGTTGTCGATCGGACGCTCGCAGGCGTCGCCGGGCGCCCGGGCAGGGGCTGCCGGGGCGGTTGCGACCGGTGCGCTGGTGGGCGCCGGGGTGCCGCAAGCGACGAGGGCGGCGGTGGACGCCAGCAGGGCGATCCGGCGGAGGGGAAGGGGAACGGCAGGGGTCAAGGGAACTCCAGAAGACAGCATCGAACAAACGAACGCGCGTTCAGTCGAACGATGATATACGGATGACTTGATTGCGTATACGTTGAATGTCGGGCAGAAATACCGCTTCGGCATCCGTGCGGAAGGTCACGAACCGCCCGTTCGCCGCGGGTGCCACCGGGCCGCGGTGGCGGGAACAGCACCCTCTTTCCCCCTCTGATCGGCCTCAAGTTTTCGGCCCCCCTTGGAACAATGACGGAAGGAATTCCTCCCCTCCGCCATGTCCGACCAAGACAACAAGCAATTACCAGCCACCGCGAGAAAGCTGCAGAAGGCCCGTGAAGACGGCCAGCTGGCCCGCTCGCGCGACTTCGGGCACCTCGCCGCGATCGCGGTGGGTGGCGGGGTGCTGGTGGCGGGGGCGCCCACGGCGTCGGCCTGGATGCGCGACCTGCTCGCCAGCGGCCTGACGTTCAACGCCAGTTCCGTGCAGAACACCGGCTTCATGGGCGAGCGCCTGCTCGACCTGGCCATGAAGATGCTGATGATCGTGATCCCCATGGGCGCTCTGATGGCGCTGGTGGGCATCGGCGCCAGCATCGCCATCGGCGGCTGGGTCTGGACCTTCAAGCCGATGACCCCGGACCTGATGAAGCTGAACCCGATCTCGGGCATCGGCCGCCTGTTCTCGAAGCAGCAGCTGATCGACGCGCTCAAGGCCTCGCTGCTGGCGCTGATCCTCGGGACGATCGGCGCCTTCTACCTGAAGGGCCACGTGGACTCGTTCGGCGGCGTGCTCGCGATGCCGCTGCCGGCCGCGCTGTCGCACGCCGGTTCGGTGATGCTCGGCGGCCTGATGCTGCTGCTCGTGGCGCTGGTCGTCTTCGCGGCCGTGGATGTGCCGCTCCAGAAGTACCTGCACGCAAACAAGCTCAAGATGAGCCACGAGGAAGTCAAGCAGGAACACAAGGACATCGAGGGCAACATGGAGATGAAGGCGAAGATCCGCCAGCGCATGCGCGAGGTGGCCAACCGCCGGATGATCGCCGCCGTCCCCTCGGCCGACCTGGTCGTGATGAACCCGACCCACTACGCCGTGGCCCTCAAGTACGACGAGGCCGCGATGGGCGCGCCCCGCGTGATCGCCAAGGGCGCCGACCTGATGGCCATGAAGATCCGCGACGTGGCCAAGGAAGCCCAGGTGCCGGTGCTGCAGGCCCCGGTGCTGGCCCGTGCGCTGTATGCCCATGCCGAGGTCGACCGCGAGATCCCGTCCGCGCTGTTCTCCGCCGTGGCCCAGGTGCTCGCCTACGTGTACCAGCTGCGCGCCGCGCTCGCCGGCCGCATGGCCATGCCGGGCGCGCTGCCCGAACTGAACGTCCCGGTCGAGCTCGACCCCCACCACAAACCAGGGCGCTGATCGATGAACGCACTGATCGCGAAACTGCAGGCCCTGCTGGGCCCCCACGCCACGGCCATCAAGGCCCTGATGGCGCCCATCTTCATCATCCTGCTGCTGTCGATGATGGTGCTGCCGCTGCCGGCATTCGCCCTCGATTTCATGTTCACGATGAACATCGCCATCGCGCTGATGGTGATGATGGTGGCGGCCTACATGGTCCGCCCGCTCGACTTCTCGGCCTTCCCGATGGTCATCCTGCTGACCACCCTGCTGCGCCTGGCCCTGAACATCGCCTCCACCCGCGTGGTGCTGCTCGAAGGCCACACCGGCACCGGCGCGGCCGGCAAGGTGATCGAGTCGTTCGGCCACTTCCTGATCGGCGGCAACTTCGCCGTCGGCCTGATCGTCTTCGCCATCCTCGTGGTCATCAACTTCGTCGTGGTGACGAAGGGCGCCGAGCGCATCGCCGAAGTCGGCGCGCGCTTCACCCTGGACGCCATGCCCGGCAAGCAGATGGCCATCGACGCCGACCTGAACGCCGGCCTGATCGACGAGCGCGAGGCCAAGCGCCGCCGCGCGGAAGTGGGCGACGAGGCGGAATTCTTCGGCTCCATGGACGGTGCCAGCAAGTTCGTTCGCGGCGACGCCATGGCCGGCCTGCTGATCCTCGCGATCAACATCGTGGGCGGCTTCATCATCGGCGTGGTCCAGCACGACCTGTCGGCCGCCCAGGCCGCCAACAGCTACATCCTGCTGGCCATCGGCGACGCCCTCGTCGCCCAGGTGCCCGCGCTGCTGATCTCGGTGGCGGCCGCCCTGGTGGTGTCCCGCGTCGGCAAGGAACAGGACGTCGGCACGCAGATCTCCGGCCAGGTGTTCAGCTCGCCCCGCGCCATCGGCATCACCGCCGGCGTGATCGGCATGCTGGGCATCATCCCGGGCATGCCGCACATCGTCTTCCTGATCATCTCGGGCGGGCTGGGCTACGGCGCCTGGTGGATGCACAAGCGCAACCTCCGCAAGGCCGCCGAACCGCCGCCGCGGGCCGTGCAGCCGTCCCAGGAACCGAACGCCGAAGCCAGCTGGGACGACCTGCTGCCGGTGGACACCCTGGGCCTGGAAGTGGGCTACCGCCTGATCGCGCTGGTCGACAAGGCCCGCCAGGGCGACTTGCTGCAGCGCATCAAGGGCGTTCGCCGCAAGTTCGCCCAGGACGTCGGCTTCCTGCCGCCGCCCGTGCACATCCGCGACAACCTCGAACTCAAGCCCAGCATGTACCGGCTGACCCTGCGCGGCGCCGTGGTGGGCGAGGGCGAGGCCTTCCCGGGCATGCTGCTGGCCATCAACCCCGGTGGCGCCACGACCAACCTGATCGGCACCAAGACCACCGACCCGGCCTTCGGCCTGCCGGCCGTCTGGATCGAGGAGCGCCAGCGCGAGTCCGCCCAAATGAACGGATTTACCGTCGTTGATTGCTCGACCGTGGTGGCCACCCATCTTTCACACTTGATGCAAGTGAACGCGGCCCGACTCCTCGGACGCGTCGAAGTCCAGCAACTGGTGGAACACGTGACGAAGTTGGCACCCAAGATGATCGAAGACGTTGTCCCGAAGATGGTCGCCATTCCGGCCCTGCAGAAAGTGCTGCAGCTGCTGCTGGAAGAGGGCGTGCACATCCGCGACATGCGCTCCATCGTCGAATCGCTGGCCGAACACGCTTCCGTGGTCAGCGACCCGGCCGAACTGGCCCGCCGCATCCGCATCAGCCTGGCCCCCTCCATCGTCCAGCAGATCTACGGCCCCGTGCAGGAGCTCGACGTGATCGCCCTGGAACCCGAACTCGAACGCATCGTGACCCAGGCCCTGAACTCGCCGCACGGCGCCGCGCTGGACCCGGGCGTGGCCGACACGCTGGCCCGCAGCGCGGCCCAGTCCGCCAAGCGCCAGGAAGACCTCGGGCACCCCGCCTGCCTGCTGGTGCCGGATCTGATCCGCGCCCCGATGGCCCGCCTGCTCAAGCGCGCCGCGCCCCGCCTGAAGGTGCTCGGCCACAGCGAGATCCCCGAGACCCATTCGATCCGCATCGGGTCGATCATCGGGGGCACGCCATGACCCGCGCCCGCCCTGACAGTCAAGTTCCGGTTTCCAGTTTTTCCCGCCTCGGAGGCACCTTCAAATGAACGTCAAACGGTTTACAGCGCGCACCTCGCGCGACGCCCTCACCCTGGTGCGTCAGGCGTTCGGCGAAGATGCCGTGGTGCTGTCCACCAAGCCGTGCGCGGAAGGTGTGGAAGTGCTGGCGATGGCCCCGGAAAGCATCCAGCAGATCGAGCGCCTGTCGGCCTCGTCGATGCCCGGTGCCCAGGCCCCGGCCCGTGCCGCGGCCCCGCGTTCGAAGCCGGCGGCCCGCCCGGCCGCCCCGGTGCAGCAGCCCGTGCAGCAGCACACCGAGGAAGACGTGACCGACGACGTGGCCCGCCTGTCGATGAGCACGCTGTCCTTCCAGGACTACGTGCGCGAGCGCATGCTCAAGCGCCGCCAGGCCGCCATCCGCGCCGAACAGCAGCGCCACCAGGAACCCACGTTCGCCGCCGAACCCGAGCAGCTGCCGGCCGCCCTCGAGCAGCGCCTGAGCGCTCGTGTGGTGCCGATGCAGCCCAAGGCCGCCCAACCCGTCGAAGTGGCCCCGGCCCCGGCGCCCGCCCCGGTGCGCCAGCAGGCCGCCCACCGCGCCCCGCCGGTGCTGCGCGAGGAAGTGCACGCCACGGCCCCGGTGGCCGCCGCGATGACGCCCGCCGCCGCGATGCCGGTGCCGTCGCTCGCCGACAACGCGCTGTCGAACGCCTCGATGGAAAACGCCCGCCGCGAACAGCAGGCGATGATGAACGAGCTGCGTTCGATGAAGGGCCTGATCGAAGACCGCTTCGGCGCGCTGGCCTTCATGGAGAAGATGCAGCGCCACCCGGCGCAGGCCCAGCTGATCCAGAAGCTGCTCGACTGCGGCTTCTCGCCCGCGCTGATCCGCAAGCTGACCGAAAGCCTGCCCACCGACGTGACCGATGAAACCGCCTGGGCCGCCAACGTGCTCGAGCGCAACCTGCTCACCGGCGAGAACGAAGCGGCCCTGGAAGATCAGGGCGGTGTCTACGCGATGATCGGTTCCACCGGCGTCGGCAAGACCACCAGCACCGCCAAGATCGCCGCCGCGTTCGCCGCCAAGTACGGCGCGGCCAACCTGGGCCTGATCACGCTGGACGCCTACCGCGTCGCCGCCCACGAGCAGCTGCGCGCCTACGGCCGCATCCTCGGCGTGCCGGTGCACACCGCCCACGACCGCGCCTCGCTCGAAGACCTGCTCGAACTGCTGTCGTCGAAGAAGATGGTGCTGATCGACACGGCCGGCATGGCCCAGCGCGACAGCCGCACCCGCGAACTGCTCGACATGCTGGCCCACCGTTCCATCCAGAAGCTGCTGGTTGTGAACGCCTCGGCCCAGGGTGAAACCATCGAGGACGTGATGCTGGCCTACAAGGCCGCGTCGTGCAAAGGCATCGTGCTGTCGAAGATGGACGAAGCCGTCAAGCTCGCCCCGGCCCTCGACGCCGTGATCCGCCACAAGCTGAAGGTGGTGGGCGTGGCCAACGGCCAGCGCGTGCCGGAAGACTGGCACCGCCTGTCGGCCCACGCCCTGGTGCACCGCGCCCTGCGCGCGGCCGTCAACCCGGCCTACCGCATGGACGCCGACGACGTGAGCCTGATCTTCACGGCCCGCCAGCAGGCCCAGCGCGCCCGCCCGCAACTGCATGCTTGACGCACGCCTGATCCACGCCTGACCCGCTCGACACCTTGCGTTCCCCAGATCCTGCCGCCATGCACGACGACTACGCCGATTCCAACTACCCCCACGACCAGGCCCACGGCCTGCGCCAGATGTTCGCCCACGCGCGCGTGCGCATGGTGCCGGTCGTCGCGAACCCGCACATGGCGTTCGGCGGGGTGATGCTGGAACGACTGTGCACCGCCTTCGCCGAACAGGGCGCCCACGTGATGGTGGTCGACTGCTCCGACCGCGCCCCGGCCACCTCCGAACTCTCGGTGATGGACCTCGGCGAATGCATCGAGACGCTCTCGCCGCAGGTGTCGTACATGGCCGCGCGCGGCCTGCCGCTGCGCTACGTCGATTCGTCCGGCTCCACGGCCGGCTTCCTGCAGGCGGTGTCCGACGTGATGCCCCATGTGGACGTGATGCTGGTGCACGCGAGCGAATCGGACCTGTGCCGCCTCTTCATGCGCAGCGAGGCCCGCCCGCTGCTGCTGGCCGACGACCGTCCGGCCAGCGTGACCCATGCCTACGCCGCGATGAAGCTGCTCACGCAGCGCACGAACCTGATGGTGCACGACCTGCTGCTGTGCGCCGCCCCCACGTCACCGCGTGTCGAGCGCATCGCCACGCAGCTCGCCACCTGCGCCGACAGCTTCCTGGGCGCCGTGCTGCGCGACTGGCTGCACGTCGACCCCGCGTCCGATGCCCGCGAGGCCCCGGCCCCCGCGCTGCGCCGCTGGGCGCGCGAGGTGCTCACGCCGTCCACGCCGTACGGCACCGCGATGACGCGCCCCACACAGATGAACCAGCACGTGCTGAACTGACCTCTCGGAGCCACCATGTACACCGCCAAAGGCCAACTTGATGTCAACACGATGCTCAAGCAGTACAGCCCGCTGGTGCGCCGCCTCGCGCACCAGATGATCGCGAAGCTGCCGGCGAACGTCGAGCTCGACGACCTGATCCAGGTCGGCATGATCGGCCTGACCGACGCCCTGAGCCGTTTCGACGCCCAGCAGGGCGTGCAGTTCGAGACCTTCGCCACCCAGCGCATCCGCGGGGCGATGCTCGACGAACTGCGCGGCAACGACTACCTCTCGCGTGGCGTGCGCAAGCAGCAGCGCAGCATCGAATCGGCCGTGCACAAGCTCGAGCAGAAGCTCGGCCGCGCCCCCGCCGAAAGCGAGATCGCCCGCGAGATGGGCGTCACGCTGGTCGAATACCAGGAACTGCTCGGCAAGGTGCGCGGCACCCAGCTCGTGTACCTGGAAGACATGAGCGGCGACGAAGGCGACAACGACTTCCTCGACCGCCACGTGGCCGACGAGGCGGGCAACCCGCTCGCCCAGCTGCAGGACCACCGCATGCGCGAGGCCCTGGTCGAAGGCATCAAGACGCTGCCCGAGCGCGAGCAGTACGTGATGTCGATGTACTACGAGCACGACATGAACCTGAAGGAGATCGCGGCGGTGCTGAAGGTCACCGAGTCGCGTGTCTGCCAGCTGCACAGCCAGTCCATCGCCCGGCTGCGCGTGAAGCTTCGCGAGTGGTGATCCGACCCTCCGCCTGACTGCATCATGTTCCAAGCCTTCCGGAAGCCTGCCGCGCCGTCACCGGTGCTCGCCACGGCCGCCGTGGCCGCCTCGTCCGAACCGGACCTGCGCGCCGCGGTGAAGTCCATCAGCCACCAGTCGGCCACCATGGGCCGCGAGGCCGCCGAAGTGCGCGGCCAGCTCGACGACGCCATCAAGGTCTCGGCCCGCCAGGCCCAGGCCGTCGCGGCGCTCGCGCAGCAGCTCCAGAACATCACGGCCGCGCAGGCCGACATCCGCGGCGTCGCCACCGGCAGCCTCGGCGCCGTGGGTCGGGCCCGCGACGCGGTGGGCGCCGTGGGCGAGGAAGTCGCCGGCATCGTCGACTCGCTGCGCGACGTCGCGAACGCCGCGGGCGAGATCACGCAGATCGCGCTGCAGACCCGCCTCGTCGCGTTCAACGCGTCGGTGGAAGCCAAACGCGCCGGCGAGGCCGGCCGCGGGTTCGGCGTGGTCGCCGACGCCGTCAAGGACCTGGCCTCCAAGGTCGAGCAGTCGTCCAAGGCCATCATGAGCACCGTGGGCCAGCTCGACATGCGCATCGCCGCACTGTCGCGCGAGATCCAGGTCAAGGCCGACACCGCCGCCGACCAGGGCGCCTTCCACAAGGCGCTGGGCGACGTGGAGTCGGGTGTCTCCAGCATCAACGCGGCGGCCGACCGCAGCCGCGAGGTGTGCGAGGGGCTCAACGGCCAGATGGCCCAGATCGAGACCGAGATGACCCGGTCGAGCCACGCGCTCGACTCGGCGATGACCCGCAGCGAAGCCTTCCTGAAGGTGTCGGAACACCTGATCGAACTCGTGGCCGAGTGCGGCCTCGAGACCGAGGACACCCCCTTCATCCGCGCCGTCACCGACGCCGCCGCCCAGATCGGCGCGCTGCTCGAAGACGCGGTGCGCTCGAACGCCGTGACGATGGCCGACCTCTTCGACGAGGCCTACCGGCCCATCGCCGGCACCAACCCGGCCCAGCACATGACGCGGTTCGTCGACCTCGCCGACCGCCTGTTCCCGCAGGTGCAGGAGCGGGTGCTGGAGGCCCATGCGAAGGCGGTGTTCTGCATCGCCGTGGACCGCAACGGCTACGTGGCCACGCACAACAAGGTGTACTGCAACCCGCAGCGCGGCGACCTGGCGTGGGACACCGCCAACAGCCGCTACCGCCGCATCTTCAACGACCGCACGGGCCTCGCGTCCGCCCGCAACGAACGCCCGTTCCTGCTGCAGACCTACCGCCGCGACATGGGCGGCGGCAAGTTCGTGCTGCTCAAGGAAGCGGCCGCACCCATCACGGTGAACGGCCGCCACTGGGGCGGCCTGCGCCTCGCCTTCAACTTCTGAGCTTCACCAGGCTCAGCAGGGTCGCCGACAGGATCAGCGCGCCGCCGGCCAGCACGGTGGCGTGCAGCGTTTCACCGCCCCACCACACGGCCGTCAGCGCGGCGAACAGCACCTCGCACGGCATCACCACCGCGGTCACCGTCGCGGGCAGGCGCGACGCGCCGAACTGCAGGCACAGGTTCGCGGCGAGGAACGCCAGCGCCAGGCCCAGCACGGGCAGGGGCCAGGCGAGCGATGCCGCGGGCCAGCCCACGCCGATCGCCGCGCCCGCCACGCCCGACGACAGCAGCGCCGCCGCGGAGCCGGCCACCGACGCACCACCCAGGAACATCGCCAGCGCACGCCCTTCCTGCGGGATGTCGGCCGAGCGCCGGAGCATCACGTTGTTCAGCGCGAACGCGAAGCCGCCGAGCAGGGCCAGCGCGTCGGGCAGCGAGAACGCCGCGGCGCCGAAGCGGCTTTCCGCCGGCCACAGCACGAGCACGGCGCCCGCCAGCGCGAGCAGGACGCGGACGATCGCCTCCGGGGTCATCCGCTCGTGGAGCATCACGCGCGCCAGGAACAGCGCCCACACGGGCATGAGGTAGAACAGCAGCACGACCCGCACCACGTCGCCGATGCTGACCGCCCAGTTGAACGACGCGTTGGTGGTGCCGGAGGCCAGCACGATGAGCCACAGCGCCGGGTTCGTGCGCAACAGGCGCCATGCGCCGGGCCGCCACAGGCCGATGACGATGGCCGACAGCACGTAGATGATCGACGTGGCCCACAGCGGGTGCAGTCCCATCCCCTGGAGCTGGCGGAACGGCCACCAGGACACGCCCCACACGAACGCGTTCACGACGAGGGCGAGCACCGGCGCCAGGCCGGCGGGCGGATGGATCGTCGGGGTCATGCGGGGCGGCGGGCCGGTTTTTCCATGAAGATGCTGTTGGGGTCGTCCACGTAGTCGCCGAACGGGCCGCGCAGCCGGTACCCGGCGCGTTCGTAGAAGGCGAGGGCTTCCGGCTGAAGGTGGCCGGTCTCGAGCATGAACATCGCGCAGCCCTGGCCGCGGGCGGTGTCCTCCAGCAGCGAGAGCACGGCGCGCGCCACGCCGCGGCCGCGCTGGGACGGGGCGGTGTACATGCGCTTCAGCTCGGCGTACTCGGCGCCCACCACCAGGGCCCCGCAGGCGACGGCCCGGCCGCCGTCGTCCCGCGCCACGGCGAACAGCACGTTCGGCTGGCTCAGCGCGGCGACGTCGATGCCGTGGTGGCTCGCGGGCGGGTAGAGCGGCTTCTGGTAGGCATCGAGTTCGTCGATGAGGGCCAGCACGTCGGGCTGGTTGGCGGGTTCGAGGCTGACGTTCATGGTCGGGGTTCGCGTAATTCCACTCGAGTGGATTATCCACTATAGTGGAATTCATGGCCAACCCCGACTCGCCCGAAAGCCTGATCCCCCAACGCGTCCGCGAGGAGCGCCAGCGGTGCCGCTGGACGCTGGAGCAGCTCGCCGAACGCGCCGGGGTCAGCCGCGCCATGATCTCGAAGATCGAGCGCGGCGAGAGCAGCCCCACCGCCGTGCTGCTCGCTCGCCTGGGCGCGGCGATGGGCGTGAGCCTGTCGTCGCTGATGAGCGCCCCGCGCGCGGCCGCGCCCGCGCTGCGCCGCGTGGGTGAGCAACCGGTGTGGGTCGATCCCGAGACGGGCTACGTGCGCCGCCTCGTGTCACCCACCGGCGGCGAGGGCGACGTGGAGGTCGTTGCCATCGAGCTGCCGGCCGGCAAGGCCGTGACCTTCTCGCCGTCTGCCAGCCTGCGGTCCGACGAGCAGGTGCTGCTGCTCGAAGGGGCGCTGACGCTCGACAGCGGTGGCGTCCGCTTCGAACTGGGGCCGGGCGACTGTGCGCGGCTCGACGCGGACCGGGAGCACGCGTTCCGCAACAATGGGCCCGCGGTGGCGCGTTACCTGGTGGTGAAGCGGCACGATCCCGCTTCACGCTGAAGCCACAGGGTCCGAGACCGGCGGGCGTGACGTCCCGTTGTCGCCATCGGCGAACGAATGCTTGAAGCGCGCCCCGCTGCGCGCTAAGGTTCCCAGGCCCGAAGCGACACCGGGCCACGCCGTACCCCGTTCAAGTGGGTCGCATCGTTCCGGGAGGAACTCTCATGCATCGCTTCCAGACGCTTGCTTGCACGCTGCTGTTGTCCGTCTTCACCCTGGCGCCGGCCCGCGCCGAGCTGCTGGCGTTCGACTTCCGCAACGACACCAGCTGGGGCCGGATCCTGTTCGACAGCGGGGTGGCCGACACGGATCCCCATCCGCACAAAGGCCGGTACATGAGCTCGGTGGTGGGCTACAGCCTGCACATCACCGGCAGCCGCATCAGCGATGCGCCGACCGACACCTTCTTCGAAGGCACCAGCGGTTCGTTCGTACTGGGTTTCCAGGCCGACGGCCTGGGGGCCTGCGGGTACACGGGCGACTGCGCGGCCTTCCTGCTCGACACGCCGAACTTTCCGCCGCAGGCGGGGGATGCCTACCGCATCCTCGAGTTCGACTATGCAGTGGGCACGTTCACGAACGACGCGATCCCGGTGGGTCTGTCCGCGGTGGGATCATCGATCTTCCTGACACAGGACTGGCAGACTTACCTGGGGGCCGACGTGCTGACGACCATCTCACCGGTGCCGGAGCCGGCGACCTGGGCGATGCTGCTGCTGGGTGCCGGCCTCGTGGGCCTCTCGCGGGGGCGGGTCCGCTGAGCGAACCGCGGGTCCGCAGAGCGCCGAATCACAGGGATCAGATGGACGTGGTGGTGAGGTCGAGCTCCCAGACCTCACCCACGAGGTCCTGCCCGAAGCTGTGGTGCGGTTCGCTCGACACGAACCGGTAGCCCGCCTTGCCGTAGATGCGGCGTGCAGCAGTGAGCAGGCTGTTCGTCCAGAGCCTCACGCGCTGGTAGCCGGCCTCGCGGGCGAAGCGGTGGCATTCGGCGACGAGGCGGTCGCCCAGGCCCATGCCGCGGGCGGTGGGCTCGACGAGGAGCAGGCGCAACTGCGCCGTGCCGTCGATGGGGTCTCCGGTCGCCTCGTCGCGCGCCTGCACGAGGCACACGCAGCCGAGGTTCACGCCGTCGCGTTCGGCGATCCAGCAGGCTTCGCGGCGCGGGTCGAAGTGGTCCACGAAGTCGGCCGCGATGCGGGCGACGAGCGCTTCGAAGCCGATGTCCCACTGGTACTCGCGTGCGTACAGCGCGCCGTGGCGGGACACGATCCAGCCGAGGTCGCCGGGGCGGTGGGGACGCAGCACGAAGCTCTTCCTCGCGGGCTTGTCGCCGGGCTCGGCAAGCAGGTCCTGCACGCGCTGGAAGGCCTGGAGCAGTTCGACCTGCTGGCCGTCGCCAAGCGCATCGAGCTGGGCGGCCACCTGCTCCTGCGAACGGCGGTCCAGCGGCTTGAACGCGCGCCGCCCCGCGGCCGTGAGTTGCAGCAGCGACTGGCGGGCGTCGCTCGGGCTGCGGCGGGCCTCGACCAGTTGCCGGTCCTTGAGGCCGCGCAGCAGCCGGCTGAGGTAGCCGGCGTCCAGGTCGAGCACACGCCCGAGGTCGGTGGCGGTGAAGCCCGCCACCGGGTTGGCGTGGGCCAGCTCCCAGAGCACGCGGCATTCGGGCAGCGTGAACTCGGAGTCGAGCAGGCCTTCGTTCAGCGCGCCGATGCGCCGCGTGTAGAAGCGGTTGAAGCGCCGGACGGCCTCGATGCGGTCGGATGGGTCCATCCGCGCATCATCGGCCTTATGCGTGCTTTTGGCAAGCAATTGCTTGCCATGTCGGGGTCAAGCCGGCAGCCGGAACCGCCCGAGCACGTCCGACAGGGTCGCCGCCTGGTCCCGCAGGCTTTCCGCGGCGGCGGCCGATTCCTCGACCAGCGCGGCGTTCTGCTGCGTCACCTGGTCGAGCTGGGTGACCGAGCCGTTGATCTGCCCGATGCTGCCCGACTGTTCGCTCGACGCGGCGGAGATCTCCGCGATGATGTCGTTGACCCGCTGCACGCTGCCGACGATCTCGGACATCGTGCTGCCGGCGTCCTGCACGAGGCGCGAACCCGTGTCCACGCGTTCGGTCGACGCCCCGATCAGGCCCTTGATCTCGCGTGCGGCCGAGGCCGAGCGCTGCGCGAGCGTGCGCACCTCGTTCGCCACCACCGCGAAGCCGCGGCCCTGTTCGCCGGCCCGCGCCGCTTCCACGGCCGCGTTGAGCGCGAGGATGTTGGTCTGGAACGCGATGCCGTCGATCACCGAGATGATGTCGGTGATGCGCCGTGAGCTGTCGTGGATGCCCTGCATCGTGGCCACCACCTCGGCCACCACCTGGCCGCCGCGCTGCGCCACCTCGGCCGCCGACGTGGCGAGCTGGCTCGCCTGGCGGGCCGCGTCGGTCGATTGCGTCACGGCGCCCGCGAGCTGCCCCATCGCGCTGGCCGTGCGCTGCAGGTTGGAGGCCATGGTCTCGGTGCGCACCGAGAGGTCCTGGTTGCCGAGCGCGATCTCGTGGCTCGCCGAACTGACGTTGCCGGTCGAGGCGCGCACGTCGCGCATCACGTTCGCGAGGCCCTCGCGGGTGCGGTCCACCGAGCGCATCAGGCGGCCGAGTTCGTCGTCGGGGCCCGGTGCGACGGATGCCGTCAGGTCGCCCTCCGCGATGGCACCGAGCGCCGATTCGGCGGCCGCGAGCCGGCGCTGCAGCGCACTCGCGAAGCGGTGCACGAACACGAACATCACGAGGCCGATGCCGAGGCCCACCGCGAGCGTCGCGCCCGCGAAGCGCCAGGCCGCGGCCACGGCGGTGTCGGTGTAGACGCCCGAGCCGAGCACCCAGCCCCACGGCGCGAAGCCGGCGACGTACGAGCGTTTCGGCACCGGCTTGTCGCTGCCGACCTTGGGCCACAGGTAGTCGACGTAGCCGCTGCCATGGGCCTTGACGGTCGCGACGAACTCGACGAACAGCTGCTTGCCGTTCGGGTCCTTGTTCGCGGTGACGTCCTTGCCGTCGAGCTCGGGCTTGATCGGGTGGCCCACCATGCGCGGGTGCATGTCGACGATGAACACGTACTCCGAGCCCTCGTAGCGGATGGCCATCACCTCGGCCTTGGCCTTCGCCTGGGCCTCGGCCGTCTTCAGGCGGCCCGCCTTCTCTTCCTCGTTGTATTTCTTGGCGATCGCGATCGACTGCTCGACGACCGCACGGGTCGTGCTCAGCCGCTGCTCGATCGAAGCGTTGTAGTAGGACAGGGCGGCATAGGCCGCGACGCCCAACATCGCCACTGTCATCGTGAGCGCCATGAGCCGCAGCCGCATGGTGAGGGACAGTGTTTTCATCGGTGACTCCAGGATTCCACGAGCCGGCCCGGGTGGCCGCCTCACCGGAGTTTTCGGTCGCTGGCATCGGCCCTTGACCTGGGTCAACCGGAATTACCGACGGGTTGTGAGGAAAGTCCGAACGCGCCTGTCAGATGTGCAGAACAGGCCGTGGTGGCGGCGGATCAGGCAGGCTCCGGGAGTTTCGCGATCACCTTGATCTCGAAGCGGAAGCCATAGAGCCACGTCACCCCGATGCCCGTCAGCGTCGGATGGGGTGCCTCGCCCCAGTACTCGGGCAGCACCTTCCACACGGTGTCGAAGGTGGACTCGGGGTCGACGAGGAACAGGGTGACGTCGACCACGTCGTCGAACGTGCTACCGGCCGCGCGGAGGATCGCGTTCAGGTTGTCGAACGCGAGCCGCACCTGCGCGTCCAGGTCGGGCTCGGGCGAACCGTCCGGGCGGCTGCCCACCTGGCCGGACACGAACAGGAAGCCGTTGGACCGGAGGGCCGGTGAATAGCGGTTCTTTTCGTAGAGGGCCTGGCGGCCCGCGGGGAAGACGACGTCTCGCTGTGGCATGGGATGTCCCTGGATCGAGTGGCGATGCGAGGACTCTAGGGAGGCCGGCCCGCGAGATAAACCGGTCCGCGCCACAATCACTGTTTGCCGATCCCGAACAATCTCCAGGAGTGCCGATGGACCGTTTCGATGCCATGCTGGCCTTCGCCCGGGTGGTGGAGGCCGGCAGCTTCACCAAGGCGGCCGACACGCTGCGGCTGAGCCGGGCCACGGTCACGCAGCTGGTGCAGCAGCTGGAAGCGAGGCTGCGCGTGAAGCTGCTCCACCGCACCACGCGCCGCGTGCAGGTGACGGCGGACGGCGCGGCCTACTACGAACGTGTGGTGCGCCTGCTGGCCGACATGGACGATGCCGAGACCAGCCTGTCGGTCGCCTCCGCCTCGCCGCGTGGCCGCCTGCGCGTGGACGTGCCGAGTCCGCTGGCCCGCCTGATCCTGGTGCCCGCCTTGCCCGGCTTCCACGCACGCTACCCCGAGATCCAGGTCGACATGGGCGTGAGCGACCGCATGGTGGACCTGCTCGGCGAGAACGTCGACTGCGTGGTGCGCGGCGGCGAACTCGCCGACACCTCGCTCGTCGCGCGCCGCGTGGGCGACCTGCCCATCGGGGTCTACGCGTCGCCGGGTTATCTCGCGCTGGCCGGCGTGCCCGCGCATCCGCGGGAGCTGGAGAACACGCACCACCGCATCGTCGGCTTCCTGCGTTCGCGCACCGGCACGGTCCTGCCGGCCGTGATGCACTACGACGCCGAGCAGATCGAGGTGCACGGGCGCCATGCCTTCGCCGTCGACGACGGCAACGCCTACCTCGCCGCCGGCGTTGCGGGGCTCGGCGTGCTCTGGCTGCCGCGCTACATGGCCGAGGCGCACGTGGCCCGTGGCGAACTCGTGCCGCTGTTCGACGGCTGGCGCATCGACCCCATGCCGCTGTCCATCGCGTACCCGCCGAACCGGCACGTCAGCACGAAGCTGCGGGTGTTCATCGACTGGGTGGTCGAGGTGATGGCGCGAAGTTCGTTGACGCGGATTAACAGTGCTTAACTGGTTGTGCAGCCGCCGGTGGACCAACATCCATCTACCCAGACAGATGGAGAGTCACCATGCCCTTGAGCCGACCCACCCTGGTGGAGGTGGTTCACCAGAATGCCGTCATCGAGGCGGGGATCCGATGCATCCTCGAGACGTCGCCCGAGTTCGACGTCCGGACCTCGCACCCACCGGCGCCCGAGCTCGAGCTCGTGGTGCTCGACCCCGACGGAGCCCCCGAGCGGCTGGCCCGGCGCCGGCCCGGGGCATGCGCGAATCCCCACGTCATCGTGGTCGCGATGGCCGTGCAGGAGACCGACGTGCGGCGGGCGTGGGAGGCGGGCGTGCGCGGCTACGTGATCCTCGGCGGTGCGGCGGAGGAGATCGTGACCGCGGCGCGGGCCGTCGCGGCCGGGCGGCGCTACCTCTGTCCGGCAGCGACCCTGCTGATGGCCGACAGCCTGACGCAGCCGGTGCTGACGCCGCGCGAGGGCGACGTGCTGGCGCTGGTCAACCGCGGGCAGAACAACAAGGAGGTGGCTCGGTCGCTCGAGATCTCGGTGGGCACGGTCAAGTCGCACATGCGCGGCATCATGACCAAGCTCGGCGCGCGGTGCCGCACGGAGGCGCTGTGGATCGCCTCGCAGCGCGGGCTGATCGCACGGCAGGCGAACGCGGTGTCGTGACCGGCGCGCGGGTGGGCGCGGAAGGCGGTACGCTCGCGTTGACGCCCCGCCAGGAAAGCCGATGCCCGCACTGCGCACGACGAGACCCTTCTCCCTGTTGATGCTGTGGACCGCCGCCTGCCTGCTGGCCGGCTGCGGCCGGATGATGTCCCTGAAGCAGGAACTGCGGGACTACGACCAGAACGTCCGGCGCGTGCAGGTCGAGCTGGAGGCCCCGGACTGCAGCGACTGCACGATCGTCGTCGTGATCACCGGTCCGGACAGCGAGGCCATCAGCTACCGGGTCTTCGAGCGGGGCGGGTCGTTCGACTTCATGGCGAGCCGCCGGGCCACGGGGCTCTTCGCGTTCCTCGACCGCAACGCGAACCTCGGCTTCGACGGCGACGAACTTTCGGCGCGGCACACGTGGCCGGCGGACGGCGACACATCGGCGCCGGTCCGCCTGTCGCTGGCGCCGGGTGCGCCGGGCGCCGCGGTGGCCACGGCGCAGCACCTCTTCGCACTGCGCAACCATGTCGTCGCGGGCGTGCCCGTGCAACTCGCCAAGCAGACCCACCTCGGGGACACGCGCTTCAGCGCAGAGAACGCGGCACTCGGTGTGTGGCAGCCGCTGACCTTCATGCGGCGCGAGTTGGCGGGCATCTACTTTCTCGAGCCGTACTCGCCGCACAAGACGCCGGTGCTGTTCGTGCACGGCATCTTCGGCAACCCGCGCGACTTCGAACCGCTCATCGCCGGGCTGGACCGCGAGAAGTACCAGCCCTGGGTGCTGTACTACCCGTCGGGCCTCGAACTGCAGGTGCTGGGGGCGGGCGCGCTCACGATGCTCAACCGGCTGTGGGCCGAGTACCGGTTCCAGGACCTGCACCTCGTGGCGCACAGCATGGGCGGCCTCGTGACCCGGTCGATGCTCAAGACGTGCCGCGAGGCCCACGGCTGCGGCTACGTCCGCAGCTACACGTCGATCTCCTCGCCGTTCGGCGGCATGGAGGCCGCGCACGCCGGCGTGGCGTACGCACCGGTGGTGGTGCCGGTGTGGCGCGACCTCGACCCGGGCAGCCCGTTCCTCGCGGGCCTGTTCGCCGCGCCGTTGCCCGACGGGGTGCCGCACCACATGGTGTTCGGCTACCTCAACACCAGCACGCTGTCGCGCGAGAGCAGCGACGGCACGGTGCCGGTGGCGAGCCAGCTGCGGCCGGCCGCGCAGGCACAGGCGAGTTCGGTGCTGGGCCTCGACGAGAACCACATGAGCATCCTCGCCGCCCCCGCCACGCGGGAGCGGCTCGCGCAGATCCTCGCGGCGGCGGACGCGAAGGGGGCGGGCCGCTGAGCGGCGTCACAGCGGTTCGGTGGCGTAGAGCGCGCTCTGGAAGTCCGGCACGTACTCGTACCGGACGAGCCGGCCAAGCTGCAGCGTCTTCATGAAGGCCGACAGGCTGCCGTCGCCCAGCCGCAGGTCGACGGTGTCCGCGCTCGTGCTGGATGCGTGGCGCAACTGGCGCGAGACCGTGTGGCCGGTGGTCAGCCGGCCCTGCCGGTCGACGTTGGTGAAGCGGTTCGTCACCAGCGTGGGTTTCGTCGAGAGGCCGCTCAGCTTGCGGGCCTGGAAGGTGAGGTCGGTCTTGCCGGTCTGTGCGTCCAGCACCTCGACGAGGACGGACTCGCCCTCGTCCCGGTACGAGATCCCGGTCAGCCACTTGGGCAGGTTGTAGCCCACCACACCCCGCACGCGCGCGAGTTCCGTGTTCACCGGCAGCTTGAGCACGTAGCCCCAGAACTCGTTCGACATCGACTGGCCGAGCAGGCTGAACGGTCCCAGGTTCGCACCGCCCGGCTTGCTGGTGACGATGGACAGGCCGATCTCGTCGTAGCGGTCGTTGTCGCAGTAGTGGTAGGCGTAGGCCGTGAAGGCGACCAGCCCGCGGCCCGGCCACACCTGCAGCGGCTGGACCGTCTCCAGCACCTTGGCCGGCATCAGCTGGCGCAGCGTGTCGAGGTCCGCGGTGAAGATGGCCGTCACGCGGCTCGTCTGGTAGTAGAAGTTCGGCGACCATGACTCGAAGCCCATGTCGACGCGCTGCTTGGGCAGGGTCCTGAACCAGCTCAGGTCGACCTCCGGCGCCTCGGCCTGGATGACCGACAGCGGCGGGTTGGAGCGGAAGCGGTCGTACAGGCCGCCCTTGACCACGGGCACTGCGTGGCCCGCGAGGTCGATCGTGGTGTGCTCGGGCGCGCCTTGCGCCCGCGCGGGAAACGAGAAGCAGCCGAGGAGGGCCGCCGTGGCGGCCAGGGTTCGAACGGTCATTGGATTTCCTTCGGGGAACGATGGGATCGGGTCAGGCGGCGGCATGCCGGGACATCCAGCGCCGGTACTGGCGCACGCGGCACGCGTTGGCGACCTGCTGCACGAGGAGCGCGCGCAGCGGGGACACCGCGGGGTGCGGCGCCTGGCCGCGGCTGAGCTGGTTGAGCTGGAACTTCACGGCAGCCATCAGCGCCATCGACGCCAGCGGCTTGTTGTTCCAGGTGATGGGCCGCAGGGCCGGGGCGTCGCGCCCGCCGCCGCGCCACGCGCGCGGCAGGTCGGGGTCGAGGGCGAGGGCCGTGCCCAGGCCCACCATGTCGACGCCGCTCGCGATGACTTCCTCGGCCACCGGCAGCCGGCGGATGCCGCCCGTGACCATCACGGGCATCGGGGCCGCGGCGCGGATGTCTCGGGCGAACTCGGCGAAGTACGCCTCGCGGGCGAGCGTGCGGCCGTCGCGGGTGGTGCCCTGCATCGCGGGGGCCTCGTAGCTGCCGCCCGACAGTTCGACGAGGTCGACGCCCAGGGGCCCGAGCATCTGCACGACCGCGCGGGCGTCGTCCGCGCTGAACCCGCCGTGCTGGAAGTCCGCGGAGTTGAGCTTGACCGCCACCGCAAAGCGCGGCGACACCGCGGTGCGCACGGCACGGACGACGTCCAGCAGCAGGCGGGCGCGGTTCGCGAGCGAGCCACCCCAGGTGTCCGTGCGCCGGTTGGTGAGCGGCGAGAGGAACTGGCTCAGCAGGTAGCCGTGGGCCGCATGGACCTCGACGCCGGTGAACCCCGCCTGCTCGGCGAGTCGGGCCGTGCGGGCGAAGCGGCGGACGATGTCGCCGATGACCTCGGGCGTCATCTCGCGCGGCGTGCCGAAGTGGCGGGACATGCGCCCCAGGTCCATCGGCACGGCCGACGGCGCCCACGTCGGCTGGCCGAGGTTGGCGGGCATCTGGCGGCCGGGGTGGTTGATCTGCATCCAGAACTGCGCGCCACCGGCCCGGCCGGCCTGCGCCCAGAGGGCGAAACGGTCCAGGTGGCGCTCGTCTTCCAGCACGGCACCGCCAGGGCCGGTCATCGCGCGGCGGTCCACCATCACGTTGCCCGTGATCAGCAGGCCGGCACCGCCCGCGGCCCAGGTCTCGTACAGGCGCACCAGCTTGCCCGAGGGGGCGTGGTCGCGGGCGGCCATGTTCTCCTCCATGGCGGCTTTGGCGATCCGGTTCGGCACGGTCGAGCCGTTGGGAAGGATCAGGGCGTTGAACACGGGCATGGCGGGCACCTCGGTTGACGATGTGAAAACTTTAAAGTTAAAGTTCACTTGAAGGTCAAGCGCTTTTTCGAGGCCATGAAATGAAGATCGGTGAACTGGCGAAACGCAGCGGCCTCACGGCCTCCCGCATCCGCTTCTACGAGGCGAGCGGCCTCATCAAGTCGGTCGAACGCCAGGCGAACGGCTACCGCGACTACGGCGACGACGCCCTCTGGATCCTCGAGATCATCTCGGGTGCCCAGGCCGCCGGCTTCTCGCTGGAGGAGATCCGCAGCCTGCTGCCGTTCGGCCCGAACATCTGGCAGCACGAGGACCTGCTGGCCAGCCTGCAGCGCAAGCTGGCCGAGATCGAGGTGATGCAGCAGCGCCTCGCGCGGAACAAGGCCCAGCTGCTGGTGGCGATCGACAGCGTCACGAACCGCCCGGAGGGCATGGACTGCGCCGACCGCACCCAGTGGGTGCTCGAACGCCTGCGCGCGCACGGCGAGCAGGACGCCGGTCCCGCCCGCTGACGTCAGGGGCGGCGCCGGCCCAGCGTGACCGACAGCGCGAAGTCGGCGAAGCGGCCGAAGGGCGCGTGCAGCAGGCGCGACAGGCTCCAGCGGCCCTGCACGTAGACCCCCTTCGCGTGGCTCATCGCCCGGAAGCCCTCGATGCCGTGGTAGGCGCCCATGCCGCTCGCCCCCACGCCGCCGAACGGCAGGTCGTCCTGGGCCACGTGCATCAGCGTGTGGTTGATGCCCACGTTGCCGGACGTGGTGCGCTGGAGCAGCCGCTCGCCGTCGCGGTCCCGGTCGCCGAAGTAGTAGAGCGCCAGCGGGCGCGGGCCGGCGTTCACGAGGTCGATCACCTCGCCCATGTCGCGGTAGGTGCGCACCGGCAGCACTGGTCCGAAGATCTCCTCGTGCAGGAGCGCGCAGTCGTCGGGGGCGCCGATCACGAGCGTCGGGGCCAGCGTGCGTGAGCGGGTGGCAGCGCTCTCCGGCCGCACGCCGGCCTCGATCACGCGGGCGCCGCGCCGGCGGGCCTCGTCGACCAGGCCGACGAGGCGGGCGTGGTGCCGCTCGCTCACGATGGACGTGTAGTCCGGGCTGGTGGGGCCAGCCGGGTAGAAGGCGGCGACGGTCTCGAGGTACCCGGCGACGAAGGCCTCGAGGTCGTCCTCGTGCACCAGCGCGTAGTCCGGGGCCACGCAGGTCTGGCCGGCGTTCGCGAGCTTGCCGAACACGACGCTGCGCAGGGTGCGTTCGTCGACGTGGCCGCGCGCCACGACGAGCGGGCTCTTGCCGCCCAGTTCGAGCGTCACGGGCACCAGATTCCGGGCGGCGGCGACCATCACCTTGCGCCCCACCGGCGTGCTGCCCGTGAAGAACAGGTGGTCGAACGGCAGGCCGCTGAACCGCGCGCCTTCTTCGGGCCCGCCGATCACGACGGCCACCTCCTCGTCGGAGAAGGCCGACGCGAGCAGCTGCCGCATCACCTCGCTCGTGCGCGGCGTGAGTTCCGACGGCTTGACCATCGCGCGGTTGCCGGCGGCCAGCGCGGTGGCGAGGGGAATCAGCGTGAGCGAGACCGGATAGTTCCAGGGCGACATCACGCCCACCACGCCGAGCGGCTGGTACTCGACGTGCGCCCGGCCCGCGCGGTGCAGCAGGCCCACGTGGCGGCGTTCCGGCTTCATGAACCGCCGCAGCCGGCGCGACAGGTAGCCGATCGCCTCGACGACCCCGGCCAGTTCCATGAGGCCGGTCTCGTGGCGCGAGCGGTGGCCGAAGTCCGCGCTGACCGCGTCCTCCAGTTCCGTGCGGAAGGCGAGCACCGCGGCCTTCAGGCGGGCGAGCGCGGCCCGGCGCTGCGCCAGGCCCGGCGGCCCGTCGTGGAGGAACGACCGCCGCTGGCGTTCGAGCACGCCGGCCATGTCGGTGGTGGGGCGCACGTCGGCGAGGTGGTTCACGGGGGGCTCCTGAACAAAGAGGGGAGGGACGCGACCATATCCTTCAAGTCCGCCTGAAGGTCAAGTCACCCCCGAACCGCCAACTTTTACGCGCACCCGTCGGCAGCCCCCTATTGACACCGTTCTTTACCGATTCAGAATTCGCCTGTCACCGACCTCTGCCCGCGTGCTTCATTCCCCATGCTGTTGCCCTTCAAGCTCCGTACCGGCCTGCTGGCCGCCTGCCTTTCGATCCCCCTGATCTCCTGCGGGGGCGGCGGGGGCAGCGACCCGGAACCCACGCCCACCGGCCCCGTGGTGGTGTCGGTGGCGGCGGGTTCGGCCGAGAGCCGGCTCGCCTGTTTCAAGGGCGTCGCCAACCCCGAATGCAACCTGCGCATCTACCAGGTGATGGTGGAGGCGTTCGCCGACGGTGACCCCGCCGCCGACTACGGCACGGGCTACGGCACCAGCCCGCACAAGGGCGACCTCGTGGGCATCACCAACGCGCTCGACTACATCAAGAGTACCGGCGTCAACGCCCTCTGGCTCACGCCGATCTTCGAGTCCACCCGCATCGCCGGGCAGGACGACTGGGCGAACCGCCTCGACGCCACCGGCTACTTCGCCACCAACTACTTCAAGGTGGACCCGAAGTTCGGCACCTCCGCGCAGTTCCAGGCTCTGGTGGACGCGGCCCACGCGCGCGGCCTGTACGTGTTCCTCGACGGCGTGTTCGGCCACTACAAGAGCAACCTCGCGGCGTCGCCCACGGGCAAGCTGCCGAAGAACGGCAACTGCACGAACGCGGGCGGCGGCAGCTACGCGCCGGGTACCCTGCAGGCCTGCGCCGACTACGCCGATCCCGCGACGCTCGCCTTCTTCCAGGAAGTGGCGGCGCACTGGATCACCACGTACAAGATCGACGGCTGGCGCCTCGACCAGGCCTACCAGGTGCCGGTGGCCTCGTGGGCCGCGCTGCGCCAGACCGTGGCCACCGCGTCGGCGGCCACCACGTACACGAACGCCGCGAACGCGGCCGTGAACCCGCTCGGCCACCTCGTCGCCGAGATCTGGTCCGGCGAGAACGACATCCAGGCGCGCGGCTACGGCACCAACGCGGCCCCGGCGCTGCAGTCGTCGTTCGATTTCCCCGGCCGCTACCGCGTCGTGCAGACGCTCGCGGGCGAGGAGGCCCTGGCCAGCAGCCGCAAGGCGAACCTGCCCGCCACCACGCTGGGCGAGGTCTACGCGACGTACGCCGCGTACCCCGACCACGCGATGCCGAACCTGATGCTGACGAACCACGACCTCGTGCGTTTCGGCGACCTGCTCCAGCGCGCCGGCCTCGGCAACCCCGACCAGGACGGCTACTGGCTCCGCCACAAGGCCGCGTTCGCGTTCCTCACCGCGCACAGCGGGCCGGTGACGGTCTACTACGGCGACGAGATCGGCCAGGAGGTCCCGAACTTCGCGGCCCAGGTGTCGAGCAACTGCGCCGTGGCGGGTCTCTGCGACGACCATGTGAGCCGCACCGCGGGCAAGACCACCGGCCTGTCGGCCCGCGAGGCCGACCTGAAGGCGCACGTGGCGAAGCTGCTCGCGCTGCGCGACACGAACCCGGCGCTGGCCGTGGGCTCGCGCACGCACGTGTATTCGGACAAGACGCTCTACATCGACCGCAAGGACGCCGGTGCCAACCGCGTGCTGTTCGTGCTGAACACCGGCACGTCGGAGGCCTCGGTCACGCTGAAGGCCTCGGTGATCGGCACGCCCGGCGACCTGACCGACCTCGTCGACGGCACCACGCTCACCGCGGGCACCGACGGCTACGCCATCACGGTGCCGGCACTGACCGGCCGCTTCCTGAAGTTCTGACACCGGCCGCGGGGCGGCGGGGCCCGGGTGACAATCGCCCCATGCCCCGCCTCGTTTTCACCGCATGATCTGGCCGCTTCCGGCCCTGCTGACCTGGGCGGCCGCCTGGGTCCTGTACCTCGGGCTGCACCAGGTCGCCGGCGTGCCCGCGTGGTTCGCGCTGCTGCTGGCCGTCGCGCTGGGCGCGTGCTGCGCGCTCTTTGGCAGCACGCGCTGGCGGTCCGTCTTCATCGCGCTCGGGTTCCCGCTGTCGCTGCTGGCCTCGGGCCTCGCCGCCGGCGTGCCCGCCTGGGCGTGGCTGTTCCCGCTGGCGGCCGTCTTCGCGCTGTACCCCGTGCATGCGTGGCGCGACGCGCCGGTGTTCCCGACGCCGCGCGGTGCGCTGCAGGGGCTCGCGGCACTCGCTCCCTTGCCGGCCGGTGCCCGCGTGATGGACGCGGGCTGCGGCCTCGGCGATGGCCTGCGCGAGCTGCATGCCGCGTACCCCGACGCGCGCCTCGACGGCCTCGAGTGGAGCTGGCCGCTCACGCTGTTCTGCGCCCTGCGCTGCCGGCTGCAAGGGGTGCCCGCGCGCGTGCGCCGCGCCGACATCTGGCGCGCCGACTGGTCGGCGCACGACCTCGTCTACCTGTTCCAGCGGCCCGAGAGCATGCCCCGCGCGATCGAGAAGGCCGCGGCCGAGCTCAAGCCGGGCGCGTGGCTCGCGAGCCTCGAGTTCGAGGCCCCGGGGCTCACGCCGACCGCGACGTTCCGCTGCCCCGACGGCCGGCCCGTGTGGCTGTACCGGTCACCGTGGCGTCGAGCGGCATGAGGTGCCGCACCACGTTCGGTGCGAACGGGGTCCACGGTCCCACCGGCACGCCGGCCTCGCGCAGCGCGCGGCCGGTCCACGTGTTGCACGTGGTGAAGAGGTCGTAGGCGCCCCGCGCCTCGAAGAACGCGTCGACGCGGCCATAGTGGGCGCCGGCCACCGGCACCGCGCGGCCGTCGGCATCGGGCGCGAGCGATGCGCGGATGTGCCGTGCGAGCGCCTCGTGCCCCGCGGTGTCCAGCGGCAGCCGCCAGGCCCGCCGGCCCAGTTGGCCGGACCGCAGCCACGTCACGTGCAGCAGCGTGCGCCCGGTGCCCGACAGCGCGCCGAACGCGCGGCGCGCGGTGAGGTCGCGCCACTCCGGCGTGTGCAGGTAGAACTCGCGGTCGCCCCAGCCCACGGCGACGTATGCGGTGTCCGGCGGCATCGACGGGAAGTGCGAGGGCGGGAACACCGTGGCCCAGTCGACGGGACCGCCACGCACCGGCAGCACGAGGTCGGTGTGCACGCCGTTCGACACCACGTAGGCCTCGGCATGGTCGGGGGGAGGCACGGGCCGCCCCGGGATCAGCGCGAGGCCGAAGGCCGCGCCGAGGTACAGCAGCACCGCCGAGACGAACCCGAGCACCGTCAGGCCCAGCACGCGGAACGGGGTGCGCCAGGTCATGGGGTCGGCACCGGGTAGACCTCGCCGTCGTAGCGCAGCGCCGTCTGGCGCACGACCGGCGCGGTCTTGCGGTCCACGCACGCCTTGCCCTGGAGCCGGGCGGTGCGGTGGTCCTCGGTCCGGCGCAGCACGAGGTCGGCCCAGCCCTTGCCGGCGCCCGGGGCCACCTTCATCGTGGTGCGCGTTTCGGTGAACGTGCCGGCGCACTTCGTGTCCCACTCGCCGCGGACGGACCAGGTGGTGAGCCGGTCCACCACGCGGCGCAGCGACGTGCCCTCGATGGCGTAGAGCGTGAGCGTCTCGCGCGACGCGAGCTTCTCCGGCACGACCCCGCCGTGCTGCAGCCGCAGCCCCACGCTGCGCACGCGCGGGGCGAGGGCCAGCGGTTCGGGGTCGATCTCGACGCCGGTCAGCACGGTGCCGTCGGCCTGCACGTCCCTCTGCGACGTCTGGCGTGCGAGAACGCGGCCGCTCGCCACGTCGACCAGCAGCAGCTCGGCCACGTAGCCGGGCAGCGGGTCGCCGGGGTTCGCCGGCATGGCCACGCCCGGGGCCGGGTAGACGAGCGCGACCGCGGCCTGGCCGGGCGAGCGGGGCAGGGCCTGGCAGCGCACCCACTGGTCCTCGATCTGGTCGGGCAGGCGGGCGTGGCCATGGGCGGCACCGAGTGCCTGCCAGGATTGGTCGGCGCAGTACTCGGCACGGGCCGGCGAGACGGCGGCGAGGAGCGAGGCGGTCAGCAGGGCGGGCAGGCGCATGGTGGGGTGGGGCGTGGAGCGGAAGGGCAATTGTGAACGCCCGTGCAGCGTGAGGGGCTCAGGGTGATCCCACGTGGGACCCAACTCGGTCATCAGACGACATAGTTCTCGTTTTCCCGAACTTTCCCCTTGGAGTCACGGGAAAACCCTCGGATCGGAGCGAGAACAGGCGCACAGAATCGCGCGCTGTTGTGCGACGACAGACAAGACTTCCCGCACCTGAAAGGGCCCTGTGAAACGGCATCTCGTGACTCTCCTGCTGGCGCTCGCCGCCACGTCTTCGGTCCAGGCCCAGACCGAACTCCGTGCCTGGAACATCCACCCCGAAGGGTACCCCGTCACCGCGGCGATGGAAGGCTTCGCCGAGTCGGTGGCCAAGCTGACCAACGGGCGCTACAAGGTCAAGGTGTTCTCGAACGCGGTGCTGGGCGACCAGCCGAAGGCCGTGCAGATGCTCAAACAGGGGGAACTCGACCTCGCCGAATTCAGCCTCTCGCCGGTGGCCGAGGCCGCGCCGGCCGCGAAGGTGCTGACGCTGCCGTTCCTCTTCCGTGATTCGGAGCACATGTTCCGCCTGCTCGACGGCAAGCTGGGCGACCAGTTCGAGGCCAAGCTCGAGGCCGCCGGCTACATCGTGCTGGGCTGGTACGACGGCGGCGCCCGCCACCTCTACTGCACGAAGCCGGTCAAGCAGGCGAGCGACTTCCAGGGCCTGCGCGTGCGCGTGCAGCAGTCCGAGACGGCGGTCGAGATGTCGAAGCTGATGGGCATGACCCCCCTCGTGATCCCGTACAAGGAAGTGCTGGACGCCTTCAAGAGCGGCAAGATCGACTGCGCCGAGAACAACCTGCCGTCGTACGAATCGGCCGGCCACATGGCCGTCGCCAAGTACGTCTACCTGTCCAACCACACGGTGAGCCCGGAAGTGCTCGTGATGTCGGTGCCCACGTGGAAGAAGCTCTCCGAAGCCGACCGCAAGGCGTTCAAGGAAGCCGGCCAGCAATCCGCCGTGAAGATGCGCCAGCTGTGGAAGGCCAAGGTGGACACGGCCCGCGCGGCGGCCGCGAAGCAGGGCTCGGAGTTCGCGACGATGAAGGACTACGGCCCGCTCGTCACGAAGATGCGCCCGCTGCACGACAAGTACTTCCAGGACCCGGTGACCCGCCAGGAACTCTTCACCATCCTGTCGAACTGACGGAGGTGCCCGGGGCACCGGGTTACCATCCGCCTCCATGACTGAACCCCGCCCCCCGAGGTCGACCCGGCTGGAATCCCGCGCCTTCATCCTGCTGCTGATCGCCGTGACGATCGGCTTCGGATGGATCCTCGTGCCGTTCTTCGGAGCGGTCTTCTGGGGCGTCGTGATGGCGATCCTGTTCGCCCCGGTCTACCGGCGCCTCGTGCCGAAGCTGGGCGGGCGGCGCACTCCGGCGGCACTCGTCACGCTGGCGCTGATCCTCGTGATCGTGATCATCCCCACGGTGATGATCACCGGGGCGCTCGTGCGCGAGGCCGCCACGGTCTACGCCCGCACCCAGAGTGGCGAGCTGAACTTCCCGCTGTACTTCGCCCAGGTCTACGACGCGCTGCCCACCTGGGTCACGTCGCTGCTCGACCGCGCCGGCCTCGGCAACCTCGCCGAACTGCAGGCCAAGCTCACCGCCAGCCTGCAGCAGATCGGCCAGTTCGTCGGCACCCAGGCGCTGGCCATCGGGCAGAACACGCTGGACCTCGTCGTCAGCTTCTTCGTGATGCTGTACCTGATGTTCTTCCTGCTGCGCGACGGCGCGGCGCTGTCGCGCCGCATCCGCGAGGCGGTGCCGCTCAACGGCGCGCACAAGCGCGAGCTGTCGCAGAAGTTCGCGACGGTGGTGCGGGCGACCGTGAAGGGCAACGTGCTGGTGGCCATCGCCCAGGGGGCGCTCGGCGGCATCGCGTTCGCGTTCCTCGGCATCCACGCCGCGCTGCTGTGGGCGGTGCTGATGGCGTTCCTGTCGCTGCTGCCGGCGGTGGGGGCGGGCCTGATCTGGGCGCCGGTCGCCATCTACTTCCTCGTCACCGGGGCGGTGGCCAAGGGCGTGATCCTGATCGCCTACGGGTTGCTCGTGATCGGCCTGGTCGACAACGTGCTGCGCCCGGTGCTCGTGGGCAAGGACACCAAGATGCCCGACTACGTGGTGCTGATCTCCACGCTGGGCGGCATGGCCATCTTCGGGCTGAACGGCTTCGTGATCGGGCCGGTGATCGCCGCCATGTTCATGGCGGTGTGGGACCTGTACATCGTGGAGCGGACGGCGGTGCCGGACGAAATCGAGCCGAAGGACGTCCGGAAAGAGGGCGACTGACCCGTTTCTAAGCGGTCACCCCGGCGAACGCCGGGGCCCACCATGGGCCGGCGCGCCGCGGTGGCAGTGGATCCCGGCGTTCGCCGGGATGACCCATTCGGGGGTCAGACCGTCATGTTCATGATTTCCGAATAGGCCGAGACCAGCTTGTTCCGCACCTGCATGGTCGCCTGGAACCCGATCTGCGCCTTCTGCATCGCCACCATGGTCTCTTCCAGGCTGACGGTGGGGTTGCCGAGCTGGACCTGCTTCTGCATCTCGCTGGCGTCGTTGTAGCTGTCACTGACACCGCGCAGCGCCTTGGTCAGCTCCTGCTGGAAGCCCGGGCCCTTGACCTGGGTGGCCGCCGTGTTGCGGTTGGCCAGCGGCATGCCGTCCACGCCCAGCCCCGCCCGGGCCGCGGCCTGGGCGAAATTGAAGGGTTTGAGGGTGACGTCCATGGAAACTCCCGGTGCAAGGGGCCGGGCAGGGCTCGGCCGTTGGATGGTGTGACTTTAGGGAAATCTGTATCAAGGGGTGCTGGGAACTGACGGGGGTTTGGTCGGCTGTTCGGCCGATCCGGCCCCCTCAAGTTTCCGAATAATCCGTTTCATCCGGAGGGCCTGTGCCCGCCATTGCCTGAAACGAACACCCCATGGACAACGCCGTCGCCCTGGCTCAACCGACCACGCTGGTTCCCGCCGCCCCCGGGTTCGGTGCGCGCCTGGCCGCGCTGCCGGTCAAGAGCCGCGTGAGCCTGGGCCTGGGTGTCGCCGCCCTGATCGCCGTGCTGGCCGCCATCACGCTGTGGAGCAGCCAGGGTGACTACAAGGTGCTGTACGCCAACCTGTCCGACAAGGACGGCGGGGCCATCATCTCCCAGCTGTCGTCGATGGGCGTGCCCTACAAGTACTCCGAGGGTGGCGGCGCCATCCTCGTGCCGTCCGCGAGCGTCCACGACCTGCGCCTGAAGCTCGCCTCCCAAGGCCTGCCGAAGGGCTCCGTGGTGGGCTTCGAACTGATGGACGGCGCCAAGTTCGGCCAGACCCAGTTCCAGGAACGCCTGACCTTCCAGCGCGGCCTCGAAGGCGAACTGACCCGTTCGATCACGTCGATGGCCTCGGTGCAGAACGCCCGCGTCCACCTCGCCCTGCCGAACCAGAACGGCTTCTTCCGCGAACAGCAGAAGCCCAGCGCCTCGGTGATGCTCACGCTGTTCCCCGGCCGCTCCCTCGACCGCGCCCAGGTGGCCGGCATCGTGCACCTGGTGTCGAGCAGCGTGCCCGAACTGAACCCGAAGGCCGTGAGCGTGCTGGACCAGACCGGCGCGCTGCTGTCGGGCTCCCCCGAAGAGAACGCCGCGGGCCTGGACGCCCAGCAACTGCAGTACGTCGCCCAGATCGAGTCGACGTTCAACAAGCGCATCCTCGAGATCCTCGACCCGGTGGTGGGCCGCGACAACCTGCGCGCCCAGGTCACCGCCGACGTCGACTTCTCGCGTGTCGAATCCACCTCGGAAGAGTTCCGCCCGAACCAGGGTGAAAACGCCGAAGCCGCTGTGCGCAGCATGCAGCGCACCGAACAGAACGGCCAGAACGGCACCGGCGCCACCGGCATCCCGGGCGCCACGTCCAACCAGCCCCCGATCGCCGCCACCGCGCCGCTGACCGGCGCCTCGCAGCCCCTGCAGACCGCCCAGGGTGGCGGTGCCACGAACAGCACCAGCCGCAAGGACGCCGTCACGAACTACGAGGTCGACAAGACCGTGCGCGTGACGCGCAATGCCACCGGCACCGTGCGCCGCATCAACGCCGCCGTGGTCGTGAACCACCAGACCAAGACCGACGCGAAGGGCAAGACCACCACGGTGCCGCTCACGCCGGAAGAACTGGCCAAGCTCGAGACCCTCGTGCGCGAGATCGTCGGCTACAACGAGAAGCGCGGCGACTCGGTCAAGGTGATCAACGCCCCCTTCAAGGTGGAGCCGGTCGCCGTGGACAACACGCCGTTCTGGAAGCAGCCGCAGACGCTCGACCTGTTGCGCGCCGCCGCCGTGCCCACGGCCCTGGCCGTCGTCGCCCTCGCCATCGTGTTCGGCCTGATCCGCCCGGCGCTCAAGGCCGCCAATGCAGAGAAGGAGACCAAGGGCGCCAACCTCGACGTGGTGGCCGACGACGAAGTGCTGCCGGCCATCGAGGAGACCAAGCTCACCCAGATCGAGGCGCCGCGTGTCAGCGCCCACCTCGACGGCGCCCGCGCCTTCGCCAAGGACAACCCTGCCGCCGTCGCGAACATCGTGCGCGGCTGGGTGAACGGCGAAACCGCCTGATCGGACACAGACGCCATGGACACCAAGGGACTCGAAGATTCAGCCATCCTGCTGATGTCGCTCGGAGAGGAAGAAGCCTCCGAGGTCTTCAAGCTGCTGTCGCCGAAGGAAGTGCAAGCGCTCGGCGAGACCATCGCCAAGATGAAATCCATCCCGCGCGAGCGCGTGGACGTGGTGCTGGAGCGTTTCGCCGCCGAGGCTTCCGAGTCGAGCATGCTCGTGACCGACACCGACGAGTACGTGAAGTCGGTGCTGCGCAAGGCGCTCGGCGACGACAAGGCCAACCTGCTGATCGACCGCATCCTGCAGGGCGGCGACATCAGCGGCATCGAAAGCCTCAAGTGGATGGACGCCGGCTCGGTGGCCGAGCTGCTGCGCAACGAACACCCGCAGATCGTGGCCGCCATCCTCGTGCACCTCGACTTCGACCAGTCGTCGTCGGTGCTCAAGTGTTTCACCGAACGCCAGCGCAACGAAGTGCTGGTGCGCATCGCCACGCTCGACGGCATCCAGCCGGCCGCGCTGAAGGACCTCAACGAAGTGATGAGCAAGGTGCTCGCCGGCGGCGACAAGCTGCGCAAGGCGTCGCTCGGCGGCGTGAAGACCGCGGCGGAAATGATCAACCTGATGGGCGGCAGCATCGAGACCTCGGTGCTCGACTACATCCGCGAGGCCGACAACGAGCTGGCCCAGAAGATCATGGACAACATGTTCACGTTCGACGACCTGGAGAAGCTCGACGACAAGGGCATCCAGACGCTGCTGAAGGAAGTGCAGTCCGAGTCGCTGATCATCGCGCTGAAGGGCGCCACGCCGGAGATGCGCGAGAAGGTGTTCCGCAACATGTCCAGCCGTGCTGCCGAGACGCTGCGCGAGGACCTCGAGAGCCGCGGCCCGGTGCGCGTGAGCGAAGTGGAAGCCGAGCAGAAGGAAATGCTGAAGATCGTCCGCCGCCTGGCCGACGAAGGCCAGATCATGCTCGCGAGCGGAGGCGACGATGAGTTCCTCTAAAAACGGGCCGTCCCGTCCCGCGCCGCCGCCGCCGAACCGCGGGGGCGAGCCCGCCAAGCCCACCAGCTACGGCCGCTTCATCCCGCGCGAGGAACTCTCGTCGTTCGCCGCCTGGAACATCGGTTCGCTCGATGGCGCCGCCCCGGCCGACAAGGGCGTGCAGCGCCCCGCGCCGCCGGAGCCCGAGCCGCCGTCGCACGAGGAAGTGCTTGCCGAAGCCACGGCCGCCGCGCGAAAGTCCGGCTACCAGGACGGCTACCGCGACGGCCTCGTGGCCCTCGAAGGTTTCAAGCAGAGCTACGCCACGCAGATCACCGCGCAGCTCGCCGCGGTGACGCAGTCGTACATGGAGCAGCTCGACGCCCTGCAGCAGCAGATGGCCCGCGCGCTGGCCGTGTCGGCCACGCACCTCGCGCGCCAGATGGTGCGCACGGAGATCGAGCAGCGCCCCGAGGTGGTCACCACCGTGGCCCAGGAAGCGGTGGACACGCTGCTGCTGAGCGCCCGCCACATCACGCTGCGCGTGAACCCCGACGACGTGGCCCTCGTGTCGCAGGGCGCCGCCGACGTGCTCGCCGCCCGCGGCGCGCGCATCGTCAGCGACGGCTCCGTGCAACGCGGCGGCTGCCTCGTGGAATCCGACATCGGCGTGATCGACGCCAGCATCGAGACCCGCTGGCGCCGTGCCGCGGCCACCATCGGCTGCGATGCCACCTGGAACGACGCGCCCGCCCCCGAGGACACCGACGCATGAAGAACTCCGCCGACGAGACCAGCGCCGTCCAGGCCACCGACAAGTGGCAGCGCTACCTCAGCGACATGACCACGTTCTCCGCCGAGCCCGTGGCCCTCGAGACCCAGGGCACGCTCGTGCGCGTGGCCGGGCTGGTGCTGGAAGCCGCGGGCATCCGCGTGCCGGTCGGCTCCGTCTGCCAGATCTTCATGGACGACCCGCGCCAGGAAGGCCAGCCGCCCGTGCTGGCCGAGGTGGTGGGTTTCTCGGGCGACCGCGCCTACCTGATGCCCACGGGCGAGACGCATGGCCTGGCCAGCGGCGCCCGCGTGGTGCCGCGCCCGTCGCCCATCGTGCCGATGAAGCTCGGCGCGCCCCATCACCCGTGGCGCCGCGGTGAAGACCGCACGCTGCACCTGCCCGTCGGCGACGGCCTGCTCGGCCGCGTGGTCGACTCCCACGGCCACCCGATGGACCGCCGCGGCCCGCTGCAGCACGTGCACAACGAGCCGCTGGTCCGCCGCCCCATCAACGCGATGGACCGCGACCCCATCCGCCAGCCGCTCGACACCGGCGTGCGCGCCATCAACTCCATGCTCACCGTGGGCCGCGGCCAGCGCATCGGCCTGTTCGCCGGCACCGGCGTCGGCAAGTCCGTGCTGCTCGGCATGATGGCCCGCTACACCGCGGCCGACGTGATCGTCGTCGGGCTGATCGGCGAACGGGGCCGTGAAGTCAAGGAATTCATCGAGGACATCCTCGGCGAGGAAGGCATCGCCCGCTCGGTGGTGGTGGCCGCACCCGCCGATGCGCCGCCGCTCACCCGCATGCAGGGCGCCAGCTACGCCACCGCCATCGCCGAACACTTCCGCGACCGCGGCCAGCACGTGCTGCTGCTGATGGACTCGCTGACCCGCTACGCGATGGCGCAGCGCGAGATCGCGCTGGCCATCGGCGAGCCGCCCGCCACGAAGGGCTATCCGCCCAGCTGCTTCGCGAAGCTGCCGCAGCTCGTCGAGCGCAGCGGCAACGGCATCCACGGCGTGGGTTCGATCACCGCGTTCTACACCGTGCTGTCCGAAGGCGACGACCAGCAGGACCCCATCGCCGACGCGGCCCGAGGCATCCTCGACGGCCACATCGTGCTGTCGCGCGAACTCGCCGAAGCCGGCCACTACCCCGCCATCGACGTCGAGAAGTCGATCTCGCGCGTGATGACGAACGTGAGCCCGCAGGAACACATCGACGCGGCCCGCCGCTTCCGCCAGCTGTATGCCCGCCACAACAAGGCGCGCGACCTGATCCAGCTCGGCGCGTACACGCCGGGTGCCGACCCCGAACTCGACCACGCGGTGCGCCTGCATCCCAAGATGGTGGACCTGCTCCAGCAGGGCATGCACCAGCCCGCGAGCCTGCCCCACAGCGTGCGCGACCTGCGCGCCCTCGTCGCCTGAACCCGGACTGATCCACCATGAGCCATCCCTCCCTGTCGCCCCTGCTGGCCCTCCTGGGCCAGGCCGAACGCGAACGCGACGATGCCGTCGCCGCGGCCCGCCGCGTCGAGGCCGCCCTGAACGCCGCCCTCGGCCAGGCCGACCAACTGGTGGCCTACCGGCTCGACTACGAGGCGCGCTACCGCGAGAAATTCAGCCGCCAGGCCTCGATCGACCAGTTCCAGACCTACCAGGGGTTCATGGGCCGCCTCTCGCTGGCCGTGGACCAGCAGCAGGGGGTCGTGGCCCAGGCCGAGCGCCGGGTCGAGGCCGCCCGCCAGGGGGTGCGCGAGCAGGAACTGCGCGTGGCCTCGGTGCGCAAGCTGATCGAGCGCCGCCTCGCCGAGCTGCGCCTCGCGGCCGACCGCCGCGACCAGAAGCAGACCGACGAATTCGCCAGCCGCGCCGCCTGGAACCGCATCGCCGAACAGGCCGCCTCGCCCACCGTCTGATCGTTCACCCGACCGACTCCATGACCGCCTCCGTCTCGTCCTACCCCGTCCTGCCGTCGAACGTGATCACCGGACTCGTCGGTGCCCCGGGCCCGGCCCCCGCCCGTGGCGCCGAGTTCGCCCGGATGCTCGACGCGCGCCGCAACGAGACCGCCCCTGCGCCGGCCCCCGAAGCCCCGAAGGCCGAGGCGCCCGATTCCGGCGAGGAGGACCGTGCCCAGGCCAACCGCTCGGCCGACGAGACCCGGCAGCGCCAGCTGCGCGCCAACCGCCAGGCCGGTCAGCGTGCGCAGGGCCCCGAGGCCCCGGCCCGTGAGCCCAAGGTGGCGGAGGAGCCGGTGGACCCGGCGGCGACTCCCGCGTCCGTCAAGGGCAAGCCGGCCGCCGCCGACGACGAACCCGTCGACCCGGCCCTGGCCGACTGGCTGGCCACGCTGAACCTGCCGCCGGCCACGCCGGAGACCCCGCCCGCCGGCGAGGCCGCCGCGCCCGAAGGCACCGATCCGCGCGCGCAGGCCGCGGTCGCGACGCCGGACCTGGCCGCCGCCGCCGACAAGGCCGCACGCGGCCCCGCCGCCCGCCGCGGTCCCGCGCCCGACGTGTCGGCCGAACCCGGCGTCAGCGAAACCGCCCGCCGCCAGCAGCCGAAGGAACTCGAGACGAAGGCCACCGACCCGCGCGCCGACGCGCAGGCGATGTCCCCGCTGCCCGCCACCTGGCAGGCCGCGATGGAACAGGCCGTGGCCCCGGCCGTCGAGGCCCGCGCCCGTGTGGCCGAGACCGCCAAGGCCGACCCGGGCGCCGCCGCCGCGGCCCTGTCGGGCACGGCCCCGGCGGCCGAACGCCCGGCCGCCCAGATGGCCGAGCCCACCGTCGTCCACATGCCGACCCCGGCGGACGCTCCCGACTTTTCCCAGGTGCTGGGCGCCCAACTGAGCGTGTTCGCGAAAGATGGCATCCAGCAGGCGGAGTTGCACCTGAATCCGGCCGAGATGGGCTCCATTTCGGTCCAGATCGCCCTCGACGGCGACCAGGCCAGGGTCGATTTCGGTGCCGATTCGGCCGCCACCCGCCAGCTGATCGAGAACGGGCTGCCGGAACTGGCCGCCGCGCTGCGCGATGCGGGCTTCACGCTGTCCGGTGGCGGTGTTCACAGCCAGGCACAGCAGCAGGCCTCCCGCGAGCGGGACGGTGGCGGCTCCGGCCGTGGCTCGGGTGACCGCAGCCGCGGTGGCGTCGAGAGCGCCGCTGCCGAGCCCGTCCGCGTGACGCAGCGCACGGTTCGGGCGGGTGGTGTGGACGTCTACGCCTGACCGCATTCACGGAATGCAGTGGGTCCCGGCGAACGCCGGGATCCACCCTCCGCCGCACCCCGGCGGAGCAAACGGGCTTTTCACCCGTTATTCGACCCATCGGGCCACCCCCTCTGTTTCGATAATTTCCCTCATGCGCCCGGATCGCCCGTGCGCCTGAAGGAGATTCCATGTCGAGCGCCCCCGCTGCCGATGCCCCCCAGAAGGGCAACAAGAAGCTGATCGTCATCATCGCGGCCGTGCTGCTGCTGGTGCTGGGTGGCGGCGGTGCGTTCGCCTACATCCAGAAGCAGAAGGCCGCCGCGGCCGCTGCCGCCGGTGACGACGAGGAAGAGGGCGAAGCACCCGCCCCCCACGCCGAAGCCAAGAAGCACGACTCGAAGCACCCGCCCACCTTCGTGCCGCTGGAGCCGTTCGTCGTGAACCTCGCCGACAAGGAAGCCGACCGCTTCGCGCAGGTCGGTGTCACGCTCGAGGTCGAGGACGCCAAGTTCGCCGAGGAACTCAAGGCCTACATGCCGGCGATCCGCAACGGCATCCTGATGGTGCTCGCCCACAAGACGTCCCAGGAACTGCTGTCCCAGGAAGGCAAGATCGCCCTGCAGAAGGAGATCCTGCGCGAGTCCGTGCTGCCGCTCGGCATCGAGATCGACGACGAGGACGACGCCCCGGCCAAGGGCAAGGGCAAGAAGAAGCGCCGCGCGGTCTACAACCCCGTCTCCGCCGTCCACTTCTCCAACTTCATCGTCCAGTGACCGGGCCCGCGTCGCGTCCCTCAGCCACCTCCACGTCATGAACCAGCAGATCCTCTCGCAAGACGAAGTCGATGCGCTGCTCCAGGGCATCACCGGCGAAAGCCAGAAGCTCGAGCAGGAAGAGGTGCAGGCCGGCGGCATCCGCAACTACGACATCGCGAGTCAGGAGCGGATCGTCCGTGGGCGCATGCCCACGATGGAGATCATCAACGAACGGTTCGCGCGGAACATCCGCATCGGCCTGTTCAACTTCATCCGCAAGAGCCCGGAAATCTCGATCGGCGGCATCAAGGTGCAGAAGTACAGCGCCTTCCTGCGCGAGATCGTGGTGCCCACGAACTTCAACATCGTCTCGGTGCGCCCGCTGCGCGGCAGCGGCCTGATCGTGTGCGACCCGACGCTCGTGTTCGCGGTGATCGACGCGCTCTTCGGCGGCGCCGGCAAGTACCACACCCGCATCGAGGGCCGCGACTTCTCGCCCACCGAGCAGCGCATCATCACGCGCCTGGTCGAGGTGGTGACCGAGGAATACAAGAAGGCGTGGGCGGGCATCTACCCGCTCGAGCTCGACTACCAGCGTTCGGAGATGCAGCCGCAGTTCGCGAACATCGCGACGCCGAGCGAGATCATCGTCGCCACGAGCTTCACGCTCGAGATCGGCGACACCACCGGCACGATCCACTTCTGCATTCCGTACTCGACGCTGGAACCGATCCGCGACGTCCTGTACTCCACGATCCAGGGCGACAGCAACGAGCCGGACCGCCGCTGGGTCAACCTGATGAAGCAGCAGATCCAGTCGGCCGAGGTCGAGGTGGTGGCCGAACTGGCCCACGCGCCGGCCACCGTCGAGCAGCTGCTCGCCTTCAAGCCCGGTGACTTCATCGAACTCGACCTCAGCGCCGGCATCGAGGCGAAGGTGGTCGGGGTGCCCATTTTCGAATGCCATTACGGGACCTCCAACGGCAAGTACGCGTTGAAGGTCGATCGCATGTTGTCCAGCTCGTCGATGGGCTGGATCGGAGACCAGAATGTCTGATACCACCAATTCCGCCGAAGACGACATGGCCGCCGAGTGGGCTGCGGCCCTCGCGGAGGCCAAGCCCGAGGTCGCGTCCGAGGTGGGGGCGCCCCCGGCCGCGCCGGTCGCGTTCACCGACTTCTCGGCCGCCGGCGCGAACGCGGCGACGAACGACATCAACATGATCCTGGACATCCCCGTCCAGCTCACCGTCGAACTCGGCCGCACGCGCATTCCCATCAAGCACATCCTGCAGCTCGCGCAGGGCTCGGTCGTCGAACTCGACGCGCTGGCCGGCGAACCGATGGACGTGCTCGTCAACGGCTACCTGATCGCCCAGGGCGAGGTGGTGGTCGTCAACGACAAGTTCGGCATCCGACTCACCGACATCGTGACGCCCAGCGAGCGCATGCGCCGCCTGAGCCGCGCGGCCTGACCGGAGACCGACTGCATGCCCACGTCCGGATTCAGCTCGCTGCTCGGGTTCATCGTCGTCATCGCGCTGATCCCGGTCGCGCTGTGGCTGCTCAAGCGCTCGCCGATGGGCGGTGGCGCGGCCCAGGGCATGCGCGCCATCGCGTCGCTGCCGCTGTCGCAGAACCAGCGCCTGATCACGGTGGAAGTGGGGCAGGGCGACCAGCGCAAGTGGCTGGTGCTCGGTGTCACGCCGCAGCAGATCACCACGCTGCACACCATGGAACCCGGTGCGGACGCCGCGCCCTCGAACGGCCAACCCGCCGTGCCGCCCTTCGCGCAACTGCTGAACAAGCTGCGCGGCGACCAAGGAAGCTCGAAGTGACTGTGTTTTCGTCACCCCGCATCGCCAACGTTTTTTCGATGGTCCGCCGCCACCGCGCTGCGCTCGTCGCCTTGACGGTGTTATCGGCGGCGCCTGTAGCGGCTTTAGCCCAATCCGCACCGAGCCTGCCGCTCGTGATCGGCCAGGGCGCGGGCGGCACGAGCTACTCGGTGCCCATCCAGACGCTGCTGTTCTTCACCGCCTTGAGCTTCCTGCCCGCGGTGCTGCTGCTGATGACCGGCTTCACGCGCATCGTGATCGTGCTGGGCCTGCTGCGCCAGGCCATGGGCACGCAGTCGGCGCCGCCGAACCAGGTCATCATCGGGCTGAGCCTGTTCCTCACGTTCTTCGTGATGGGCCCCACCATCGACAAGGTCTACGCCGAGGCCTACCAGCCCTACGCCGAGAACCGCATCCAGTTCGACGAGGCTCTGAAGCGCGGTGAAGTGCCGATGCGCGCCTTCATGATGAAGCAGACGCGCCAGGCCGACCTGATGCTGTTCGCCCGCCTCGCGAAGGTGGATTCGAGCGTGAAGCCCGAGGACGTGCCGTTCAAGGTGCTGGTGCCCGCCTTCGTCACCAGCGAACTCAAGAGCGCCTTCCAGATCGGCTTCCTGATCTTCATCCCGTTCCTGATCATCGACATGATCGTGGCCAGCGTGCTGATGAGCCTCGGCATGATGATGCTGAGCCCGGTGCTCGTGGCCCTGCCGTTCAAGCTGATGCTGTTCGTGCTGGCCGATGGCTGGAACCTGCTGCTCGGCTCGCTCGCTGCCAGCTTCTCGACCTGACCCACCCGGACGCAAACACATGGACGCCGCACAAGTCTTCACGTTCGGCCAGCAGGGCCTTTACCTGCTGCTGATGGTTTCCGCCCCCGTGCTCCTCGTGGTGCTGGGCGTGGGCCTCGTCGTCAGCATCTTCCAGGCTGCCACGCAGATCCACGAGGCCACGCTCTCGTTCGTGCCGAAACTGATCGCCGCCGTCGCGGTGCTCGGCTTCGCCGGCCCGTGGATGCTCACGACGCTGGTCGAGTACCTGCAGCGCATGCTCCAGACGATTCCGACCGTCGTCGGCTGATCGCCCCGATCGATGTTCACCTTCACCGAAGCCCAGGTGCTGGAGTGGATCACGCCGCTGCTGTGGCCGTTCCTCCGCACGCTGGCCATGTTCACGTCGGCGCCGGTGCTGTCTCAGCGCAGCGTGCCGGTGCGCGTGAAGGTGGCGCTCGCGTTCGTCATCTCGGTGTGCGCGCAGGCCTCGCTGCCGGCCATGCCGGTGATCCCGCTCGACTCGGCCATGACCGTGCTCGTCGTGATCCAGCAGGTGCTGATCGGCATCTCGCTCGGCTTCGCCGCCCGCATCGTCTTCGCCGCCATCGAGTTCGCGGGTGAGATCGTGGGCCTGCAGATGGGCCTGAACTTCGCCGGCTTCTTCGACCCCGCCACGATGGGCCAGACCACCGCCGTGAGCCGCTTCTATGGCACCGTGACCGTGCTGCTGTTCGTCATCATCAACGGCCACCTGCTGATGATCGCCGCACTGTGCCAGAGCTTCGTCGCCTTCCCCGTGGGCCCCGAGCCCTTCGATTTCCTGCGCCAGCTGCGCCCCGAACTGTGGGGCATCGAGATCTTCAAGCTGGGCCTGTGGATCGCATTGCCGATGATCGCGATGCTGCTGTTCACCAACCTCGTGCTGGGCGTGATCTCCCGCGTCTCGCAGCAGATGAACATCTTCTCGATCGGCTTCCCGGTCACCGTCTCGGTGGGCCTCGTGGGCGTGCTGCTGACGCTGCCGATGATGCAGGCGCCGTTCACGATGGCGCTGGAGCAGATGCTGGTGAAGTTCCAGTGATCCCGGCCGGTGCGGGTTGAGGTAGCCTGCGAGGACTCCTCGCGATGTTCCCCGTGCCGTCCCCCCCGATCCTCTACAGCTTCCGTCGCTGCCCCTATGCGATGCGAGCCCGCCTCGCGCTGGTGCAGGCGGCCCGGCCGTTCCAGCTCGTCGAGGTCAGCCTGCGCGACAAACCCGCCGAACTGCTGCGGCTGTCCCCGAAGGGCACCGTGCCCGTGATGCGACTGCCCGATGGGCGCGTGCTCGAGGAGAGCTGGGACATCATGCGGTGGGCGTGGGCCGACGGCGACGGCGAGGGCTGGTGGTCGCGGGCGCAGTCCGCGGAGAACCTCGCGCTGCTGCACCGCAACGACGGCGACTTCAAGCACTGGCTGGACCGGTTCAAGTACCCGGAACGTTTCGATGGCGAGGGGGTGGCCCGCGACATCGCACGGTCCCGTGCCGTGGCGGCCTTGCTCGTGCCGCTGGAGAACCGCCTGTCGGTGGCGCCGTGGCTGGGCGGTGCGGTGCCGTGTGCCACGGACCTGGCGGTCTTCCCCTTCGTTCGCCAGTTCGCGGCGGTGGACCGCGCCGGGTTCGACACGCTGCCGCTGCCCGCGCTCCACGCCTGGCTCGCCGCGTGGCTGGGCAGCGACTTGTTCGCTGCCTGCATGGTCAAGCCGTTGCCACGGGTGTCTGGCTGACCGTGCGCGAGGCCCGCGCCAGCGCCGCCGTCAGCATCAATCCCGCCACCGAACACGCCCCGGTCGCCACCCACGTCCACTGCCATCCGCCCACCGCGCTGGCCACGGCGGCGACCAGCGGCGGCCCGGCGAACTGGCCGAACGACGACCACTGCTGCATCCAGCCGATGGTGGTCGCGAGCGTTCCTTCGCTCGGTGCGAGCCGCACGGCCAGCGCGAACAGCGTGGCGGGCACGAGCCCGCCGACGCTCGAGAACAGCAGCATCGCGCCGTAGCGCAGCGCGGGCGGGAACCCGCCTTCCGCGCCGGAGGCGAAGGTGGCTGCCGCGGCCAGCGCCATCGTCACGAACCCGGTGGCCATCAGGTGGGCCGGTGGCACGCCGCGCTGCAGCAGCCGGCCTGCGCCGACGTTGCCCGCGATGTTCGCCGCCGCCACGCCGGCCGTGAGCGCGCCGGCCATCGGGCCCGCGACGCCGCTCTGCGCGTAGATCGACGGCAGGAACCCGATCACCGCCAGCCACTGCCCCGAATACATCGCGAACGTCACCGCGACCAGCCACGGGCCGCGCGCCGACAGCGTCTCGCGCAGCCGCGCGACCCAGGGCGACGACGGCGCGTTCGAGCCTGGGCGGGCGTCGGCGGGCACGGCGTGGCGCAGCCACAGCGCCATGACCGCGGACGACGCGGCCAGCACCCACCACCAGCCCCGCCAACCCACCGACGCGATCGCGAGCGGGCCCAGCAGCAGCGCCAGCGCCGTGGCGAGCGGCATGTACGCACCCCACAACCCCATCATCGCGCTGACCCGCTGCGGCGCCACCAGGCGCCGCACCAGCCCCGGCGCCGGCAACACCACGAGCAGGAAGCCGAAGCCCTCGGCGGCGCGCAGCAGCATCAGCGGTGCCGCGCCCTGCGCGAGCCCGCCGAGGGCACTGACCCCCGCCAGCACCCAGAGCCCGAGGGCCATGCTGCGGCGGCTCCCCAGGCCGTCGGCCAATACGCCGAACACCACCCCGACCGACATGCCGGCGACCTGCACGAGCGACAGCAGGAACCCGGCCTGTACGAGCGTCAGGCCGAGCGCCTCGCGCAGCACGGGGATCGCCGGCGGGAGCTTGCCGATGTGCAGCGCCGCGACGACGCCCGAGAGGATCACGATCAGGGCCGGTTCGATGCGGCGAGAGGAAGGGGTGGGGGCGGTCATGGCCGTCGAGTATCCCCTCGCGGGCGCGGCAGTGGCATGATGCGCCGCCGTTCCCGCCGCCTCCACCCATGCACCCGGTTTCCCGTCTCGCCACCTCCCTGGTCCTCGCCACATTGAGCGTCGCCGCGCCGGCGCGCGATCCGACCCCCGCCGAACGCCGCGCCATCCTCGACGCCGTGCGCCCGCCCGCCGCCGCCATGGCGGACCAGCCCGTGCGCATCCGCGTGGAGACGCTCAACGTCGACGCCGACTGGGCCATCCTGATCGGCGACCTGCACGGTGCGCCGGGCGTGCCCATGGTGTGGTCGGCCGAGCGCAATTGCGATCCGAACTACGGGCATGGCCTGTGGGCCGTGGTGAACCGGGTGGACGGGCAGTGGCGCGTGAAGCACCTCGACATCTGCGTGGTCGAGCCGGTCTACTGGGACCTCTCGGCGTATGGCGGAACGGTGTGGCCGTGCGGGGTCTATGCCGGGTTGAGCAGCGTGGACGGGAAGGATCTGGAGGCGCAGTGCCGGGAGAAGCCGATCCGGGGGCGTCGGCCCTGATGGATCTTCGTGCGCTACCTCCGGCCGCCCGCAGGCGAATAAACTCGCCCCATGAACCTCAAGATCGTCGTCTACTCCAAATCGGCCTGCCCGCAATGCGATTCGGCCAAGATGCTCCTCAAGACCAAGTCCCTCGAGTTCGAGGAGATCAGGATCGACGACGAGGCCGAGCGCCTCGCGTTCTACGAGAAGTGCGGGCCGTCGGTGCGGCAGATGCCGCAGGTCTTCATCAATGACCAGCGCGTGGGCGGCCTCGCCGGGCTGCAGGCCGCGCTGGTGCAGTTGGGCCGCTGAGGCCCGTCAGGCCCGTCAGGCCCAGCGGAACACCGCCCGGGCTGCCGGGCGGCTCGCGGCGATGCGGCGGGCGTTGGGCTCGTCGGTGTTCTCGACCCAGGCCAGCGCGTCCTCGCGGCTGCGGCCGAAGCGTTCGTGGCGGCGCGCCAGCTGCTCGCGGCGCTGCGTGTCGTCGGTCTCCACGTACCAGCTGTCGTCCAGCAGCGCTCGGACGTCACGCCACGGGCCGTCGTCCAGCAGCAGGTAGTTGCCCTCCGTGATCACGAGCCGGGTCTCCGGCATCACGGCGATGGCGCCGGCCACCGGCTCCTCGATCTCGCGCCGGAACTCGGGCGCGTACACGGTCTCGTCGGGCGCCTGCGTGCGCAGCCGGCGCAGCAGCGCCACGTAGCCCGCGCTGTCGAAGGTGTCGGGCGCGCCCTTGCGTCCGGACCGTCCCAGTCGTTCCAGCTGCACGTTCGCGAGGTGGAAGCCGTCCATGGGCACGACCTGCGCCACGTCGGCGAAGGTCTGCAGCAGGGCTTCGGCGAGCGTCGACTTGCCCGAGCCCGGCGCCCCCACCAGGCCCAGCAGCACGCGCGGCTTCGAGGCGAGCAGGCCCCGGACGCGGTCCAGCCAGGCCTCGGGGACCGCGGGCGTCGTCACGACACCGTCCGGCGTGCCGGGCGCCCGGTGTCGATGAAGTTCGCCACGTCGTCGAGCACCGGCGCCAGCCAGCGCAGCGGCGCGGCGAGCGTGGCGGCCACGCCCACGTGGCCCAGGTGACGGTACAGGCGCACCTGCACGGGCACGCCCGCGGCCTTCAGCTTGTCGCCGAGGGCCACGGTGTTGCGCTGCGGGTTCACGACCTTGTCGGTGCGGGCCGAGCCCAGGAAGGTGCGCGGCGAACGGGCCGACACGAACTCGCCAGGCTGCGAGCGGGGCGGGTAGTTCGGGTGGTTGAACACCGGTTGCGCGGTGGTGTTCTCGATGGGGTAGAAGTCGTACGGGCCGGCCAGGCCCACCCATCCGGCCAGCGCCTCGGGGGTGGTGCCCTGGGCCTTCAGCCAGCGGTCGTCGAGGGCCACCATCGCGGCGTTGTACGCGCCCGCGCTGTGGCCCACCACGTACACCCGGCGGTAGTTGCCGCCGAGGCGCGGCGCCTCGCGCAGCGCATAGGCCACCGCCTTGGCGCTGTCTTCCAGGAACGAGGGGTACTGGACTTCGGGGTAGAGCCGGTAGTCGGCGACCAGCGTGAGGATGCCTCGCGACGCGAGCGCCTCGCCCACGAAGCGGTAGTCCTTGCGGTTGCCGTCGGTCCACGTGCCGCCGTACAGGAACACGGCCACCGGCCAGCCGCCCGCGGGGGCCGGGAGCACCGGCGTGTAGACGTCGAGCTGCTGGCGGGGCAGGGTGCCGTAGGGGACCCCTTCGGTCAGCACGTAGGTGCTGCTCGACGCGAGCACGTTCAGCGGGGTCACCGGGGCACAGGCGGCGAGGGACCCGGCGAGGAGCAGGGCGAGCGTGGTGCGGCGAGAGGGGTACGGCAAGGTCATGGACCGGCAGCTTAACCGCGGTCTACCACTCACGCCATTCCTCGGTGATGTCCTCGGCCGGCGCGGCCTTCAGTCCGGCCTGCCGCGCACTGGTGTTGATCAGTTCGCACAGGTCTTCGCGCTGCTCGGTCTCGATGAGGGCGCAGTCGCTGCGTTCGTTGAGTTCGTTGAGGCGCTCGATGGTGGCGTGCACGACCTTCAGGATGGCTTCGTCGTGGCCCGCGCCCTTGACCTCGTCGAGCGAGGAGAGGAGGTCGTCGAGGATGCGCCCGCATTCGTCGATCTCGGCCTGGGTGTAGCCCGGGTCGAAGGACGAGTCGGCCTCGTCGTCGTCGGCGTCCGGCGTCATGTAGTCGACCATGCCGTCGATCAGTCGCTTGCGGATGTTGCGCAGTTCGGGGGTCATGCGGCGTCCTCGGGTCGCCCGGGCTCCGGGCAGGACCACTGTAGCAAAGGCGGAGGCGAACCGTGCCGCGCGGGCCGGTCCGCCGGGCCGTTCAGTCCTTCAGGTCGGCGGGCACCTTGCCGCCGTTGGCCGCGAGCTTGGCCATCACCTGCTTGTGCAGCCAGATGTTCATGCTGGCGGAGTCGGCCGTGTCGCCGGTGTAGCCCAGCTCCTTGGCGAGTTCCTTGCGCGAGGCGAGATCGCTGTCGAGCTGCAGCAGCTTCATCAGGTCGACGATCGAGGTGCGCCAGTTGGCCGGTCCCGGGTTCTTCGCGGACAGGTCCTTCAGGATCGCCTCGACGTCCACCGGCGGCAATGCCACCGGGGCGGGGGCCGCGGCGGTGGGTGCCGCAGGCGCGGCCGGCGCCGTGGCGGCGGGGGCCGTGACGGCCGGATGGTCGGACGGGAAGATCTTCGCGAGGATCTTGCTGAAAATGCCCATGGTGACGTTTCCCTGAGTCGTGATGGAGGGCCGGCGGGGTGGCCGGGGCACGACGGATCATGAGCCGAGCCGGACGCCGCGGCGGCAAAGCCCTGCTGAGGGAGGGGCCAGTCACCGGTGTTTCACCGTGTCCGGGCGTTTTGCGAAACCCGTCCCCGGTGGCGCCATGGTTGTTTGTTGTCGGCGGACCGGGAAGCCGTCAGGCTTCCTGCGCCGTTGGCGCCCGGGCCGTGCGTTGTCGAACAGGGGCGTCGTGAACGTCAGGGAGGACGACATGCCCGATGAAATGGTGGCCTATCTCGCCACGAAGCAGGGAGGGCGCGTGAAGCGATTCACCCAGCCCACCGGCCACTGCGCCGGACACGTGGCCGTGTGGATGCGCCGCCGGATGGGGCGCAAGGAGTTCTTCGACACCGCCAAGGGGTTCAGCCGGGAAACCCTGAACCTGATGGGCAGCGTTTCCGTGGACAACTTCGTGCTGCCGAAGCCGGAGACCGCGCAGGCGAAGCGATTCACCCAGGCGGACCGGTTGATGAAGAGTCAGACCGCCTCGGTGGACCGGTACAACCGCGAGCCCAAGCACGAGGGGCTCGAGATCGAGTTGATGGTCCTGGAGGCCATCGGAGAGTCCGAGGCCGCGCGCATCTCCGAGATCAAGCAGCAGCTGCAGGTCCCGCAGTCCGACCCGGAACAGTGGTTGACGGACTACGCCACGAAGGAGAAGCCGGCGCACAAGCGGCTCTCGAACGTCCAGGAGGTGCCCGCCCACAAGGGGCGCCTGGACTCGCACGAAGGCCTCGTGGCGCTGTTGCAGCAGACTCCCGCCAACATCTCCTTCGTGTCGCTGGGTGGCAGCTTCGGCCTGACGGGGCACGCCATCGGCTTCGACAACTGGAGCGAGAACGGGCGCACGGTCTGGTTCGACCCCAATCTGGGAGAGATCGACCTGCCGACCCAGGAGTTCGAGCCGCTGTTCAAGGTGGGGTGGGTCAACGGCCTCTTCGGGGACTACGAGGGGTACGGCAAGTTCAAGGCCCGCGTGTTCGAGGTCTTCGAGGCGCGTACCGGCCTCTGACCCGGCGGCGGGCCGTTCAGGACGCCGGCCGCAGGATCCAGCGGGCCGCCGCGTGCAGGTCGTCCACGCGCACCGTGGCGCGGGTGAAGTCGTGGTGCGCCGACATCGGCGTGGGCTTGACCACGCACGGCACCCCGGCCTCCGCCGCGGCCTGCAGACCGTGTTCGGAGTCCTCGATGGCCACGCACTCGGACGGCGACACGCCCAGCTGGCGCGCGGCCAGCAGGTAGCAGTCGGGGGCCGGTTTGCTGAACGCGACGTCGTCGGCGGTGACGACCGTCTCGAAGCGGTCGAGGAGGCCGTGGGCCGCGAGCGACGCGCGGGTGGCGTCGCGCGCCGCGCCCGTCACCACCGCGAGGCGCAGGCCCGCGGCCTGCAGCCGGTCGAGCACCTCGCGGGTGCCGGGCATCAGCGGGAAGGGCCGTGCCGCGAGGAAGGCGCGGGTGGCCTCGGCCTTGCGTTCGGCGAGTTCGGCGGGCGCCACGTCGAGGCCGAAGCGCTCGGCGATGTCGACGGCGTTGGCCGGCGTGGGCAGGCCCGCGTACAGGTCCTTGTAGAGCGGCTCGGGGAGCGTGACCCCGAGCGGTCCGAGCACGTCGTTCCAGAGGGCGAGGTGGCTCGGTTCGGAATCGACGAGCGTGCCGTCGTGGTCGAAGAGGATGGCTTTGAACATGCGAGAAGCGCCGCGTGCGGGCGGCGCAGTGGTCCCGGCTTTTGCCGGGATGACGTTATGCCAGGCGCTGGCGGTGGCGGGCGATCTGCTGGCGCACCTGGGCCGGTGCGGTGCCGCCCAGCACGTTGCGGGCGTTGAGCGACCCGCGCAGCGTCAGCACCTCGAACACGTCGCCGGTGATCGACGCGTGGAAGCCCTGCAGCGTGGCGAGCGGCAGCTCGGACAGGTCCACGCCGGAGGCGATGGCCTGCTTCACGGCGTGCGCGACGACCTCGTGCGCGTCCCGGAAGGGCAGGCCCTTCTTGACGAGGTAGTCGGCGAGGTCGGTGGCGGTGGCGTAGCCCTTGAGCGCGGCACGCTCCATCGCCTCGGTCTTCACGGTGATGCCGCCCACCATCTCGGCCATGATGCGCAGCGTGTCGCGCACCGTGTCGACGGTGTCGAACAGCGGTTCCTTGTCTTCCTGGTTGTCCTTGTTGTACGTGAGGGGCTGGCCCTTCATCAGTGTGATCAGGCCCATCAGGTGGCCCACCACGCGGCCGCTCTTGCCGCGCGCCAGTTCGGCGACGTCGGGGTTGCGCTTCTGCGGCATGATCGAGCTGCCCGTGCAGTAGCGGTCGGCGAGGTCGATGAAACCGAAGTTCTGGCTCATCCACAGCACGATTTCTTCGGCCAGGCGCGACACGTGCACCATCGTGATGGACGCGAAGGCGCTGAACTCCATCGCGAAGTCGCGGTCGCTCACGGCGTCGAGGCTGTTCTGGCACACGCCGTCGAAGCCCAGCGTCTTCGCCACGCGCTCGCGGTCCAGCGGGTAGCTGGTGCCGGCCAGCGCGGCGGCGCCCAGCGGCAGGCGGTTCACGCGCTTGCGCACGTCCTGGAGGCGCTCGGCGTCGCGCGCGAACATCTCCACGTAGGCCAGCAGGTGGTGCGCGAAGCTCACCGGCTGCGCCACCTGCATGTGCGTGAAGCCCGGCAGGATGGTGTCGACGTTGCGGTCGGCCACGTCCACCAGCGCCTTCTGCATGTCGGCCAGCAGCGGCAGCAGCGTGTCGATCTCGTCGCGCAGCCACAGGCGCACGTCGGTGGCCACCTGGTCGTTGCGCGAGCGGCCCGTGTGCAGCCGCTTGCCGGCGTCGCCCACCAGCTGCGTGAGGCGGGCCTCGATGTTCAGGTGCACGTCCTCCAGGTCGAGCTTCCACTCGAACGCGCCGGACTCGATGTCGGCGGTGATCTGGGCCATGCCGCGCTGGATGTCGGCCAGGTCCTTCGGCTGGATGATGCCCTGGGCGGACAGCATCTCGGCGTGCGCGAGGCTGCCCGCGATGTCGGCCTTCCACAGGCGCTTGTCGAAGAAGACGCTCGCGGTGTAGCGCTTGACCAGTTCGCTCATCGGCTCCGAGAAGAGCGCGGACCAGGCTTGGGATTTCTTGTCGAGTTGGTTGGAGGACATGGCGAAAAGGAGGCGGGAGTGCGGGGCACGCCGGGGAACAAGGGATTGCCGCGGGAGCCGACTTGGCGACAATGCGCCACGGTCCGGGCTGGAGCCCGGATTCTAAATCCCCCTCCCGATTCGTCCCGTCTCCTCCCTGTCCCGATGGCCAACCCCCCGCCGCCCGAGTCCGACCGCGCCCCCCGCCGGCCCTCCGAGCCGTCCTGGGGCGACAGCACCCGGCCCGGCGACCTGCGCAGCCCCAGCAGCATGTTCGGCACCACCACCGGCTTCGGCCCGGGTGGGTCGGCGCTCCTCCCCGACCCCCGGGCGGCCTCGGCGTTCGACGTGTGCCACGTCGGGGTCGTGCTGCGGGCCCTGCTGTTCGTGCATGCGGTGGTCGCGGTGGGTGTCATGTTCGGCGCGCGTTCGATCGAGGGCTGGGTCGTGCAGTTTTCGATCGGCGCGGGCCTCGCGCTGCCGGCCACGCTCGGCTGGCTCGCGGTGGCCTGCCTGCTCAAGCGGCAGCTGGGCCGGCTCGTGCCCTGGCTGCAGTGGGTCGCGGCCGTGACGCTCGGCGCGGCCTGCGGCGCCGGCGCGTTCGCGCTGCAGGATGCCGGCTCCCTCGACCTGATGGGCAAGCTCCACTGGTTCGCCCCGGCCGCCGCGGGGGCGCTGCTGGCCGCGGCGGTGTTCCACTGGCTCACGCTGCGGGCCCGCGCGCGCCTCCCCGCCCACGTGGAGGCCCGGCTGGCGGAACTGCAGTCCCGCATCCGCCCGCACTTCCTGTTCAACACGCTGAACACCGCCATCGCGCTGGCCCGGCTCGATCCGGCCCGCACCGAAACCCTGCTCGAAGACCTGGCCGAACTGTTCCGCGTGGCGCTCAACGACAGCGGCGAGGCGGTCACGCTGGCCGAGGAAGTGGCCTTGGCGCAACGTTATCTCGCCATCGAGCAGGTGCGATTTGGTGACAGATTGAAAGTGACGTGGGAGCTCGACGAGGATGCCGGCCAGGCCCGCGTGCCGCCGCTGCTGCTGCAGCCGCTGGTCGAGAACGCGGTGCGCCACGGCGTCGAGCCGGCGCCCGAAGGCGGCCAGATCCGCATCCGGACGCGGGTCAAGCGCGCCCACGCGGTGATCGTCATCGTCAACACCATGCCCGGCAAGCCGTCCCGGCCGGGCAACGGCATCGCGCTGCGCAACGTCCGCGAGCGCCTGCGCCTGATGCACGATGTGACGGCGCAGTTCGAGGTTCGTGCCGACAATCAGTTCTTCCGGGTTCAGATGGTGGTGCCGCTGTGACATTGGCGTTGCGGGTCCTCGTGGTGGATGACGAAATGCTGGCGCGCGCGCGTTTGCGCACGCTGGTGGCCGAGTGCGCCTCGCCGGCTGCCGCCGTGGCGGGCGAAGCCGCCCATGCCGCGCAGGCCCTCGAGTGGCTCGCGGCCAACCGCTGCGACGTGGTGCTGCTCGACATCCACATGCCCGGCCTCGACGGCGTCGAGCTGGCCCGCCGGCTGCGCACCCAGGACGACCCGCCCGCCATCGTGTTCGTCACGGCCCACGCGGAACACGCGTTGCAGGCCTTCGAACTCGACGCGGTCGACTACCTCACCAAACCGGTCCGCCGCGACCGCCTCCAGGCGGCACTGCAGCGGGTGGCCAGCCGCGTGCGCCACCCGGCCGCCGCGGTCCCGCCGGCGGGCGGCGATGCCGATGCCGGCGTGCTGCTCGTCAACGACCTCGGCCGGCGCATCCGCGTGCCGGTGGCCGACGTGCTCTACCTCAAGGCCGAGCTGAAGTACGTGACGCTGCGCACGGCTACGCACACCCACGTGCTCGACGACTCCCTCACCGACCTCGAGCAGCGTCTCGGTCCGCGGTTCCTGCGCGTGCACCGCAACGCGCTCGTGGCCCGCGGGGCCATGCAGGCGCTCGAGCGGCGGCTCGTGCCGGGCGACGGCGCGGACGAGGTCGCCGAAGGGTGGGCGGTGCGCGTGGGGCCGGTGGGCGAATGGCTCACGGTGTCGCGCCGCCAGGTGTCCGCGGTGAAGGACGCCATCGCGGAGGGCGGGTTGTGAAACCGTCCCCGGTGGTGCTCGACGAACCGGAGGAGGGCAGCCGCGTCCGCGTCGGTGCCGTGCTCGGCGGCGTGCTGGTCGTGTTGGCGGTCGCTGGGCTCGCTTGGCGAGCGTCGGATGGGTCTGCTCCGCCAGCGCCGAAGAGCCCGCCTCCGCAGGTGGCCCAACTGCGCAACGTCTGGACTGCTGTTCCGGCGGCCTCCGCGCCGGAGCCGACGGCCACGCCGGCGTCCGCGCCGGTGGTCGTGCCGCCGGGGTACATCGACGTGTGTGGCGTCGGGGTCGTGAAGGAATCGGAGTGGAACGGCCCGGCGCGCATCGATGCCCTGTCGCGTTCGCTGGAGCTGTTGCGCCAGCGGGTGACTGCCGGCCTTACGTCAGCGGGCGACGAGGCTTCGCTCGCCGCGGCGCTGGCGCTCCAGTCCTTCGGGGGATACGACGCGGTGAAACGGCCCGAGCCCTGCACCGATGGCGATTGCTCTGGTGGCGCCGAGGACCTGAAGACGATCCAGGCGGCCTGGAAACAGCGCATGGCCGCCACGTCCGACCCGCGCGATCGACTGGCTCGCCTGGCCCTGGGCACCCGCGATCCGGAGGTCTATGCCCTGGCCTACGGGCTCTGCTCCACCCACGGCCGTGACGACGTCAACTCCACGTGCCGGATGCTGTCGGCGCAACAATGGGCGCGGTTGGATCCTGGCAACGGGGTGCCGTGGCTGGCCGTGTCGGAGGAGGCGAAGCTGCGTGGGGATCGCGCGGCGGTGGCCGAGGCGCTGTACCGGGTGAGCATCGCGACGTCGATGGACAGTCATTCCCTGCGACTGTCCCGGCGTTTCGTCCAACAGGTGGCCAAGGCGCAGCCCACGTTGGAGTCGCACGAACTCCTGACGCAGGCGCTGAGCATGCAGTTCGCGGCGCTCTCCGGCTACTTCGCCGTGACGGACGAATGTTCGGCGGCCGCCGTGCGCGATGTGAATCGCCTCCAGCAGTGCGCGGCGCTGGCCGAGACCCTGTGGAACCGCGGCACGTCGTTCATGGATGCGAACATCGCCCTGGCCCTCGGAAAACGGGTTGGCTGGGCCGCTGAGCGGCTGCAGGCGGGGCGCGACGAGATCGATGCCTTGACGCAGGCCGGGGCTTCGATCAGCGGCCCACAGCCGCTGAGTTGCGATGCCATCGCACGGCAGCAGCACTACTTGGGCCGCATGGGCGAACTCGGCGAGTTGGGGGCCATGCGAGAGCACATGAAGGCTTCGGGCCGCCCGTTGGCGTACTGGCTCGGTGAGAGCCGCAAGGCGCGCGAGGCGCTCGTCCGGTCCGCCGATGCCGCGCCCAGCGCACCGCGGGTCCGCTGACCCCGCCGGCGCCCGCGACGATCCCCTGACCCCGGGGCGGTCACCGCCTCGGCCGCATTGGTATGCTTGCAGGCCCAGCCATCCGGTGCGGAGATCCTTTCCTTGCTCGACATCGAAGCCCCTCCCATCCCCGCCGACCAGATGCGCCGCGCGGGGCGTGACCTGCTGTCGCTGGCGCTGATGGACACCCGCAACCGCACGCTCCGCTGGGCCAGCGCGAACGAGGAGGCGCTCGGCAATTCCCGCTGGGGCCTCGGGCCCATGGCCGAAGTGCAGGCGTGCGACCCGCCGCTGTGGGCCATCGGCCACCTCGGGTGGTTCCAGGAGTTCTGGATCGCGCGCAACCTGCAACGCCAGCAAGGGGAGCGCGCCGACCCGAAGTCCACGCGCCTCGCCTCCATCGACCCGTCCGCCGACAGCTGCTTCGACCCGCAGCACGCGCCGTTCGACGTGCGCTGGCAGCTGCAGCCGCCGGACCTCGACGCCACGCGCCAGTACCTCGTCGCCACGCTCGAGACCACGCTCGACCTGCTCGAGCACGCCGGGTCCGACGACGACGCCCTCCATTTCTTCCGCCTGGCGCTGTTCCACGAGGACCGCCAGAACGAGGTGTTCGCCACGCTCTCGCAGACCCTCGGGCAGCCCGCGCCGTGGCTGCCGTCGCCGGTGGCCTTCGCCCCGCGCGAGCCGCTGCTGTTCCCGGCGTCCTCGTGGACCTTCGGCAGCAGCCCCGGCGGGTTCTCGTTCGACAACGAGCGGCCGGTGCACGTCGAGCCCGTGCTCGAGTTCGAGATCGACGCCCAGGCGGTGACCTGGACCCAGTACGCCGAGTTCGTCGAGGACGGCGGCTACGACGACGCACGCCTCTGGTCCCCCGACGGCTGGGCCTGGGTGCAGCGCGAGGGCCGGCGGTCGCCGCGCCACGTCGACCAGCTGCGGCACGGCGTGCTGGTGCAGCGCTTCGGCCAGGCCGTGCGCGTGCCGATGGGCCAGGCCGCCATGCACCTCACCTGGTACGAGGCCGACGCCTGGTGCCGCTGGGCGGGCCGGCGCCTGCCCACCGAAGTCGAATGGGAGCTGGCGGCGCACCAGGGCGCGTCGCGCGGCTTCCGCTGGGGGCAGGTGTGGGAGTGGACCGCCACCACCTTCCGCCCGTTCGACGGCTTCCAGCCCGGCCCCGACCTCCATCACTCGCCGCCCGCCTTCGGTACGCACAAGGTGCTGCGCGGTGCCTCCTTCGCCACCAGCGAGCGCATGCGCCATGCCAAATACCGCCACTTCCTCCGCCCCGAACGCGACGACCAGTTCACCGGGTTCCGCAGCTGTGCGCTGTAGCGCGGCCGTCCTCCTGGCCGGGCTGCTCGGAGCCTGCGCCTCGACGACGACCCCCACCGCGCCGCCGCCACGCGTGCTCGTGTTCGGCGAACAGCACGACCAGGTCGACCAGCAGCGCCAGGTGGCCGAGGCCGTGGCCACGCTGGCCGCGCGCGGCCAGCTGCGGGCCGTGGTGCTCGAGATGGCCGACCGCGGGGTCGACACCCGCGCGGTGCCGCGAGGCGCCGACGACGCCGCCGCCCGCGAGGCGCTCGCGTGGCAGCAGGAACGCGGCTGGCCCTGGGTCCAGTACGGTCCCGTCGTGATGGCGGCCGTGCGCGCCGGCGTGCCGGTGTGGGGCGGCAACCTGCCGCGCGCGGAGATGCGCGACGCGATGGCGAACACCTCGCTCGACGCGGCCGTGACCCCCGAGATCGCCGACAAGCTCACGGCGGCCATCCGCGACGGTCACTGCGGCCTGCTCTCCGAAGACATGGCACCCGGCATGCGCCGCATCCAGATCGCCCGCGACCGCAGCATGGCGGGTGTCGTGCGCGACCGGCTCGCCGAAGGGCAAGGCGGCGTGGTGCTGCTCACCGGTGCCCAGCACGCCTCGCGGGACCGCGGCGTGCCCTGGCAGCTCGTGAAGCCGGACGTGGTGTCGGCCACGGCGATCCGGGTCGTGCTGTTCGAGCCCGGGTCCGAGGGGCTGGTGGCGGACGAGCGGCGCGTGGCGGCGGTCACGCAGAGCCCGGACCGGTGCGAGGCGCTGAAGGCGAAGATGGCGCCGATGACGATGAAGTAGCACCCACCTCCGCCACCCCGGCGGACGCCGGGGCCCACTCGCCCCTCCGGCCCGGCATCGACCGGTGGATCCCGGCGTTCGCCGGGATGACCGGCTCGGGGCGGGGCGATTCGCGCCGTCGTCCTACAGGCCCACGGCGCCTTCCCGGCGATGCTTGGCCCCCATGAGCCCCATCGCCTACGGCATCCCCGTCCTCCTCGAACACTGGGCGCTCACGCTCGCCTTCGCCTTCGTCGCCCTGGTCGCGGTCGAAGGGGTCTTCTGGGTGGGCGTGCGTGTCGTGCGCCGCGCGGCCCGCCGCTCGGCGATGGCGGTCACGGTCACGCAGGCCATCCACGGTCCTTCGCACTGGGTGCTGCGCCTCGTCGCGCTGAACCTCGTGTGGCAGGGCGCGCCGGACGACCTCGCGGGCATCGCCGGCGTGCAGCGCTGGACCGGCCTGCTGCTGATCGCCGTGGTGACCTGGCTCGTGGTGCGCGTGGTCAACGGCACGGCGCGCGCGGTGGTGGCGGCGCACCCGGTGACCGTGGCCGACAACCTCGCGGCCCGGCGCATCCACACCCAGACCCGCGCCATCGCGAAGACCCTCGTGGGCCTGATCGTCGTGATCGGCGCGTCGCTGATGCTGATGACCTTCCCCGCGGTGCGCCAGATCGGCACGAGCCTGCTGGCCTCGGCCGGGCTCGTGGGCATCGTCGCGGGCTTCGCCGCGCGGCCGGTGCTGGGCAACCTGATCGCGGGGTTGCAGATCGGGCTCACGCAGCCCATCCGCATCGACGACGTCGTGATCGTGCAGGGCGAGTGGGGTGTGATCGAGGAGATCACCGGTGCCTACGTCGTCGTGCGCGTGTGGGACCAGCGCCGCCTCGTCGTGCCGCTGCAGTGGTGGATCGAGAACCCGTTTCAGAACTGGACGCGCAACACCTCCGAGCTGATCGGCACCGTGTTCCTGTGGGTGGACTACCGCATGCCGCTCGCGCCGCTGCGCGAGGCGCTGAAGGCCGCCTGCGAGGCCAGCCCCCACTGGGACCGCCGCTTCGCGCTGCTGCAGGTGGTGGAGGGCGGCGAGACGGCCATGCAGCTGCGCTGCCTGGTCACCGCGGCGAGTGCACCGCAGGCGTGGGACCTGCGCTGCGACGTGCGCGAGGCGCTGATCGATTTCGTGCAACGCGAGTACCCGCAGTTCCTGCCGCGCCTGCGCGCGGAGGCCGAGATCGCGGCGCCTCAGCCTTCGCCGCTCGGGCCCCCGGCCTGAGCGGTGTAGCGCACGGCCTGGTTGCTGCGCACGAAGCCGTACAGCACGAGCCCCGCCTGCGTCGCGATGTCGATCGCGAGCGACGTGGGCGCGGAGATGGTGGCGAGCGCCGGCACGCCGAGCCGCGCGCACTTGCGCACGAGCTCGTAGCTGGCCCGGCTCGACATCACCACGAAGCCGTCGGCGTTGGCCAAGCCCGCCTGCGCGCGGCGCCCGAGCAGCTTGTCGAGCGCGTTGTGCCGGCCCACGTCCTCGGCCACGTCGACGATCACGCCGTCCGGGTCGGACCAGCCGGCCGCATGGCAGGCGCCCGTGGCCGCGTTGATGGGCTGGTGGCCCCCCATGCCGGCGAGCGCGCGCTGCACCACCGCGGGCGACAGCGTGGCCGCCCACGCGGGCGGCGCGAGGCGTTCAGGGGCGAGGTCCAGCCGGGTCAGGCTGTCGATGCCGCACAGCCCGCAGCCCGTGCGGCCGGCGAGCGAGCGGCGCTGGTCCTTCAGGCGCATCTCCGCGGCCGCGGCCACGTCGATCTGCACCTCGATGCCGGCGTCGCTTTCCACCACGTCGATGCCGTAGCACTCCGCGCGCGAGGCCAGCAGACCCTCGGACAGCGCGAAGCCCAGCGCGAAGGCTTCGAGGTCGGCGGGCGTGGCCATCATCACCGCGTGGGAGATGCCGTTGAAGACGAGCGCGACGGGGGTCTCGACGGCGACCGAATCGGTCTCGGCGAGCGTGCCGTTGCGAAGCACGGGGACGGCGCGGGTGGGGGTGGTCATGGTTCGAGAAGATGGGTCACCCCGGCGAACGCCGGGGCCCACCGTGGGAGGGGCGCGTTGCGGGAGCGGTGGGTCCCGGCGTTCGCCGGGATGACCCGCAGCGGGGTCATGCCGAGGCCTCCACCGCGGTGCGTCCCGCCGGCGTGATCCACGCGCGCCAGCGGCCTTCATCCTCGGCCAGCCGCGCGTAGCCGGGTCCGGCGACACCACCGAGCCGCGCGTCGCTCAGCATCGTGAACGTTCGGATCAGCACGGCCACGCGCTGGTCGAGCTGCTTGGCGAGCCGCGTGAGCGGCACGCCGTCGCCGGTGTCGAGTTCGGCGAGCCGGGCGAGCACCGCGGTCTCGAGTTCGTCAAGCGGCCGGGGCATCGGACCGGGTGAGCTTCACCGGGATGGACTTGGACGTGGGCGTGCGCGCGCCGATCGCGAAGCTCTGCAGCGGCACGAGCGGGTTCGTCTCGGGGTAGTAGCTCGCGATGTTGCCGCGCGGGATGTCGTACGAGACGAGGCGGAACTTCTCGGCGCGGCGCTCGACGCCGTCGGCGTACAGGCTCGTGATGTCGACCCAGTCGCCGTCCTTCAGGCCGATGTCGCGCAGGTCCTCGTCGTTGATGAAGACCACGCGGCGCTGGCCGTAGACGCCGCGGTAGCGGTCGTCCATGCCGTACACCGTGGTGTTGTACTGGTCGTGCGAGCGCACGGTGGCGAGCGTGAGCACGACGGTATCGCGGTGCTTCTCGCTGGCCTTCGCGCGGTGCACGAAGGTGTCGCGCGGCACGGCGTGCGTGCTGAAGTTCGCCTTGCCCGACGGCGTGTTCCACACCCGTTCGGACGCGGTGTTGCGCAGGCGGAAGCCGCCCGGCTTCTTGATCTTCTCGTTGAAGCCGGCGAAGTCGTCGAACACGGCCTCGATGCGTTCGCGGATCAGGCGGTAGTCGGCGACGAGGTCGAGCCACGGCGTCTTGCTGTGCGGCAGCGTGGCCGCGGCCAGGCGGGCGACGATCATGGGCTCGGACAGCAGGTGCTCGGAGGCCGGCGCGTTCAGGCCGGCCGACAGGTGCACCATGCTCATCGAGTCTTCCACCGTGACGCCCTGCGTGCCGGCGGCCTGCACGTCGATCTCGGTGCGGCCCAGGCACGGCAGCAGCAGCGCCTGCTGGCCGTGGATCACGTGGCTGCGGTTGAACTTGGTGGCCACGTGCACGGTCAGTTCACACGACTGCAGCGCGCGGTAGGTGGCGAGCGTGTCGGGCGTGGCGGCGGCGAAGTTGCCGCCCATCGCGATGAACACCTTGCACTGGCCTTCGAGCATCGCCTCGATGGCGCCCACGGTGTCGTGGCCGTGCGAGCGCGGCGGCTCGAAGCCGAACACCTTGCCCAGGCGGTCGAGGAACGCGGCGGTGGGCTTCTCGTTGATGCCCATCGTGCGGTCGCCCTGCACGTTGCTGTGGCCGCGCACCGGGCACACGCCCGCGCCTTCGCGGCCGAGGTTGCCGCGCAGCATCAGCAGGTTGACGATCATCTGGATGGTGGCCACCGAATGCTGGTGCTGGGTGATGCCCATGCCCCAGCAGGCGATCACGCGCTTCGATTCCATGTACTGCTTCGCCACCGCCTCGATCTCGGCCTTGGTCAGGCCGCTCTCGGTCTCGATGACGTCCCAGTCCTCGTCGAGCACGTCCTGCATGAACGATTCGAAGCCGCTGGTGTGTTCGGCGATGAAGGCCGAGTCGACGATGGGCGCCAGGCCGTTGAGGCGGGCGTGTTCGTCGGCTTCCAGAACGAACTTGCACAGGCCTTTCAGGAACGCGAAGTCGCCGCCGATGCGGATGCGCACGTAGTGCGACGAGATGGGCGTGGAACCCATCGTGGCCATCTCGAGCTTGTCCTGCGGGTCGGCGAAACGCTCCAGGCCGCGTTCGCGCAGCGGGTTCACGCTGATGATGCGGCAGCCGCGCTTGGCGGCGTCGCGCAGCTCGCCCAGCATGCGCGGGTGGTTCGTGCCGGGGTTCTGGCCGAGGATCAGGATCAGGTCGGCCTGCTCGAAGTCGTGCAGCGTGACCGTGCCCTTGCCCACGCCGATGGTGGGGCGCAGCCCGCTGCCGCTCGGCTCGTGGCACATGTTCGAGCAGTCGGGGAAGTTGTTGGTGCCGTACTCGCGCACGAACAGCTGGTACAGGAAGGCCGCCTCGTTGCTGGTGCGGCCCGACGTGTAGAAGCTCGCCTGGTTGGGGTCGGGCAGGGCCTTGAGCTCGGCGCCGATCAGCGTGAAGGCGTCGTCCCACGCGATGCGCTTGTACTTGTCGGTGACGGCGTCGTACACCAGGGGTTCGGTGATCCGGCCGAGCTGCTCCAGCACGTAGTCGGACTGTTCGGCCCACCACGACACCGTGTGTTCACCGATCACCTCGGGCGTGGCACGCTTCGACGTGGACTCGGACGCGACGGCCTTGACGCCGTTCTCGCAGAACTCGAACGTGGACGTGTGGCTGCGGTCGGGCCAGGCGCAGCCGGGGCAGTCGAAGCCGTCGGGCTGGTTCGCCGACAGCAGGGTGCGGGCGCCCTTGACCGCCACGCCCTCGTGCATCAGGTGCTTGGCGACGCTCTTCAGCGCACCCCAGCCACCGGCCGGGCCTTTGTAGAACTCGATTTTCTGTTCGCTCATAGGTGTGGGGTGGCATAAGGCCAATTTGACTGTAGCCACCAATCGTTGGACGCACAATAAGAGGGACACCGCCGAGTTCATCGGCTGTGGACAGCATAAGCCAAGCATGCACAAAGTCACGATCCAGCCCCAGTGGACCATCTCCGGACCCGAAGGCGCCGCCCTCGCGCAGCGCCTGGTCGACCTGCTCGTGGGGGTGCACGACCACGGCAGCCTGCTCGCCGCCTGCAACGCGGCGAACGTCTCGTACCGTCACGCCTGGCAGCTGTTGCGGGAGGGCGAGGCGCTGATGGGGGCGCCGCTGCTCGTCATGTCGCGCGGCAAGGGCTCGATCCTGACGCCGCTCGGTGACAAGCTCGTGTGGGCCGACCGGCGCATCCGCGCGCGGCTCTCCCCGGTGCTGGACTCGCTCGCGTCGGAACTCGAGGCCGAGATCGAGAAGGTGAGTTCGCCGACGGCGCCGCTGCTGCGCATCCACGCGAACCACGGCTTCGCCGTCGAGGCGTTGCGCAGCCGGCTGCTGGCCTCGGGCGTGCCCCACGAGTTCCGCTACTGCGGCAGCGTCGAGGCCGTGGCCGCGCTGCACAACCAGGTGTGCGAGCTGGCCGGGTTCGCCGTGCCCATCGGCGAGTTCGAGCCGCCCGTGGTCGAGCACTACCGCCCGTGGCTCAGCGCTCGGCCGTACCGGCTGATCCAGGTGGCGGTGCGCAGCCAGGGCCTGATGGTGGCGCCGGGCAACCCGAAGAAGGTCTACGAGCCGAAGGACCTGGCCCGCCCCGGCATCCGCTTCATCAACCGCCAGCCGGGCTCGGGCACGCGGCTGCTGCTGGACCTGCTGCTGCAGCAGGCGAAGGTGGCACCCGCGCGCATCTCCGGCTTCGAGCAGTGCGAGTACACCCATGCCGCCGTGGCCGCGTTCGTGGCGAGCGGCATGGCCGACGCGGGCTACGGCGTGGAGACACCGGCCCGCCAGTTCAAGCTCGACTTCATCCCGAGCCAGCGCGAGCGCTACTTCCTGCTGTGCGACGAACGCAGCCTCGAGCGGGAGGACGTGCAGGGCCTGCTCGACCTGCTGGGCGGGGCGGCCTTCAAGTCGGCGGTGGACGCGCTGCCCGGCTACCAGGCCGACGACGCCGGCCGGGTGTTCACGCTGGACGAGGCCTTCGCCACGTTCCGCGCCCGCGCGCCGCGCAAGGCGGTCGCCCGGCGCACCGGCTGAGGCCTGCACCAAAGGGCAATCGACGCCCGCTGCGCCCCGGCGCACAGTGTCGCCCCACGGGCGCCGTCATCCCGGCGGACCCGCAGCGCGCCAGCGGGCGGTGGTCCCCGATGCCCATCGGGGTGACGATGAAGGAGAGGGATGCGATGGCACGCAGAGAGGTCCCCCGCGGCGCGCATGCCGCCGTCGGCAATGTCGACCGTGACCCGGTCGAGCTGCTCGAACTCAGCAGCCACGGCCGCATCCGCCGCCTCGTGCCGTTGCGCTACGGCCGCATGCTCGCATCCCCGTTCGCGTTCTTCCGCGGCAGTGCCATCCTGCAGGCCCACGACCTCGCGGGCACACCCCACGCCGGCATCCTGATCCCCATCTGCGGCGACGCCCACCTCGCCAACTTCGGCGGCTTCGCGACCCCCGAGCGCACGCTGCTGCTCGACATCAACGACTTCGACGAGACCAGCACCGGCCCCTGGGAATGGGACCTCAAGCGGCTGACCACGAGTTTCGTGCTCGCCGCCCGGCAGACGCGGCGCAAGCGCGGTGTCGCCGACGACCTGGTGCACGCCCTCGTGCGCACGTACCAGTCGCGCATGCGCGCCTACGCCGAGAGCGGCATCCTCGACACCTGGTACGACCTGGTGACCTTCGAGCGCCTGCTGGCCGAGGAGCCGTCGCCCGAGATCCAGAAGCGCATCCGCCGCGGCATGGAGCGCGCCGCCGACCGCACCCACGAGGCGCTGCTGCCCAAGCTCACCCGGCGCGAGGGCGACCGGCTCACGATCCTCGACGCGCCGCCCGCGGTCTTCCACGCGCTCGGCAGCAGCACGCTGTTCGACGCGGACGACGAGGTCATGCGCATCCAGGACCGCGAGGCGGTGATCCAGGCCAGCTTCCGCGAGTACCTCGGCACGCTGGCCCCCGACCGCCGCCGCCTGCTGCTGCATTTCGTGCACCAGGACACCGCGTTCAAGGTCGTCGGTGTCGGCAGCGTCGGCACGCGGTGCCTGGTCCAGTTGCTGATGGACGGGCAAGGCAAGCCGCTGTTCCTGCAGATCAAGGAGGCCTCGGTGTCGGTCGTCGCGCGCTACTTCAAGGCCCCCGGGCCGAAGCCCTCGCACGAAGGTCGCCGCGTGGTCGAGGGCCAGCGGCTGATGCAGGCCGCGAGCGACCTGTTCCTCGGCTGGACCACCGGTCCCTTCGGCCAGCACTTCCACGTGCGCCAGTTGCGCGACATGAAGTACTCCGTGCAGGTGGAGCTGATGGATGCGGAGCTGATGGAACGCTACGCGCGGACCTGCGGCTGGGTGCTGGCGCGCGCCCATGCCAAGGGCAGCGGGCGGGCCGCCGAGATCGCGGCCTACCTCGGCAGGAGCGACCGCATGGCCGACGCACTGGTCGACTACGCGAACGCCTACGCCGACCAGGCCGAGCGGGACCACGACCGCTTCGCCGCCGCCTGCCGCTCGGGGCGGCTGGAGGCGCGCACTGACGAGGACATGGCGGCGGACTTCCGGGTCTAGGTCCGCTCCGGGTGCAGGTGCACCGCGAGCCAGAGCGCGCCCTCCGACACCCGCCGGACGGTGTGAGGCACGTGTGCCGGCAGGAACACGTGGTCGCCCGCCTTCAGCTCGATGGGCGCCCCATCCACGTCGAGCAGCGCCTCCCCCTTCACCAGCACGACCCATTCGTCCTGGGGCTGCACGTACGTCTGCGGCGTCACGTCGCCCGAGCTGACGATGCGTTCGACGACGAGGTTGCGGTGGTCGAGCAGCACGTCGAACCGCTCGCCCTGGGCGGGCGGCGTGCCGTCGGCGAAGAGGTTGCCGGTGTTCATGGGGCGGGCGGGGAGTGGGCGACGCCGCTGATCGTAGCGGGCGCCGCCGTTCCCCGGCCGCTCAGGGCGCGATGGCCGGCGGGCGGGCGCGGTACGCACGCGGCGTGACCGCGTACGTGCGCCGGAAGGCTCGGCCGAACGCCGATTCGTCCGAGAAGCCGAGCTGCGTGGCGATGTGGCCGACCGGCTCGGTGGTCGTGCGCAGGTAGTCGCAGGCCGCGCGCATGCGCACCTCGTGCAGCACGTCGGTGAAGCGGGTCTGCTCGTCGCCGAGCTTGCGTCGCAGCGTGCGGGCGCTCATGCCGAGGGCTTCGGCCACCGGGCCCAGTTCGGGCAGGCGGGTGGGGTCGCGCAGCAGCAGGCGGCGCACGGCCGCGGTGGTGCTGGTGGCCGCCTCCATCTCCTCGTTGAGCGTCGCGCACTGCGCCTCGCAGAGCCGGTGGGCCTCGTCGTGGCTGTGGGGCAGCGGCAGGTCGAGCATCGCGCGCGGGAACCGCAGCAGCGTCTGCGGCCGGTCGTGGTACACGGGGCAGCCGAAGACCTCGCGGTAGCGGTCGGGCAGCTGCGGGTCCGGGAAGGCGCAGTGCACCTCGACCAGTCCGTTCGACACGCCGGTCAGCCGGCGCAGGGCCAACGCCCAGCCCGCGAGCTTGCCTTCCTGCCAGAAGGCCCGCATCGCGCGGCCGTAGGGTGTGGGCTCCCGTTCGATGAACTGCACCTCGACGACGTCGTCGTGATGGACGATGCGGGTCTCGATCAGCGGGCGCACGAGGTGGATGTACGCGGTCCACGTGTCCAGCGCCTGGCCCAGCGACGTGGCCGACGCGATGGTGTGGCCCACGATGCCGAGGTCGAGCGGGTTCGTCATCTCGCCGTACAGCAGCCCCAGGCCGCGGTGCGGATGGCGCGCGAGCAGGTGCTCCATCCACGCGACCATGCGGCGGGTCTCGACGGGGGTGTCGGCGCGCAGGTCGGCGGGCAGGCCGAACTCGGCGAGCGTGGGTTCCGCATCGATGCCGGTTCGACGCAGGACGGTGATCATCCGGAGCACCTGGACACCCGGGACGGTGTCCCAGGGATCGCCGGATCGGGAGGGGGGACGCGGTGGGCCGTGGCGGGTCATGGGTCGGCAGGAAGGACACTGGTACGGTATCGTTCCAGAGTGTAACGATGAGTTACACGCTCTCGATTCACTCGGAAACCGCTCGAACCGGCCTCCGTGGTTTCCTTCTCACTTCCCGTTTTCGGCCCTGATCGAGACGGCCACGCGGATCCGGTGGCCGGCCGGATCGGCCGGGTCAGGCGACCTTGAACGTGCCCACGACCTGCGCCAGGCGCTGCGCCTGGTCGCGCAGGCTCTCGGCAGCGGCGCTGCTTTCCTCGACGAGCGCGGCGTTCTGCTGGGTCATCTGGTCGAGCTGGGTGACCGCGATGTTGACCTGGCCGATGCCGTCGGACTGCTCGGCCGAGGCGGTGGTGATCTCGCCGATGATCGCCGAGACCCGCTGCACCGAGGCGACGATCTCGTTCATGGTCTCGCCGGCGGCGGCCACGAGCTTGGAGCCCGACTCGACCTTGTCGACGCTGGTGCCGATGAGCGCCTTGATCTCCTTGGCGGCCTCGGCGCTGCGCTGCGCGAGCGAACGCACCTCGCCGGCCACGACCGCGAAACCGCGGCCCTGTTCGCCCGCACGGGCCGCTTCCACGGCCGCGTTCAGCGCGAGGATGTTCGTCTGGAAGGCGATGCCATCGATGACGCTGATGATGTCGCCGATCTTCTTCGAGCTGGCGTTGATCTCGTCCATCGTCGAGACGACTTCGGAGACGACCTGGCCGCCGCGCTGGGCCACGTCGGCCGCGCTCGAGGCGAGGTGGTTGGCCTGGCGGGCCGACTCGGCGCTCTGCTTGACGGTGCCGGTCAGCTGCTCCATCGAGGAGGCCGCCTGTTGCAGGTTCGATGCGGTCTGCTCGGTGCGGCCGCTCAGGTCGAGGTTGCCCGTGGCGATCTCGCTGCTGGCGGTGTGGATGCCGTCGCTGCTCGCACGCACCTGGCCCACGAGGTGGCCGAGGGACTTCTGCATGGTCTTGAGCGACTCGAGCAGCTCGGCGGCCTCGTCGCGGCCGGTCACGGTGATCGTGCGGGTGAGGTCGCCCTCGGAGATCGCCTGGGCGATCGACTTGGCCTGGGCGATGGGGGCCACGACGGAGCGGCTCAGGCGCCACGCGAGGGCCACCGCCAGCAGCAGCGCGAGCACGCCGCCGATGGCGAGCGCGATGGCGCCGGACTGGGCGGCGGCGGCGGCGCGTTGCCGGGTCTCATCCATGCTCTCGCGCTGGCGCACGACGAGCTTCTCGACCGTCTCGCTGTACGCGGCCGCGGCCGGGAACAGCTTCGCGAGCACCTCGGGGGTGACGTCCTCGCCCGCTTCCTTGCGCTTGAGCAGGTCGTTGCGCAGCGCCTGGTAGGCGTTGCGCTGGGTGGTGATGTTGTCGAGCAGGCGCTTGTCCTCGTCCGACGTGGCGATCTCGACCATGCGCTTGAGGCGGGCCGTCTGCGCGGTCACGACGTCCTGCATCTCGACCTTCACGCGCTTCTTCACCTCGGCGTCCGAGGCGTAGAACATGACCCAGGTGCGGGCGGCGTTCGATTCGATCGCCCGGCCCCAGCGTTCGGACATCGAAAGCTTCTCGGCGTCGACGGTGCCCAGCTCCTCGGCGAGCTTGTGCACGACGGAGATGCGGTTGATGCCGAAGCCGACGGCCGCAGCCACCAGCAGCACGATGGAACCGAACCCGACGGCGAGGCGGGGACCCAGGCGGAGAGACGACAAGGCGAACATGCGATTGACCCTTGGTGGCGGCGACTTCAGTGGCATATCGGAAAGGGTGGTTGGCCGCTTGAGCCGCTGGATCGGTGCAGTTTTGTAAAACTTTCTCGTGCTGCGGTGCGGTGGCCGCCCATCTCCGGTCGTACTTCACGACCCGGCGGACCGCCCGCGCCGCGGACATCAAACACCACCGCCGCTGGCGAACAATGTCGCCTCTCCCGCGCAGTACCCATGGACCCGTTCACCGTCATCGCCATGCTCGCCATCCACCTGCTGGGGACGGCCGGGCTGTTGTTCCTCGTCTGGCGGCTGATGCCCGCGGCGCCGGGCCTCGCGGCGTGGTGGATGGCCAGCGGCCTCTTCGGCCTGGCCTACCTCGTTCGCCTGGTGGTCGGCATGGAACACGGCGATGGGGTCGGCGTGGCGGCCGACAGCCTGATGCTGCTCGCGGTGCTGCGCTTCGGCGATGGCGTGCGGGAGTTCACGGGCCGCGCCGCGTGGAAGCCGGCGGCCACCTTCATCGCGTGGGCGCTGGCCGTGTCGCTCGAGGCTGCCGCCACGGTCGCCTTCGGCGCCCAGGGCCGCTACACCGCGCTCAACCTCGCCATCGGCGGCCTGTACGCCCACCTCGCGTGGACCATCGCGGTCGAGGTGGGGCGCCAGCCCCGTCCGCTGCGCGCGCCGCTGCGCCTGCTGGCGCTGCTGATGGGCGGCCTCTCCGCGCTGACGCTGGTGCGGGCGCACAGCCTCTTCGCCGACGGGATGGTGGTCGCGTTCCACGGCCCGCTCGCGAAGGTCTACTACATGTACGCGTCGACGAACGCGGTGGTCGTCGGGCTCACGCTGCTGTGGCTGCTGTTCCTCCGCCTCAACGGCCAGCTCGCCGACCTCGCGGCGCGCGACCCCCTCACCGGTGTGCTCAACCGCCAGGGCCTCGACGAACGCGTGCGCAGGCACTTCGAGCGCCCGCACGCCGTCCCGCTCACGGTGCTGCTGCTCGACATCGACCACTTCAAGCACGTCAACGACACCCACGGCCACGCCACCGGCGACGCCGTGCTGATGGCCGTCGCGCGGACCCTCGTCTCGCACCTGCGGACCGGCGACTTCGTCGCCCGCGTGGGCGGCGAGGAATTCCTGATCGGCTGCGCCGAAGGTGCACACCCCGACGACGCGATGGTGCTGGCGCGCCGCCTCAACGAGGCCGTCGGCCAGCTGCAGGTGGCCGCGCCGGGGAATGCGGTGCCCGTCGCGTGCACCGTGAGCGTGGGCGTCTCGGGCCGCGTCGCCTCGCGCGCGGACTGGGAAGCGGGCACGCGCCAGGCGGACCGGGCGCTGTACCAGGCGAAGGCGGACGGGCGCAACGCCGTGCGGCCGGCCGTCGTGTCGCACGCGGCCTGAGCGATCGCGCGCGGGATCAGGCCCGCAGGATCTTCTCCATCGCCTTGCCCTTCGCCAGCTCGTCGACGAGCTTGTCGAGTTGGCGGATCCGCTTCATGAGCGGGTCCTCGACCGCCTCGACACGCACGCCGCAGACCAGGCCCGTGATCCGTTCGCTGTTCGGGTGCATCGACGGCGCCTGGTCGAAGAAGGCGCGGAAGTCGGTCTCCTGCGCGAGTTGGCGGTTCAGTCCGTCGGTGTCGTAGCCGGTCAGCCAGCAGATGATCCGGTCGACCTCGTCCTTCGTGCGGCCCTTGCGCTCGGCTTTCTGGACGTACATCGGGTAGACCTTGGAGAACGGGGTCGAGAAGATGCGGTGGTCTGCCATGGCGGGGTTCCAGCGGACGGTGTGGCCTCGGATTGTCCCATCGCGGGTCGCCGTGCACTCGATGCAGGCCCCTTCGGCCCATGCATACTCTGGTGATGGCCCTCTGGCAATTCGACGTCTGCATGATTCCCCGTGGGGCGCCGAGCTCGTCTCGCGGTACGGACGGGTACGACGCCACGCCCGTGGCGGCATCGCTCGCCGCCCGCGCCATGGCGTGGTGCGAGGCACGCTGGCCGCGCCAGACGTGGTCCGAGGGCTTCTTCGTGTTCGGCGACGACCAGGGATGCCGCATCGACATGCTGGTCGACGACGACGGCTGCGCGGAACTGCTCGCCCGCATCGACCTGCGAAGCCCGCACGATGGCTTCTGCGAGAGCGTGTGCGAGCTGGCCTCGGTGCTCGACTGCGTCCTCTTCTCTCCCGAGTCCTGGTGCCCGTTGCGGCCCGATGCGGACGAGCTGCTGGCCTTCGCGGGACGTTCGCGGGCGGCGCGGTTCGTGAAGGATCCGCACGCGGTCCTGCGTGGCGAGGGGCCCGTCTGCTGAGGTCAGGCCCTCGCGAAGACTAGACTGACGCGGGCACAGAACAAGAAGCCAAGGGGGAACGATGAGATCGATCGCGACGAGTGTGTTCGTGGTGCTGCTGCTGTCGGCCTGCTCGGCGGTCCCGGAGCAGCCTGTGGAAGCCGGCCCCGCACTGACCGTGGTTGTCGCCCAGGAAGCGGCTGGCCGGCTCCAGGGCGACCTGTGCGGGAAAGCCCGCGAGTGGGTCGAGGTCGAGATGCGGTATGCGGGAATCTTGATGGGCCGCGGCAAGACCGACGCGACCCAGGTGGATGCACGGAGCCAGCTGCTGTATCCCTCCGACAAGGGGATGCTCAAGATCGAGTCTTCGCTGGCCATTCGATGCTGGGACCACCGCTTCGAGGCGACCTTCCGGAGCTTCACGGTCCATTCGGCCAGCGGCTCTTACGTCCTCCCTCCCGACATGCGGCCCGGCTCGATTGCCTGGGACACCGCGGCGCGGGCGAGGGACATCGCCGCCGACCTGACTGCCTACGTCGTGGGAGACGATGGCGCAATGCTTTCGGCGGTCCCGCCGTCCGCCGCATCTGCCGCGACTTGCGTCAAGGAACAGCCGAAGGCTCTGTATCCGATACCACCGGTCCTGTACCCGAAGGCATCGGTTGCGGCCAAGGAGTCGGGCGAGTTGCTGGTGCAATTCCTCGTTCTGGAAAACGGAAAGACACACGGCGTGAGCATCGCCAGGAGCAGCGGTTTCGAAAGGCTGGACAAGGTTGGAGTGGACCGGCTCCGCCACACGCGGTACAAGCCGGCCATCGGCTGCAATGGTGCCGTGACGCGTGCGGCGATGACCGAGCGGATCGTGTTCGACCTGGAGCGCTAGCCGCTTTTTCATTCTGTCGTCAGCCGATCGAGAAGAACTGACTCGGCGTCTGCCCGAACTGCCTCCGGAACATCGTCGCGAACGCACTCGGGCTCTCGTACCCGAGCGCCAGCGACACGTCGATCACCTTCTCCCCGTTGGCCAGCAGCTCCAGCGCCCTCAGCAGGCGCGCCTGCTGGCGCCACTGGCCGAACGTCATGCCGGTGCCGGCGGCGAAGAGGCGCTGGATGGTCTTCACGTCGACCGACAGGCGTTCGGCCCAGTCGGCCAGCGTCGACGGGTCGTCGAGCTGCTGCTGCAGGTGCGAGCAGATGGCGGCGAGCCGCGGGTCCGTGGGCATCGGCAGGTGCAGCGGCAGCACGGGCAGGGCGCGCAGTTCGTCGAGCATCAGGCGCATCAGGCGGCCGTCGCGGGAGTTCGGCGTGTACGGGTGCTGCACGTCGACGGCGGCGCGGATGAGTTCGCGCAGCAGCGGCGAGATGCCCACGGCGCAGCAGTCCTCCGGCAGCTTCGGCGCGGCATCGGGCTTCACGAACAGGCTGCGCATGTGGACCTCGCCGATGCAGCGGATCGCGTGTTCCATGCCCGCCGGCAGCCACAGCCCGCGCGTGGGCGGGATCACCCAGCGGCCCGCGGCGGCCTGCACCACCATCACGCCCTGCACGGCATGCACGAGCTGGTGCTTGGCGTGGGCGTGGGGGGCGATCTGCCAGCCGTCCGGGTAGTCGGTCGCCCGGCAGGCGACCGGGGCGGGCGCGCGGTCGACCTCGACGAGCACCTGGGGCAGGGGGGCGGGGTGGTGGGTGACGGCCATGTCCTTTTCGAGAGGGTCGGTGGGCGATTGGCGCGAGACGGGCGCGGCGCGGGTTCCTAGAATTCTGGCACGCCGCTCCGTTTTCTTCCCATGAACACGACCACCGCTTCCTTGCCTCAGTCCCCCGGACGCTCCGGCCCCGCCTTCGGCATCCTGGGTGCGATCAGCACGTCTCACCTGGTCAACGACATGATGCAGTCGCTGATCCTCGCGATGTACCCGATCCTCAAGGGCGAGTTCCACCTGAGCTTCGGCCAGATCGGGCTGATCACGCTCACGTACCAGCTGACGGCCTCGCTGCTGCAGCCGCTGGTCGGGCTGTTCACGGACCGCAAGCCGCTGCCGTGGTCGCTGCCGTTCGGCATGGCGTCCACGCTGTGCGGGCTGATGCTGCTGGCGTTCGCACCGAGCTTCGGCGTGGTGCTGCTGGCCGCGGCCTTCGTCGGGCTGGGCTCGGCGATCTTCCACCCCGAGTCGTCGCGCATCGCCCGGCTGGCCTCGGGCGGGCAGCACGGGTTCGCGCAGTCGGTGTTCCAGGTGGGCGGGAACGCGGGCACGGCGGTCGGGCCGCTGCTGGCGGCCGCGGTGATCGTGCCGTTCGGCCAGCGCAGCGTCGCATGGTTCGGGCTGGCCGCGCTGCTGGGCATCGTGCTGCTGCTGCAGGTGAGCCGCTGGTACGCGGCGCACCACGTGGCGCGGGCCGCCGCGAAGCGCCCGGCCGTCGAATCGCCGTACCCGCGCAACGTGGTGCTGGGCGCCATCGCCGTGCTGCTGGTGCTGATCTTCTCGAAGTACTTCTACATCGCCGGCCTCAGCAGCTTCTACACGTTCTACCTGATCGAGAAGTTCGGGCTGTCGGTGCAGTCGGCGCAGTTCCACCTGTTCATCTTCCTGTTCGCGTCGGCCGTGGGCACGGTGGTGGGCGGCCCGGTGGGCGACCGCATCGGGCGCAAGCCGGTGATCTGGGCGTCGATCCTCGGCGTGGCGCCGTTCGCGCTGCTGCTGCCGCATGCGAACCTGTTCTGGACCACGGCGCTCACGGTGGTCATCGGCCTCGTGCTGTCGTCGGCGTTCTCGGCCATCCTCGTCTACGCGCAGGAACTGATGCCCGGCAAGGTGGGCATGGTGTCGGGCCTGTTCTTCGGCTTCGCGTTCGGCATGGGGGGCCTCGGCGCCGCGGTGCTGGGCCTGCTCGCCGACCGCACCAGCATCGACTTCGTCTACCACGCGATCGCCTGGCTGCCGCTGCTCGGGGTGGTGGCGGCGCTGCTGCCCCGATCCCGGCCTTCGGGGAAGTGACCTCGGGAGATGGGACAATGGCGGCTGGCATGTGCCAGACCCATTCATCTCGAAGAGGAATCACCATGAGCGCAGACAAGCATCGCGCAGTCCGTCGGCAGAAGCAGAAGCGTGCCAAGGACCAGAAGAAGGACGACCGCCAGCAGCGCGAAGCGGCCGTGGCCCAGGCCGCTGCGGCTCCGAAGAAGGCCTGAAGCCTTCACGCCGGCCGGCCCCGTGCCGGCTGACGCACAGGCGACCCCCGGGTCGCCTGTTTCGTTTCAGGGCGGCGTACGCCCTCGCCGTGCGGCGACGGCCGCCGCCAGCACCAGGTACGACCCGCACAGCACCATCAGGTGCCCGCCGAGCGGCGCCACGTCCGCGAGCGACGCGCCCTGCTGGTTCAGCCGCACGAACGCGAGGATGCCGGGCGAACTCGGGAACGCTGCCGCCAGCACGTTCAGCGGCGCCGGGATCGACGCCACCGGCCAGGGCACCCCGCTCAGGAACATCAGCGGCAGCGACGTCGGCACCCACAGCATGAACACCCGCTCGCGCCGGCCTGCCCAAGCGCCCAGCGCGACCCCCATCGCGGCCGACGCGAGGCAGAACATCGGCAGCAGCGCCGCCGCGCCCCACGGGTTGCCGCCGCGAGGCAGGTCCCAGAACCAGAAGACGAAGCCGAACCAGAACAGCCCCGTGAGCGTGCCGAACGCGCTCAGCGTCGCGAGCAGGCCCAGGCCGTTGCGGGGCCGTGCGAGCCAGCGCAGGCGCGACCGCCCGCGTTCGGCCCAGGTGCCCACCAGCATCGCCGCCGAGATGACCACCGTCTGCTGCACGATCAGCACCGACACGGCGGGCACGATGTAGCTCGCGTAGCCGTCGCGCGTGTTGAAGAGCGAATGGGGGGCGACCCGCACCGGGGCGCGCTGCAGCGCGGCCATCGCGGGCGTGGCGCCGCCGGCCTGCCGCCGTGCGATCTCGATGCCCGCCGACAGGGTGCCCACGACCTCGGCGAACCCCTGCAGCACCGTCTTGTTCAACAGCAGGTACGCGCCGTTGCCCATCACCGGCAACGTCACCGCGCGGCCGCGATACACGTCGGCATGCAGGCCGCGCGGCACGATCAGCAATCCCTCGACCTCGCGGCGCCACAGCGCCTCGCGGGCCTCGTTCTCGTCGCCGGTGACGAGGCGCACGTCGAGCTTCGGCGAGGCCTTCGCGAACCGCACGAGCTGTCGCGTGAGCGGGCCGGGGTCGCCGTCGACGATGGCCACCGGCACCCGGGTCACTTCCTCGTGCGCGTACGGCAGCGGATAGAAGAACGCATACGCCACGCCGGCCACGACGAGGAGCAGCAGCACCCCGGTGTCGCGGAGCACGGCACGCAGCGTGAGGCGCATCGCCAGGAGCACGCCATGGTGCCGGCTCACGAGTGTCCCCACGCGGCGGGTCGTGCCATCCGCCGCACGAGGGCGGGGGCGGCGAACCACGGCAGCACCGCGAACCCGGCCAGCACCGCGGCGCTGCCCATCGACACCGGCCAGGGGGCCCCCATCCACCACTGCTCCGACTGCAGCCGCAGGAAATGCGTGAGGGGCAGCGCGGCCGACCAGCCCTGTGCGAGGAGCGGCATCGCGGCCACCGGGAACGCGATGCCGCCGTACGTGAACGCGGGCGACGTGATGAACCCCGCGGCCGACAGGCCCAGCCGCAGGCCGGTCGCGAGACCGACCACGAGCACGCCCACGGCCGCGTTCGCGGCGACCATCACGCCCCACGCGGCCAGCAGCAAGGGCAGCGAACCCGCCACCGCGAAGCCGCGCGCGAGCACGAGCCATCCGACGAGCCCCCAGCCGATCACGAGCAGCGGCAGCATCCCCACCGCGAGCTTGCCGGCCAGTGCGGCGCCGGGCCGCCCGCCGGCCGCGGCCAGCCACGCGGACACGGTGGCCTCGCGCAGTTCGCGGCCGATCAGCACCACCGTCGTGAACATCGCGAACATCTGCACCAGGGCCGCGCCGAGGGCCGGCACCAGGAACCCTTCGTAGTTCATCGCCCCGTTGAAGAGGGTGACGAGGCCGGGCCTCAGCGGCTCGACGGCGCCGAGCGCGGCCGCGGCCGGTTCGCCGTGCGCGGTGCGGATCTGCAGCTCGGCCCCGGCCGAAAACAGCGTGACGGCCACCTGCACGTCGCTCTGCATCACGCTGGCCGCGGTGGACAGCTGGCCGTTGACGAAGAGCTGCAGGGGGGCGGGCGCGCCGGTGCGCAGCCGCCGCTCGAACCCCTCGGGCACCACCAGCAGGCCCACGGCATCGCCGCGGCGCACGGCGGCGAACCCCTCGGCGTCGTCCGCGGGCGAACCGTCCACGCGCAACGTGGGCGCCTGGCCGATGAAGCGGGCGAGCTGCCGCGACGTGACCGTGCGGTCGTGGTCGGCCACGTGCAGCGGCAGATCGCGCGGCAGCCCGGCGGAGAACGTGGCGGCCACGAGCACCACCATCAGCAGCGGCCACCACGTGACCAGTGCGAGCAGCCAGCCGTCGTGCCGCAGCGCCCGCAGCTCACGTCGGGCCACGGCGCGCAGCGCGTCCGCGAAGCCGGGCCGGTCCATCGTTCAGGACGCCGGAGCCATCGGCACGAGCACGCTCATGCCGGGCCGTGCGCCCTTCAGGTCCGCGAGCGGACGGGCACGGACCTCGAAGGTGCGGGCGTCGAAGCCCGGCCCCGACTTCGTCGAGCGCCACGTCGCGAAGTCCGGCTGCGCGGCGACGTAGAACACCTCGAACGCGACGCCGGTCTCGGCGAGCGCCGGCACGTCGCCGTCGAACTTCGCGCCGTGGCGAAAGCGCGGCATCAGGTCCTCGCGCACGTTGAGCACCACCCAGGGCCGGGCCACGACCGTGATGGTGGCCACCGGCACCCCCGCGGGCGAGATCTCGCCGGGCTTAGCGTGGACCTTCGTCACTTCGCCGCCGACCGGGCTCGCCAGCCGCGATTCCGACGCGGCCACCTCGGCCTCTGCGACGACGCCCTGCGCCTGGCGCAGCTGCGCGGCCGCGGCGGCCTTGTCCTCGACGCGCGCACCCTGTCGGGCCATCTCGTACTGCGCGTGAGCGGCGCCCGCGAGGTCGGCGGCGGCCTTCCACTGCGTCTCGGCCTCGTCGCGCTTCTGGGCGGCGATCAGCCCGTCGCGCGCGAGGCCGTCGACGCGGCGGAAGGTTTTCTCCGCGAGCACGGCCGCGCTTTCCGCACGGCGCCAGTTCAGCTCGGCCATGCGGATCTCCTGTGACCGGGCACCCGCGTGCGCCTTGTCGCTCAGCGCCTGGGCGGCGGCACGCACGGCCTGGGCCTCCTGCACCTTCGCGGCGATCTCGGGGGCGTCCATCTCGATCAGCTGCTGCTGCGCCTCGATGCGCTGCCCCTCGGTGACCAGCACCCGCGCGACCCGGCCCGGCACCTTGGCCGCGACGTTGACCTGTTCGGCGTCGAGCTGGCCTTCGAGCACGATGCGTGGCGGACGCGTGCCGGCCCACAATCCCCACGCGGTGACGGCGACGAGCGCGGCGACGACCAGCGCGGCCGCGAGCGTCGGACCGAGGTGGCGGCGGGGGGCGGGCGTGTCGTCCATCGTGTGGCGTCCTCGTTGTTCACTCCATGCGCCACGAGGCGGCGCGGGCCATCTCCGGCAGGCGATCGATCTCGCCCACCGACTGCAGCAGCGCCGACAGCGCCATGTCGTAGTCGTACGCGGCCTGCGCGCGTTCGGTCAGCACCTTCGCGAGGTTGAGCTGCGCGTCGATCAGGTCGACGGCCGTGGACAGGCCCTCGCTGAAGCTCTTCTCGCGCAGGCGCAGGTATTCGCGGGCGAGGGCTTCCTGGCTCGCCATTGCCTCGTGGCTCACGCGGGCCTGCTCGGTGCGGCGGTGGTTGCGCTCCACCAGCAGTGCGATGTCCTCGCGCGCCTGGCGCTCCGCCTCGTCCACCCGCCGCTCGGCCGCGAGGCTCGAACGGGTCAGCGCGTTGCGGTCGATGCCGTCGATCAGCACGAAGTTGACCCCGAGCCCCACGATCCAGTCGGGCTTGTTCGAGCGGATCTCGCTCGTGCCGAAGGCGTAGACCACCGGCTTGTGGCCGCCCTCGTCGATGCGGTTCAGCGCCTGCGCCTGGGTGCGCTTGGCGCGCACGGTGGCCATGCCGGGGTGGTGGTCCTCGCCCTTCGCGATGTAGTCGGCCAGCGCGGGCAGCGGGCGCGTGTCGACGAAGATCGGCGTGGCGAGGTCGAGGCCCGCCAGCGACTCCTGGCCCGTCGTGCGGGCGAGGGCGCTTTCCGCGAGCGCGAGGTCGTTCGCGGCCTTGGCGGCATCGCGGCGCGCCTGGTCGAAGGCCACGTCGGCCTGCAGCCGCTCGACGCGGGCGATGAGGCCGGCCGCCTCCATGCGCTTCGCGGTCTCGAGGTGTTTCGCCACGCCGTCGCGAGCGGCCACGCGCACCTGCAGCGCCTTGCGGGCGAGCTGCACGCCGAAGTAGCGTTCGACGAGCGTGGCGGCCACCTCGTCGCCCGACTGGCGCTCCTCCGCGACGGATTCCTCCACGCGCCCCTTCGCGAGGTCGCGCACGCCGTCGAACCGGCCGCCCATGTAGAGCGGCCAGAAGCCGAGCAGCAGGCCGCTCGCGCCTTCATCGCGCAGGCGCAGGTTGACGGAGTTGGGCAGCGTGGGGATGTCGAGCGGGATCGGCAGCTGCGACGGCGGGATCGGCAGGTTGCCGATGAGCCCGTTGATCTGGCTCGCATAGGGCTCGAGCGGGATCGCGAGGCGCTTCTCGAAGGCGTAGCCGATGGCCCCGATGGACACGACCGGACCGCCGAGGCCCCGCGTGGCCTCGGCCTGCTCGCGCCGCTGCTCGGTGCCCGCCGCCGCGGCGCCCAGCTTGCCGGAGTGGCGCTGTGCGAGCTGCAGCGCGCGGGTCAGGTCGAGATCGGCCGCGCACGCGCCCGTGCACAGCACGAAGCCAGCGGCGATCAGTCCGGTCCGCACCTTCATCGCTCAGGCTTTCGCACCCCCGCCGGCCTTCGCGTCCTGCCATGCGTTGACGTACCGGGGTGCCAGTTCGGCCAGGTGCTCGCCGATCTTGCGGTAGGCGTCGTCGGGCAGGTTGGCGAGCGACACCCGCACCGACCACTTCGGACCTCCGAAGCCGCCGCCGTCCATCAGCACGATCGAGAAGCGCTCGGCCAGCCGGAACAGGAAGTCCACCGGCTCGAAGTTGGCTTCGAGGAACGCGGCGAACGCCGGTCCGTACTTCTGGTTCACCCACACCATCAGGTCGAGCTCCACGTAGTAGCCGGCCTGGTGAGCGATCTTCGGCCGCGGCAGTCCGAGGCCGGCCCACAGGTCGTCGAGGCGCCGCTGCACGATGGTCCGCGTGAGCTTCTTGTAGCGGTCTTCCGCGTCGGTCAGAGCGGACAGCGAGAACAGCGCCATCTGGCACTGCTGCGGCAGCGACAGGCCGGCCGTGTGGTTCAGCGCCACCGAGCGGCTGTCGGCCACCAGGCGGTCGATGAACTTGATCTTGTCCGGCGTCATCGAGATCGAGCTGTAGCGGCCGTGGAGTTCGGCCCGCTTGCCGGGCGGCAGTTCGGTCAGCAGCCGGTCGAAGATGTTGTCCTCGTGCAGCGCGATCACGCCGAGCCGCCAGCCGGTGCAGCCGAAGTATTTCGAGTACGAGTACACGCCCAGCGTGTTCTGCGGCAGCTCGGCCATCAGCGAGCGGAAGCCGTCGACGAAGGTGCCGTACACGTCGTCGGTGATGACGATGAGGTTCGGGTTGTCCTCGCGCACGATGTCGGCGAGGCGGTTCAGCGTCTCGGGCGACACCATCACCGACGGCGGGTTGCTCGGGTTGACGAGGAAAAACGCCTTCACGCTCGGGTCGCGCAGCTTGTCGATCTCGCTGTCGGGGTACTGCCACGTGTGGAACCCGTCGGGGCCGCAGGTGGGCGACGCGTCGATGTTGACCACGTTGAAGTCGTAGCGCGCGAGGTGGGGGATCTCGATGTACGGCGTGAACGTGGGCACCGCGAGGGCCACCGTGTCACCCTTGCGCAGCAGGCCGTTGGTCTCGAGCGAATCGAAGATGTAGCACATGGCCGCCGTGCCGCCTTCCACCGCGAAGATGTCGAAGGTGCCGGAGGGCGGCTTGTTGCCGCACATCTCCTGGTCGAGGTACTTGCGGGCGATGACCTCGACGTGGCGCAGGATGCGGTCGGGCACCGGGTAGTTGTCGCCGATGATCGCGTCGGCCAGTTCGTGCACGAAGGCGTCGGCCTCGAACTTCAGCGTCTCCGCCCCATAGGCCACGCTGCGTGCGAGCAGGTCGGCGCCGGGGTGGGTCTCGTGGCCTTCGAGGAAGGTCTTCAGCCTTGCGGCGATGCCGTCCTTGGCCGGCATGCCGCCCAGTCCCTCGTCCTTCCACACCCGTTCGGACTCGGTCAGGGCGAACTGCCCGAGCAGGAAAAACGCCTGGCGCGGCGTCGTGGCGATCCAGTTCGGGTTGCCGCGGCCGGCGTTCAGCATCGCGTAGTTGCCGGGCTTCGCGTTTTCGGTGGAGAGCTTGATCAGCTCGTCCTTCAGTTCGAACGGGCTCAGCGAGAGGAGCGAGCGCTGGGTTTCCCGGCTGGTCTTCAGGGGGCGGAGGCGGTCGGTGTCGCTCATGGTGGACCTCGTGATGGAAGCGGGTGGGGGTCAGGCCAGGCCGACGATGAGCGGCCCCAGCAGGGTCAGCAGCACGTTGGCCAGCGCGTAGGTGAGGGCGAACGGCACGGTGGGCACCGGGCTCGCCGCCTTGTCGAGGATCTCGCCGAAGGCCGGGTTGGCGCTGCGCGAGCCCGACAGCGCGCCGGCGAGCACCGCGGCGTTGTCGTAGCGCAGCACCCAGCGGCCGAACAGCATCGTGAGGATCAGCGGCACCACGGTCACCACCACCCCGAGCAGGAAGATGGTGATGCCACTTTCCTTGATCGTCTCCACCGCCTGCAGGCCGGAGTTGAGGCCCACGATGGCGACGAAGGCGGCGAGGCCGAAGTCGCGCAGCAGCTGGCCGGCCTCGGACGGCATCGCGCCGAACATCGGCCGCTTGGACCGGGCCCAGCCGAACAGGAGACCGGCGAGCAGCGCGCCGCCGCCGGAGCCCAGCGTGAGCGGAATGCCGCCCACGTGCGCCACCAGCAGGCCGATCATCAGGCCCAGGAACACGCCCGCGCCCATGTAGACGAAGTCGGTCTTGCCATCGGTGGCGAGCGGGTAGCCGGTGGCCTCCACCGCACGGGCCGTGTCGGCCGCGGTGCCGTAGAAGCTGACCAGGTCGCCGTGCTGCAGCACGGTGTTCGGCAGCACCGAGAGCGGCTGGCCGCCCCGGGTGATGGCCGTGATGTAGAGGCCGTGGCGCATGCTGCGGTCCACCGCCGCCCGCACCTCGTCGATGGTCTTGTTGTTGAAACCCTTGCGCGTGAACACCGCCTGGCGGGTCTGCATCAGCAGGTCCATGCCCTCGACGTCGTGCACTTCGGTGCCGATGCGCGCGGCGGTCTCGACGACGGGCGCGCGCCGCCCGACCACCAGCACGATGTCGCCCTGGGCGAGCCGCAGGTCGGGCGCCAGGTCGAGCGACTTGCCGGCGCGGGACACCCGCTCGATGGTGAAATCGTCGTGCGCGAGGCCTTCCACCTCGGACACGCTGCGGCCGTCCACACCCTCCACGCGGAAGAGGCGTCCCACGAGCGCGGGTGCGGCGGCCGCCTGGCCCGGTCCGCCACGGGGGCCGCCGCCCTTGAGGCCGGCCTCGGCCTCCAGCGCAGCGGTGCGCAGGTCCTTGCCCATGAACTTCGGCAGCAGGTTGGCGCAGATCACGATCGCGCCGAACGAGCCGAACACGTAGGTCACGGCATACCCGACCGCGACGTTGGCCTGCAGCCGCTTCGTCTCCTCGGCGGACAGCCCCAGCTGGGCGATGGCGTCGCCGGCCGTGCCGATGATGGCCGACTGCGTCATGCCCCCGGCGGCCAGGCCGGCGGCGAGGCCCTTGTCGAGGTGGAAGAGCTTCGCGACCACCAGCACCGTGACGAGCCCGGCGATGGCCATGAACACCGCCATCGCGATCTCGCGCAGCGACTGGCGGTTCAGCGAGTTGAAGAACTGCGGCCCGCTGTCGTAGCCCACCGCGTAGATGAACAGGGCGAACATGACGGACTTGACGCCGTTGTCCACCTGCACGCCCACCTGGCTCACGATCACCGCGACGATGAGCGAGCCGGCAACCCCGCCGAACTGGAACTTGCCGAACTTGATCTTCCCGAACGCGTACCCGACGGCGAGGCTGAGGAACAGCGCGGCTTCCGGGGATTTCTGGAAGATGCCGTGCAACCACTCCATGCCGTACCTCCAGTGGACAACCAGGAGCGCAAGGTAGACACCCTGAGGGCAGCTGTATATTGGCCTTTGGTGCATCGGGCGGCCGCCGGCGCTACAGTGGACTTCCGCTTCCCTCGATGAAAGGACCGCCATGACCCGCTCCGTCGCGCTGTCTTCCTCGTCCTCCGACGACCTCGGCAAACTCGTGCTGCGGGTGCTCGTCGGCCTGCTCGTGCTGGTCCACGGTGTCTCGAAGCTGCAGAACGGCATCGGCCCCGTGCTCGGGGCGGTCGCGAACGCGGGCCTTCCCTCCGCCGTCGCCTACCTCGTCTACGTGGGCGAGGTGCTCGCACCGCTGCTGATGATCGCGGGCTTCTGGACCCGGCCCGCGGCGCTCGTCGTGGCGGGCAACATGCTGGTGGCCATCGGGCTCGTGCACCGCGGGCAGATCTTCCAGCTGAACAACACCGGCGGCTGGGCCATCGAGCTGCAGGCGATGTACCTGTTCGGCGCGTTCGCGGTGGTGCTGCTGGGCGCCGGACGCTTCAGCGTGGGCGGCGCCGCCGGCCGCTGGAACTGAGCCTCGCGCCGGCCGGCGCGGGGGACGTGAATCGTTGTGAATCCCTGTGAGGCGGGGCGCCCGCGCGCGGCCCCGTCGGGTATCGTGCGCGGCGAATCCCCATTCCCCGAGGAACACGCATGCGGCAGGGCGAGCTCGACCATCTCGACGTGGGCCACCGGCTCGACCGGCTGCCTGTCACCGCGCTCCACGTCGCCGCCGTGGCGCTCTGTGCGCTCGGCTTCTCGTTCGACCTGTTCGAGATCGGCCTCGGCAACGTGCTGTCCGCCGTGTTCTCGGCGCCGCCCCATGCGGTGGCGCCGGGGGACCTGTCGCTGCTGCTGTCGTCCGTCTACGTCGGTGCGGTGGTGGGGGCGCCGCTGCTCGGCTGGTGCGCCGACCGCCATGGCCGCCGCACCACGCTCGCCGCCGTGCTGCTGTGGCTGTCGGCGGCGTCGCTCGCGGCGGCGCTGAGCCGCGGCGTCGTCGAGCTGGGGGCGGCGCGTGTGCTGGCGGGCCTCGCGCTCGGCGCGTACCCGCCGCTGATGATGTCGTACCTCACCGACCTGCTGCCGCCGCGCCGGCGCGGGCTGCTCACCCTCGTGTGCATCGCGGTCGCCTCGCTCGGGCCGCCGGCCGGCGTGTTCCTCGTGCGGTGGCTGACGCCGCTGCAGCCGCTCGGCATCGAGGCCTGGCGCTGGGCCTTCTACGTGGGCACGGCCGGTTCGTTGCTCGCGGGGCTGCTGTTCTTCCGGCTGCCCGAGTCGCCTCGCTGGCTGATGGCGCGCGGACGCCTGGATGCGGCGGAGGCGGCCTGCACCCGCTTCGAGCGGTCACGTGCCGTGGTGACCGCCGGCGCCGAGCCCGCCGTGCAGGCCGTGGTGGCGGCGCCCGAAGCCCCGCCCCGCAGCCCCTGGCCGCGCGTGGCCGCGATGTTCCTGCTGAGCCCGTGGTCCACCGTGGCGTTCCCGCTGCTGATGGGCGCGGTGCTGATGCAGAAGGGCTTCAAGCTGTCGGACACGCTGCTGTTCGTCGGCCTCTCCACCTTCGGCCCGTTCGTGGGCACGCTCGCCGCGTCGTTCGTGGTGGACCGCATCGAGCGGCGCCTCGCGCTCGGCGCGTGCGCGGTGCTGCTGCTGGGCTCGGGCCTCGTGTTCGTCACGAGCGGCACGCCGCTGTGGCTGATCCTCTCCAGCACGCTGTTCGGGCTCGTGTCGTCGCTCTACACGTCGGCCCTGACGCTGTACGCGGCGGAGGTGTTCCCGACCCGTGTGCGCGCCACGTCGCTCGCCGGGGCCTGGGCGCTCAACCGCGTGGGTGCGGCCGTGGCGCCGCTGGTGCTGCTGCCGCTGCTGCGCGGTGGTGGTGCCGTGGCGATGTTCGCGGTGATCGCGGTGGCGCTCGTCGCGACACTCGCGGTGCTGGCCCTGTCGCCGCGCGGGCAGCAGCGCCGGCCGGTCGCCTGACCTTCAGTCCGAGGCATCGAGCCGCGCGGCGGCTTCGGCGAGGTCGCGTGTCTGCCGCCCCTGGGTGAAGCGGTCCAGCACGGCGGCCAGGCGGTCGCGTGCCTCCGCGCCCCGGCCGCGCGGCGCCCAGAGGTCGACGAGGCTCGAGGCGGTGCGCAGCTCCCACGACAGCGCCCCCTGCGCGCGGGCCAGTTCGAGCGACCGCAGCAGCCCGGCCTCGGCCTCGTCCGCCGACAGTCGCCGGGTGCGCAGCCCCGACACCGCGTCGGCCCGCAACACCTCCGGCGCACACCAGCCGACCACCCCCGCCTCGACCCGCCGGCGCGCTTCGGGCACGGGACGCCCGGGCCGCAGCGTGGCGGCCATGTCGGCCTCCTTGCCGGCCAGCGGGGCGGGGGAGGCGGCCGTGTCGCCGAGGGCGTCCGAGAACATGCGCGACCAAGAGGTCCAGAACGCCTGCGAGTGCTGCAGCGCATGGTCGCGGAACCGCGACAGCGTCGCGTGGGCGAGGTCCAGGTCGCCCCGCCAGGCGGCCACCGGCAGCAGGCCGAGTCCCAGCACGAGCGACAGCTCGTGCGGGTTGTCGAGCCGCACGTGCCCCAGCGTCTCGTCGAGCAGGGCCGAGGCGTCGTCCACCCGCCCTTCGAGCCAGTGGATGCGCGCGAGCAGCACGCGCAGCGACACGGCCACCGGGATGTGGCTCACATGGCCCCGGTGGGCCAGCCGCGACGGATGCGCGAGCACCCGCTCGGCCCGCGTGCGGGCCTCGGCGTGGCGGCCCAGGTAGTGCAGCGTCTGCGCGAGCATGCGGTCGCCGAAGAAGACCGACGCGGGATCGTCGGGCCCGTCGCTCAGCGCCTGCGCGCGCCGGGCCGCTTCGAGCGACTCGGTGTACGCCCCGCGGCTGAACGCGGTCAGGCACTCGTGCGCCAGCACCTCCCGCAGGCGCGCGGGCGGCCCGATGCGGTCCGCCAGTTCGCGCAGGCGGCCGAGCAGGGCTGCCTGCGACACGGTGCTGTGGCCGCTCATCTGGCACAGCGCCATGCCGGCCCCGAACTCCAGCTCCGGATCGGGCGGGTGCAGCGCCACCGCCTGCTCGAACGCGAGCTGCATCCGCGGGCGGAACTCGTCGATGCGGCCGAGGGCCATGATCAGCGGGCCCGTCGCGCCGGCGAGCCTCGCCGCGAGGCGCGGGTCGCCCCAGGGCGACGAGGCCCAGTCGAGCGCGGAGCGCACGTCGTCGAGCACCCGGCCCTGGCCCGTGACACACGACTGCACCGTGTCGACCGGGGCTGCCCGGATCTCCTCGACGGCGTCGTTCACCAGCCGCAACACGTGTTCCGCGTGGCGTGCGGCCAGCACCGGGAACTCGCCGGTCTCGCGCAGCCGCGTGGCCGCGTAGGCCTGCGTGGTGCCCAGCAGCCGCAGGCGCACCGGGTCGTGGGCCGTGTCGTTGGCGACGAGGGACTTCGCGACGAGGTTCACGAGGCTCGCCGTCACGGCCTCGGCGCCGAGCCGCTCGCACGTGGCCACCCGCACCGCGTCGTCGACCGTGAAGGGCGCGCGGAAGACCGACAAGCGCCGCAGCACCGTGCGGTCCGGGTCGTCGAGCAGGCCGTGGCTCCAGTCGAGCGTCGCCTGCAGCGTCTGGTGGCGGGGCGACGCGGTGCGGCGTCCGCGGGTCAGCACACCCAGCATGTTGTCGAGGCCGTCGGCCAGCCCCTGGATGCCCAGCGTGTCGATGCGCGTGGCCGCGAGTTCGATCGCGAGCGGCAGGCCGTCGAGCCGGCGGCACACGTGCCGCACGAGCGCGAGGTTCGCCGGCTCGCGCAGCAGCGTCTGGCGGTCGCCCGGCGCCCGCTCGAGGAACAGCTCGACCGCCGGCGCCTCGTGCGCCGCGGCGGGTGCGTGCGGGTCGGGCAGCCCGAGCGGCGGCAGGTGGTGCACCCACTCCCCGGGCGTGTCGAGGGGTTCGTGGCTGGTGGCGAGGATGTGCACGCCGGCCGCCGCGGACAGCACGGTGTCGGCCAGCAAGGCCACCGCGTCGATCACGTGCTCGCAGTTGTCGAGCAGCACGAGCACGCGCATGGGGCGCAGCGCGTGGTCCAGCGCGGGCCACGGGTGGTCGGGTGGCACGACGATGCCGAGGGTGTCGGCCAGCGCCGCAGGCACGCGGCGCGGGTCGGTCACGGGCGACAGGTCGACGAACCGGACACCGTCGGGGAACGCCGCGGCCGACACCGCCCCCACCGCGATCGCCGTGGTGGTCTTGCCCATGCCGCCCGGCCCGACGACGGTGACGAGGCGCCGCTCGGTCACCTGGCGCGAGAGCGCGGCGATGGTGGCGTCGCGTCCGACGGGATGGGTCAGCAGCACCGGCAGGTGGCGGGGCGTGGGCAGGCGCGCCGGCAGCGCCGGTGAACGGGGCACGACCGGGGCGACGAAGCTGTAGCCGCGGCCGGGCACGTTGGCGATGTAGCCGTCGCCGAGCGCCTTGCGCAGTGCGAGCACATGGACCCGCAGGCTCGTCTCCTCGACCACCGCGCGGGGCCAGACCCTGGCCACGAGCGTGTCGCGGCTCAGCACTTCGCCCGGTTGCTCGACGAGCGTGTCGAGCAGGTCCATCGCGCGCCCGCCGATGCGGACCGGCTGGCCGTCACGCAGCAGTGCCTTCCGGGCGCGGTCGAGCACGAACGGGCCGAACGTGACGATGGCGTCGGGCGGAGACGGCATGGGACCGGGGCGACGGGGCCGGCACGGTAAAGGTGCCCGAGTCTACCAACGGGGCGACTCGCAAACGGGGCGCCGGTGGTGGAGGCCGTGATTTCAGATGGCTAGGGGCGTCCTTCGTCGATGGGCAGAAGGACCGACAGCAAGGAATCTTCCAACTCGTTGAAACGACTCGTTGACACCGAGGCGCCTGCGTTGCGTGCCTCGGCGCGGGTGGCGTCATTTTGCCCAGCCGAATAGATGAAGAAGGGACGGTGATCGCCGCGAGCGCGCATGGCACGAAGCAGGGTGTATCCAGCCCGTGCGTCCGGCGGACGGCCCATGTCCGAAATGACCGCGTCGTAGCCCCTATTCGATTCCAGCATGATCAGGGCACTGTCCGTATCGACGGCCGTTTCGACGAGGAAGCCTCGCCAAGCGAGCGATTTGCGTTCACTGACATTGTTGTTCGGACGGTCATCAACCCAGAGGAGACGCAGGCAAGGCGCCGCCGATTGCTGCAGGCTCGGAACGTGGGTCATCCGGGCCAACGCGGAGACAACGATCGCACCGAGCAGACGGAACCATTGGCCAGCCGAGGCGCGGTTTATTTCCCACGCGAATTCTTCGGGGTTGTCGCCCGCTTTGAGTCGCGACACGCCCAACCCCGCCGAGGCCCCAAGCCGAATGATCTGTTCCACCGCCGGCAATTGACGGGGGATGCGGATTCTGATTTTCTGCGGAGAAGACGTCGAAGCGGCGACGACATCTTCGATGATGTCGGCGAGACGCGCCACGTAGCGGTCCACGTATTCAGCCACGGTGCGGCTTCGAAGCAGTTGGCTGGGACCATCCTCGACGCGCAGCCAAGCCGCGCGTGCGAACAGCGGCGCCAAGGAGTCGCCGACCTCGTTCAATGCGAACCGTGCTTGCTCGAGATCCGTCGCCGTCAGTCCTCTGGTCGGATTGAACTGTTTCAACAGCGCCGCGATCGGGACCCCGGTCAACGCTTGGACGGCGTGAACCTCGGCGCTGCTCAATCCATCCACGAGCTGCTCGCAGCAGAGGAGGGATCTCGCGAGGACTTCCGAAACCCGCGTCCCGTCCGACTGCAGATCGAGCGTGTCCAGCGCGGAGATCACCCTCTTCACGAGTTCGCGCCCGCGCGGGTGGTCCGATGGCAACAATGGGTCGGGCCCGCCCTCCAGGACCGGATCGACGTCGTGGTCGAACACAGAATCGGCACGACGCCACAAATGGGTCAACGTCGAGTAGCGTTCGGCATCGTCGGTGCCTGTGCCGAGCAAAGCCGCGTAGCGGGCGAGCACCGATCCCTTTCCAGGAGGCGCGAACCTGCCCAGGCGGAATTCCATCGCCAACGCCCGCAGCGCCGCGCTTGCAGCTCTGACGGCGTCATTCACGGCGGTGGTTCTGGTTCGTCGCTTCAGCGACAGTTTCGACAGATCGATTCGCAACAGGCGCAGTTCCTCTCCCCAGCCGACGGCCAAGGTTTCGAACCTGGCAGGAGAGTCGCTTCCACGCGGCATGAAGGTGATGCAGATCGGCGCTTGGTCACCTTCTGCACCAGGCCGTTCGAGCTTGATCATCGAGGTCCAAGCCTGATCATCCGGACGACCGATGGAGAGGTGACCATCCGCCCAAACGACTGCCAACAAGCCGCCTTCAGGCGACCAGGCAACGCCTTGGACCGGTCGGTGATGCGACTGCAACCACTGCCCCTTCTCCCAGCCCTGATTGGTGGCCACCCACCGACTGACCGTGCCGTTCTCCAGTCCGAACACACATTCTCGATGTCCCGATCGCCACGCCGGGCCTGCCGTCACAGGTGTCCCCAGCTCTTCCTGGAACCAGTGAGGCTCGGTGGCGCTCCAGCTGCTCTCGGCGACACCCAACTGGCCGATCCGACTGCCGTGTCGCCATGCGCAGTCCTGTCCGTCGGGAGACCATGCGACGTCGACTGTTCCTGTTCCTCCATCCAGTCGTTGGCTCGACTTGGGTTCGCCGGACGCCATCCTGAGCACGCGGCCACGTCCCAGCAGGATGACATCGCGCGTGTGTGGATTGGCTGCGAGGGCCATCGGCTCGCCTGCGCGTACCTCCGGGGGAATGCGAAGGTACTGATGAAGATCCCGCTCACGCATGATTCGGTTTCGACCGGTATCGGCAATCAGCAAGTCGCCTTCGTGATTCCAGCTCATCGCGACTGCATCGGGCCCGAAAGCCACCTCTGGAACGGCGCGAGAGCCGGCCTTCCAGAGCGCATCCGCGACAGCGAATCCGACCCCGGCCGCCGTTTCGTGCAGCTCCTGTACGGCCGTGTTGCCGAGTGTTCGCATGTTCCAGCGTTGAGCCTCCATGGGGCCCTCTGCCGGTGCCATCTGCGTGCAGGTCATGATGGCGGGATGCTGACTTAGGTCAATCAGCTGCCCGATGCTTGTTTCCGCTGCGTGCATCCAGCTGGACTCTTCGAACGCAGCGTTCCCGATGAAGATCGTCAACATGCGTTGCTTGGCGATCACCTGGACCACTCGATGGACCTCGCTCGGATTGAAGCGCCCGCTATCGGTATAGGCGGTGTGGTATCTGAATTGCCACGGATCCCGAAACGCAGTGGTCAGCCGGGCTTTCAATGCGCTCAGCAACGTTTCCGTGACCGTTTCGATGAGGCCTGTGCCTTTGACGATCAGAACGGTCGGTGTTCCGGAGAGCGAAACTTGAGACTCATCAAAGGAACGTGGTCCACCTGGCGCCGGCTTCGACCTCAACAACCGCAAGCCCGAGCCTTCGAGTACGGCCAGGCGGTCACCACTCGGCGACCAGGCCAGCTGCCGCACCGGCGCGTTCAACCGATGGTCCGCCTGTATCGTCACACCCGACGCCAACGCGGTTTCGCGAACCACGTCGTCCGATACGAGGGGTGTCGTGGGGGCCTCGAAAAGCTGCTGGACTTGTCTCGACAGTTCTGCGAAGGGCTGAGCCCAGGCAGGCAGATTCAGCGGGCCTCGTGGGTCCAGCAGCAGAGCGGTGAAATCGGTCGCGTTGCCGGTGCGCTCCGCGATGTAGCGCGACACCGCCATCCGCACTGCATCGGCATCGGACTTGAGCAAGGATGTCTGCAGTGCCCGACGCACGCCGGGCGCGAAGTCGAACAGGACCTGATCGTCTTCTGCATCGTTTGCGCGGTTCGCCTCGGCAGCGTTCGTGGGTGAAGGACAACGTTCCAGCAATCCGCCCAACAGCAACATCGGCAGTTCGCTCGTCGGGGCATCCGGTTGCATCACCCGGTGGACGAGTTTGATCACCGGCAGGGTCAGTGGTGCCACCGCCGAAAGCTGTACGGCGGTCTGCAGTGCTCGCGCACTCGCAACGCTGCGAAATCGGGCAATGCGCGCTTGGGCGTCGAGTGTTTCGGGTGGGGCGCTACTCCGCTCGGTGGGCTGCGGCTGGCACCACAGCAAGGCGGCTGGCATTTGCACGCCCGGCCGCCCCATCAGGCTGTCGGCCAGGCGTGCAAAGCTGGCGGGGGTCAGCGAGGCCATAGGCGCGGCGACGAAGGGCTCGTTCCCACGCAGCCAGCGAGGTTTGGTGACGAGCATCTCGGCATTGGCCGCGGCCGGTCGTGGCCGCACGGTCCGCAGCGGCGCGCCACCCACTGCGGTGTTGGGCCACAGCCGTTCCGGGAGCCACTGCAAAAGCGCCAACGGGCTGCGCGAACCCAACTCGTGCAGCATCGCTGCCATGCGCCCGTCTGCCCACACGGGGGTGGTGCCGTCGCTGGCGATCAACACCAGCGCAGCGTCCTCATCCAGCAGCGTTCGCGGAGCGTAGAGCGCGCCATTGCGGCTCCGCAGGCACAAGTCTCCTTTGACGTCGGCCAATGTCATGCGCCGGAAGCGCCGGAAGCCGCCCTGCCTGGCTAGCAGGGTTTCCAGTTCGCGAACGAGGCTGCGCCAGAGCGGCAGGGCGGGGGTTTCTTCCACCAGCAATGTGGCCGAGAAGAATCGCTCCCGCTCGGGTTGCCATTGGGGCACCAGCACCCCGGATTCGGCGTATCGCTCCACCGACGAGGCTTCGTCGAATACGAAGCGGGTGAGCGAGCGCCGGCGGCGACCCATCGGGCGCAGCGCGCGTGCCATCGCGGGGGCTTCGCGCAGTGCCGTGGCACCGGCCACGCGGATCGGCCGGGCCCGCAGGGGGTCGCCATCCTGCGCAGGGCCAGCCCAGGGATAGATCCCTTGCCGCTCTTTCTCGCGCAGCACCACCTCAACCTCGTTCTTGCGTGCGGGCGCGTCAACTTGGCGTGCGTCCGATACCACCGGCGAGTCCGACCTGGGCTGCAGGGATGGCTGTTCGGGGGGCTGATCCGCGTGGGGTTCAGAGCGGCGCGAGTCGGGCACGCCGGCGTCCGGCATCGCCATCGACAACCAGAGCGCGTCGAGCAGCTGCTGCACCTCTTGGTACAGACCATGGTCCTTCAACCACTGCAGCCAGGGCTGCAGCTGAGACGGGTCCCCGTCCTCCGGGCTCACGGGCCGCGCCTCAGTCGTCACGCCAGTGGCGGCGTGACGAGCCGGGCCAGGGAGTCACGTTGCTCGGGCGGTATGCCTTCTCGGCCGACCACCAGAAGCAAGGCCCCTAGCAACTGGTCGGTGGCCAGGCGCTCGGTGGCGGCGCGGTTCACGAAAGTTCTGATGCGTGTCTCAATTTCGGCGGCGAGCGCCTTGTTCTCGAAATAGCTTGTCAGATGCGCTCGGACGATCGAGGTAAGCCGATCGACGTCCTTGGTTGCGTCGGGCATCTCCAGCCGCAGGCAGCGCCGCAGGAATGCGGGCGGGAACTCCCGTTCACCGTTGCTGGTGAACACGACGACCGGGAACTGGCGTGCGCGCACCCTGCCACCCGTCACGGGGTGGGTGGTCTCAGTGTTTCCATGCAGGCGCACGTGCGCCGTGTTCTCGTCCAGGCGAGCCAGTTCGGGAATCTCGAACTCACCTTCCTCCAGCACGTTGAGCAGGTCGTTCGGCAGGTCGAGGTCGGCCTTGTCGATCTCGTCCACCAGCAGTGCCCAGGGGCGGTTCGTTGGTGTCAATGCGGTGCCGAGCGGGCCCAGTCGCAGGAAGGGTGTCATGGACACCGTCGCGATCGGCTGGCCCTCATTCGCCTGGCTGCGCGCCTGCTGGGTGGCTTGCAGTCGGCCCACGGCGTCATAGCTGTAGAGCGCGTCGCGCAGGGTGCTGCGCGAGGTGACCGCCCAGCGCAGCGGTTCACCCAGGCGCAGTTCGTACGCGATGGCGTCGATCAATGACGACTTGCCTGTTCCCGGATTGCCGGTCACGAGGATGGGCCGGCGGAGTATCAGCGCCGCGTTGACGGTGTTCTGGATGACGTCGTCGGCATGGAAGGTTCTTCCACGATGTTGCATGGACTTGGGGAGGTCGTTGTCTGCCGGGATCGCACGGTCGCTTTCCACAGGACCGGAGCGGAACGGCCTCCAGGGCGGTGGCGGTGGCAACCCGTCTATCGAATCGTGCGGGGTCCGCGTGTTCCGGAAGATGCGCCAATCGGTCATGTGAGTCCCTTCGGTGAATCAGCGAGCCCCGAGTCGGGTCTCATACGGATCGTGCAACGGATCGTCCCAGAGCAGGCGAAGCCGGGCCCCGGGGTGAGGTCGGCCGCCCTGCCAACGTGCGCGCAACTGCTGCGCGAGCAACAGCGGCGGCAGCGTGGCGCCGTCACGCAGGTCCTGGTCGAGGCAGGCCTGTTCGCCTTCGGCCCATTCTTGGTCGCGCCAGCAGGCGAAAGGCAAGGCGTCGTCGAACAGCGTCCATTTGAGCGCCGCATCCAGCGTCGGGGTCGCGGGCGTACGCACCAGCCCGATGCAGCCGGCACAGGGTTCCGCGCCGAGCTGGACGGCAAGGCCGGTGTCGCGGATGACCTGGGGTTCGAGCCAGACGATCCGCAGCCCATGCGCGCTCAATCGTTGCCGAAGGTCACGTGCCGCCTGCCGCCAAGCGTCGATCTCGCCGATCGAGTAGCCCGCGCGCATGGCCTCCAGGCGCTCCAGGAGCCGGCGCACCACCAGATGTTTGGTGCCGAGCTTGCGTTCGCGCCCGGGCAGCCCCACGAGGGTGGACTCGATGTCGCTGTCGACTTCGCCGGTCGGCAAGGCCCATTCGACGATGATCTCCGGGTTCGGGATATGCAGTTCTCCCTTGGCGGCTTGCAAGGCCCAGTCGAGCAGCGTCTTCAGGGCGAACGCGCGGTTGCCTCCGTCCGGCTGCACGGTCAGGGGCGTCCGGTCGTCGGTCAGCGACAGCGCCTTCAAGGGCGTTCCGCCGAAAATCCAGCCCTGCAACTCGGAGGGCCCGCCCGGCGAGCCGGTCGCCTCTTCCAGAACCAGCAGATGGCAGGGTATGCGTCGCGCGTCGGCATCGTCTTCCAGCGGCTGCTGCAATCGGTATCGTTCCTGGGACGCCTTGTCGACGATGGCGTCCAGCCAGATCGACAGGGCAGCCGGGGGGTCATCAGCCGGCGTGCCGGCGCGGATGTTGGCGTTTCGCCGGGTCACCAGCCGCCCCTTGACTTGCAGCGCCCACCGAACCAACGGCGACAACGCTCCCGCCTGCAGCGTTGCCTGCTGCAGCAGCGTCACCATGGCCATCAGGCCGCCACGGGCCGCTGTGTGGTGGGCGTCGGTCGGATGCGCGGGCTGGATGGCCGCGTAGAAGGCCGCCTGCAACAGTTCATCGTCGGTGACCGATTGCAGTGCCGCGAGTAGCCGGGAGCCCACCACGTCGGCCAGTGGCACGACACCGGAGTCGGGCAGGGCGTCGTCCGGCGTGGCGAAGCACCAGTCGACGGGTGTTTGAGAGGCGTTCTCGCGTTCGAAGCTGCTCTTCACCACATTGAACGCCGCGTGGAAGTCCGGCCAAGCCGGCTCGGCGGCTTGAGGCTCGCCCAGCGCATTCCGCAGTCGTCGACTGAATCGAGCCACCGATTCGCGGCCCGACCCGCCCGTGTCGATTTGAGCCAGTTGACCTGGTGCGGTGGCGAGCATGACTCGCTGTTGGATCCCGACGGCGGGTGCCCGCGGCGGGAAGACTGTCGGTTGGATCAGCGCGTCCTCGCGAGTGAGGCCGATCGCATAGTTGGCGCAGGCGTCCACGATCATGATCTGCTGCGCGAAGCCGGCCAGCTCCCGAGTGCGTAGGGCCTTCATCAAGGCCACCAACTCCAGGTTGCGGGCGAGGCGTGGATTCGAATCCGAGTAGAAGAGCCGGCGCGTGCGTTCATGGCCGCGCAGGTCGATGAGGCCATGGCCGGCCCAGACAACGAAGAGCGTGCCATCCTGGACCGTGCCGAACTTTGGCAGCGTCACGGAGATGAACTGTTGCCATTCGGTCTCGCGGGGTTCCTGTTCGGTTGACTCCCCGCGGCGTTTGCGCCAATCGTCAACCAGCGACTGCGAATCCGACTTCGGCGAGAGGAACATGGCGATCCGCCCAGACGGCACCCCGCGCGCGCGGAACCAGTCGAACCACGCGATGGCATCGCGTACCGGCCCGCGCAGCGGGTCGTCGGCGAACACGCCGCACTGTTCGACCCCGACGATGACGGCAAAGGCCCGGCTCGGATCGCCGGAGGGTCTCATGCGAGAAATGCCTTGATGTGCTGCCAGACGCGCTCGCTGGCCCAATAGGCGCTATGGCTCTGTGGAAAGGGCTGGCGACTGAAGACTTCGACGTCCTTTGCGCGGCCGGGGAACACGGGTTCTGCGCAGTAGCTGAGAAAATCGTTCGGGTCGTAGATATTCAACCAGGGTGGGAAGTGCTCCGGCAGGGACATGTCCCTTCGCAGCAACCCCAGTACATCGGCCTCGTAGAGGAAAGGTGCCTGGGAACCGCACGTGATCAGCGCGGTGACCGGTAGCCCCACCGTGGAAACCATCAGCTCGACGCTGGCGATGCCGCCCAGGCTGTGCGCCAGGATCACTGTGGGGCCGTCGAGGTCGCGAAGGTGGTTTTCGATGGACAGGCGAATTGCGCGACCACCGTGCGGCGATTGGTACAGCAGCACGTCGTTGGCCTTGAAGTACGTGCCATCGGTCAACTGCGTTCGACGACGCCGGCCTGCCCACGTTGCAATGCCTGCCACGGCGCCGAGCACTTCATCTTTGAGTCCCATCGTCGGGCCGCCGAGCGCGTTGACGGCATCTTCGTAGAGGCGGTCGCGCAACTCACCATCCAGCGCGGGCAGCCGCCTGTTCTCTGCTTCCAACATCCAGGCACCCACGAACGCCCGTGCCAGCATGGGTCGACAGCGGGCAACATCCCTCAAGTGGTCGGTCGCCAGCGCATCGGCCAGGGTGGTTTCGCCGCAGATCAGGTCGATGGCGGGCCGGCGGAGTTCGACGGCCAAGTGCCCTGCCCGTGCGATCGCGCCCGCGGTCACCTCCAATGTCGAAAGTTGCTTCCGGACCTCGGGCACCGTGATCCCTCCGCCCTCCGCCAGCACGAGATCGCCTCCGAGGTCATCGCCCGTCGCCAGCGCGGCATAGGTGCGGAACTCATAGAGCGGGTCCTGGTACAGCAGACCCCAACGCACGGTCTGGGACTCTTCCGTTGACAGGTCACTCACCCTGGATGCCGACGACCGTCCGACTTCATACGAGGGTACTGAGCCGGGGTTCTCCAACGGCTGTACACCCGCCACTTCGCCCCAGCGGCAAGGCCGCACGGTGATGCCGGGAAGATACGCCGCGGCCTGTTCTCGGACCATCGCGTAGCTGGCGTCGAAGTCGCTTCCTCGAACGCCGGTGCCATGCACGAATAGAAAATTCTTGTGCTGTGCCATGCCCGTCCCCATGTCGGCCATGTGTGGCCTGATGACCGCTCGAGCTTACCCGATCGATCTTCGCGGACGCGGGAGCGCCATCCACAATATTCAGGACGGTCTGGCGAAGTCGGGACGGTTGTTGGGCATTGCCTCGACGGTCGCGACCCCGACGCTGGATGTTCACCCCGCCAGCGCGTACGGCCCCTTCGCCAGCTGCTCCCGAAGGAACGCCACGCACACCCGCACCTTGGCCGAGTCGCGCAGCCGCACCGTGGTCGCGGCCCAGATGTCCGCCGGGCCGTGGCAGTCCGGCAGGATGCGCACGAGCTTGCCCGCGGCCAGGTCCTCGGCCACGTCCCAGTGGGCGGCGAAGAGGATGCCCTGGCCGTCGCTGGCCCAGCCGCGCACGATCTCGGAGTTGTTGGACGACAGCCGGCCGGTGACCTTCACCTTTTCGGCGCCGGCCGGGCCGTGGATGCGCCACACGCCGAAGGCCTGGTTGCGGTCGCGCAGCACGAGGCAGTCGTGCCGCGCGAGTTCGGCCACCGTGGCGGGCTGGCCGCGGGACGCGAGGTAGCCGGGCGCCGCGCACAGCACGCGCCGGCTCTCGGCGATGCGGTGGGCCACGAAGTGGGGCTCTTCGATGTCGGCGATGCGCACGTCGAGGTCCACGTTCTCGGCGATCAGGTCCACCCGGCGGTCGACCACGTCGAGCGTGATGTCGAGGGCGGGGTAGCGGCGCGCGAGTTCGGAGAGGGCCGGGGCGATGTGCTTGCGGCCGAGGCGAAAGCTCGTGGTGACCCGCAGCGCCCCGCGCGGGTCGACGCGGCCGCCGGCCACGGTCTCGCCCATGCGCTCGACGCCCTCGAAGATCTCCTGCGCCGACTGGTACACGCGTTCGCCGTCCTCGGTGACCGTGACCCGCCGGGCGGCGCGGTGGAACAGCGTCACGCCCAGCGACTTCTCGAGGATGGCGATGCGCTTGCTGACGTACGCGGGCGAGGTGCCCAGCTCCAGCGCGGTCGCGGCGAAGCTGGCCTTGCGGGCGGCGAGGCAGAAGACCCGGAGGTCGTCGAGCTGGAAGTCGAGGTTCACGATTCGTGAATCATAAGGCCACGATTTGCGGGTTCTAGCGGGGATTCGTTTTCTATAAATTTCCCGTCATCGCCTCCCGAACCGCTCCGCCATGACCCGTCCGATCTCGCTGGCCGCCCTGACCGTCCTGGAACTCACCCCGCCCGACATGGTGAGCTGCGCCGCCGACGCCGGCTTCTCGCACGTGGGCATCCGCCTGATCCCCGCGACCCCCACCGAACCGCAGTACGACCTGGTCGGCGACACCCCGCTGCTGCGCGAGGTGGTGCGCCGCCTCGCCGACACCGGCGTGAAGGTGCTCGACGTGGAGATCTTCCGCCTGAAGCCCGAGACGGACGTGGCGGCGTACGAGCCCGCCATCGCGTGCGCGGCGCGCCTCGGCGCACGCGGCCTGCTCGTGGCCGCCAACGACCCGGAGGAGGCCCGCGTGACCGACCGCTTCGCCGCGTTCTGCGACCTCGCCGCCCGGTACCACCTCACCGCCGACCTCGAGTTCATGCCGTGGACCGATGCGAAGGACCTGCCCCAGGCCGCCCGCATCGTCGAACGTGCGGACCGCCCGAACGGCGGCGTGCTGGTCGACCCGTTCCACCTGAGCCGCTCGCGCAGCCGCATCGCCGACATCGCCACGATCCCGCCGTCGCGCCTGCACGTGATGCAGTTCTGCGACGTGCCGGCCGAACTGCCGCCCGACATGGACGCGATCCTCGCCGAAGCCCGCGCCGAGCGCCTGTTCCCGGGCGAGGGCGGGCTCGACCTCGTCGCGATGCTGCGGCTGATGCCGCCGGACGTGCCGTTGAGCGTCGAGGTGCCCACGCACACGCTGGCGCGGACGGTGGGTGCGGTCGAGCGCGCCCGCCGTGCGCTCGCCGGCACGCGGGCCGTGCTCGCGCAACTGGGCTGACCGCCATGAAGGTGCTGACCGACCGGCTGCCCGACGACACGGCCTTCGACGTGGTGGTGGTGGGCGCGGGCGGCGCGGGCCTCGCTGCCGCGCTGTACGCCGCCATCGGCGGGGCGAAGGTGCTCCTCGTCGAACACACGGCCTTCGTGGGCGGTACCACGGCGCTGTCCGCGGGCACGACGTGGGTGCCGGGCACGACCCACGCCGCCGAGGCCTCTGGCAGCGACACGGTGGAGCGCGCGGCCGGTTACCTCGACCGCACGGTGGGCCGCCAGTCGCCGAAGGCGATGCGCGCGGCGCTGCTGGCGAACGGCCCCGCGGCCGTGGCCCATGCCGAGGCGAATTCGTCCGTGGCGTGGCGCGCGTGTGCGAAACACCCCGACTACCTCTCCGAGGTTGAAGGTTCGACGCTGGCCGGCCGCGCCCTCGAGCCGCTGCCGTTCGACGGCCGCTTGCTGGGCCAGCTGTTCCCGCTCGTGCGTCCCCCGATTCCCGAGTTCACGGTGCTGGGCGGCATGATGGTGGACCGCACCGACATCCACCACCTGCTGTCGATCACGCGCTCGTGGAAGTCGTTCCGCCACGCCACGCGCCTGGTGCTGCGGCATGGGCTCGACCGCCTGGGCCACCCGCGCGGCACGCGGCTCGTGATGGGCAACGCGCTCGTCGCGCGCTTCCTGCATTCGCTGTCGGCCCGGTCGAACGTGACGCTCGCGCTGTCGACCTCGGTCGACGCACTGCACCGCGAGGGCGATCGCATCACCGCGGTGTCGCTCGCGCAGGGCGGGCGTCGGCACCGCGTGGCTGTGGCGCGTGCCGTGGTGCTCGCGGGCGGTGGCTTCAACCGCCATCCGCAGCGCCGCGCCGAACTGCTGCCGGGGACGGACCCGGCCTGGTGCCCCGGCGCCCCGGGCCACACCGGTGCGACCCAGGACCTCGCGCTGGCCGCGGGCGCGCGCCTCGGCACCACCGGTGCGGCCCACGCGTTCTGGGCCCCGGTGTCGCTGCGCCAGCGGCCCGACGGCACCACCGCCGTGTTCCCGCATTTCGTGATGGACCGTGCCAAGCCGGGCATGGTCACGGTCGACCGCACGGGCCGTCGCTTCGTGAACGAAAGCACCTCGTACCACCGCTTCGGTCTCGCGATGCGCGCCGACCCGCCGCAGCGCGTGCCGGCCTTCCTCGTGTGCGACGCCGATGCGCTGCGCCGCTACGGCCTCGGCATGGTGCGCCCCGGCGGCAAGGGCCTGGCCCCGTTCCTCGCCGACGGCTACCTGGTCGAAGGCCGTTCGCTGGACGAACTGGCCGGCAAGCTGCACATCGATCCGGTGGGCCTGAAGGCCACGGTGGCGGCGATGAACGGGCATGCGGCCGCGGGACTCGACCCCGAGTTCGGCCGCGGCAGCACCGACTACGAACGCCACATGGGCGACGCCTCCCTCGGCGGCGCGAACCCCAACCTCGGGCCCATCGTCACGGCCCCGTTCTACGCGGTGCGCCTGGTCCCCGGCGACATCGGGGCGGCCACCGGCCTCGTGACCGACGACCGTGCCCGCGTGCTGGGCGAGGACGACCGCCCGATCCCCGGCCTCTATGCCTGCGGCAACGACATGCAGTCCGTGATGGGCGGGGTGTACCCCGGCCCCGGCATCACGATCGGCCCCGGTCTCGTGTTCGCGTACATCGCGACGCGGGACGCGCTCGGCGCGGCGCCCGCGCCGGCCTCTCCGACTTTCCATGAGGTGACCCCATGAACTTCCTGAACCACCTGACCGGCGCCACGCGCGTGATCGCGATCGTGGGCGACCCCATCGCCCAGGTGAAATCGCCGGCCGGGGTCACGCAGGCGCTGCGCGAGCGCGGCCGCGATGCCGTCGTGGTGCCGTTCCACGTGGCCACGCCCGACCTGCCCACGTTCCTCGCCGGCGTGACCGCGGCGAAGAACTTCGACGGCCTGATCGTCACCGTGCCGCACAAGTTCGACGTGACACGCGTCTGCACCGCCACCACCGATCGCGCCGCGTTCCTCGGTGCCGTCAACATCCTGCGCCGTGACGCGCAGGGCGGCTGGTTCGGCGACCAGGTCGACGGCATCGGCTTCGTCGAGGCGGCCCGGGCCGCGGGCTGCAAGCCCGAGGGCCGGCGCGCGCTGATGGCGGGGGCGGGTGGGGCGGGCTCGGCCATCGCGCTGGCGCTGCTCGAATCGGGCGTGAGCGAACTCGCGATCCACGACGGCGACCCGGCGCGACGCGACGCGCTGATCGGTCGCCTGCGCGCGCGCCATGGTGGCAAGGTCACCGTGGGCTCGGCCGACCCCGCCGGCTACGACGTGGTGGTCAACGCGACGCCGTCGGGCATGCGCGACGGCGACCCGCTGCCGTTCGACGTCGCTCACCTGTCGCGCTCGGCCTTCGTCGGCGACGTGATCACGGCGCCGGCCGTGACGCCGCTGATCGAGGCCGCGCGCCGCATCGGCTGCCACACGCAAGTGGGCGTGGGCATGTTCGCGGCCGTGTGCGAGCGCATGGTGGACTTCCTCGTGGCGGACGGCCCGCTCGCCGACCGTGGGTGAGACCGTGGTCGACTGCGACGTGCTCGTGATCGGCTCCGGCGCCGGCGGCCTGTCCGCGGCCGTCACCGCGGCGGCACACGGGCTGAAGGTGGTCGTGCTCGAGAAGGAGCCCGTGTACGGCGGCACCACGGCGTGGTCGGGCGGGTGGTTGTGGATCCCGCGCAATCCGCTCGCCGTGGCCGCGGGCATCGCCGAACCCGAGGACGGGCCGCGCACGTACCTCCGCCACGAACTCGGCGACCGCTACGACCCGGCGCGCGTCGAGGCCTTCCTCGCACAGGGCCCGCGCATGGTCGAGTTCTTCCAGTCGCACACGTCGGTGAAGTTCATCGACGGCAACGCGGTGCCCGACTTCCACGGCCACAGCCCCGGCGCGCGCGAGGGCGGACGGTCGGTGTGCGCCGCGCCGTTCGACGCACGCGAACTCGGCGTCCACGAGCACACGCTGCGCCGGCCGCTCGACCTGATCTCGTTGTGGGGCATGGGCATCGCGTCGGGCGCCGACGTGCGGCACTTCCTGAACGCGATGCGCTCGTGGCGGTCGTTCGCCTACGTGACCGGGCGGGTGCTGCGCCACGGGCGCGACCTGCTGCTGCACGGCCGCGGCATGCACCTCGTCAACGGCAATGCGCTGGCCGCGCGCCTCGCGAAATCGGCGTTCGACCTCGGGGTGGACCTGCGGGTCGGCAGCGCTGTCACACGCCTGCTGCGCGACGGCGAGCGCGTCGCGGGCGCGTGCGTGGCCGGTCCGTCGGGGAACCGGTACGAGGTGCACGCGCGGCGCGGCGTGGTGCTCGCCTGCGGCGGCTTCCCGCACGACATCGCCCGCAAGCGCGCGCTGATCCCGCACGCGCCCACGGGCCGCGAACACTGGTCCGCCGCACCGCCGTCGAACACGGGCGACGGCCTGCGCCTCGGCGAGTCGGTCGGTGCGGTGGTGGACGACACGCTGCCGGCCGCCGGCGGCTGGGCACCGGTGTCGCTCGTGACACGGCGCGACGGATCGGTGGGCGCGTTCCCGCACCTGCTCGAACGCGCGAAGCCCGGGCTCATCGCGGTGACCCGTTCGGGCCGCCGCTTCGTCAACGAGGCCGGCTCGTACCACGACTTCATCGCGGGCCTGCTCGCGGCCGTGACTCAGGGCGAACCGGTCGAGGCGTGGCTGGTGTGCGACCACACGTTCATCCGCCACTACGGCCTCGGCCATGCGAAGCCGGCACCGATGCCGCTGTGGCCCTCGCTGCGGTCGGGTTACCTGAAACGTGGGCGCACGCCGGCCGAGCTGGCGGCCGCCTGCGGCATCGATGCGGCCGTGTTCGCCGAGACGATCGCCACGCACAACCGCGACGCCGTCCAGGGCACGGACACCGCGTTCGGCCGCGGGGGTGTGCCCTACAACCGCGTCAACGGCGATGCGGCCCGCAAGCCGAACCCGTGCCTCGCGCCGATCGAGCGCGGTCCGTTCTATGCGGTGAAGGTCGTGCCGGGCAGCCTCGGCACCTTCGCCGGCCTGCGCACCGATGCGCTGGCGCGGGTGCTCGACGACACCGGCCGCCCGGTGCCGGGCCTCTTCGCGTGCGGGGCCGACATGTCGAGCGTGATGGGCGGCCGCTACCCGAGCGGCGGCATCACGCTGGGCCCCGCGATGACCTTCGGCTACATCGCCGGCCGCCACCTGGCCGGCTTCGATGTCGATGGCGGCTGCGAGGGCACCGAGCCCGCCGCCCGTTCCGAATCCCTCTCCCTGTCCTGAAAGGAATCCCATGTTCTACGAGATCGCGACCCTCACGCTGCCCTTCGGCACGGCCGCGCCCGCCAACGCCGGTGTCGAGGCGTTTTCCACCTCGCCCGAGGCGGGCGGGGAGCTGCTGGGCGTGTGGTTCTCCGACATCGGGGTGCTGAACCAGATGATCGTGCTGCGCGGCTTCGACAGCGCCGAGGCGCTGTGGGCCGAACGCGAACGCACGCAGCGCCACGCCGATCCGTTCGGCTGTGGCGCGCTGTACGTGGACCTCGCGCAACACGCGTACCGCGGCTTCCCGTGGATGAAGCCGGTGCGGCCATCGGCGGAGTCGGGTGTCCTCGGGCCGGTCTACGAGATCCGCACCTATGGCATCAAGCCGGGCGGCACCCAGGCCACCATCGACCTGTGGGAGAAGTACCTGCCCGCGCGCCACGAACGTTCGCCGTGCGTGGCCGCGATGGTGGCGCTCGACGGGTCGCCGCGCTTCACCAACATCTGGGCGTACCCGTCGCTGGACGCCCGCGCCAAGGCGCGGGGCCAGGCCGTGGCCGATGGCATCTGGCCGCCGAAGGGCGGGCCGGCGTGGCTCACGACGTCGATGACGTCGACGATCGCGTTGCCGACGGCGGCGTCGCGGTTGCGGTGAAGCATGTCATCCCGGCGAACGCCGGGATCCACTGCGGGCACGGCGCGCAGGATGCCCTGTGGGCCCCGGTGTTCGCCGGGGTGACCGGGTTTCGGGTCAGGCCGGCCGCTTCGGAATCTCCAGCCCCCGCTGCACCGCCGGCCGCGCCACGAACGCATCCAGCACCCGCTGCACGTTCTTGAAGAGCGCGAACTCGACGAGTTCACCGGCACCGTAGAAGCCCACGAGGTTGCGGACCCACGGGAAGATCGCGATGTCGGCGATGGTGTACTCGTCGCCCATCACCCACTCGCGGCCGGCGAGGTGCACGTCCAGCACCGACAGCAGGCGCTTCGATTCGGCCACGTAGCGGTCGCGCGGGCGCTTGTCCTCGTAGTCCTTGCCGGCGAACTTGTGGAAGAAGCCCACCTGGCCGAACATGGGGCCGATGCCGCCCATCTGGAACATCACCCACTGCAGCGTCTCGTAGCGCGCGGCGGTGTCGGCGGGCAGGAAACGCCCGGCCTTGCTGGCGAGGTACAGCAGGATGGCGCCCGATTCGAACAGGGCGAGCGGCTGCCCGTCCGGACCATTCGGGTCGATGATGGCCGGGATCTTGTTGTTCGGGTTCAGCGACAGGAACTCCGGCGACATCTGGTCGTTGGTGGCGAAGTTCACCAGGTGCGGCTCGTAGGGCAGGCCGGTCTCCTCCAGCAGGATCGACACCTTCACGCCGTTGGGCGTGGGCAGCGAGTACAGCTGGATGCGCTCGGGGTGCTGGGCAGGCCACTTCTTCGTGATGGGGAAGTCGGAAAGCTGGGTCATGGGGTCCGTGACAGGTGTTGGAGGGAAGGCCGGGGTGCATTCTGGCGCGTCCCGCAAGACCTTGCCGGGGCAGGCCGCAGGCCGCCCCGGACGTGGGCCAGGTTCAACGCCACGTGCACCGCCAGCAGCAGCGCCCCCGTCACCAGGGCCAGCAGCAGGTGGCTGCCCACCTCGGCGGCCGAGACCTGCCCGAGGCTCGCCCGGGTCGCCAGCACCCCGGTGATCGTCCACGGCTGCCGCCCCGCCTCGCACACCAGCCACCCCGCCTCGATGGCCACCCACGGCAACGGCACGGCCCACACGCAGGCGGTGAGGAGGCGGGGTCCGGGCGGGCGCCACAACACCGCGGCGACGAGGCACACCATCGCCCCCCACGCCAGCAGCATCACGCGGAACGACCAGAACACCGTCGCGACGGGTGGCAGGGCCTGGCGCGCGACTTGGTCGATCTCGGCGTCGCCCGGCCGCGTGGCGCAGCACGATGAGCCGAAGAGGGTGGTGGGACCGAGCCGGGATGCCGGAGCGTCGTCCAGCGCCTGGCGCAGCGTGTGACCGGTCTCGTCCGCCAGCGACCGCAGCCCGCGCAGTTCACGAGGCTCCGCGTGGGCGACCCAGTCCAGCACGCCGGGCAGCCCCAGCTCGAAGCGGTTGCGCCGGGCCGCCTGGTCGGGCAGCGCGAACAGCAGCAGCGGGTTGCCGTCGGGGTCGCTCTCCCACAGGGCCTCGATGGCCGCGAACTTGGCCGGCTGGTGTCTCGCGAGGCGCTCGCCACTCCAGTGGCCGGCGATGCCCGTGAGCAGCAGCGCCGCCAGCGTGAACGCGGCGGCCGCGCGCAGGCTCGGGCCCGCGATGTCCACGTGCCGTTGCCGCAGCAGGAACCACGCGCTGATCGACACGCCGAGGAATCCGCCCAGCACCCAGGCTCCGCCCACCGTGTGCAGCACCTTCGGGATGAGGAGCGGGTTGCCGGCGAGGTCCAGCAGGTGGTCGACGCGCGCGCGGTGGCCGTCGAAGGTGGCCCCCACCGGCAGCTGCATCCACGCGTTGATCATCAGGATGGCGCCCGACTGCACGATCAGCACCACCGCGAGCGCCGTGCTGACGAGCCAGTGCCACACGGGCTTCAGGTGCCAGCCCAGCGCGAACATCGCCACCAGCGCGGACAGCCACGGCGCCACCGCGCCCTCGAACGCGAACACGGTGGCCACGACCTGCTGCACCACCGACGCGTAGCCGGACCAGTGCAGCTCGATCTGGTGCCGCAGCGGGTAGCCCGTCAGCACGCCGCACGCGAAGTGCAGCAGGAAGGGCCACGCGAGGAACCGCGCGGCGATGCGCAGCGCCGGCCGGCCCGTGAACAGGGCCCAGCCCTCGAACACCGCGATCAGGGCCATGAGCCCGATCGTCACGGGCACGAAGAGGAAGTGGTACGCCGCGGTGAAGCCGAACAGCAGCCGCGAGGCGTCGAGGTGAGAGAGGTCCATGGTCGTCGCCTTCGCGAAGGGGAGGCGCATCGTAGGAGCCGCTCCCGGCGCGGATCAACGTCCGAATGGGTGGGCGCGACGGCCTGTCGGGGCGGGGTGATCGGACAGCCCCCGCCGCGGGCATGGGGGTCGACGAACGGGCCCGCGATCGTGTAGCCTTCGCGCATGCGGCACTGCAGCATCGCCGTCCCAAGTCGATCGTCTGACGGAGGATCCCGATGGCTTCCACGCAATCTCCGCCGCTGGCGGACCCCCTGACCGCCTGGGGTGCCGCCGACCTGTCACGGTGTTCCGTGTCCGGGCTGTCGTCCGGCGCGTTCATGGCCGTTCAGCTGCACCTCGCGCATTCGGCCATGTTCTCGGGCGCCGGCATCATCGCCGGCGGGCCGTACCGCTGCGCCGAGACCTTCCGTGCCGCGTCCTTCATCGCGGAGGACGCCTTCGTGCAGAACGCGCTCTTCGTCTGCATGAATCCGCTGATCCCCCAGGTGGGGCCCGATCCCGAGCGCCTCGTGGCCGTCGCGCGGCAGACCGCGCGCGACCGGTTGATCGACCCCGTCGAGAACCTGGCCGACGACCGGCTCTACATCTTCACCGGCAGCGCGGACACCGTCGTCGACTCGTCGGTGGTGCACACCACCCGGCGCTTCTACGAGGCGCTGGGCGTGCCGCCGTCGAACCTGCGGTTCGTCGACGACGTGCCGGCCGGCCACGCGATCCTGACCACCAACCTCGAGGACAACCCGCTCGACGCCAACCGCCCGCCGTACATCAACCGGCTGCCGGGCGCGCGCATGCAGAGCTGGGACATCCTCGAGCACCTGCACGGCCCGCTGAAAGCCCCGGCCGAACGCCTCGGCGGCCGACTGCTGCGGTTCGACCAGCGCGAGTTCTTCGACGACGACCCGCGATCGAGCATGAGTGCTTACGGCTACGTGTACGTGCCGAAGTCGGTGGAGGCGGGCGGCCCCTGCCGCGTGCACGTCGCGCTGCACGGGTGCAAGCAGGGCTACAACTACGTCGATCTCGTCAATGGCCGGCCCGACCGGGCGAACGATCCGCCGTACGGCAACCGCTACATGACCACCACCGGCTACAACGAAATGGCCGACACCAACGGCATCGTCGTGCTGTACCCGCAGGCCGAGGGCATCGACGACGGGGTCACCCAGAACCCCGAGGGCTGCTGGGACTGGTGGGGCTACAGCAGCCCCGACGTGCGCCACCCCGACTACTACTCGCAGAGGGCCGTCCAGATCCGCGCCATCCACGCGATGGTGTCGCGCCTGGGTGGCGTGGCCTGACCCCGAAGGAGCCTCCGATGCGTCTCGTCCACGGTTCGATGACCGACCCCGCCGGCGCCCGCCCCGGCGACCTCGTCGCGGCACAGGGGCGCCTCGCCGCCGCCGCGCTGCCCGACCCCGCCCACCCGCTGCGGGCCCCGCTGCCGTGGCTGCCGCTCGCGCGCGGGGCCACGCTGCACAACCTCGCCACGCACCTCGCGACCAGCCAATCCGCCCAGGCGCTCCAGGCGAGCGCGGCGCTGCCCGTGATGGCCTTCGACCCGGCGGCGGCGCGCGAGGCGTTCGACCTCGCGGGCGCAGTGGCCCGGCAGTGGTGGTCGCTGCAGGCGCAGTGGGTCGACGGGCTCGCCGAACTCGCCCAGGAGATGGGCGAGGTGCGGCAGGCCAACACGGTGTCGAAGTTCGTGGACCAGGAGGTGAACCTCGTGCAGCAGGGGCTGGCGCTGGTGTCCAGCCAGGCCACCGCCACCGTGCGGCTGATGGAGAACATCCAGGTCAACCTCGCGTGGTGGGTGGGGCAGCGGGCGCGCCCGCCGGCCTGAGCGCCGTGGCGCGCGGGATTCTTTACGCGGCGGTGCGTGCTCGCCGCTGGGCCCCGGGCGAGTCTGCCGTTATGCTGTACGAACCCAGCCTCCGCCGTACCCTCCCGTGAATTCCATCGAACCCGACAGCGCGGTCTACCGCACCCTGCTCGAATCCACGAAGGCCATCCCGTGGAAGATCGACTGGGCCACGGCCACCTTCGCCTACATCGGCCCGCAGATCGAGCAGCTGCTCGGCTGGCGGCAGACGAGCTGGGGCACGGTGAACGACTGGGCCGAACGCATGCACCCGGAGGACCGCGACCGGGTCGTGAACTTCTGCGTGTCGCAGTCGCAGTCCGGCGTCGACCACGAGGCCGACTACCGCGCGCTCACGGCCAACGGCGAGTACGTCTGGATCCGCGACGTGGTGCACGTGGTGCGCGACGGCGAGGGCAACGTCGAGTCCCTGATCGGCTTCATGTTCGACATCACCGAACGCAAGAAGACCGAGGAGGCGCTGCTCACGCTGCAGAAGGAGCTGGAAGTGCTGTCGTTCCGCGACGGCCTCACCGGCGTGGCCAACCGGCGCAAGTTCGACAGCGTGTTCGACAACGAGTGGAACGAGGCGCGGCGCAACGTGCAGCCGCTGTCGCTGATCATGTTCGACGTCGACCACTTCAAGCGCTACAACGACCACTACGGCCACATCGAGGGCGACGACTGCTTGAAGCGCGTGGCGCAGTCGCTGTCGTCCGTGGCCACGCGGCCCCGCGACTTCTTCGCCCGCTTCGGCGGCGAGGAGTTCGTGCTGCTGCTCCCCGCCACCGACGAGGTCGCGGCCAAGGCCGTCGCCGAGCGGTGCCGCCAGGCCGTGTTCAAGGCCCAGATCCCGCACGCCGATTCTCCGGTGGGCCAGCTGCTCACGGTCAGCATGGGCGTGGGCACGGTGATCCCGTCGGCCACCGACGATCCGGTGCAGTTCGTCGAGTCGGTCGACCGGCGGCTGTTCCAGGCGAAACGGGGCGGGCGCGACCGCATCGAGCTGGGCGCGGCCTGAAACCATGTCATCCCGGCGAACGCCGGGACCCACTGCATCCGACGCGCACAGGTTCCCAGTGGGCCCCGGCGTTCACCGGGGTGACATGCTGGTCAGGATCGGGCCCTGAACTCCTCCACCGGCAGCCCGCCCATGCCCCAGTTCTCCAGTGCCACCTCCTCGATCACGACGAAGGTGGACGCGAGCGGTTTCCCCATCACGTCGAGCAGCAACTGGCTCACCCCCTGGATCAGGGCACGCTTCTGCTCGGGCGTGGTGGCGCTCGCGCCAGGGGAGGTGCCTTCGCGGGTCACCTGGATGTTCACGTAAGGCATGTCGGTCTCCTTACCAGCGGCCGGCGTGCTGGCCGCCGTCGACGTTGAGGGATTCGCCGGTGACGAAACCGGCGCGTTCCAGGTACAGCACGGCGTTGACGATGTCTTCGACGTCGCCCATGCGCCCCATCGGGTGCAGGCCGTTCAGCACGGGGTGCGACGACGGCGGGTGCATCGGCGTGCGGATGATGCCGGGGGCCACCGCGTTCACGCGGATGCCGTCCTTCGCGTACTCGATCGCGAGGCCGCGGGTCACCGCATCGAGCCCGCCCTTCGACAGCCCGGCCAGGCCCGACGGCATGCCCGCGATGGGCTGGTTCACGAGCGTGGTGGTGACCTGCACGATGTGGCCCTGGCGCTGGCGCAGCATCTGCGGCAGCACCAGCTGCGTGAGGTGGAAGAAGCCGGCGACGTTCACGCTCATCACGTTCTCGAAGTCCTCCACGGTGTATTCCGTGAAGGGCTTGCCGATGAAGATGCCGGCGTTGTTGACCAGCGTGTCGATGCGGCCGAAACGTTCCAGCGCCACGTGCACGATGCGTTGCGCCACCGTGCGGTCGCCGATGTGGCCGGGCACGGCGACGACGAGGTCGTCGTCGGAAGGCTGGAGGGTGCGGGAGTTGGCGACGACGGCGTAGCCGAGGCCGCGGTAGGCCTCGACGAGGCCGGCGCCCATGCCTTGGGAGGCGCCGGTGACGATGGCCACCTTGCGGGGGGAGCTCATGGATGCGGTTCCTGTTCGTTGAAGGAGGTCAGGCGGCCTGGCGCAGGCGCTTGATCAGCGCCTCGGCGGCGGGTTCGGACGACGCGGGGTTCTGGCCCGTGATCAGCAGGCCGTCGCTCACCACGTGCGGATGCCAGTCGGCGGCCTGCGTGTAGACGCCGCCGTTGGCCTTCAGCGCGTCCTCCACGAGGAACGGCACGACCTTCGTCAGCTGCACGGCTTCTTCCTCCGTGTTGGTGAAGCCCGTGACCTGGCGGCCGGCCACCAGCGGGCGGCCGTCGGTGCCCTTCACGTGGCGCAGCGCCCCCGGGGCATGGCACACCAGCGCGACGGGCTTGTTCGCCGCGACGAACGATTCCAGCAGCGCGATCGAGTGACGGTCCTCGGCGAGGTCCCACATCGGGCCGTGGCCGCCCGGATAGAAGACGGCGTCGTAGTCCTGCTGGCGCACGCTGTCGAGGCGGAGGGTGTTCGCCAGCTGCGCGGTGGCGGCGGCGTCGGCCTCGAAGCGTCGGGTGGCGTCGGTCTGGAAGCCGGGCTCGTTGCTCTTCGGATCGAGCGGCGGCTGGCCGCCCTTGGGCGAGGCGAGGGTGATCTGCGCGCCGGCGTTCTTGAACGCGTAGTAGGGGGCGGCGAGCTCCTCGAGCCAGAACCCCGTGGGGTGGCCGGTGTCGCCGAGCTTGTCGTGGGAGGTGAGGACCATCAGGATCTTCATGAGGGGGCTCCGGTGAGGTGAGTTGGAGCCCACAGCGTAGGCGTCGGGCCCCGCGGGAGGAAGCCGCTATCCTGTCTCAATGGTTGATCGAAAACGCACAGCGGTGGACTGGGAGGACGTCCGCGTGTTCCTCGCCCTCGGCCGGCACGGCAGCCTGTCGGCCGCGGCGCGGGCGCTGTCGGTCACGCACGCCACCATCTCGCGGCGCATCCAGTCGCTCGAAGACAGCGTGGGCGAAAAGCTCGTGGAACGCCGGCCCGAGGGCTACGTGCTCACCCCCGCGGGCACACGCGCGCTGGTGGCGGCCGGCGACATGGAGGCCGCGGCACTCACCTTCGGCCGCAACGGCGACGACGGCGCGCCGAAGGGCCTGGTGCGCATCAACGCGTCACCCGCACTGGCGCTCGGGTTCCTGATCGCCCGCCTGGCCGAACTGCCGACCGTGCACCCGGGCCTCGACATCGACCTCGCGACCGACATGCGCTCGATCAGCCTCGACCGCCACCAGGCCGACATCGCGGTGCGCCTGGGCGCCCCGAAGGACGGCGACGTGATCGCCAAGCCGCTCGGCGTGATGGCCTCGGGCTTCTACGGCACGGCCGCGGTGTGCGAGACCGTGGCGGCTGGCGCCGAGCCGGTGTTCGTGGGCTTCGACGAGGAAAACGCCGACATCCCCGATGCCGCGTGGCTCGCGCGGCACTTCCCGCGGTCCCGCGTGGCCTTCCGCGCCGGCCACCAGGTGGCCCAGGCCACGGCCGCCCGTGCGGGCGCCGGGCTGGTGCTGCTGCCGCACTACATCGGCCGCCGGATGCCCGACCTCCAGCCGTTCGACCTGGGCCGGGTGCCCGAGCCGCGGGAGATCTGGATGCTGATCCGGCGGCAGGACCGGCGGGACGTGCCGATCCGCACGGTGGCGGAGTTCCTCGAACAGGTGTTCGCGGACCAGAGGGTGTTGTTCGAGGCGTGAAGCCCGGGGCCGTCAGTCCGCCCGCTGCGCCTGCACGAAGTCCACGAACGCCCGCAGCGGCGCGGGCAGGTGCCGCCGTCCCGGGTAGTAGAGGAACGGCCCGCTGAACGGTTTGGACCAGTCCGCGAGCAGCGGCTCCAGTGCACCGCTCGCGAAGTGGGGCGCGAGCCAGTCTTCGAACAGGTGGATGACGCCGCAGCCCGCGAGTGCCGCGTCGACCTTGAGGTCGACACCCCCGCTCACGCGCACGACCAGCGGGCCCCCCGGGTCCACCGACACCTCCTCGCCGTCCCGTTCGAACTCCCACGGCGGCATGGCGCCGCTCGGGAACCGCCCGCGCAGGCAGGCGTGCTGGAGCAAATCCCGCGGATGTTCCGGCCGCCCACGGGCGGCGAGGTACGCGGGCGCCGCGGCCGTCGCCATGCGCTGCGTGCGCGGGCCGATGGGGATGGCGACCATGTCCTGCTCCAGCCGTTCCCCGTAGCGGATGCCCGCGTCGCACCCCGCCGCGAGGATGTCGACGAAGCTCTCCTCGACGGTCACGTCCAGGCGGATCTCGGGGTAGGCCGTCAGGAAGGCGGGCACGATGGCGGGCAGGACCAGGCGCGCGGCGCTGGCCGGCACGTTCAGCCGCAGCGTGCCGGCGGGGCGGTCGCGGAAGCCGTTGACCACGTCGAGCGCGGCCTCGACTTCGCCCAGGGCCGGGCCCAGGCGGTCGAGCAGGCGGGCGCCGGCCTCGGTGGGGACGACGCTGCGGGTGTTCCGGTGCAGCAGGCGCACGCCCAGGCGGGCCTCGAGGCGGCGCATGCCTTCGCTCAGGCTGGAGGCGCTGACCCCGCCCAGGCGCGCCGCCTCCCGGAAACCGCCGGCGCGGGCCACGGCGACGAAGGTCGCGAGGTCGGCGAGGTGTTCGGACATCGAAGGCTCCAGTGTTCGGATTGGCGCACGACCTGTGCGCATTGGGCCGGCTTATCGTACGTCGACGGTCTGCCTACAGTGAGGTTTCCCTTCAAGGAGACCCCATGACCTCGATCGACCACGCCGGCACCTTCCGCCTCGGTTCCCGCAACGTGAAGCGCCTCGGCTACGGCGCGATGCAGCTCGCCGGCCCCGGCGTCTTCGGCCCGCCGAAGGACCGCGCCGCGGCCGTGGCCGTGCTGCGCGCCGCCGTGGACGCCGGCGTCGACCACATCGACACCAGCGACTTCTACGGCCCGCACGTGACGAACCAGATCATCCGCGAGGCCCTGCACCCGTACCGCGACGGCCTCGTCATCGTCACGAAGGTGGGCGCGAAGCGCGGGCCCGACGGCGCGTGGCTGCCGGCCTTCTCGCCGGCCGAACTGACGCAGGCGGTGCACGACAACCTCCGCCACCTCGGCCTGGACGTGCTCGACGTGGTGAACCTGCGCAGCATGTTCGGCATCCATGGTCCCGAGGAAGGGCCGCTGGAGGCACAGGTCACGGCGCTGGCCGAACTGCAGCGCCAGGGGCTCGTCCGCCACATCGGGCTGAGCAACGTGACGGCGCGGCAGGTGGCGGACGCGCGGCGCATCGTCCCGATCGCCTGCGTGCAGAACCAGTACAACCTCGTGCACCGCGGGGACGACGCGCTGGTCTCCCAGTTGGCGGCGGAGGGCACCGCGTACGTGCCGTTCTTCCCGCTGGGCGGCTTCACGCCGCTGCAGTCGAATGTGCTGTCGGAGGTGGCCGCGGGGCTCGGTGCCACGCCGATGCAGGTGGCGCTCGCCTGGTTGCTGCAGCGGTCGCCGAACGTGCTGCTGATCCCGGGCACGTCGGCCGTCGGCCACCTGAAGGAGAACCTGGCGGCGGCGGGGCTGACGCTGCCCGGGGAGGCGGTGTCGCGACTGGACACGATCGCGACAGGTTCGGCGCCCCACTGATCGAGTCGGTGGGGCGCTCCGGCCCGGGTTCAGGCCACCTTCACCTCGATGCGCCGCGGCTGCGCATGCCGCGCTTTGGGAATGCGCAGCGTCAGGACACCCTGGGCAAGTTCGGCCGACACCTTCTCCGTGTCGAGTTCCTTGCTCAGCGTGAAGACACGGCGGTATCGCGCGAGGCCCACCTCGGTGTGGTGCGACCGCAGGCCCTCGGGCAGTGCGATGCCCGATTCCGCCTCGATCGTCAGCGTGTCGGACTCCACCTTCAGGTCGAGCTTGTCGCGGCTCACCCCGGGAAGGTCCGCGTAGAGGGTGATGCCATTGGCATCCTCGATCACGTCGACCGGCGGTGTCAGGGCCGCATCGGCGTAGCGGGAGCGTTCGTTCGGCGCGACGTCGCCGCGGGTCGTCTGGACATCTCGGCTCATGGCTCGTTCTCCTTTCTGTGCGAAGCGGATCATTGGATGGTGATGCGGCGCGGCTGCGCGGAGGCGCGGCGCTGCACGGTGATGTGGAGCACGCCGTCGCGCAGGCGGGCGTCGATGCGCTCCGGGTCGGCATCGTCGGGCAGCGTGACCACGCGGCGGAAGCGTCCCGCGAACCGCTCGTGGATGTGCACGGCGGCCTTCTCGTCGGTGGCGGGCAGCGCGGGCTTGCGCTCGCCGGCGATGGTCAGCACGCCGCGCTCGAGGTGCACCTCGAGCGATGCCGGGTCGACGCCGGGCGCGTACGCGTAGACCTCGAGGGTCTGCGGCGTGCCGCCCACGTTGAGGGCCGGGTAGCCGTCGCGGGCGAAGCCGCGGATGGTGGGGGACAGATCGAACGCCTGCTGCATTTCGCGTTGCAGGCGATCCATCTCGGCGAACATGTCGCGCGGGAACAGGGATCGGTACATGGCGAACACCTCCATTCAAGTGGTACGAACGGCGCGCCGGAGGCGGCTCCGGCGCTTCCGGTTGCAGAAATAGGGAAGGGCGCCGGGATTTCAAGAGGGGGTCGAACAGGATTTTTCCGCCTCCGCATCCAACGGGTGCGAGTGACTGCAGAGCGGGACGCATGACGCTCCGCGGCAACCGCAGCGGCGACCTCGACGACGGCGCGCCATCGTGGCGCCCGCGAGTTCCGGTCGCCCGCGGTTCGAGAAATCGGTCACGCGTTCGGACCGGACTCGACGAACGGCACAGGACGGGGGTGGACCCTCCGCCTCATACTGCACCGCCTCCCGTTCCCCGACCGCCGATGACGTCCCGCACCCCCCACCTCGACCTCGCCGTGACCTGGGCCGACGAGGAACTCCAGGAGCTGCAGGTCTCCGCCGCCAGCGAGCGGTTCTCGGGCGAGATCAGCCTCTACGCGAGCCCCGACGAACTGCGCGACGTCGCCGACCGCCTGCGCAACTTCCTGAACGGCCGCAGCGAGCGGCGCGACTTCCTGCTGGGCCAGGAAGACTTCGCCGGGTTCGGCACCGTGCGGCTCGACCTGTACCGCAAGCTGTTCGCCGAGACCGCGACGCTCGAGGTGACGCTGCGCGCCAACCCGGGCGAGCGGCAGGCGCATGCCGAGACCTGCCTGCTCCGCCTGTCGCCCACCGTGGCCGACGTGGAGCGGTTCGAGACCGAGCTGCGGCGCATCGCGCAACGGCTCGGCACGCGGGCACGGCTCCTAGTCCTCGCCAAAGCCTGAAAGCGGCAAGCCGGGCGCTGCCGCCAACACCCTCATACAACTGTTAACGATGACTGCGGGGAATCCCCAGTCCCGACCTCTGGTGCCAAAGTGGAATCGGTTCCATGATCCCGCACCCGAATCGCAAACGATCCGGGTACCCAGGGAAATCCGCGCGGAACGAGGGACCTCGTCTGCAGCGGATGCGTGCGCGCCTCACGATGGCGCGCGGTTCTAAGGCGCCCGCGAGTGGCGCTGTACCAGAGGACTCACAGATGGATCGAACCTTCCAGAGTTTCGGCTCGCCCCGACGGGCCATCACCCGCTTCCGATGGCGCGCGGGACTGCTGATCGCCGGCTGCCTCGCGCTGCCGGCCTTCGCGGCGGACTACACCGACGGCGTCGCCGTCTCCGGCAACACCGCCACCTTGTGGTTCAAGTCGACGGTGAACACGACGTGGGTCGACGCCCACTACACCGTCAACGGCGGCGGGCAGACGAACGTGCGCATGGGCTGGTCATCGGCCAACGCGCGCTACGAGCAGCCCATCACCGCGACCACGGGCAACGTCATCGCCTACTCGTTCACCTACAACAACGGCAACCCCGCGTACGACACGCCGGTGAAGTCGTACACCGTGGGGGGCACCACGCCGGAGAACCCCACCGGCATCGCGTGTTTCTATGAACACGCCAACTACACGGGCGCCTCGTTCTGCGCCGACGCCGACAGCACGTACGTGGGCGCCGCATGGAACGATCGCATCTCGTCCGTCAAGGTGCGCGCGGGCTACAGCGTGACGCTGTACGACAACGCGAACCACGGCGGGCAGTCCACGAAGCTGACCGGCGACACCGCGTCGCTCGTGCCGCTCGCCTTCAACGACATCGCGTCCTCGTTCAAGGTGACCCAGAACAACGGCCCCACGCTGCCCACGTCCGACACCCCGGACTTCGGCGCGAACGTCTCGGTGTTCGACACGTCGACGCCCATCGCCACCATCCAGGGCAAGCTCGACGCGGCGTTCAACGCGCAGCTGCGCAGCCCCACGGCGCAGTTCGGTCCGCAGCGCTACGCGTTCCTGTTCAAGCCGGGGCGCTACAACGGCGTGTGGGCGAACCTCGGCTTCTACACGTCCATCGTGGGCCTGGGCCAGAACCCGGACGACGTGACGCTGCAGGGCGCCATCAACGTCGACAGCGGCTGGAACTACGGCGACCTCGGCAACGCGACGCAGAACTTCTGGCGCAGCGCCGAGAACGTCGCACTCGTGCCGCAAGGGGGCACGAACCGCTGGGCCGTGTCGCAAGCCGCGCCCATGCGCCGGCTGCACATCATCGGCAACCTGCACCTCGGTCCGTCCAACCAGGACAACGGCCAGGGCTACTCGAGCGGTGGCTACCTCGCCGACAGCAAGGTGGACGGCTCGATCTCGTCCGGCTCGCAGCAGCAGTGGTACACCCGTGACAGCAACATCGGCGTCTGGTACGACGGCGTGTGGAACATGGTGTTCTCGGGCGTGGCCGGCGCACCCCCGAACGCGTTCCCGACCCCGCCGCACACCACGCTCGCCACCACGCCGGTGTCGCGCGAGAAGCCGTACCTGTACGTCGACTCGGCCGGCAAGTACCGCGTGTTCGTGCCGTCCCTGCGCCGCAACGCGTCGGGCGCCAGCTGGGTCAACGGCAGCACGCCGGGCACGTCGATCCCGATGAGCCAGTTCTACGTGGCCCGTCCGAGCGACTCCACCGCCACGCTGAACGCCGCACTGTCGCAGGGCCTGCACCTGTTCCTGACCCCGGGCACCTACACGCTCACCGAAACGCTGCGCGTGACCCGCGCCGACACCATCGTGCTGGGCATCGGCTTCCCGACGCTCGTGCCGGCGAACGGCGTCGACGCGATGGCGGTGGCCGACGTGGACGGCGTGAAGATCGCCGGCGTGCTGTTCGACGCGGGCACGGTCAACAGCCAGGCGCTGCTGACGGTGGGCCCGGCGGGTTCGTCGGCCAGCCACGCGGCGAACCCGACGACCATCCAGGACGTGTACTTCCGCATCGGCGGTGCCGTCGCGGGCAAGGCGACGAACAGCCTCGTCGTCAACAGCCACGACACGATCATCGACCACATCTGGGCCTGGCGCGCCGACCACGGCAGCTCGCCCACGGGATGGACGGTGAACCCGGCCGATACGGGCCTGATCGTCAACGGCAACAACGTGCTGGCCACGGGCCTCTTCGTCGAGCACTACGAGAAGTACCAGGTGATCTGGAACGGCCAGAACGGCAAGACGATCTTCTTCCAGAGCGAGATGCCGTACGACCCGCCCACGCAGGCCGCATGGCGCAGCGGAGCCCTCGGCTACGCCGCGTACAAGGTCGCCGACTCGGTGACCTCGCATGAACTGTGGGGCGGCGGCGCGTACTGCTACTTCAACGTGAACCCGGCGATCCATGCGGACCGCGGCTTCGAGGTGCCGGTGACCCCGGGCGTGAAGCTGCACAGCGTGTTCACCGTGTCGCTGGGCGGGGTGGGGGTGATCGACCATGTCGTCAACAACACCGGAGGCCCTGCGCAAGGGGTGTCGACCATTCCGGTGAACATTGTCAACTTCCCTTGACGTCGGGGCGCCCCGGCGGGAGCCGGGGTGCTTCGACCGCGGTGGGCCCCGGCGTTCGCCGGGGTGACAGGGAGTCGTCATCCCGGCGAACGCCGGGATCCACTGCCCCTCAGCCGCTCATCACCCCTCGCACCGCCCCGCGGCCAGCGAGGCCCCGATGCGGTCGGCCAGGCGGCCGACCGCCTTGCGGTGAGCCCCCGCGAGCGCGAGCGGGTCACCGCTCGCGTCTTCCCTCAGCGACACCGCGCATGCGAACCCCGCACCGCCCGACGGCGGCACGGCCGTCCAGCCCGCCTCGAGCCAGGCCCCCTGGCCCGCGAGGGAGTCGAGGCGCGTGACGTCCACCCGCACGCGCCACGCGGCGGGCGCCGGTGGCGCAGCGGTGCGCACGTCCCCCGTGGCCTGCCGTTCGCGCAGGCCGGCCAGCAGCGCCGCGCGCAACTCGTCGCGCAGCGGCGCCACCCAGCGTTCCTGTTCCAGCACGCGCAGGCTGCCGTCCGGCAGGCGCACCACCCACTGGGGCTGGTCCACCGCCGGTGGCACCGCCACCGGGCCGAGGTCGACGAGTCGCTGCGGTGCCACCGCGGCGGTGTCGGCCGCGGTGGCCGACTGCAGGCTGTGGAAGCGCGTGGGCGGGTCGGACGCGCACGCGGCGAGTCCGGCGGCGACGGCGAGCACGAGGGGCGGCAGCAGGCGCATGGTGACGGCGTTCATCGGGAGGGGATCTTCGCGTCGTCCGGCTTGCCGCGCAACAGCGATTCCGGATGGCGCTCGAGGTAGTCGGTCAGGGTGCGCAGCGACTGGGCCGCGCGCTGCAGGTCCCGCATCGTCTGCTCGGCGTTGCGCTGCAGCGGTGCGTCGGGCGAGAGCACGTGGCGGTCGATGTTGCCGAGCGTGGTCTGCGCGGAACCCATGGTCTTCTGCACCTCGGCGAGGGTCTTGCGCACCTCGGCCAGCGCGGCCTGGGCCTCGGGGCTCAGCTGGTCGATGGCCTTGTTGGCGCTCTGCAGCGTGCCGTTGAGGTTGCGGCCGATCTCGTCGAACGGCACCTTGTTGATCTTGTCGACGATGGCGGCGATCTGCGGCTGCAGCTCGCTCAGCGTGCCCGGCACCGTGGGGATCGACGGCACCTCTCCCTTGGTGTCGAACACGACGCGCTTCGTGTGCGGCATGAAGTCGAGGGCGATGTACATCTGCCCGGTGATCAGGTTGCCGCTGCGCGCCTGCGCACGCACGCCGTGGTCGACGAGGGCCTTGAGCAGCACCACGTCGCGCCGGGCCGGGTCGGTGCCGGGCGGCGTGAGCGAGTCGCGCGCGGCGCCCAGGCGCAGCGGGTAGATGTCGGCCGTGACCTCGATGGGGAAGCGGTGCGACTGGCGGTCGAAGTCGAGGTCGATCGAGCGCACGTAGCCGATCTCGATGCCGAGGAAGTCGATGGGCGCACCCACCGACAGGCCGCGCACCGACTGCTCGAAGATCATGCGCACGCGCAGCGGCGCGCCGTCGGGCGGTGCCATGGCGGACTTGCGGTCGGCGTACAGCGGGAAGATGTGGCCGTCGGCCGCGGGCGGCAGTGCCGTGCTGCCCGCGGGGCGTTCGAAGGCGAGCCCGCCGGAGATGACCGACGCGAGCGTCTGCGTGTTGAGCGTGAAGCCGCTCGCGTTGACCGACAGGTCGACGCCGCTCGCGTTCCAGAAGCGCGTCTGAGGGTTGATCAGCTTGTCGTACGGGGCCTCGACGAAGATCTGCACCGCGATCTCGTCGGCCTCGGGGTCGAGCTTGTAGCCCACCACGCGGCCCACCTGCGTGCGGCGGTAGTAGATGGGCGAGCCCACGTCGAGCGACCCGAGGTCGCCGGTGCGCAGCGCGAAGCCGCGGCCCGGTTCGCCGCGCAGCAGGTACGGCGGGCCGGGCAGGCCCTTGAAGGTGCTCTGGCTTTCGCTGGACACGCCGGCGTCCACGCCGATGTACGCGCCCGACAGCAGCGTCTCGAGGCCGCTCACGCCGCCGATGTCGATGCGGGGCTTGACGACCCAGAAGCGGGTGTCCTCCACCGCGAGCGACGAGGCTGACCGCACGAGGCGCACGACCGCGGTCACGCTCTGGCGGTCGTCGCTGAGCGACACGCTCTCGACGCGGCCCACCACCACCTCCTTGAAGCGCACCTCGGTCTGCCCGGGCTTGAGCCCTTCGGCACTCGCGAACTCGATGGTGACCGTGGGGCCGGTGGCGAGGATGCTGCGCACGAGCAGCGAGACGCCGACCAGCAGCGCCACGATGGGCACGAGCCACACCACCGACGGCCCGCGCCAGCGGCGGGTCACCGGTTCCGGTGCCCCGGCGGGCTGGGGGGCGGGCACGGGCGGCGCGCTCGGATCGTCGGACTCACTCATGGGGCGGCGGGGAGGCGTTGGGTTGGGGGGGATTGTCGGCGGGATCGGGCCACAGCAGGCGCGGGTCGAAGCTGGAGACCGCGAGGATGGTCAGCACCACCACCGCGCCGAACGCGACGAGCCCCGGCTCCGGCTCGACACCCGCGAGCGGACCGAAGTGGATCATGCCCACGAGCAGCACGACCACGAACACGTCGAGCATGGACCAGTGGCCCACCGCCTCGATGCCGCGCCACAGCGCCGTGCGCTCGCGCGAGCACCACGTGCTGTTGCGCCCGGCACTGAGCAGCAGCAGCACGAGCGAGGCGATCTTGACGATGGGCACCGCGACGCTCGCGACGAACACGATCACCGCGAGCCCCCAGTCGCCGTTCATCCACAGCTCGTGGATGCCGCCGAGGATGGTGTGCGGCACCGCCCCGGTGAGGCTCACGGTGGTCATCACCGGCAGCAGGTTCGCGGGCAGGTACAGCACGATGGCCGCCCACGTGTAGGCCCACGCGCGCTCGAGGCTGCGCGGGTTGCGGTGGTGCAGGTGGGTGCCGCAGCGCGGGCAGGCGAGCGGCGCGTCGGGCGCGGCATGGCCCGTCCGCTCGGACACCCGTCCGCACGTGTGGCAGCTGTAGAGGCCCAGCTGGCGGCCGGTCCGGATCGGCTCGTCCATCACCCGGCCCCCAGTCGGCTGCCGAGCTTCCAGATCGAATGGAGGCCGGCGGCGGTGGTGGAGGTCAGCAGCAGCGTGAGCGCCGCGTACGCGAAGAGGCCCATGCCCGGCACGAGGTCGGCGATGCCGGCACTGCGCACGATGGAGACGAGCGCGCTCAGCAGGAACACCTCCACCATGCTCCAGTAGGTGGCCCAGCGCAGCGCGCGCATCGCGAAGCGGAAGCCGGGCGGCACGCGGCCGCGGATCAGGAAACCCAGCACGTAGAGCCGCAGCAGCACGAGCATCGCGGGGAAGACGATGGCCGTCACGCACGCGAGCACCGCGGTGACGGGTTCGCCGGCCTGCGTGGTGAGCCAGATGGCATGCGGCATCGTCACGGTCTTGTGGATGCCCTGCAGGTCGAGCGTGACGAGCGGGGCGAAGTTGCCGATCAGCAGGAACACCAGCGCCGCCAGCGCGAAGGCGAGCTGGCCGGTGGGCGTGACGACGTGGCCGCGGCCGAGCAGCGCGCCGCAGCGGCGGCAGCGCGCCACCACGCCGCGGCTCAGGCGGATGCGCTTGTGCACCGCGTCGCACTCGTCGCACACGACCAGCCCGGGGTGGCCCACCAGCACCGGTGCTGCCGCGGCCGGCGCGGCGCCGGTGTCGGGGCGGACGTCCGCCTGCGGGACGTTCAGTCCGGGCATGGCGAGGTTCCGGGAGGGGCAGGGCGGGTCACGTCGGGGCGGTTCTTTCGGGTGGGCGGGTGGTTCGGAGTGCGTAGCATGCCAGAGAGTCGGCAGGCCCCCCGCCGCCGAGGAATCCCGCGGCCCCGTGCACTTCGTCACATCGTCATGTCCCGGGCGATGTGGTGTCGCTGTCACAATTCGGCCGGCGTGACCAGGGACCCACAACAAGACAACCCCGGGGGAAACGAAGTGCGTCGCTTCGGCAGATCGCGTGGGACCACGTTCGCGCTGTGCGGCGTGTTGTTGATGGCAGCGATCGGCGCCGAGGCGTCGCGGTGGGGCCGTGAGACGGCCTCCGCACCGCCGACCCCGCCCGCCGTCCGGACCCTGGGCCAGGAGCAGGTCGTGCTGACCCCCCGCTCCGCATCCCGCATCGAGATGCCCCGCGGCGTGCCGGCCGCCCATGCGAGCGCGCTGGCCGCGCTGCCGGGCGACGACCTGCTCGCGTTCTGGTGGGCCGGCGAGCGCGAGAGCGGCGCCGACGTGAAGGTCTACGTGGCCCGCTGGGACGACGGTCGCTGGAGCGCGCCGCGACCGGTCGTCGACCGCGACACCCTGGGCGATGCCCTCGGCTTCGCCGTCCGTCGCATCGGCAACCCGTCCGCCTGGGTCGCGCCGGACGGCCGCGTGCACCTCTACGTGGTGGCGACGGGCCTCGGCGGCTGGGCCGCCTCGCGCATCGTGCACCTCGTGTCGGCCGACGAAGGCCGTTCGTTCGGCGTGCAGCGCGTGCTGCCGATGTCGCCCCTCTTCAACACCAGCGCGCTCGTGCGCACCTCGCCGGTCGGTGCCGCCGACGGCGGCTGGCTGCTGCCGGCCTACTTCGAACTGGGCAACAAGTACCCGATGCTGGTGTCGTTCGACGAGGACGGCGATCCGCGGTGGATCACCCGCATCGGCTCGCTCACCACGGCGCTGCAGCCGGCCCTCGTGGCCGTGTCGGGCCGCGAGATGCGGGCGCTGATGCGCGACCACGGCGACGACCGCCGGCTGCAGCAGGCGGTCAGCCGCGACGGCGGCGAACACTGGGAGGACCTGCCGGCCTCGGGCCTCGCGAACCACGACAGCTCGGTGGCCGCGCTGCGGCTGCGAGACGGCGGCTTCGTGATGCTGCACAACGAGCAGGTGGACACGGCCGCCTCGCCGCGGCAGTGGCTGCGCCTGTCGGTCTCGGGCGACGCGGCCAGCTGGGCGCCCGGCGTCGACGTGCTCAAGGGCCTGCCGGGCGACGAGTTCTCGTACCCGAGCGTGCAGCAGGTCGGCCGCGAACTCCACGTGACCTACACCTTCCAGCGCCAGGCGATCGCACACCACGTCTACGACATCTCCTACGCGAGGACCGAGCGTTGAACCTTCCCCACCTCCTGTGGCAGAACGTCTACGGGCGCCTCGGCTGGGCCGTCGTGCTCGCGGCGGTCGTGCTCGCCGTGATGGCGCTGCGGCAGCCGCCGTCGCGCCGCACGGTGCTGGCCACCCTCGGCACCTTCGCCGTGCTGATGAGCCTGCCGGGGCCGTGGTCGCCCGCGCACTGGATCGGCCTGGCCTTCCAGCGGCCGAGCGCGCTCGGGATCGCCCTGTGCGTGCTGTCGATCGAAGCCCGGTGGTCCGGCCGCACCGACCGTCCCACGATGCCCGCCGCGCTCGCCGGGGCCATCGCCTTCGCGGGCGGGCTGCTGTACCTCGACGCCAGCGGCTGGATCGCACGCGGGGTGTACCCGAGCGGGTTCGGCCCGGTGGGCGCCCCGGTCGCGGGGCTGCTGATCGGCGTGGCCGCCGCGGCGGCCCTCGTGATGGGGCGCGGCACGGCACATGCCCTCGCGCTGCTGGCCGCGGTGCTGGCGTTCGCGCTGTGCCGGCTGCCCACGGGCAACCTGTGGGACGCGCTGATCGACCCGTTCCTGTGGGTGTGGGCCGTGGTGGTGCTGGCGCGCCGGGTGCCGCGTCCGCGGCGCCGGCGCCGGCACCTGCCGGTGACCAGCGCCGGTCCGGCGACCGTCCTCTGATGCGCGCGCTGCGACCCGGGTTGCGCCTGGCCCTGGCGATGGCCGCGGTGCTGTGGGCGGCCGGCACGCTGGCGCGCCTGGCCTTTGCGTTCGCCTTCGCGCCGCCCGCCACCACCGCCTCCGGGCTGCTCGAGGCCGTCCTGCTCGGCGCGCGCTACGACCTGCGCGTCGCGGTGCTGTCGGTGCTGCCGCTGTGGCTGCTGACGCTGCTGCCGTGGGTCAGCCGGCGGATGCGGCCGCCGCGGGGCGAGGTGGTGTGGCGCGTGCTGTGGCTGGCCGCCTGTTTCGTGTGGCTGCTCGCCGGCGTGTTCGACGCGGGCCACTTCGCCTACCTCGGCCAGCGGCTGTCCGGGATGCTGCTGTACCTCGCGGCCGACCCGCGCGAGGGCGCGGGCATGGTGTGGCAGTCGTACCCGGTGGTGTGGATCACCGTGGGCGTGGCCGTGGCCCTGCTGGTGCTCGATGCCGTCTTCCGTGTGCTGTGGGCGCGCGCCTCGGCCCCCGCGCGGGCACCCCGGGCGCGCTGGCCGGCCCTCGGAGGCGAGGTGCTGGTCGTGCTGCTCGCGCTGATGGCGGTGCACGGGCGCTTCTCGCAGTACCCGCTGCGCTGGAGCGATGCCGTCGAACTGTCGGACCCGTTCGGGCGGCAGCTCGCGCTGAACCCGCTGCAGAACCTCGCCGACACCTGGGCCTTCCGCACGCAGCACCTCGACGAGGCCGGCATGCGGTCCGATGCCGACACCATCCGCCGTTTCGTGGGCCTGCCGCCGCTCGCGGCCGGCGAGCCCGTCTCCTTCCTGCGCACGGTGCCGCCGTCGGGCGGGCCGGCGCCGAACGTCGTGGTGGTGCTGCTCGAATCGTTCGCGGGCCACAAGGTGGGCGCGCTCGGCAGCCCGGCCGGGGCGACGCCGTCGTTCGACGCCCTCGCGGCCGAGGGGCTGCTGTTCACGCGGATGATGAGCGCCCACGGCCACACGGCGCGGGGCGTGTTCGCCACGCTCACCGGAATCCCGGACGTGTCGCTGCAGTCCACCGCGTCGCGCAACCCGGCGGCCACGCGGCAGCAGGTCATCGCGAACGAGTTCAAGGGCCACGAGAAGTTCTACTTCATCGGCGGCAGCACCTCGTGGGCCAACGTGCGCGGGCTGCTGACGGCCAGCATCGACGGGCTCGAGATCTACGAACAGGGCCGCCTGGCCTCGCCGTCCGAGGACGTGTGGGGCGTGTCCGACCGCAACCTGCTGCGCGAGGCGAACGAGGTGTTCCGCACGCGGAAGAAGCCGTTCTTCGCGGTGGTGCAGACGAGTGGCAACCACCGGCCGTACACCATCCCGGAGGCGGACCGCGCCGAGTTCAAGCCGGCGCCGCGTTCGGCCGAGGAACTGAAGGCCCAGGGGTTCATCTCGGTGGCGGAGTACGAGGCCTTCGCGTACCTCGACTGGTGCATCGGCCGCTTCATGGCCGACGCCCGCAAGGAACCGTACTTCGCGAACACGATCTTCGCGTTCGTGGGCGACCACGGCATCATCGGACCCACCGGGCCACACCTGCCGAAGTCGTGGCACGACCTCGCGATCACCCAGGGCCACACGCCGTTCCTCGTGGTGGCGCCAGGCCGCGTGGCGCCGCGGCGCATCGACCACTGGGCGCAGCAGGTGGACGTGATGCCCACCCTCGCGTCACTCGCCGGCATCGGCTACCGCAACACCACGCTGGGCCGCGACCTGCTCGACCCGGCGTTCGACACCTCCCGCGTGGCCTTCACGTTCCAGTTCGGCGGGCCGGGGCAGGCGGGGGTGCTGGTGGGCGACCGCTTCGTGGTGGACCGGCCGCCGCGGGCCGTGTTCGACATCCAGGCGGCGGATCCGTCGGTGGACCTGATGCGTTCGCCGGGTGACGAGGTCAACCGGTTGATGCAGGCGTGGGGGGCCTTCCCGCGGGCCTATGCGAATGCGGCCTTGTACCTGCAGACGCACAACCGGCGGCTGGACGGGCGCTGACGGGAACAGTGGGCCCCGGCGTTCGCCGGGGTGACTCGATCGAAGTGGCCTGTCATCCCGGCGAACGCCGGGATCCACCGTGGCCGAAGCGAAGTCAGCCCTTCGCTGCAGCGATCTGCCGCAGCGCCTGCTCGAACACCTCGGCGGGCTGCCCACCCTGGATCAGGTGCCGGTCGTCGATGATCACCGCGGGCACCGCGTGGATGCCCTGCTGCTGGTAGAAGCGCTCCTGCTGGCGCACCTCGTCGGCGAACTCGCCGCTGTCCAGCACCTGCTGCGCCCGGGCCGCATCCAGGCCCACCTCGCCGGCCACGCGCACGAGCAGGGCGGTGTCGCTCGGGTCCTGGCCGTCGGTGAAGTAGGCCTTGAAGAGCGCCTGCTTCAGCTCGTGCTGGCGGCCTTCGCCTTCGGCCCAGTGCAGCAGCCGGTGGGCGTCGAAGGTGTTGTAGATGCGGCGGCGCGCGCCCATGCTGAACGTGAACCCGACGGACTCGCCCCGGGCGCGGATGTTCTCGCTGTTCTGCGCGAGCTGCTCCGGCGACAGGCCGTACTTCTCGCCCAGGTGTTCGGCGATGTCCTGGCCTTCGGGGCCCATGTTCGGGTTCAGCTCGAACGGCTGGAAGTGCAGGTCGGCCTTCAGGTCGGGCCCGATGCGCTCCAGGGCGGTTTCGAGGTTGCGCAGCCCGATGGCGCACCAGGGGCAGGAGACGTCGGAGACGAAATCGATCTTCATGGGGACGGATGATCTCGCGGTCCGCCCCCTTCCGTCACGCGTGGGGCTATTTCGGGAGGGCGTAGGCGATCACGTGGTCGCCCGCCCGGGTGCCGAGCGAGCCGTGACCCCCGGCGATCACCAGCAGGTACTGCCGGCCGTCCTCGCCCTGGTAGGTCATGGGCGTGGCCTGGCCGCCGGCGGGCAGGCGGTGCTCCCACAGCTGGCGGCCGGAGGTCACGTCGTAGGCCCGCACGTAGTCGTCGATGGTGCCGGTCAGGAACGCCACGCCGCCCGCGGTGACGATGGGGCCGCCGATGTTCGGCACCCCCATGCGGAACGGCAGCGGCAGCGGCGTGATGTCGCGCACCGTGCCGTTGCGGTGGCGCCAGGCGATGCGGCCCGTGGTGAGGTCGGCACCGGCCACGTAGCCCCACGGCGGCGCCTGGCAGGGGATGCCCAGCGGCGATGTGAACGGGTGCAGCTTCACCGCGAACGGCGCGCCGAAGTTCTCGTTGAGCTTCGGCAGCATGCCGTGGGGCGCCTCCTTGCCTTGTACGTAGGTGGTGGTGGCGTCGGTTCGTGGAATGAGCGTCGAGACGAACGCGAGGTAGGTGGGGGTGGTGAACGCCACCTGGCGCACCGGGTCGACCGCGATGCCGCCCCAGTTGAACACGCCGAAGTTGCCGGGGTAGATCAGGGACCCGCCGGTGGACGGCGGGGTGTAGCGGCCCTCGTAGCGCAGCTGGTGGAAGTTGATGCGGCACGCGAGCTGGTCGAACAGGGTGGCGCCCCACATCGACCGCGGCGTGAGCGGCGGCGGGTCGAACGACAGCGCCGAGACGGGCTGGGTGGCCGCCGTGTGGTCGCCCTCGGCCGCGCCCTGCGGTGCGGGCCGCTCGGTGACGGGCAGCAGCGGCTGGCCGGTGCGCCGGTCGAGCACGTACAGCTCGCCCTGTTTCGTGGGCTGCACCAGGGCGGGCACGTTCTGGCCGCCGACGGTGAGGTCGACGAGCGTGGGCTGGGCCGGCACGTCGTAGTCCCACAGGTCGTGGTGCACGGTCTGGAAGTGCCACTTCACCTGGCCGGTGGCGAGGTCCAGCGCCACCACGGACGACGAGAACTTCTCGGCGGACGGACTGCGTTTCCCGCCCCACTGGTCGGGCGGCTGGTTGCCCATCGGCACGTAGACCAGGCCGAGGGCCTCGTCGACGCTCGAGATGGACCAGCTGTTCGGCGAGTTGGGCGTGTACTGCTGGTCCGCCCCGATCGGCGTGGTGGCGTCCGGGTTGCCCGAGTCCCAGTTCCACACGAGCGCGCCGGTGTCGACGTCGAAGGCCCGGATCACGCCGGAGGCTTCCTTCGTGGAGACGTTGTCGAGCACCGTGCCGCCCACGACGACGAGGCGTTTCGTCACGACCACCGGCGAGGTCGAGTAGTACGAGCCCGGGTTCACGTCGGGCATGTTGGCCCACAGGTCGATCTGGCCCTTGCCGCCGCCGAACGCGGGGCAGGGCTGGCCGGTCTCGGGGTCCAGCGCCACGAGGCGGGCGTCGGACGTGGGCATGAACAGCTTGTTCAGGCAGGTGTCGCCCGGCACCGGGGACGGGCCGGCGTGGAAGGACACGCCGCGGCAGGTCAGGTGCTGCAGCGCGAGGTCACCCTTGACCTTGGGGTCGTGGCGCCACAGCTCGGCGCCGGTGGTGGCGTCGAGCGCGATCACCGACTGGTGCGGCGTGCAGAGGAACAGCCGGTTGCCCACCTTCAGCGGCGTGACCTCGAAGGTGGTCTCCACCGGGTCGTCGGGCTGGCCGCGGACGTCGCCGGTGCGGTAGGTCCACGCGGGCTTCAGGCGGGCGACGTTGTCGGGGGTGATGGCACGCAGCGGCGAATGCCGCTGGCCTTCCGCCGTGCGGCCGTAGGCGTGCCATTCGCCGTCGGGCACGGGCGAGGCGGCGGCCGGCAGGTCGCGCGGGGGGAGGTCACCGGCGACGTCGTGCGGGTCGAATGCCCACGACGCGGCGGCGACGGCGACCGACACCAGCAGCACCGCGGCCAGCGGCCCCCGCCCGAGCGGCTGGCCGGCCGCCTTGGGCCAGGGCAGCAGCAGCCACACGGCCATCAGCACGAACACGTCGGCGCGGGCGGCGATGGGCCACCAGTCGAGGCCGGCTTCCCACACCGCCCAGACCATCGTGGCCGCGAGCAGCAGCGCGTGCACGGTCAGCACGAAGCGCCGGCCGAGCGCGAGCAGCACCCCCTCGATCACCAGCACGGCACCCGCGGCGACGTAGAACCACGAGCCCCCGAGCCGGACGAGCCAGCCTCCGCCCCCGAGGAGCATCAGCCCCAGCAGCGCGGTGATGGCGCCGCCGATGGGGCGGTACGGAAGTCGGGCGGTGGGCGACGCGGTCATCGGAACTCCGGCAGCGGGGGTGTCGTCCCGCAGGCAATCGGCGCTCCCGAGCGGCGCGTCTTCAGACTTCTTTACGTCACTCCGGCTCGACGCCCGCGGCCTTGATGATCTGGCCCCACTTCACGGTTTCGGCCGCCTGGAACTTCGCGAGTTCATCGGTCGACGTGGTCCACGCGTCACCGCCGGTGCTCTCGTAGAAGCCCAGTGCACCCGGGCCCTTCGTGGCGTGCACCAGCAGTTCCTGCAGGCGGGCGACGACTGGCGCGGGCGTGTGGGCGGGCACGTACGCGGCGAACCAGTACGTGAACTCGTAGCCCTTCACGCCGGCCTCGGAGATGGTGGGCACGTCGGGCAGCATCGCGAGGCGCCTGGACGTCGACACGCCGAGCGCGCGCAGCTTGCCGCCCTTGACGTGGGGCACGCCGGTGGCGGTGTCGGTGATCATCAGGTCGATCTGGCCGCCGATCAGGTCGGTGACCGCGTTCGGGTTGCTCTTGTAGGGCACGTGCAGGATGTCGGTGCCGGTCATCTGCTTGAAGAGTTCCACGGCCATGCGGCTCGACCCGCTGCCGCCGCCGAAGGTCAGCTTGCCCGGCGCCTTCTTCGCGGCGGCGACGAGGTCGGCGACCGTCTTGTACGGCGAGTCGGCGCGCACCACGAGCACCTGGCCGCCCTTGCCGAGGCCGGTCACGGGCACGAAGTCCTTCACCGGGTCGTACGGCATCTTCTTGAAGAGGTGCTGGTTCGCGGACTGCGTGGTGTTCGTGGCGATCAGCACGGTGTAGCCGTCGGCGGGCGAGCGCGCGACGAACTGGGCGGCCAGCATGCCGTTGGCACCGGCGCGGTTGTCCACCACCACGGGCTGGTGGCCCTCCTGGCTCACGGACTGGCCGAGCGCGCGGGCCAGCATGTCCGTGGCGCTGCCGGCCGCGAACGGCACGACGAAGTTGATCGGCTTGGCCGGGTACGCCTCGGCCAGGGCGGGCCCCGCGCCCATCGCACCGAGGGAGGCGGCGATGGCGAGGGCGGCGAGGGTCCGGCGCCGGGGCGTGTCGAACCGGGTGGGGGCGGTCATGGGAGGTCTCCAGGGAAAGTGTCGGACGGACCCCGCAGGTGTCCGGCCAGGTCGGGTGAAATCGAGAGGGGCAGGTCGAGCAGCAGGAAGGAGAGGGCTTTGCCGTGGCTGTCGAGGTTGAGCGAATCGTTGACGCCGCCGTCGAGCACGTCGTCGAGCACGAAGTTCATCGCGTGCAGGTTCGGCAGCAGGTGGCGGGTGACCTTCGTGGGGCGGCGGTGGCGGAACAGGTCGGCCACGGCGTCCTCGGTGACCTGGGCGACGAGGGTGTCCCACAGCGCGGGCGACCAGGCGATCACGCTGATGTTGGAGCGGTTGCCCTTGTCGCCGGTGCGGCCGTGGGCGGCGCGGTGCAGCGGCACGTGGAGGAAGACGGGCGCATTCATGTCGAGAAGCTCCAGGCGACGGGAACGTTCTCGCGCGGCACGAGGCAGGACACGGTGCCCAGGCGCGCCCGCAGGCTCGTGCGCACGCCGCCGCCGCCGGCCGGCCCGGTGGTGTAGAGCGCGGTCACCTCGCGGTTCAGCCGCTCGGCGGTCGCCCGGTCGGTGTGGCTCGCCGCGGCGCGCAGGCGCACGTCATGGGCGTCGCCGGGAATGCGGTCCGCGAGGTCGCGGCCCGCGTCGTCGGCGAACACGCTGGTGACCCCGATCAGGTCCAGGCGCAGCGACAGCGCGGGCAGGCGTTCGCGCAGCACCTGGCCGGCCAGGCGGGCGCGGGCCTCGGCGCGGGCGCCCGCGTACGAGATCTCGCCCTCGGCCAGCCAGCCGTTGGCGTGGCACACGTTGACCTTCAGGTCGGCCGGGCGCGGGTGGCCGCGCACGCCGGTGAGGCGCACGCGGTCGGGGCGGATTTCGGTGACGACGGCCTCGCCCAGGTCGGCCACCACGTCGGGCGTGACGTAGGCGCGCGGGTCGTGCACCTCGTAGAGCAGCTGCTCCTTGACGGTGTGGGTGTCGATGAGGCCGCCGGTGCCGGCGGGTTTGGTGACGGTGCAGTGGCCGTCGGCGTCGATCTCGGCGATGGGATAGCCGAGGCGGGCGAGGCCGGGCACGTCCTTCAGTCCGGGGTCGGCGTAGTAGCCGCCGGTGACCTGGGCGCCGCATTCGAGCAGGTGGCCGGCCATCGTGGCACGGGCGAGGCGGTCCCAGTCGTCGCGCGCCCAGCCGAAGTGGGCCAGCGCCGGGCCCACGACCAGCGACGGGTCGGCCACGCGGCCGCACACCACGACGTCGGCGCCGGCCGCGAGGGCGTCGGCGATGGCTTCGGCGCCGATGTAGGCGTTGGCGCTGACGACCTCGAGGCCCCGGGCGACGTCGCCGAGCGTGTCCTGGCGGCCGCTCAGGTCGTCACCCCGGACCACGGCGATGCGGGGCGGCCGGGCGCCCAGTTCCGCGGCCAGCCGGGCGATGTGGCGTGCCGCGCCCCCGGGGTTGGCCGCGCCGAAGTTGCTGACGATGCGGATGTTCGCTGCGAGGCACCGGGCCAGCACGGGCCGCAACAGGTCGTCCAGCAGGGGCTCGTAGCCGGCGTCAGGGTCCTGGCGACGGGCGAGCTGCGCCAGGGCCAGCGTGCGTTCGGCGAGGGTCTCGAAGATCAGCACCGCGGGCCCGCCCGCGGCCGCCAGGGCCTCGACCACCGGGCCGGCCGCATCCGTGCGATCGCCGGAGAACCCGGCCGCGCAGCCCACCCTCAACACCTGTCCCTGTCCATCCACCATCGCTGGAAATCCGAGCGCCCGCCAAAGGGCGGGCCGAGGCCGACACTGTAGGCCGGATCGGGCCGTTCTGCCTGTGGAAGCCCCGAATAGGCGGCCCTGGCAAAATGCACCCCTGTTCGCTCCTGCTGTTCCCGCCATGCGCATCCTGTCCGTCATCCCGCCGATGACGCAGCTCAACACCCCGTACCCGTCCACCGCCTACCTCACCGGGTTCCTGCGGTCGCGCGGGTTCGACGCCGTGCAGGAGGACCTGGCGCTCGCCCTCGTGCTGGCGCTGTTCTCCCAAGACGGGCTGCGCGCCGTGCGCGAGCACATCCGCGCGATGCCGGAGGAGCAGCGCAGCGCGAACGCCAACGCGTTCGACGACCGCTTCGACCGCTACCTCGCCACCATCGACCCCGTGCTCGCGTTCCTGCAAGGCCGCGACTCGACCCTGGCACACCGCATCTGCGGCCGCGCCTTCCTGCCCGAGGGCTCGCGTTTCGCGTCGCTCGACGTGTACGTGGACGACGACGGAGGGGACCCGCTGGCGTGGGCCTTCGGCGCCCTGGGCCTGCAAGACCGCGCCCGCCACCTCGCCACGCTGTACCTCAACGACCTGGCCGACGTGCTGCGCGACGCGGTGGACCCGCGCTTCGAGTTCGTGCGCTACGCCGAGTCGCTGGCCCAGAGCCAGCCCACGTTCGACCCACTCGCCGAGGCGCTGGCCGCGCCGCGGAACCTCGTCGACCGCACGCTGCACGACCTCACGCTCGATGCCGTGCGCCGCCACCAGCCGCGGCTGGTGCTGGTGTCCGTGCCGTTCCCGGGCGCCGTGTACGCGGCCTTCCGCATCGCCCAGGCCATCAAGGCGGTCGACCCGACGATCGTCACGGCGCTCGGCGGCGGCTTCGTCAACACCGAACTGCGCGAGCTGTCGGACGCGCGCGTGTTCGACCACTTCGACTTCGTCACACTCGACGCGGGCGAACGCCCGCTGCTCGCGCTGCTGGACCACCTCGCGGGCAAACGCTCCACGCAGCGCCTCGTGCGCACCTTCCACCGCCCGGCGGGCCAGGACACGGTGAAGTTCTCCGACATGGGCGAACCCGACGTGGCCTTCGCCGAGGTGGGCACACCCACGTGGGACGGCCTGCCGCTCGACCGCTACCTGTCGCTGCTGGACATGCTGAACCCCATGCACCGGCTGTGGTCCGACGGACGCTGGAACAAGCTCACCGTGGCCCACGGCTGCTACTGGAAGAAGTGCAGCTTCTGCGACGTGAGCCTCGACTACATCTCGCGCTACGACGGTGCGTCGGCCGAAACCCTCGTCGACCGCATCGAGGCCATCGTTGCCGAGACCGGCCAGACCGGCTTCCACTTCGTCGACGAGGCCGCACCGCCGAAGGCCCTGAAGGCGCTGGCCGCCGAGATCCAGAAGCGCGGTACGTCCATCTCGTGGTGGGGCAACATCCGCTTCGAGAAGACCTTCAGCCCCGAGCTGTGCCTGCAGCTCGCCGACAGCGGCTGCATCGCCATCTCGGGCGGCCTCGAGGTCGCGTCCGACCGGCTGCTGAACCTGATGAAGAAGGGCGTGTCGGTGGAACAGGTCGCACGGGTCACGCGTGCGTTCTCGGACGCCGGCATCCTCGTCCACGCGTACCTGATGTACGGCTTCCCCACGCAGACCGTGCAGGACACGGTGGACGCCCTGGAGTACGTGCGCCAGCTCTTCGAGAACGGCTGCATCCAGAGCGGCTTCTTCCACCGCTTCGCATGCACGGTGCACTCACCCGTGGGCCAGGATCCGGCCGCGTACGGCGTGACGCTGGAGCCGCTGCCGCCGGTGTCGTTCGCGAAGAACGACGTGGGGTTCCACGATCCGACCGGCGTCGACCACGACCAGCTCGGCTTCGCGCTGAAGAAGGCGCTCTACAACTACATGCACGGCATCGGGCTCGAAGAGGACGTGCGGTCGTGGTTCACGCAGCATGTGCCGAAGACCACGGTGAATCGGCATCGGATTGCGCGGGCGTTGGCGACCCGGGGCTGATGCCTCGGCACCCCCGGCTGCCGGGGGTTACTTGAGTTTGATGACGACCTTGCCCTTGGCCCGACCCGATGCCACATGCGCCAGCGCCTCGTTGGTTGCCGTGAAGGGAAATACGCGGTCGATCACGGGGCGGATGGCTCCCGCTTCGATCAGTTGGGTGATCTGGCGGAGCTGGGTGCCGTTCGCCGTCATGAAGTGGAAGGCGTACTCGACGCCAGCGCGTCGCGCCTTGCGCCGGATGCCTGCGCTCAACAACCGCATCACCAGCTTCACGAACCCGGGGGCCGCGATCTGCCGGCCGAACGCCGGGTCCGGCGGGCCGGAGATGGAGATGAGCTGCCCTCCCGGACGAAGCACGCGGAGGGATTTGCCGAGCGTCTCGCCGTCCTGGCTGTTCAGGACGGCGTCGTACCCGTGCAGGGCGGCCTCGAAATCTTGGGTCTTGTAGTCGACGACCACGTCGGCCCCGAGTTGCTTCACCAGGCCGGTGTTGGCCGCGCTGGTGGTCGTCGCGACCGTGGCGCCCAGGTGTTTGGCCAGCTGGATGGCGAAGGTGCCCACGCCACCGGAGCCCGCCTGGATGAACACCTTCTGACCCCGCTTGAGCTGGGCCTTTTCCACCAGCACCTGCCAGGCCGTCAGGCCCACCAGGGGGATGGAGGCGGCCTCTTCCATGGAAAGGTTCTTCGGCTTCAGCGCCAGCGAGGTTTCCTTGACGGGGACGAACTCGGCGAACGTGCCGATGCGGAAGTCATCGGCCCGGGCATAGACTTCGTCGCCGGCCTGGAACTGGCGCACGCCGGGGCCGACCTTGACGACCACCCCAGCCACATCGTGACCGAGCGTGATGGGCGTTCGATAGGGCAGGATGAGCTTGAACTCACCGGCCATGATCTTCGCGTCCAGCAGGTTCACGCTGGCGGCATGGACCTCGACCAGGACCTCGTCGTCGCGCAGTTCCGGCGTGGGCACGTCTGCCAGTTGCAGCGGGCGATCTTTTCCGTAGCGCGGCAGGAGGAAGGCTTTCATGTCTGTCCTTGGTTCGAATGAGGCGGCCTACACCGACAGGCGCAGGTCTTTGCGAATCCCGGCATCCAGCACGCTGGCGGGGGCGAATCGGCGCAGCAGGCGCAGGCGGCGGGCGAGGCCCGGGGCGTAGTGAGTCCTGGGGCGGCTCGCCAGGGCGGCTGCGAGCACGGTCTCGGCCACCACCTCGGGGCCGTCGGCGTCGACCAGGACCTCCTTCACGCGCCTTTCGACACTTGCGCGCACGTCGCGATAGGTGTCCAGGACCGCATCCGGTTCCATGAGATGGGCATCGAACGGCGTGTTGATGTACGCGGGCTCGACCACCGAGACACGAATGCCGAGCGTCCGCAGTTCATGGTCGAGGGCCTCCGAGTAGCCCGCCACGGCGTGTTTGGTCGCAGAGTACAAGGCCATGTAGGGCAGGGGCATGAAGCCCAGGGCCGAGCCGATGTTGATGATGCGGCCGGATCCCTGGCGCCGCATGTGCGGCACGACCGCACGCGTCATCCGGACGATGCCGAAGAAGTTGGTGTCGAAGATGGCCTGCGCTTGCGCCAACGAACTCTCTTCCGCTGCGGCCGGCGCCACGCCGAAGCCGGCGTTGTTGACGAGCAGGTCGATGCGGCCTTCCAGGCCGATCAGTCGCTGCACCGCCGCCGCGACGGATTCGTCGCTCGTGACATCGAGCTGCATCATCTCGAACGAGCGGGTGGACGCCCCGCCGGTTCGCCGGCTGGTCCCGTAGACCTTGAAACCCGCTGCCGCGAGGCATTCGGCGGTGGCTTGCCCGATGCCCGACGAGGCGCCCGTGACCAGGGAAATTCGAGGTTCTTTCATGGGGTGAGCTTGTCGATGGAGAAGGTTTGTCAGGTGGCTTCGGGACAATCTCGCATGACGATCATCATGTTGAATGACGAACCAAGATTATGCGGAGCATGGGGGGGCTTCAGCGCGGTGAAGGATTCAGGTGGTTGAGCGCGGCTTCGCGCAAGCGGTCAGACAGGCCCGGGTCGTCGACGGCCCGGGCGAGGATCAGGGCGCCGACCATCGTGGAGAGTGTGACGAGGGCCTTTTCATGGGCGCTCGGGCGACCCCACTCCGGCGACTGGCGCGCAAAGAGGTCGATCATTTCCTTGAGGTGCCGGGTGGTCACGTGCCGCACCTCGGGCACCTGGCGAGACGTCTCCGACCCCAAGGCCGCCAAGGGGCAGCCCTGTTCCGTGTTCATGCAGTGGGCCTTGGACAGGTAGGCGCCCAGCATGGACGCCATGGCCTCTCCAGGGGGCAGGCTGTTGACGGCGCGGGTGGCCGCGGCAGCGGATTCCGAAGCGGCTTTGCCCGCAGCCTCCGCCAGCATGGCCTCCCGGGATGGGAAGTGGGAATAGAAGGCGCCGTGGGTCAGGCCGGCTTCCTTCATGATGTCCGCCACCCCGGTGCCGCCATAGCCGCTCCGGCGAATGGCCCTGGCGGCGACGTCCACGATCCGTTCGTGGGTCGCCTCTTTTGCGGCCGCCCGGGCATTTGTTGTCACTTGTCGCATGATGGGCATCATACGATATTCGGCGACTTCGGAGGCCGGCTGGGTCGGCGCGTCCGGTTCCTTCAGCGTTCAGCGACGACGAAGAACAGCTTGCCCATGAAAAAGTCCTTGGGCAGATCGAACGTCTTGCGGCCCAGCGCGGCGATCACGGCCTCCTCGGATCGGCCATCGACGGTCAGGACGAATTGGGTGGCCTTGCCTTTTTCTCCGGACATGACCAGCTTGATCCAGTGCATCTGGTCAGACAGGTGAAGCTGCTTCAGCGAGGCGGCGATCTCTGCCTCGATGGCCTTCTGCGTGGCGGCATCGATGGGGGCCATGCGAAGCCCCCAATCCGACAGGTACACCTGCCGCGGCGTTCCACCGATCGTCCAGCGGGCTTTCCGAACGTGTGGATCCGTGGACACCCACTGGGCGGCGTAGATGGGGTGCAGCGTGATCAGGCAGAAGTTCTGCAGTGCATCCATCACGGACGCGCGCGGATCCGCGCCGGCGCCGGCGACGAAATCCTCGAGCTTGCGGCCGTCCTTGAACGTCAGCGTGATGCGCGTCTCGGCGGATTAGAAGCTGCCGGGCGTCAGTTCCTTGACCTGCTGGATGTCGCCTTCGAGCTGCGAGCCGTCGGCGTCGAAGACGATGCCGGCTGGCGACTTCTTGTAGGCATTGAACTTGTGGTCCTGAAGCCAGAGGTCCAGGTAGCCGTTGACGTACTCGGCACCCTGACCGGCATGACTCGACAGGGCGCCGCAGAGCAGCAGGGCAGCAGCGAGCGGTCGAAGGATGCGGCGTGTCATGACGGCAGCGTGGGTGTCATGCGTAGGCGTTGATGTTCCGCCCGAGGTGGCCTTCGGTGGCCAGCGCCGGCGGCTGCGGCAAGGCCGAGATCAGCGCGGCGGCGCCGGCGGCCTGGGTGTCCAGGGCCTTTCGGAGCACCATCATGCCGGCGGCGTTGCCGACCGTGCCCGGCGTGCTGCTGGATGCGTTGCCGACCGCGGCGTCGACGCTGGGGGAGTTCGTGATGACCATCCCCCTCTATCGGCGGTTCCTGCGCGATGCTGAGTGCGAATCGCGCGAAATCACGCGTCAGCGTGGCCTCGGAAACGGCGAACCCGGCCGGAGCCGGGTTCGTCGTCGGGGAGGGGCGTCCCGAGGGCTTCAGCGGATGTAGACCGTCCCGGTGGACCCGGTCAGCAGCCAGGTGCTGTTGCCAAGGTACTGCAGCGACGCGCCGGTGTACTGCGCGCCGGCCAGGTAGCCGGTGGTGCCGGCCGTGCTGCGGTTGCCGGTGTCGCGGTTGCCGGCGTAGATGCGGGTGCTGGCGTACTGGTCGCCCAGGTAGATGCGGGTGCCGTCGCCCGACACCGCCGTGCCGTACCAGTAGCCGTTCAGGTTGTTGTCGCCCCAGTTCGTGCCGCCGTTGAACGACACCCAGCTCTTGCCGTCGAAGGTGTTGGCCAGGATGGTCTTGCCGTCACTCGACACGGCGACACGCAGCAGATTCCCTGCATTGGCGAGTGGCAACACCAGGCGCGCGACCCAGGTGACGCCATCGTCCTTCGACACATAGACGGTGTTGTCGCTGCCGTTGCGGTGGGTGATGCCCACGAGCGTGCTCCCGTCGGCCGAGAGGGCGACCTCGTGCATGCCCGTCGGCGTGGTCAGCGTGGTCCAGGTCGTGCCACCGTCGGTGGACAGCACGGTCCGGGCGACCATCACCGTGCCGTTCTGCGAGGCCACCATCTTCTGGCCGTCGGCCGAGACCGCCGCGCTGATCCAGCGGCCGCCGGTGGGCAGGCCCGCGACGGTGCTGAAGCTGGCGCCGCCGTCGAGCGACACGTGCACTGTCCCCCCCGCCTGGTCGCGCACCGCGAGGATGCGCTGGCCGTCGGAGGACATCCCGATGGCTTCGACGTTGGCGCCGATGGGCGCCATCGGCGCCCAGGTCACACCCTGGTCCGTCGAGCGCTCCATCGCGCCGTTGGTGGCCACCGCGACCACGATCTGGCCGCTGGGCGTGGTGGCGATGCCGCTCCAGCTGACGGCCGTGGCCAGTGCCGTGCTCCAGGTCGCGCCGGCATCGGCGGAGCGCCGCAACCCCTGGTTGGACCCCGCGTACACGATGCTGCCGGTGCTGTTGGTGGCGATGGGATTCCACGGCTCGGCCGCCGCGGTGGTCATGCGGACGGTCGGCTGGACTGCGCGCACGGTGCCGCTGTAGTCGTCGCCGACGACGATGGACTGGCCCGTGTTCTGCGCCAGTTGCCAGCCGCCTGCGGCGCCACCGGTGACGGCCACCGTGTCGCCCACCGACGGCGAGGCCGGCAGCGTCAGCGTGGCCAGCGTGCCGCGGTCGGCGAGGTAGCGGCGGTTGGAGAGCATCTGGTACGAGGCCGCCGAGACCGTCGTCCACACGGTGTCGGACGCGCTGCAGACGTAGCTCGTGGCGCTGATCTCGCCGGCGTCCAGCGTGCCGTTGTTGTTGGCGTCTGCGCCCGCGTCGACGCGCGTGCCGCCGCCGAGGCAGTTGGCGCCCGGCGCCTCGACGCTCAGGCGCATCAGCGCGGCCAGGCCGTTCGCCCCGTTCGCCCCGGCGGGGCCGGTCGGACCGGTGGTCCCGGTGGGGCCGGTCGCGCCGGCCGTGCCGTCACACACGAAGCGGGTCTGGGTCACCTCACCGGCCTGCAGCGTGCCGTCGCCGTTCGCGTCCAGGCCGGCTTCGATGCGGGTGCCGCCGGAGGTGCAGTTCGCACCGGCCGCTTCCACCGTGGTCGCGAGCAGTGCGGTCTGGCCGTCGTCGCCGCTGTCGCCGCACGCGGCCAGAGCCAGCACGCCCATCATGACCCCCATCATCTTGAATTTCGGATTCACTTCAGCGGACTTTCTTTTGGATTGTTGAGAAGAGGCTGGAACAGGTTCCGGCCGCGCGCGGGCGGCCGGAAACGACAAAACCGGCCGGAGCCGGATTTGTCGTTCAGGGCAGGGCCCGGAAGTTCAGAAGGTTTCCCAGTCGTCCGTGCCGGTGCTGGACGCGGCGGCGGTCGGAATGGTCTTCGACGCGGTCGGCGCGGCAGCGGGCAGGGCCTTCGGCTCGGTCTTCGCGAAATCCGGCCGCACGACGTTCTTCGCGCGGTTCGGGCTGCGGCGTTCCACCTTGGGGTCTTCGGCCTTCGGGGCCTCGACCGGCTTCGGTGCCAGCACCGGTTCCACCTTGGCGGCCACCACCGGGGCCGGGTCGGCCTTCGGCGTGGACGGCACGAAGGTGCTGCTGCCGTGTTCGAGCTTGAAGACCGACACGGCCTCCAGCAGCGCGCGGGCCTGCACCTTGAGGCTTTCGGCGGCGGCCGCCGATTCCTCGACCAGTGCGGCGTTCTGCTGCGTGGCCTGGTCCATCTGCGTGACGGCTTCACCGACCTGCGCGACACCGCTGCTCTGCTCGGTGCTGGCCGCGCTGATCTCGCCCATGATGTCGGTCACGCGGCGGATGGCGCCCACCACTTCCTGCATCGTGGTGCCGGCCTGGTCCACGAGCGTGGTGCCTTGCTCGACGCGTTCGACGCTGTCGCTGATGAGGGTCTTGATCTCTTTGGCCGCTTCGGCGCTGCGCTGGGCCAGCGAGCGCACTTCACCGGCCACGACCGCGAAGCCGCGGCCCTGTTCGCCGGCACGGGCGGCTTCCACCGCGGCGTTCAGCGCGAGGATGTTGGTCTGGAACGCGATGCCGTCGATGACGCTGATGATGTCGACGATCTTCTTCGAGCTGTCGTTGATGCCCTTCATCGTGTCGACGACGCGGCTCACGACTTCACCACCCTGGACGGCCACGGTGGACGCGCCCATCGCGAGCTGGTTGGCCTGGCGGGCGTTGTCGGCGTTCTGCTTGACGGTGCTCGACAGTTCTTCCATCGAGGCGGCGGTTTCTTCGAGGGCGCTGGCCTGCTGTTCGGTGCGGGCGCTCAGGTCGTTGTTGCCCGAGGCGATCTGGGCGCTGGCCGTGGCCACGCCATCGGCGTTCTGGCGCACGCCGCCCACGATGCGGGCGAGCTGGTCCTTCATGCCACCGAGCGTCTGCAGCAGCACGGCGGTTTCGTCCTTGCCGGTGGTGTGCAGGTCGACGGTGAGGTCGCCGGCGGCGATGCGTTCGGCGGCCTGCACGGCGCGGGCGACCGGGCGGGTGATCAGGCGGGTGATCCACACGGCCATGCCGATGGCGATGGCGATGGCGGCGGCGACGAAGCCCATGACCCAGAGACGCGCCGCCTGGTACGTGGCCTCGGCCTGTTTGCCGGCGAGGTCGGCGCCTTCGACGTTCGCGTCGGTGAGCTTGGCCACGTTGGTCAGCATGTTGCGGAACGACACCAGCGATTCACCCTGCAGCCACGCGCGGGCCACGGGGAACAGTGCTTCGCCGCCGGCGGCCAGCTCGGCCAGCTTGCGGTGCGAGGCGTCGAAGCTCACGCGTTCGTTCTTCAGGTCGTTGAAGGCTTCGCGTTCCGCGTCCGACGAGATCTGGGCTTCGAACTTCGTGAAGGCCTCGTCCAGCCGCTTGGCGGCCTTGTCGAAGTTGGCCTGCGCCGCCTCCGACTGCTTCGCATCGACGGCCAGCACCATGTCGACTTCGGCCGAGCGGACCATGTTCACGGAAGCCCGCACCTCGGTGGCGGCGATGACGCCGGGCAGCCAGTTCTCGGTGATTTCGCCGTTGTTGTCGTTCAGGCGCGCGAGCTGGAGCAGCGCGAACACACCCACCGCGGTGGTCAGCAGGACGACGGCGAAGAACGCGGTGCCGAGTTTGGCGCCCAGCTTGAAGTCGGAGAATTTCATGGACGAGGGTTCCTGGAGAGGGCTCGGGCGGACACGAGAGGGCGCGCGGGCGGGCGCCCCGGTTGAATTGACACGATGACGGTTCTTTACGGCCGACCGGGTCCGGACTTGAGGGGTAAACCCGGGTGAAGTTGGCACTTCACCGGTCAAGACCCCTTCCGGGCCCCCGTCAGACGTTGCTGGTGGCCCGCACTTCGCTCAGGCTGGTGACGCCCTGGAGCACCTTCTCGATGCCGTCTTGGCGAAGCGTGCGCATGCCCTCGGTCATCGCGGTGTGCAGCAGCTGCTCGGCGCGCGAGGTGGTCTGGATCATGCGGCGCAGCTCGCGCGACACCATCATCAACTCGTGCAGCCCGGCGCGTCCCTTCTGGCCCGTGTTGCCGCAGTGTTCGCAGCCGGGGCTGTGGAACATCATCAGGCGGCCCTCGCGGCCGAACCGCTCGGTCCAGCTGCGCCGCACGGTCTCGCGGTCGAAGTCGGGGTGGCCGTGCGGGGCGACGTGCAGGTAGTCGTCGAGCAGCTCGTTCACCTCGTCCTCGGTGGCGGGACGCGACGTGCGGCAGTGGTTGCACAGGCGGCGCACGAGGCGCTGCGCGAGCACGCCCAGCAGCGAGTCGGCGAAGTTGAACGGGTCGAGGCCCATGTCGATCAGGCGCGTGACCGTCTCGGGGGCGCTGTTGGTGTGCAGGGTGGAGAGCACGAGGTGGCCCGTGAGCGAGGCCTCGATGCCCATCTGGGCCGTTTCTTCGTCGCGCATCTCGCCGACCATGATGACGTCCGGGTCCGCGCGCAGGAAGGCGCGCAGCGCCTTCGCGAAGGTCCAGTCGATCTTCGGGTTCACCTGCACCTGGCGCAGGCCGGGCTGGGTGATTTCCACCGGGTCCTCGGCCGTCCAGATCTTGCGCTCGGGCACGTTGATGTGGCTCAGCGCCGAGTGCAGCGTGGTGGTCTTGCCGGAGCCGGTGGGGCCCACGCACAGCACGAGGCCGTACGGGCGTTCCATCGCCTCCTTCAGGTGCTTGAGGTTGTACGGGTTCAGCCCCAGGTTGTCGAGCGGGATGGGCTTGGCAGACGCCAGGATGCGCATCACCACGTCTTCCAGGCCGCTGTTGGTGGGGATGGTGGCGACGCGCAGCTCGATCTTGTGCTGCGGCGAGAACTTCGCGAAGTTGATCTTGCCGTCCTGCGGCTTGCGGCGTTCGGAGATGTCGAGGTCGCACATGATCTTGATGCGCGCGATCACCGCGTTGCGGTAGTTCGGCGGCAGCTCGAGGTGCGTGCGCAGCAGGCCGTCCTTGCGGAAGCGGATCTTGATCTTGTCGCGGCCGGGGTAGCTCTCGACGTGGATGTCGGACACCCCCTCGGCATGGGCCTCGATGATCATGTTGTTGATCAGGCGCACGAGCGAGTTGTCGCTCTGCTCGATCTGGCGGTCGTCCTCGGGCGCGAGCGCGTCCAGGCCTTCCTTCTCGAGCGTCTCCATCAGCTTGCCGGTGTCGTGCACCTCGAACGGGATGGGGTCGGCCATCACGTTGAGCGACAGGCGGGCACCGGCGGCGCCGAACTTCTCGTACGTGCTGGCGAGCACGGCCTCCATGCTCAGGCACTGCGCGAGCACCGGCACGGTCTTCATCTGGGTGATGAACTCGACCTCGTCCACCGTGGCGCGGCGGCGCACGGGGTCGTCGAGGGCGACGACCAGGCGGCCGTCGCGGATCATCAGCGGCATCACCTGCACCCGCGCGGCGACGGCGTAGGGCAGCTTGCGCACGGCCTCTTCCTCGAACGGGAACTGGTCGAGGTTGACGAGCGGGTAGCCCATCTTGCTCGCGAGGGCGCTCTGCAGGTCCTCGCGGGAGACGATGCCCATGCGCACGAGCAGCTCGCCGAGCGGCACGTTGCGGTCCTGCTTCTGCTGGGCGAGGGCGTCCTGCAGCTGCTCGTCGGTGACCATGCCGAGCGAGGTGAGCGCCTCGCCGATGCGCACCATCGGCATGCTGGCCTGCTTCTCGATGGCGGACAGCAGCTGGTCGGCGGTGACGACCTGGCGCATCACGAGGATGTCGCCGAGCTTCTGGCTGCGCAGCTGCTGCTGCATGTCGGCGGCCTGCTCGACCTGCTGCGGCGTGACCATGTTCTTCGCGACGAGCAGCTCGCCGATGCGCGGGCCCACGTCGAACGCGGCGTAACCGTTGCGGGGCACGAAGAGGCGCTGCACGCTGCCGTCGTCGCCGATGGGCGGGAACAGGAACAGGCCGTGGGCGTTCTCGACGTGGCCGATGGTCTCGCCTTCCATCGTGCCGCCACCGGGCAGCGTGATGCGGTAGGTGCTGCGCGGGCGCTGGTCGAGCAGCGGGGCGTGGCGGTCTGCGCCGGCATCGAGCGGGGACAGCGCGTCGAGCACCCGCAGCGAACGGAACTGGCTGAAACGCAGCGGCATCGTCGTGCGGGCCGGGGGCACCTGCACGTGGGCGACGAAGTCGTCGGGCACGAAGAAGATCAGGCGGCCGTTGACCTTCTTGCCGTTGACGCCCACGAACTCGCACCGCTGCGCCTGGCTTTGCTCCAGGGCATCGGGGTAGGTGGCGAACGGCGGGGTGGGCCAGCGGAACGCGACGTGCTGCGCCTTCTCGGCGGGGGCCGGCGCGGGGCGGAAGATCGGCGTGTCGCCGTCGAAATCGAGGTTCACGAAATCGGAAAGATCGGACACGGTGCAGTCGTCCTCATGAGCGGGCCGGACGCACGCCGGCGGTGTGCGGACCAGACTGCGCCCGCGCCTTCGATGGTAGGGACGCAGGGGGCGGCCGAACCCCGGAAATGGCCGGTCTAACGTGCACAATTCAATGGTGACCCGCGCCCGCCGCCCTCCGAAGATCCTGCTGACCGGCTTCGAGCCGTTCGGCGGCGACACCGTCAACCCGTCCCTCGAGGTGGTGCAGGCGCTCGACGGCGAACACGTGGGCGGGGCCGCCGTGGTCGGCCTCGGCCTGCCGTGTGTGTACGCCGACGCGGTGGCGGGCCTGGACCGCGCGCTCGAGGCGCTGTCGCCCGTGCTCGTGATCTGCCTCGGCCAGGCGGCCGGCGCGCCCGGCCTGCGGCTGGAGCGGGTGGCGGTCAACCTCAGCGACACCGTCCAGCCCGACAACGCCGGTGCCGTGCTGCGCGACACCCCGGTGGTGGCCGGCGGGCCCGCCGCCTACTTCTCGACCCTGCCGCTCACCCGCATGCTGGAGGCGCTGCGCGCGCACGGGCATGTGGCGGAGCTGTCGGGCAGCGCGGGGGCCTACGTCTGCAACCACGTCTTCTACACGCTGCAGCACCGCCTCGCGGGCCGTGCGCTGCCGGCCGGGTTCATCCACCTGCCGCTGCTGCCGCGGCAGGCCGCGGGGCGCGCCGGCGTGCCCGGCATGGCGCTCGAATCGCAGGTGGCCGCGGTGCGGCTCGCGATCGAAGCGGCGATGCCGGCGTGAACTGCGTCACGCCCCCCTTGTCCAGGGGTCGAGCGGAAGAGGGCGGCCGCAAGGGTGCGACACTCCGAGCCAGCACACCTGTCTGTTCATTGCCTTCATGAAGCATCTTGTCCTGCTGGGAGGTGGTCCGGCGCACCTTCGGGTGCTCCATGACCTGGCCACGTCCCCGATGCCCGGCACACGGGTCACCCTGGTCGCACCCCATGGCCGCCATGTGTCGCCGGCCATGGTGGCCGGGTGGATCTCGGGCCGGCACGCCACGGCCGAATGCTGTGTCGCGCTCGCGCCGCTGGCGGTGCGGGCGGGGGTGACGCTGGTCGAGAGCGACGCCCTGGCGGTCGATGCCGGCCGCCGGCAGATCTCGCTGGCCAACGGCCACGCGGTGGCGTACGACGCGCTGAGCATCGACGTGCCCGCCGCGCCCGACCGGGACCGCATCGCGGGCGCCCGCGAGAACGCGCTGTTCCACCGGCCGTTCGATCACTTCCTGCGGCTCTGGGGCGCGCTGGTCGCCCTGGCGTCGGAACAGGCGCTGAGCGTGGTGGTGGTGGGCGCCGAGGCACCCGCCATCGAGCTGGCCCTCGCGGTGCACCTGCGGCTGGGCAAGCGGGCGCGCGTGGCGCTGGTGACCGGCCACGGCGCGCCGGTGCCCCATGCCCCCGCGGTGTTCCAGCACCGCGTGCGCCAGCTGCTCAAGCGGGGCGGCGTCACGCTGTTCGAGGACCGCTGCGATGCGCTCTTCGGCAACCAGATGCTGCTGGGCCAGGGCCTGCGCCTCGCGTGCGACGCGCCGCTGGTGGCACTGGACGCCGGCCCGCCGCGCTGGGCCCCCGACAGCGGGCTGCAGCTGGGCCAGAAGGGATTCATCCTCGTGGGCGACACGCTGCAGAGCGCCTCGCACCCCGAGGTGTTCGCGAGCGGCGAGATCGCGGTGCGGGCCGACGGCTGGCGGCCACCCGCCGGGCTGCAGCTGCGGGGCGAGGAGCCGCTGTCGCTGAACCTGCGGCGTTTCCTCGCCGGCGGGGAACTGGTGAAGCGCCGCCGCCGCTCCGGCCGGCTCCACCTGATCGACCTGGGCGAGGGGCGCGCCGTGGCCAGCGTGGGTGGCCTGTCGGTCACCGGGCGCTGGGTGGGCTGGCTGAAGGAGCGGGCCGACCGCGAGCGCCTGGCGGCGCTGCGGGCGCCCGGTGCGCCGCTGGAGGCGGCGGAACCCGAGGAGCCGTTCCTGCCCACGGGGCACCCGGCGGACGAGCTGGAGGCCCAGGCGCGGCCCGAGTAGGCCGGACGGAGGCCGCGTTTTTTTTCGCACCCGGTGCATCCAGGGCGTCCGGCCAGGGCTAGTAGGGGAGTGAGCTTCGGCCACACCCCTCAACTGCCCCAAGGAGCCGCTCCATGAAGTCCATCCTCACCGCCCTGTCCGCCGCACTGCTGCTCGCCGCCTGCGCGGCCACGCCCGCCGGCGCCCCGATGTTCAGCCAGGAGGGCCTGCCCGAGGCCGTCAAGGTGCCGACGGGTCACCGGGTCGCCCTCGAGACCGTCGGCGTGGGCGAGATCACCTACGAGTGCCGGACCAAGGCCAATGCGGCCGGCGCTTTCGAATGGGTGTTCGTCGGCCCGAAGGCCGACCTGAAGGGCCGGGGCGGCAACAAGCTCGGGACCTACTTCGGCCCGCCCGCCACGTGGGCCGCGAACGACGGGTCCGCCGTCACCGGCACCCAGGTCGCTGTCGCCCCCGCCTCCGCCGGCAACATCCCGCTGCAGCTGGTCAAGGCCAACCCGGCCACCGGCATGGGCGCGATGACTGGCATCGCCTACATCCAGCGCGTGGCCACCCGCGGTGGCGTCGCGCCGTCGGCGATGTGCGACGGCATGGGCGTGGGGCGAAAGGAAGTCGTGACGTACCAGGCCGACTACATCTTCTGGAAGGCGGCTTGACGGGCGGGGTGGCTGCTACAGTCGCCGGCACGTCCAGTGCCGGTGCCCGCATGCCTTCGCACGATGCCCCCTTCGACTACGAATCCGCCGTGATGGCCTGCGCCCGCGGCGAGCGCTACGCGCTGCAGTCGCTCTACGAGCGGGAGTCGCGCTGGCTGCTCGGCGTGGCGCTGCGCATCGTCCGCGACCCCCAGCAGGCCGAGGACGTGGTGCACGACGGGTTCGTGCAGGCCTGGCAGCATGCCGGCACGTTCGACCCGGCAATCGGCTCCGCGCGCGGGTGGCTCTACACCATCGTGCGCCACCGCGCGCTGAAGGCCGTGCGCCATCCGGGCCGGGTGGTGTCGCTCGCGCCCGAGGAGCTGGCGCGCTGGTCGGACGCCACGCAGGCGGATGCAGAGGTGGACGACCGGGGTCTCGACGTCGGCAGCCTCGAGCGTTGCCTCGATCGGCTGGAGGCGCCGCGCCGTGCCTGTGTGCTGCATGCGTTCGTGGATGGTTTCACCCACGAGCAGATCGCCGAGCGCCTGGCCACGCCGCTCGGCACGGTGAAGTCGTGGATCCGGCGCAGCCTGGTGGCGCTGAAGGAGTGCCTCGCGTGATCGAACTCGACGACGCCGGGGAACGCGACGGGGCGGCCGGGGAGTACGTGCTGGGCACGCTCGGCGCGCAGGACCGCGCCGCGTTCGAGGCGGCGCTGGGTCGCGACGCGGACCTGCGCGCCCGGGTCGGCGTTTGGCAGGACCGGCTGCTGCCGCTCACGGCCAGGACGTCCCCGGTGACGCCGTCGCCCGCGCTGTGGCGGCGGATCGAAGCGGCCGTGGGCGCGGCGTCTCCGACGCCCCGGCGCCGGCCCGCATCGTCGCCCTCCTGGTGGAGCCGGCTCGGGCTGTGGCAGGGCCTGGGAGCGGCCGGCCTGGCCGCATCGCTGCTGATGGGCGCGCTGCTGCTGAGGCAGACCCTTCCGGAACCGGCGGGTGCCCGCTACCTCGCGGTGCTGCAAAGCCCCGACCAGCGGTCCACCGGCTGGGTCGTCGAGTTGCAGGCCGGCCGCACCCTGAGGCTGGTGCCCGTGGGCGACGTGGGCAGCGTGCCCCCGGGCCGGGCCTGGCAGTTCTGGACAAAGCCGGAAGGGGCTGCGGGCCCGACGTCGCTCGGCCTCGTGCGGGCCGGGCAGACGCTCGAGTTGCCGGTGCAGCGGCTCCCCGCCATCGGGGCGCGCCAGCTGTTCGAGATCACGCTGGAGCCCGAGGCGGGATCGCCCACCGGGCGGCCCACCGGTCCCATTCTCTACGTGGGCCGCACGGTGGCCCTTTGACGGCCCGACCTACTTGTTGGGCCGGAAGGTGAGGATCATGGGCGAAATCACGCGCCCGTCGATGTCGCGCGGGAGCTTCTGGGTCTTGTCGACCGCGCGCAGCACCGCATCGTCCCATTCCTTCACGCCGCTGCTCTTGACGAGGCGGCTGCCGGTGATGGTGCCGTCCGGGCCCTGACGCACCTCGACCTCGGCCGTGGGGTTGCCATTGAGTTCGGACGTGAACGTGATGTTGGGCTCGATGGCCCCGCGGATGCGGCCGGCGTAGGTGGACGAGGGACCCGATGTCACCGCGCCCTGGCCGGTCGGCGAACCGTTCGCGGAGCCACCGGCCTGCTTCATGATGCGGTCGAGCTGGTCCTGGCGCTGCTTGTCGAGCAACGCCTGCTGCTTCGCGGCGTCCTGCTTCTTCTTCTCGGCGAGCTTCTTTTCCTCGGCCTTCTTGTCCTCGGCCTTCTGCTTCTCGAGCTTGTCCTTGCGGTCCTGTTCCTGCTGCTCGCGGAGCTTCTCTTCCTTCTCCTTCTGCAGCTTCTCCTTGCGCGCCTTATCCTTCTCGATCGCGATCTGCGGATCGGGGGCGGGCTTCGGCGGCGGCGGGGCCTCGACGGGCTTCGGAACGGGCTTGGGTTCCGGCTTGGGCTCGGGCTTCGGCGGCTCCGGGGCCGGCGGCGCCGGTTCGTCCGGGGTCGTGCCCCGCGCGGCGATCTGCGGCACGGCCGACCACAGTTCGGCCTCGACACCGGCCGGGTCGCTCGAGCTCCAGTTGACGCTGAAGGTGATGGCGATGACGAGCAGCACGTGGGCTGCGATGGCGAGCATCAGGCCCCGGCCCATGCCCGCCGGCTGGCGGGGCAACAGGTCGTCGCGGTTCAGGACGGGGTGCTGCACGTCCTGCATGGGCTGGTGGCGAGACTCAAACACCGGTGGTCTTCACGGCCAGGCCGACGCGCTGCACGCCGGCGCGCTGCAGCGCATCCATCGTCTTGACCACGAGTTCGTACTTGACGGAGCGGTCGGCGGAGATCACCACCGGCGTGCTGTCGTCGCCGCCTTGCAGCGACACCACGCGCTGGCGCAGGTTGCTCATGGTGGCGGTGCCGTTCTCCTTGTTGTCGAGGCGCAGCTTCATCGTCTCGTCCTTCGCGATCACGACCTCGATCACGTGGGACGGCTGCTGCTTGCTCTTGCCCACGGTGGGCAGGTCGACCACGCCCGGCGTGATGAGCGGGGCGCTGACCATGAAGATGATCAGCAGCACGAGCATCACGTCGATGAACGGGACCATGTTCATCTCGGCAATGGTGCGGCGGCGCGAGCCGCGTCCGGCGACGGCGGGCATGGTTCAGCGTCCCATCGAGGCCGGCACGGTGGCGGCGGCAGGCGCGGGCTGGCCGGCGTTGCGCTGCAGGATGTTGGAGAACTCCTCGGTGAAGGTGTCCATCTGCATGGCGATGCGGTCGATGTCGCGCGCGAAGCGGTTGTACGCGATCACGGCGGGGATGGCGGCGAAGAGGCCGATGGCGGTGGCGACGAGCGCCTCGGCGATGCCGGGGGCCACGGTGGCGAGCGACACCTGCTGCAGGTTCGACAGGCCCACGAAGGCGTGCATGATGCCCCACACGGTGCCGAAGAGGCCCACGTACGGCGACACCGAACCCACCGTGGCGAGGAACGAGAGGTTGGACTCGACGGTGTCGAGCTCGCGCTGCAGGCTGGCGCGCATGGCGCGGCGCGAGCCGTCGAGCAGGGCGGACGGGTCGACCACGCGGCGCTCGCGCAGCTTCATGAACTCGCGCATGCCCGACGCGAAGATGCGTTCCATGGGGGCGCCGTCGGTGCGCTGCGCGGCGTCGCTGTAGAGGTCGTTGAGGTTGCGCCCGGTCCAGAAGTCACGTTCGAACTCCTCGTTGGTGCTGCGCACCTTGCGCAGGCCGAAGAGCTTGCCGAAGATCACCGTCCAGCTGGCGAGCGAGGTGAGCAGCAGGCCGGCCATCACGAGCTTGACGACGAAGCTCGCGTTCATGATCAGCGAGACGATGGAAAAATCCTGGTTCATTCGGGCGGTGTCCTGGCTCGGGGAATGCGACGGTCTGACGCCGGGGGCGTGGCGCGGGTTCCGTGGAAAAGGTCCGATTATCGCGGCGACGCGGTCAGCCCCTCGAGCAACTCGGCGGGAATGCGGCGCGGTTTGAAACTGTCGGTATCGACGCAGCCGATGCGGATCTCCCCCTCGGCCAGGCGCTCGTCGCCGCGCCAGGCCACCTGGGCGATGTCCATCGACGCGCGGCCGGCCTCGCGCACCTCGACGGTGACGCGCAGCTGGTCGTCGAGCCGGGCCGGGCGCAGGTAGCGCACGCGGGTGTCGGCCACCACGAACATCACGCGCTGGTTCGCGCGCAGGGTTTCCTGCTCGAAGCCGCGGGCGCGCAGCCACTCGGTGCGGGCGCGCTCGAAGAACTTCAGGTAGTTGGCGTAGAAGACGACGCCGCCGGCGTCGGTGTCTTCCCAGTAGATGCGCAGGGTGTGCGCGAAGGAGGGGGTCTGGGTCATGGATGCGGTGGGGGCGGCGGGTGGCCGTCCCGACCGCGGATTATGGCAAGACCCGCTTGTAGACCGGGCCCCAGGACGGGTGGCCCTGCTCGGAGCGGCTCAGCGCGAAGGCCGGATCGGCCTTGCGGGCTTCGCGGAAGGCGTTCTCGCACAGCGGCACGCGGTTGCTGGTGCAGTAGATGAACGCGAGGTACTTCTGCGCGGCGGCCATGTCCTTCGCGGACACGAGGCCCGCCTGCAGCGCGGCGTTGAGCTGCTTCTCGGACTCGGCGTACTGGCCGTCCTCGTACGTGCGGATGCCCGCCAGCAGGGCCTTCTCGGCCGGGCGGGCCGTCACGTCGAGCAGGCCGACCGGGGCCTGCGGCGGTTGCGCGCAGCCCGCGGCGAGCAGGAGCACCGCGGTGGAGAGCGACAGCAGCAGGGTCTTGGTCATGATCCGAATCGGTGTTTCACGTTGACGGGTTGGCCCGAGACCACGTTGACGGTGGCCGTGAACGGCGGGAATTCGTCGTTGCGGATCACCACGGTGTGGCGGCCTTCGGGCAGGTTGAGTTCGTTGAGCGGCGGGGCGGTGCCGACCGAGCGGCCGTCCACCTCGACGTTGCCCCACGGGCTGACGGCGATGCGCACGGTGCCGGTGGCGGCCACGGCCGGCGTGGCGGCCTTCTCGGCACGTTCTCGGGCCTCGCGGGCGCGGCGCTCCTTGGGGGTTTCCTTCGGCGGCTTGGCGGGCTTGGCCTGGGCGACGTCGGCCGCCGGGGGCTTCGCGGCCGGGGTGGCGGGTGCCGGAGGCGTGAGCTTGACCGTGGGCAGCGGCGTTTCGGCCGCGGGTGTGGCGGGGGCCGCGGTGTTGGCGGCCACGAGGTTCGGGGCGGCCGGGGCCGGGCCGGCGGCCGGGGCCGGGCCGGCGGCCGGCGCCGGATCGGGCAGCGGCGGCACCGCGGAGGCGGGCTCGGCGGCGGCGGCCTGCTCGGCGGCCACGGGTGCCGGGGCGGGCTCGGCGGCGGGCGGCGGCACTTCGGCGGGCGCGGGTTGCGCGGCGGATGCGGTGGGCAGCGCGGCCTGCAAGGCCTCGGCCCCGCTGCCGTGCGAGGCGAGGGACCACCAGGCGGCGCCCGCGACCGCGAGGCCCGCGACCCCTGCGGCGGCCCACGCCAGGCGCCGTTTCGACGCGGCGGCGGGGGCCTCGGGGACCTCGGCATCCTGCTGGGGGTGTTCCTCGAGCCAGTGGCGCAGCTCGCGGGACAGCGAACGGGCCGAGCTGAACCGGTCGTCGCGGTTCTTCTGCATGGCGCGGGCGGCGATCTCGGACAGCGCCTTCGGCACGGTGGCATCCACCTCGTGCGCGGCCGGCGGTTCGTGCTCGAGCACCGAGCCGGTGATCTCGGACAGCGTGCTGCCGCGGAACGGGCGCACGTCGGTCAGCAGTTCGTACAGCACCACGCCGAGCGAGAAGACGTCGGTGCGGCGGTCGACGGTGTCGCCGCGGATCTGCTCGGGCGACATGTAGTACGGCGAGCCGCCGATCAGGTCGCCTTCGCCCTGCGCATCGTGCTGGTGAGCGACGCGGGCGATGCCGAAGTCGAGCACGCGCGGCTGCGTGCGCCCGACCATGAAGATGTTGGCGGGCTTGATGTCCCGGTGCACCACGCCCTTCGAGTGGGCGTAGGCGAGGGCGTCGGCGACGCGGCGGATCACGAGCGCGGCCTGCGTGGGCGTGGGCCGCCAGCCTTCGAGGCGCAGCTGGCGCAGGTCGCGCCCGCGCAGCAGTTCCATCGCGATGTACGGGCCCTGCTCGCTGACGCCGGCGTCGAACACCGTGACGATGTGCGGGTGGCTCAGGCCGCCGGCGGCGCGGGCCTCGTTGAGGAACAGGGCGTTGAACGAATCACGTTCGTCGGCCGAGATCTCGAGGTTCAGCGTCTTGATGGCGATCAGGCGCGACAGCAGCGGGTCGTGCGCGGCGTAGACGCGGCCGAGGCCACCCTCGCCGATCTGGTACTTGAGGGCGTAGCGGCCGATGTGGCCGATGGTGGAGAGCTGGTCGGTGGCGACGACGGCCTTCGCGGGCTGGGTGCCGGGTTGGCTTTCAGGGTCGCCGTTGGGGCTGGCGTAGGTGCGGGCGGCCGGCGTGGCCGACAGACCCAGGTCCGTGTCGCTCCACGGCGCGGAGTCCGGGGCGGATGTCGCGTCGGCAGGGGCTGGCAGGGACGGTTCGGGCTCGGGTCCAGACATGGAAGTGCAAAGGGCGTGGTCCAGCGACCACCACGAACCGAGCTTAGTGCAATGTGCCCGGGCCATGGCACCAAAAAGCACCGGCTTCGTTGATTTCGTAACACACCGACACGAAACACGACGACCTGCAAGGACTTCGATGCGCCTGCCCCACGGAGGGGTGTGAAAAAAGCCCAGGGGCCTCGAGAGGCGCCTGGACTCGTTCGCGACAGCAGAATGGTTTTCGGATCAGCGCTTCGAGGCCTTGAAGGCTTCGACTTCCACCGTGCGCAGATCCACCGCGGCCTTGTCGAGCACGCCGTTCACGTACTTGTGGCCGTCGGTGCCGCCGAAGCTCTTGGCGAGCTCCACGGCCTCGTTGATGGCGACCTTGTACGGGATGTCGATGCAGTGCTTCAGCTCGTACGCGCCGATCATCAGCACGCCGTGCTCGATGGGGGACAGCAGGTTCGTCTGGCGGTCGACGTGGCGCTTGAGCACGCCGTCGAGGTCCGCGGCTTCGGCGATGCAGCCGTGCAGCAGCGCCTCGAAGTGGGCGGGGTCGCACTTCTCGAAGCCCTCCTGCTCGCGCATGTGGGCGTCGATCACGGCGGCCTCGGTGCCCGAGATCAGCCATTCATAGAGGCCCTGCAGGGCCACCTCGCGCGAGCGGCGGCGGGCCGACTTCGGCGCGGCGGCCTTCGGGGTGCCGCGGGCGGCGGGTTTTTTCTTCGGGGTGTCGGTCACGAAAGGTCTTCCAGCAGATTGGCCATTTCCACGGCCACACGGGCGGCGTCGCGCCCTTTTTCTTCGGCGCGTGCCCACGCCTGTTCCTCGTTCTCGACGGTCAGGATCGCGTTGGCGATGGGCAGCTCGTGGTCGAGGGCGATGCGGGTCACGCCGGCGCCGCTCTCGTTGGCCACGAGTTCGAAGTGGTAGGTCTCGCCGCGGATGATGCAGCCGAGGGCGATGAGGGCGTCGAACCGGCCGCTCTCGGCCATCGCGTTGAGCGCGATGGGCACTTCGAGGGCGCCGGGCACGGTCACGTGCTTGATGTGCTTGGCCGACACGCCCAGCGCCACCAATTCGTCGATGCACGACGTGGCGAGCTGTTGCGTGAGCTTCTCGTTGAAGCGGGCCTGCACGATGCCGATGCGCAGGTCGGTTCCATCCAGATCGGTGGCCTGGCCCTTGTCAGCAGCTTGCATGGGTGGGGTCCTCGGGAAAAAGGGGTGCGGGGATCAGGTGAGGTCACTCGGCCGCGACGAAGCCGGTCACCTCGAGGCCGAAGCCGGTCATGCTCGGCATGCGGCGGGGGCTGCCGAGCAGCTTCATGCGCGAGACGCCGAGTTCGCGGAGGATCTGGGCGCCGACGCCGTAGATGCGCAGGTCCATCTGGCCGCGCGGCGCGGCCGGGGTCTGCTCGACCTGCAGGCGCGACAACAGCGACTTCGCGTCGTCGCCGCAGTTGAGCAGCACCGCGACGCCGCGGCCGGAGGCCTGCAGCGCGGCGAGGGCCTTCGGCAGCGGCCACGAGTGGCCGCAGGCGCCGGCGTCGAGCAGGTCGAGCACCGAGAGCGGCTCGTGCACGCGCACGAGGACCTCGTCGCCCGAATCGACCGGGCCGTGGCTCAGCGCGAGGTGCACGCCGCCGGTGCGGTCGCGGAACGTGGTGCAGGTGAAATCGCCCTGGGCGGTGTGCATGACCCGCTGGCCGAGGCGCTCGATGAGCGATTCGTTGCGGCTGCGGTAGCCGATCAGGTCGGCGATGGTGCCGATCTTGAGGCCGTGTTCCTTCGCGAAGATCTCGAGGTCGGGCAGGCGGGCCATGGTGCCGTCGTCCTTCATGATCTCGCAGATCACGGAGGTGGGGCTCAGGCCGGCCATGCCGGCGAGGTCGCAGCCGGCTTCGGTGTGGCCGGCGCGCATGAGCACGCCGCCGTCCTGCGCCTGCAGCGGGAAGATGTGGCCGGGCTGCACCAGGTCGGATGCCTGCGCATCCTTCGCGACGGCGGCCTGCACGGTGCGGGCGCGGTCGGCGGCGGAGATGCCGGTGGTGACCCCGGTGGCGGCCTCGATCGAGACCGTGAACGCGGTGCCGTGCTGCGTGCCGTTGCGCCGGGTCATGGGCGGCAGCTGGAGCCGCTCGCAGCGCTCGCGCGGCAGCGTGAGGCAGATCAGGCCGCGGCCGAAGCGGGCCATGAAGTTGATGGCCTCGGGCGTGACGTGGTCGGCGGCCAGCACGAGGTCGCCCTCGTTCTCGCGGTCTTCCTCGTCGACGAGGATGACCATGCGGCCGGCGGCGAGTTCGGCGACGAGTTCGGGGATGGGCGATATCGACATCGGGGCATTTTAGCCGGAGGGGCCTTCAGCGCCGCTTCCTCACGACCCGTCGTCCCGGCGAATGCCGGGATCCACTGCCGGTGGGGCGCGCCATGGGGACGGCGGGCCCCGGCGTTCGCCGGGGTGACCGGTGGCGGGTCAGCCCACCGTGCGCAGCGAGAGGATGCGTTCGGTGTACCGCGCGATCTGGTCGATCTCGAGGTTCACCCGGCTGCCCGCCTTCAGCTGGCCCAGCGTGGTGTGTTCCAGCGTGTGGGGGATCAGGTTGATGCTGAACTCGCAGCCGGTGGCGCGGTCTTCGGTGCGGTTCACGGTGAGGCTCACGCCGTTGACGGTGATGGAGCCCTTGTAGACGAGGTAGCGGGCGAGGTCGGTCGGGGCCTCGATGCGCAGCTCCCAGGATTCGCCCACCGGGGCGAAATGGGTGACGGTGCCGACGCCGTCGACGTGGCCGCTGACCAGGTGGCCGCCCAGGCGGTCGCTGGGGCGCAGGGCCTTCTCGAGGTTGACGGGCCCCTCGGTGGCGAGGCCGGCGGTCTTGTCGAGGCTTTCGGCGGAGATGTCGATGGTGAAGCGGCGGGCCGCGGGGTCGAACGTGGTGACGGTCATGCAGGCGCCGTTCAGCGCGATGCTGTCGCCGAGCTGCACGTCGTCGAGGTAGGCCGCGGGGGTCTCGATCGTCAGCCGCTTGCCGTGGGACGGGTCGGCGCCGAGGGCCTCGACGGCGGTGATGCGGCCGAGGCCGGTGATGATGCCTGTGAACATGGTGGTGGGTCGTGAAGGTGGGTCAGGGGCGGGCCAGCACGCGCAGGTCGGTGCCGACACGCTCGACGTCGTGGAACTGTAGCGTCACCGCGTCGCCCAGGTCGGTCAGCGGGCCAAAGGTGGCGAGGTCGCGCCCCGGGCCGAGGAGTTTCGGGGCGAGGTAGACGAGGTATTCGTCGACGAGGCGCTGCTGCACGAAGGCGCCGCTCAGCGTGCGGCCGGCTTCGACGTGCAGTTCGTTGATGCCCCGTTCGCCCAGCAGGCGCAGCACGGTGCGCAGGTCGACGCGGCCGTCGGGGGCCGGGGCCTCGACGATCTCGGCACCGCGGGCGCGCAGCGCATCGGCCCGGGCCGCATCGGCGCGCGCGGTGAAGATCAGGACGGCGCCCGGGGCGTCGAGGATGCGCGCCTGGGGCGGCGTGGCGAGGTGCGAGTCGAGGACCACGCGCAGCGGCTGGCGGGGCGTGTCGACGAGGCGCACGTCGAGGCGCGGGTCGTCGTCGCGCACGGTGCCCACGCCGGTGAGCACGGCGCCCGCGCGGCGGCGCCATGCGTGGCCGTCGGTGCGGGCCGCTTCGCCGGTGATCCACTGGCTGACGCCGTTCTCGAGCGCCGAGCGCCCGTCGAGCGACACCGCGGCCTTCAGCCGCACCCAGGGAAGGCCGCGCTGCATGCGCGAGAAGAAGCCGATGTTGAGTTCCCGGGACTCGTCGCCCCCGAGGCCCACGTCCACCCGGATGCCGGCCGCGCGCAGGCGTGCATGGCCCTGGCCGGACACGAGCACGTTCGGGTCCTCGATGGCGGCCACCACGCGGGCGAGGCCCGCGGCCACGAGGGCGTCGCAGCAGGGCGGCGTGCGGCCGTGGTGCGAGCAGGGTTCCAGCGTCACGTACGCGGTGGCCCCGCGCACGTCCTCACCCCGTGCGGCAGCGTCGCGCAGCGCCATCACCTCGGCATGGGGGCCGCCGGCCTGCTGCGTGTGGCCCTGGCCCAGCACCCGGCCGGCCGCGTCGGTGATGACACAGCCGACGCGGGGATTCGGTTCGGTGAGCGCGATGGCCTGCCGCGCGAGCGCGAGGGCCTGCCGCATCGCTGCCGGGTCGGCGGGGGACGGGTCGGGGAAGGACGGGCTGGGAGAGGTCACGGCTGGTGCGGAACGGTGTCGGCCAAGTCGACATTGTGAGGGGCGTCGGGACCGGGTGGTCCGGCCGGGCAGTCCTGGTCGCCGCGGACCACGAGGAAGTTCTGCTGCACGAGGGACGTGGTGACGTTCGCGTACGTGGGGGGATGTTCCTCGTTGTGGTCGATGGCGCCGCTGCCGTCGAGGTCGGCGACGTAGCGGCACACGCGGTGGTGGTCGCGGTGCGGGCCGAGGGTCCACCCGAGCGGCACGAGGTCGAGTCGGCCCGACCAGCCGGTGCCCTGCGGGGGCAGCGGCACGACGCAGGTGTATCGGGCGAACCGCTCCGCGGGCGAGCCCGTGGTGTCGGAGGGGGTGGCGACGGATTCGACCGCACAGGTGGCCGGGGCGGCGGGCGCGTCCAGCGTGAGTGCCACATCGAACGGGCGCAGCGGGTCGCCGGGTGTGTGCGGATCGGGCGGGGCGGTTTCGGAGAAGCGCACGTGGCCGGCGAGCCACCGGCCCTGGAACGGTTCGCAGCCGGTGGGCGCCCGGTCCGGTGGCGGGGCATCGGCGCAGGTGGACACGATGTCGCCGGTGAGGCCATCGATCAGGAAGGCGGGGCCGTTCGCGTGCCCCGACGCCGGGCCGGGCGACCAGAGGTGGCGGCCCCCGCCGGCCTCGCGGGCGCCTTCCGGGATGGCGGCGTGGCGCCCGTGCGGCCAGGCCACGGGGCCGGGGCGTGCGGGCTGCACCAGCAGCGCGGCATGGAGGGGCAGGGCGCTGTCGATCGCGGTGGGGACGCGCAGTTGGCGTGCTGCACCCTGTCGATCGGACCAGTGGACCTCGACGGCGCCGAGTTTCATCGGGGCGTCGGCATCCGCCGCGAAGGCGGTGTGCACGGTGAAGCGCGTGGCGGCGGTGTCCACCACGCGGGTGGACGAGCCGATGGTGTCGAACCCGCCCAGGCCCGGCTCGGCGACGGGGGCGGCGAAGGCGCGCAGGCGTTCGACGGTGTCGCGGGCGAGCTGCACGGCCTGCTGGCGTTCGTGCAGCAGGCCGGCCTCGGCATGGGCCCGGGCCTGCTGGTGCAACGCGGCGAACAGCGCGAACGACAGCAGGGCGAACGCCACGAGCACCTCGGGCAGGGCAATGCCCCGGGATCCCTTCATTCGAAGTCCCTCCAGCTCCCGGGCACGCGCACGAAGGTGCCGGTGCGGTGATGCAGCGCCTGCAGCGTGGCGGGGTCGTGGCGGACCCGCGTGTCACCCCTGCCCGAGAGGTCGCCCTCGGCCACGACGGCGCCGGTGACCTCGGCCGGGCCGGGCGCGTCCCATCGGGGCGAGCGGGCCCAGACGAGCCCGTGGACCTGCACCGCGGCCGCGAGGTGCACCGGCCCGTCGACCACCAGCAGCACCGGGCGCTCCGGCGTGCCGAGGGTGGCGGGCGCCGCCAGGTGCAGCCCGCCCGCGAGCCACAGCATCGGGTGATGCACCCGCGGGCCGAGCAGGGCGAGGAGCGCGGTGTCGCACGGGGTGCCGCACGCGACCTCGCGCACGGCGGGCAGCGCCCGCCAGGCGGCCGGGTCCATGTGGAACTGGCGGGCGAAGGCGGATGCGGGCTCGGCGGTCCGCAGCGACGGGTCGGCCGCGGACACCAGCGCCGACCTCGGTGTGCCGGGCGGTCCCTGGACGCCCAGGTGCCTGGCGTTCACCGGTCCGCCCGTGCGCACGGCCAGCGTGCCGGGGCGGACGCCAGCGGCGACGGACCAGGGGGCGTCGCCCAGGTCGAGGCGGCCGTGGACGGTCAGTGCGGCGGCCGGCGGGTGGGCCAGCGCCGGCAGGTGGCCCACCGAGATGGCCGCCCGGGCCCGCGCATCGGCTCGGGCGCCATCGGGGCCGCCGCAGTCGGGGGCCCAGCCGCTGCAGCCGATGGCGGTGAGGCGCATCACGTCGCCCGGAATGTCAGCGTCCAGCCGCACCGAGAACGCGGCGTGGGGCGAGGGATCGGTGTCCGCTGGTGCGGTGCCGGACGTGGGGCAGCGGCACGCCCACCCGGCCTCGCGGATCGTGCAGGCGGCGGGGTGGGGCGAGGGGTTCCAGACACCGTCGTCAGTGGGAGCGCCCGCGAACGTCTCGCGGAAGGCAGGGCCCGTGCTGCCGGTGTCGGGCCTGCACGCGGCGTCGACCGGCGTGCCCGCGTTGAGCCGCCCGAGCATCCAGTCGATGCCGGCATCGGCGGCTTCGGCCGCGATGGCCGCACGCTGCTGGTTGGCCGCGAGGCGCTGGCTGGTGAGCAGGTGGCCGTGCACGACACCGGCCAGCAGCAGGAGCACGCCCGCCACGGTGAGCACCACCGGGAGCGCCGCGCCGCCTCGGCTGCCCGCGGGTGTCCGGGTCGCCCGCTTCATGGCGGGCAGGCGCCGACGCGCTGGTCGTTGCGAAGCCGGACGTGCCCGGCCGCGCGCCGAACCGGCGACCCGGGCTGGGGCAACGCGGCGTCGATGGCCACGTCGAACCCCAGCGTGCGGACGCGGGGCGGGCAAGTGGGATCGTCGTCCGGGCACGGCCGGGTGCACACCGCACCGAACGGACGCTCCTGTGCGTGGGGTTCGATGCGAAGTGCGGTGACGTGCAGCCGGGACGGGTCGGTGAGCGGCTGCCAGCGGCCGTTGCCGAGTTCGATGTCGAGCACGTGCTGGCGCAGGCGGAAGCCGAATTGTTCGTGGCTGGCGACGCTGTTCCCGTCCGCGGTCGGGTGGCCGGGGCTCGAGTAGGTGAACCGCAGCGTGTCGGGCGGCCCCTCGGTGAGGCCGTGGGGATTGGCCGCCGGGTCCGGGGCACCGGGGCGCCAGACGCCGTCCCGCGCCGCGTGGGCCCAGTACCCGGCGCGGCGCAGGTGGCGGGCCATCAGGTGGGCGGTGGCGTGGAGGTCCTGGTCGAGGCGGTCTTCGAGGAGCAGGCGGCGGGTGTCCCGGGCCTGGTGGACGAGGGCGGCCAGCGCCGCGGCGGTGACGAACAGGCCGAGGGCCAGACCCACCATCAGTTCGGCGAGGGACAGGCCGTGCTGGTGCCGGCGTGAACGGGGAGGACGCCGCATCACCGGCTCCAGCACCGTCGGTTGGCGGACTCGGGGTTCTCGGCCCCGGCGCCGGTGCGCGACCGCATGGACGTGTGGGCCTGTTCCAGGCGGATCAGCAGCACGGCACAGCCCGTGTCGGCCTGCTGTCCGCCCAGGGCCTCGGCGCGCAGCAGGTAGCCGTCCGCGTCCGGCTCGTGCACGCTGAGGCGGTAGTGGCCCTGCGGCGACGTGGCCGGGGCCCCGAGTTCGGTGGCCGTGGCGTAGCCGGGGTGGTCGTTGCGCCAGCGGGCCTGGTGCTGCTGCAGCTGCATCAGCGCCAGATGGCCGTCGGCCCGGCGCGTTCGCAGCCAGTGCGTGTGGAAGGCCGGCCACGCGAACAGCGCGAGCACGGCGACGATGAGCAGCACCACCAGGACCTCGACGAGCGTGAAGCCACGGGCCCGCATGTCAGCACGCCGCATGGCCCGCCACCGTGCCGCCCGGCGAACACGAGCGCACGCGGCCCATGACGCTGACGATCTGGTTCACCGAGGCGCCCGACGGGCTGCTCAGCTGGAAGGTGCCCGCGGGCGTGCAGGTGCCCAGTTGCGGATCGAAGTGGAGCGACGTGGCCGGTGCCTGCAGCGTCAGCCGGCGCGAGGCCGGCAGGTCGACCTGGCGCAGCCACGAGGCTTCACCCGTGCAGCGGCTGCGGCACGAACAGGCGGAGGCCGGGCCGGTGTGCACGAGGTAGCACGTGCCGAGCGCCCCGTCGGACAGCACGGACAGGCGGACCGGCTCGTTGCGCACCACGGCCTCGGAGCGCGCGAACTGCAGGTCGTGCGCGAGGGCGGTGGCCGCGGCGTCGAGGCGCCAGCGGTCGACGAGGGATTGCAGCGGCGGCCATGCGAGCAGCGCGAGCACCGCCACGAGGGCCAGCACCACGAGGGCCTCGGCCAGCGTGAAGCCGCGCGAGCAGGACGAAGAGGGAGCGTGGAAGGGCATGCCCTCCACTGTAGGAACCGCCCGCGATGCACCGGCCGTCGTGGCCGCGTGCTAACCCGTGGCGTGCACAGGCGGTGCGCAGGCGGGGTTCAGATGTCGCGGATCAGTTGCCTGAACTCGTCGACGTCCTCGAAGCTGCGGTAGACCGAAGCGAAGCGGACGTACGCGACCTTGTCGATGCGCTTGAGCTCGCGCATGACGTACTCGCCGAGGCGCGTGGACGGGACTTCCTTCGTGCCGCTGTTGAGCAGCTTGTCCTGGATGCGTTCCATCGCCGCGTCGATCTGCTCGACGCTCACCGGCCGCTTGCGCAGCGCGAGGCTCATCGAGGCACGGATCTTCGACGGATCGAACTCCGCCCGCGTGCCGTCCTTCTTGACGACGTGGGGCATCGCGATCTCGGCGCGTTCGTAGGTGGTGAAGCGCTTGTCGCAGCTCTGGCACCGGCGGCGCCGGCGCACGACGTCGCCCTCGTCGGACTCGCGGGTCTCGACGACCTGGGTTTCCTCGTGGCTGCAGAAGGGGCAACGCATCGTGGCGGGGCGGGTGGCGGGTGCGAACGGCCGGCGCGCGCGAGCGCGCACCGGCCGTGGACAGGTCAGCGATAGACCGGGAAGTCGCGCGTCAGTGCCGCGACCTTGGCGCGCACGGCGGCCAGGTTGGCTTCGTCGTGCGGGTTGTCGAGCACGTCGGCGATCAGGTTCGCGGTGGCGCGGGCCTGTTCTTCCTTGAAGCCGCGCGTGGTGAACGCCGGCGAACCCAGGCGGATGCCGCTGGTGATCATCGGCTTCTGCGGGTCGTTCGGGATGCCGTTCTTGTTGCAGGTCATGTGGGCCAGGCCCAGGATGGCCTCGGCTTCCTTGCCGGTCAGGTTCTTCGGGCGCAGGTCGACCAGCATCACGTGGCTTTCCGTGCGGCCGCTGACGATGCGCAGGCCGCGCTGCACCAGCGTCTCGGCCAGCACGGCGGCGTTCTTCACGACCTGCTGCTGGTAGGCCTTGAACTCGGGCGACAGTGCTTCCTTGAAGGCCACGGCCTTCGCGGCGATGACGTGCATCAGCGGGCCGCCCTGGATGCCGGGGAAGATCGCGCTGTTGATCTTCTTCGCGATGTCTTCGTTGTTCGTCAGGATGACGCCGCCGCGCGGGCCGCGCAGGCTCTTGTGCGTGGTGGACGTGACGACGTCGGCGAACGGCACCGGGTTCGGGTACACGCCCGCGGCGATCAGGCCGGCGTAGTGGGCCATGTCGACCATGAAGTACGCGCCGACGGCCTTGGCCACCTTGGCGAAACGTTCGAAGTCGATGCGCAGGCTGTAGGCCGAGGCGCCGGCGATGATCAGCTTGGGCTTGTGCTCGTGGGCCAGGCGTTCCATCGCGTCGTAGTCGATGGCTTCGTTGGCGTCGAGGCCGTAGCTGACGACCTTGAACCACTTGCCGCTCATGTTGAGCTGCATGCCGTGGGTCAGGTGGCCGCCTTCGGCGAGGCTCATGCCCATGATGGTGTCGCCCGGCTGCAGCAGGCCGAAGAACACGCCCTGGTTGGCCTGCGAGCCCGAGTTCGGCTGCACGTTGGCGAAGCCGGCGCCGTAGATCTGCTTCAGGCGGTCGATGGCGAGCTGTTCGGCGATGTCGACGTACTCGCAGCCACCGTAGTAGCGCTTGCCGGGGTAGCCCTCGGCGTACTTGTTCGTGAGCTGGGTGCCCTGCGCGGCCATGACGGCCGGCGACGCGTAGTTTTCGGACGCGATCAGCTCGATGTGGTCTTCCTGGCGCTGGTTCTCGTTCTGGATGACGGCCCAGAGCTCGGGATCGACGGAAGCGATGGTGGATTGGGAACGGTCGAACATGGTGTGGCAGTCCTCTTGGAAAAGAAGTCCCGGGTGGAACACCTGCCGAAGGGTCCGCGCGGCGGAACCTCGTTGGCAAACGATCACAGGGCTGCCCAGGCGAACGGCTGAAACGACGGGGGCTGTTGCCCCTGCCGCCTGCGCTTCCCGGTGGTTCACCACCTCAGGCTCGCGAACGCTCGGTTCGCGACGCCCCATCGCCAGTTGCGCAGGTGACGGAGTGTACCGCGAGGCGCCGCAGGCGCCAAACCGCGGGGGCGGCGCAGGGTCAGTTCAGCAGGGCGACCTTGTCGCCCACCGGGGCGTGCGAGGTGCTCGTGCGCACGACGGCGTCGGCGGCCGGCTGGGCGGCGGGCGCCTCGACCGGGTCGTTGGCCACCGCCGTCACCGGCGGCGGCGAGCCCAGCGGGGCGTTGACCGGCACGTGGCCGCCACCCGAGATGGCGCGCAGGTGGGCTTGCTCGGCCAGCACCTTCCAGGCGTAGCCGCCATCGTCGGCGAGGTTGGCCGCACCCACGTAGAAGCGCAGGCCGCCCTCGATGCTGCCGGCGCGGGCGATGCATTCCTTCAGCACGCGCACGCCGACGCGCAGGTTCGTCACCGGGTCGAACGCGGCGTGGTTGCCGCCGAACGGTTCGTACTTGTCGTCGTGGACGCGGGTCATGACCTGCATCAGGCCCTGGGCGCCCACCGGGCTCTGGGCGAACGGGTTGAAGCTCGACTCGATGGCCATGATGGCCAGGATCAGCGTGGGCTCGACGTTGGTCTTCGCGCCGACGGTCCAGGCCTCCTTCACGAGGCGGCTCACGGGTTCGGGCGCGACCTTGTAGCGGCGCGAGATCCAGACCGCCACGGCGGCCTGCTGCTTCGTGAGGTCCTTCAGGTCGGCCGCGGTGGCGCGCAGGATGGCGTCGGGCTCGTTGAACGCGGCGAGGGCCTCGATGGTGCCTTCGGTGCGTGCTTCGTGGCGGGCCTGCAGCCAGCCGAGGGCCTGGGATTCGAACGAGGCGCGCAGGTCGGCGCGCCCGGCGGCGAACACCAGCAGCGCCACCAGGGCGAAGCCGACGAGCGCGAACGTGTTGTGGCTGACTTCCAGCAGGCCGTGGCCCACGTCGCGCAGGAACACCTGGGTGCCTCGTGCGACGGATTGAGCCGCACCCATGACGGGGGCGGTTCGTTGACGAATGGTCTTCATGTCACTCCTGTCCTCATCGCCATCATCCCGCGCATGGCCCCGGGTCGGGACCCCTCGCGCAAGGGGGACAGCGATAATCTGCCGCATCGCCCAGGGCCCGTTCCGAACGGTGTCGGACCCTTTGCCAATGCGGCTTCTTCTCAGTGAGTGCCCTCCGTTCACGTCAACGAATGGGGGCACGGGTAATCCCTGATCTGTGTCAGAGTGCGCGGATTCTAGGAAGACGATTTCTAATGAGTCAAGAATATGAAAACCATCTCTCATAACTCAAAAGCATGAAATACCGCGATTTGCGTGACTTCATGGCGGGTCTGGAGCGGGACGGCGAACTTCGTCGGATTGCGGACCCTGTATCCACGCGGCTTGAAATGACAGCGGTCAGTGACAAGGTGTTGCGGGCCGGCGGCCCGGCGCTCTGGTTCCAGAACCCGACGGGTTACAAAATTTCGGCCTTGACGAACCTGTTCGGAACGACAGGTCGGGTGGCCCGGGGCATGGGCGCCAAGGACCTGACGGAACTGCGGGACGTGGGTCGGGTGCTCGCCAGCCTGAAGGAACCGGAGCCGCCGCGCGGCCTGAAGGACACCGGCCGCCTGCTGCAGATGGCCAAGGCGCTGTGGGACATGAAGCCCGCGTCCGTGCGCAAGGCGCCGTGCCAGGAGGAGGTGCTCCAGGGCAGCGAGGTGGACCTGGACGAACTGCCGGTGCAGACGTGCTGGCCGGGCGACGCGGGCCCCCTGATCACGTGGGGCCTCGTGATCACCCGCGGCCCGCAGTTGGTCGCGAACCCGCGGCGCCGCCAGAACCTGGGCATCTACCGCCAGCAGGTGATCAGCCGCCGCCAGGTGATCATGCGCTGGCTGGCCCACCGGGGCGGCGCGCTCGACTTCCGCGACTTCGCCCGCGTGAACCCGGGCCAGCCGTTCCCCATCGCCGTGGCGCTCGGGGCCGACCCGGCCACCATCCTCGGGGCGGTGACCCCGGTGCCCGACACCCTCTCCGAATACCAGTTCGCCGGACTGCTGCGCGGCGGGCGCACCGAGGTGGTCGACACCGGCGTGGGCGAGGCCGGCACGATGCTGCAGGCCCCGGCCTCGGCCGAGATCGTGCTCGAGGGGCACATCCCGCCGGCCGCGCCGGGTTGGACCGGCGTGAGCGAACGTGGCGTGCCGATGAAGGAGATCGGCGGCTACCTGCACGCGCTGGAAGGCCCGTTCGGCGACCACACCGGCTATTACAACGAGCAGGACTGGTTCCCGGTGTTCGAGGTCACGCGCCTCACGCGCCGGCACGACCCGATCTACCACTCCACCTACACGGGCAAGCCGCCGGACGAGCCGGCCGTGCTGGGCGTGGCGCTGAACGAGGTGTTCGTACCCATCCTGCAGAAGCAGTTTCCCGAGATCACCGACTTCTACCTGCCGCCCGAGGGCTGCAGCTACCGGATGGCGATCATCAGCATCCGCAAGAGCTACCCCGGCCACGCGAAGCGCCTGATGTTCGGCGTGTGGAGCTTCCTGCGCCAGTTCATGTACACGAAGTTCATCGTGGTGACGGACGACGACGTGGACATCCGCAACTGGCAGGAGGTGATCTGGGCCATCACCACCCGCATGGACCCGGTGCGCGACACCACGCTCGTGGAGCACACGCCCATCGACTACCTGGACTTCGCGTCACCGGTGAGCGGCCTCGGCGGCAAGATGGGGCTGGACGCCACCAACAAGTGGCCGGGCGAGACGGCGCGCGAATGGGGCCGCACGATCGCGATGGACGCGGACGTGGAGGCGCGTGTAGCGCATCTGTTCGACGCCGTCATGAAACCTTCGAACTGAGCCCGGGTTATCCATAGAGACGGCGAACTTGCAAGCCGGGGCGCCAGCGCCTAACTTCTAGTCACCTGCCACGCAGGTGCAACCCAAGTCGCAGTCTCTGCGCACAGGAGCCCCGGACTCCATTCCTCCGGAGCCCCGAAATGACGGCGTCAGTCGTCCACCCCTCCCACCGTTCTGGTCGGGAGGGGTTCTAGTTTCTGCCCCCCCCCGATTCGCTTTGCTCGCCTCGACTCAGGTGCCGGTGGCGCTGGCGGCGAACTCGTGGAGGACGGCGTTCACCTGCAGGAAGCCCTGGGTCGACGGGACCCAGTCGAGCCACGGCGAGCGGTTCGACTTGGCGAGGCCCATGGGGGCGGGCTGGATGCGGATGGTGCCGCCGGCGGCGGCCTCGAAGAGCCGCACGGCGCGGGGCATGTGGGTGCCGTGGGTGACGAGCACGATGTGGTTGATCTGGTCGGCACGCAGCAGCGCCACGGTGCGCAGGGCGTTCTCGCGGGTGTCGCGGGAGGTGTCCTCGATCCACTTCAGCGGGCGGCCGAATTCCTGGGACGCGATGCGGGCACCGATCTGGGCTTCGGTCTGGCTGTCGGGCTGGGCGCCCCAGCCCACGCCGCCGCTCATGGCCATCGGGATGTTCGTCTCGCGGTTCAGCCACACGCCGTAGCGGAGGCGCTCGAGGGACGTGGGCCGCAGGTTGGCCACGCCGTACTCGGGGGCGAGCGCCTCGGCGCCGCCGCCCAGGACCACGATGGCGACGGGCTTGCGCGCGCGGGCCTCGTCCTTGAGTTCGGCGATGTCGGAGAGGGACAGCGGCTTCGGCGGCTTCAGTGCGAGCGTGGTCAGCATCTGGGCGGTGCCCACGCAGGCGCCGAGCCAGAGCCCGAGCACGCTCACGATGACGACGAACCACCCGAGGCCGCGGCGGGGCAGGATGAGCCGCGCGCCGATCAGGACCAGCAGGAGCAGCGGCACCGGGGGCAGCAGCAGTGCGCCGGCGATGGGTTTCCAGGATTCGATGCCGAGCAGGGTCAGCAGGCCGTTCATGCGGTGGCTTTCTTCGGGGTGGGGGCACGTACCGGATGCGGATTGTGGGCCACGCCGGGGCCACCGCCCGGGGCGCCAGGCGTGATTTATTGCCGGGCCGTGCGGCGGCCCGGTGACGAAGTGTCAGCGCGAGCGCGCTTCGAAGATGGCGGCCGTGGTGTTCACGGCGTGTGTGGCGACCTGGCTCAGGTTCGCGGCGACCACGTCGAGCGGGTAGGTGCCCGAGACCACGCCGCCGTAGGCCAGTTCGACCCCGACGACGTCGGGGGCCAGGCCTTCGATGGCCGCGACCAGGGCCTCGCCGAAGGACGGCAGGTCTTCGTCGTCATAGAGCGTCTCGGCTTCGTAGCTGACGCGGTAGGCGAAGGCGGCGGTCTCGGTCTGTTCGATGTCGATGCGGACGATCATGGCGGTGGGGCGTGGTGCGGGCGTCTTCGGGAAGACGGCATTGTCCCCCGGAACCCTCTCAGCAGGCGAGGCGGTGGCGTTCGCGGTAGATGACTTCGCGCGCGCGCGCGAGGGCGTGGGTCAGCGCGGCTTCCGGTGACGGCCAGCGGTGGCCGCACGCGATGCTGTCGTCGCGGTAGGCGACCGGGCCCGAGCCGTTCGGCCCGGTCATGCGGCTGACCACCACCGCGGCGATGTAGCCGTCGCCACAGGGGCCCTCGACGGCGCCCGCGTAGATGCGGTAGTCGCCTTCGGTTCGTTCGTCGAAATGCATGAGCTTGTCTCCTCGCGCCTGCGCACTGCTGCAGGCCATGGCGTCATCTTCGTGGGCGACGCGTCGGGGCGCCATCCACCGGAAGGGCGTGACACCCATGAGAGGGGACCGGCCGTTTCGAGATGCTGTCAGCCTGCGAGGGCGATCTGGTCCCGGCCTTCGTCCTTGGCCACGTAGAGCGCGTGGTCGGCGCGCTCGAGCGTGTCGGCCCAGCCCTCGTCGCCGGGCACGAGGCTGCTCACGCCGATGCTCACGGTGACGAGCACGCCGTCGCCCGTGGGGACCGACGACGTGGCGGCGCGCAGCCGTTCGGCCACGGCCATGGCGACGGCCGGGGGCGTTTCGGGCAGCAGCACGCAGAACTCCTCGCCGCCCAGGCGGCCGAGCAGGTCCTGCTCCCGCAGCAGCTTCATCCACCGTTCGGCGCAGGTCTTGAGCACCCGGTCACCCACGGCGTGCCCGTGGCGGTCGTTGATGAGCTTGAAGTGGTCGATGTCGAGGGCCAGCAGCGACATCGGGCGGTCGAAGCGCCTCGCGCGCAGGAACTCGCGTTCGGCGACCCCGCTGAAGGCCCGCCGGTTGCAGGTGCCCGTGAGTTCGTCGGTGGTGGCCAGCCGCTGCAGGTCCCGCTCGGCCTGCCGCAGCGCGCGCTGCGAGCGGTGAAGGAACGCGGTGAACGCGATCACGGCGAGCGTGACCAGCGCCGACGTGCCGACCACCGCGCGCAGGCGCACGTTGTAGGGTTCCATGACTTCGGCGAGGCCGCGCGAGACGACCACGGTGACGGGCACGTTGTCGAGCCGCTCGTAGGTGCCGAACCGGGCGATGCCGTCCGTCATCATGCCCTTGCTGGTGAACGTGCCGTTGTCGTGGGCCTCGACGTCGTCCGCGAAGTTCTGCACGCTGCGCACGTCGCGGCCGAGGAAACGCGGATCGAAGGGCGTGCGCGAGAGCAGCACGCCGTCGCGCCGCACGAAACTGATGGTGCCGTCCGGCTGGTAGCGCAGGCGGTCGTGGATCTCGAACAGGCGGTCGAGCTGCACGGCGCAGGTGACGAGGGCGAAGCGGCCGGTCGGCTGCTCGAGCCGCCACGACACCGGGATGGACCACTCGCCGGTCACGCGGCTCTGCACCGGCTTGCCCACGAACACGGCGCGGGGGGAGCGCACGCCGTCGTGCGCCTGGGCGTAGTCGCGGTCACCCACGTTCGTGGGTTCGCGGCCCGGGACCCAGGGGAGCGTGTAGAGGTTGCCGTCGCGGTCGACGATGCGCAGGTCGATGAGCCCGCGGGACGAGCGGCTCATCTCGGCCACCAGCGCGGTGAACGCGGGGTCGGTCAGCGGGTCGATGTCGGGGTGCGCGCGCAGCCACAGGTCGAGCGTGCGCAGGTCGGTCTCGATGGCCCGGAACAGGCCTTCGGCGTGCTGGGCCACGGCGGTGTTGACGAGCCGCACGTCGCGGGACGCCTGGTCGAGCAGGCGGGTGCGCTGGACCGAGAAGAAGACGATCAACGCGACCCAGAGGGCGGTGAGCAACGCGCCCACCATGAGAATCAGACCGAACCGCTGAGCAGCGTCGGCGACGCGTCCGACGCGTGCCATGTGAAGCATGAAAAACTCGCTAACCAACGACTGGGTAGGCAAATTTTACGATCTGCCTCCCCGGTGCGCCGGTGTGACAGCCCGCCCGAACGCGGGGGGCGGCTGTCAACAATGCACGTTTCTCAGGCTGGAGCCGCGGCCAGCCGGGCGTCGTCTCGCCGCGCCTCGCGGATCGGCAGGTGCACGAGGGCCGCGCCCACCGCCAGCACGATGTCGGCGTACCACATCCAGTCGTAGCCGCCGGTCCACTCGAACGACTTGCCGCCCAGGTAGGCGCCGAGGAAGCCGCCGATCTGGTGGGCCAGCATCACGATGCCGAACAGTGTGGCCATGCGCGCCGGACCGAACATCTTCGCGACCAGGCCGGCCGTGGGCGGCACGGTGGAGAGGTAGGTCACGCCGATGACCGCAGCGAAGATCAGCATCGTGGTCTCGGTCTTCGGGGCCAGCAGGAACACGAGCACCGCGAGACCGCGGGTCGCGTAGAGCAGCGACAGCAGCGACTTCATGCGCCAGCGGCCACCCTGGAACGACACCGCCCAGCCCATCGCGAGGCTGCCCACGATGTTGAAGAGCCCGATGGTGCCGAGCGCCCACGCGCCCACCTGGGGCGGCAGCTGGCAGGCGGCCACCACGCCGGGCAGGTGGGTCGCGATGAAGGCGACGTGGAAGCCGCACACGAAAAAGCCCAGGCACAGCAGCACGTAGCTGCGGTTCGTGGCGGCGCGGCGCAGCACGGCACCGAGCGGTTCCGCCGCCGCCGCCGCGGCCGGTGTGGCGGCCGCTGCCGGTGGCGTGGAGGCCCCGCGCAGCACCCAGGCCGCCGGCAGTGCGAACAGCGTGATGAGGCCCAGTGCCTGCACGGCGGTGATCCAGCCCGCGGCCGCCGAAATGCCGGCCGCGAGCGGGGCGAACACGAACTGGCCGAACGACCCGCCCGCGTTGACGACGCCGGTGGCCATGCCGCGGCGCTCCGCGGGCACGAGCCGCATCGTGGCGCCCATCAGCACCGCGGGGCCGGCCATGCCCGACCCGCCCGCGGCCATCACGCCGATGGCGAGGATCAGGCCGAGCGTGGTGGTCATCATCGGCACGAGCACGGTGCCCACGGCGAGCAGCACGATGCCGGCGGCCAGCACGCGGCCGGCACCGAAGCGGTCGGCGGCCATGCCCGCGAAGGGCTGGGTGAGGCCCCACCACAGCTGGCCGAACGCGAAGGCGAGGCTGATGTTCGCGAGGCCCAGCCCCGTGGCGGTGTTGAGCGGCCCGAGGAACAGGCCCATCGACTGGCGCGCGCCCATCGTCAGTGAAAACGTGCCGGCCGCGGCCAGCAGCACGAGGCCCGTCGCGACGGCGCGGACGCGGGAGGTGTCATTCATCGGTGGATCCTTCGGGAGGGGTGCCCAGGATGTCCAGGCATTCGTCGATCAGTGCGTGGAGCCGCGCGACACGGTCGGTGCCGAGCGACTGGTTCAGCGATTCCTGCGCGTGTTTCCAGGCCTTGCGGGCCTCGGTGCGTTTCTCGCGCCCGGCGGCCGTGGCGGTGACGAGCCGGCTGCGCGCGTTTTCACCCGGCCCCTGTTCCACGAGGCCCGCGGCGATCAGGGGCTGGAGGTTGCGGGTGAGGGTGGAGGGTTCCATGCGCATGTGCGCGGCGAGGTCGGACGGGCGCACCGGGCCGAGGGCCACCACGTGCGACAGCAGCGAGTACTGGGTGGTCTTCAGCCCGCTGGCCGTCACCTCGGCGTCGTAGAGGCGGCTGACCTGGCGCGTGATCTGGCGCAGCTTCAGGTTCGTGCAGCCGACCGGCGCGAGGGTGTCGGCGGGCGCGGCGGAGGTTCGGGCGGTGCGGGGCATTTTTCAATTGTAGCCACAACATTTGCAGCTGCAAGTGTTTAGAATCCGCAAGACCCTTCGATCCGATGGAGACCTCCATGACCACCGACATCGCGACCCCCGATCCCGAGACCGTCCTCGCCCAGTGGCGCGCCGAGGAAGAAGCCGTGCGCGCCCGCCTGAGCGAACCCGGCGTGTGCCACCCGAGCCAGCTCGCCGGCCGCACCGGCATGCAGTTCTTCGACGGCATCAGCTCGGGCGAGCTGCCGTACCCGCACATCGGCGACACGCTGTCGTTCCTGCCGCTGCGCATCGAACCCGGCCACGCCATCTTCCAGGGACGTCCCCTGCGCGCTCACTACAACCCGCTCGGCACGGTGCACGGCGGCTGGTTCGCCACGCTGCTCGATTCGTGCGTGGCCTGCGCGGTGCATTCGATGCTGCCCGCGGGCCGCGTCTACACCACGGTGGAACTGAAGATCAACATCGTGCGCGCGCTGACCGACAAGGTGCCGCTGGTGCGCGCCGAGGGCCGTGTCATCCACATGGGCCGCAGCATGGGCACGGCCGAGGGCCGGCTCGTGGGCCACGACGGCAAGCTGTACGCCCACGCGTCCACCACGTGTTTCATCATGGACGCGCCCACGGCCGCCTGAAGCCCGAGCGCGGGACACGGGACGTGGGGTGCGGGATACTGCCGCATCCCATCCGCATCCGCTTTCACGACCCGAGCCCTTCCATGAAGTACCTGCACACCATGGTCCGCGTGACCGACCTCGACGCCTCGCTCGCCTTCTACCGCGACGCGCTCGGGATGAAGGAAGTCCGCCGCTCCGAACACGAGGCCGGCCGCTTCACGCTCGTCTACCTCGCCGCGCCGAACGACGAGGCCGGCCCGTTCCAGCCCCAGGTCGAGCTGACCTTCAACTGGGACCCAGAGGTCTACACCGGCGGCCGCAACTTCGGCCACCTGGCGTTCGCGGTGCCCGACATCTACGCCGCCTGCCAGCGCCTGCAGGACCACGGCGTGACCGTGCTGCGCCCGCCGCGCGACGGCCGCATGGCCTTCGTCCGCTCGCCCGACGACATCTCGGTCGAGCTGCTGCAGGACGGTCCGGCGCTGGCCCCGGCCGAGCCCTGGGCGTCGATGAAGAACACGGGCGTCTGGTAACGGACAGGTCACCGCGCTGTCATGAGGGCTTCGGACACTGTCGGTCGCCGAACCGGCATGTCCTCCACCCCCCTCCATGACCACCGAATCGAACCGCCGCCGCTTTCTCCGCAACGTCACCCTGGGCTCGGTGGCCGTGGGCGGCGTGCTGCCGCTGGCGGCCTGCGGCGGCGACGATGACGCGCCGGCGCCCGAGGCGCCGAAGGTCTCGTACCAGCACGGCGTGGCCAGCGGCGACCCGCAGTCCGACCGCGTGATCCTGTGGACGCGCGTGACCCCCGCCGCCGATGGCGAGGTGCCCGTGTCCTGGGAAGTGGCGGGCGACGCGCAGTTCGCCACCATCGTGAAGTCGGGCAGCACCACGACGAACGCCGCGCGCGACTACACCGTCAAGGTCGACGTCACCGGCCTCGCCGCGGCCACCCGCTACCACTACCGTTTCGCGGTCGGCGCCCAGCGCTCGCCCGCGGGTTCGACGAAGACGCTGCCCACCGGCAACGTCGACACCGTGCGCCTCGCGGTGTTCTCGTGCTCGAACTACCCGGCCGGCTACTTCAACGTGTACGCCGACGCCGCCCTGCGCAACGACCTCGACGCGTCGGTGCACCTCGGCGACTACATCTACGAATACGGCGTGGGCGGCTACGCCTCGGACACCGCCGCCACGCTGGGCCGCCTGTCGGTGCCGCCCACCGAGACCCTCCTCCTCGCCGACTACCGCCGCCGCTACGCGCAGTACCGCACCGATGCGGACCTGCAGGCGCTGCACGCCGCGATGCCGATGATCGCGGTGTGGGACGACCACGAGATCGCCAACGACACGTGGAAGAACGGCGCCGAGAACCACACCGAAGGCACCGAGGGCAAGTTCGCGGACCGCCGTGCCGCCGCCATCCAGGCGTACCACGAGTGGATGCCCACGCGCCTGCCCGACGCGGCCCGCCCGGAGAGGATCTACCGCTCGTTCGACTTCGGCAACCTGCTGTCGCTGCACATGCTCGACACGCGCAACATCGGGCGCGACCAGCAGGTGGACGTCACCGCGTACCTGCAGGGCCTGGCCCACGACCCGGCGCGCCAGCTGCTGGGCGCCGAGCAGAACACGTGGCTCGCGACGCAGCTGCAGACCTCGAAGGGGCAGTGGCAGGTGCTGGGCCAGCAGGTGCTGATGTCGCGCATGTCGATCCCCGCGTCCGTCGCGCAGGATCCGGGCGTGGCCACGATGACGGCCTACCTCACCGCGCTGCAGACGCCTGCCGGTGCGCGCACGCCGGAGCAGGCCGCGCTCGTCGCGCAGCCGAAGATCCCGTACAACCTCGATGCGTGGGACGGCTACCCCGCCGCCCGCGACACCGTGCTGGCCGCCGCGAAGGCGAACGACCGCAACCTCGTGGTGCTGGCCGGCGACACGCACAACGCGTGGGCCAGCGACCTGACGGATTCGACGGGCCAGGTGGTGGGCGTGGAGTTCGCGACGTCGTCGGTGTCGTCGCCGGGCTTCGAGGTGTACCTGCCGACGGTGCCGCCGGCCCAGCTGGGCGGTGCGTTCCCGATGCTGATCGACGACCTCGTGTACGCCGACACGAGCCGCCGCGGCTACCTCGTGCTCAAGGCCACGGCGCAAGAGGTGCGGGCCGACTACGTGTTCGTGAACACGATCACCAGCCACACCTACCAGGCCGTCGTGGGCCAGTCGCTGCGCACGCTGCCGGGCGCCGGCAACCGCAAGGTGGTGCCGGTCGCCTGAGAAGGCTCGGTCAGGCCCGCAGGCGCGACGCCTCGCGGGCCAGCTCGGTGATGCGGCCCCAGTCCTTGCGGGCGATGACGTCGGCGGGCGTGAGCCACGAGCCGCCGCACACGGGCACGTTGGGCAGCGCGAGGAAGTCGGGCGCGGTCTGCAGCGTGATGCCGCCCGTGGGGCAGAACATCACGTCGGCGAACGGGCCCGCGAGCGACTTGAGCAGCGGGATGCCGCCCACGGCCGTGGCCGGGAACAGCTTCAGGAACGCGTAGCCGTCGCGGTTCGCGGCCATCACCTCGCTGCCGGTGGCGACACCCGGCAGCAGCGGCAGGTCGAGCTCGCGGCAGGCGTTGCCGATCTCGCTCAGGTAGCCCGGGCTCACGGCGAAGCGGCAGCCCGCGTTTTTCGCGGCCTGCGCGTCGGTCACGCTGCGCACGGTGCCGGCGCCCACGATGGCGTCGGGCACCGACTTCGCGATGGCCTCCATGCACCGCAGCGCGACCGTCGTGCGCAGGGTCACCTCCAGCACGCGCACGCCGCCGGCCACCAGGGCCTCGGCGAGCGGCACCGCGTCTTCGAGGCGGTCGATCACGATCACCGGGATCACGGGGCCGTGGCCCACGAGGTCGAGCGGCTGCAGGCCTTCGTCGTCGTTCAAAGCCATGTGACGGCTCCTTCTTCCGCGGTGCGGACGTTGCGGCGCATGCCACCGAAGAGCTCGCGGCCGAGGCCGTGGGCGTTGTTCTCGACGGCATCGTCCGAGATGTGCTCGATGGTGCGCGCGGCCCAGGTCGCGTCGTCGACCAGCGCGTTCAGCGTGCCGTTGACGGCGTCCAGGCGGATGAGGTCGCCCGTGCGCACCTTGCCGAGCGGGCCGTCGGCCAGCACCTCGGGGCTCACGTGGATGGCCGCGGGCACCTTGCCCGACGCACCGCTCATGCGGCCGTCGGTCACCAGCGCCACCTTGAAGCCCTTGCCCTGCAGCACGCCGAGCGGCGGCGTGAGCTTGTGCAGCTCGGGCATGCCGTTGGCGCGCGGGCCCTGGAAGCGCACGACCGCGACGAAGTCGTGTTCGAGTTCGCCGGCCTTGAATGCGGCGAGCAGTTCGTCCTGGCCGTTGAACACGCGGGCCGGCGCTTCGATGACGTGGTTCGCCACCGGCACGGCCGACACCTTGATGACCGAGCGGCCGAGGTTGCCGGTGAGCAGCTTCAGGCCGCCGGTCTCGCTGAACGGGGCGGCGGCCGTGCGCACGACGGTGTCGTCGCCGCTGTCGGCCGGCAGGTCACGCCACACGACGTGCTGGCCCTCGCGCTGCGGCGCCTGGCCGTAGTCACGCAGCGTGTTGCCGCGCGAGACGGTGGCCACGTCGCCGAACATGTGGCCGCTGTCGATCAACTCGCGGATCACGAAACCCGGGCCGCCGGCCGACTGGAACTGGTTCACGTCGGCGCTGCCGTTCGGGTACACGCGGGCGAGCAGCGGCACGTGGTGCGAGAGTTCGGAGAAGTCGGTCCAGTCGATCAGGATGCCCGCGGCGCGGGCCACGGCCACCCAGTGGATCAGGTGGTTGGTGGAGCCGCCGGTGGCCAGCAGCGCCACCATCGCGTTGACGATGACCCGTTCGTCGACCAGCCTGCCGATGGGGGTGAAGCGGCCCTTCGGCGTGATGGACAGCACGTGGCGCACGGCTTCGCGCGTGAGGTCCTCGCGCAGCTCGGCGTGCGGGTGCACGAAGGCGGCGCCCGGCACGTGCAGGCCCATGGCCTCCAGCAGCATCTGGTTGCTGTTGGCCGTGCCATAGAAGGTGCAGGTGCCGGCGCCGTGGTACGCGGCCGACTCGGCGGCGAGCAGTTCCTCGCGGCCCACGAGGCCTTGCGCGAACTGCTCGCGCACCTTGGCCTTGTCGCTGTTGGACAAGCCCGTGCCCATGGGGCCGGCCGGCACGAAGACACAGGGCAGGTGGCCGAAGTGCAGCGCGCCGATCAGCAGGCCCGGCACGATCTTGTCGCACACGCCGAGCAGCAGCGCGGCGTCGAACACATCGTGGGTGAGGGCGATGGCGGTGCCCATCGCGATGTTGTCGCGGGAGAAGAGGCTCAGCTCCATGCCGGGCAGGCCCTGGGTGACCCCGTCGCACATCGCGGGCACGCCGCCGGCCACCTGCACGGTGGCGCCCTGGCGGTGGGCCTCGTCGCGGATGACGGCGGGGAAGCCTTCGTACGGCTGGTGGGCCGAGAGCATGTCGTTGTAGGCCGTGACCACGCCGATGTGGGGCGCGCGTTCGGCGACGATGCGCAGCTTGTCGTTGGCCGGCAGCGCGGCGAAGGCGTGGGCCACGTTGGCGCAACCCATGCGGTCGCTGCCACGGGGGCGTTGGATGGCCGCATCGACCCGGCGGAGGTAGGCGGTGCGGGTGGCAGCGCTGCGCTCCTGGATCCGGTGGGCGACGTCGAGCAGGATTTGTTTCATGCGGAGACCGGAAGTGAAGGGCCTCGTGGGCCCCATTCCCGCATTATCCGGCGGCGCCGGTCACTGTGCACGCCGCGGGGCCGGGGCCGCCGCGGTGGTGGTGCCGGGCAGGGGCCCTTCGGCGGCCTGCCGCGCGCGCTTGAGCAGAGCCGAGCAATGCTCGTCGTGCCCGTCGTCGGACCCGGGGTCCAGCAGCGGGATCACCGCGGCCACGGGATGGATGAGGCCCAGCAGCACGGCGAGCGCGGCCTTGCGCGCGAGCGGCGCCTTCTCGAGCGAGACGGCCGGGTCGCTGAACGTGCCCTTCACGTGCACGGGCGTGCGCAGCGTGAGCGGGCTGAAGTCCTTCGGCGAAACCACCGCGCGCAAGTCCAGTTTCTCGTCGCGCAGCGACACCGAGCCGTCCATCCACACGTTGGAGTCGGTCGTCTCGATCACCATCGCGCGCGGCGTGAAGACGCCCTTGTCGGCGCTCAGGTCGACGAGGGCGCACTGCACGGGCAGGTCGCGGTCACCCTTGAGGACGACACCCAGCGCCTGCGCCACGTCGATGCCGGCGGCCTCGATGGCCAGCTGCGAGATCTTGCCGTCGCGCAGCGAGGTGCGCAGCGAGCCCTCCAGCGTGGACAGGATCTCCGCGGTGGACTTGCCCTGGCCCTTGAGTTGCGCGCGCCCCACGAGGCGGCCGGCCACGTAGGGCGGCGCGTCGTTGGCGCGCTCCTGGGCGATCCAGCGTTCGAGGCGCACGTTGTTCCAGCGCAGGTCGGTGCGCCAGAGCGCGATCTTGCCGGAGCCGTCGAGCGAGACTTCTCCACGCAGCGTGCCGTCGGCCGTGCGGGCGATGATGTCGTCGAGGCGCAGCACGCCGTCCCGCAGCGTGAGGTGCGTCTGCAGCGGGCTCAGCGGGCGGGCGAAGAGGCTGCCGAGGTCGGCGTTCTCGAACTTCATCAGCACGTTCGCGTTCATGGCGCGCAGCGACGGCAGGTCGAACTCGCGGTCGGGCAGCACCTTCGGTCCCGGGGTCTCGGGCTTGGCACCCGGTGCCGGGGCGGGTTCGGCGCCGATGGACGGCGCGAGGTCGACCAGCATCAGCCGCGGCCCGCGCACTTCGCCCGACAGCATCGGCACGGCGCCGCGGGGGTCGAAGGTGAGGGCGGCCGTGAGCTGGCTCGTGCCCACGGTGGCGCGGTCGGCGACGAACCGCCACACCTCGCCCTGCTTGACGATGCGGCCGCGCATGTCGAACGCGCCGGTGGTGGGCAGGGTCACGCCCAGTGGCTCGCCCACCGCGCCGAGCGAGGGGCCGGTCACGCGGAAGGTGCCGCTCATGCCGCCGAGGCGCAGCACGTCCGACACGGTGCCCTTGAAGTGCAGCGCGGCGCGGCCCGCCTTCAGGTCGAGTTCGACCGGCGTGGGCGGGGCGTCGTTGGTGGAGGCCAGCAGCGGCATCGCGCCGGCGGCGGTGAGCTTCGCCTTCACGGCGGCGTTGCCGTAGGTGCCCTGGGCCGAGCCGAGCAGGCCCGAGACCGTGTTGTCGGCGAGCGTGCCCTCGTTGAGCTGCACGTCGCCGGTGATGTCGGCACGCAGCGGCACGTCCTTGTACGTGAGGTGGCCGTCGCGCACCGTGAGTTCGCGGATCGTCGGCAGCTGCAGCGGGTCTTCTTCGTCGGCCGGCGGGGGCGGGGCGTTCGGGTCGCCGAACTGCCACGAGGCCCGGCCGTCCTTCAGGCGTTCGGCATGGACGGTGAGGTGGTCGGCATGCAGCAGCGCGATGTCGAGCGGCTGGCCTTCGCGCGCGCGCCACAGGGCCGCGTACGAGAGCCGCATGCGCGCGCCTTCCGCGTGCAGGAAGTAGGGCTTCTGGCTCCAGACGGGCGCGCCGATCTGCAGCAGCGGCACCTGCACCTTGAGGCCGCCGAAGAAGCGCACGGTGGCGCCCTCCGTGGACGTGGAGTCGTCGGCCGCCCGCAGCAGCACCTCGCGCTTCAGCGTGTCGGACAGCGCACGTTCGACCGGCTTCGCGAGGAAGGGCCAGCCCGCCACCTCGCAGGCCACGACGGCGAGCACGAGCACGCCGAACACCCCGGCCGTCCAGCGCAGGGCACGGCCGCCACGCGCGGTGGGGCGCGGCGGCGGGGGCGGGGCGGTGGTGTCGGGTGTGGGCATCGGGTCTCCGTGAGGGCACGTGCGGCGCGAGCCGCAGCATGTCCACACGGTAGGCCGATGCCCGGCGTGTCCCTATCGGTGGCGACCGGCAAGCCGCGTGAGGCTTGTCCTACGCCCCCGGGACCCCCGAAATCACTCGACGCGCAGCTCGACGCGGCGGGCTTCCCGGGCGTCCGCACCGCCGGTGGTCAGCGCCGGCTTGTTCAGCTTGATCTGGCTGCCGGACACGCCGTTGGCTTCCAGCGCGTGCTGGACGGCCTGGGCGCGGCGCTTGGCCAGGTCTTCGTTGCTGGCGGCGTTGCCGCTGGCATCGTGGAAGCCCGAGACCGACACGACCGCGGCCGCGTTGGCGCGGGCCGCGGTGGACACGCGGGACAGCACCTCGGCAGCTTCCGGCGGCAGCTGGTCCTGGCCCAGCTGGAAGTAGATGCGCTCGACCCCGTCGGTGGTGCCCGCTGCTGCGGCGGCGGCCGGTGCGGTGGGCGCCGCAGCCGGGTGCGGCCGTGCCTTCCAGGCGCCCAGCGCGATGACGGAGGCCACGATGGCGGCCACGATCAGGCCGACGAGGCCCAGTGCAAATTTCTGCTCAGGATTTTCCTGATCACTCATTTCCGGCTCCCTGTGGATGATTTTTCATTCTAGAGTGTGAACCCATGCATCCCGTGGCTCCGTTGCGTCCGTTACCTGCCCATCGCCACCCCGAGCACCTGCTGAAGCTCGCGCGCGAAGCCTGGGGCGGGGAAACCGACCTGTGGGTCTTCGGCTACGCCTCGCTCATCTGGCGCCCCGAGTTCGAATCGGTGGAACACCGCGATGCGCGGGTGCACGGCTGGCACCGGGCCCTCGAGATGGCCTCGCGCATCAACCGCGGCACCCCCGAATGCCCGGGCCTCGTGTTCGCGCTGGTGCCCGGCGGCTCGTGCCGCGGCGTGGTGTACCGCATCGCCCGAGAACGTGTCGACGCCGAACTGCCGCGCCTGTGGGAGCGCGAGATGCCCAACAGCGTGTACGACCCGCGCTGGCTCATGTGCCACACGCGCGAAGGGCCCGTGAAGGCGCTCGCGTTCACGCTCAGCCGCGCGAGCCCGAACTACACCGGCACGATGGAAGAGACGCGCCTGGTGGACACCCTGCGCAACGCCTGCGGCCGCTATGGCACCACGCTGGCCTACCTGCTGGAGACGGCGCGCTGCCTGCACAGCCGCGGCATCCGCGACCGCGGCATCGAGCGCCTGGTGGCGCTGGCGCGGGCGCATGCATTGACGGACTGATCCCCTCGCGTCACCCCGGCGAACGCCGGGGCCCACTGTGCTCTTGCGCGCTTCGGTCTCGGTGGATCCCGGCGTTCGCCGGGATGACCCCCCAAGGTTCAGACCGAGTTCTGGAACGGCGACATCGCGTACGTGGCCCGCACGTGCGACAGATCGTCCACCGTGTCGATGTCGAGCAGCACGCCCGGGTCGTCGACCTCGATCTCCTTGCAGGGGTAGCGGGCGACGAGCCGCCGCGCCCCTTCGTCGCCGGTGAGGCGCACGAGTTCGGAGTACAGCTCGGCCGAGAACCCGACCGGGTGGCCCCGCTTGCCCTGGTGTTGGGCATAGGCCACCGGGTGGTGGTCCAGCACGCGGGCCACCGAGCGCAGCGTGGACGGCTGCACGAGGGGCATGTCGGCCGGCAGGATCAGCCAGCCCGAGGCGTCGGAGCGTGCCGCGACCCCGGCCGCGATGGAGTACCCCATGCCCAGCCCCTGGCTGGCGGCGCTGCCGGCGGCCGGCAGCAGCACGATGTCCCGCGTGGCGACGTGGTGGCTCGCGAGTTCGGCGAACGGCTCGGTGGTGACGACCAGCACGGGCAGTTCGGCGGCCAGCGCGTTGACGAGCGTGGTCGCGAGCACGCTGGACGTGCCGACGAGCTGGGTCAACTTGTGCTGGATGCCCTGGAAGCGGCTTCCTCTTCCCGCTGCCAGGACGATCACCGCTGGCCGCGATTTCATTCGGCCACCTCTCTGAGTTCATGCGGCCCGTCCCCGATCGGCGGGCCATCTGGCTCCCAGAATGGTCCGTTTGGGCGGATCGAACCAGTGGGGGCATTACTTAAGGCATTGTCCCGAGAGGAAATGCGTCGAGTTGGACAGGGTCGTGCCGACATGGGTTTTCCTATACTGCACCCATGACCGACATCGCCGCCCTCCGAAAGAGCTACGAACGCGCCGAACTCGACGAGAACGCGTCGTCCCCCGACCCGCTCGCCCAGTTCGGGCAGTGGTTCCAGCAGGCCCTCGACGGACAACTGCCCGAACCCAACGCGATGACGCTGGCCACGGTGGGCCCGAACGGACGCCCGTCCACCCGCATTGTCCTCATCAAGGGTTACGACGTGCGCGGCCTCGTGTGGTTCACGAACTACCAGAGCCGCAAGGGCCGCGAACTCGAGGCCGATTCGTTCGCCGCGCTGCAGTTCCATTGGGTCGAACTGGAGCGGGTGGTGCGCATCGAGGGGGTGGTCGAGAAGGTGAGTGCGGAAGAGAGCGACGCGTACTACCAGTCGCGCCCCCTCGACAGCCGCCTCGGCGCCTGGGCCTCGCCGCAGAGCGAGGTGATCGCGTCGCGCGCCGTGCTGGTGGCCAACGCGGCCAAGGCCGCGGCGAAGTTCGCGCTGAACCCGCCACGGCCGCCGCACTGGGGCGGCTACCGCCTGGTGCCCGACCGCTGGGAGTTCTGGCAGGGCCGGCCCTCGCGCCTGCACGACCGCCTGCGCTACCGGCTCGATGGCGACACGTGGGTGCGTGAACGGCTCGCGCCGTGACACGCACCCCGGCCCGGTGATGCGGACCCGCGTCAGAAGTTGACGCGCACGCCCGCCTTCACGGCACGGCCCGCCAGCGGGGCCAGCCCGCGGATCGTGTCGATGCTCGACGCGCTGTACGCGAGCTTGTCACCCACGTTGGTCACCTTCAGGAACGCCACGCCGTCGTTGCCGTCGGCCGGGCCGAACGTGAACCGGCGGCTGAGCGAGAGGTTCACGAGGCCGTAGCCCGCGGTCTCGCGGTCCGTCGACGGCACCTTGGTCTGCCGCGCGGCCGTGTCCAGCTCGGCACGCGCGGTCCACAGCGCATGGCCCGCGTCGAGGCCCAGCGTGGCGCGCAGCGGGGCGATGCGCGGCAGCGCCTCGCCGCTGTCGAGGTTCTTGCCGCGTGTCATGTCCACCTTGCCGTTGGCATCGAGCGTCCACGCGCCGTCGAGCAGGCGGTGTCCGCCTTCCACTTCGAAGCCGTACAGGCGGGCCCGCACCGCACGGAACGTGTACTCGGGGAAACTCGTCGTTTCGCCGTCCTCGACGATGTCGATGCTGTCACCGGTCGCGTCGAGCGAGATGAAGCGCGAGAAGTGCGTGGCGTACGCGCCCATGCGCAGGTGGTTCGGGCCGTTCTTCCACGCGAGCGCGACGTCGAGGTTCGTGCCCTTCTCGGCACCGAGGTTCGGGTCGCCGCGTTCGTAGGTGCCGGTGGCCGCGTGCACGCCGTTGGCGTACAGCTCGAACGACGTGGGCGCACGTTCGGTGTAGCTCAGCGCGCCCGTCATCGACCAGGTCTTGTCGAACTTGTAGACGTTCGACAGCGACGCGCTCGCGAGCGAGAACGAACGTTTCGCGGGTGGGCCGAACTTCGGGTCGGCGCCGTCCGCGTCGCCCTCGGACTCCACGGTCACGTGGTCGGCCCGCACACCGCCTTGCAGCGTGCCGCCGGCCCACGACAGTTCCTCGAGCGCGAACAGCGCCTGCTTGCGCGTGTGGGTGCTCGGCACGAAGGCTTCCTCGCCCAGGGCCGAGAAGTCCACGTCCTCGGCCTGCAGGCCCACCACGCCGCGGAACGGGCCGAGCGGTGCGTGTTCGGCTTCCAGGCGCAGTTCGTTGCCCTTCGTCTTGAACGTGGTGCCGACCTCGCCGCTGCCCTCGATCTCCTTGTGCTCGTAGTCGGTGTGGTTCACCTGCGCACGCAGTGCCTTCACCACGCCCAGGTCGCGCAGCTCGCCGGCGAAGCCGACGTGGTCGCGCTTCATCTTGATGGTCACGTCGGGTTCGGCGACCACGCCGTACTTGCTGTCGTACGTGTCGACCGACAGGCCGGCATAGCCCTGGTCGAAGAACAGCGAGCCGCCCACCGCGCCGCCCTTCGAGCGGCTCGCGGAATTGCGCACGCGCTTCGTCTCGTCGAGCACCTCGCCGCCCTCGACGGGGCGGTAGGTGGGCACGCGCAGGTCGTCGGTGTCGCGGCCGAACACGTCGGCGTGCAGCGCGAACTTGCCATTGCCGGCCTCGACGAGCGCACCGCCGCCGCGTTCGTTCTCGGCGCCGCCGACGCGGGCCTCGGCCGAGCCCGAGACACCTTCCACGGGCTGCTTCGGGATGCGGTTGTCGATGGTGTTCACGGCGCCGCCGATGGCGTTGCCACCGTACAGCAGCGCGGCCGGGCCGCGCAGCACCTCGATGCGGTCGACCACGAGCGGGTCGATGGGCACGGCGTGGTCGTAGCTGAGTGTGGACGCGTCGAGCGAGGCACCGCCGTTGCCCATCACCTTCACGCGTTCGCTGTCGAGGCCGCGGATCACGGGGCGGCTCGCGTTGGGGCCGAAGTAGGTGGAGGACACGCCGGGCAGGCCGTTCAGGGTCTCACCGATCGTGCTGGCGCGTCGCAGCACGAGGGCATCGCCGCCGAGCACCGTGGTGGGGGCGGCGACGTCGGCGTTGCCGAGCGGGTTGCCGGTGATGACGACCGGGGCGAGGGTGGTGGAGGCGGGTGTGGCCGGGGCCGGCTCGGCGGTCTGGGCGTGGGCGGATGCGGCGAACGCCAGCGCGAGCGCGCCGGCCAGCGCCGTGGGGCGCGGGAAGGAAAGGGAGGACATCTCGAATCTCTCGACAGGATCGTTGGCGCGGCCAGGCGGGCGCACGAAGGCACCCGCGGCCACGGCCGGGCACCGGGCCTCGCGGCCCGGCGAATCAAAGGGGGACGATCAGGCGAGGGAGAGGGGTGGGTCGCGTGCGCGGAACGCCCGGAGCCGGGCGGCCAGCGGGACGGCGTCGGCCACCGGCACGGGCGGCTCGGCGGCGGGCGCGAAGGACAGCGCCAGGATGGGCGCGGTCGCGAGGTCGGTGGGGGCGAGCTGGTCGAACAGCTTGCACTCCGCCGTGGAGTGGTCGGTGAACAGGCCGTGTTCCGTGGCCGAGACGACCGCCCGCGGCGCGCCCGGGGCGTGCACCACGCGGTGGACGAGGGCCAGCGTCTGCGCGAGCAGCAACAGCACGATCGCCAGCGGCAGCAGCCGGTGGCGAAGGGCGGTCAGCGGGCTCGGGGGACGGAACGGCATGCAGGAACGGGACGGCGCGCGGGGGTCACTTCACCAGCTGGCCATCGGCCAACCGGTAGAACATGCCATAGGGGTCGCTGGGCAGGACGGACATCTTGCCACGAACCGTCACCGCTTCTTGTGAAAACGTGACCGGGCCCTTGCTTTTCACCTCGATGAGGCCCTCCGGGCCCGCCGGGGTGCAGAACGAGCAGGTGGTGGGCACGGCCGACAGCAGGAAGTGCTTCTGCTGCTTGCCCGGTTCGAGCGGCATCATGAAACCCTGCACCATCACCTCGCGGTTGTTGAGCGCCTGCACCGCCTTCGGGTACACCGGCCGCACGAAGGCGCCCTCGACCCGGGTGGTGACCGACGACAGCAGGTTCCAGGACACCACCCCTTCGCGTTCCTTCAGCGGAGGGAACTGGCTGCGCGGGTCGTGGTAGCCCGCGCCCGAGCCGGGCTGCGGCACGGGCTTGCCGGTGGAGCCGGGGCCGTTGGGCTGGGCCGCGGCCGGGCCCGCGAGGGCACCGGTGAGCAGCGTGAGCAGGAGTCGTCGATCAATCTTCATGGTGGTTACCGCCGGACGGCCCTGACACACGGGCCGGCGGGGTCAGGGTCGTTTTCATCGAAAAGGTTCCAGGAAGGGGCTCGCACCGGCCAGTATCCCCCTTCAATGGGCCTGCAGCAGCTTCGTCACGTCGAGGCGGAAGGCCCGGACCGCCGGCAGCGCCGCGCTCAGCAGGGCCAGCAGCACCGCCGCGGCCGGCACCACGGCTTCCCACGGGGAAACCCAGGCGCCGGTCAGCGAGAGCGATCGTTCGGTCTGCAGGTAACTGCCCAGCAGGTGGGTCACGGCATGACCCGCCACGAGTCCGATGATGATCCCGAGCAGCGCGAGCCACAAGGCCTCCGCCACCACCAGCGTGGCGACCCGGCGCGGCGGTGCGCCGAGCATGCGCATCATGGCCAGGTCGGCCTGTCTTTCGCGCACGGCGTGGTACAGCCCGATGAAGACGGACAGCCCCGCCGCGGCCAGCAGCACGATGCCGAACCCGCGCAGCACCTCGGTGCCCGCGCCCACCATCTTCATCAGGCGCGCCGTCTCGAAGGCCGGGGCGGCCGACTGCAGCGCCGGCTGGGCGTTGACCCAGCGGGGCAGGCTCACGGCGGCCAGGGGCGAGCGGTACGAGACGAGCAGCAGGGTGACTTCGCGTGGGTCGTCCTCGTCCTCGTGGGCCGCGTCGTGGTCGCCGTCGTGGCCATGGTCGTGGTCGTCCTGGTGGTCGTCGGCGGGCGGTGCGGCCTCGGCCGGCGCGCTGCCGTGGTGGGCGTGCACGGCCCAGACCGACTCGGTGCTGGTGACCACGAGGCGGTCCAGCACGGTGCCCGTGCGGGCGAGGGTGCCCACCACGGTGTAGCGGTAGTGGTCGTGTTCGTCGCCGCCCATGCCGAGGCCGTGGGAGCCGGCGAAGGTGTCGCCGGGGCGCAGCTTCAGTTCGGCCGCGGCATCGGCGCCCAGCACCGCTTCGAGCGGGATCTTCCACGTGCGGCCCAGTTCGATCTGCCCGCCGTACAGGTCGAGGTACTCGCGGGTGGTGCCCACGATGCGGAACCCGTGCAGGCTGTCCCCGAGCGACAGCGGCACGACCCGGGCCACCAGCGGGTGGTCGCGCAGCAGCTTCACCGTGCCGAGCGGGATGTTGCCGGTGGGCGAGTCGAGGTGGAACACCCCGGACAGGATCAGCTGCATCGGGCTGCCCTTGGCACCCACCACGAGGTCGATGCCGGCCAGGTCGCGCTGCACCGCGTGCTCGACCTGTTCGCTGGCCAGGATCACGAAGGTCATCGACGCGAGGCCGAGCGACAGCAGCACGAGGTTCAGCACGGCCACGAGCGGCCGTGCCCACAGGTAGCGCCAGGCGAGCAGCGCGAGCCTCATGGCGCGGGGGCGGCCGCGAGCCGCAGCACGTGGGCGCCGGGCAGCCAGTCGGTGACGCGCCGGTCGTGGGTGGCCACCACCAGGGTGGCGCCGGTCTCGGAGGCGGCTTGGCGCAGCAGCCCGAGGGCATCGGTGGCGGCCTCGTCGTCGAGGCTCGCGGTGGGTTCGTCGGCGAGGATCAGCCGCGGCTCGCGCAGCAGCGCGCGGGCGAGCGCCACCCGGTGGGCCTGGCCCACGCTCAGCTCGTGCGGGCGGCGGTGGGCGAGCGCGCCGATGCCCAGGTGGTCCATCACGGTGGCGATGCGCGGGCTGTCGACGTGTTCACCGGCGCAGACGAACGGCAGCTCGAGGTTGTGAAGCACCGACAGGCTCGGGCTCAGGTGCAGCCGCTGCGGCACGAAGCCCAGCGTGGCGCCGCGCCAGGCATCGCGGGCGCTGGCCCGCAGGCTGCCGACGTCGGTGCCTTCGACCCGCACGTGGCCGCTCGAGGGGCTCAGCAGGCCGGCGATCAGCGCGAGCAGGGTCGACTTGCCGGAGCCGGAGGCGCCCAGCACGAGCAGGTGGTCACCATGGGCCAGGCGCAGGTCCGGGAACCGGACCTCGACCTGCGGGGTGTAGCGGTGCCGGAGATTCTGGAATTCGAGCACGCGGCCCTCACCCCTTGCGGACGTGGCGCGCGAAGGTCTTGCGGAACTTCTCGACCTTCGGGGCGACGACGAACGCGCAATAGCCCTGGCCCGGATGCTGGGCGAAGTAGTGCTGGTGGTAGTCCTCCGCGCGCGAGTAGTTCGCGAGCGGCGTGAGTTCGGTGACGATGGGGGAGCGGTGCACGCCGCTCGCCGCCAGCTCGCCCAGCACCTCGCGGGCGGTGCGCTCCTGCATGGCCGACTCGTAGTAGATGCCCGAGCGGTACTGCGGCCCGATGTCGTTGCCCTGGCGGTTCAGCGTGGTGGGGTCGTGCACGACGAAGAAGATCTCGAGCACCTCGGTGAGGGTGATGCGGGCCGGGTCGAACGTGACCCGCACGACCTCGACGTGGCCGGTGTCGCCGTTGCAGACCTGCTCGTACGTGGGGTTCTTGACGTGGCCGTTGCTGTAGCCCGATTCGACCGAGACCACGCCTTCGACCTGTTCGTAGACCGCCTCGACACACCAGAAGCAGCCTCCGCCGAGGGTGATGGTCTCGAGGTGTGGAGTCATGGTGCGGCCGCCTGAAGGAGTCGGTGATAAACCCGCATTCTGCGTCAAGCGCGGCGGAAGGGTCGTGACACGGTCTTCAGGAGGGCGTCACCCCGGCGTTCGCCGGGGTGACCTGCGGCGATCAGGCCGCGCGGCGGGTGCGGCGGGCGACGCCGCCGACCAGCAGGGCGCCGAGCGCCAGCATCGCGTACGTTTCCGGCTCGGGCACCGGCGCGGCCACGGTGGCCGGCAGCGAGCGCACGGTGTTCGTCAGCGAGGCCGAGGCCACGGTGAAGTCGGCCGTGCTGCTGTGCGAGTTGATGGAGCCGCCGAACGACTCGGTGCGCTCCCAGGCCCAGGCCGTGGTGGAACCGCCGTTCGCGCCCAGCGGTGCGTTGAAGTAGATCGAGAAGAAGTTGCCGGGGCCGCTGTCGTTGCGGTTGAACGTGATGCCGTACCCGTCGGTGCTGAACGTGGAGGAGGACACCGTGTAGTGGTAAGGCAGCACTTCCGGGAACCCCGGGGCGCCGGGGAGCCGGTACGACTGCACGTCCCAGTCGGAGAACGTGGTGCCGTCGAAGAAGAACGAGCCTTCGGCGTTGGCGCCGTCGGTGAAGCTGACGCCGGAGAAGAACCACTGGGTGGCCGCGGCGGAGGCGGCGGTGGATGCGGCCACGAGGGTGGCGGCGGCCGCGAGGGTGCGCAGGGCGTGGTGAGGACGGAATGACATGTCGGGGCTTCCCAAGAGTTGCGCCGTGTGGGCGCATGGACAGAACGACGATGTGCTTTCCATCGGGAGAGCGCTGCTCGCATGCATCCCCGTGGTTGTTCTGGCTGCGGCAGGTGGGAGGGCCGTGGTCGGCGACATCGCAAAGGCAGTGTCCGTGCGTTGCCACGACGTGAAAGCCCCTCAATCACGGGGTCGTCCCTAGAACGACAGGGAATCCCCGCTGGACCGCAAGCGGCGACGTGTAGTGGACGGATTTCGCGCGGGTTTTCCCAGAAGGGTGAACGCCCGCGCGCCCCGTGTTCATCGGGGGTGTGGCGCATTCACCAACCCCGATAACCCATCGAAACAATCGATTGCTTGACGCGACGTCGCGTTCAGCGCAAGCGCGCGGCGGGACGCACGAGCCACTCCACGGTGGCGACCATCGACATGCCGATGCCCGCACCGATGGCGTCGGCGAGCAGGTCGGCCCAGTCGGACTGGCGGCCCGGCACGAAGTACTGCGCGATCTCGATGGCACCACCCGTCGCGAGCAGCGCGAGGCCGAGCTGCACCCAGCGCCAGCCGCCGCCCGGGAACCCGAGGCGCCATGCGAACGCGAGGGCGCAGAAGGCGAGCGCGTGGTTCATCTTGTCCCAGCCCGTCGAGAACTCGGTGGGCACCTGGGGCATCAGCGCGAGCACCATCACCACGACGAACAGCAGCAGGGAGATCACGCGCCAGTGGCGGATGGCACGGGCGCCGGCCAGCAGTGGGGCGGCCTGGGCGAGGCGGGACGGCGTCTTGGGATCGGGCATGGCGGCACTCGGGGTGGCGGACGGGCGGTGAAAACCGCATGCAGCCATGCTAGCGGCCTTGTGTGAAGGCGCGGCGAGCCGGATGCGCGGTGCGCGTGATCGGAGTGTGAAAACGCGCCCGGGGTTCCCCCGCAACGGTGCGCCCCTGCGACGCGCCCAAAACAAAAGGGCCTGCGATTGCTCGCAGGCCCTTTCGAGGATTGGTGCCGATGAAGAGAGTCGAACTCCCGACCTTCGCATTACGAATGCGCTGCTCTACCAACTGAGCTACATCGGCGTTGCACAACGGCCCGAGGACCGGTGCAGCCCGCGATTATAGATCAGGTTTTTGCATCCAGGTGGTACTGAGTGATGCGATCGACCTCATTTTTTGAGCCGAGCACCACGGACACCCGTTCATGGAGCTTCGTCGGCTGCAGGTCGAGGATGCGCTGGCGGCCGTTCGTCGAGGCGCCGCGGGCCTGTTCGATCAGGAAACTCATGGGGTTCGCCTCGTACATCAGGCGAAGCTTGCCGGCCTTCTCGGGCTCGCGCTGGTCCCACGGGTACATGAAGACGCCGCCACGCGTGAGGATGCGGTGCACGTCGGCGACCATGCTCGCGATCCAGCGCATGTTGAAGTCCTTGCCGCGCGGGCCGGTCTTGCCGGCGAGGCATTCGTCGATGTACTGCTTCACCGGCGGGGCCCAGTGCCGCATGTTGCTCATGTTGATCGCGAACTCCTTCGTGTCCGCGGGGATCTGCACGTCGTCGGCGGTCAGCACCCACGAGCCCTGCTCGCGGTCGAGCGTGAACATCGCGACGCCGTCGCCCACGGTCAGCACGAGCGTGGTCTGCGGGCCGTACACGCAGTAGCCGGCCGCGGCCTGCTGGCTGCCCGGCTGCAGGAAGTCGTCCTCGCTCACGCCGGCGCTGCCGTCGGGCTTCTTCAGCACCGAGAAGATGGTGCCGATGCTGACGTTCACGTCGATGTTGCTCGAGCCGTCGAGGGGATCGAACAGCAGCAGGTACTCGCCCTGCGGGTAGCGGTTGGGCACCACGTAGATGCCTTCCATTTCCTCGCTGGCCATGGCGGCGAGCGCGCCGCCCCATTCGTTGGCCTCGATCAGCACCTCGTTGGCGATGATGTCGAGCTTCTTCTGCACCTCGCCCTGCACGTTCTCGCTGCCGGCGGTGCCGAGCACGTCGCCGAGCGCGCCCTTGTTGACGCTGATGCTGATGCGCTTGCAGGCGCGGGCCACCACTTCGAGCAGCAGGCGCAGCTGCGACGGGATGTGCCCGTGCAGCCGCTGCTGTTCGATCAGGTACTGGGTGAGGCTGATGCGTTTGGTCATTGGAACTCCGGAGGCTTCAAAAAAACTCAGGCCTGCTGCAGTGCGCGGCCAATGATCTCGCGCACGTCGTTGGACAGGTCGGCCTTCGCGGCCACGCGCTGCAGGGCGGCGTGGGCGCTGGTGCGGTAGGGTTCGGCGAGCGACGCCCAGCGGTCCATCACGCGGGCCATGCGGGCGGCCAGCTGCGGGTTGATGCCGTCGAGCTCGATGATGCGGTCGGCCCAGAACGCGTGGCCGGCGCCGTCGGCGCGGTGGAACGCCGCCGGGTTGTTCATGCACAGCGCGCTGATCAGGCTGCGCGCGCGGTTCGGGTTCTTCAGCGAGAAGTCCGGGTGCTTGAGCAGCTGCTTCGCACGCTCGAACACGAGGCCGTTCTTCTCGGGCGTGGTGGCCTGCAGCGCGAACCACTTGTCGATCACGAGCGCGTCGCCCTTGAACAGCGCGTGGAAGCGCTCGAGCGCCGGCGCGGCCAGCTCGGCGTGCGAGCCGGTGAGGGCGCTCAGCGCGCCGAGGCGGTCGGTCATGTTGCCGGCGTCCTTGAAACGCTGGAAGGCGCGGCCCGGCCACACGGTGTCGCCTTCGGCGGCCGCGGCCAGGCACAGCATCGACAGGCTCAGGTTCGCGAGCGACCGCTTGCCGGCCGACACGGCATCGGGCGAGTAGCCGCCCGCCACCTGGTGCTGCTCGAAGGCCCAGGCCCAGTCGTCGCGCAGGGCCTGCGCGAGCTGCAGCTTCATCGACTCGCGCGCGGCGTGGATCTTCTGCGGGTCGACCACCTGCAGCTGTTCGGCGAGGTAGGTTTCGCTCGGCAGCGTGAGGGTGAGGTCCTTGAACGCGGCGTCGAGGTCGGGGTGGCGCAGCACCGCACGCAGCGCGTCGGTGAAGCCCGCGTCGAGCACCAGCGGCTCGTCGCTGCCGATGGCGGCGAGCAGGCGGTTCAGCGCGAGGCGCTGGCCGGCTTCCCACCGGTTGAACGGATCGGGGTCGTGCTGCAGCAGGACCAGCAGGTCGGCGTCGGCCAGGTGGTCGTTCAGCACGACCGGGGCCGAGAAACCGCGCAGCAGCGACGGCACGGGTTCGACGTCGACGTTGACGAAGGTGTAGAAGTTGCGCGGCTGGTTCAGCACGAGCACGCGTTCGGTGCCCGAGGCCTCGGCCTCGCCTTCGAGCTGCAGCGGGATCGCGCGGCCGTCTCGGCCCACGAGGCCCATGGCCACGGGGATCACGTACGGCGCCTTCTCGGCCTGGCCCGGCGAGGGCAGGCCGTGCTGCTCGAGGCTCAGCGTGTAGGTGCGCGTGGGGGCGTCGAAGCGGCCACGCGACGCGAGGCGCGGCGTGCCGGCCTGGCTGTACCAGCGCTTGAACTGCGGCAGCTGGCGCGCGAGCTCGCTGTCGGGGTTGGCATCGGCGATGGACTGCGCGAAGTCGTCGCACGTCACGGCCTGCCCGTCGAAACGCTCGAAGTACAGCGTCATGCCGCGTTCGAAGCCGGCGCGGCCCACGAGCGTCTGCATCATGCGCACGACCTCGGCGCCCTTCTCGTAGACGGTGGCCGTGTAGAAGTTGTTGATCTCGACGTAGCTGTCCGGGCGAACCGGGTGCGCCATGCTGCCGGCGTCCTCGGGGAACTGGATCTGGCGCAGCTGGCGCACGTCCTCGATGCGCTTGACCGCGCGCGCCGTGGCGCTGCCGGTCATGTCCATGCTGAACTCCTGGTCGCGGAAGACCGTGAGGCCTTCCTTCAGGCTCAGCTGGAACCAGTCGCGGCAGGTGATGCGGTTGCCGGTCCAGTTGTGGAAGTATTCGTGGCCCACCACGCTCTCGATGCCGGCGTAGTCGACGTCGGTGGCGGTGGCGGGCGTCGCGAGAACGAACTTCGTGTTGAAGATGTTCAGGCCCTTGTTCTCCATGGCGCCCATGTTGAAGTCGCCCACGGCGACGATCATGAAGCGTTCCAGGTCCAGCGGGAGCTTGAAGCGGGCCTCGTCCCACACCACGCTGGCGATGAGAGAGTTCATCGCGTGTTCGGTCTTCTCGAGGTCGCCGCGGCGCACGTACACCTGCAGCAGGTGGTCCTTGCCCGAGCGGGTGCGGATGTGCTGCTCGCGGGCCACGAGGTCGGCGGCCACCAGCGCGAAGAGGTAGCTGGGTTTCGGGAACGGGTCGTGCCACTTCGCGAAGTGCTTGCCGTTGCCGAGGTCGCCCTGCTCGACGAGGTTGCCGTTGGACAGCAGCACCGGGTACGCGGCCTTCGAGGCGCGAAGCGTCACGGTGTAGACCGCCATCACGTCGGGGCGGTCGAGGAAGTAGGTGATGCGGCGGAAGCCTTCGGCCTCGCACTGCGTGAAGAGCCCGCCGCCCGACTGGTACAGGCCCGAGAGCTTCGTGTTCTTGTCGGGCGCGCAGATGTTGCGGATCTCGAGCGAGAACGGCGTGTCGGGCAGCGTGTCGATGACGAGCTGGCCGTCCTCGTGGCGGAACGACACCGAGTCGCCGTTCACGAGCACGCGCGTGACCGTGATGTCCTCGCCGTGCAGGCGCAGCGGCTGGGCCGGCTGGTCGGCGTTGCGCTCGACCTGCATGCGGTTGATCACGAGGGTCTTGGCCGGATCGAGTTCGAACGTCAGGTCGACGCTGCGGATCCAGTACGCCGGCGCGGTGTAGTCCTCGCGGCGGATCAGTTGGGCGGTGCCTTCACGCATGGGGATGTCCTGTCTCTTGTTCTACGTTAAGTTGGTCATCCCGGCGGAAGCCGGGAACCACAGCGCCAATGGGCGCTCCCGTCCCCAGTGGGTCCCGGCGTTCGCCGGGATGACGCTGGGCGTGGAGCGCCGCGTTCATCAGGCCACGCCCATCTTCAGGCTGGCTTCGATCAGCGTGTCGAGGTCGCCGTCGAGCACCTTCTGGGTGTTCGAGATCTCGACGTTCGTGCGCAGGTCCTTGATGCGGCTCTGGTCGAGCACGTACGAGCGGATCTGGTGGCCCCAGCCCACGTCGGTCTTCGTGTCTTCCAGCTTCTGCTGCTCGGCCATGCGGATGCGCATCTCGTGCTCGTACATGCGCGAGCGCAGCATCTGCCAGGCCTCGTCGCGGTTGCGGTGCTGCGAACGGTCGTTCTGGCACTGCACGACGATGCCGGTCGGGATGTGGGTCAGGCGCACCGCGGAGTCGGTCTTGTTGATGTGCTGGCCGCCGGCGCCGCTCGCGCGGTACGTGTCGGTGCGCACATCGGCCGGGTTGATGTTGATCTCGAAGGATTCATCGACCTCGGGGTACACGAACAGGCTCGCGAAGCTCGTGTGGCGGCCACCCGAGCTGTCGAACGGGCTCTTGCGCACGAGGCGGTGCACGCCGGTCTCGGTGCGCAGCAGGCCGAACGCGTAGTCGCCCTCGACCTTGATCGTGGCGCTCTTGATGCCGGCGACGTCGCCTTCGCTGACTTCCATCACCTCGGTCTTGAAGCCCTTGCGCTCGCAGTACTTCAGGTACTGGCGCAGCAGCATGCTGGCCCAGTCGCAGGCCTCGGTGCCGCCGGCGCCGGCCTGGATGTCGATGAAGCAGTTGCTGGGGTCGGCCGGGTTGTTGAACATCCGGCGGAATTCCAGGCCCTCGACGATCTCGCGCAGCTTCGCGGCGTCGGCCTCGATGGCCTGCAGGCCGTCGACGTCACCTTCTTCCTTCGACATCTCGTACAACTCGGAGTTGTCGGCGAGGTTCGAGGTGAGGTGGTCGATGGTCTCGACGACGGTGTCGAGGGACCGTTTTTCCTTGCCCAGCTCCTGGGCGCGCTTGGGCTCGTCCCAGACCTTGGGGTTCTCGAGCGCGGCGTTGACTTCGTTCAGCCGAAGGGCTTTGCGATCGTAGTCAAAGATACCCCCGTAGATCGACCGTGCGACGGGTCAGATCGGAGAGGGTGTTGCCGATGGCATTGATGTGTTCGACGTCCATGGTGTGCTTTCTTGTGTGGTGCCTTGATAGAACCCCCAATTTTCACACAGGAGCGAACCCCCACACCGCGGTCAGGCCCCGAGGAACGCTTTCAGGCGTTCGGCCAGCGCCCGGGGCTGGTCGTGGTGCAGCATGTGGCCGGCCGGCGAGAGCATGTGTTTCTCGACCCGGCGCACCACCGAGAGGCGTTCGTGGAACTCGGCCTTGGTGTAGCGCCCGGCCCACCAGCGGTCGGTGTCGGTCTGGTCGCCTTCCACCCACAGCAGCGGGGCCTCGATGGCCGCCCAGCAGGCGAGGGCCTCTTCCTTGCGGTAGATGTTCGCGTTGCTGCGCTTGTGGTTCGGGTCGCCGAGGATGCGCCAGTCGCCGGCGGCGTCCGGGGCGGACCAGTGCGCCGCCAGCCAGTCGGCGCGGTCGGTGGGCAGCAGCGGGTTGTTCTTCTGCAGGCGGCGGGCGACGCCGTCGACGCTCTTGTACGAGCTCAGGGACGACGGCTCCTTGAGCTCGTCGAGCCACTTGGCATAGCGGCCGGGGGCGTCCTCCGGGCGGGACGCGGGCTGGCCGAACCCCTCGAGGTTCACGAGGCGGCGGATGCGTTTCGGGCGGATGCCGCCGTAGAGCATCACGACGTTGCCGCCCATGCTGTGGCCCACGAGGTCGATCTGCTGGTCGGCCGGGGCGTGGGCCAGCAGCGTGTCGAGCAGCGCGTCGAGGTCGCCCAGGTAGTCCGGGAACCAGTAGCCGTCGGCCTGCGGGGTCTCGGTGAGGCCGAAGCCGCGCCAGTCGGGGGCGATGACCCAGCGGTCGGGGCCCTCGATCGCCGCGAGTTCGTCGACGAGGAACTGGAAGGATGCGCCCACGTCCATCCAGCCGTGCAGCAGCACGAGCGGCGGGCGATCGGGGGTCACCAGGCTTTCGTCCCCCCACTGGCGCACGTGGTAGCGCAATCCGCGGAGGGTCAGGAAGTCACTGTGGCTTTCGCGTCGTACGGCATACGGGGTCATGCGTGAGATGATATTGCGGTGCACCACGCGGCGTTGTCCGTCGGGTGACAACCTTCGACCGTTCCAGGCCCCACCCATGTCAAACCCATCACGCTTTTCGATCCGTTCCGCCGAACTCCGCGACGTCGCCCCCATCGTCGGGTTGATCCGCGAGCTGGCGGAATTCGAAAAGCTGACCCACCTGCTGCAGGTCACCCCCGAGAAGCTGCGCCCGCAGCTCTTCGGCGAGAAGCCCGCGGCCGAGGCCCTGGTGGCCGAGGCGGACGGCGAAGTGGTGGCGTTCGCGCTGTTCTTCACCAATTTCTCCACCTTCCTGGCCCAGCCGGGGCTGTACCTGGAAGACCTGTACGTGAAGCCGGATTCGCGCGGGCAGGGCATCGGCGAGGCCTTCCTCGGCCGCCTGGCCAAGCTGGCGGTGGACCGCCACTACGGCCGCTTCGAATGGACGGTGCTCGACTGGAACACCGACGCCATCCGCTTCTACGAGAAGATGGGCGCCACCGTGATGCCCGACTGGCGCGTGTGCCGCGTGACAGGCGATGCGCTGCTGGCGCTCGCGGGTCAGCCCGCGGCCGTGTCCTGAAGGTCCGCGTTCACGCCACGGGCTCGGCCTCGCCGAGCCGGAAGTAGAACGCGGCACCCTGGTCCGGCGCGGCTTCCACGCGCACTGCGCCGCCGTGGCGCTCCACGATGCGCTGCACGATGGCCAGGCCCACGCCGGTGCCCTCGAATTCGTCGACCCGGTGCAGGCGCTCGAAGACGTGGAACAGCTTGTGGGCGTGTTTCATGTCGAAGCCGGTGCCGTTGTCGCGCACGTAGAACTCCGGGCCGTCGAAGCCCACCTCCACGCGCGCCTCGGGGCGGTTGCGGGTGTACTTCAGCGCGTTCGACAGCAGGTTGATCCACACCTGGCGCAGCATCGCCGGGTCGCAGTCGCTCGGGGGCAGCGTGCCGACGCGCACGTCGACGATGCGGCCCTGGCGCATGGGCGCCAGCGTCTCGAGCGCCTCGCGCACGAGCATCGACGTGTCGACCGGGCGGCGCGTGATCGCCTGGCGGCCCAGCCGCGAGAACGCGAGCAGGTCGTCGATCAGCTGCCCCATCTTCCGGGCGCTGTCGCGGATGATGTTCAGGTAGCGCTGGCCGGTCTCGGGCAGCTGCGGGCCGAAGTCCTTCAGCACCACCTGCGAGAAACCGTCGATGGCGCGCAGCGGCGCGCGCAGGTCGTGCGACACCGAATAGCTGAAGGCCTCCAGCTCCTGCACCGCGGTCTGCAGCTCGGCCGTGCGGGCGGCCACGCGGGCTTCCAGGTCGGCGTTCATCGAGCGGACGCGGGCCTCGGCCTCGTGCCGTTCCGTCACGTCGGTGAGGGTGCCGTGCCACACCGTGGCGCCGTCGGATTCCTGAATGGGCATCGAATGGGCCTCGATCCAGCGCTCGCCCCGCTCCGGGTGCCGGATGCGGTACTCGCCCCGCCACGGGATGCCCTCGCGGCGGGATCGTTCGACGCTCTCGGACAGGCGCGGCAGGTCGTCGGGATGGATGCGGGCGGCGAAGGCCATGAGGGCGTCGCCCTCGAGCTGGTCCAGGTCGACGCCGTACATCTCGGCGAAACGCTCGAGGCCGAAGGTCACGGTGTAGACCCCGTCGGCGGACCGCCGCAGCGTGTGCACCGCGCTCGGCGAGGTCTTGGCCACCATCGCGAAGCGGTCGCGTTCGCGCTGCAGCTCGGCGTTGGTGTGCTTGAGGTCGTCGATGTCGGTGCTGGTGCCGTACCAGTGGCGCACCTCGCCCGTGATGGCGCGCAGCGGGCACCCGCGCGCCATGAACCAGCGGTCGACGCCGTCGTGCCGGCGCAGGCGCATCTCGACGGCGTAGGGCACGCCGTCGCGCACGGCGGTGCGCCAGGCCATCGCGACGGCGGGGCGGTCGTCGGGGTGCACCTGCATCAGCCAGCCGTCGCCGTACTGCTGTTCGGCGGGGACCCCGGTGTACTGAACCCATTGCGGGCTGAGGTAGTCGGCGTGGCCGTCGGGGCGTGTGGACCACACCAGCTGCGTGAGCGATTCGGTCATCTCGCGGAAGTGCCGCTGCTGCTCGCGCAGGGCGTTCTCGTCGCGGCGGCGTTCGGTGATGTCCTCGGCGATGCCGGTCAGTTGCAGGGACCCGGACGCGGAGACCACCGCGTGGCCGGTGTCGTGGATCCAGTGCTCGGCGCCGCCGGGGCTGACGACGCGGAACTCGATGTCGTAGGTGCGTTCGCGCGGGGCGCCGACCCAGTGCTCGTAGGCGGCGCGGACCCGCTCGCGGTCGTCGGGGTGGATGCCGGCCATCCACTCCCTCGGGTCGGTGTACAGCGCGGCCACGGGACGGCCCCAGATGCGCTCGAAGGACGGGCTGACGTAGGCGACCCGTTCCAAAGGATCCCGCTCGATCACCCAGAGCACGTGGCGCGGGGCCTCGGCCACCTGCAGCAGGGCGCTGGACTCTGGGTGAACCATGCTGCCGATCGCCATCACATCTCCCCGGTACTGCGTCGATGCGCCGTCCCTGGACGGGTCCGGCCCATGATGGATGATCCCTCGCCAGCAACTTGTCCGGGTAGACCCTAAACTCGGGGGATGAGCACCCCCTTGCCCCTGATTCCCCTCGGCCGCAGCGACCTGCGGGTGACCCCCATCTGCCTCGGCACCATGACCTTCGGCCAGCAGGTCGGCGAAGCCGCCGCCCACGACCTGCTCGACCAGTCCCTCGGCCGCGGCATCAACTTCATCGACACGGCCGAGATGTATTCGGTGCCGGCGCGGGCCGAGACCTACGGCGCGACCGAACGCATCATCGGCAACTGGTTCGCCCAGCGCCCCGGCGCGCGCGAGAAGGTCGTGCTCGCCACCAAGGTGGCCGGCCCGTCGCGCGGCATGCCGTGGGTGCGCGGCGGCAGCCGCAACCTGCTGCCCGACGAGATCCGCCAGGCCTGCGACGACAGCCTCGCCCGCCTGAAGACCGATCACATCGACCTGTACCAGATCCACTGGCCGAACCGCAACGTGCCCACGTTCGGCAACCTGTACTTCGACCCGTCGCAGGACCGGGACTTCACCACCATCCACGAGCAGCTGGAAGCCCTCGCCGGCCTCGTGAAGGCGGGCAAGGTGCGCTACATCGGCCTGTCGAACGAAAGCCCGTGGGGCGTGCACGAGTTCGTGCGCCTGGCCGAGCAGCACAACCTGCCGCGCGTGGCCACCGTGCAGAACCCGTATGCGCTCAACAGCCGCGCGCTCGACAACGGGCTCGACGAGTCGCTGTACCGCCTGAACGTCTCGATGCTCGCGTACTCGCCGCTCGCCTTCGGCGCGCTGACCGGCAAGTACGACGAGGTGGGCCTGAACTCCGACGACAAGCCGGGCCGCCTCGCGATCTTCGACTCGATGAAGGCGCAGCGCTGGGGCCGCCCCGAGGCGCTCGCCGCCGCGCGCCTCTACAACGCGCTCGCGCGCCGGCACGGCCTCACGCCCACGCAGATGGCGCTCGCCTTCTGCTACACGTCGTGGCGCGTCGCCAGCACCATCATCGGGGTGACGAAGCCGGAGCAGCTGGACCAGAACGTGGATGCATGGGGCACCACGCTCTCCACCGAGTTGCTCGCCGAGATCGACGCCATCCGGTGGACGCACCGCGACCCTGCTCAATGATCACCACGGCCCGTCATCCCGGCGAAAGCCGGGACCCACTGCCGGCAACCCGCGCATGGCTCCCGGTGGGCCCCGGCGTTCGCCGGGGTGACCGGAGGAATTGACATGGCCCGCAAGGACCACGCCTCCGAAACCCCCGCCACCGCCTGGCTCAAGGCGCACAAGGTGCCCTACACGGAGCACCTGTACGAGTACGTCGAACACGGCGGCACCGGCGAGTCGGCGAAGCAGCTGGGCTGGGACGAACACGCCGTCGTCAAGACGCTCGTGATGGAAGACGAGGCCGCCAAGCCGCTGATCGTGCTGATGCACGGCGACCGGCAGGTGAGCCTCAAGAACCTCGCGCGGCAGATCGGCGCGAAGAAGGTGGCGCCCTGCAAGCCCGAGGTGGCGAACCGCCACAGCGGCTTCCTCGTGGGCGGCACCTCGCCGTTCGGCACGCGCAAGGAGATGCCCGTCTACGTCGAATCCACGGTGCTCGAGCTGCCGAAGATCCTGATCAACGGCGGGCGGCGGGGCTACCTCGTGGGCCTGGACCCCCGGGTACTCACCGAGGGGCTCGGGGCGCGGCCGGTGCAGTGCGCCGGTGCAGAATGACGGCCTTCGCCCGATTTCCTTTCCCATGCAGAACCTGTACGTCCTCGCCGCCGCCGTCGCGGCCTACCTGATCGGCTCGCTGTCCTTCGCGGTCATCGTCAGCCGGGCCATGGGCCTGAACGACCCGCGCAGCTACGGCTCGGGCAACCCGGGCGCCACCAACGTGCTGCGGTCGGGCAACAAGCTCGCGGCCATCCTCACGCTGGTGTTCGACGCGCTCAAGGGCTGGCTGCCGGTGTGGCTCGTGGCCCGCTTCGGCGAACCGTACGGCCTGGGCGAGGGGGCGGTGGCGCTGGTGGGCCTCGGTGCCTTCCTCGGCCACCTGTGGCCGGTGTTCTTCCGCTTCCAGGGTGGCAAGGGCGTGGCCACGGCCGCCGGCGTGCTGCTCGCGTTCAACCCCTGGCTGGGGCTCGCCACGCTGCTGACCTGGATCATCATCGCGGTCTTCTTCCGCTACTCGTCGCTCGCGGCCATCGTGGCCGCGGTGTTCGCCCCGTTCTACGAGATGCTGATCTGGGGCTTCGACGCCATCGCGCTCGCCGCGGCCGTGATGGGCGCGCTGCTGATCTGGCGCCATGCCCCGAACATCCGCAAGCTGCTGGCCGGCACCGAAAGCAAGCTCGGCCAGAAGTCCGCGGGTGCCAAGCCCGCCGCCAAAGGAAAACACTGATGACCAACCCCGTGCGCCGTTTCCACGTGGGTGACCGCCTCTCCGAGATGGCGATCCACCACGGCACCGTGTACCTCGCCGGTCAGGTGCCGGAGGACGAGACCTCCGACATCCGCACCCAGACCCGCCAGGTGCTGGCCGCCATCGACAAGCTGCTGGCCGAGGCGCACACCGACAACGCCCACATCCTGATGGCCCAGATCTTCCTCGCCGATCCGGCTGACTTCGAGGGCATGAACGAGGTGTGGGACGACTGGGTGGCCCCGGGCGACGCGCCGCCGCGCGCGACGGTTCAGGCGAAGCTGATGCGCGCGGGCTGGCGCCTCGAGATCGTGGTGACGGCCGCGCTGCGGGTCTGATCAGAGGCCCAGCAGGGCCGGGTCGCCACGCCCCTCGCGCACGAGCACCGGTTCACCGGAGGTCAGGTCCACCACCGTGGTGGGCTCCATCGCGCAGGCGCCGGCATCGAGCACCACGTGGATCTGGTTCTGCAGCCGCTCGCGGATCTCCTCCGGATCGTTGAGAGGGTGGTCGTCGCCGGGCAGGATCAGCGTGGTGCCCAGCAGCGGCTCGCCGAACACGCCCATCAGCTCCTGCAGCATGTGGTGGTCCGGCACGCGCAGCCCGATGGTGCGGCGCGACGGGTGCGACACACGCCGCGGCACTTCCTTCGTGGCCTCGAGGATGAACGTGAACGGGCCGGGCGTGGCGCTCTTGAGCAGCCGGTACTGCTTGTTGTCCACCTTCGCGTAGCTCGCCAGTTCGGACAGGTCGCGGCACAGCAGCGTCAGGTGGTGCTTGTCGTCGACGCCGCGCAGGCGCCGCAGCGCCTCCGCCGCCGCCTTGTCGTCGAGGTGGCACACGAGTGCGTAGCTGGAGTCGGTGGGCACCGCGGCGATGCCGCCGCCGTGGAGCACGTCGGCCGCCTGCTTGAGCAGGCGGTGCTGGGGGTTGTCGGGGTGGACTTCGACGTATCGGGGCATGGTGCCGATCGTAATGCCACGCCGCCCGGGCTGCCACGGCGCGCGGCTTGTCCCCGGGGCGGGCCCGGTGGACGGTGGGGCGAAGGCCGGGGCGTTCATCGTGGCTCCGGAAGCCATTCGTGCAGCAGCCGGGACAGGTCGTCGAGGCGGAACGGCTTGAGCAGCAGCGCGTCCATGCCGGCGTCGAGGCATTCGTTGCGTTCTTCGGGCAGGCCGCTCGCGGTGATGCCGATGATGGGCGTGCGGGCGCGGCCCTCGCTGCGTTCGGCGGCGCGGATCTCCGTGGCCGCGTCGCGCCCGTTCATGCGCGGCATGTGGTTGTCGAGGAAGAGGATGTCGTAGCGCCCGGACCGCCAGGCCGCCACGGCCTCGACGCCATCGACCACCGCCGTGACGTGCAGGCCCTCGCGTTCGAGCACCGCCATCGCGAGCACCCGGCTCGCCGTGTCGTCCTCGGCCACCAGCGCGGAGGCGCCGGGGCCATCGTTCCTGGGGTTCATGGACCTCTCCGAAAAAGGGTGTGAGCCATGATTGCGCCGGAGGACGCCGCGCACGCGGGGGTTTTCACGCAGCCGAGCCGGTTTGCGCGCTTGTCCTACAGGGGCGCCGGGTGTCCGCTGCCAGGGCCGCGGCGGCTTGGCGATCAGTCGGCGATCGTGTCGGCCGCGACGGCCGAGGAGGGCGCCGCGCCTTTGCGCACGTTGAGCCAGGCGCTGGCCGCACCGCACACCGCGACCACGCCCATGCCGACCCAGCCCCACTGGTCGGGGGCATGGCCCAGCACGGCGTAGCTGATGGCCGCGGCGAAGGCGATCTGCGTGTAGACGAACGGCATCAGCGTCGCCGTGGGCGCGAGGCCCAGCGCGAGGATCAGCAGCAGGTGGCCGGTGGTGCCGAGCAGGCCGATGCCGAGCATCAGCGCGAGGTGGCCGGCGGTGGCGGCCTGCAGGGTGCCGACGATGTCGATGGGGCTCGACAGCAGCAGCGGCGTGAGCACCGCGGTGCCGGTCAGGCCCGTGTAGAAGTGGGTGGTGAACGGGCTCTCGAGTGCGGCGAGCTTGCTCGTGAGCACCTGGAAGCTCGCATAGCTCACGGCCCCGGCGAGCGGCAGGAACACCGCCCAGCCGAACATGCCGCTGCCCGGGCGGATCACGATCAGCGCGCCGGCGAAGCCGCCGCACACGAGCGCCCAGCGCAGCGGCGAGACCTTCTCGTGCAGCACCCAGCCGGCCAGCAGCGTGACGATCACCGGCGTGAGCATGTTGATGGCGGTGAACTCGGCGACGGGCAGGTACTGCACGCCGTAGAAACTCGCCGAACTCGTGAGCAGCAGCAGGATGCCGCGCAGCAGCTGGAACTTCGGATGGGCCGCGCGGAAGGTCGAGGTCTTCGAGCGCAGCAGCCAGACGGTCATCACGAGCGTCTGGGTCAGGTAGCGGCCCCACATGATCAGCAGCACCGGCACGAACGCGCCGAGGTACTTGATGGACGTGTCCATCGTCGCGAAGCACCCCGCCATCAGCAGGATCAACGCGATGCCGATGGTGGGGTGGTTTCCCTTCACGCGGGCGACGCCACGCGGTGCGCGAGCGCCTGCCACACCGGGTTCAGCTTCGCGGGCAGCGGGGGCAGCCGGCCCAGGTCGACGTGGCTCTCTTCGGGGCTGTGGAAGTCGGAGCCCCGCGAGGCCAGCAGGTCGAACTCGGTCGCCATGCCGGCGTACTTCACGAAGTCGGCCGCCGTGTGGCTGCCGGTGATGACCTCCACGCCACGCCCGCCATGGGCGATGAACTCGGTGAAGAGCGCGTACTCCTCGTTCGGCGTGAACTTGTAGCGGCCCGGGTGGGCGATGACGGCCGTGCCGCCGGCGCCGGTGATCCAGCGCACCGCGTCGCCGAGCTTCGCCCAGCGGTGGGGCACGTAGCCGGGGCGGCCCTCGATCAGGTAGCGGCGGAACACCTCCTGGGTGTCGCTGCAGACGCCGCTGTCCACCAGGTGGCGGGCGAAGTGCGTGCGGGAGATGAGTTCGGGATTGCCGACGTACTTGAGCGCCCCCTCGTACGTGCCGGGGATGCCGGCCTTCGCCAGGCCTTCGGCCATCTCGCGGGCGCGCGCCTCGCGGCCGTTGCGGGTGGCCCACAGGCCCTGCACGAGCGTGGTGTCGTCGGGGTCGAAGCCGAGGCCCACGATGTGCACCGTGACGTTCGCGAAGGTGACCGAGATCTCGACGCCGGTGAGGTACGCCAGGCCCTGCTCGCGGGCGGCGGCCATGGCGCGCTGCTGTCCGCCCACCTCGTCGTGGTCGGTGAGGGCCCACAAGGCGACCCCGTTCGCCTTCGCCCGGGCGGCGAGCACCTCGGGCGTGAGCGTGCCGTCCGACACCACGGAGTGGCAGTGCAGGTCGGCGTTGAGGTCGTTGTTCAGGGTTTCCACCGAGACATTGTAGGCAGCGGGGGGACCCCGTGCCCGCCGCAGGTCCTTTCAGCGTGGCGTGAGTCGCAGAATCCGCCCGTCGTCGTTGTCCGTCAGCAGGTACAGCCAGCCGTCCGGGCCCTGGCGCACGTCGCGCAGGCGCTCGTCGAGGTCGGCGAGCAGGCGCTCCTCCCGCACCACCTTGCGGCCGTCGAGCTCCAGGCGCACGAGCACCTTGCCCCGCAGCGCGCCGACGAAGAGGCTGCCCTTCCAGCCGGGGTAGCGGTCGCTCGTCAGGAAGGCCATGCCGCTCGGGGCGATGGACGGCACCCAGTAGGTGACCGGGTCCTCGACGCCGGGCTTGGAGGTGCCTTCGCCGATCTTCTGGCCGCTGCCGTACTCGGCGCCGAAGGTGATCACCGGCCAGCCGTAGTTGCGCCCGGCGAGGTCCACGTTGACCTCGTCGCCGCCCTGCGGGCCGTGCTCGTGGGTCCACAGCTCGCCGGTGGTGGGGTGCAGCGCAGCGCCCTGCACGTTGCGGTGGCCGTGGCTCCAGATCTCGGGCAGGGCGCCGGGGGTCTTCACGAACGGGTTGTCGTCGGGCACGCGGCCGTTGGCCTCGATGCGGATCGTCTTGCCGAAGTGGGTGCCGAGGTTCTGAGCGTCGTCGCGGCGGGCGAAGCGGTCGCCCAGGGTGATGAAGAGGCGCCCGCCGCGGTCGAACACGAGGCGCGAACCGAAGTGGGCGGTTCCGGCGTGCTTGTCCTTCTGGCGGAAGATCACGGCCACGTCGGCGAGGCGGTTGCCGTCGAGCCGGCCGCGGGCCACGGCCGTGCCGTTCCTGCCGGCGTCGTCGCCGGTGCCGGGCTCCGAGTAGCTGAGGTAGACCCGGCGGTTCGCCGCGAAGGACGGGTCGAGCACCACGTCGAGCAGGCCGCCCTGGCCGCGGGCGTCGACCTTGGGCACGCCGTCGATGGGGGCGCCCAGCTTGCCGTCCGGCGTGACGAGGCGCAGGCGCCCGGGGCGTTCGGTGACGAGCATCCGCCCGTCGGGCAGGAAGGCGATGCCCCACGGGTTCTCGAGGCCCTTCGCAACGGTGACGACACCGAGTTGCGGGTCGGCGCGCACGCAGGCGCCGGTCAGCAGGAGGGAGGTCAGGACGAACAGGCGGCGGGCGATGGGCATGGCGAGGGTTCCTGGAAGTTCAGACGATCCCTTCGACGATCATTTGCACCCTTTGTTTCCCGTTGTACTCATCCAATCGCAATTGATAGGCGAGGGTCACGCGTTCGCCCACCGGTTCGCTGTGCCCGAACCAGATGGCGTCGCGCACCGTGCCGCCGTGGCGCACGGCGAGCTTCAGGTGCTTCTCGCCCACGAGCCGCTGCGAGATCACCTCCACCTCGTCGCTGAACACCGGGGGCTCGAAGGCCTGGCCCCACACCTGGGCGTCGAGCGAACGCACGGTCTCCGGCGTGAAGTAGCCGGCCTCGAGCGGGCCGTCGGTCATCAGCGTGCGCGACAGCGTGGCGGCGTCGAGCCACTCGCCGGCCACCTCGCGCAGCGCGCGCTCGAACACGGGGAAGTCGCCCTCGGCCAGCGTCGCGCCGGCGGCCATCGCGTGGCCGCCGAAACGCACCAGCACGCCGGGGTGGCGCTTGCTGACGAGGTCCAGTGCGTCGCGCAGGTGGAAGCCGGGGATGGACCGGCCCGAACCCTTGAGCAGGCCGTCCTGGCCCTTCGCGAACACGAAGGTGGGCCGGTGCAGCCGGTCCTTCATGCGGCCGGCGACGATGCCGACCACGCCCTCGTGGAAGTCGGGGTCGTAGAGCGCGAGCGCGGGCGGCGGGTCGCCGGCGAGGCCGCCCTGGGCCAGCAGGTCCTCGAGCATGCCTTCGGCGTGCTCGCGCATGCCGGCCTCCACCTCGCGGCGTTCGCGGTTGATGGTGTCGAGCTGCTGGGCGAGTTCGTGGGCGCGGGCGGGGTCGTCCGTCAGCAGGCATTCGATGCCCAGTGTCATGTCGGACAGCCGGCCCGCGGCGTTGATGCGCGGTCCGATCGCGAAGCCGAAGTCGAAGCCGCATGCACGCCGCGCGTCGCGCCCGGCCGCGGCGAACAGCGCGGCGACGCCGGCCTGCATCTTCCCGGCGCGGATGCGCTTCAGGCCCTGGGCGACGAGGCGGCGGTTGTTCGCGTCGAGCCGCACGACGTCGGCCACGGTGCCCAGCGCCACCAGGTCGAGCAGGGCGTCCAGGCGCGGCTGGTTCTCGGGCGTGAAGGCGCCGCGGGACCGCAGCTCGGAGCGCAGGGCCAGCAGCACGTAGAACATCACGCCCACGCCCGCCAGGTTCTTGCTTTCGAAGCCGCAGTCCGGCTGGTTCGGGTTGACGATCACCGTGGCGTCGGGCAGCACCGTGCCGACGCCGTCTTCCTTGGCCGGCAGGTGGTGGTCGGTGACGACCACGTCCAGGCCGCGGGCACGGGCGTGGGCCACGCCGGCGAGGCTCGCGATGCCGTTGTCGACGGTCAGCAGCACGTCGGGCTTCACGCCCATCGCGAGGTCGACGATGGCCGGCGTGAGGCCGTAGCCGTGCACCGCGCGGTCCGGCACCACGTGGGTCAGCGTGCCCGGGGCCGCGCCGAGCAGCGCGAGGCCGCGCAGCGCGACGGCGCAGGCGGTGGCCCCGTCGCAGTCGTAGTCGGCGACGACGCAGATGCGCCGCCGGGCAGCGAGGGCGTCGGCGAGGAACCGCGCGGCCTCGGTCGCACCCTTGAGCTGGCCGGGGGGCAGCAGGCGGGCGAGGCCGTCGTCGAGTTCGTCGAAGCGGCTCACGCCGCGGGCGGCGAAGAGCCGCGCGAGCAGCGGAGGCACGCCGGCCTGCTCCAGCGCCCACAGGGGGCGGGGCGGGACGTCGCGGCGGACGATGGAGGGGGTGTTCATCACAGCGCCGCCAGCAGCGGGTAGGGCGCGGGCGCGCTGAACTGGCGGCGCACGCGGGTCCACAGCGGCTGGGGCTGCAGTTCGAGGCGCTGGGCGAAGCGCTCGCCGGAGAGCGTGAGGGCCACCGGCTGGTCCTGGCGCGCGCGTTCGGCGGCCTCGGCCAGCGGGCCGGCGTCGAGCGCCCGCCAGGCCTCGGCCCAGCCGGCCCAGTCGCCCGCGAGGGCCGGCTGGCGCAGGCGGTGGTCGACGATCCGCTCCGGGTCCGTGTTCACCGCCTGCGCGCGCCCGCAGCCGCTCAGCCAGAACGAGTTGACCGGCAGCGCGCCGAGGCCCACGCGTTCATCGTTCAGCGGGTGCTGGTACAGCAGCATCTGCACCTCGTTCTGCAGCCGGCGCAGCAGGCGCGCCTGCGGGTGGGTGGGCATCCACAGGTCGATGTTGCGGCCCACCACGCGGTCGAGCGAGGCCGAGGGCAGGTTGTCGAGGCTGTCGTGGGCGGCGAACCAGCGGCCGGGCGAGCCCCAGGCGAGCGACCAGCCCTCGCTCTCGAACAGCGGCTTCACCGCCTCGTACAGCGTGTGCGAGGCCTGGGCGCTGAGGAAGAGGGCGTGCGGATCGGCGAGGCTCACGTGGTCGGCGCCCACGTGCCAGTGCACCGGGGTCAGCTGGCCCCAGGCCGCGGTGCCGGTGTCGACGCCGTCGGCCGCGGCGGCGTGGGCCGCCCAGGGCAGGCAGCCGTCGTCGCCGGACCAGCCGAAGGCCTCGGCCAGCGCGCGTTCGTGCGGGGTGTTGAGCGTGTATTCGTCGGTGCCCGTGCGCTGGGTCGGGGTGAGCCGGGCGAACAGTTTCGACAGGTTCGGCAGCGTCAGGTCGCGGAGCGTGTGGAGCCCGCTGTCGGACATCACGGAAGCGAACGGAATCATCAGGTGCATGGGGCGATTATCCGGGTTGGGGCGGATGTCCCCACGGCGGCACCCGTCACCAAGGGTTCATGCACGCGCCACGGCGGCGTCACACCCGGGGGGGACGATGCAGGTCCATGCAAACCGAAGTCGCCATCCTCCGTGCATGGGCCGAGCCGCCGCCGGACGACGAACCGTCACCCGGCCGCAAGGCGCGATACCGTGCGGTCTGGATCTCCGACCTGCACCTGGGGACACCCGGTTGCCAGGCCGAGGCGTTGCTCGATTTCCTGAGACACGTGGAGTGCGACCACCTCTTCCTGGTGGGCGACATCATCGACGGCTGGCAGCTGCGCCGCAGCTGGTACTGGCCGCAGGCCCACAACGACGTGGTGCAGAAGCTGCTGCGCAAGGCGCGCAAGGGCACGCGGGTGATCTTCATCCCCGGCAACCACGACGAATTCGCCCGGCGCTACGTGGGCCACAACTTCGGCGGCATCGACGTGGCCGAGGAGTGGATCCACGAGACGGCCGACGGCCGCAAGCTGTGGGTCATGCACGGCGACCTGTTCGACGGCGTGATCCAGTGCGCCAAGTGGCTCGCCCACGTGGGCGACACGCTGTACGAGTTCACGCTCAAGCTGAACCGCTACCTCAACACCATGCGCGCCCGGCTCGGGCTGCCGTACTGGAGCCTCTCGAAGTACCTGAAGCTCAAGGTCAAGCGGGCCGTGAGCTACGTGGGCGACTTCGAGAACGCGGTGGCCCGCGAGGCGCGCCGGCGCGGCGTGCACGGCGTGGTCTGCGGCCACATCCACCACGCGGAGATGCGCGACATCGACGGCATCCTGTACGCCAACGACGGCGACTGGGTCGAGAGCCTCACGGCCCTCGTCGAACATGCCGACGGGCGCCTCGAGATCCTCGACTGGTCGGCCCGCCTGCCGGGGCGTCCGGTGCCCGCGGTGGCCGTCGCCGCATGAAGGTCGCCCTCGTCACCGACGCCTGGAAGCCCCAGGTCAACGGGGTCGTCACCACGCTCGTGGAACTGCACGAAGGGCTGCTCGCCCGCGGCCACGAGGTGGTGCTGATCGAGCCCTCCGGCTTCCGGCGTTTCGCCTGCCCCGGCTACCGCGAGATCGAACTCGCCTGGCGCCCCGGCCGCCAGGTGGCGACGCTGCTGGAGGCGGCCAACGCGGATGCGACCCACATCGCCACCGAAGGGCCGCTCGGTTCGGCGGCGAGGGCCTGGTGCCTCGAGCACGAGCGCCGCTTCACCACGGCCTTCCACACCCGTTTCCCCGAGATCCTCGCGCGGGCGCTGCACATTCCCGAGCGTTGGGGCTACGCCTGGTTCCGCCGCTTCCACGCGCCGTCGTCCGGCATCATGGTGCCGAGCCACGGCATGTACGGCATCCTCGAAGGCTACGGCTTCGCACCGCTGCGGCCGTGGTCGCACGGCGTGGACCTGCGCCTCTTCAAGCCGGTGGAGGGCGCCGACCTCGGCCTGCCTCGTCCGGTCTTCCTCCACGTCGGGCGCCTGAGCTACGAGAAGAACCTCGAGGCCTTCCTCGACCTGGACCTGCCCGGCTCGAAGGTGGTCTACGGCGTGGGGCCGCTCCAGGAACGCCTTCAGCGCGCCTACCCGAACGTGCACTGGCGCGGCGTCGTGCCCCGCAGCGAACTCGTGAACATCTACAGCGCGGCCGATGCCTTCGTGTTTCCCGGCCGCTCGGAGACCTTCGGCCTCGTGATGCTGGAGGCCCTGGCCTGCGGCACGCCGGTCGCGGCCTACCCCGTGCCCGGTCCGCTGGACGTGCTGGGTCCCGATGCCGCAGGCGGCGTGCTCCACGAGGACCTGCGCACGGCCGCGCTGAAAGCACTCGAGGTGCCGCGAGATCAGGCCCGTTCGCGTGCGTTGACGATGGATTGGGATGCGGTGTGCAGCCAGTTCATCGGACACCTAGTGCCCGCCCGTGACACTGTCGTGACGACTGTCACAAAACCGCCATCAGACTTTCATAAACTGGTGTCATGACCGATGACGCCCCGACGCTCGCCCTGCTGAACCGCGAACGCGCCATACTGAACTTCAACCGGCGGGTGCTCGCGCAGGCCCGGCGCCCCGACGTCCCGCTGCTCGAACGGCTGCGGTACATCTGCATCGTGTCGTCCAACATGGACGAGTTCTTCGAGGTGCGGTTCGCCGACTACATCGAGGCGGCCCGCGTGCCCGGGGCGGGGGTCTCGAACCGCGACCTGGAGGCCATCGCCGCCGACGCCCACGCGCTCATCGACGACCAGTACCACGCGTTCAACGACGAGGTGATGCCGGCGCTCAAGAAGCACCACATCGAGATCCTCAACCACAGCGAACGCAACGAGGCGCAGCGCCAGTGGGTGAGCCAGTTCTTTCACCGGCAGGTGCGCCCGCTGCTGGTGCCGGTGGGCCTCGACCCCTCGCACCCGTTCCCGCAGGTCGCCAACAAGTCGCTGAACTTCATCGTGCGCCTGGGCGGCAAGGACGCGTTCGGCCGCGAGAACACCATCGCCATCGTGAAGGTGCCGCGGGTGCTCCCGCGCGTGATCCGCCTGCCGGCGGAGATCGCCAGCGGCACGCAGTCGTTCGTGCTGCTCACCAGCGTGATCCGCGCCCACCTCGACGAACTGTTCCCCGGCCGCGAGGTCGAGGCCTTCTCGCAGTTCCGCCTCACGCGCGACTCCGACCTCGAGGTCGACGAGCAGGACGTGACGAACCTGCGCCAAGCCCTGCGTTCGGGCCTGACCACGCGCCACTTCGGCCAGGCCATCCGGCTCGAGGTGGTCAACACCTGCCCGCCCGAGTTGTCGCAGTTCCTGCTGGAGCAGTTCGCGCTGCCGCCGGCGGCGCTGTACCAGGTCAACGGACCGGTGAACCTCGTGCGCCTGAACGCGCTGATCGACGGCGCCGTGGCCCCCGATCTGCATTTCCCGCCCTACGACGCGCCGTGGCCGGCCGGCCTGGCCCGTGGCATTCCCATCTTCGAGCAGCTGCAGCAGCGCGACGTGCTGATGCACCACCCGTTCGAATCGTTCGAGCCGGTGGTGCAGTTCCTGCGCGAGGCGGTCCACGACCCCGACGTGCTGGCCATCAAGCAGACCATCTACCGCACCGGCAGCGAGTCGCCGCTGATGGACCTGCTGATCGAGGCGGCCCGCCGCGGCAAGGAAGTGATGGCCGTCGTGGAGCTGAAGGCCCGCTTCGACGAGGAGGCCAACATCAACTGGGCGGAGCGGCTGGAGGCCGTGGGCGCGCAGGTGGTGTACGGCATCGTGGGCCTGAAGACCCACGCGAAGCTGCTGCTGGTCACGCGCCGCGAAGGCACGCGCCTGCGGCGCTACGGCCACCTCTCCACCGGCAACTACAACCCGAAGACCGCGCGGCTCTACACCGACGTGGGCTACCTGACGTCCGACGCCGACCTGACCTCGGACGCCGACGCGGTGTTCCAGCAGCTCGCGAGCCTCGGCAAGACGCGTCCGCTGCGCCAGCTGCTGCAGGCGCCGTTCGCGCTGCACCGGCAGATGGTCAACCACATCGACCAGGTGGCCGCCGCCGCCCGCGAGGGCAAGCCGGCCCGCATCGTCGCGAAGATCAACGCGTTGACCGACGTGCCCATCATCGCCGCGCTGGCGAACGCCGCGAAGGCGGGCGCGAACATCGACCTGATCGTGCGCGGCGCCTGCATGCTGCCGCCGAAGGTGCCGGGCGTGACCGACCGCATCCGCGTGATCTCGGTGGTGGGCCGCCTGCTCGAACACTCGCGCGTGCTGTACTTCCGCTGGGGCGCCACCGAGGCCGAGGAGGCGCTGTTCCTGTCGAGTGCCGACTGGATGGGGCGCAACATGTTCCGCCGCATCGAGGTGGCGTGGCCCGTGCGCGACGTGAAGCTGCGCCAGCGCGTGATCGACGAATGCCTGGTGCCGTACCTGCACGACCGGAAGGACGCGTGGGAGCTGGAGGCCGACGGCAACTACGTGCGCCTCGGCACCGAAGGGCCCTGCGCGCAACAGGCCCTGATGGCGAGACATTCCGGGAGCGACTGATGGACCTCATTCTGTGGCGGCATGCCGAAGCCCACGTGATCAAGGAGGGGCAGTCCGACCTCGACCGTTCGCTCACCACGAAGGGGGAGCGTCAGGCCCAGCGCATGGCCGAGTGGCTGAACCAGCGGCTCGCGCATTCCACGCGCATCCTCGTGAGCCCCGCGGTCCGCACGCAGCAGACGGCCAAGGCGCTCGACCGCAACTTCAAGACCGTGCCGGCGATCGCCCCCGAGGCGTCGCCGGTGGCGCTGCTGAGCGCGGCGCGCTGGCCCGATGCCAGCGAGCCGGTGCTCATCGTGGGCCACCAGCCCACGCTCGGGCAGGTGGCGGCGCTGCTGCTCGGTGAGGTGCACCAGACGTGGGTGCTGAAGAAGGGGGCCGTGTGGTGGCTCCGCCAGCGCGAGCGCGAAGGCGTGTCCCAGGTCCTGATCCAGGCGGTGATGTCGCCGGACCACCTTTAGCGCTGTCACCCCGGCGAACGCCGGGGCCCGCTCGCCCCGGGGGCGTGCCTGATTGCGGTGGATCCCGGCGTTCGCCGGAATGACGCCACGCGGGTCAGTCCCACTTCGGCGCCAAGCCCTCCGGGCTGACCAGCCGCTCGCCGCGGTCCAGCGCCGCGATGCGGTTCATCTCGTTCGCGCGCAGCACCAGCGTGGCCGCCTTCAAATTGCTGTCGAGGTTCACGCGTTTCGTCGACGACGGGATCACGGCGTACCCCGACTGCATCGCCCACGCGAGCACCACCTGCGCCGGCGTCGCGCCGCGTGCCGCGGCGATCTCGCCGATCACCGGGTCGCCCAGCACCTTGCCGTAGGCGAGGGTCATGTACGAGGTCACGTGGATGCCGTGCTGGCGGGCGAAGGTCGCGGCCGCGCGGTTCTGCAGGTACGGGTGCAGTTCGATCTGGTGGCTCGCGATGCGGTCGGCGCCCACCGCGTCGATGGCCTGCTGCAGCAGCGCGTTGTTGAAGTTCGAGACACCGATCAGGCGCGTGAGGCCCTGGTCCTGCGCGTCGGCCAGCGCCCCCATGAATTCGGCGACCGGCACGGCGCCGCCGGGCGAGGGCCAGTGGATCAGCGTCAGGTCGACCTGCTCGGTGCGCAGCTTTCGCAGGCTCTCCTTCAGGCTGTCGGCGAGGCGGTCCTTCGCGAGGTGTTCGGTCCAGACCTTCGTCGTGAGGAACAGCTCGCGGCGCGGCACGCCGCTGTCGGCGACGGCCTGGCCCACTTCGGCTTCGTTGCCGTAGATCTGGGCCGTGTCGATCAGGCGGTAGCCGGCCTGCAGGCCCTGGCGGACGGAGTCGAGGGCGGCGTCGCCCTGGAGGCGGAAGGTGCCGAGGCCGAGGGCGGGGAGGGTCTTGTTCATGGTGGCGTTCATTCAGTGGGCGGCCGTGGCGGCGCGGTGGGCGAGGGGCGGCGAGCGGCGGTCGAGCACGCCGCTCCAGGTGGTGAGGCCGAGCGACACGAGGACGACGAGGGCGCCGATCCAGGGCGTGTGCATCAGGCCGAGGTGGGTCACGATGAGGCCGCCGGCCCAGGCGGCACCGGCGATGCCGAGGTTGAACGCGGCGATGTTCAGGCCCGAGGCCACGTCCACCGCCTGCGGCGTGTGGCGCTCGGCCTGCTGCACCACGTACACCTGCAGGCCCGGCACGTTGCCGAACGCGACGGCGCCCCAGGCGAGCACGGTGGCGACGGCGAGCCACGGGTGCGGCGCGGTCAGGTTGAAGACGAGCAGCACGGCGGCCAGCAGCGCGAAGATGACCTTCAGCGCGGGGATGGGGCCCATCCGGTCGGCGAGCTTGCCGCCCCACAGGTTGCCGGCGGCCACGGAGAGGCCGTAAACGAGCATCACCCAGCCCACGGCCCCTTCGCTGAAGCCGGACACATCGGTGAGGATCGGCGCGAGGAACGTGAACGGGATGAACGAACCACCGTACCCGATGGCCGTCTTCGCGTAGACCAGCAGCAGGCGCGGCTCGGCGAGCACGCGGGCCTGCACCGCGAGCGAGGCGGGCGGACTGTGCCGGATGGACTTCGGCACGAACACCGCGCTGCCGATGAAGGCGACGACCCCGAGCAGGGACACCGCGAGGAAGGTCTCGCGCCAGCCGAAGTGCTGGCCGATGAACGTGCCGAGCGGCACGCCGGTCACGAGGGCGACGGTGAGGCCCGTGAACATGATGGCGATGGCGCTCGCGGCCTTCTCCTTCGGCACGAGGCCGGTGGCGATCGTCGAGCCGATCGAGAAGAACACGCCGTGGGCGAGGCCGGTCAGCACGCGCGCCGCGACGAGCGTGCCGTAGCCGGGGGCCTGCCAGGCGAGCAGGTTGCCGAGCGTGAAGAGCGCCGTCAGCGACAGCAGCAGCGTCTTGCGGTGCACCTTGCCGGTGAGGGCCGTGAGCACCGGCGCCCCGATGGCCACGCCCAGGGCGTAGAGGCTGACCAGCAGGCCGGCGGACGGCAGGCCGATGCCGAGGTCCGCGGCCACCGTGGGCAGCAGGCCCACGATCACGAACTCGGTGGTGCCGATGGCGAAGGCGCTGAGGGTCAGCGCCAGCAGGGCGAGGGGCATGGAGGAACTCCGGTGGATGTCATGGAAGCGGAGTGTGGGCCGTTCGCTTTTGCAGAAAAACACCCCAGTGGGCACAATGTTCTTGACTGGAAGTCAAGAATCATGAAAACCACCCTCGACGAATTGCTGGCCTTCGCCACGGTGATGGACACCGGTTCCATCACGGCCGCCGCCGAGGCGCTCGACCAGACCGTCTCCGGCGTGAGCCGCGCGCTCGCGCGGCTCGAGCGCAAGCTCGACACCACGCTGCTCCGGCGCACCACCCGCCGCATCGAACTCACGGAGGAGGGCGCGGCCTTCCTCGCGCACACGCGGGCCATCCTCGCGTCCATCGACGACGCCGAGGAGCAGATGGCCGCGCGCCGCCAGCAGCCGGTGGGCCGGCTGCGGGTCAACGCGGCCACGCCGTTCATGCTGCACGCCATCGTGCCGCTCGTGCCCGAGTTCCGCGCGCGCTACCCGGGCATCACGCTCGAGCTCGACACCGACGAGCTCAACATCGACCTGATCGAGCGCCGCACCGACATCGCGATCCGCATCGGCGCGCTGCGCGACTCCACGCTGCACGCGCGGCCGCTCACCACGAGCCGCCTGCGCGTGCTGGCGAGCCCCGCGTACCTCGCGGCCCGTGGAAAGCCGCGGTCGGTCGCCGCGCTCTCCGACCACACGCTGCTCGGCTTCACGCAGCCCGAGTCGCTCAACCGCTGGCCGCTGCGGGGCGATCATGGCGACGAATGGGCGGTCTCGCCGGCCATCACCGCGTCCAGCGGCGAGACGCTGCGCCAGCTGGCGCTGGCCGGCGCGGGCATCGTGTGCCTGTCCGACTTCATGACCGCGGCGGACCGCACGCGCGGCGACCTGGTGGAGGTGCTGCCGCGCGTGACGGCCGACGTGCGCCAGTCCGTCAACGCCGTGTACTACCGCAACACGCAGCTGGCGGCGCGCATCGCCTGCTTCCTGGAGTTCGTCGGGGCGAAACTGTCGCCGACGTGACGGTGCGCCCGCGCGGGCGCCGTGCGATCATGGTGGCATGAAGTCCGAAGTCCAAGAGCTGGTCGAACTGCTGCAGGTGGAGCAACTGGAGCAGAACCTCTTCCGCGGTGTCAGTGGCGACATCGGCAGCCCTCGCGTGTTCGGCGGCCAGGTGCTGGGCCAGGCCCTGATGGCCGCGGCCCTCACGGTCGAGGCCGAACGGTCCGTCCACTCGCTGCACGCCTACTTCCTTCGCCCCGGCGACAAGAACGCCAAGATCGTCTACGACGTCGACCGCATCCGCGACGGCGGCAGCTTCACCACGCGGCGGGTGGTGGCCATCCAGCACGGCCAGCCCATCTTCGGCTTCGCCGCGTCGTTCCACGTGCGCGAGGAGGGACCGTCCCACCGCGCGGACATGCCCCAGGTGCCCGGCCCCGAGGGCCTGATCAGCGACCTCGAGTTCCGCCGCCAGCACATCGACCGGCTGCCCAAGCGCCTGCGCGACGTGCTGCACGCCGAGACGGCCATCGAGATCCGCCAGGTGGCCCCGCTCGACCCCATCGACCCCGACCCCGCGCCACCGCGCAACGACGCGTGGTTCCGCGCCATCGACCGCCTGCCCGACGACCCGGTGCTGCACCAGGCCATGCTGGCGTACTCGTCCGACTTCGGGCTGCTGCGCTCGGCGCTCGCGCCCCACGGCATGAGCTTCATGAAGGGCGACGTGCAGGTCGTGAGCCTCGACCACGCGATGTGGTTCCACGACACCTTCCGCATGGACGAGTGGCTGCTGTACGCCACCGACTCGCCCGCGGCCGGCAATGCCCGCGGGTTCTGCCGCGGCAGCATCTTCACGCAGGACGGGCGGCTGGTGGCTTCGGTCGCGCAGGAAGGCCTGATGCGCACCAAGGCCCTGCCGGGGTCATCGCTGAAAGGCTGAGCCGCGCACCGGGATGTTGCGCGAGATCAACATTCCAGGACAGTCACGTGCAAAACTGGCCGAATCGGTCTAAACGCACATTCATGTGAGTGAATGCAAGCGGCGAGGTTCAGAGGTGGATCGGAAGGTCCGATGAAGGGTTCGCCGCGGCATGTGCCCGGCCGCGGCGACGCCGCGATCCACCCTGCAGTACCCCTCCACCGATGACCCTCGACGTCCTGAGCTTCCGCCTGACCCGCATGGCGGGCCGCCTCGTTTCCATCGCCACGTGCGCCCTGACGGGCCGCCGGATCATCGGGGCCGCCGTCGGCCTCGGTCTCGCGTTCGGCGCCCAGGCGGCCGACGTGCTGATCATCAACTACAACATCGTGGCGACCATCGACACGAACCTGCAGACCCGCCTGCAGCTGGCCGGCAACACCGCCACCATCATCTCGTCGAGTGCCCTGCCGACCGACCTCTCCATGTACAGCCAGGTGTGGGACCTGGGCGCGAACTCGGCGATCAGCACCGGCTACGCCAGCACGATCACCAGCTACCTGCAGGGTGGCGGCACGATGTTCATCATGGGCGAGAACTCCGGCTACGGCGCGGCTCGCAACGCATCGCTCGTGTCGCTCATCGCCGACCTCGGCGGCGGCACCATTCCGTCGGTGACCACCAACTCGCCGAACGCGCAGACCGTCGATCCGGCGCTGTTCACCGCCAACACCAACGCGAACGTGACGTTCGCGGCCGTCGGCAAGTTCGACGGCGTGGGCACCGGCATGTGCATCACCAGCGACTGCGGCGCGGCCGCCTGGGGCGCGGGCACACTGAGCAACGCGCTGCGCGGCTCCTTCGTGTCGGTGCTGGACGTCAACTTCCTCGGTGGCAGCTACTTCCAGCCCGACTTCGCCGACAACCTGATCGGCTACCTCGTGCAGCAGGGCCAGATCGGCAACGGAGGCGCCACCGACATCGGCACCGGTGCGACCTCGTACGACGCGAGCAACCTCGGCACCACGCTGAACCCCGTCTTCCACGGCGGCACGCTGAACATCGACGCGCCGAACATGACGCTGGCGCAGAACTTCGGCATCGGCACCGAAGGCGGCACGATCCAGGCCGTGGCCACGAACGTGACGGTCACCGGCACGATCGCCGACGACGTCGCCGGCACGCCCGGCGCGCTGGCGGTGGCGGGCGCGGGCGGCCGCGTGACGCTCGAGGGCGTCAACACCTACACGGGCGCCACCACGGTCGCGTCCGGCGCCACGCTCGCGCTGTCGGGGGCCGGCAGCATCGCCTCGTCGTCCACGGTGGTGGCCGACGGCACGCTCGACGTGTCCGCCGCCAGCGCACCGGCCGCGGTGCAGTCGCTGGCTGGTTCGGGCCGGGTCGAACTGGGCGCCCAGTCCCTCACGATCCAGCACGGTTCGAGCACCTTCGGCGGCGTCGTTGCCGGCACGGGCGGTGTCGCCGTCACGGGCGGCACGCAGACGTTCACCGGCGCGAACACGTACACCGGCGCGACGCAGGTCGCGAACGGCGGCACGCTGGTGCTGTCCGGCGCGGGCACCGTCGCCACGTCGTCATCCGTCACCGTCAGCGGCACGCTCGACGTGTCCGGCACGTCCGGTGCCGCCGTGCAGGGTCTGCACGGCACGGGCGCCGTGCAACTGGGCGGCCAGACGCTCACGCTGCAGGGCACGCAGTCCGCGTTCGCGGGCAACGTGGCCGGCTCGGGCGGCATCACGCTGGCCTCGGGCGGCGCCGCGGTGCTGTCGGGCACCAACGCCTACACGGGGGCCACCACCATCGGTGCGGGCGCGACCCTGGCCATCAGCGGCGCGGGCAGCATCGCCTCGTCGTCCGGCGTGACCAACGCCGGCACCCTCGACATCGCCGGCAGCACGTCGGGTGTCACGCTGGCTGGCCTCTCCGGCTCCGGCCAGGTCGTGCTGGGTGGCAGCACGCTGACGCTGGCGCAGGGCCTGGGCGGCTTCGGCGGCAGCATCAGCGGCGCGGGCAACGTCGTGCTGGGCGGTGGCTCGACCACCTACGGCACCGACCAGGCCTACACCGGCACCACCACCGTCAACGGCGGCGTGCTCAGTGTCAACGCGCTGCTCGCCGGCGCGGTGAACGTGGCGAACGGTGCAGAGCTGCACGGCTCTGGCCGCATCGCCGGTCCGATCACCGTGGCCGCCGGTGGCCACCTCGCCCCGGGCAACTCGCCGGGCGTGATGACGACGAACAGCACGGTCACGCTGGCGGCCGGTTCGACGTTCGACGTCGACGTGAACGGTGCCACCGCCGGCAACGGCGCGGGCTTCCACGACCAGCTCGTCGTCACCGGCAGCACGAGCCAGTTCGTCGCGAACGGCGCGACGCTCGACGTGCACCTCACCGACATCGCCGGCCTCGGCGCCTACACGGCCTACGTGCCGAAGGTGGGCGACACGTACCGCATCGTCGTGGCCGAAGGGGGCATCGGCAGCACGCGTTTCGCGGCGCTCGACCAGCCGGACGGCCTCGCCGCGGGCACCCGCCTGCGTCTGGTCTACAACACCGGCGCCGGCCTGCCGACCATCGACCTGAAGGTCGTGCCGACCTCGCTGGCCGCCTACGGCGCCTCGGCGGGCTACAACCGCAACGCGCTGGCCGTCGCCACGTCGATCGACCGCATGCTGGCCGCCGACGATGCCGGCACCGCCACCACGGCGCAGTCCGCGATGGGCAACGCCGTGCTGGCCCTCGACGGCGCCGCGCTCGACGCGACCCTCGTGGCCCTGAGCGGCGAGATCCACGGTGCACTGGCCGCAGCGCAGCCCCTGTCGGGCCAGCAGCTGCAGGGCGCCGTCGCGAAGCACCTGTCGATGTCGACGACGGAGGGTGAAGCCCGCCTGACCGGCTGGGCCGACTACAGCACCGGCGAGACCCGCTGGTCGGCCGACGCGATCTCGTCCGGCGCCCGTGCCACGCACAACGCGCTGACGGTGGGTGTGGACGTGTGGCAGTCCGGTGTGTCGCGTGTCGGCGTGGCCGCCGCGTCGACTTCGACGCAGGTGGGTTCGTCGGCTGGCAGCTCGGGCAAGCTCGAGGACACGCTGGCGGTGGTCTACGGCCAGCACGGCATCGCGGGTTTCATCGGCGACGCGCAGCTGGGCTACGGCACCGGCCATTCGCGCAGCAACCGCGCCGATCCGCTGGACGCGCAGGCCGAACGCCTGACGACGAACCTGTCGACGCGCCAGCAGTTCGCCGCCGTGGGCGTGCGCAAGGCCTTCGACGTGGCCGGCACCGCGCTCGAGCCGTTCGCGCGGTTCGGCGTGCAGCAGGTCAAGCGCGATGCGGGTTCGGAAGGTGGCGCCTCGCCGTCGGCCCTGTCGATCGGTGAACTGTCGGCCACGGGCAACCGCCTCACGGCGGGACTGTCGGTCACCGGTTCGGAGAAGAACCCGATGGTCTCGACCTACACCTTCCGCGGCACGGTCGCGGTGGGCCGCGACGGCGGCGACTTGCTGAACCCGGTGGTGGCCACGACGCTGAACGGCATGGCCGGCAGCGTGCAGGCACCGGACGTGGGCCGTGGTTTCGTGGCGGCCAACGTGTTCGCCACCCGCCAGATCGTGCCGGGCGCCTACGCCTTCGCCGGCCTGAGCGGCGAGGCCCGTTCGAACCGCGTGCAGAAGGCGGTGTCGGTGGGCGCGGCGATCGAGTTCTGATCGATCGCGGCGGGTGACCTCCGGCGTGAGCCGCGGGTCACCTGTTCATCTCACAGGTTCTCGGTCCAGTCGAAGTCGAGCTGGCGGGCCGTGCGTTCGGCGAGCGCGCGCCCGGCCAGCCGCTCGACCAGGTGCAGGCTCATGTCGATGCCGGCCGAGATGCCGGCACTGCTGACCACCGCGCCTTCGTCGACCCAGCGCACGCCGGTGCGCACGTCCAGGCCGGGGAACATGGCCTTCAGGTCGTCCACGTCCTCCCAGTGGGTGGTGGCGGCCTGGCCGTCCAGCACGCCGGCCTTCGCGAGCAGGAAGGCCCCGGTGCACACCGAGGCCGTGAGCGCCGTCGCGCCCGCCACGCGGCGCACCCAGTCGATCACCGCGGGTTGTTCCAGTTCGGCCGTCACCACGCCGCCCGGCACGATGACGAGGTCGAGCGGGGGATGGGTGTCGAACGTGGTGTCGGGCAGCACGGGCAGGCCGGCCCGGGCGCGCACCGGGTCGGCCGAGCGGGCGATGGTCAGCACGCGGAACAGGTCCTCCTCGTGCGTGCGCCGGTGCAGGCGCGAGGCGCAGGTGAAGACCTCGTAGGGGCCCGCGAAGTCGAGCACTTCGACCTGGTCGAAGACGTGGATGCCGATGGTGAAGGTCATGTTCGTGTTCCGTGTCCGTGAGGGCTACATCGCAATGTAGCGTCCGGGCCGGTGGTTGACCGCCAGGGTCATGTTGAGCACCACCGCACCCACGAGCGAGTACGCGATGCGCTCCGGGTCCACGACGAAGAGGGCGGCGGCCACCAGCACGCAGTCGACCCCGAGCTGGACCTTGCCGGCGCGCCAGCCGCGGTCCTGCTGCAGCATCAGCGCGACGATGCCGAAGCCGCCGAGGCTCGCCTGGTGGCGGAACAGGATCAGGAAACCGGTGCCGCACAGCAGGCCGCCGGCCACGGCCGCGTAGAGCGGGTGCAGCGCGTCGAACGTCAGCACGTGGGGTTGCAGTTCCGTGAAGAGCGACAGCAGCGCCACGGCCGCGAAGGTCTTGAACGTGAACACGCGGCCCATGCGGCGCCAGGCGATCCAGTAGAAGGGCAGGTTGATCAGGAAGAAGAGCTTCCCGAACGCGATGCCGGTGGCGTAGTGCAGCAGGAAGGCGAGGCCCGCCGTGCCGCCCGTCAGCAGCCCGGTGTGCGTGAACATCGCGACGCCGAGGGCGATCAGCAGGGTGCCGGACAGCAGGGCCTGCACGTCCTCGGATCGGGAATGGCGTTCGACGTTGTCGTTCATGCCCCGAGTGTCACCCGGCGGCCCTGCGCCGGCCAAGGGCATTTCATGCAACTTATGATGTGGCATGAAACGAGACAGCAAGTTGTCGGGCGTTCTGCACGTCCTGCTCCACCTGGCCGAGTCCGATCACCCGGCCACGTCCGAATCGCTCGCCGCGGCGATGCAGACGAACCCGGTGGTGGTGCGGCGCCTGATGGGCGGGCTGCGCGAGGCCGGGTTCGTGGCGTCGGCCAAGGGCCATGGCGGGGGCTGGGTGCTCTCGTGCCCGCTCTCGGCCATCTGCCTGCGCGACATCCACGAAGCCGTGGGCGCGCCCGCGCTGCTGGCCGTGGGCCACCGCACCGAAAGCCCGGGGTGCCTCGTCGAGCAGGCGGTCAACGCCGCGCTCGGCGGCGCCTACCGCGACGCCGAGGCGCTGCTGCTCGAACGGCTCGGCGAGGTCACGCTCGCCGACCTGTCCGAAGACTTCCACCAGCGCCTCGTGCGCGGTGGCCACACCCTGGAGGACATGACCCATGACGTTTGACGTGCTGGTGGTCGGCGGCAGTTTCGCCGGCCTGTCGGCGGCGATGCAGCTCGCCCGCGCGCGCCGCGCCGTGTGCGTGGTGGACGCGGGGGCGCCGCGCAACCGCTTCGCCGAGGCGTCGCACGGCTTCTTCGCGCAGGACGGGGTGCCGCCGCTCGAACTGCTGGAGCAGGCGCGCGCGAAGCTCCGCGCCTATCCGTCCGTGACCTTCGTCGACGCCTTCGCCACCTCGGCCCGCGCGGAGGGGGGCGGTTTCGAGCTGGGGCTGGAGGGACGCGAACCGCTGAGGGCGCGCAAGCTGGTGCTGGCCCATGGCGTGCGAGACGTGCTGCCGGAGATCGGCGGCCTCGCCGAGCGCTGGGGGCAGACCGTGCTGCACTGCCCGTACTGCCACGGCTACGAGGTGGCGGGCCGTGCGCTGGGGGTGCTTTCCACGTCGGCGATGTCGGTGCACCACGCCGCGCTGGTCGCGGACTGGGGGCCGGTCACGCTGCTGCTGGACGGGCCGGACACCCCGTCCGACGAGGACCGGGCCCTGCTGCAGCGGCGGGACGTGACGGTGGTGGCCGGGCGCGTGGCCGCGCTGGAAGGCGACGCCCCGGCCTTGAGCGCCGCGCTGCTGGAGGACGGCCGCCGGGTGCCGCTGGAGGCGCTGTTCATCGGCCCGCGCACCGTCCCGGCGAGCCCGCTGGCCGGGCAGCTCCGCTGCGCCTTCGACGAGGGCATGGCCGGCCCGGTGATCCGGGTGGACGAGATGAAGCAGACCACCGTCCCCGGGGTCTTCGCGGCCGGCGACGCGGCGCGCGGCATGCACAACGCCACCTTCGCGTCGGCCGACGGCGTGATGGCCGGCGTGGCGGCGCACCGGGCCCTCGTCTTCGACCTTTGAAATGCACCTTCGGGCAAGGTGACGCGGGCCGCGAGATGCGCTGCAATCGGGAACCGTGTCCCGAGGGGCGTGCATGCGGCATCTTCCGTTCGTCACCATGCTGGTCTGGCTGTTCTGGTGCGGGGCGCCGCTGGCGCAGCCCGCGGTGCCGGCCAGCGCAGCGGCCAGCACGCCGGCCAGCCCACCCGCGGGGCCGGGCGGCGATGAGGCCGTGGTCACGCTGCTCAACCGGCCCATCGCCGTGTTCCGGGCACCGTTCTTCGGCATCCCCGCCGCCGACCGTGCCCGGCGCACCGAACGCATGCTGGCCGACCTGCTCGACCGCGGCGGCCCGGGCCGGGTGACCGTCCAGCAGGATCCGCTCGGCAGCGTGCTGCTGATCGACGGCACCTTCGCGATGGTGCTCACGGAGCAGGATGTCGACGCGGTCCGGCGCGAGACGCTGCCCGGCATCACCGCGGCGGCGCAGCGGTCGCTGGACCAGGCCATCGCCGAGACCCGGGAATCCCGCGACCGCGGCCGCCTGCTGCGCGCGGTGGCGTGGTCGGCGCTGGCGACGCTCGCGTTCGGCCTCGCGGCGTGGATCGTCTGGCGGCTCCGCGAGCGCGTGGCCGCGCGGGCGGCCCGCCTGCTGGCCGCCCGCGCGGCCGGCATGCGGGTGGCGGGGGCGCCGCTCGTCGCCCTGCCGCGCCTGCGTGCCGTCACGCACTGGGCCTTCAGCGTCGTGTCGTGGGTGCTGCTGGTGCTGCTCAGCTACCAGTGGCTCGTGTTCGTGCTCACGCAGTTCCCGTTCACGCGGGCCTGGGGCGAACGCCTCGGCCATTTCCTCTTCGGGGTGGCGGCGCAGCTGGGCAGCGGGATCCTGCGGGCGATCCCCGACCTGATCGTCGCGGTGTCCATCTTCCTGATCGCCAAGCTGATCGTGGGCGCGCTCGGACCGATCTTCGACCGCGTCGCGCAGGGCGGATCCCACATGCGCTGGCTCGACCGCGACACCGTCGGCCCCACCCGGCGCATCGTCGCGGTGGCCATCTGGCTGTTCGCGGGCGTGATGGCCTACCCCTACCTGCCCGGCTCGGACAGCGATGCGTTCAAGGGGGTGTCGGTGCTCGTGGGGGTGATGATCACGCTGGGCGGGTCGAGCCTCATCGGGCAGGGCGCGAGCGGCCTGATCCTGATGTACTCGCGCACCCTGCGGGTCGGCGAATACGTCCGCATCAGCGACCAGGAGGGCACCGTGACCGAGATGGGGGCCTTCACCACGAAGATCCGCACCGGCCTCGGCGAGGAAGTGACCGTCCCCAACGCCGTGGTGCTGGGCACCACCACGAAGAACTACTCGCGTGCGGTGAAGGGCCGTGGCTGGGTGCTCGACACCACGGTGACCATCGGCTACGACACCCCCTGGCGCCAGGTGCAGTCCCTGCTGATCGAGGCGGCGTCACGCACCGAGGGCGTCCTGCCCGACCCCGAGCCGCGCGTGTTCCAGACGGCGCTGTCGGACTTCTACGTGGAGTACCGCCTCGTGACGCAGGCCGTGCCGGACCTGCCGCGCCCGCGCGCCGAGGTGCTGAGCGCGCTGCACGCGAACGTGCTGGACGTGTTCAACGAAGCCGGCGTGCAGATCATGTCGCCGCACTACCTGGGCGACCCGACGGAGCCGAAGGTGGTGCCACCGCCCCGCTGATCAGCGCCGCACCTGCAGCCGCAGCATGCCGCTGCGTTCCCACACGGCGGTTTCCTCGTCGAGCAGGTACAGCGTGCGGGGATGGGTGTCGGCCCAGGTCGCTGGCACGGTCAGCACGGCGACCTTGTCCTTGCGGGACAGGCTGACCCGGCTCGGGTCCACGGCCTGGCGCGCATGGCAGCCGATGATGGCCAGGCGCAGGCACATCACCTGCCAGGCGAAGGATTCGTCGCCCAGCTGCGGCTCGACCTTGCGCAGGCCGCCGCGCTGCGCGAGCACGAGTTCGGCGAGCCGGCGCTGCTCCGACTGCGAGAACCCGGCCGCGTCGGCGTGGCCCAGCAGGTAGGCGCTGTGGCGGTGGTGGTCGTGGTGCGAGACCATCATGCCGATCTCGTGCAGCGCACAGGCCCAGGCGAGCTGGCGCACGCGGGCCGCGTCGGCCGCGGGCTCCACCTGGCCGAACAGCGTGGACGCGACCGAGGCCACGCGCTGGGCCTGGGCCGTGTCCACCTCGAAGCGGCGCTGCAGCTCCTGCACGGAGGCGTCGCGCATGTCGTTGCCGCGGGCGCCGGCCTGGGTGCCTTCGCGGCGTTCGTCGAGGTCGAAGATCACGCCCTGGCGCAGCGCGCCGCGCGCCGGCTGCAGCGCGTCGATGCCGAAGTGCGTGGCCAGGGTGTAGAGGATCGCCAGGCCGCCGCCGAGCACGGCGCGGCGGTCGTCCTTCAGGCCGGTGAGCGCGAGGCGGTCGGCGCGGCCGGCCTTGAGGCACTGCGCGATGCACCAGCGCAGCCCGTCGGGCGTGATGGCGCCGTCGGTGATGCCGTTGGCCTGCAGCAGCTGCGACACGGCCCCGGCCGTGCCGGACGAGCCGAGCGCCTCGGTCCACAGCGAGCGGGCGAAGGGCGCCAGGGCCTCCTCGAACTCGGCGCCGGCGGCGATCTGGGCGTTGCGGAAGGCCTGTTCGGTGAACTTGCCGTCGGGGAAGAAGCGCAGCGACAGGCTCACGCTGCCCACCTGGAACGACTCGGCGCGCTGCGGCGTGCGCCCGCAGCCGAGGATCATCTCGGTGGAGCGGCCGCCGATGTCGATCACGAGGCGGGGTTGTTCGGAGGGCTGCAGACGGGCGACCCCGGCGTAGATCAGGCGCGCTTCCTCGCGGCCGGAGATGACCTCGATGGGGTGGCCCAGCACGGTCTGCGCCCGGGCGAGGAACAGGTCGCGGTTGCGGGCCTCGCGCAGCGTCTGCGTGGCCACGGCCCGCACCTGGCCCGGCGCGTAGCCGGCCAGCCGCTGGGCGAACCGGGCGAGGCACGCGAGGCCGCGGGCGGCGGCTTCTTCCGTGAGCATGCCCTCGGTGTCGAGGCCGGCGCCCAGGCGCACGGTTTCCTTCAGGTACTCGACGCGCTTGTAGCGTCCCGGGGTGATCTGGCCGATCTCGAGTCGGAAACTGTTGGAGCCGATGTCGATGGCGGCCAGGTCGGAGGGGGACACGGAGGGGCGCGGAGAACTCATGGGCCCGATTGTCCGGTGTTTTTGTGGCACTCCGACGCGCGAGACGCGAAGAAGGTCGGGCGCGCCCGGGCTTTGCGTTCCTTCCTAGAATGCGACGCTTCACAGGCCCCCGTTCGCAACCCAGGAGTTCCACCCATGAGCCGTTCCGAGTTCGACAGCCTCACCCCCACCCGTGACTTCACCCGCCGCAGCTTTGTCCAGACGGCCGTGGGTTCGGGCTTCGCCGCCGCCGTGCTGCCCGTCAGCGCCCAGACCATCACCACCGACACGGCCGGTCTGACCGCCGGTGTCGTCAACATCCCCGTGGGCAGCGGCAGCATCCCCGCCTACCGTGCGGCGCCCGCCGGCAAGACCGGGCTGCCGGTCATCCTCGTGCTGTCGGAGATCTTCGGAGTGCACGAGCACATCGCCGACGTGGCCCGCCGCTTCGCCAAGCTCGGCTACCTCGCGATCGCGCCCGAGTTGTTCATCCGCCAGGGCGATGCCAAGGCGTACACCGACATCCCGAAGCTGCTGTCCGAGGTGGTCGCGAAGGTGCCCGACGAGCAGGTGATGGCCGACCTCGACGCGTCGGTGGCGTGGGCCAAGGCCAACGGCGGCGACACCTCGCGCCTGGGCGTGACCGGCTTCTGCTGGGGCGGACGCCACGTGTGGCTGTATGCCGCCCACAACCCCGCCGTGAAGGCATCGGTGGCCTGGTACGGCAAACTGGTCGGCGACTCGACGCCGCTGTCGCCGAAACAGCCGGTGGACGTGGCCGGCAAGCTGGGTGGCCCCGTGCTGGGCCTCTATGGCGGCGCCGATGCAGGCATTCCGCTTGACAGCGTTGATAAGATGAAGGCGGCCCTGGCCTCGGGCAGCCCGGCGGCGAAGAAATCGGAGTTCGTCGTGTACCCCGACACCCCGCACGCCTTCCACGCCGACTACCGGCCCAGCTACCGCAAGGAAGCGGCCGAAGACGGCTGGAAGCGGGCGGTGGCCTGGTTCAAGGCCAACGGGGTGGCCTGAAAACCACCTCGGCGCCACGAAGGCCGCGCTCCGCGCGGCCTTTTGTTGTTTTCCCTGCCGATTTGACAACGTGACGGTTCGCGCATGACGCTCCTGTACATCCTGGCGGCCACCTTCTTGGGTGGACTGCTCTCGGTCGTGATCGCGGCCAGCCTGACCGTCGGCGTGCTGTCGAAGGTGGTGCACCACCTCGTCAGCCTGTCCACCGGCGTGCTGCTCGGCACCGCGCTGCTGCACGTGCTGCCCGAGGCCTTCGAGAGCAGCGCCAGCCCGCATTCGCTGTTCCTCACGCTGCTGGCCGGCCTGATGTTCTTCTTCCTGCTCGAGAAGGCCGAGCTGTACCGCCACGGCCACCACCACGAGAACGACCACCACCATCACCACCACGGCTTCGACCGCCACCAGGCGGGGCGCGGCGGCTGGAGCGTGCTGGTGGGCGACAGCATCCACAACTTCTGCGACGGCATCATCATCGCCGCGGCCTTCCTGACCGACTGGCACCTGGGCGTCGTCACCGCGGCAGCCATCATCGCCCACGAGATCCCGCAGGAGGTGGGCGACTACATCGTGCTGCTGAACGCCGGCCTGTCGCGCAAGAAGGCGCTGCTCTACAACGCGGCCTCGGGCCTCGCGGCCGTGCTCGGCGGCATCGTGGGCTACTTCGTCGTGGGCCCGTGGGAGCAGCTGTTCCCGTACATGCTCGTCGTCGCCTCCAGCAGCTTCATCTACGTGGCCGTGGCCGACCTGATCCCGCAGTTGCAGCACCGGCTGCCGTTGCGCGAGACGCTCGCGCAGATCGCGTGGCTGGCGGTCGGGCTGACCATCACGATGCTGATCGTGGGGTCGCTGCATTCGGGCGGCGGGCACGCCCACTAAGTTCCGGGAACTTCGAGGCCCGGACGCAGTCTGCCAGGGCGTCCCAGCACCGTCCGGAAGGGCTCCCGATGTTCCGTTCGTGGCGTCTCCTGCTCAACCTGCTGCCGGCCCTGCTGCCGGCCTGGGCCGCCGCGCAATCCACGGTGGTGACCACCGACCACGTGCGCGCCGAACTGCTGGCCCACGCCCCCGAGGGCGTGGCGCCGGGCAAGCCGCTGTGGCTCGGCCTGTCCATCGACCACCAGCCGAAGTGGCACACCTACTGGAAGAACCCCGGCGACTCGGGCCTGCCCACCGCGTTCAAGTGGACGCTGCCCGAGGGCGTGCAGGCCGGCCCCATCGAGTGGCCGGTGCCGTTGCCGCTGCCGTTCGGCCCGCTGATGAACCACGGCTACGACGGCCAGGTGCTGCTGCCCGTGGCGGTGACGCTCGCCCCGGGGTCGGGCGATGTCGACGTGGCGCTGCGGGCCGACTGGCTCGTGTGCAAGGACGTCTGCATTCCCGAATCGGGTGAGTTCCGCCTGAGGCTGCCGGCCGGCGCGGTGATCGACGCCCAGGCGAAACGCTTCGAGGCGGCGCGGGCCGAGGCCCCGGTCGAACCGCCCGGAGCGAAGGGCTCGGCGCGGGTCGATGGCGAGGTGCTGGCGGTCGAGATCGACGGCCTGCCCGCCGTGGCCCGGGGCCGGACGCTGCGCTTCTTCCCCGAACTGGGCGGCGTGGTCGACCCCGCCGCGCCGGTCGAGCAGCGCTGGGACGGCGGCCGCTGGGTCGCCCGCGTGCCGCTGTCGCCGCAGCGCTCCGAAAGCCCCGAGACGCTGGCCGTCGTGCTGGCCGATGCCGCGCGGCCGGGCGGGTGGCGGGTGGGCGTGCCGGTGGCGGGGCCCTGGCCGGCGCCTGGTGCACCGGCGCCCGCGCCCGAACCCTTGCCGGTCCCGGCACCGCCCGCGTCCCTCGCCGCATCGATGGGCCTCGCCCTGCTCGGCGGCCTGCTGCTGAACCTGATGCCCTGCGTGTTCCCGATCCTGTCCCTGAAGGTGCTCGGCTTCGCGAAGGCCGGCCAGGACCGCCGCGTCCTCGCCGCCCAGGGCTTCGCGTACACCGCGGGGGTGGTCGTGTCCTTCCTCGCGCTGGCGGGGCTGCTGTTGGCGCTGCGCGCCGGCGGCGAGGCGCTCGGGTGGGGCTTCCAGCTGCAGTCGCCGCTGTTCGTGGCGGGGCTGGCCGTGGTGTTCACGCTGATCGGGTTGAACCTGGCCGGCGTCTTCGAGTTCGGCTCGGTGCTGCCCGGCAGCCTCGCGTCGCTCCGGCTGCACCACCCGCTGGCCGACCAGGCGCTGACCGGCGTGCTCGCGGTGGCGGTCGCGTCGCCGTGCACCGCGCCGTTCATGGGCGTGGCCCTGGGCGCCGCGCTGACCCTGCCCACCGCCGAAGCGCTGGCGGTGTTCGCCGCGCTCGGTGTGGGCATGGCCCTCCCGTACCTCGCCGCGAGCCTCGTGCCCGCCGTCGCCCGCGCACTGCCTCGGCCGGGCGCGTGGATGGCGCGGTTCAAGGTCGCGATGGCGTTCCCGATGTTCGCCACCGTCGTGTGGCTCGTGTGGGTGCTGGGCCAGCAGGCGGGCATCGACGGCGCGGCGGGGCTGCTCGCGGTGCTGGTGGCGGTGGCCTTCGTGATGTGGGCGCTGGGCTCGCCGGGCATCGGTGCGCGCGGGCGGGTGGTGCTGGGCGCAGTGGCCGTGCCGGTGCTGGTGGTCGCCGTGCTGTGGGCCTGGCCCGGCCTCGACGACGCGCGGGCGCCCCGCGCCGCCGTGCCGGAGGTCTCGGCCGACTGGCAGGCCTGGAGCCCCGAGGCCGTGGCCGCGGCCCAGGCCGAGGGCCGGCCCGTGTTCGTCGACTTCACCGCGGCCTGGTGCGTGACCTGCCAGTTCAACAAGCGCACCGCGCTCGCCGACCCCGCCGTGCTGACGCAGGCGCGCGGTGCCGGCGTGCTGCTGCTGCGCGCCGACTGGACGCGCCGCGACCCCGTCATCACCCGCGAACTCACGCGACTCGGCCGCAGTGGCGTGCCGGTGTACGCGCTCTACGCCCGGCCGGACCAGCCGCCGCGCCTGCTGCCGGAAGTGCTCCGCGCAGCCGACGTGCGGGAGGCCCTGGCCGGATTCCCCACCGCCCGCGACGGCGGGCCGACCTCGAGGAGCCCTTCATGAAGAACCACTGGAAACTCGGTGTGCTGGGTGTGGCGCTGCTGGCCACCAGCGGCGCGATGGCGCAGGCGGCCGTGGGCAAGCCCGCGCCGGCCTTCACCGCCACCGACCTCGCCGGCAAGCCGGTCGCGCTGTCCGACTTCAAGGGCAAGTTCGTCGTGCTCGAGTGGACCAACCCCGAGTGCCCGTTCGTCAAGAAACACTACGACAGCGGCAACCTGCCGGCCACGCAGAAGGACGCGACGGCCAAGGGCGTGGTGTGGCTGTCGATCCAGACGGTGCCGTCGGCCGACCCCAAGGCGCGCACCGAGCTGCAGTCGTGGCAGGCGACGAAACACGCGGCCGCCACCGCGTCGGTGATCGACGACGGGAGCATCGGCAAGGCCTACCGCGCCGCCACCACGCCGCACATGTACATCGTCGACCCGAAGGGCCAGCTGATCTACGCGGGCGCCATCGACAGCAAGCCCACGTCGAACCCGGCCGACATCGCCGGTGCCACGAACTACGTGAACCAGGCCCTGGGCGAGGCCTTGGCCGGCAAGCCGGTGAGCCAGCCGGTGACGAAGGCGTACGGCTGCACCGTGAAGTACCCGACCTGAACCGGGGGGATCCAGCCGGGATGACCTCAAGTCTCCCGGATCCTGGCCGAAATGGATGGATCCACGCGCGGCGCAACGAGGCGCCGCCGGGGAACGAGGCGTCTAGGCGGTACCAGCGGGTGGTCCGCACGGCGGCCCCCGGAGATCCCGCCATGTCCCTCACCCCCCATTCCCCGTCTTTCGTCCGCGCGGACGCCGCCGACCTGGCCGCCATCGACCGCACTGGCGACCTCGTCATGTGGGTCACGCTGCTGTGCAGTTCGCTGGCCGCCTTCGCCATCGGTCACCATTTCGGCACGCTGGGCACCGCCGCGATCGTCAGCACCGTGCTGCTGCTCGCCGGCACCGCCGCCATCGCGACGATGCGCGGCCGCCGTGCGGCGCGCATCGTGCTCACGGTCTGCAACGTTGCAGCCATCGCGCTGCACATCCAGCTCGGGCGCGGCACCATCGAGTTCCACTTCGGCGTGTTCGTGCTGCTGGGCCTGATCCTGGTCTACCGCGACTGGCGCCCGCTCGTGTTCGCCGCCGGCCTGTTCGCCGTGCACCATGTGCTGTTCGACCGCCTGCAGGCCTTGGACCTGGGGGTCTACTGCACGCCCGAGCCGGACCTGCTCAAGACGATGATGCATGCCATCTACGTGGTGGCGCAGACAGCCATCGAGGTGTACCTCGCGATCGGCCTGCGCCGCGCGGCCATCGAGGCGGCCGAACTGACGGCGCTCGTGCGCAGCGTGGACCGCGATGGCCTGCTGAACCTCGACGTGGCCGACGTGCCGGTGTCGGCGCCCACGGCGGTGATGCTCAAGGCCACGCTCGGCAAGGTGGAGGCCGCGATGGCCGACGTGGGCCTCGCCGCCGCCACCGTGGAGGAGGCCGCCACCGAGATCGCCAATGGCAACCTCGACCTCAGCCAGCGCACCGAGGAACAAGCCACGAACCTGCAGGCCACCGTCTCGTCGATGGAACAGCTCACGGGCCACGTGATGGGCACGGCCGAGACCGCGAACACCGCGAACCGCCTGGCCGACTCCGCGTCGGCCGCGGCGGCCGAGGGCAGCGAGGTGGTGGGGCGTGTGGTGGGCACGATGGACGACATCTCCGCCTCGTCGCGCAACATCGCCGACATCATCGGCGTGATCGACGGCATCGCGTTCCAGACGAACATCCTCGCCCTGAACGCCGCGGTGGAAGCCGCGCGTGCGGGCGAGCAGGGCCGCGGCTTCGCCGTGGTGGCCGGCGAGGTGCGGGCGCTGGCCCAGCGTTCCTCCTTGGCCGCGAAGGAGATCCGTGCGCTGATCGCACGGTCGACCGAACGCGTGGACGCGGGGACGGACCTCGTGGGCGAGGCGGGCTCCCGCATGGCCGACATCGTCGAACAGGCGCGCCGCGTGAGTTCGCTGATCGGCGAGATCTCGACGGCCTCGGGCCGCCAGAGCGAGGGCATCTCGCGCATCGGCGAGTCGGTGAGCCTGCTCGACCAGGCGACCCAGCAGAACGCCGCGCTCGTGGAAGAAAGCGCGGCCGCCGCCGAAAGCCTGAAGATGCAGGCCCGGCGCCTCAATGCGGTGGTGCGCCGCTTCCTGCTGGCGCCGCGGTCCCTCGGGACCTGACGTTTCCCTGCTTCAGCGCACGACCAGGACCGGGATCTTGGTGTGCGTGAGCACCTTCTGGGTCTCGCTGCCCAGCAGCAGCGCGGTCACGCCGCGCCGCCCGTGCGACGCCATCACGATCAGGTCGCAGGCCTTGTGCTGCGCGTGTTCGATGATGGCTTCCCACGGGTGCAGTGCCTCGATGGTGTGCGTCTCGCACACCACGCCCTGCGCCTCGGCCAGCGCGGCGACGTCGGCCACGCGGCTGGCCGCGATGCGCTCCTGCGCCTCGAAGAATTCCTGCGGTGGCGTGGGCTGCATCTCCGAGATGGCGCTGTACGGGAAGGGTTCCTTCACGCTCAGCACGTAGACGCGGGCGCCCAGGGAGGCGGCCAGTGAGAGGGCGCTGGCCACGGACTTCTGCGTGATGTCCGAACCGTCGGTGGGGACCAGGATGCGTTGGAACATGGTGGACCTCCTTGCGAGTGCAACGGCCCCAGCGTAGACCGGCCGCGGTGACCGGTCAATGACGGATGTCCTACGCGGCCGGGGACTTCTCGACCGGGCGCTCCGGATCCGCCGACCACTCGCTCCACGATCCCGGGTACAGCGTGGCGGTGCCGAGGCCGGCGACTTCCATCGCGAGCACGTCGTGGCACGCCGTGACCCCCGAGCCGCACGACACCACCACCGACCCCTTTGCTGCGCCGTCGACCAGAGGGGCGTATTCGGCACGCAGCTGCGCGGCCGGCTTGAAGGTGCCGTCGGCCTGCAGGTTGTCCTTGAAGAAGCGGTTGCGGGCGCCGGGGATGTGGCCGGCGACGCGGTCGATGGGTTCGACGTCGCCCCGGTAGCGTTCGGGTGCGCGGGCGTCGAGCAGGCGCAGGCCGGGCAGGCGGGCGAGGACGGCGCCGGCATCCAGCGTGGGCATGGCGGGCGCGGGCGGGGGTGTGATGGCCACGGGCGTCGGCACGGGCACGTCGGTGGCGAGCGATCCGCCGGCGCGCACCCAGGCGTCGACGCCGCCGTCGAGCAGCGCGACCCGCGTGTGCCCCATCCAGCGCAGCACCCACCAGGCGCGCACCGCGAACATGCCGGCCTGGCGGTCGTACACCACCACCTCGCGGTCCGGGCCGATGCCGACCGAGGCCATCCACGCGGCATATTCGTCGCGCGTGCGCAGCGGATGGCGGCCGTTCATGCCGGTCTTCGCGCCCGACAGGTGGCGGTCGAGGTGCACGTACAGCGCGCCGGGCAGGTGGCCCAGCGCGTACGCCTGTTCGCCGGCCGCCGCGTCGGCGAGGTCGAAGCTGCAGTCGAGCAGCAGCGGGGCAGGGGACGCGCCCTGCAGCGCGGAGGCGGAGATCAGCGGCGTGTCCATGGCGTGCGGGTCCTCATGTCTCGTTCATGATGGTCGTGTCGGTCTTGTTCGTGACCTTGGTGCGCAGCATCGTGGCCGCGACACCGGCCCCGATGATCAGCGCCATGCCGGCCAGCGCCATCCACGTGACCGGGTCGTCGAACAGCAGCACGCCGTAGCCGAACGCGAACGCGATGCCCAGGTACTGCAGGCTCGCGTTCACGAGCGTGCGGCCCGTGGCGTACGCGCGGGTCATCAGCAGCTGGGCCGTGGTGGCGAGCAGGCCCACGGCGACCAGCAGCCCGGCGCCCTTCCACGTGTGGGCGTGGAAACCGTCGTTGAGCAGCGTCATGCCCGCGCCGGCCACGACACCGCCCAGCGAGAAGTAGAAGACGGTGCGGTACTCGGGTTCACCGGCCCGGCCGAGGGCCGTGACCTGCAGGTAGGCCGTGGCCGAGATCATCCCGGAGATCAGCCCCACGAGGCCGTGCCACAGCTGCTGCTGGTCGATGGTGGGGCGCAGCACGAGCGCCACGCCGCCGAAGCCGAGCAGGATGGTGCCCACGACCTTGCCGTCGACCCGGGTGGTGCCCAGGGCCACGGCGCCACCGATCAGGAACAGCGCCATCCACACCGACGACATGTAGTTCAGCGTCATCGACGTGGCGAGCGGCAGGTTGCCGATGGAATAGAACCACATGCACAGCGCCGTGACGCCGGTGAGCGAGCGCCAGAAGTGCATGCCGGGCACGCCGGTGCGCAGCGTGCCGCCGCGGACGCGGCTGACGATGAACAGCATCGTGGCCCCGATCAGGCCGCGGTAGAAGACGATCTCGCCGGTGCCGTAGAGGCTGGAGGCGAGCTTGACGCACACCCCCATCGTGGCGAACAGGAAGGTCGCCAGGACCATCAGGGCGGAAGCGGGCATCAGGCTCGGAAATTCATCGTTCGGCGGTACCAGGCATGGAACTCGCGCATGCCGTCTTCCATCGGGGATTGATAGGGACCCACTTCGTTGTCGCCGCGTTCGTGCAGCGCCTTGCGGCCGGCGTCCATGCGCAGGGCGATCTCGTCGTCCTCGATGCAGGTCTCCAGGTAGGCGGCCTGCTGGGCGTCGACGAAGTCGCGCTCGAACGCGTGGATTTCCTCGGGGTAGTAGAACTCCACCACGTTGACGGTCTTCTGCGGCCCCTTCGGGTACAGCGCCGAGACCACCAGCACGTGCGGATACCACTCGATCATGATGTTCGGGTAGTAGGTGAGCCAGATGGCCCCGCGCTCGGGCGGTACGCCGTCGCGGAACGCGAGCACGGCGTCGTGCCACTTGCGGTACACGTCCGAGCCGGCCTTCACGAGGGCGTTGTTGGTGCCCACGGTCTGCACCGAGTGGTGCCTGCCGAACTCCCACTCGAGGTCGTTGCAGGTGACGAACTGGCTCAGGCCGGGGTGGAACGGGCCCACGTGGTAGTCCTCGAGGTACACCTCGATGAACGTCTTCCAGTTGTAGTCGCACTCGTGGACGTGCACGCGGTCGAGCACGTAGCCGTCGAAGTCGAGCGCGGCACGCGGGCCGATCTGGCCCAGCTCGGCGGCGATGTCGCGGCCGTTGTCCTCGAAGATCAGCCCGTTCCAGCTGCGCGTCTTGTAGGCGTTCAGGTGGAGGCAGGGGTCTTCGGGGAAGTGGGGGGCGCCCACCAGCTGGCCCTTGAGGTCGTAGGTCCAGCGGTGCAGGGGGCACACGATGTTCTTGCCGGTGTTGCCGCGCCCGCGCAGCATCACCGCCTGGCGGTGGCGGCAGACGTTGGACAGCAGCTTGATCCCCTCGGCGGTGCGCACGAGCGCGCGGCCTTCCCCTTCCTGGGGCAGGGCGTAGTGGTCGCCAACCTCGGGCACGGCGAGTTCGTGGCCGAGGTACCGGGGACCGTGCTGGAAGATCAGCTCCATCTCGCGGCGATGGAGGTCGTCGTCGAAGTAGGCTGCTACGGGGAGTTGCGAGCGATGCTGCTCGAGAGCTTCGAGGGTGAGGCTCAGGTCGGACATGATCCCGAGGATCTCCTATAACCGATGTTCACGGCCACCCCCGGGGGGTGACCGCAGGAGTGGGATGTCTCGCTGCGCACGGCGCGCTGTTTTTAGCGAGGCCCTGGATTGTAACGGATCGATGACTAGGTCGCCGAGCAGCCCTCCCTGCAAGACCCCCATTGCGGGGAAGCTACAGGCGGTAACCCGGGATGTCCCGCCGTGTCCGGCCTGACTACAATCCCCCATTTCCTTCGCACGATGGCCAAAGCTCCCCCCGCCCCGACCGCTGCTCAGCTGCCCGACAGCTATGAAGAAGCCCTGGCCGAGCTGGAACGCCTCGTGGCAGCGATGGAGGGCGGCCAGTTGCCGCTCGACGCGCTGCTCGGCAGCTATCGCCGAGGGGCCGAACTGTTGAATTTCTGCCGTTCGAGACTGGACGCCGTGGAAACCCAGGTCCGGTTGCTCGAGGACGGTCAGCTGAAACCCTGGACTGATTCATGAGCTTGTTTTCCGTAGCCGCTGCCTCCGTGCCGCAGTCGGTGCCCTTCGACGCGTGGCTCCGGGCCGAACTGGACACCGTCGAGTCGGCGCTGTCGGCCTGGGTGCCCGGCACCGCGCCGGCCGGCCTCGGCCAGGCCATGCGCTATGGCGTGCTCGACGGCGGCAAGCGCCTGCGCCCGCTGCTGGTGCTGGCCGCCGCCCAGGCGGTGGGCGGCCACCGCGAGGCCTCGCTGCGCGCCGCCTGCGCGGTCGAGCTGATCCACGCCTATTCCCTCGTGCACGACGACATGCCGTGCATGGACAACGACGTCCTGCGCCGCGGCAAGCCCACGGTGCACGTGCAGTTCGGCGAAGCCCAGGCCATGCTGGCGGGTGACGCCATGCAGGCGCTCGCCTTCGAGGTGCTCACGCCCGACGACGGGGTGCCCGCGGCCCTGCAGGCCAAGCTGTGCTCGCTGCTGGCCCGCTCGGCCGGCCACGCCGGCATGGCCGGCGGCCAGGCCATCGACCTCGCGAGTGTCGGCGTGCCCTTGAACGAGCAGGCCCTGCGCGACATGCACCACCGCAAGACCGGCGCCCTGCTGCAGGGCAGCGTGCTGATGGGCGCCGCCTGCGGCGACCTGACCCCGGCCGCGTGGTCGGCCCTGGCCGACTACGGCGACGCCGTGGGCCTCGCGTTCCAGGTGGTCGACGACATCCTCGATGTCACCCAGGCCTCGGAAACGCTCGGCAAGACCGCCGGCAAGGACATGGACAACAACAAGCCCACCTACGTGAGCATCCTCGGCCTGCCGGCCGCGCGAGCCCACGCGGAGGAGCTGCGCAACAAGGCGCAGGCGGCGCTCGCGCGAAGCGGCATCGCCAACGTCGAACGCCTGAAGGTGCTGGCCGACAAGGTCGTGGAAAGAGACAACTGATGAACCCCACCCTCCTGCAAAAGATCGACGGCCCGGCCGACCTGCGCGGCCTGTCGCGGCTGGAACTCAAGCAGCTCTCCGCCGAGCTGCGCGAATTCCTGCTGCAAAGCGTCTCGCAGACCGGCGGCCACCTGTCGTCGAACCTGGGCACGGTCGAGCTGACCATCGCGCTGCACCACGTGTTCAACACGCCGCAGGACCGCATCGTCTGGGACGTGGGCCACCAGACCTACCCGCACAAGATCCTCACGGGCCGCCGCGACCGGATGTCGACGCTGCGCCAGCTGGGCGGCCTGTCGGGCTTCCCGCGCCGCGACGAAAGCGAGTACGACACCTTCGGCACCGCGCACTCGTCCACCTCCATCTCGGCCGCGCTCGGCATGGCCGTGGCCGCGAAGATGAAGGGCGAGGACCGCCGCTCCATCGCCGTGATCGGCGACGGCGCCATGACGGCCGGCATGGCCTTCGAGGCCCTGAACAACGCGGGGGTCGCGGGCGCCAACATGATCGTGGTGCTCAACGACAACGACATGTCGATCTCCCCGCCGGTCGGGGCGCTCAACCGCTACTTCGCCCGCCTGATGAGCGGCAAGTTCTACGCCACGGCGCGCGACACCGCGAAGAACGTGCTGAAGAACGCGCCGCCGCTGTTCGAGCTGGCCCGCCGCCTCGAAGAGCACGCGAAGGGCATGGTCGTGCCGTGCACGATCTTCGAGGAGTTCGGCTTCACGTACTTCGGCCCCATCGACGGCCACGACCTCGACTCGCTCGTGCCCACGCTCGAGAACCTGCGCGGCATGAAGGGCCCGCTGTTCCTGCACGTCGTCACGAAGAAGGGCTACGGCTACAAGCTCGCCGAGGCCGACCCCATCGCGTACCACGGCCCGGGCAAGTTCAACCCGGCCGAGGGCCTGAAGAAGCCGTCCGGCGTGCCCAAGACCACCTTCACGCAGGTGTTCGGCCAGTGGCTGTGCGACATGGCCGCCGCCGACGAACGCCTCGTGGGCATCACGCCAGCGATGCGCGAGGGCTCGGGCATGGTCGAGTTCGAGCAGCGCTTCCCGAAGCGGTATCACGACGTGGGCATCGCCGAGCAGCACGCCGTCACGTTCGCGGGCGGCCTCGCCTGCGAGGGCCTGAAGCCCGTCGTGGCCATCTACTCCACCTTCCTGCAGCGCGCGTACGACCAGCTCGTGCACGACGTCGCCATCCAGAACTTGCCCGTCGTGTTCGCACTCGACCGCGCGGGCCTGGTCGGTGCCGACGGCGCCACGCACGCGGGCAACTACGACATCGCCTTCCTGCGCTGCATCCCGAACGTCAGCGTGCTGACCCCCGCCGACGAACGCGAGTGCCGGCAGCTGCTGAGCACCGCCTACGGGCAGAACCACCCGGTGGCCGTGCGCTACCCGCGCGGCGCGGGCGTGGGCGTGGTGCCGGGCGACGGCCTCGAGACCCTGCCGTGGGGCAAGGGCGAGGTGCGCCGCCGCGGCGAACGCGTGGCCATCCTCGCGTTCGGCACGCTGCTGTACCCCGCGCTCGAAGCCGCCGAGAAGCTCGGCGCCACGGTGGCGAACATGCGCTACGCCAAGCCGCTCGACGCCGCCCTCGTGGCCGAGCTGGCCCGCACCCACGACGCCCTCGTCACGGTGGAAGACGGCTGCGTGATGGGTGGCGCCGGCAGCGCGGTGCTCGAGGCGCTGCAGGCCGCCGGCCTGAACGTGCCGGTGCTGGTGCTGGGCCTGCCCGACCAGTTCATCGAACACGGCGACCCGGTCAAGCTGATGAGCCTCAACGGGCTCGACGCCGCCGGCATCGAGGCCTCGGTCATCAAGCGTTTCGGCGCGAAGCCGACCCTGCTGCGTCCCGCGGCAAACCACTGAGCGCGGAACCAATCCGCGCCCGGCCCGGTCCGAGACCGGGCCCCCATCACTCCTGCACCGCATGAACTGGCCCTACGAACTGCAGATCGGCTGGCGCTACACGCGCGCGGGACGCGCCGGCCGGCGCAACGGCTTCATCTCATTCATCTCCGGGGTGTCGATGCTGGGCATCGGCCTCGGCGTCGCGGCGCTCATCATCGTGCTGTCGGTGATGAACGGCTTCCAGAAGGAAGTCCGCGACCGCATGCTGTCGGCCATCGCCCACATCGAGGTGGTCGACGCCTACGGCGCCGCGCTGCCGGACTGGCAGGCCACGGCCGCCAAGGCGCGCGAGAACCCGCAGGTGATCGGCGCGGCCCCCTTCATCGCGATGCAGGCCCTGATCGCCCGCGGCGAGGACATGCGCGGCGCCGTCGTGCGCGGCATCTCGCCCAACGACGAAGCCACGGTCACCGAGGTGGCCGCGAAGCTCAAGGACACCACCCTCGCGAAACTCGTCTCCGGCCAGTGGGGCATCGTGCTGGGCGTGGAGCTCGCGCGGGCCCTGGGCGTGCGCGAGGGCGACAACGTCACCATCGTGGCCCCGGGCGGCCAGGTCACGCCGGCCGGCGTGGTGCCGCGCCTGAAGCAGGTCACCGTGGTCGGCACCTTCGACTCGGGCCACTACGAGTACGACAGCACGCTCGCGCTGATCCACATCGAAGACGCGGCCAAGCTGTTCCGCCTCGAGGGCCCGTCGGGTGTGCAGCTGCGCCTGAAGAACCTGCACGACGCCCGCGACGTGGGCGCGCAGCTGTCACAGGTGCTGGGCCCCGAGGTCTCGGTGCGCGACTGGACCCGCACCAACCGCAACTGGTTCTCGGCCGTGCAGCTCGAGAAGCGGCTGATGTTCATCATCCTCACGCTGATCGTCGCGGTGGCCGCGTTCAACCTCGTCTCCACGCTCGTGATGACGGTGACCGACAAGCGCGCCGACATCGCGATCCTGCGCACCCTCGGCGCCACGCCGCGTTCCATCATGGGCATCTTCATGGTGCAGGGCGCGCTGTCCGGCGTGATCGGCACGCTGGCCGGCGTGGTGCTCGGGCTGCTCGTGTCGTTCAACATCGGCACCCTCGTGCCGGCGCTCGAGCGGCTGCTCAACACCAGCTTCCTGCCGGGCAGCATCTACCTGATCAGCCGCATGCCCAGCGACCCGCAATGGGGCGACATCCTGCCCATCACCGTGATCTCGCTCGTGCTCGCCTTCCTCGCCACGCTGTACCCCAGCTGGCGCGCCAGCCGCGTCCAACCCGCCGAGGCCCTGCGCTATGAATGATCCCGTGATCGAGGCCGTCGGCCTGCACAAGCGGTTCGACGAAGGCGGGCTCGACGTGCAGGTGCTGCAGGGCGTGGACCTGCGCGTGGCGCGCGGCGAGGCCGTCGCGGTGGTCGGTGCGTCCGGCTCGGGCAAAAGCACGCTGCTGCACCTGCTGGGCGGCCTCGAGGCCCCGAGCCGCGGCACCGTGCGCCTGGCCGGCCGCGACTTCGCCCAGATGGGCGCGGCCCAGCAGGGCCAGTGGCGCAACCAGCACCTCGGCTTCGTCTACCAGTTCCACCACCTGCTGCCCGAGTTCAGCGCGCTCGACAACGTGGCGATGCCGCTGCGCGTGCGCCGCCTGCCGGTCGAGCAGGCGCGCGACAAGGCCCGGGCCGTGCTGGCCCAGGTGGGCCTGGCCGGCCGGGTGGACCACCGTCCGGCTCAGCTGTCGGGCGGCGAGCGCCAGCGCGTGGCCATCGCCCGGGCGCTGGCCGGCAACCCGGCCTGCGTGCTGGCCGACGAGCCCACCGGCAACCTCGACCGCCGCACCGCCGACACCGTGTTCGCGCTGATGATGGACCTGGCCCGCGAACACGGCACGGCCTTCGTGATGGTCACGCACGACGAATCGCTGGCCGCCCGGTGCCACCGCGTGCAGCACCTCACCCTCGGGCATCTGTCCTGACCGTAACGGATCGTGAATAATTCACCCTCGCGCGCACTGCGTGCCAGGGTGGAGTTTTTCCACGGTTGAGGAATGCCGCAGGGCTGTGGTGTACTGCGCACGTTCAACGGACGAGCCAGACGGAGACACCTGCGGGCCCGATGATCAAGACAACGCAACGCGGCCCCGCCTGGGGGTGGCCGTTCCCGCTCGTCCTGCTGCTCGTCCTGCTCTGGCCGGGTGCGAGGGCGTGGGCACAGCCGCTCGAACTCCAGGGCCGCTGGGTGCAGCTCGCCCCGCAGGGCGAGCCGGCTGCCGCCGAGCGGCCCGTGTCCCAGGTCGCGCCCACCGGCGGGCGCTTCCGCTTCGAGGCCGAGTTCGACGTGGGCCAGGTCGGCACGTACGTGGTCGACTTCAAGAATTCCAGCGTCATCCAGCACTTCACGCACCGCGTCTACGACGTGCGCGGGCCGCAGGTGGCCGAGGTGTCCGGCGGCATCGGCAGCCTCGAAGCCAACCCGTACATGCTGCGCCATGGCCGCGAGGTGGTGCTGGAGCCCGGGCGCTACCGGCTGGTCTCCGAACTCGATTCGCCGTTCTACCTCGCGAACCCCGAGCCCTACGTCGAGCCCGTGGACACCTACCGCCAGTCCATCAAGCCCGGCAACGCGATCGTGCTGCTGTGCCTGGGCATCTTCCTCGGGCTGGGCGTCTACTACACGTGCCTGGCCGCGCTGCACCACCAGCGCGTGCACGCGATGTACGCGCTGTTCATCCTCGGCAACGTGCTCTACAACGGCACGGCGCTGCTCGCGTTCCGCGAGCTGTTCGGGTGGACCACGTTCTACCTGATCAGCGTGCCCATCCTGTTCTCCAACATCGCGTACATGGTGTTCGCGATCGGCCTGCTCGACATCCGCCCGCGCACGGCACCCCGGCTGTACCGCATCGGCTGCGCCGTGATCGGGCTGATGGTGCTGTTCATCGCGGTGGCTGCGGTGCGGCCGAACTGGTCGCTCGAACTCGATCGTTTCGGCGTGGCGCTGTTCCTCGGCTTCGGCCTGGCCGCGGGCACCGTGCAGTCGCTGCGGGGCAACGTGCTCGCCCGGCTGTACCTGCTCGCGAACGTGGGCTTCTTCGTCTCGGGGCTCGCGTCCATCACGCTCGTGGACCTGCACGGCGTCTACGCGATCTTCATCGAACACCTGGGCCTCGTGGCGGTGACCATCGAGGTGGTGCTGCTCGCCTTCGTGCTGTCGTACCAGTTCGGCCTGCTGCGCCGTGACAAGGAGGCCGCGCTCGCGCGCGCCGAGGGCAACCTGCAGCTCGCCTGCACCGACACGCTCACCGGCCTGCCCAACCGCTACGCGCTGGAGCTCGAGATGGCCCGGCTGCCGTCCGAGGGCAGCCTCACGTTCGTCGACCTCGACGGGCTCAAGCACTACAACGACCACTTCGGGCACGCGAGCGGCGACGAGCTGCTGCGGGCCTTCGCACGCGACCTCGCCGAACGCCTGGGCGAGTCGGCCACGCTGCACCGGCTGGGGGGCGACGAGTTCGCAGCCACCACGCACGACGGCGACTTCGAGCGCGTGGACCGCTTGCTGCACGAGACCATCGACGCGCTCAAGGCCTCCGGCTTCCCGCTCACCGGTGCCAGCAGCGGGTCGGTGCGGGTCTTCGAATGCACCCACCACGACCAGCTCAAGCACGTGGCGGACTCGCGCATGTACGAGAACAAGCGCCGCCGCCGCAAGGTGCGCGACCTCGACACCACGATGGAGGCGGACTCCGTTTAAGCGGGACAACCATTTTTCAACCACGATTTCAACCACGAGGGGAGGGAAGAAGACATGCCCAAAGGCATCCGCTGGTCCTTGATCTGGCCCGTGCTGGCCACGCTGATCGTTCCGTTGATCGTCGCCTGGTTCGTGTACCCGGGCACCCACCTGCCGCCGGGCTTCGGCGTGTTCCCGCCGGCCTTCGTCGAGCAGATGCCGCCGTTCTGGCTGCCGTACTTCCTCCTCATGCTCGCGGTCGTGCTGGTGATCCTCGCGCTGCTGCTGTTCCCGTCCTGGTTCGGCTTCAAGCCCGTGGCACCTCCCACGCCCGTGGCGCCCGGGCCGCTGCCCTGGTGGTTCTGGGTGGGGGGTGTCGTCGGCGCCTTCTTCCTGTGGTTGATGTTCGCCCGCTTCACGGTGTTCGGCGACCTCGTCTACTACGCGTTCTCGCCGCTGTGGTGGGGCTTCATCCTCGTGCTCGACGGGCTCGTGTACCGCCGCACCGCGGGGCGTTCGCTGCTCGCCACGCGCCCGCACACGTTGTGGCTGAGCGCCCTCGTGTCCGTCGTGGGCTGGTACTACTTCGAGTTCGCGAACTACTTCGTGCTCGGCAACTGGTACTACCCGAACGGGCACATGCCGCAGCTGAGCCACGCGACGATCGTCGTGCTGTTCCTCATCGCGTACACCACGGTGTGGCCGGCGATCTTCGAGTGGTACACGTTCCTCAACACCTTCCCGAAGCTGTCGGTGCGTTACGCCGACGGGCCGAAGCTGCGCCTGCCGGGCGGCCTGCTGCTGTGGGGCGGCCTCGCCGCGATCGCGCTGATGGTGGTGTTTCCGCTGCCGCTGTTCTGGGTCGTGTGGATCGGCCCGATGGCCGTGATCGTGGGCCAGATGCTGCGCGTGGGCGTGTGGACGCCGTTCACGGCGATGGGCGAGGGCAACTGGGCGCCCGCCATCCTCGTGGCGCTGTCGTCGCTCTTCAACGGCTTCCTGTGGGAGTTCTGGAACTGGGGCAGCGCGCAGCCGCCGGGCCTCGCGCCCACGAACCCCAACTACTGGATCTACGACATCCCGTACGTCAACGTGATCCACCTCTGTGCCGAGATGCCGCTGCTGGGCTACTTCGGCTACCTGCCGTTCGGCGTGCTGGTGTGGGTCGTCTTCCTCTGGGCCGGCAAGCTGTTCGGCTTCGACGCGAGCCTCGGCCTGGGTGGTGCGGCGGTGCGGTCCACCGCGACGCCGTCCGTGACGCCCGGGGTCGTCCGGGAAGGCTGAAGGGGCGGGCGGGATGGCATCATTCCCGGATGCCATCCTGGATCGACACCCACTGCCACCTCGACGCCCCCGAGTTCGACCCCGACCGCGACGCCGTGGTCGCCCGGAGCAAGGCGGCCGGCGTGGAGATGCTGGTGCTGCAGGCCGTGGGCGCGTTCGACTTCGACACGGTGCGCGAGCTGGCGCACCGGCACGGGCTGTCGTACGCACTGGGCATCCACCCGCTGTTCGTCGACCGTGCGGACGAGGGCGACCTCGCCGTGCTGGCCGATCACCTCGCGCGTCACCGCGACGACCCGCGCCTCGTGGCCGTCGGCGAGATCGGCCTGGACCACTTCGTCCCGGGCCTCGATCAGGCGCGCGCCGAGCGCTTCTTCGCGGCGCAGCTCGCCCTCGCGAAGGCGGCGGGCCTGCCGGTGATCGTGCACGTGCGGCGCTCGGCTGATTCGCTGCTCAAGCACCTGCGCAAGGCCGGCGTGGCCGGCATCGCCCATGCCTTCAACGGCAGCGACCAGCAGGCGAAGGTGTTCATCGACCTGGGCTTCCGGCTCGGCTTCGGCGGTGCGATGACCTTCGACCGCGCGCACCAGATCCGCCACCTCGCCGCCACCGTGCCCGAGACCGCGCTGGTGCTGGAGACCGACGCGCCCGACATCCCGCCCCACTGGCTCTACCGCACCGCGGCCCAGCGCGCCGAAGGCGACACCACCGGCCGCAACGAACCCGCCGAGCTGCCGCGCATCGCCGCCACGCTGGCGGAACTGCGCGGCTGGACCCTCGAGCACACCGCCGCCGTGTGCCACGCGAACGCACTCGCCGCGCTGCCCCGGCTCGCGGCTCTGGCAGACTCCACGGCTTGATGTCCGCTTCCCCTTCGCCCCTGCTGTGCGGCCTGCCGCCCGTGATCGACGCCCGCACGCGCCTCGTCGTGCTGGGCAGCTTTCCCGGCGTGGCCTCGCTCGAGGCGGGGCAGTATTACGCCCACCCGCGCAACCAGTTCTGGCCGCTGCTCTCGGCGATCTGGGGCGTGGACCTCCGTGCGCTGCCGTACGCCGAGCGCCTGGCCGCGATGAACGACCACCACCTGGGCCTGTGGGACGTCTACGCCCACTGCCGTCGCGAAGGCAGCCTCGACAGCGCCATCGCGGACGCGCAGCTCAACGACCTCGCGAGCCTGCGCGTGCGGGCCCCGGGGCTCACGGCGGTGGCCCACAACGGCGGGGAGTCGGCGCGGTCGCGGCGTGTCACGGAGGCGCTCGGCGTCGACGTCGTGCGCCTGCCCTCGACGAGCCCCGCCAACGCCTCCTGGTCCTTCGACCGCAAGCTCGCCGCGTGGCGGGCGGTGTTCGAGGCCCACGGCGTACTCTGACTTTTCGACGAACCTCATGGCGACCCGCAAGAAGAAGATCGAACTGGCCCCCGCGACGATGTCCGAGGCCGATGGCGTGCGCTACCTCCACCTCGGCACGCCCTGGGTGCAGGGCGCGATGCGCGTGCGCAAGCCGCACGTGCTCGAACTCGAGTACATCCAGCGCATGATGGCGTGGATGCTGTTCCGCGACGAGGCCGTCGTGACCGAGGGGCACGCGGTGCAGCTGGGCCTGGGCGCCGCGGCGATGACCCGCTTCTGCCACCGCAACCTGCGCATGAAGACCACCGCGGTGGAACTGAACCCCACCGTGATCACCGCGTGCCGGCTGTGGTTCCACCTGCCCGAGGACGATGCGCGGCTCCACGTGCGGAACGAGGACGCCGCGGCCTTCGCCGCCGACCCCGCACACCACGACACGGTGGACGTGCTCAACGTCGACCTGTACGACCACGATGCGGCGAGCCCCGTGCTCGACGATGAGGGTTTCTACCGGAACTGCCGTGCGCTGCTGCGCGATGGTGGGGTGATGACCGTGAACCTGTTCGGGCGGGACGCGAGCTTCGAGCGCAGCGCGCAGCGCCTGGCCGCGGTGTTCGGCGCGGAGGCGCTGCGCAGCCTGCGGCCCACGAAGGAGGGCAACACCGTTGTTGTCGCCGGAAAAGAGAGCTTTGCAAATCTGAACAGGGACACGCTTGCCCGGCGCGCGGAAAACATTGAAACTCGGTTCGAACTGCCTGCCCGCAAGTGGCTGCGCATGATCCGGGTGCTCCCCGTCGAAACCCTTCCCCCGCCATGAACTCTGCCGTCCCGCACTCCGCCACCCGACCCGCCAGCGCGCACCCGGCCGGGCGGCTGGACTGGCGGCGCCTCGTCCGGTGGCTGCGCGACGACGGCCTCATCTCCGAGGCCGACCACGACGTCCTCGACAAGCGCTTCTCCGCGGCCGACAGCAAGCAGCATCCGCTCGTGCGCCTGGGCAGCGCCGGCCTGAACCACGCACGCACCGGCAAGACGCTCGACACCGAGATGCTGACCGAGTGGCTCGCCAAGCGCGTGGGCCTCGCCTACCAGCGCATCGACCCGCTCAAGGTGGACGTGGGGCGCGTGTCCGACGTGATGTCCATCAACTACGCCGAGCGGCGGCGCGCGCTGCCGCTGCAGGTGGGCCTCAACGAGATCGTGGTGGCCACCAGCGAGCCCTACGACGTGGCCTGGGTGCCCGAGATCGAGGCGCACACGCGCAAGGCCATCCGCCTCGTCGTGGCGAACCCGCTCGACCTCGCCAAGTTCACCACCGAGTTCTACACGCTCTCGCGGTCCGTCCGCAACGCCGTCAAGACCGGCGAGATGGCGGCCTCGGCCAGCTTCGAGCAGCTGGTCGAGCTCGGGCGCAGCAACAAGCAGCTGGACGCGAACGACCAGGGTGTCGTGCAGGTGGTCGACTGGCTGTGGCAGTACGCGTTCGACCAGCGCGCGAGCGACATCCACCTGGAGCCGCGCCGCGACCTCGCCGTGATCCGCTTCCGCATCGACGGCGTGATGCACACCGTCTACCAGCTGCCCCCCGGCGTGATGAGCGCGATGATCGCGCGCGTGAAGCTGCTCGGCCGGATGGACGTGGTCGAGCGCCGCCGGCCGCTCGACGGCCGCATCAAGACGCGCAACCCGCAGGGCGACGAAGTGGAAATGCGGCTGTCGACGCTGCCCACGGCGTTCGGCGAGAAGATGGTGATGCGCATCTTCGATCCCGACACCACGGTCAAGAAGCTCGACGCGCTGGGCTTCGGCGCGCACGACGCCCAGCGCTGGGAGGCCCTCACCGCCCGCGCCCACGGCATCATCCTCGTGACCGGCCCCACGGGTTCCGGCAAGACCACCACGCTCTACTCCACGCTCAAGCGGCTGGCCACCGACGAGGTGAACGTCTGCACGATCGAGGACCCGATCGAGATGATCCAGCCCGCGTTCAACCAGACCCAGGTGCAGTCCACGCTCGACCTCGGCTTCGCGGAAGGCCTGCGCGCGCTGATGCGCCAGGACCCGGACATCATCATGGTGGGCGAGATCCGCGACCTGGAAACGGCCGAGATGGCCATCCAGGCCGCACTCACGGGCCACCTCGTGTTCAGCACGCTGCACACGAACGACGCGGCCTCGGCCATCACGCGCCTGGTGGACCTGGGTGTGCCGCCGTACCTGATCGGTGCCACCGTGATCGGCGTGCTGGCGCAGCGCCTGGTGCGCACGCTGTGCGTGTCGTGCAAGCAGCCCGACCCCACCGTCACGGCCGACTCGCTCAACGCCTTCGTCAAGCCCTGGACGCTGAACGGCAAGGTGCGCGCGTACAAGCCGGTGGGCTGCCTCGAGTGCCGCATGACCGGCTACCGCGGCCGGGCCGGCCTCTACGAACTGCTCGACGTCACCGACCCCGCGCGCAACAGCATCAGCCCGGTGCCTGACGTCGCGACGCTGCGCCGCCAGGCCGTGAAGGACGGCATGCGGCCCCTGCGGCTGGCCGGGGCCATGAAGATCGCGGAAGGCGTGACCACCGTCGAGGAAGTGCTTCGTTCCACGCCGTTGTGGGAAGGCTGAAGCCACGCTGAACGGTGGCCTGGAACCCGCGCGGGATGTGGGTTTCCGCTACGTGTAAACCACACACGGGCGCAGGGAGGTGCTGCCTAGAATCCGTGTGAATCGCACATCACGAGATGAGGGGTACCTTTGTGAAGATCAAGAGTCAGCGGGATTTTTTCTCCGGTTTGATGTTCGTGGTGGTGGGGCTGGCTTTTGCCTATGGCGCCACCGACTACGCGATGGGCAGCGGCGCGCGACCGGGACCGGGATACTTCCCGATGATCCTCAGCGTGATCATGGCCATCCTCGGTGCGATCGTGATCTTCACGTCGCTCACCATCGAGGTCGAGGGCGGTGACCCCGTCGGCGACATCGCCTGGCGGCCCCTGCTCATCATCGTGCTGGCCATCGCGCTGTTCGGTGCGCTCCTGCCGCGCCTCGGCCTGATCATCACGGTGCCCATCCTGATCATCGTCACCAGCTTCGCCGGCAAGGAATTCAAGTGGGGCGGCGTGCTCATCGCCAGCGTCGTGCTCGACGTCTTCTCCTGGCTCGTGTTCGTCAAGGGCCTCAACCTGACGATCCCCATGTGGCCGTCTTTCATCGCAGGCTGAGGAAACTCTCACCATGGATCTCCTGAACAACCTGGCGCTCGGTTTCGGCGTGGCCTTCACGCTGAACAACCTGATGTACGCCTTCTTCGGCTGCGTGCTGGGCACGCTGATCGGCGTGCTCCCCGGCCTGGGCCCCGTCGCCACCATCGCGATGCTGCTGCCGTCCATCTACTCGCTGGACGCCACGCCTGCGCTCATCATGCTCGCCGGCATCTACTACGGCGCGCAGTACGGTGGTTCCACCACCGCCATCCTGATCAACGTGCCGGGCGAGTCGAGCTCGGTGGTGACCGCCATCGACGGCTACCAGATGGCGCGGCAGGGCCGCGCGGGTCCGGCGCTCGCCGCCGCGGGCCTGGGCTCGTTCTTCGCGGGCTGCGTGGGCACCATCATCATCGCCGCCTTCGCCCCCCCGCTGACCGAACTCGCGTTCAAGTTCGGCCCGGCCGAATACTTCTCGCTGATGGTGCTGGGCCTGATCGGTGCCGTGGTGCTGGCTTCCGGCTCGCTGCTGAAGGCCATCTCGATGATCATCCTGGGTCTGCTGCTCGCGCAGATCAACACCGACGTGATCTCCGGCGTGCCGCGGTACTCGGAACTGCCGTTCACCGGCATCAGCTTCCCTGAACTGACGGACGGCATCGGCTTCGTCGTGATCGCCATGGGCCTGTTCGGCTTCGGCGAAATCATCGCCAACCTCGGCATGCCCGAGGAACACCGCGAGGTCTTCACGAAGGAAGTGAAGGGCCTGTGGCCCACCCGCAAGGACTTCCAGGAAGCCTGGCCGGCGGTGCTGCGCGGCACGGCGCTCGGCTCCATCCTCGGCGTGCTGCCGGGCGGCGGCGCGCTGCTGGCCTCGTTCGCGGCCTACACGGTCGAGAAGAAGGTCGCGGGTCCGAACGGCCGCTTCGGCAAGGGCGACATCCGCGGCGTCGCGGGTCCGGAGTCGGCGAACAACGCCGGCGCCCAGACCTCGTTCATCCCGATGCTGACCCTCGGCATCCCGCCGAACGCCGTGATGGCGCTGATGGTGGGTGCGATGACCATCAAGGGCATCCAGCCCGGTCCGCAGGTGATGTCGAGCAACCCCGAGCTGTTCTGGGGCCTGATCGCCTCGATGTGGGTGGGCAACGCGATGCTCGTGATCCTGAACCTGCCCATGATCGGCATCTGGATCAAGCTGCTGACCGTGCCGTACCGGTTCCTGTTCCCGGCCATCACGCTGTTCTGCTGCATCGGCACGTACACGCTGAACAACAACAACTTCGACGTCTACATGACGGCCATCTTCGCGGTGGTGGGCTACCTGTTCTACAAGCTCAAGTGCGAACCGGCGCCGCTGCTGCTCGGCTTCATCCTGGGCCCGATGATGGAAGAGAACCTGCGCCGTGCGCTGCTGCTCTCGCGCGGCGACTGGAGCACCTTCGTCACCCGTCCGCTGTCGGCCGGCCTGCTGGTCGCCTCGGCGCTGATGATCATCGTGGTGCTGCTGCCGTCGATCAAGAACAAGCGGGAAGTCGCGTTCCAGGACGCCGACTGACCGGGTTCCGCTCCACCCCCGACAAGGCCGCCTCCGGGCGGCCTTGTTCATCCTGATGTCCGAGAGACCTTTCCCATGACCGCATCCGCCACCCCCTTCGACTGGCGCGCCGGCTACCCCAGCCAGCGGCTCCCGGTGTTCGGCCGCAACGTCGTCTCCACCTCGCACCCGCTCGGCGCGCAGGCCGGCCTGCGCGTGCTGATGCAGGGCGGCAACGCGGTGGACGCGGCCATCGCCTCGGCGGCCGTGATGACCGTCGTCGAGCCCGTGAGCAACGGCCTCGGGTCCGATGCGTTCTGCATCGTGTGGGACGGGCAGCGGCTGCACGGCCTCAACGCCTCGGGCCGCGCGCCCGCGGCCTGGCACCCCGACTACTTCCGCCGCAAGTACGGCGACGCCGCCACGCCGCCGCAGCGCGGCTGGGACAGCGTCACCGTGCCCGGTGCGGTGGCCGGCTGGGTGGCCCTGAGCGAACGGTTCGGCAAGCTGCCCTTCGCCGACCTGATGGCCCCCGCCATCGAGATCGCCGAACGCGGCTACGCCGTGCCGGTGGTGGTGCAGCAGAAGTGGGCCGCGGCCGAGCCGCTGCTGAAGGGCCAGCCGGGCTTTGCCGGCGCCTTCCTGCCGAAGGGGCGGGCGCCCGGGATCGGCGAGCGCTTCCGCTTCCCCGATGCGGCCCGCACGCTGGACCTGATCGCGCGGACGAAGGGGCAGGCGCTGTACGGCGGCGAGATCGCCGAGGCGGCCGAGCGGCACGCGCGCGAACACGGCGCGGTCATCACGGCGGCCGACTTCGCGGGCTTCCGCCCCGAGTGGGTCGACCCCGTGGGGCTCGACTACGCCGGCCACACACTGCACGAGATCCCGCCGAACGGGCAGGGCATCGCCGCGCAGATCGCGCTCGGCATCCTCGCCCACTTCGACCTCGGCGCGTTGCCGGTGGACAGCGTCGAGTCGCAGCACCTGCAGATCGAGGCGATGAAGCTCGCGTTCGCCGACGTGTACCGCTTCGTCTCCGAGCCCGCGAGCATGACCGTGACGGTCGAGCAGTTGCTCGACCCCGCGTACCTGGCCGACCGCGCCACGCTGATCGATCGGCAGAAGGCACAGGACTTCGGTGCCGGTAACCCCGTGAAGGGCGGCACGATTTACCTGACCGCTGCGGACGAGCAGGGGATGATGGTCAGCTTCATCCAGAGCAACTTCATGGGCTTCGGCTCGGGCGTGGTGGTGCCCGGGTACGGCCTGTCGATGCAGAACCGTGGACACGCGTTCAGCCTCGACGCCGCGAGCCCGAACGTGGTGGCGCCGGGCAAGCGTCCGTTCCACACGATCATCCCGGGCTTCCTGAGCCGCGACGGTGCGCCGGTGATGTCGTTCGGCGTGATGGGCGCGAGCCTGCAGCCGCAGGGCCACGTGCAGACGCTGGTGCGCATGCTGAACCACCGGCAGAACCCCCAGGCCGCGTGCGATGCACCGCGCTGGCGCTACAACCACGGCCTGGAACTGAACGTCGAGGCCACGATGCGGCCCGACACCGTGGCGGGCCTCGCGGCCCTGGGCCACCGGCTCGCGGTGATCAACGACAGCTACCAGGACTTCGGCGCCGGCCAGTTCATCTGGCGCCTCGGCGACCCCGCGGCGGAAGGCTATCTCGCCGCCAGTGATTCACGCCGGGACGGGCTCGCGGCCGCATACTAGGCCCCTCGGAAAGGACGGGGCTTCCCCGGCCGTTCCACCGGTCGGGCACATCGATTGCTCCATGGGCCCGAGTCCCGTGGGCACCCGTGCCGTGGCGGGGCGATTGTCGCCAACTGACCGCCGTTGCCTTGATGCCTTCGATCGACCACACCCGGGATTTCGGGCCCAGCACGATGCCCACGATGTCCGAACTCGACCGCGACCTCCTGCACCCCGGGGCGCAGGTGGGGGGCTGCGTGATCGTGGAACCCATCGGGCAGGACGACAACGGCATCCTCTACCTCGCCGACGACCCGTTGCTGCAGCGGCACGTGCTCGTCCGCGAACACTTCCCGCGCGGCCTCGCGGCGCGTGGCGCGGGTGGCGAGGTGGTGCTGGCCCACGGCACCGACGCCAGCGCCCGGGCCACGGCGCTGTCGGCCTTCCTGCGCGGGGCGCGCTGGCTCACCCGCTTCGACCACCCGGCCATCGGCCGCGCGCTGCGCGTGTGGGAGGAACACGGCACGGCCTACATGCTGATGCCCGCGTACGAGGGCGAGTCGCTCGCGGCGTCGCTGCAGCGGGTGGGCGTCACCGACGAGGGCTGGCTGCGCCGGCTGCTCGTGGCCCTGTGCGACGCCGTCGGCGTGCTGCACGCGGGCGGCGTGTACCACCTGGGCCTCGCGCCGGAGAGCATCTGGCTGATGCCCGACGGCCGGCCGATGCTGCTCGACCTGTCCACCGTGGCGCCGGCCAGCCAGCGTGCGGTGATCGACAGCGTCGACCGGCAGTACGCGCCCATCGAGCTCTTCGCCCACGGCAGCCACCTGCCCGTGGGCCCATGGACCGACATCTACAGCCTGGGCGCCATCGCCCACCTCGCGCTGGTCGGGCGCCCGCCGGTGTCGGCGGCCGTGCTCGGGCCCGACGACGTGCACGCGCCGCTCTCCGAAGGCCTGTCGCGCCGCCCGCCGGGCCGGCTGCACGGGGCCATGCCGTCGGCCGCCTTCCTGGCCGCGATCGACCGGGCCCTGTCCGTGCGCCCCGAGAACCGCCCGCAGGACCTGGGGGCGCTGCGTGCGCTGCTCGACCTCACGGGCGCCGCGCCCGTGCCCCAGGCACCCGCGCCGGCACTCCGCCAGGAAGCCCCGCCCCCGGGACGGCCGGAACCGCCCGTGCTGACGAAGGAAGCGAAGCCCGAGCCCCCGCCCGCGACGACCACGGCCCGCGAGCCCGCGGCCGGCGACCCCGACGCCCAGGCCGATGCCGCCGCGGCCGCCGCCATCGCGATGGCCATGTCCTCGCTGCCGTGGGCCAAGGAGGACGACGAGGCCCGGCGCAAGGAGCCGTCCGGCTTCGGCCCGTCCACCTTCGGCCCGCTGCCCGGCCGCCCCGTGCCGCGGGAGCCGGGCCTCGGCCCCCAGAGCTGGACCATGCCCGGTCCGTCGAGCCGCCGCCGTCCGGCGAACCGGCGGCGCCGCGAGCCCACGCGGGCGGTCGCCGCGGTGTTCGGGCTGGTGGTGTGCCTCGGCATGGCGGGCTGGTACGTCGCCGAGAACCCCGCGCAGATCGCGGGCTGGCTGGACTCGTCGCGGTCGGACACCACCGCGTCGGCCCGGACCCCGGTGGAGGAGCGGCCTGCCGCCGTGCTGGCGCCGCAGCCGGTGCGGGAACCGATCGAGCGCGTGTTGACGGAGCAGCCGCCGGCCGCCGGCCCGGCGCCGGCACCGGCCGCACCTGCGCCCGCGCCGGTACCGCCCCCGCCGCCGCCGGTGGCCGCGGCCCCCGCGCCCGAACCGGCTCCGCCGCCGCCCGCACGCGAGACCCCGAAGGCCACGAAGGCCGCGCCCGCGCGCAAGGTCGCCGCGGCCGAACCCGACCCGGAGCCGCCGGCCCCCAACAACCCGCGCGCCGCCTGCGGCAGCCGCACGAACTTCGCGCTCTTTCGCTGCATGGAGACCCAGTGCGGCACCGCGCGCTTCAGCCGCCATCCGCAGTGCGTGGAGTTCCGGAACCAGCAGGACTGAGCACCGGCTAATCCGAGTGCCTGCACGGGCCGGGCCGCGTTCCTAGAATGCGGGGATGCATTCTTCTCCCGCAGCCGCCCAGGCGCCCGCGAATGCCTCGCAGCGCGCCATGTGGCCGGGTGTGCTGCTGGCGGCGCTCGGCGCCATCGCGTTCTCGGGCAAGGCCATCATCGTCAAGCTGGCCTACCGCCACGACGTCGACGCGGTCACGCTCATCATGTACCGCATGCTGTTCGCGCTGCCGCTGTTCCTGTTCCTCGCCTGGTGGGCGGGGCGGGGCAAGCCGGCGCTCACGGCGCGCGACTGGCGCATCGTCGTGTTCCTCGGCGTCACGGGCTATTACCTCGCGAGCTTCCTCGACTTCGCGGGCCTCGCGTACATCACCGCGAGCTTCGAGCGCCTGATCCTGTACCTCAACCCCACGATCGTGCTCGCGCTCGGCGTGGTGCTGTTCAAGAAGAAGGTCAACCGCAAGCAGCTGGTGTCGCTCGCGATCAGCTACGCCGGCGTGCTGCTGGTGTTCGGCCACGAGATCACCACGCTCGGCGCCCATGCGGCCCTCGGCGCGCTGCTCGTGTTCCTGAGCGCGGTGAGCTACGCGCTGTACCTCGCGTACAGCGGCGAGGAAGTGCGCCGGCTGGGCGCGCTGCGCCTCGCGGGCCTCGCCACCACGGTGGCCTGCGTGCTGTGCCTCGTGCAGTTCGTGGTGCTGCGGCCCATGTCGGCCGCGATCGTCGCACCCGAGGTGATCTGGCTGTCGGTGCTGAACGCCACCGTGTGCACCTTCGCGCCGGTGCTGATGGTGATGATGGCGATCGAACGCATCGGGGCGGGTGCGGCGGCGCAGATCGGCATGATCGGGCCGCTGTCGACGATCCTGATGGGCATCGTGATCCTCGGCGAGCCCTTCACGGGCTGGGTCGCCGCGGGCACGGTGCTGGTGATGGGTGGCATCTGGATGCTGACGCGTGCCCGCGTCGGCTGAATTCAACGAGAGGAGAACGACATGGACCTGGGGATCGAAGGCAAGTGGGCGCTGGTGTGCGCCGCCAGCAAGGGCTTGGGCAAGGGCTGCGCGGAAGCGCTCGTGCGTGAAGGCGCGAACGTCGTGATCACGGCGCGTGGCGTCGAGGCGCTCGAAGCGACGGCCGCGGAGCTGCGCGCGATCGGCCGCGGCGAGGTGCGCACGGTGGCCGGCGACATCACCTCGGCGGAGGGCCGCGCCGCGGCGCTGGCTGCATGCCCGCAGGTCGACATCCTCGTGAACAACGCCGGCGGCCCGCCGCCGGGCGACTTCCGCAACTGGGACCGCGACACCTGGATCAAGGCGCTGGACGCCAACATGCTGACCCCGATCGAGCTGATCCGCTCGACGGTGGACGCGATGGCCGCGCGCGGCTACGGGCGTGTCGTCAACATCACCTCGGGTGCCGTGAAGGCCCCCATCGGCGTGCTCGGCCTGTCCAACGGCGCGCGCAGCGGGCTGACCGGTTTCGTGGCCGGCCTCGCGCGCAGCCCGCTGGCCGCGCGCAACGTCACCATCAACGGGCTGCTGCCCGGCGCGTTCGACACCGACCGCCTGCGCACCACGCTGAAGGCCGGCGCCCAGGCGCTGGGCCAGAACGAGGAAGCCGCCGCCGACGCGCGCCGCCGCACGATCCCCGCGCAGCGTTTCGGCACCATCGCGGAGTTCGGTGCGATGTGCGCGTTCATGTGCAGCCAGCATGCGGGCTACCTGACCGGGCAGAACATCCTGGTCGATGGGGGCACGTACCCCGGGACGTTCTGACGCCTCGCACGTCATCCCGGCGAACGCCGGGACCCACTGCGGGTCCGGCGCGCTGAAGGGCGGTGGGCCCCGACTTTCGTCGGGGTGACGGTCCCTCAGCTCGTGTACCGGCTGCGCGCCTTCAGCTGCCGCTCGATCACCGTGATCAGCTGCTGCTGCGTGAACGGCTTGGCGAGGTGGTCGTCCATGCCGGCGGCCAGGCACGTTTCCACGTCCCCCTTCATCGCGTTGGCCGTGAGGGCCACGATGGGCAGGCGCCGGCCGGACCCTTCCTCCAGCTCGCGCACGCGGGCCGTGGCCTCGAAGCCGTCCATCACCGGCATCAGGCAGTCCATCAGCACCAGTTCGACACCTCCGCCGGCGATGGCCTCGACCGCGGACTGGCCGTCGCCCACCACCTGCACGTGGTAGCCCGCCATGCGCAGCATCTGCGCGGCCACTTCCTGGTTCACCACATGGTCCTCGGCCAGCAGGATGCGGGCGCCGGGCGTGGGGTGGTGCGACGCGGCGTCGGGCGGCGGCGGCGTGATGGACACCGTGCGGGCCGGCTGCGGCGCGGGGCTGGCGGCCTGGTCCAGCAGCTCCACGAGCGCGCGCCGCAGTTCGCTCTTGCGCACCGGCTTCGCGAGCCACCGGGCGATGCCGAGGCGCGCGAGGCCCTCGGCCGGCATGTCGAGCCCGGCCGAGCTCAGCATCACGAGGCGCAGCTCGTCGAGGCGGCTGATGGCGCGGATGCGTTCGGTGAGCGCGATGCCGTTCATCTCGGGCATGTGCACGTCGAGGATGGCGAAGTCGTGCACCGTGGGGCGCTTCATCATCAGCTCGAGCGCCTGGGCACCGGTGGTGGCGGTCTCCACGCGCAGGCCCCACGCGAGCATCTGGTGGCGCAGGATGTCGAGGTTCGTGGCGTTGTCGTCGACGACCAGCACCTCCAGGCCGTGCAGCATCGAGGCCTCGCGGTCGGTCAGCACCGGCGACGACTCGGGCAGCAGCCGCATCGGCAGCGAGAACCAGAAGCGCGAGCCCGCGCCGGGTTCGCTGTCGAGCTGCAGCTTGCCGCCCATCATCGCGACCAGTTCGTTCGAGATGGTGAGGCCGAGGCCCGTGCCGCCGTGGCGGCGGGTGCGCGTGCTGTCGGCCTGGGTGAAGGCCTCGAACACGCGGGCCTGGTCGGCCCGCGAGATGCCGGGGCCCGTGTCCGACACGGAGAACTCGACGAGCGCGGCGTGCTGGTGGGCGGCGCTCGTGGCGGGCAGCCGGTTGACCGAGATCACCACCTGGCCGCGTTCGGTGAACTTCACCGCGTTGCCGAGCAGGTTCATCAGCACCTGGCGCAGGCGCGCGGCGTCGCCGAAGGCGCGCACGGGCAGGTCGTGTCCCACCTGGCAGATCACCTCGAGGCCCTTGGCGTGGGCCTGCACGGCGAGCAGCTCGGCCACGTCGTGGGCGACCTCGCACGGGTTGAACGGCATCGACTCGACCTCGAAGGTGCCCGACTCGATCTTGGAGAAGTCGAGGATGTCGTTGATGACCCCCAGCAGCGCCTGGCCCGAGCGGTGTGCACTGTCGGCGAAGCGCCGCTGCTGGTCGTTCAGGGGCGTGCCGAGCAGCAGCTCGGTCATGCCCAGCACGCCGTTCATCGGTGTGCGGATCTCGTGGCTCATGTTCGCGAGGAACTGCGACTTCGCCTGGCTCGCGGCCTCGGCCGCCTCCTTCGCGAGCTGGAGTTCCGCGCGGTGCAGGGCCTCGACCTCGGCCGCGCGTTCGGCGCGCTGGTGCAGCCGGTAGCCGTACACGAGCATCACCAGCGTGATGAGCGTGACCACGCCCATGCTGACGAACTCGAGCTGGCGGTAGTGCACGACGTCGGCCGACAACTGGTCGAACTCGGCCTTCTGCACGGTGCGCGCGGTGATGCCGATGCTGCGGATGCGTTCCTGGATCTGGGTGTAGTCCCGGTCGGCTTCGGCCATGAGGCGCGTGGCCGCCTCCACCTTGCCGTCCTCGAACTGCACGAGGGTCTGCTCGGCGTGTTCGAGCATCGACTGCATCGCCCGTTCGGTTTCGGTGAGCCCCTGCAGCATCAGCTCGCGCTGGCTCTCGACCCCGTGGCGTCCGAACACCTCGCGGGCGGCCGCCAGGCCGTCGCCGAAGCGGGCGGTGGCATCGCGCAGCCGCTGGCGCTCGCGTGCGGGCTCGCGGGTGCTGAAGATGTCGTTCGCCGGGGCGTTCGCGTCGTTCGCGAGCTTGCGCAGGTCCGCGAGGCTCGCCGAGCGCTGGGCCCACAGGCGGTCGATGTCGATCGACTGGGCGAAGCGGTCGGTGCCCAGGGCGCCGAGGTACTCGCCCAGCCCCATCACGAGCAGGATCAGCAGCGCGGCGGCGGCGTAGGCGATCTGCCAGGAGCGGAGGCGAAGGCGCATGTCAGGACTTCTTCGGGGCCATCGAGGTGACCACGATGCCGGCGGCGATCAACGCGAACGCCACGACGTGGAACCAGCGCGGCGGCTCGGACAGCAGCGCGGCCGACAACAGGGCGGCGAACAGCGGCGTGAGGTTGATGAAAAACGCGCCGATCGACGGCCCCACCTCGGCCACGCCCACACCCCACAGCCAGTAGGCCACGATGGAGGCGCCGAGCGCGACGTAGAACCAGCCGAACCACAGCTTGGCCGACCAGACGATGGGCTCCGGCTGGAGGAACAGGTGTTCGGCGCCGGCGAAGAGCCCGGCCCAGGCGCCGCCGAAGATCACCTGGATGAGCAGGAACTCGGCCCAGTTCCACGCCGGGCGGTTCTCGCCCTGCATCGAGGCCGGCGGGCGCACGAGCAGCCAGCTGTAGCCGGCCCACAGCGCCGCGGCCAGCAGGATCAGCAGGTCGCCCTGCACGAGGCGCAACTCGAGCAGGGTGGCCGGGTGGCCGTGCGACAGCACGAGCGCCACGCCCGCGAGCGACAGCGCCGCGCCGTACAGCTGGCGGGGCCGCGCGGGCTCGCGGAAGAACAGGAGGCCGACCCCGAGCATCCACAGCGGCATGCTGGCCGTGATCAGCGTGATGTTGATGGGCGTGGAGGTGTGCACGGCCATGTACTGCAGCGCGTTGTAGCTGCCCACGCCCAGGAGGCCGAGCACCACGAGGTACTTCCAGCGCGACAGGATCTCCTGCGGGCGCGACAGCGCGCGCCAGCCGAGCGGCAGCAGCAGGAAGAAGGCGAGGGCCCAGCGCATCGCGTTGAGGGTCAGGGGAGGCACGCTGCCCACCAGCGCGCGTCCGACGACGGCGTTGCCGGCCCAGAGCAGGGGCGGCAGGGTGAGCACCAGCGCCACGCGGGCGGTCAGGCGATGGGTCATCAGAGGAAGGTCAGGCGATGCAGGGGAATGGGGGCGCTCTGGGAGTGGGTCGACGTGTCGGGCTCGGGGCCGCCGCCACCGGGCAGGGCCAGCTGCGCGGTGAAGCTCAGGCAGCTGCCTTCGCCTTCCTTGCTGGTGACCTGGATGTCGCCGCCCATCAGCTTGACGAGGCGGGCGACGATGGCGAGGCCGAGGCCGGTGCCGCCGTAGCGGCGCGTGATGCTGCTGTCGGCCTGCACGAAGGGTTCGAACACGCGCTGCAGCTGCTCGGGCGACATGCCGATGCCGGTGTCGCGCACGGTGAAGCGCAGGTGCACGCCCGTGGGCGGGGCGTCGAGCGCGGGTTCCACGCTGACCTGCACCGAACCCTGGTTCGTGAACTTGACGGCGTTGCCCACGAGGTTGATGAGCACCTGGCGCAGGCGCACGGCGTCGCCCACGAGCGTGGCGGGGATGGCGTCCGCCACCTGCCAGGCCAGGCGCAGGCCTTTCTGCTGCCCGGTGAGCAGCAGCGGCGAGAGCGCCTCCTCGAGGCACTTGCGCACGGAGAACGGCCGGTGTTCGATGACCATCTGGCCCGCCTCGATCTTCGCGACGTCGAGCAGGTCGTCGATGATGACCATCAGCCCCTTGGCCGACTGGTTGGCGAGCGAGATGTACTGGCGCTGCTTCTCGGAGAGGTCGGTGTGCAGCACGAGTTCGGTGAGGCCCAGCACGCCGTTCATCGGCGTGCGGATCTCGTGGCTCATGTTCGCGAGGAACGCGCTCTTGGCCATGTTGGCGTTGTCGGCCGCGACCCGCGCACCCTCCAGTGCCTTCTGCGTGGCCTTCAGGTCGGCGATGTCGCGGGCGTTGACCTGCATCGCGCGGCGGCCGGACACGGGGTCCACCACCGGACGCACGTCCACGCCGTGCCAGCGCAGGCCGCCGAGCGTGTTCAGCTCGAGTTCGGCGCTGAAGGTCTGGCCCTTGCGCACCTGGGCGATGATGCGCGCGGCCACGCCCGGGTCGCTGAACATGCCGTCGAAGTCGGACGGGCGGGGGGCGTCGCCCGGCGGGATGGGGCCGAAGGCCTGCACGGCGGCCGGGTTGCGCATCAGCGCCAGGCCGTCGGGCAGCGAATGCAGCGCGACCCGCACCGTGGTGTGGGTGATGGCCTCGACGCCGCGCAGCGCGTCGGCATCGAGCCCGGTGGAGAGGGGCTCCGAGGCGAAGAGGATGCCCTGGCGGCCATCGGGCATCACGATGCCGCGCGAGACCAGCACCGAGGTGAATGGGGTGCCCTTCGGGTACAGCGTCCAGGAGTCGCGGGTGACCTCGCCGCGGGCATGGGCCTGGGTGCTCAGCGCGAGCCGGGTGCGCACGCCTTCGCTGACGTCGGAGAAATCGCGCCGGGAGAGTTCCTCGACCGAGTCGGCCTGCCAGAAGGTCAGGCCCGCGCGGTTCGCCCAGGTGGCTTGCAGACGTTCAGGGTCGAACACCCAGATGGGCACGTCGAGCCACTCGTAGAACGGCAGGCAACTGAAATCGACCATCGTCGTGGGCGCGGAAAGGGAGGCGACCCCCGATCATGCCCCAACACGGCAACATCACGTTACCGGGAGTGCGCGTTCACGACAGATTTTTTGCCGAAACGCCCTGGGGTGCCCCTACTTGGAGCGGCGCACCCGCAGCAGTTCGTCCAGGATCAGCAGGATCGCGCCGATCGTGATGGCGCTGTCGGCGATGTTGAACGACGGGAACGCCTTGCCGGCGTAGTGGAACTGGAGGAAGTCGACCACGTAGCCATGCATCAGGCGGTCGATCACGTTGCCCAGGGCGCCGCCCAGGATCAGCGCCAGCGCCCAGGCGAACACCTTCTGGCCGCCGTGGCGGCGCAGCATGTAGATGATGAAGACCGTGGCCACGGCGCCCAGGCCCACGAAGAACCACCGCTGCCACCCCGAGGCCCCCGCCAGGAACGAGAAGGCCGCTCCGGTGTTGTGGACCCGCACGAGGTTGAAGAACGACGTGACGGTGCGGCTGTCGCCGTACTGGAAGTACTGGAGGATCAGCGTCTTGGTGAGCTGGTCCAGCACGATCACGATGGCGGCGATGCCGAGCCAGGGAAGCAGGCTCGACGAGGGGGACGACGACGAAGCGGGGCGGGTGGCCATGCGGTGGGGGCGGTCCGGAAAAAAGGTCAGGCGATGGTGCGGGTCTCGCCCGCGCCGAACAGGTTCGACGTGCAGCGGCCGCAGATCGTCGGGTGCGCGGGGTCGACACCGATGTCGTCGCGGTAGTGCCAGCAGCGCTCGCACTTCGTGCCCGACGACGGCGTGACCGCCACGTCCAGGGTGTCGCCGACGACGGCCGAGGCCGCCGACGTGATGGTGACGAACTTCAGGTCGTCGCCCAGCGTGGCCAGCAGGTCGAGGTCGGCGGCCGGGGCCGTGATCACGATCTCGGCCTGCAGCGACGCGCCCACGTGGCCGGCGGTGCGCACGGTCTCGATGTTCTTCATCACCAGGTCGCGGATCTCGCGCACGCGGGTCCACTTGCCGAGCAGCGCCTCGTCGGGCGTGCCCAGGTCGCAGTACAGCTGCGTGAAGATCGACTGGCCGTTGCCGATGAAGCCCCAGGCCTCTTCCGCCGTGAAGCTCAGGAACGGCGCCATCCAGCGCAGCATGGCCTGGGTGATGTGCCACAGCGCGGTCTGGGCGCTGCGGCGGGCGAGTGACTTCGGCGCGGTGGTGTAGAGGCGGTCCTTCAGCACGTCGAGGTAGAACGCGCCGAGGTCTTCCGAGCAGTACACCTGCAGCTTGGCGACCACCGGGTGGAACTCGTACACCTTGTAGTGGGCCAGGATCTCGGCCTGGAACTGCGACGCGCGCGACAGCGCGTAGCGGTCCACCTCGAGCATCTGGTCGAGCGGCACGCCGTCCTTCGCGATGTCGAAGTCGCTCGTGTTGGCCATCAGGAACCGCAGCGTGTTGCGGATGCGGCGGTAGCCGTCGACCACGCGTTCGAGGATCTTCTGGTCGCCCGCGATGTCACCGGAGTAGTCGCTGGCGGCCACCCACAGGCGGATGATCTCGGCGCCGAGCTTCTTGCTCACGTCCTGCGGGTCGATGCCGTTGCCGAGCGACTTGCTCTGCTTGCGGCCCTGGCCGTCGACCGTGAAGCCGTGGGTCAGCAGGCCCTTGTACGGCGCACGGCCCTCGAGCGCGCAGGCGAGCAGCAGCGACGAGTGGAACCAGCCGCGGTGCTGGTCGTGGCCTTCGAGGTACAGGTCGGCCTCGGGCCCGGTCTCGTGGAACTGGGGCGCGTGCGTGCCGCGCAGCACGTGGAAGAACGTGCTGCCCGAGTCGAACCACACCTCCAGGATGTCGGTGCTCTTCGTGTAGCTGGGGGCGTCGGCGGCGCCGAGGATCTCCTCGGTGGTCACGCGGCTCCAGGCCTCGATGCCGCCCTTCTCGACGATGTCGGCGGCCTGGTCGAGGATCTCCATCGTGCGCGGGTGCAGCTCGCCCGAGTCCTTGTGCAGGAAAAACGGGATGGGCACGCCCCAGCTGCGCTGGCGGCTGATGCACCAGTCGGGCCGGTTGGCGATCATGTCGTGCAGGCGGGCCTTGCCGTTCTCCGGGTAGAAGCTCGTCTGCTCGATGGCTTCCAGCGCGGTCTGGCGCAGCGTCTTCGGGGCCTTGTCCTTCGTGAACACGCCCACGCCTTCGTCCATGCGGATGAACCACTGGGCGGCCGCGCGGTAGATCACCGGCGTCTTGTGGCGCCAGCAGTGCGGGTAGCTGTGGGTGATGGTGGTGGTGTTCAGCAGGCGGCCGGCGTCTTCCAGCGCCTGGATGATGACCGGCACGGCCTTCCAGATGTGCTGGCCGCCGAACAGCGGGAACTCGGGCGCGTAGGCGCCGTTGCCCTGCACGGGGTTCAGGATGTCGTCGTAGGTGACGCCGTTGGCCACGCAGGAGTTGAAGTCGTCCACGCCGTAGGCGGGCGACGAGTGCACGAGGCCCGTGCCGTCGTCGGCGGTGGCGTAGTCGGCGAGGTACACGGGCGACAGGCGGCGGTAGCCGGCGTCGACGTCGTACAGCGGGTGCTCGAACGCCAGGCCGCCGAGCTTCTCGCCCTTCGTGGTGGCCAGCACCGACCCCTCGAGGTTCCAGCGCTTCAGGCAGGCGTCGACCAGCGCCTCCGCCACGACGAACAGGCCGCGCGGCGTGTCCACCAGCGCGTACACCAGCTCGGGGTTCAGGTTGATGGCCTGGTTCGCGGGGATGGTCCACGCGGTGGTGGTCCAGATGACCGCGAAGGCGTCCTTCGCCAGCGAGGGCACGCCGAAGGCCGCGGCCAGCTTCGCGGGCTCGTGCGACTTGAAGGCCACGTCGAGCGTCTGGCTCTTCTTGTCGGCGTACTCGATCTCGAACTCGGCGAGCGACGAGCCGCAGTCGAAGCACCAGTACACGGGCTTGAGACCGCGGTACACGAAGCCGCGCTCGATCACGCGCTTGAACGCGCGCAGTTCACCGGCCTCGTTGGCGAAGTCCATCGTCTTGTACGGATGGTCCCACTCGCCCAGCACGCCCAGGCGCTGGAAGTCGACCATCTGCTGGGCGATCTGTTCCGTGGCGTAGGCGCGGCTCTTGGCCTGCATCTCGTCGCGGCTCAGGTTGCGGCCGTGCTTCTTCTCGATGGCGTTTTCGATGGGCAGGCCGTGGCAGTCCCAGCCGGGCACGTACAGCGCGTCGAAGCCGTCGAGCTGGCGCGACTTGACGATCATGTCCTTCAGGATCTTGTTCACCGCGTGGCCCATGTGGATCTGGCCGTTGGCGTACGGGGGGCCGTCGTGCAGGATGAACTTCGGGGCGCCGCAGCGGGCTTCGCGCAGGCGCTTGTAGGTGCCTTCGTCGTTCCATTGCTTGACCCAGCCCGGTTCGCGCTTGGGCAGGTCGCCGCGCATCGGGAACGGGGTGTCGGGCAGGTTCAGCGTGGCGCGGTAGTCGGTGGCTTTGTCGGTCATGGCGCAGGGGGCGCGGCGGGGCGCGCGTCTGGAAAGTGGGCCGGCCAGGGGCGCCGGAGCTCGCGGGGAGGGCAGGGGCGAGCGCTAAATTCGGTCGCGGGTGGTCTGGCGGCCGGTGGCGGCATGGGGTGTCGCGGACGCGAGGAACGTGCGTGCGTCGGCCTCATCCTGCAGGATGGCGGCTTTCAGGGCGTCGAGCCCGTCGTACCGGGCCTCGTCGCGGATCTTGTGCAGGAGTTCCACACGCACGAGTTTACCGTAGCCCCCCTCCAGGCCCAGCGGGGATGGCCATTCGAGGCAGTGCACCTCGAGCAGCACCCGGCCGCTGTCGTCCACCGTGGGGCGAACGCCGAGGCTCGCGACCCCGTCGACGGGCTCGGGCGCCAGGCCGTGGGTGCGCACCGCGAAGATGCCCATGGCCGCGGCCAGCCGGTGCGGGAAGCGCAGGTTGAGCGTGCGGAAACCCAGGTCGCGCCCGAGCTTCTTGCCGTGCACGACGTGGCCGCTGATGCTGTACGGGCGGCCCAGCAGCGAGGCGACCTGGCCGAGGTTGCCGGCCGCCAGCGCCTCGCGCACCGCCGAACTCGACACGCGCAGGCCGTGCACCTCGTAGCTGTTCATGCGGGCCACGTCGAAGCCCTGCTCGGCGCCGGCGGCGTCGAGCATCGTGTAGTCGCCCACCCGCTTCGCGCCGAAGCGGAAGTCGTCGCCCACGAGCACGTACTTCGCGCCGAGGCCGTCGACCAGGGTGTCCTGGATGAACGCGGCGGCGGGCTGGGTGGCCAGGGCCTCGTCGAAGCGCAGCACGACGACCTGGTCGATGCCGCATCGCTCCAGCTCGCTCAGCTTGTCGCGCAGGGTGGCGATGCGGGCCGGGGCCAGTTCGGGCTTGCCGGCCTTGCGGGCGAAGTAGTCGCGCGGGTGCGGTTCGAAGGTCAGCACGCAGGACGGCAGGCCGCGGTGCTGGGCTTCGGAACGGAGCAGGGCCAGCATGGCCTGGTGCCCGCGGTGGACACCGTCGAAGTTGCCGATGGTCAGGGCGCAGGCGGGGGCGATGCCGGGGTGGTGGAAGCCGCGGAAAACTTGCATGGTGCGGGATTATTGCCTGCCGGGGGCCGGCTTCGCTGGCCGGGTCACGGCACGATGGCCGACGGGCCTTCCAGCCAGCGCCACTGGCCCGGGGCCAGGTCGGCGGGCAGCACGAGGGCGCCGAAGCCGCTGCGGTGCAGTCCCTCGACCCGGTTGCTCACCGCGGCCATCATGCGCTTGACCTGGTGGTACTTGCCGTCGACGAGGGTCAAACGCAGCGTGAGTTCGCCGGTGGGCTCGCAGGCCACGGCCCGCACGGTGGCCGGGTCGTCCACCAGCTTGACCCCTTCGAGCAGGCGGGCGATCTGGTCCGGCGTCACGGGGTGCTTGCAGGTCACCTCGTACACCTTCGGCACGTGTTTCTTCGGCGACGTGAAGCGGTGGATCAGCGCACCGTCGTCGGTGAACAGCAGCAGGCCCGTGGTGTCCTCGTCGAGGCGGCCGATGCTCTGCACGTCGCGCCGGCGCAGCGGCGCGGGCAGCAGGCTGTAGATGCTCGGGTGGTGCTTCGGCTTCTGCGAGCACTCGACACCCTGCGGCTTGTTCATCACGAGCAGCGCCTTCTCGTGGTACGTCCACGGTTCGCCGCGCACGGTGAACTGCAGGCCCGTGGGATCGACCTCGGCGAACGGGTCGTCGACACGCTCGCCGCCGACGGTGACGTGGCCGGAGGCGATCAGGCCCTCGCACTCGCGGCGGGCGCCGAAGCCCTGGGTGAACAGCAGTTGGGACAGCTTCATGGAGGTCAGTGGTGGAGTTCGAACGTCACGAGGTGGCCCTCGGCCAGCGGCCATGCGAGGCCCGCGATGCGTTCGCCGTTGAATTCTGCCTGCACGGTGCGGCCGGCCCGGTCGGTGACCCGGGCCACGGCCACCGAGACCCCCGCCACGCCGGGCGGCACGTCCGGCGGCGGGCACTGGCCGTCGAGCATCACGCGGTCGCGCTGGCGGTCGAAGAAGCCGCGCGGGCGGCTGAGCGCGACACGCGACAGGGGCGGCGTGGCGGAGGGCTTGGGCAGCCGCTCGGCGCGCAGGTGGATGAGTCCGGAGGAGCGCGCGAACGGCGAGCGGTACACGTGGGTGACCGGGTAGCCCTCGGCGGTGACGACGAACTCGTACGGCTGGCCCGGGCGCGCGGTCATCGGCCCCCAGCGGCCGTCGGTTCCGATGGTGCGCTCGTGGACGGCCGGACCCAGGCGTTCGCCGGTGTCCGGGTGCGTGGCGAAGACCTCGACGCGCGCGCCCACGAGCGGCAGGTTCGTCGGGTCGAAACCCTTGCGGTTGTCGACGCCGAAGCCCGAGACCTTGCCGTCGAGCCGCAGCTGGGGTTCTGGTTCGATCGACAGGGTGGCCGGCGGCGCGCCGGTGAGGAAGGCCCAGGTGTGGGCGAAGGCCTCGGGGCCGTACGACGTCTCGCGGTGGTCCACGCCCGGCACCACCAGGTTGACGGCACCGCGCAGCGCGGGGCTGTCGGGCCCGGTGCCGGTGGCCAGGTGCGGCACGCCGATCCAGTGGCCGGTGGGCTGGCAGTACTTGTCGTTGCCGTCGGACCGCAGCGTGAGCCACGCGACGCCGGGCGTCACTTCGTGGCCGTCCGGGCCGGGTTCGTTGAGGGCGCGCAGCAGCGGGCCGGCGCCGTTGAACTCGTTGTGGGGGAGGTGTTCCGCCGAGGTCCACACGCCGTGGTTGGGCGTGCCGCCCAGCACCGCGTGCGACACCTTGCCGGCCCCGCCGCCGCGGGCCAGGTAGTTGCGCACCGCGAAGCCGCCACGCGAGTTCGCGACGAGCAGCACGCGGCTCGCGCCGGTGGCCGCGCGCACGCGCTCCACCTCGGCCGCGAGGAAGGCCATGTGCTCGGCACTCGAGGTGCGGCCGGGCTGGGGCGTGTGTTCGTCGTCGCGGGCGAGCGGGTAGGGCAGGTCGATGGCGTGCAGCCGGTCGCGCGGCCAGCCGTTCGACTCGAAGCGCCAGACGGTGGTGAACCACAGCGCGGCGGTGTCGCCGTTGCCGTGGACGAACACGATGGGTGGGAAGGAATCGGGTGAGGACACCGTGGCATTTTCCCGCAAAGGCCCGGTGCGGTTGACCCAGGGGTGACAGACGGGCGGGGCCGCACTGCCCACAATCCCCGCGATGTCCCGACTTTCCGACGTGCCCGCGCCGCCGGCCTTCGGCCCCACCGTCGCGTGCTTGGCCGGGGCCCAGCTGATCGCCTGGGCGGCGCTGTACTACACCTTCTCCGCCTTCGTGCTGCCGATGCACGACACGTTCGGCTGGTCCAAGCCGTCGATCATGGGGGCGTTCACGCTCGGCCTCGCGGTGTGGGGCGCGGCCAGCTACGGGGCCGGGGCGCTCATCGACCGCGGGCTCGGCCGGCGGGTGATGGCCGGCGGCACGGCCATCGCGGGCCTCGGCTTCCTGCTGTGGTCCGTCGTCGAGAGCCTGCCGGTGCTGTACCTCGCGTGGGCGCTGCTGGGCGCCGCGATGGCGATGACCCTCTACGAGCCGGCCTTCAGCGTCGTCACCCGGCGCTTCCCCACGCGCTACGGGTCGGCCATCACCTGGCTCACCCTCGTGGGCGGTTTTGCGAGCACGGTGTCGTTCCCGGTCACGCTGTGGTTGATCGGGGCGTTCGGCTGGCGCGTGGCGCTCGCGGTGGTGGGCGGGCTGCTGCTGTTCGTGGCGACGCCGCTCAACGCATGGGCGCTGCACGGCACCGACCCGCCGCGCCCGGCCCGGTCCGCCGACGCCGCGGACGACGCCACGCTGCACGAGGCCCTGCGCCACAAGGCGTTCTGGCTGCTGGCGGCCACCTTCATGCTGTATTCCATCGTGTCGGCCACTTTCTGGGCCCACGTGCTGCCCGCCTTCGCCTCGAAGGGCACGCCGGAGGCCCAGGCCCTGGCGGTGCTGATGTGGGTGGGGCCGGCGCAGGTCGTCGGCCGGGTGGTGTTCATGCTGGCCGGGCGGCGCTGGTCGGCGCGGGTGCTCGGGCTGGCCGTGTTCGCGGCCATGCCGCTGTCGCTCCTCATCTTCGCGCTGGCCCATTCGCTGTGGGCGCTGCTGCTGTTCGCGGTGATGTTCGGCGCGGCCAACGGCCTCATCACCATCGTGCGGGGCCACGTCGTGCCCACGTACTTCGGCCATGCGCACGTGGGCCGCATCAGCGGGCTGCTGTCGGTGCTGTCGCTCGTGCCGCGCGCCGTCGGGCCGCTGGTGGGGGCGTGGGTGCTGCTCGTGGTGCCGGGCTACCGGGAGCTGCTGCTGATGCTGGCGGCGATGGTGGGCCTGGCGTGGATCGCGTTCGCGATGGCCGGAGATCCGGCCAGACGTTGACTGGCACCAAAGGGCAGTTGCCGGCCGGCTGGCGGCTTCCTAGACTCTTCGCTGGGAGACGACCACCATGTTCCGAGCCTCTGTTGTCCTGGTACTCGCGGCCTGCGCCCTGGCCGCCTGCTCCACCACCGAATACCTCATCAACACCCGCGACGGCGGCCAGGTCGTCAGCACCGGCAAGCCCGAGCTCGACGAGAAGGCGGGTGTCTACACCTACACCGACGCCAACGGCCGCACCTCGACGATCCGCGAGGGCGAGGTGGTCCACGTGATGAAGCGCTAGCCCCCCTTCTTGGGTGGGGCGGCGGCCCCGGGATGACCGCGTGGATCCGCGAGAATCCACGCGATGGCCCAGACGCGGATCACGGACGACGCTGAAGTGGCAGCGCCCAGGCCTTCGGAGCCGCCGGGTGCGGCGTTGGAGCGGGCCGAACGCTTCACGGTCCCCGAACGCCGCCGCATGCTGCTGGCGCTGGGCGTCTCCCTCGTCGTGCATGCGGTGCTGCTGAGCCTGGTGTTCGGTGGATCCGGCACCGGGGCGCCGGGGCTGAACTTCCCGTGGCAGGACCGGCGGGCGCAGGCGGACGACCTGAGCATCGTGCTGACACCGCTGCCCGCCCCCCCGGCACCGCCCGCGGAAACTCGGGACGAGGCGCCACCCGCACGGGCATCGCGTCCCCCGGGTCCCCAGCCTGCAGCCGAGGTGCCGCCCGTCCCGACGCCGGACGCTCCGGCTCTGGACGCCCCGGAGCCGCCCGTGGCCGAACCACCGGCCCCCGAACCGCCGCCCGCGTTCGTGGCCGAGGCGCCGCCCCCACCGCCGGCGCCCCAGCCCCCCGAGCCCCCGCCCGTGCCCGTGCCGGTTGTCGACGTGCCCGTGCCCGATGCCCCCGTCGCGCCACCGGTGGTGGCCGTCGCGGCCAGTGCGCCGTTGCCCGAGGCGTCGGCCTCGTCGCCCGACGAACTCGCGCGGGAGGAACTGCGGCGCCAGGAGGCCTTGCGTGCCGAAGCGGTTCGGGTGGAGGCCGAGCGTCAGGCGGCCCTCGCACGGGAGGCCGCCGCACGGCAGGAGGCGGAACGCCAGGAAACCGCGCGGCTCGAGGCCGAACGTCGGGACCAGGTGGCGCGGCAGGCCGCCGCCGAGGCGGAAGCGCGCCGCCAGGAGGCGGCCCGCGCCGACGCGGCCCGGCGGGAGACCGAACGGCAGGAAGCCGAGCGCCGGGAGCAGGTGGCGAAGCAGGCCGCCGCCGACGCGGACGTGCGGCGGCAGGAGGTGGCCCGGGCCGAAGCGGCGCGGGTGGAGGCCGAACGCCAGGCCCAGGTGGCGCGTGACACAGCGGCCCAGGCCGAGGCCCGCCGCCAGGAGGCCGCCCGGGTCGAAGCCGCGCGCCTCGAGGCCGAACGCCGCGAGTCGGCCGAACGCGCGGCCGCGGCCGAACAGGAGGCTCGGCGGCAGGACGCCGCACGGGCGGAGGCTGCACGTGTCGAAGCGGCGCGGGCGGAAGCCACGCGCGCAGAAGCAGCCCGCGCAGAGGCAGCCCGTGCAGAGGCAGCTCGCGCAGAGGCAGCCCGTGCAGAGGCAGCCCGAGCCGACGCCGAACGCCGCGACCAGGCCGCCCGCGAAGCCGCGGCTCGTCAGGAAGCCCAGCGCCAGGAGGCCGCGCGTGCCGAGGCCGAGCGCCAGGACGCCGACCGGCAGGCCGCCGCCCGTGCCAACGCCGAACAGGAACGCCGCGAGGCCGTGCGCCGCGCGATCGGCCGCCAGCTCGACGAGGAGGCCGCGCAGCGCGATGCCGCCAAGGCCCGTCCGCCGGCCAGCAACCTCCCGCTGTCGCTGAGTTCCCCGCGGCGCGGTCGTCTCTGGGGCCGCACCGACCCGAACGCCGAACTCGTCCAGTACGCGGACACCTGGGCCCGCCGCATCCAGTTCGGCACCCCCGCCGAGACGGTGCAGGCCCTGGCGAAACGGCCGCACACGACACCGATGGTCACCGTGGCCATCCGCAGCGACGGTTCCGTGGAGTCGGTGACCTTCGTGGTGTCGAGCGGCGTGCCCGAGGTCGACGACGCGATCCGCCGCATCGTCGAGGCCCAGAAGCCCAATCCGGCATTCCCGGCGGCGCTGGCCCGCGAGTACGACGTGATCGAGATCCGGCGCACCTGGCACTTCGACTCCGCGGTCCGTCTCCAGTGAGGGGATGATGGGCCGGGCGGCCCCCCTCCCGTAGTAAACTCACCCCCCTTTCACGAAACCTTCAAACTGGCATCCATGCAACTCGGGTCATCCAGCCCGGGCGTTGCCGGTTCGGAGCTCACCCGCCTCCTGGCCCGTCTGGCGGACGCCCCCCCTGTCGATGTGCGACCGGCGTTCGCCGAACGGCTGGGCCACTGGCTCAGCTGGACGGACGCGATCTCGCTGTCGACCGCGCTCAACGCCGGGCCGTCGGACGCCGCCCCCGCGCGCTCGCGCGCCCTGGGTGGCGACGAGGCGGACTTCCAGCGCGTGCGCGCGGCCCTGTCGGCGTCCATCGCCGCCGGCCCCGCCGACGCCGAGGCGAGCCCGACCGATTTCAGCCCGTACCGACGCCACTGCGCCGCCCGGCAGCAGGCGATGCTCGAGGCCGTCGGTGCGTTGCGCCAGCGCCTGCGAGACGCCCTGTCCCGGCGTTCGCCGTCGCTCGCCCGGCTGGCCGCACTCGACGCCGTCATGGACCAGGCCCTGGCGCCGCACGAACGCCGCCTGCTGGCGCTGGTGCCGCTGAGGCTTCAATCGCACTTCGAACGGATGGCCCGCACCGCCGGGGACGACCCCGGCTGGACCGCCACCTTCCGTGATGACCTGGACCACGTGCTGCAGGCCGAACTGGCGCACCGGCTGCTGCCGGCCCAGGGCCTGCTGGACGCACTTCGCACGCACCCCACGACATGAACCGACTCCTCCATCACACCGCCTTCGCGGTGGGCCTCCTCGCGCTCGGCTGGATCGCCGCCGGCTACGTGCCGGGCCACCTGCTGGCGCTGTCGCTCGTGCTGCTGATCGGCGCCTTCTACCTGATGGGTGCGCTCGAACTGCACCGCTTCCACAAGGGAACGGTGGGCCTGTCCCAGGCCGTGGCCGGCGCGGGCGACACCCCGGCGGACCTCGGCGCCTGGCTCGCCTCGGTGCCCGCGGGCCTGCGCCACGCCGTGCGCCTGCGCGTGGAAGGCGAGCGGGTGGGTCTGCCGGGCCCCGCGCTGACGCCGTACCTCGCCGGCCTGCTGGTGCTGCTGGGCATGCTGGGCACCTTCCTCGGCATGGTGGTCACGCTCAAAGGCACCGGCCTCGCGCTCGAGAGCGCGACGAACGTGGAGGCCATCCGCGCCTCGCTCGCCGCGCCGGTCCGGGGCCTGGGCCTCGCCTTCGGCTGTTCGGTGGCGGGGGTCGCGGCCTCGGCCATGCTGGGCCTGATGTCGGCGCTGGCACGCCGCGAGCGCCAGCAGGTGGTGCAGCAACTCGACGCGCGGGTCACCACCACGCTGCGCGGCTTCTCGCGGGTCCACCAGCGCGAGGAGTCGCTCGCACTGCTGCGCGCGCAGGCCGACGCGCTGCCGGCCGTGGTGACGCAGCTGCAGGCCCTCGTGGGCCACATCGAACGCCAGGGCCAGGCCCTGCACGACCAGCTGGTGGCTGGCCAGGCGAAGTTCCACGACGAGGCGCAGCGCGCCTACACGGGCCTCGCCGAATCGGTGGACCGTTCGCTCAAGAGCAGCCTGACCGAGAGCGCGCGCCTGGCGGGCGCCGCGATCGAACCCGCGGTGACGGCCACGATGGCCGGCCTCGCGAAGGAGGCCGGCACGCTGCGCGACACGCTGTCGGCCACGGTGCAGCAGCAGCTCGACGGCGTGGCCGCGCGGCTCGACACCACCGCGGCGTCCCTCGCCACGCAGTGGCAGGCCGCGCTCGCCAGCCAGCAGCGCCAGGGTGAGGCCGTCGCCGCCGACCTGAAGGCCGGCCTCGACCGCTTCACCGCGTCCTTCGAACAGCGCGCCACCGCGCTGGTGGACGGTGTGTCCACCCGCATGGACCGCAGCGCCGACACCTGGACCGAATCGCTCGGCCGCGCGCTCGCCGAGCAGCGGCAGGGCCACGAGGCGCTCACCGCCCATGGCCGCGACGCGGCCGCCGCGATGGTGGCCGGCTTCGAAACCCACGCCGCCTCGCTGCTGCGCCGCGTGGCCGAGTCGCAGGCCGAGGCGGATGCCGCCGCGGTCCGGCGCGAGCAGGAGCGGTCCACCGCCTTCCACGACGGCATCGCCCGCCTGACCGCCGCGATGCAGCGCCAGGCCGAGGACGACGGCGCCGCGCTGGCCGAACGCCAGCGCCAGATCTGCACGACGCTCGAACAGACGGCCCAGACCATCGCCGCGCAGACCGAGACCCATGCCCGCGCCACCATCGGCGAGATCGCCCGCCTGGTGCAGGCCGCGTCCGAGGCCCCGCGTGCGGCGGCCGAGGTCATCGGCGAGCTGCGCACCGCGCTGTCCGACAGCCTGGTGCGCGACAACGCCGCGCTCGACGAACGCAACCGGCTGATGTCCACGCTCTCCGGTCTGCTCGACGCGGTGAACCACGCGAGCACCGAGCAGCGTGCCGCCATAGACGCCCTGGTGGCCACCACCACCGACGTGCTGGAACGCGCGGGCACCCGCTTCGCCGAAAGCGTCGAGACCGAATCCCGTGCGCTGCAGGCCGTGTCCGAGCAGGTCACGGGCAGCGCGGCCGAAGTCGCGAACCTGGGTGAGGGTTTCGGCGTGGCGGTGCAGCAGTTCAGCCGCGCGAGCGAGGACCTGATGGCCCAGCTGCAGCGCATCGAGGGCGCGCTGTCGCACACGATGGCCCGCAGCGACGAGCAGCTCGCCTACTACGTGGCGCAGGCGCGCGAGATCGTCGACCTGACGCTCGGCTCGCACCAGCAGATCTTCGAGGGCCTGCAGTCGCGGGCCAAGGCGGCTGAGGCCGAGTCCGCATGACGATCGCTTCGGACCTCGACGACGGGCTGGACGACGGCCTCGAGTCCACCACGCCGGTCTGGGCCGTCTTCGGCGACCTGATGGCCGGGCTGCTGGGCGCGTTCGTGCTGATCCTCGTGTGCGTGATGGGCATGCAGCTCGACCTCGCCGAACGCCTGAAGTCCGAGGTGCAGCAGCGCGAGGCGGAAGCCCAGCGCCGCGCCGAACTGGAACGGGCGCTGGCCATCCCGCTCGCGGCTGGCCGCGTCACGGTGGCCAACGGCCGCATCCACATCAGCGGCAGCGTGCTGTTCGCGTTCAACTCGGCCGACCTGCAGCCCGAAGGCCGCCAGGTGCTCAAGGACCTGGCGGGGCCGCTGGCCGCCTACCTGGCCTCGCGGGACGAGGTGCTGATGGTCAGCGGCTTCACCGACGACCGGCAGGTGCGCGAGACCACGCGGGCGAAGTTCGCCGACAACTGGGAACTCTCGGCCCAGCGGGCGCTGACCGTCACGCGGGGGCTGATCGAGGAGGGCGTTCCGTCGTCCGCCGTGTTCGCCGCGGCGTTCGGATCGCAGCAGCCCGTGGCGTCGAACGCCGATGCCGCGGGCCGCGCGCTCAACCGGCGCGTCGAGATGGCGCCCACGCCGAAGCCGCGTGCGCCATGAGTGAGCCGGGGGTGCCGTCGAAGGGGCTGGCCGCGCTGCGGGCGCTGGTCGACCGGTTGGGCCGTGCGCCGGCGCTGCCGTCGTCCGCGGCCGTGCCGCTGTCGCGCACCGTGTCGCCGCCGCCGCTGAAGGCGGTCAGCGCGTTCCAGGGCACCTGGTCCCGCATGCGGGCCGAGCAGCGCCTGCGCCAGGTGCTGGCGCACGTGCCCGCGTCGGCCGGGCCGCTCAATTCGTCGCACCTCGTGAACCGCGCGCTGCAGGCCATCAACGACGTGTCGCCGGAGTACCTCGACGCGTTCATGTCGCACATCGACACGCTGCAGTGGCTGGAGCAGACGATCGACGCGGCCGACCTCGTGCCGCGCAAGCCCGCCGCGCGGGCATCCCGAAAGGCTTAGCCCACCGCCGGCGGCACCTGCTTCTCGCCCGCCTCGCGCGCCCGGAACACCCCGGCACGCGCGAGCAGCGACGTGGTGATGGGCACCGTGATCGACAGGAACACGGGGATCAGCCAGACGTGCAGCACGGGCCGGCCTTCCAGCATCGAGAAGTACAGCACCGAGGCGCCGGCCATGCACCACGCGCCGATGGTGGACGCGAGCGCCGGCGAGTGCATGCGCAGGAAGAAGTCGGGCAGGCGCAGCAGCCCCCACGTGCCCACCAGCGCGAACAGTGCGCCGGTGACGATCAGCAGGGCCACGATGGCCTCGGCCCACAGCGGCACGGCGTTCATTCGATGACCTCCCCGCGCAGCAGGAACTTGGCCATCGACGCGGAGCCGACGAAGCCGAACAGGGCGATCAGCAGCGCGGCCTCGAAGAACATCTCGCTGGTGTAGCGGATGCCCAGCACGAGCATCACGAGCATGCCGCAGATGTAGAGCGCGTCGAGTGCCAGCACGCGGTCCTGGGCCGACGGGCCGCGGAACACGCGCACCATCGCGAAGGCCATCGCGAGCACGAGGCACACCAGCGCCACGGCGCTTGCGCCATAGAGGAGAGGGCTCATTCGAAGATCTCCATGAGGGGCTTCTCGTAGTGGGACTTGAGGTGCTCGATGAACGCGGCCTCGTCGTCCAGGTCGAAGACGTGCAGCAGCAGCGTGCCGCGGTCGAGCGACAGCTCGGACCACACGGTGCCGGGGATCACGCACATGATGGCGGCCAGCGCCGCGAGGCCGTGCGGGTCGCGCAGCTGCAGCGGCACGCGCACGAAGGTGCCCTTCGGCGGCGTGCGGCGGGCGCGGAACACGCCCTTGGCGACCACGAGGTTCGAGACGATCACGTCGCGCCCCACGAGGCAGACCAGCTTGAAGACCGTCCACGGCCGGCGGATGCGTGCGGGCGTGGGCCGCAGCGACGCGGTGGCGAGCGGCACGACCACGGCGAGGGTGAGCCCGAACAGCCAGTGACCGAAGCCGAGCGACCCGTTGAGCACGAGCCACAGCACGAGGATGGACAGCGAGATGAGCGGGGCGGGGAACAGGCGCTTCATGGCGCGGCCCCCCCGGCGGCCTTCGGAGGCGAGGGCACCGGCATCGCGGTGATCACCGCGTCGATGTAGGACGTGGGGTTCACGAGCGACCAGGCGGTGAGCCGGCCGTACTGCACCACGGCCTCACCCTGGACCACGAGCACGCAGCAGGCGGTCACGAGCAGCGCGATGGGCAGGCATTCGGCGATGCGCAGCTTCGGCGCCGGGCGGTCCTGGGGCGCCCAGAAGTGGCGGATGCCGGCGCGCGACAGCGCGATCATCGAGACGAGGCCCGAGCCCACCATCAGCACGACGAGGCCCCAGCCGGTGGCGGTCACCACGGGCACGGTGTCGCCTTCCACCGGGTTCAGCAGCGCGGTGAGCATCGCCAGCTTGCCGATGAAGCCCGACAGCGGCGGCATGCCGCTCAGCAGCAGCGTGCACGCGATGAAGCTCAGGCCCAGGAACGCCATGGCCGCGGGGATGGCGCGGCCGATCAGCGGCTCCTCGTCCTCGTCGAGGTTGATGTGCATGCCCTCGAACTGCGACTCGTCGTCGGCGGCGCCCGGCACGGTGTCCCCCTCGGGGCGCGCGCCGGCGGCCACGCGCGAGCGCTCCACCAGTTCGGCGAGCAGGAAGAACGCGCTGACCGCGAACGTGGAACTCGCGAGGTAGTACAGCGCGCCCGCGGTGAGCGCGGGCTGGCCGAAGCCGAAGGCCGCGATCAGCGTGCCCGAGGAGATCAGCACGCTGAAGCTCGCGAGCCGTCCGAGGCGCTTGGCGCCCAGCATGCCGAGCGAGCCGAAGCCGACGGTGAGCAGCCCGCCCACCACGAGCCAGCTGCCCCCGAACTGCGCGGACGGGCCGGCCTGTTCCGAGAACATCAGCGTCCACAGGCGCAGCACCGCGTAGACCCCCACCTTCGTCATGATGGCGAAGAGGCCGGCCACCGGAGCGCTGGCGCCGGAGTAGGCGGGCTCGAGCCACGCGTTCATGGGCCACATGGCCGCCTTCGCGAGGAAGGCGGTGGCGAGGATGGCGGCGCCGGCGTGCAGCAGGCCGCGGTCGTCCACCGGGATGTGCGGGATCTTCACCGCGAGGTCGGCGAAGTTCAGCGTGCCGGTGACGCCGTAGATCATCGCCGCGCCGATCAGGAAGAACGACGAGGCCACGAGGTTGATCGCGATGTAGTGCAGGCCGGCGCTCACCCGCTGGCGGCCCGAGCCGTGCAGCATCAGCCCGTAGGACGCCGACAGCATCACCTCGAAGAACACGAAGAGGTTGAACAGGTCGGCCGTCAGGAAGGCCCCGTACAGGCCCATCAGCTGGATCTGGAACAGCGGGTGGAAGTGCACGCCGGCGCGGTCCCAGCGGGCGACGGCGAACAGCAGCGCACCGAGGGCGACGCCGCCCGCCAGCACGAGCATCAGCGCGCTCAGGCGGTCGACGGCGAGCACGATGCCGTACGGCACGTCCCAGTTCGACGGCAGGTAGACGCCCACGACCCCGGGCACGCCGGAGTGGTCGACCCAGCGCATCAGCACGATCGACAGCACGAGGCCGCACAGCGTGGAGGCGATGTTGAGCCAGCCCTTGAACCGGCGGCGCTTCTCGCCGAGCAGCATCATCACCGCCGCCGTCAGCATCGGCAGCAGGATGGGGGCGATGACGAGGTGGGGCCAGAGCCCGGGGGCGAGGGCCTGCAGCGTCGGATGGATCATCCGTGCCCCCCGTCGCCGTCGACGTGGTCGGTGCCGGTGAAGCCGCGCGACGCGAGCAGCACGACGAGGAACAGCGCGGTCATCGCGAAGCCGATGACGATGGCCGTCAGCACGAGGGCCTGGGGCATCGGGTCGGTGTAGTGCTCGAGGTCCGCGGGCAGGCCCGGGCGGATGATGGGTTCGTTGCCGATGGACAGGCTGCCCATGCTGAAGATGAACAGGTTCACGGCGTACGACAGCAGCGACAGGCCCATGATGACCTGGAAGGTGCGGGGGCGCAGCAGCAGCCACACGCCCGAGGCGGCGAGGACACCGATCGCGATGGCGATGATTTCTTCCATCAGGCGGCTCCGGAGGCGGGGCGGTCCATGCGGTGGCTGCGGACCGATTGGTGGGAAATGGCGGTGAGGATCAGCAGCGTGGAGCCCACGACGGCGGCGAACACGCCGATGTCGAAGAACATCGCGCTCGCGATGTGGATCTCGCCGACCAGGGGCAGGTGCAGGTGGGCGGTGTGCGTGGTCAGGAACGGGTAGCCGAACCACCATGAGCCGAGGCCGGTGCCGAGGGCGAACAGCAGGCCGATGGCGATCCAGCGCGGCGGGCGCAGCCGCATGTGCTCCTCCACCCACGTGGTGCCCGCCACGATGTACTGCACGATGAACGCGATGGCCACCACGAGACCGGCGACGAAGCCGCCGCCCGGCTCGTTGTGGCCGCGCATGAAGAGGTACATCGCGATCACCCACGACAGCGGCAGCAGCAGCCGCACCAGCACGGCCGGCACGAGCAGGTAGCCTTGGGCGGTGTCGGTCGAGGTGCGGGCGGTCACGAGGTCGGTGACGAGGTCGCTCGGCACGGCGCGCTGCTGCGCGGGCTGCTCGATGCTCTCGCGCGGCGGGCGGAAGCGCCGCAGCAGCGCGTAGACGGTGAGGGCCACGGCCGACAGCACGGTGATCTCTCCCATGGTGTCGAAGCCGCGGAAGTCGACCAGCATGACGTTGACGACGTTGGTGCCGCCGCCTTCCGGCAGCGCACGCGACAGGAAGAACGGCGAGATGCTCTGCGGCGCCGCGCGTGTGAGCAACGCGTACGACAGGCCGGCCATGCCGATGCCCACGACGGCGGACAGCGCGAAGTCGCGCGTGCGGCGGGCGCGGGCGCGCAGGTCGGTGCGCAGCTCGCGGGCGTTCACCTCGATGCGCTTGGGCAGCCAGCGCAGCCCGAGCAGGATCAGCACCGTGGTCACCACCTCGACGGTGAGCTGTGTGAGCGCGAGGTCGGGTGCCGAGAACCAGACGAAGGTGATGCAGGTGGACAGGCCCGCGCCGGCCATCATCGTGAGTGCGGCGAGCCGGTGGTACTTCGCCTGCCACGCCGCACCGATGGCACAGACGATGCCGATGACCCAGATGCCCGCGAACACCGGCGACATCGGGATGCGCGGCCGGTCGCCCCACACGAGCTGCTGGCCCCACAGCGAGGCGATGGCGAAGACGACCGCGACGAGCACCATGCGGAACATCTGCGACTGCAGCCGCGCGGTGCCGAAGGCGCGCAGGCCGCGGCGGCCGAACCAGCTGAGGAACACCAGGGTGCGCTCGAAGAACCGCTTGCCGCTCAGCAGCGAGACCACGGGGGGCGCGGGGAAACGGCCGCGCTTGAGCTGCTTGCGCAGCAGCAGGTAGAACCCGGTGCCGCCCACGAGCGCGACGATGCTCATGAACATGGGCGCGTTCCAGCCGTGCCAGATCGCGAGGCTGTAGGCGGGCAGGTGGTCGCCGACCACCGGGGCGGCGGCCGTCGCCAGGAAGCCCGCCACGGACCAGGCCGGGGCGATGCCCACCACGAGGCAGCCCAGCACGAGCAGCTCGACCGGCACCCGCATCCAGCGCGACGGTTCATGGGGCGTGCGCGGCAGGTCCTCGGCCAGCGGGCCGAAGAAGACGTCCACCGTGAAGCGCAGCGAGTACGCCACGCTGAAGATGCCCGCGAGCGTGGCCGCGAGCGGCAGCGCGATCTCGACCCACGGGGCCGACGACACGAACACCGTCTCGGCGAAGAACATCTCCTTCGACAGGAACCCGTTGAGCAGCGGCACGCCCGCCATCGCGGCGGCGGCCACCATCGCGAGCGTGCCGGTGATGGGCAGGGCCTTGAACAGGCCGTTCAGCCGGCGGATGTCGCGGGTGCCGGTCTCGTGGTCCACGATGCCGGTGGCCATGAACAGCGACGCCTTGAAGGTGGCGTGGTTCATGATGTGGAAGACCGCGGCCACGGCGGCCAGGTCGCTGTTGAGGCCCAGCAGCAGCGTGATCAGCCCGAGGTGACTGATGGTGGAGTAGGCCAGCAGCCCCTTCATGTCGTTCTGGAACATGGCCGCGTACGCGCCGAGCAGCAGCGTGCACGCGCCGGCGCCCCCCACGGTCCAGAACCAGAGGTCGGTGCCCGAGAGCACGGGCCACAGCCGCGCGAGCAGGAAGACACCGGCCTTCACCATCGTGGCCGAGTGCAGGTACGCCGACACGGGCGTGGGCGCGGCCATGGCGTGCGGGAGCCAGAAGTGGAACGGGAACTGCGCGCTCTTGGTGAGCGCGCCCAGCAGCACGAGCACGAGCGCGACGGGGTACAACGCATGGGCGCGCACCAGGTCGCCGGACTTCAGCACCACGTCGAGGTCGAAGCTGCCCACGATGCGGCCGATCAGCAGCACCCCCACCAGCAGGCCCAGGCCGCCGGTGCCGGTGACCACGAGCGCCATGCGGGCGCCGCGGCGGGCGTCGGTGCGGTGGTGCCAGTAGCCGATCAGCAGGAACGAGAAGAGGCTCGTCAGCTCCCAGAACAGCACGAGCTGCACGAGGTTGCCCGACAGCACGACCCCGGTCATCGCACCCATGAACGCGAGGAAAAACGCGAAGAAGCGCGGCACCGGGTCGGCGGGGGACATGTAGTACCGCGCGTACATCACGACCAGCGCGCCCACGCCCAGCACGAGCATGGAGAACATCCACGCGAAGCCGTCCATGCGGAAGACGATGTCGATGCCCAGCGAGGGCAGCCACGCGATCTGTTCGCGGATCACCTCGCCCGCCGCGACGCGCGGGAACAGCGTCGCCACCTGCACGGCGCCGGCGAGCGCGATCAGGCCGGCGAGCGTCGATTCGCGGTTGCGTGCGTTGGCGGGCAGCAGTGCCGCGATGACACTGCCGAGGAAGGGGAGGAGGACGAGGTAGGCAAGGGGCATCTCCGGTCCATTCTAAGGAATGAAATCCGGCGTCCCACGGAAGACCGGTCAGAAGCGCCGGTCGAGGGTCATGATGTCGTTCTGGCGGGTCATCTGGAACCGCGACAGGAAGGTGTTGCCGAGCAGGATGTAGGGCATCGGCGTGGGCAGCACCACCGCGTCCACGTCGCGCACGGTCACGTCGCCGATGCGGATGGCGGCCAGGCGCACCCGGTGCAGCGTCACCTCGCCACCGGCCGTGTGGGCCTTTCCCTGGCGTCCCTGCTGGTACTTCACGCCGAGGCGGTCGGCCTCGGCCTGGCTCATCGCGACCGACGTGGCGCCGGTGTCGATCATGAACTGCGTGCTCGAGCCGTTGATGGACCCCGTGGCCATGAAGTGCCCGCCGGTGCTGGCCGAGAGCACGATGCGGGTGCCGTCGCCGGGTGTGTCCGGGCTGTTGCCCACGTGGGCGGCACCGATCATCAGCGTCAGGCGTCGGCCGCCCACGTCGACCACGGACTGGTCGGGGCCGGTGCTGATCAGGCGCACGCCGCCCACCGTGCTGCCCACCGCGACCGTGCGCGGCTGGCCGTCGATGATCAGCAGCGCCTTGCTGGCGCCGAGGCTGCCGCTCATCGAGACCTGCTGGGCGGCCGCGAGGCCGGCGCAGCCCGCGAGGGCGAGGCCCGCGGCCAGGCGGCGCAGGGCGTCAGTCACGGAAGTTGTTGAACGACACCGGCGCGTCGGGCACGTCGGCGCGGATCAGCGCCATCGCGGCCTGCAGGTCGTCGCGCTTGGCGCCCGTCACGCGGACGGTGTCGCCCTGGATCGAGGCCTGCACCTTGAGCTTGCTGCCCTTGATGGCGGTCTGGATCTTCTTCGCGGTGTCGGCGTCGATGCCGCTCTTGACGGTGATCACCTGCTTGACCTTGTCGCCGCCGATCTTCTCGATCTTGGCGGTGCGGTCCATGAAGCGGATGTCGACGTTGCGCTTCGTGAGCTTGGCGATCAGGATGTCGAGCACCTGGCCGATCTGGAAGTCGCTGTCGGCGAAGACGGTGAGTTCCTTCTCCTTGAGTTCGACCTTGGCGGACGAGCCCTTGAAGTCGAAACGCGTGCCGATTTCCTTCGCGGTGTTGTCGACGGCGTTGCGCACTTCCACGAGGTTGGGATCGAGGACGGCATCGAAGCTGGGCATGGAATTTTCTCGGGTTCGCTGAATCAGCGAAAATTCTGCCATGCAAATCGAGTCCGGCGTCAGCCTGAAACCCTACAACACCTTCGGCCTGCCGGCGGTGGCCCAGACGCTCGTCCGCATCACGGACGATGCCGGGGTGCGCCAGGTCGTCGACCACCCGGACCTGGGCACCACGCCGAAGTTCATCCTCGGCGGGGGCAGCAACATCGTGCTGACCCGCGACATGCCCCAGGTGGTGCTGAAGGTGGAGGTGCGCGGCCGCCGCGTGGTCGAGGAGCGCGCCGACGCCTGGATCGTCGAGGCCGGCGCCGGCGAGACCTGGCACGACTTCGTCGCGTGGACGCTCGACCAGGGCCTGCCGGGCCTCGAGAACCTCGCGCTGATCCCCGGCACGGTGGGGGCGTCGCCGGTGCAGAACATCGGGGCGTACGGCATCGAGGTGAAGGACCGCTTCGACTCGCTCGACGGCGTGGACCTGCTCACCGGGCGCAGCGTCACGCTGAACGGGGAGTTCTGCGCCTTCGGCTACCGCGACAGCGTCTTCAAGCACTCGCTGGCCGGACGGGTCGTCATCACCCGCGTGCGGTTCCGCCTGCCGAAACCCTGGCAGCCGGTGCTGGGCTACCTGGAGCTCGAACGGAAGATGGCCGAACACGGCGTCACGCGGCCGGAACCGCGGCAGGTGTTCGACTGGATCTGCGCCATCCGCCGCGCCAAGCTGCCCGACCCGGCGGTGGTGGGCAACGCCGGCAGCTTCTTCAAGAACCCGGTGGTCACGCCCGAGCAGTGCCGCGACATCATCGGCCGCGACCCCGAGATCGTGCACTACCCGATGCCGGACGGCACCATGAAGCTCGCGGCCGGCTGGATGATCGACGCCTGCGGCTGGAAGGGCAAGTCGGTGGGCAAGGCCGGCGTCTACGAGAAGCAGGCGCTGGTGCTCGTCAACCGCGGCGGGGCCATCGGCTCCGAGGTCATGCTGCTGGCCAAGGCCATCCAGGAGAGCGTGTACGGCCGCTTCGGCATCCGCCTCGAACCCGAACCGGTGGTGGTGTGACGATGGGTGACTCGTTCGTGCGCCTGTGGCGCCCCATCGCGGCGATGGTCGCCGTGATCGTCTCGTCGAACTGGCTCGTGCAGTTCCCCATCAACGACTGGCTGACCTGGGGCGCGTTCACGTACCCCGTGGCCTTCCTCGTCACGGACCTGACGAACCGGGCCGTCGGCGCCCCGGCGGCGCGGCGGGTGGTGTGGATCGGTTTCCCGGTGGCGGTGGCCGTGTCGCTGGCGCTCGCGCCGTGGCGCATCGGCGTGGCCTCGGGCGCGGCCTTCCTGATCGCCCAGCTGATGGACGTGGCCGTGTTCAACCGCTGGCGGCAGGCCAGCTGGTGGAAGGCGCCGCTGATCGGGTCGGTGGTGGCGTCGGTCGTCGACACCGCGGTGTTCTTCTCGATCGCGTTCGCGGGGACGGGCCTCGACTGGATGCAGCTGGCCGCGGGCGACCTGGGCATCAAGTGGCTGATGGCGGCGGTGTTGCTGTTGCCGTACCGCTGGATGCTCCCGCACCTGCAGGCGTGGGCGCCGGCGCGCTAGCAGGGCCTCGTCATCCCGACGAAAGTCGGGATCCACCGCAGGCAGTGGGCCCCGGCGTTCGCCGGGGTGACCGCTGTGGCTGGATCAGCCGAAATGGCAGATGTAGTGCAGGGCGGTCGTGACTTCGATGTCGAACGACGAGTTCCCGGGCACCGAGAACGACTGGCCACCCGAGTACGTCTTCCACTCGGACTCGCCCTTGAGCTTCACGCGGCAGCTGCCGTCGATCAGTTCCATGATTTCCGGGGCGCCGGTGCCGAAGTTCAGCGTGGCGGGCAGGATCACGCCCACGCTCTTCTTGGTGCCGTCGGCGAGTTCGATGCTGTGCGAGACGCACTTGCCGTCGAAGTAGACGTTGGCCTTGGTGCTGACCTTGCCGGACAGGCTCTGGGTGATGTTGCTCATGACAGGGGCTGGTTCGTGAGAGAAATCGCGATTCTAGACACCGGAAAGAGGGGGCCGGGAGCGGGGTGGCCTGCGATAAGCTCTCGCCCCATGTCCGGACCCGCCCCGCGCGCCTCATGACCAGCAGTCTTCCCCCCACCACCAGCACCGGCAGCGCGCCGCTGCAGGACGAGCACGACGCGCTGCCCGTCGGCACGCGCCTGGGCGAGTTCGAGATCCTGAAGGTGCTGGGCGTGGGCGGTTTCGGCATCGTGTACCTCGCGATGGACCATGCCCTCGACCGCCTCGTGGCCGTCAAGGAGTACATGCCGTCGATGATGGCGGCCCGCGGGCGCGGCACCGAGGTGTCGCTGCGCTCCAGCATGCACCAGGACACGTTCAACATCGGCCTGCGTTCGTTCGTGAACGAGGCCAAGCTGCTCGCGCGCTTCAACCACCCGTCCCTGGTCAAGGTGTACCGCTTCTGGGAAGCGAACGGCACGGCGTACATGGCGATGCCGTTCTACCCGGGCCGCACGCTCAAGGACGAGCGCCGGGCGATGCTGCACACGCCCGATGAAAGCTGGCTGCGCGGCCTCGTCGACCCGCTGCTCGGGGCGATGGAGGTGCTGCACAAGGAAAGCGTCTACCACCGCGACATCGCGCCCGACAACATCCTGCTGCTGCCCGACGGCCCGCCGGTGCTGCTCGACTTCGGCGCCGCGCGTGCCGTGATCGGCGACCGCACCCAGTCGCTGACCGCCGTGCTCAAGCCGAGCTACGCGCCCATCGAGCAGTACGCCGACGTGGGCCACCTGCGCCAGGGCCCGTGGACCGACCTCTACGCGCTCGGTGCGGTGCTGCACTTCGTCGTGACCGGGCGCCCGCCCAAGCCGTCCGCGTCGCGGGCGGTGCACGACGACCACGTGCCGCTCACCACGCTGCCGCGCGAAATCACGGGCAGCATGCCGCTCAAGGTGCTCAAGGCCATCGACTGGGCCCTGACCGTGAGTCCGCACACCCGGCCCCAGAACGTCCAGCAGTTCCGTGATGCGCTCGAAGGGCGTGTGGACCCGCCCGAGCAGCCCGCGCCCACGCCGGCCGCCCCCGCGGTGCCGGTGGCGCCGCCGGCCGCGGGCTGGGACCGCACCCAGCAGACCGACGACGCGGCCCCGGTGGATCTGGAACTGACGGTGGTCACGAAGCCGGCGGCGACGCCGGCCGATGCCACCATCGCCGCACCGCCCCGCGGCGCCGCCGTGACGGCGCCCGTGCGCCCGCCGGCGGCTGCCGTGCCCGTGCCGCCTCCGCCCGCACCGCCCGCGGTGACGGCCCCGCCCGTCGCCCCAGCGCCCCCGCCGCGCACCTCGCGCGCGCTGCCGCCGCTGTTCGACGCGGCCGAGGCGCCCGCCGAGCCGACCGCGTCGGGATCGCGCACCGGGCTGATGCTGGGGGTGCTCGGCGCCGTGCTGGTGCTCGTGGTGGCCCTGGGCTACCTGCTGCTCAAGGACCGGCTGGGCAAGCCGGCCGCACCCGTCACGCCGCCCGCCGTGGCCGCTTCGGCCGCGGTCCCGGTGATCGTGGCCCCGGCCACCGTGCCGGCGGCGACCCCCGCCACGCCGGCGGTCGATCCCGCGCCGGCGGCCGTCGCGCCGCCGCCCGTGGTCGCGGTGCCGAACTGGTCGGCCAGCGCGGTCGCGCCGGCCGTGGCCCCGCCGCCCGCGACGACGCCCGTGGCGCCCCCGCCCGTGGCCGCCGTGGCGCCCACGCCGGCGCCCCGCGCCAATCCGCAGCCCGCGCGCCCGCGCACGCCGGCCGCCACGCCCGACGCCCCGGCCGCGACGGCCCAAACGCCCCGTGACGTGTGCAACGCCCGCGCCACCGGGTCGATGTCGAGCTGCATGCAGCGCGTCTGCACCCAGGGTGCCCTGGTGGACCATCCCCAGTGCGTGCAGCTGCGCCGTGACTCGGAGTGGTGACCGCCTGACCGGCACGCGAACGGCAACGGGCGTACAGTCGCCCTTCATGCCGTTCGTCTACATCAAGGTGCCCGCCGCCCGCCATGCCGAGGTCCGCGACCGGACGCTGGAAGACGGCGTGGCACAGGCGCTGGCGGACCTCCGGCTGGGCGAGGTGATCAGCTCGGGCGAGTCGCTCGGGGACTCGGGTGCCGACGGCGCCCGCCGCGTGGCCTTCCACCGCATCGACGTCGACGTGAACGATTTGGTTTCGGCCCGCGCGTTGTTCCAGCAGGTGCTGCCGACGCTCGGTGCGCCGGTGCTCACCGAGGTGCACTACACGGAAAACCGGCTGCCGATGGTCGACGTGTACGGACCGGCGGGCTGGACGTCCGGCGCGACCCGGCGTCAGTGACCTACTCGGGCAGGTCGCAGAAGAGGCACTCGCCGCCCGGCCGGTGCTGCAGCCGCAGCCAGGTCTGCTGCAGCAGCCACGCGTCCACGCTCGCGCGGTGGCGTGCCACCGAGAACTCGCTGGTGATCTGTTCCTTCGCCCGCTTCCAGCGGGCGGCCTCGTCGTCGGTCAGCAGCTTGCGCAGGCTGTCGAGGCGGAACAGCGGCACCACGCCGGCTTCCTCGAACAGCGCCGACAGCCAGGCGTAGTCGTGGCCCCAGGCGTCGGTGTAGAGGGTCTGGCCGCGCAGCCGGTCGTTCAGCAGCCGCGCCACCTCGTTCACCGGGCGGCCGTGGTGCTCGAGCGCCGCGCGGGAGATGTGGTGCACCGCCTCGGCCGACGGGTCCCAGTGCGTCCAGCCGGGCGCGGGACGCACCAGCGTGCAGAAGGTGCTGCCGTCGGCGAGGATGTACCCGATCTCGATGGGGTAGCTCGCCCGCCCGAACCCGGACGCTTCGATGTCGAGGATGGCCGGCACCGCCGCGCGGGCGCGCGGCGGGGTCGGGGCGGGGGCGATGACGGCGGCCATGGTCGTGCAAAGCAATAAGCCGGCCCGGGATGGATCAGTTGGCGGCGATGCGCGTGATGCCCGAGAGGCCGAGCACGTACAGCGCACCGTCGGCACCGACGAGCAGGTCCACCGGATTGGCCGCCAGCGTGGCGAAGGTGCTGGCCGCATTGCCGTTGGCGGGGTCCAGGCGGCCCACCCAGCGGCTCACGTAGTCGGCGAAGAAGTAGTTGCCACGGTAGTTTGCGGCGAACGGGCCGCTCGCCGGGTAGAACGCGCCCCCGGCGATCGAGAAGCCGGTGAGGAAGCCGCCCGGGCCGGAGCCCGCCGGGGTGGCCGCGGCGTGGTTGTAGGCGAACAGCGGCGCGGTGATGCCGGTAGCCGTGGTGGGGCCTTCGCTCGACGGCCAGCCGTAGTTGGCGCCTGCCGCGCCGACGTCGATCTCCTCCCAGGTGCCTTCGCCCACGTCGTTGATGTAGAGCGTGCCGGTGACCGGCTGCACCGCGAAGGTGAACGGATTGCGCAGGCCGCGCGCCCAGATGGCCCGGGCCTGGCCCGTCTGCGTGGTGTAGTGGGGGTTGTCGGTGGGGATCGAACCGTCGTCGTTGAAGCGCAGGACCTTGCCGAACACGCTGGTGAGCAGCGGCGACCTCGTGCGGTCCGCGTTGTCCCCCACGCCCACGTAGAGCTTGCCGTCGAGGCCGAAGTGGATGGCCCCGCCGTTGTGGTTGGTGGCGCTGCTCAGCACCGGCAGGTCGACGAGCACGGTCTCGACGCCGTCGGACACGTCGCCGCTCGCCACGTACCGGCTGATGCGCCCGTGCGAGCCGCCGGCCGTGTTCGTGTAGTGCACGTACACGTAGCCGTTGACGGCGAAGTCGGGATGGATGGCGATGCCGATGAAGCCGCGTTCGCCCGCCGAGTCGGTGTTGACGGTGTTGTCGACGAAGGGCTGGGGCAGCAGCACGCCGTTCTTCACGACCCGGATGGTGCCGCCCTTCTGCGCGATGAACAGGCGGCCGTCGGGCGCCTGCGCCATGGACGTGGCGCTGTTGAGCCCGGTGATCCAGGCGTTGTTCTGCGAGAAGCCCTTCGGCACGGTGGCGGAGCCGCCGAAGCGCACGGTGGACGTCGACCAGTCGGAGAGGTTGCCCGCCGCGTCCCGGGCGCGGGCCCGCAGGATGTGCTGGCCGGCCGGGTGGTCGGCCACGTTGACCGTGGCGGCGTACGGGGCCGTGGTGTCGGCGCTGCCGATGGCCACGCCGTCGATCTGGAACTCCACCGAGGCGACGCCCACGTTGTCGGTGGCCGTGGCCTGCACGTTCAGGGTGCCGGTGAGCGCGTCCGCCAGGTTGGCGGGCGACGTCAGCTGGGCGACCGGCTTCACGTTGTCGGCGCCACCCCCGCCGCCCCCGGTGCTGCCTCCGCCACCCCCACCGCCACCGCCCCCACCGCCACCCCCGGTGGTGTCGGGCGGTGCGGCATCGTCGCCACCGCAGGCGACCATGAGGGCGCCGATGCAGGCGCTGAGGGCGATCAGGCGAAAGCGGGAGACGATGGGTTTCATGGGCTGCGTGCTCGTGGAATGGAAGGGTGGGTCCGGAGTTGTGCCACAGAACCCGCGGGTCCGGGAAACCAGTTGTTCTAGGCCTTGCCTCGCGAGGGCGCTTGAAGGCGCTTTCTCCGGGTTTTTACCAGGGCTTCGGGTCGTGACCGTGACACGCGAAATCGCCGCATTCGGATATATCTCGTGAATCCACAAAAACGCTCTGGAGATGCCCGTGTCCGCCGATGTGAAAGCCCCCCGTCCGCACGAAGCCGTCTGGCCCAAGCGCCTGCCCCGCGACCTTGTCGTGCCGTCCACGTCCCTCTGGTTCAACCTCGAGGTCTCGGCACGCCGCTATCCGCAGAAAGCCGCATACGTGTTCTTCGGAAAGCAGGTCTCGTACGCCGAACTGCAGCAGCAGGCGGAGTCGATCGCCGGGTGGCTGCAGGAAGCCGGCGTGAAGAAGGGCGACCGCGTGGCGCTCTACATGCAGAACTGCCCGCAGTTCGTCGCCGCGTACTACGGCATCCTGCGTGCGGACGCGGTGGTGGTGCCGGTCAACCCGATGAACAAGGCCGACGAGTTCGGCCACTACATCACCGACCCGGCGGCCCGCGTGGCGATCTGCACGGCCGACGGCGCCGCGGTGGTCGCCGCGGCCAACGCCGCCGTGCCCGACGGCCAGCGCCTGACACACGTGCTGGTGAGCCGGTTCACCGATGCGATGCCCGACGGCCCCATCGATCCCGACCTCGCGCCGCCCGCGCCGGTCGAGGCGTGGCTGCGCCTCGACCCGCCGCTGCCCGAATCCACCGCGGCCACGCAGTACGTGCGCTGGACCGACGTGCTCGCCGCGAAGCGCGTTCCCGGCCCGCACACCGCCGGTCCGGACGACCTCGCCGTGCTGCCCTACACGTCGGGCACCACGGGCAACCCGAAGGGGTGCATGCACACGCACGCCACGGTGATGTCGAACACCGTGGGCATCCAGTGGGCCCACGGCGGCCCCGAGGCGGTGAGCCTGGGCGTGGTGCCCATGTTCCACATCACCGGCATGACCGGCACCGTGTGCGCGGCGGTGTTCGCCGCCAGCACGGTCGTGATCCTGCCGCGCTGGGACCGTGAACTCGCGGGCCGCATGATCTCGCGCTACCGGGTCACGCACTTCACGTGCATCCCCACGATGATCATCGACCTGTTCGGCAGCCCGAACTACAAGAGCTTCGACCTGAGCAGCCTGAAGGCGCTCAACGGCGGCGGCGCGGCCATGCCGCAGGCCGTGGCCGAGCGCCTGCTGAAGGAGTTCGACCTGGTGTTCGCCGAAGGCTACGGCCTCACCGAGACCTGCGCCGCCACGCACGCGAACCCGCCCGAGCGGGCGAAGCAGCAGTGCCTGGGCATCCCCACCTTCGGCGTCGATTCGCGCGTGGTGGACCCGGTCACGCTCAAGGAGATGCCGGTGGGCGAGGTGGGCGAGATCATCAGCCACGGCCTGCAGGTCTTCAAGGGCTACTGGAACCAGCCCGAGGCCACGGCGGCCGCGTTCGTCGAGTTCGAGGGCAAGAAGTTCTTCCGCACCGGCGACCTGGGCCGCATGGACGAGGAAGGCTACTTCTTCATCACCGACCGCCTCAAGCGCATGATCAACGCGAGCGGCTTCAAGGTGTGGCCGGCCGAGGTGGAGATGCTGCTCTACAAGCACCCCGCGGTGCAGGAGGCCTGCATCATCTCGGCCCAGGACAGCTACCGCGGCGAGACCGTGAAGGCGGTCGTCGTGCTGCGTGCCGAGGCCAAGGGCAAGACGGCGCCGGACGACATCACGAACTGGGCCAAGGACCACATGGCGGCCTACAAGGTGCCGAAGATCGTGCAGTTCGTCGACTCGCTGCCCAAGTCGGGTTCGGGCAAGGTCATGTGGCGCCTGCTGCAGGACCAGGAGAAGGGCTGAGGTTCAGCCGCGGGCCGGTCCGCTGCGGCCACGGTGGATCCCGGCGTGGGCCGGGATGACCGCCGTGGGGATCAGAAGGTTTCCCAATCGTCGCCTGCCGCGGAGGTCGCCAGGGCGGGGGCGGGCGTCGGTGCCGGAGCGGGCGCTGCCGGGGCCTTGACCGTCGAACGCACCACCTTGACCGGCTGAGGCGCCGGCGCCAGCGGAGCGCCGCCCATCGTGCGCTGGATCACCGGCCCGGGCGCGCGCGGTGCGGGGGCGGGCGCCGCCACCGGGGCCGGGACGTTGCCGGACGCGAGCCGGAACACCGCCACCGCCGCCACCAGCTGCTGCGCCTGGGCCTTGAGGCTTTCGGCGGCGGCCGCCGATTCCTCGACGAGCGCGGCGTTCTGCTGCGTGGCCTGGTCCATCTGGGCCATGGCCTCGCCCACCTGGGACACGCCCAGGCTCTGCTCACTGCTGGCCGAGCTGATCTCGCCCACGATGTCGGTCACGCGGCGGATGGCCGTGACCACTTCCTCCATCGTGCCGCCGGCCTGGTCCACGAGGTTCGTGCCCTGCTCGACGCGCTCCACGCTCGTCGAGATCAGCGTCTTGATCTCCTTGGCCGCCTCGGCGCTGCGTTGCGCGAGCGAACGCACCTCGCCGGCCACGACCGCGAAGCCGCGGCCCTGTTCGCCGGCGCGGGCGGCTTCCACCGCGGCATTGAGCGCGAGGATGTTGGTCTGGAAGGCGATGCCGTCGATGACGCCGATGATGTCGACGATCTTCTTCGAGCTGTCGTTGATGCCCTTCATCGTCTCGACCACGCGGGACACGACGTCGCCACCCTGCGCGGCCACGTCGGAGGCGTGCATCGCGAGCTGGTTGGCCTGGGCCGCGTTGTCGGCGTTCTGCCGCACCGTGCCCGACAGCTGCTCCATCGACGAGGAGGTCTCCTCGAGGGCGCTCGCCTGTTCCTCGGTGCGCGCGCTGAGGTCGTTGTTGCCGTCGGCGATCTCGCCCGAGGCCATGGCCACGCACTCGGCGTTCTGGCGCACGCCGTGGACGATCGTGGCCAGGCGGTCGCGCATGTCGCGCACCGCGGTCAGCAGCACCTGCGTCTCGGTGGGGCCCATCGGGTCGATGGCGAGGGTCAGGTCACCCTGGGCGATGGCTTCGGCGGACCGGGCGGCATGCCGCACCGGACGGATGATCGAGCGGCTGGTCAGCCAGCCGAGCAGCACGCCGAGCGCGATCGCCGCGCCGGCCCCCAGGCCCAGCAGCCACTGGCTGGCGGTGGCGGCCGAGGCCGTGGCGGCCTGGCTTTCGGCCAGGCGGTCGCTCATGGACTTCTCGATGGCGTCGAGCGAGGCGAGGTAGGTGTCCGCGAGCGGGCGCAGTTCGCCGTGAACCGCACCCACCACGTCCTCGCCGGCCTGCTTCTGCTTCTGCAGCGCGGCGCGCTTGACGCGGTAGGCCTCGCGGGTGCGGGCGACCTCGTCCAGCAGCTTGCGGCCGGTGTCGTCGTCCACCATCGCCTCGAGGCGCTTCTGCTTCTCGCCGATCTGGGCCGAGGCGGTGTCCATCTCGACCTTGAGCGCGTCCTGCACGGCGCGGTCGCTGGAGGTCAGGGCCGCGGAGGCGCGCACCCAGTTCATGCGGATCAGCGCGGCCCAGCCCTGGGTGAGCGCCTGGCGCTCCATCTCGACGGTGGCCAGGTGCGCGCTGGCGTCTTTCAGGGTTTCGAGGCGCCACACACCGGTGGCGGCGATCAGGGCGGTGATCGTCAGTGTGGCCAGGAAAGACAGGCCGAGGCGCTTGCCGATGCTGAGGGTCTTGAAATTCACGGAGCGCTTTCACACCGACCGGTAGAAAACCTCGGTCGGACGCTCCCCATGAACACCCGCCGCGCCTGCCGACCGGTGGGCGGACAGGGCTTGGCAGATTCTTCGGCCGAAAGGGCCGGGACTTGAATTGGCGTGGCCCGTGAGGCCGGCCGGGACCCTCCGTGGCCTACACGGACAGGAGGCCGAGCGACGGTTCGCCGAGCAGGGCGTCGATGTCGACGAGGATCAGCATGCGGCGGTCCACCGCGCCGATGGCCATCACGTGGCGCCGCTCGAGGCGGGCATTGAACTCGGGGGCGGGGCGCAGCTGCTTCGGGCCGATGGCGATCACGTCGGACACGCCGTCCACCACCACGCCCACCACGCGACCGGTGATGGCCAGCACGATCACGACGGTGTTGCCGTCGCGGGGCGCTTGCGGGAAGCCGAGGTGCACCCGCAGGTCGACCACGGGGACGATCACGCCGCGCAGGTCGAGCACGCCCAGCACGCCCGCCGGGGCGTTCGCGATGCGGGTGGGCTCCTCGAACGAGCGGATCTCCTGCACGCGCAGCAGGTCCAGGCCGTAGTCCTCGCCACCGAGCTTGAAGGTCAGGAACTCCGACCCGTTGGCCAGCGCGCCCGCCGTGGTGGCCGGGCTGCTGGCGCCGGAGGAGGGCTCGAACGGGGTGTCGTCGAGGGTGATCGCTGGAGACATCGACTGGGCTTTCGGGCAGGAGCGCGGACGGCGCACGTTAACCGAAGGTTACGAAACCCCGCCGCGGATCGGACGAGTGGAAACCCATGTTTCTGCGGCAGACGTCACGGATGTAGGAGGGCAGCGACACCGGGGAAGGCCGCGCACCGACATCCGGACGGGCCGCCGGGGGCTGTCGCGTGCGGTGCCGAATGCCTACCGTGGAGGCCTGGAACAACCACCGGAGCGAGACATGACCTTGGGTACCATTTTGCTGATCGTGCTGATCCTCATGCTGATCGGGGCGCTGCCGAGCTGGCCGCACAGCCGCAGCTGGGGCTACGGTCCCACCGGCGGTATCGGGCTGGTGCTGGTGATCGTGATCGTGCTGCTGCTGCTCGGCAGGATCTAGTCGGCCCCGCAAGAAAAAAGACCTTCGCGGCCCGTTGTGGGGCCGCGAAGGCGAACTTGCCGTCGTATGGAAGGTGAAGGGTCCGCCGAGCTTTCCCCTGCACCTTCGATACCTCGTCGGGACCGGGTGGGTTCTCGATCACCCGGGGCCCTGTTCCTCACGCCCCGTCGCGACGGGGCGTTTTGCCGTCAGACGCCCGGCGTCCAGATCGTGGTGCACTTGTGGTCGGCCGCGAACGTGCCGATGGGCGCGACCGTCGGGGCCAGGTTCTGGAAGGTGTCCTGCGCGGACACGTAGGCCGTCCAGCCCGGGGCCGTTCCGCCGTTCGGGTTGCCCGTGCGCGCGAAGCGCGACCAGTAGCCGACCATCGTGTCCGACAGCGACTTCTGGGCCGCGGTGAACGTCGAGGCACCGCCCATGGAGAACAGGTACTGCAGTTCGCTCGTGTGTGCCGCCGCGGTCTTGAAGCTCAACGTGCCCGGCAGGGTCTGCGGGGCGGTGGGGTCGTTGAACTCGTAGGCGTAGACGGTGTTGCCGCCGGCGGTCAGCAGCTTCGTGGCGAGGCGGCCGTTGCAGGCGAACACGGCGTCGGTGCCGATGGCGCCGAGCGTCACACTGTAGCCGTCCGCGGTGGCGGGCACCGGGTAGTACGGTGCGGCGTTGGCGATGGGGCCGAGCGTGGCCTGCATCGTGGGCAGGTACGTGGCGGCCGTCAGCGGGCCGTTGGCGAGTTCGCCCTGGGCCACGAACAGGCGCCATTCATCGTGGGTGGTGCCCTGGATGACCGGCACCTTCGCCTGCGTCTGCTCGGTGAAGACGGTCTTCACGTCCTTGGCCAGCACGACGCCGTCGACCGACGGGATCGGGCCGCTCGGCCAGGCCGCCATCTGGGCCTGCAGCAGCGAGGCCACCGGCAGCGCGCGCAGGCACGCCGTGGTGGGCGTGGCCGAGCAGGTGGTGGCGCCCACGACGGTCGCGCCCTTGGCCTGGGCCGCCGTGGGAGCGTCCTGGCCGAGGCTGAACGGGTAGGCGCCGCTCATCGCGATGGCCTTGTGGAACAGGCCCGCCGAACCCGGCGAGGCCAGGTGCGCGTTGACGCTGAAGCCGCCGGCCGACTCGCCGAAGATCGTGACGTTGTCCTTGTTGCCGCCGAACTTCGAGATGTTGTCGCGCACCCATTTCAGCGCGGCCTGCTGGTCCATCAGGCCGTAGTTGCCGGACTTCCCGCCCTGTTCCGCGGCGAGCGCGGCGTGCGACATGAAGCCGAGCGCGCCGAGGCGGTAGTTGAGCGTGACCACCACGGTGTTCTGCGCGACCAGCGCATCGGGCTTGTAGCCGTCGCCCAGGCCGAGGTAGAAGGCGCCGCCGTGGATCCACACCATCACCGGGTGCGGGCCGGCGGTCTTGGGCGTGTAGACGTTCAGGTAGAGGCAGTCTTCCGACGTGGACGCCACGCCGAAGGGGCTGGCCGGTTGCGCGCAGTGCGCGGCGAACTGCTTGGCCTCGCGTTCGCCGGTCCAGGCGGTGACGGCGGCCGGCGGGGCCCAGCGCAGCGCGCCGACCGGGGGCGCGGCGTACGGGATGCCGAGGAAGGACTGGGAGGTGGTTCCGTCGTTGCCGCGGACGGCGCCGGAGGTGGTGGTGACGAGGGGGCCTTGGGGCGCCGCGGGCTCGTCGTCGTCACCGCAGGCCACGAGCGTGGCGGACATCGATGCGGCGAGTGCGCACGACAGGATCAACTTCCCCAACCCCGGGGTGGCGGGCATAACCTTCATTGTGAGTCTCCGTCTTTTTTGGAATGTCAGCGCGTGCGCGGCGCTGTGTGTCCAGTCTAAGACGGGGACCCCGGGCTCCTCAAGCTGCGGAAAACACGGGGGTTCACTTTTCGCTGACGCGTCGGCCGAGCTGCTGCCAGAGGTAGCTGAACTCGAGCGCCTGGAGGTGCGCCCGCTGCTCGTTGTCGGCCGCGCCGCCGTGGCCGCCCTCGATGTTCTCGTAGTACAGCACCGGGTGGCCCTGCGCCATCATGCGGGCGGCCATCTTGCGGGCGTGGGCGGGGTGCACGCGGTCGTCGCGCGTGGACGTGGTGAACAGCACCTTCGGGTACGTCACGCCCGCCTTCACGTTCTGGTACGGGCTGTACTTCGAGATGAAGGACCACTCGGCCTCGACGTCGGGGTTGCCGTACTCGGCCATCCACGAGGCCCCGGCGAGCAGCGTGTGGTACCGGCGCATGTCGAGCAGCGGCACCTGGCACACCACCGCGTTGAAGAGGTCGGGGCGCTGCACGAACGTGGCGCCCACGAGCAGGCCGCCGTTGCTGCCGCCCATGATGCCCAGGTGCGCGGGCGAGGTGACGCCGGTCTTGACGAGGTCCTCGGCCACCGCGATGAAGTCGTCGTAGCTGCGCTGCTTGTGCTCCTTGACCGCGGCCTGGTGCCAGGCCGGGCCGAACTCGCCGCCGCCGCGGATGTTGGCGACGACCAGCACGCCACCGCGGCGGTACCACGCGCGGCCGAAGCCGCCCGAGTACCAGGGCTTGAGCGAGATCTCGAAACCACCGTAGCCGTAGAGCAGCGTGGGGTTGGTGCCATCGGCCTGCGCGCCCTCGGGCCACACCACGAAGTACGGCACGCGGGTGCCGTCCTTGGACGTGGCGAAGCGCTGCTCCACGCGCTGGCCGCCGGAGTCGAAGAGCGCCGTGCGCGACTTCAGCGGCTCGCGCCGGTCGTCGCGCGTGCTGCCGAGGTACAGCGAGTCGGGCGTGAGGAAGTCGGTGTACGTGAGCAGGTAGCTCTCGGCGAGGTCGTCGGACGGCAGCAGCGGGTCGTGCAGCGGGCTCACGCCCAGGCTGCCGGGGAAGGGGGCCTCGATCGGACGGCCCGTGAACGTGGCGCCGTCCTTGCGGAAGAGTTCGAGGCGGCTCGCGACGTTGTCCATCACGTTGAGCACCACGTGGTCGCGCGTGAACGCGTAGCCCGACAGCGAGCGGGTGGCGCTGGGCGTGAACAGCGCCTGCAGCTGGCGTTCGCCGCGCAGGTACGCGGCCGCGTCGGTGTGCAGCAGCGCGCCGCTCGGGAAGCCCTGGAACCCGGAGCGCAGGCCCAGCAGCATCGTGTCGCGCAGGAAACTCGGCGAGGCGTCGCTCGGGATGTCGAGCGGCACGAGGCGGTCACCGTCGAGCAGGAAGTACTTCTGGTTGTAGAAGTCGGTGGCGCGGCTGAACAGCGTGCGCTCGTAGCCCGGCGTCTTGTCGACGGACACGCCCACGGCCACGTCCTGGGCCTCGCCCTCGAACACGGTGACGGCGTCCGCGAGCGGCGTGCCGCGGCGCCAGCGCTTGATGACCCGCGGGTAGCCGGAGTCGGTGAGCGAGCCGGGGCCGAAGTCGGTGCCGACGTAGAGCGTGTCCTCGTCGATCCAGTCGACATCGGACTTGGCCTCGGGCAGGAAGAAGCCGCCGTCGACGAAGCGCTTCTCGACCGCGTCGAACTCGCGGATGACCTTGGCATCGGCGCCGCCGCGCGACAGCAGGATCAGGCAGCGGCGGTAGTCGGGCCCGAGGCACGCGGCGCCGCCCCAGACCCAGTTCTCGTTCTCGGCCGTGGCGAGGGCGTCGAGGTCGAGCACGGTCTCCCAGTCGGGTGCGGCCAGCTTGTACTGGGCGAGCGTGGTGCGGCGCCAGAGGCCGCGCTTGTGGACGTCGTCCTGCCACAGGTTGTAGAGCCACGGGCCGCGGCGCACCACGTACGGGATGCGGTCGCGTGCGTTGAGCACCTCGAGCAGCTGCGCGCGGGTGGGCGCGTACTCGGGCCGCGCGGTGAGCTCGGCCTGCGAGAGCTGGTTCTGGCCGCGGACCCAGTCGAGGGCGGCGTCACCCTGCACGTCCTCCAGCCACAGCAGGGGATCGGCGTCGGGGGCGGTGGGGGAGGGAGCGGCGGGCGAGGTCGTCATGTGGGTGCAGGCGGACAGGACAAGGGCGCCCGCGAGGAGCCAGAAGGCCCGGCGGACGAAAGGGACCGGCATCGGCCGGGGCACGTGCTCGGCGCAGTCAGGCGACGAGGCCGCGGGACTCGGGGTGCCGCTGCAGGTAGCCCTGCACGTACGAGCACACCGGGTCGACCTTGAGCCCCTCGGTGCGCGCGAATTCGAGGGCGCGTTCGACGAGGGCGGCGGCGACGCCGCGGCCCCGCAGCGACGGGTGCACCGCCGTGTGGGTCATCACGAGGGTGCCGTTGGAGAGCACGTAGTCGGCCACGTTCAGGTGGCCGTCGATGGTGGACTCGAAGCGTTGTTCGTGGGCGTTGTGGATGACGTCGGGTGCGGTGTCTGGCATGGCGTGTCGAGGTCGGTGAGGGGCCCATTCTGGTCCATCCCGCCGGGACACCGCTTCCGGGGCCCGGTTTTTCCCTGACCGCGGTGCGGTGGCCGCGCCGTTCAGGCCGGCGTGAGGCGCTCGGGCGAGACCTCGACGGACCGCTGGCCGTCGCCGATCCACACGGTGCCGTCCTGCACCGTCACCTGCAGCTGCATCGTGCGCTGTGCCAGTTCGGCGAGCGCCTGGCTCTGCTCGGCCGGCACCTGCCACACGGTGAGGTTGCGGGCGCGCGTGATCTTCGTGGCGACGCCGCTCCACCACACGGGCGTGCTCGACGCGAAGGCGTACACCGACACGCGTTCGGCCTTCGGGCTCGACTTCATCATGCGCTTGTCGTCGGGCTGGCCCACGTCGATCCAGTGGACGATCTGGCCGGTGAGGTCCTTCTGCCAGAGGTCGGGCTCGTCGGTGTCCCACAGGCTTTTCGCGAAGTCGAGGTCGCCGTTGTGGTTGTCGGCCGGCACGTTCAGCGCGAAGGCCAGCACCCGCATCATCATGCGCTCGTCGGTCTCGGACGGGTGCCGGGCGATCGTGACGCCGTGGTCGCCATAGACGTTGCGGTCCATGTCGGCGAGCTGGATGTTGGCTTTGTAGATCGTGGCCTTGAGCGCCATGGCGGAACCGGTCGGTGGAGAGAAAGGATCGGGGATTAGACCAGATGCCTCCGCCGCCCGGCGACAATGCGGGCCGACGACGTTAGACATGCAGGTATTCCGATGACGATGAAGAAGTTCGACCTGACCAAGAACCTGGCCCACAAGATCGAGGGCCGGATGAAGGGGGCGGGTGTGCCCGACCGGTTCGCGCAGGGCGCGAACGCCGCGGTGGACAAGCGCGAGCAGCGCCGCCGCGACGCGGCCGCCGGCCTCGTGCCGTTCGCGTGCAAGCTGCCGGCCGAGCTGGTGCAGAAGCTCAACGAGCGCGGCGCCACCACCGAAGGCGGCGTCAACGCGCTCGTGGCGCAGGCGATCGAGAAGGCGCTCGGCTGAGCGCCTGATTCAAGGCGCGGAGGCGGCGGCGGGCGGGGCCTTCGGCACCACCACGCCCGGCACCAGCGGGATCTCGTCCTGCACGCGCACGCCGGTGACGTAGTGGCGGGTCTCGCCGAAGCAGGTGGTGGGCAGGCCCACCTTCTGCACGTAGTGCAGCGACACGCGCTGGCCCATCACGGCATTGACCTGGGCCGCCACGGCGTCGTCGTGGATCGTGAACTGGAACTTCTCGGGCGTGCTGCCCGGCAGCGAGACCAGGGCGAGTTCACCCTCCCACGTCTTGCAGAGCCAGCCCTTGTTCGAGAGCTTCTGGACCCAACCGGCCCGTTCGCCGCTGGCGTAGTTCCAGTTCACCACGATGGCGAAGTACGCCGCCACCAGAAGGCCCAGCACCAGCACGCCGAGCAGCCATTTACCAAGACGCATGAGCCTGTTCTCCCTCGGGAAGCCCCGTCGGCGTGCGGGGTTCGATGTGTGTCGATGCCGGAGTGTAGGGCCTCAGCCGTAGACAGCCACCACCTGGTAACCGATGGACGCCAGTTCACCCCCGGGCGTCCACAGCTTCGTCACCTGGTTGACGTAGCCGCCGGCCGCGGCGATCACGTCGGTGTCCACGCGCCACCAGGCGTCGCCCTGCGCGGCGTCGGCCACCGGGCGCAGCTCGAGCTCCCACGACACCGAACTCGCCGGCGTGGGCCGCGTGAAGCGGCTGATGACCGGGGAGGGCGGCGTGTCGGCGAGCAGCACGGTGAGCAGCTCCGCATCGACCGGCTCGCTCTTGAGGCGCAGGTGCATGCGGCTCGACCAGCTGTCGGCCCCGGTGAACGGCAGGCGGCCTTCGGCCCAGCGGAAGTCGAAGTGCTGCGTGAAGTTCGGGGCCACGCCGGGGATGAACGGCAGCTGCAGCGAATCGGCCGGGCCCTTGACCACGGCAGGCTGCCCGGGGGCCATCACCGGCACAGTGGTCTCGCGTGCGGCGCCGAAGACGCCGAGCATCAGTGCGGCCGTCTGCCCGCCCTGCTCCACGAGCGCCTGCACCTGGCGCACGCTTTTGCCTTCGCGCAGCACCTGCACGTCGACGCGCACGGGGCCCTTGTCGACGGGGCCGATGAAACTCACCTGCAGCGCACGCAGCTTCACGCCGGCATCCCACGCCCCGCCGGCCACGTCGCGCATGGCCTGCACCGCGAGCGTGGCGATCAGGCCGCCGAACGTGGTGCGGCCCTGCTGCCAGTCCTCGGGGATCGTGAAGGTGACGCTGGCGCCGCCGGGCTCGCGGGTGCGGGCGGCGAGGAGGGCGGCGAAGGGGGTGAGGTCGGACATGGGAGGCAACACGGTGAACGGGCGTCCATTATCGCGGGTGGTGGCCGCCCACAGTCTGCGGGCGCGGGCGCGCCTCGGATGCGTGCGATGACTAGATCAGCACCGCTGCCAGCGCGAAGTCCTGCGGCCCCTGGGTGACGCTCGACGCGACGACGACGAAGGTCCAGGTGCCCGCCGGCGCGTCGGACACCTGCACGACCTCGACGTTGTTCCTGCTGTCCATGGTCATCAGCCCGGACCCGGCGCCCTGGTTGCCGACGTAGCGTCTTCCGCCGGGCGCGGTGACGATCAGGTTCAGGTTGTTGATCAGGCCGTCGCCCGGGAAGTCGCTGTAGGCCATGACGACGCGCAGCGTGCGGCTGCTGCCGCCGACCTTCAGCGTGCTGCTGGACATCTCGCCGCTGCGCAATCCCGTCCCCTCGCTGGCCAGCTTCAGCCGGCGCAGCGAGCGCTCGAGGTTGACTCGCCCGAAGCCCTGGGCGTTGTCGAGCAGGCGTGTGGGCGCGGCCAGGCCGGGCAGGCGTTGCGCGCCGGCGATCAGCACCGCCTTCAGCAGCGCCGCGCTCGGGCTGTCGAGCGACCCGCTCTTGCGCACGTGCTCGCGGATCAGCGCGAGGCAGCCCGACACCAGGGGCGTGGCCATGCTGGTGCCGCCCATGTGGAAGTACTTGTGGTTTGGCGGGTAGGCTGCCCACGCGAAGTTGTTCGGTGCCAGCTGCGTCGAGCGCGTCGACAGGATGAACGTGCCAGGGGCCACGACATCGGGCTTGGTGCGGCCGTCGCTGCACGGGCCGCGGCTCGAGAAGGCCGCCAGCTGCCCGGCGTTGTTCGCCATCGGGTCGGTCGACGGTGGCGGAACCGGGAAGTCGTCCGGCCACCAGTCGCCGTAGCGCTCCGTGTCGAACTCCGGGCGCAGGTTCTCGCTGGCGCCGACCGTGATGCAGTTCTTCGCGGTTCCCGGGGACGTCACGCTGCCTTCGTCGATCTTGCCGTCGCCGTTGTGGTCGCTGCCGTCGTTGCCCGCGGCGATGACGAAGCACATGTCCTTGTTGCGCCAGACGAAGTCGTCGAACTGGCGGCATTGCTCGTCGTACCGGCCGGGGTCGCCGCCGCCCCAGGAATTCGAGTGGATGCGGGCGCCCAGGCGGTAGGCGTGCTGAAACAGCGGGCCCAGCGCGTCGGGAAGGCCCGACAACAGGTAGCGCGGATTGCCCGGCGGCGCAGCCCCGGGCCGCCAGCGCATGAACTGCTCGATGGCCTGAAACACCAGCTTGGCCGCAGGCGCCGTGCCCTGGATGCGCAGCGGCCCGTTCGCCGAAGCGCTGCCGTCGCCGAGCACCGAGCCCGCGACATGCGTGCCGTGCCCCGAGTCGAGGTCGGCGGCGCCGTCGTTGGCGCCCGGGTTCAGCAGCCAGGGGGTCCAGTACGGTGCGATGGGAAAGCTCTTGATCGCGACGATGCGGCCGGCGAAATCGGCGTGGATGGTCGCGGCGTCGCCGGTGTCCAGCCCGGTGTCGCACACCGCGACGATCTCGCCGCGCCCGCTGAGGCCCAACCCGTTCGACGGCCGCGTGACGACGGTCTGGCCGACGATGCCGGCGGCGACGTTGTTGCTGGTGCGCGGCAGCACGCGCTCGGCGATCCAGCGCACCCCGTGCACCGTCGACAGCGCCTGCACGCGTTGCCGAGTCTGCGCCTCGGTGGCGTCACTGAGCACGCTCAGGCGCTTGGCCGGCTTGTCCTGCGCCAGCACCGTGAAGCCGAGCGCCACCGCTTCGCGGGCGATGCGCGGCAGGTCGGCGGCGTCGAACACGTCCACCGTGAGCGCGCCGGGCAGCACGCGGCGGCGCGGCATCGCCGGTGCTTGCGGCTGCGCCACTGCCGCCCGCACCGGCGCCGGCGTCCCGGTGATCGCCGGCGCGACCCGATCGGCATGCGGCAGGTGACCGACCCACCGCACGAAACGCAGTTCGCGCAGCCTGGCCAGTGCCGCGCCGTCGGCCTTGACGACATAGCCGAAGCCCGAGGTCGGATGGCGCGGCGTCGCACCGGCGCGCTTCAGCGCGGTCAACCAGGCGGGCTTGGGCGGCGCGACGAACTGAAGCAGGTAGTGATGCGGCGCGTCGTCGGGCGGGGCCGTGCTCCGCGCCACCGCGCGGCGGCTGCGCGACGCCACGGTCGCGTGGGCCGACGCCGCCTCGGTGCCGGCGGCGCCCCCCAGCGGGTCGATTTCGGCACCCCCCAGGGGCAGGAGGTACTGGTCGCTGATGTCCTCGACGGGATGGCTGCGCACCAGCCGGCGCACCGCGACCGGCCCGGCATCCACGATGGTGAACGCATCGTAGGTCTCGACGATCTGGCCGAACTCGGCCAGCGCGGCGCTTTCGGCGCGCGGCACGAACACTTTCAACATCGGCATGGGGCACCTCCTCGCTTGCTCCGGACGGCTTGCAGACGAGTAGACCCCACCGCGCGAGGCGCGACAAGCCATCGGCGGCGCCCTGGATCGTCAAGCTGTATGACGCGGCGGCACGATGGGGCATGAGTTCCTGCTGCAGGCGCTCTTCGTCGAGCAGCACGCCCACAACGTCATGATGCACCTGATGGTCGAGAACCTGGACGACTGGTACGCCGACGTGCGGGCGTCCGGCGTGATCGAACGTTTCGGGGTGCTGTGGCGCGTGGCCCAGGACCTCAGCGCGTGACCGCCGCCAGCCCTTCCGGGAACAGCCGCTCCAGCGCCGACAGGAAGTTCGTGAACGCGATGGGCTTGGTCCAGTAGTCCTCGAAGCCCGCGGCCAGCGCCCGGGCGATGTCTTCCGGCATGGCGTTGGCCGACAGCGCGATGCACGGGATGGTTGCCGTGGCGGGCTGTTCACGCAGGCGCCGCATCACCTCGAAGCCGTCGATGTCGGGGAGCTGGATGTCGATCAGGATCAGGTCGGGGCGCAGCTCGGCCGCGCGGCGCACGCCCGCCATGCCGTTGGAGCTGGACTCGATGGCGAGGCCCGCGTGGCCGCGCACCAGTTCCTCGACCAGGATCTGGTTGATGGGGTTGTCCTCGATGTAGAGCAACTGCCCGGCACGGCGCGGGCCGGCCGGCGCGGTGGACGCAGCGGCGGGGAGGTCGCCGGCCTTCACCGGCGGCATCTCCTTGTAGCGGGGCAGCCGCACCGTGAAGGTGGAGCCGATGCCGGGTTCGCTCTCCACGGAGATGGACCCGCCCATGCGCTCCACGAGCGCCTTCACGACGGCCAGGCCGATGCCGGTGCCCTCGATGCCCTCGCGTTCGACGCCCAGGCGGTTGAACGGCTCGAACAGCTGCCCGAGCTGCTGGCGCGTCATGCCGCGGCCGGTGTCGCTCACGTGCAGCGTGACCTGCGTGTCGTCCACTTCGGAGCGCACGCTGGCGCGGCCGCCGCTGCGGCGGTTGTACTTGATGCTGTTGGTGAGCAGGTTGATGACGACCTGCCGGATGCGCGTGCGGTCGCCGAACGCGACGCCGGGCAGCGAGCCGAGTTCGATGGTCACGCCGTGCCGCATCGCCAGCGAGTCCACCAGGGGCAGCGATTCCTGCAGCACGTCGTGCAGCGGCACGGCCTGCAGGTCCACGCGCAGCTGGCCCTGCTCGAGGCTCGACAGGTCGAGCACGTCGTTGATGAGGGACAGCAGGTGTTCGCCAGCGGAGTGGATGTGGTCGAGCTTCTCGCGCTGTTCGGGATCCAGCCCCGCGCCCAGCTGCAGCAACTGCGCGAAGCCGAGCACGGCGTTGAGGGGCGTGCGCAGCTCGTGGCTCATGCGCGCGAGGAACTGCGACTTGGCCTCGCTCTCGCGCTGCGCGACGAGCTTGTCCTGCCGTTCGGCCTCGGCCATCACGCGTTCGTGGATGTCCCAGTTGACGCCGATCTGGCGCACGGCCTCGCCGTGGGCGTCGTAGACGGGCACCGAGCGCGACGCGAGCCACCGCCAGCTGCCGTCGGGCAGTCGCACGCGGAACTCGTAGGTGCACATGCGGTGGTCGCGCACCGAGGTCTCGTTGACTTCGAGGATGCGCGGCAGGTCGTCGGGGTGGCACAGCTCGAGGCGCAGGCGGTCCACGTCGGCCCCCGAGTCGGGGTCGAGGCCGCGCAGCAGGAACATCTGGGCGTCCCACTGGACCGCGTCGGTGCGCACGTCGCGCTCCCAGGTGCCGATGCCGGCGCCGTGGGCCGCGAGGGCGATGCGTTCGTTGGCCTGGCGCAGGGCGGTCTCCGTCTCGACACGCTGCGTGATGTCCATCGTGATGCCGAAGAGCATCGAGTGGCCGTCGCGCACCTCGTGGCGGGCGCGGTTGACGAGCCAGCGCACCTCGCCGTCGGGCCGGCGGATGCGGTACTGGTGCTCGATGGTGGTGCCGTTGGACGCCAGCATCTCGGCGTGGGCGTTGCGCATCAGCACCCGGTCGTCGGGGTGGATGATCTCCTCGACCCATTCGTGGCGCGAGGGCAGGCCCTGCGCCGGCGAACGCCCGACGATCTCGTACATCTGCGAGTTCCACTCGGCGCGCCGGGTGACGGGGTCGCGGCTCCACACGCCCATGCCCGAGGCCGAGGCGGCGATCTCGAGGCGCTTGGCCATCTCGCTCGCGTGCCGGTTCTTCTCGACCTGCTCGCTCACGTCGAGCGCCACGCCCACGAACTCGACCGGGTCGCCGTGTTCGTCGCGGCGCAGCATGCGGCGCGTGAGGACGTAGCGCCACGTGCCGTCGGAGCGCCGGTACCGCGCCTCCATGTCGACGGGGCGATCGGAGTGGAGCGCGGCCTCGGCGGTGGCATACACCTGCGGCAGGTCGTCGGGGTGGATGAGGGCGCGCACCTCGTCGGCATCGAGCCCGTCGGGGCGCGGCGGGATGCCCACCACCTCGAAGGCGCGGTCGTTGTAGAAGAAGCGGTTGCGGCGCAGGTCGTGCCGCCAGATGGCGATGTTGCCGAGGTCGACGGCCATCTTCAGCTGGGCGCTGGTCTTGTTGAACGACTCGGCGAGGTCGTACACCTCGGTGTCGTCGACCATGATGCCGGTGACGAGCGCCGGGCGGCCGTCGAGCCCGTTCTTGACTTCCCACTGGGCGTGGACGTGGCGGTGCGGCTGGCCGGGCAGGGCGATGCGGTAGCGGCTGGAATAGCGGCCGGCCGCGTTGCTGGAGGCGCGGTAGCGCTGACCCGGGCGGTCGTCGGGGTGGATCTTGCTGGCCACCACCTCGAAGTCGGGCACGCCGTCGGCCGGGTCGAGGCCGAAGAAGCGGTACATGTGGCGGTCCCAGCGGCCCTTGCCGAGCGGCAGTTCGCGCTCCCAGATGCCCAGGCGGCCGAAGTCCTGGGCGGTGTCGAGCAGCTCGGCGAGGTGGGTGGCGTGGGCGTCGAGTTCGCGGTGCGCGGTGGTGTCGCGCAGGACCACGTACCACCGGGCGGCCTCGGGAAGGCCGGCGCCACCCGCCACGGGCGTCAGCGCGAGGGTGCCGAAGCGCCGGGCCCCGGTGCCGTCGGTCCAGGGCACGAGGTGGTCGGGCGGGAGGGCGTCACCGCCGTCGAGCGCGGCCTGCACCGGAACCCAGGGTTCGCTGGTGACCGGGGGCGGCATCTCGGCGTGCAGCAGGGAGACGAACGGACGTTGCACCACGTCGGCGGCAGGACGGCCGCCGATGCGCTCGAAACTGCGGTTGACCCACAGCACGCGGCCTTCGGCGTCGAGCAGGGCCAGAAGGTCGGACACCGCATCGAGCAGTGCGGCCCCATCGGGCAGGGCCATGCTCGCAGGCGGAGTGGGGCGAGGTGAGGCCATTGAACAGGCGCGGTTCGTGGAGTGGTGACGCCGCGCCAGTCTAGTCCTTTCGACTCACCCGTTCCCCCGGGGAAGCCCCCGCGAAACGGGTGTTCTGTCGTTGTATGACCCGGAGAATGTGAACAAGTGTGCAACTCCCCGGGCCACGCGTTCGCGCCTTCTCAGGCGTCGGCCACCTTGAGGACCAGCTTCCCGAAGTTTTCGCCGTTGAAGAGCTTCAGCAGGGTCTCGGGGAAGGTGTCGATGCCGTCGACCACGTCCTCCTTGCTCTTCATGCGGCCGTCGCGCAGGTAGTCCGCCATCTCGGCGATGGCCTGCGGGTAGCGGTCCGCGTAGTCGAACACGACGATGCCTTCCATGCGCGCGCGGTTCACGAGCAGCGACATGTAGTTCGACGGGCCCTTGACCGGCGTGGTGTTGTTGTACTGGCTGATGGCGCCGCAGATCACGATGCGGGCCTTGCGGTTGATGCGCGTCAGCACCATGTCGAGGATCTCGCCGCCCACGTTGTCGAAGTAGATGTCGACGCCGTTCGGGCAGGCCTGGCGGAGCGCGTCCTTGATGGGGCCGGCCTTGTAGTCGATGCAGGCGTCGAAGCCGAGTTCGTTGACGACCCAGTCGCACTTGGCCTTGCCGCCGGCGATGCCCACGGCACGCAGGCCGAGGATCTTCGCGAGCTGGCCCACGGTCTGTCCCACGGCGCCGGCGGCGCCCGACACCACGAGCGTCTCGCCCGCCTTCGGCTGGCCCACGTCCATCAGGCCGAAGTAGCCGGTCATGCCGGGCATGCCCAGCACGTTGAGCCACTGCGTGAGCGAGCCGGCCCTGGCGTCGATCTTCGCGAGGCCGTTGCGGCGCATCTCGCTCGCGGGCACGAGGGCGTGGGTCTGCACGCCCATGGTGCCGGTGACGTGGTCGCCCACCTGGTAGGCCGGGTTCTTCGAGTCGATCACGACCCCGATGCCGCCGGCGCGCATCACCTCGCCGATGCCCACCGGGGGGATGTAGCTCTTGCCTTCGTTCATCCAGCCGCGCATGGCCGGGTCGAGGGACAGCACGAGCACCTTGACCAGCACGTCGCCGTCGGCGAGGGCGGGCACCGGTTCGTCGGTGACCTGCCAGTTGGCGCGGGTGGGCAGGCCCGTGGGGCGGGCGGCGAGGCGGATCTGGTGGTTCATCAGCGAGGTGGCCATGGGCGGGTCTCCGGCAAAGGTTCTGACGAGGGGTGCGGGATGGTAGCGGCGGCACCGGGGGCGCCGTGTCGCGCAGATGTCAGAGGACGCCGACACCGGGTGGCGCGCGCGCCCGACACCACCGGGCGCCCTTCGTTTCTATAGTCGAAGCCATCACCAGAACACGGGACTTCCCCCATGACCACCTCCTTCCTGCAACGCCTGTCCGGTGCCGCGGCCCTTGCCGGGCTGCTGGCGCTGAACGCGGTGTTCGCCGCGCCGCCGGTCACCAGCGTGCCGAAGGTGGACCTCGCCCGCTACGCCGGCACGTGGTACGAGCTGGCGCGGCTGCCGAACCGGTTCCAGGAAAGCTGCACGGGGGACGTGACCGCCACCTACACGCCGAACGCCGACGGGTCGGTCGGGGTGGTGAACCGCTGCCGCGAGAGCAGCGGGAAGTACCAGGTCAGCGAAGGGCGCGCGACGCCCGCCCCCGGGGTGGACAGCGGCGCGCAGCTGAAAGTGAGTTTCCTGCCCGGTTGGCTGCAGTGGTTCCCGCTGGGGCGGGGCGACTACTGGGTCGTGCTGCTCGATCCCGAATACCGCTATTCGGTGGTGAGCGAGCCGAGCCGCGAGTACCTGTGGATCCTGGCGCGGGCGCCGTCGATGGACCCGGCGGCGTACGAGTCGCTGACCGAGCAGCTGCGGGCGCTGGGCTACCCGGTCGAACGGCTGGTGCGCACGCCGCATGCGGTGGTGCCGCCGCCCACCGCGAAGATCCCGCCTGCGCCGGACCGGTCCAAGGCGCTTTGAGCCCCGCGGGGACGAAAAAAAACGCGGCCCGGAGGCCGCGTTTTCATTCGCGAGGCGAAGCGATCAGATCGCGCGGATGTTCGCGGCCTGCAGGCCCTTCTGGCCTTGCTTGACTTCGAATTCGACGCGCTGGTTTTCCACGAGCGTCTTGAAGCCGGAGCCGGTGATGTCACGGAAGTGGGCGAAGAGGTCGGCGCCGCCGGCGTCTTGAGCGATGAAGCCGTAGCCCTTGCTCTCGTTGAACCACTTCACGGTACCGGTTTGGATTTGGGTCGTCATGGGACGATGTCTTTCTGTCAATCACGAAGTCACGCGCAGCAACATGCCGTGCGTGCAGTCACACTCAAGGGAAGTATTCGGGGGGGTATTTCCAACGAACCGGCCTGGAACCAGGACGGGGTCACATAGATCACTCACCAGAACCGACTTGCGGGTTCCTGTGCGTGGACTATACACCATTGCCAGGGCGATCCCCGCACAAATCGCAGTTCGCACGCACGCGCTGCAGCGAAAGCGCGCCGCTGACACAATGCGCCGATCCCCCGACTCAAGGAATACCCCATGAAGACCCGCGCCGCCGTGGCCTGGAAGGCTGGCCAGCCCCTCACCATCGAAACCGTCGACCTCGACGGCCCCCGCTTCGGTGAAGTGCTCGTCGAGATCAAGGCCACGGGCATCTGCCACACCGACGCGTACACGCTCTCCGGCGCGGACCCCGAAGGCCTGTTCCCCGCGATCCTGGGCCATGAGGGTGCCGGCGTGGTCGTGGACGTGGGCCCGGGTGTGACGTCGCTGAAGAAGGGCGACCACGTGATCCCGCTCTACACGCCCGAGTGCCGCCAGTGCAAGTTCTGCCTGAGCCGCAAGACCAACCTGTGCCAGCTGATCCGCGGCACGCAGGGCAAGGGCCTGATGCCCGACGGCACGAGCCGCTTCTCACTCGACGGCAAGCCCATCCTGCACTACATGGGCACGTCCACGTTCGCGAACCACATCGTGGCGCCGGAGATCTCGCTCGCGAAGATCCGCTCCGACGCGCCGTTCGACAAGGTCTGCTACATCGGCTGCGGCGTCACCACCGGCATCGGGGCCGTGCTGTTCACCGCGAAGGTGGAGGCGGGCGCCAACGTCGTGGTGTTCGGCCTCGGCGGCATCGGCCTCAACGTGATCCAGGGCGCCAAGATGGTGGGCGCCGACAAGATCATCGGCGTGGACATCAATCCGGCGCGCGAGGCGATGGCCCGCCAGTTCGGCATGACCCACTTCATCAACCCGAAGGACACCGAGAACGTCGTCGACGCCATCGTGCAGCTGACCGACGGCGGCGCCGACTACAGCTTCGAGTGCATCGGCAACACGAAGGTGATGCGCCAGGCGCTCGAGTGCACGCACAAGGGCTGGGGCCGCAGCATCATCATCGGCGTGGCCGAGGCCGGCGCCGAGATCAGCACCCGCCCGTTCCAGCTCGTGACCGGCCGCAAGTGGGAAGGCTCGGCCTTCGGCGGCGCGCGCGGCCGCACCGACGTGCCGAAGATCGTCGACTGGTACATGGACGGCAAGATCAACATCGACGACCTGATCACCCACAAGCTCAAGCTCGAGCAGATCAACGAGGGCTTCGACCTGATGCACCGCGGCGAGTCGATCCGCTCCGTCGTGGAGTTCTGACGTGGAGCGCGTGAGCGAACACGCCTGCTTCGGCGGCACGCAGGGCTTCTACCGGCACGACTCCGAGGTCATCGGCCTGCCGATGAAGTTCGGCGTGTACGTGCCGCCGCAGGCGGCGCAGGGCCCCGTGCCCGTGCTTGTCTACCTGGCCGGGCTCACGTGCACCGAGGAGACGTTCGCGATCAAGGCGCACGCGCAGGAACACGCCGCGCGCCACGGCCTGATGCTGGTCACGCCCGACACCAGCCCGCGCGGCACGGGCGTGGCGGGCGCCGACGCGGCGTGGGACTTCGGCGACGGTGCGGGCTTCTACCTCGACGCCATCCAGGCGCCGTGGGCGCAGCGCTGGCGCATGGCCACGTACGTCACGCTGGAACTGCAGTCGATCGTCGCGCGCGAGTTTCCGGCGGACACCGCACGCACCGGCCTCTTCGGCCACTCGATGGGAGGGCACGGCGCGCTCACGCTCGCGCTCAGGAACCCGGGCCTGTACCGCAGCGTCTCGGCCATCGCGCCCATCGCCGCGCCATCGCAGTGCCCCTGGGGGCACAAGGCGTTCGGCGGGTACCTGGGCGACGACCGGGCCGCTTGGGCCGCGCACGATGCCACCGAACTGGTGAAGTCGGGTGCCAAGGCGCCGCCGCTGCTCGTCGACCAGGGCCTCGCCGACAAGTTCCTCGCCGAGCAGCTGCACCCGCATCTCTTCGAAGAGGCCTGCCGCGCCGCCGGCCAGCCGCTCACGCTGCGCCGGCACGAGGGCTACGACCACGGCTACTACTTCATCCAGACAGTGGTGGGGGACCACGTGGCGCACCACGCGAAGCAGCTGTCGGCATGAAGCTCTCGGTGCTCGACCAGTCGGTGTCCCTCGCGGGCTCGACGGAAGACGCGGCCATCCGCGACACCCTCGACCTCGCGGTCACCTGCGAGCGCCTGGGCTACCACCGCTTCTGGCTCAGCGAACACCACAGCCTGCCCACCATCGTGGGCAGCGCGCCGGAGATCCTGATGGCCGCGGTGGCTGCGCGCACCAGCCGCATCCGCATCGGCAGCGCCGGCGTGATGCTGCCGCACTACGCCTCGCTGAAGGTGGCCGAGCAGTTCCGCGTGCTGGAGGCGCTGGCGCCGGGCCGCATCGACCTGGGCGTGGGGCGTGCGCCCGGCGGCGACATGCGCACCGCCCAGGCACTGAACCCGCACACCTTCGGCACGGCCGACCACTTCCCCGGCCAGGTGCAGGACCTGATCGCGTGGACGGGCGGCCGGCGCCACAAGGGCATCGACGCCCACCCGCGCGGGGCGTTCGCGCCCGAGGTGTGGGTGCTGGGCAGTTCCGACTACGGCGCACAGCTGGCGGCCCACATGGGGCTGCCCTACGCCTTCGCGTACTTCTTCTCCGACGGCCAGGGCGCGCGCCAGGCCATCGACCTGTATCGGCAGCTGTACCGCGGCAGCGAACGCCATCCGAAGGCGTCGCCCACGCTGTGCGTCTGGGCGCTGGCGGCCGACACGGAGGACGAGGCCCGGTACCACGCGCTGAGCCGCGAGCGCTGGCGGGTGGACCGCGGCCGGGGCGTGCTGCGTCCGCTGCAGTCGCCGGCGGCGGTGGCCGAACAGCCGTTCACCGAAGCCGAGATGGCCACCGTCGGGCCGATGCGCGAACGCGGATTCGTGGGCAGCGGGCCACAGGTCGCCCGGAAACTGCGACAACTGGCACAGGACTTCGAGCTCGATGAACTCGTCATCAACTGCTGGGCGCACAATCCTTCCGTGCGCCGCCGTTCCTACGAATTGCTGGCCAACGAGTTTGAACTGACGAGCGGGACCTGATCATGAACTTCATCGATTTCGAGTTGCGTGGCGAATTCATCCCCCTCGACGCCTTGCTGAAGGCGACCGGCATGGCCGGCAGCGGCGGCGCCGCCAAGGCCATGGTGGCCGACGGCCTCGTCGCCGTGGACGGCGAGCGGGAACTGCGCAAGACCTGCAAGGTGCGGGCGGGCCAGGAAGTGGCCGTGTCGGGCGCGTGCGTGCGGGTGCATGCGCCGACGATGCCGGCGCCGCTCGACTGACCGACCGCTTTTGCTCGATCAACCCCCCCATGCTGTCACCCTGGCGCAGGCCGGGGCCCACTGCAGCGCCGGGCGCGCAGGAGGAACGGGCCACCCGACATCCATCGGAGCGCCCGACCTTCATCGACCTCAGAAGTTGTACTTGTAGGCCACGGTATAGAGGTCGGCATTGACGTGGCCCGACGTGGCCCCGTCGAAGCGATACCGCTCCCACTCCGCGCTCACCGCATGGTTCTTCGTCAGGTCGTACTGCAGGCCCAGGCCGCCCTTGATGTTCATCCCTTCGTCGGTCAACTGCGTGCCCGATCGGCCATCCTTCAGCTTCCCGTAGAACGTGCCCACACGTCCCGTGGCGGACAGCGACGTGGTCAGCGGGAAGCGCCCCACCGCATCGAGGTACACCCCCTGGCCACGCAACGAGCCGGCGGCCGAGTCGAACCGCCCCGTGTTCACGGCGCCGAGTTCGGCACCCAGGAAGCTGTTGAAGCGGTAGCCGGCGAACACTTTGGCGCTGGTGTCCGACCGATCGGTCGGCACGTCGGGCAGGTCCTCGCCCTTCATGCGGCTGGCACCCACGCCCACGCCCACGTACGGGCCGGCGGCTTGCGGGTCGATGAACTGGGCCTGGGAAGGCAGGGCCAGGGTGGCGGCGGAGGCGGCGAGGGCCGCGGCGATCAGGTGGCGGTGGTGTTGACGGGGCATTGTCTCGGGTTCCTTTCAGGTTGTGCGTTCGCGGCGGGAGGCCGCGGCGTGAAAGGAATGATCGAAGCGGGACCGCCTCGGACCCACCGGACATCGGCGGGCCTGTTCGTCGGGCATCGTGGCCGAAAACTGTCAGGATGAGTCCTACAGGCGGGCGGAGATCCATCCACACAAATTTAGGCTTGTCATGTCCGCGCGCCCAAATTCTTAGGGCGAACGACGCCTTTGACGAGTGGTGCGAGGCGGTAGGATTCGGGGGGATGGAAACGGCGCCGCTGCTGGCTTTTCCAAGGACGCCACCGTGATGTGGACGCCGTCGACCGCGAATGTCTTAGGCGACCTTCACCCTGTTTAGGCGGAGCGGTCGGGAACACAACAACATGTCTATCTCACGTTAGGCATGCAAAGCAAGCGAGCACACGAGCATGAACTGCCCTGAACTCACGCGCGAGCAATACATCGCCACCATGGCAACGCCAATGCGCCCTGTTGGAGCGGAAGACGATTCATTCGGCCCATTCCCCGTTGCCTCGGTCGTTGACCATTTGATAGAAAAACTGCAGCTTCCAACCACTCGTGAAGACATCGAGATCCACCATGTCTACGTGAACGATCAGGGTCGCTTCTGCCACATTCTTTTCAACTGGGGAGAGAAGAATGTCTACCTTGTTCTGATCACCAAGCCAGAGGAGAAAGCGGTGCACGGATATCGTCTGCTCGATCTAAACGCAGAGTACGGTCTCTGCAGCGAAGAAGAGCCCGGTGGCTTAACGCAATAGCCTGTATGTCTGCCCGCACTCCTGTTCTCAGCTTGGTCTCGCGCATGCCTAACCCATCCATCGAGCGGACGCCCCAAAGCCTTCGGCTTCGTGTCGCCGCTCATGTCAAACGTTAGAGCGCATGAATTCACGGCCCCGTAGACCTGAAGACAAGAACGGCAAGATCGTTCGGGTTGGTTCTCTTGTTCGAGTACTAAACCTTTCTGGAGAGTGGTTCGATTCTCTTCCTGAAGGCGAAAAGATTAATGTGCGATCAATGATTGGAGAAGTTTTCGCAGTCGAAGAGATCGACGAGTACGGGCAGCCATGGGTACGAAAGTCATGGCCAAATGAAGCCGAAGGCACATGCAACTCCCATTCAGTAGCTCTAGAGCCGCGAGAGATGGAATTCATTGCAGAGTCAGGCTCATCCGCCAGTGCGAGCACATGAAGGCACCCGCACATGAATACCTACAGCAAAAACGAGAACAACGAGACGCCGCTGGGAGTTCAGCTCTTGCTTTGCGTTGGCGCCCTGCTGCTGATGGTCGGCCTCATGTACTACTCGATCATCTATCCCTATCCGAGTGGGAAGCCGCCAGACATCTCAAGCTTTCTGGCCTTTTGGTTCAAAGAGATCCTAGTTCTTGGCCTCGTCGTGGTCGGCCTCTTCGTCGGCCTTGCAGCCTGGCTCGTCAAGCTCATCCGTCGCATCAGTGCCAGGGGCAAGAATGCGCTCTAACCCTTCCATCGAGCCGACGCCCAACGGGCTGCGCCCGCTGGCCGCCGCTCATGTCAAACGTTAGGCTCGTCGCGTTCCATGTTCTGGGCAGGCTCCTGTGCTTTCATGAGAGATGGTGGGTGCGCTCGTGTGGGCTGCCCGTCCTTCGGCGGTCAGCGGGCGGCACAGGTGATGCGATGCACGTGCAGGTGCTCGCTGAAATGAAGACGTGGGAGTGTGTTCGGGCCGTGCCGTAGAGTAGGGCCTGAGCATCGAACAACAGCACCTGGGGAGGTCGCATGGTCGAAGGTGGTTTGCACATCCAACACGGGGCGCCAAGTCCGGGCCGGCAGCGTCGCGCATGCTCGCCGCTGTTGGGGCTCTTGCTTGTTGGTCGGCCTAACCCGTCCTTCGAGCGGACGCGCCAAAGCTGGCTTCGCCAGCTTCGTCTCGCCGCTCAAGTAGTACGTTAGGCGTTGAGGCGCAATATGCCGATCTTTCACTCGCACGAGTACCCCCGGTGGGACATGGGTCCGGACTTGGCGCAAATCGTTACTTATCCAGGTGTAGAACTGCAAGGTGAAACACTAGGTGCTCTGCTGGAGCAGGTCTTTGACTCTCTTGGTCTTCGCATCATTCCGGCGGAACCGCCCAAGCACTTCAAGTATTTCTCAAAAGGTGAAGTCGAAAATTTTGTGTTGGTCGACATTCACATCGAGCGCGACGGCATAGAGATTTGCCCCAAACAGGATCTCAGATTCCCGCTGCTTGCCTGCGACATTGTTGAAGCCGGCGTTTTCATATGCTGAAGCCCTTGCTTTCCGCTGTGAAATCGGCGCCTAACCCATCCATCGAGCTGACGTCTTCCAGCAGGCTCCGCCTGCTTCCAGCCGCAGCTCATGTCAAACGTTAGAGCCCACGAGCCAGTGGGGCCGTGCCATGCCTTCGCTCGTGTGCTTGTCGATGCGGTGAACCGGCGTGTCCCGCGCCAAGCTCAGGTGACGGGAGCAATGAATGCAAAAGGCCTCGCTCCGGTCGAGTCGGGCATGCACGCATTGGCGCGGGCTGCCCGTCCTTCGGCGGTCAGCGGACGGCCGGCGTGATGCGCTGCACGTGCGGGCGTTCGTTGCGAATGTGGAGCGGTGGAGAGTGTTCGGGCCGTGCCGTAGAGTAGGGGCCTGAGCAAGAACGAAACAGCACCTGGGGAGGTCGCGTGGTCGAAGGTTGTTCTCACATCCAGCAGCAGGCATCAGCGTCATGCCGGCTGTGGCGCGCATGGTCGGCATCGTCTGGGCCTTGTGCTGCAAACCACCCGTCTAACCCGTCCTTCGAGCGGACGCGCCAAAGCTGGCTTCGCCAGCTTCGTCCCGCCGCTCAAGTCCAACGTTAGAGCCCACGAGCCAGTGGGGCCGCGTCATGCCTGCCCCCGCGTGCTTGCAGAGGTGCTCTGCGCTTCCAGCGGCGCTCGCTAGAAGGGCACGGTCAGAGGCTTCGATGTAGTCGCTTTGAAGTGGGACGGGCCGAGTTGAAGGGCCTCGCGTCGGCCAGGCTCCGCATTCCCACGTCGGCGCGGGCTGCCCGTCCTTCGGCGGTCAGCGGGCGGGCGTCGTGATGCGCTGCACATGCGGGCGCTGGCTGCGAACGTGGAGCGACGGAGGGTGTTCGGGTCGTGCCGTAGAGTAGGGGCCTGAGCAAGAACTAAACAGCACCTGGGGAGGTCGCGTGGTCGAAGGTTGTTCTCACATCCAGCAGCAGGCGTCGGCGTCATGCCGGCGGCGGCGCGCATGGTCGGCATCGTCTGGGCCTTGTGCTGCAAACCACCGGTCTAACCCGTCCTTCGAGCGGACGTGCCAAAGCTGGCTTCGCCAACTTCGTCCCGCCGCTCAAGTACAACGTTAGGCCTCTCGTGGACACTCCCAACAGACCCCTTGTTGCCATACTTATGGCGCTGCTCATCATTGCCGCACTGGTAATGTGGCAAGACGGCGAACTGGATGCCAAGGCGTCTGTGCTCCTACTCGCATTCGCCGCGCTCGGAGTTGCATTGCTTCTGCCACGAGCCTATGACTATCTATGCATGGGAGTCTTCATGGCGCTAAGCATACCGGTGGTGGGCCTGCTATCTGGTCGCGTCGCGAATCTTCAAGGAAGGTCAAAACCTGATATTGCCGTCAACCAGGATGAGCCGCGCTTCTGGGTGATGCTCATCGCATGGGCAGCTATGTCGCTTGCTGTCATCGTTTTTGGAGCTCTCCGGGTGCGCAAGTACCGCCGCCTCCAGAAGGCGATGGAAGAAGCCGAGGGAAAGAACCCGTTCAGCTGGTGAGGCGAAGGAAACAGCATGCAGAGAACACGCAGGCAGAGGCCTAACCATTCCATCGAGAGGACGTCACAAGGGCTGTGCCCTTGCGCCGCCTCTCATGTCAAACGTTAGGCAGCATGGAACAGAACTCGCCATTACGGCCGTACGCTAAGGGAGCCCTCGTGGCTGCGGCATGCTTGCTGATTCCAGCAGTCATTTCGTTCTGTAGTGCGGTCATTTCTTCCATCACA